>Ga0193726_1000008_pt1 | contig 748231 bp, 677 predicted proteins | sample H2c1metaG_FD_144928 | JGI IMG/M metagenome (GOLD analysis project Ga0193726, IMG submission 144928) | Soil microbial communities from a riparian zone of the East river system, Colorado, United States - H2c1 | ecosystem: Environmental > Terrestrial > Soil > Riparian zone | place: USA: East...
TAAGTACCACCTGGTGTGCCTGTTAATGTTGGTGACTGAGGTGCTGCGTTACTTGAACAGTATGGGCCAGCATAACTAATTGTTGCTGCCGGTAATGTTGTGATCGTTACTGTTGTTGTGGCTGTCTGTACTGCACAACCACCAGCTGCTGCTATCGTATACGTTACCGTATAGGTTCCTGCTGTACTTGTTGATGGAGTGATCGCGCCAGCCGCCATTGACAAACCTGCTGGTGCAGCTGTATAAATACCGCCTGGTGTGCCTGTTAATGTTGGCGCCTGAGGTGCTGCGTTACTCTTACAATATGGACCAGCATAACTAATTGTTGCCGCCGGTAATGTTGTGATCGTTACTGTTGTTGTGGCTGTCTGTACCGCACAACCACCTGCTGCTACCATCGTATACGTTACCGTATACGTTCCTGCTGTACTTGTTGATGGAGTGATCGAGCCGGCTACCATTGATAAACCTGCCGGTGCAGCTGTATAAATACCGCCTGGTGTACCTGTTAATGTTGGCGCCTGAGGTGCTGCGTTACTTGAACAGTATGGACCAGCATAACTAATTGTTGCTGCCGGTAATGTTGTTATCGTTACTGTTGTTGTGGCTGTCTGTACCGCACAACCGCCTGCTGCTGCCATCGTATATGTTACCGTATAAGTTCCTGCTGTACTTGTTGATGGGGTGATCGTGCCTGCTACCATTGATAAACCTGCCGGTGCTGCTGTATAAATACCGCCTGGTGTACCTGTTAATGTTGGTGCCTGAGGTGCTGCGTTACTTGAACAGTATGGGCCAGCATAACTAATTGTTGCCGCTGGCAATGTTGTTATTGTTACTGTTGTTGTCGCTGTCTGTACCGCACAACCGCCTGCTGCTGCTATTGTATACGTTACCGTATAGGTTCCTGCTGTACTTGTTGATGGAGTGATCGAGCCGGCTGCCATTGATAAACCTGCTGGTGCTGCTGTATAAGTACCACCTGGTGTACCTGTTAGTGTTGGCGCCTGAGGTGCTGCGTTACTCTTACAATATGGACCAGCATAACTAATTGTTGCTGCCGGTAATGTTGTGATCGTTACTGTTGTTGTGGCTGTCTGTACCGCACAACCGCCTGCTGCTGCCATCGTATACGTTACAGTATAAGTTCCTGCTGTACTGCTCGATGGTGTAAGTGCGCCAGTTCCTCCAGCTATTGTTAAACCTGCTGGTGTAGCTGTGTATGCTCCACCTGGTGTGCCCGTTTGCGTTACTGCTGCGGTTGCAAGACTCGTACAATACGGACCTGCATAGCTTATTGTTGCCGCTGGTAATTGTGTTATTGTTACAGAAGTTGTTGCTGTTACTACAGTACAACCTGTCATTGTATAAGTAACCGTATAGCTACCAGCTGTACTAGCCGCTGGTGCAATAGTTCCCGTACCGGAATTAATTGATAATCCTGCAGCTGAACTATACACACCACCCGCTGTACCCGTTTGTGTAACTACAGCTGATGCTACTGTTGAGCAGAATGGACTCGCATAACTGATCGTTCCCGCAGGTATTGTAGAACTGTAAATTGCGGTAACTGACGGTGCAGCTGTTACAAAATAATTAAATGTAGAATCGGTAGCTGTTCCATCCCATGAATAAGGAACCAATAAATAACTATAAGTTGTACCTGATACTGCAGTAGCATCAGTATAAGTTACAGTAATTCCACTTCCTACCGCACCGTTATTTGCTGTAATATTAGCCAATAAAGTTGTACCAGGGGGCAGAGCTGCAGGTAATGTTGCAATTCTGTTCACGATCCCCGAAGTAGTAGGAGGTGTAGCTCCTGTTGTACGCAAAATAAGATAGCCGGTTTTAGTTGCCTGTATCGCAGGAGGAAACACGACTGGTGTCCAATTCAATACCATGCTTGCACAACCATTTGCTGAAAGCGTTGGTTGTGTAGAAGGTATTTGAGATAATGTATAAAAACTATCAGACACACTAACAGCTGTCAAACCAGCACTATTGGTAGCATATCCTAAATGATAATATTTAGTCTGCGGACTTAGTCCCGTAGTAACAGGAGTGACATACGGAGTCAGCAATGTAGCAACAGGAGTAGAAGGCGCTGGATTTGCAGAATCTCCCGCAAGTGTTGTACCATACGCGGTACCACTAGTGGCTATTGAGAGTGCTGCACCAATCGAGTTTCGGCCGGCAGAATCAACCGTTGCACCTAATACTGCAGAGGTGGCCGTAATATTTGTATGAGTAGGTAACACAACTACCGGAGGTTGGTTACATGCCTGAAGTGTTGCCTGAGCAAACGTTGAAGGACTACTATAAGTGGCGCTACTACTGTTAAACCAGGAATATTGTGCCGTTCTTGATCCTACACCCGTAGCATCATTGACCTGAATGTCCAAGCCTATGTTCTTTCCAGCGTATACAGCACCATAAACATTAGTAGCAGTAGAATCGTTTATTCCGGGATTTGCTGCACTGGTACCCCAAGGAATAGCAGCTTCAACATTATATCCGGTAGAAGTCTTTATGACTTTGTAATCGACTTTTGGATATACGGCTAAAAACTCTGCACCATTATAGTTGGTGGCAGTACCGCCAGATTCTCCACTCACAGAGCAACCTCCTAAATTAAACCTGAATTGAACGTCACTATAACCATTATAGCCAGCGGTATGACTATAGTTTCCGTCAAGTGTAATTTCTACACCATCACTGCCATAGTATTCATTTTGGGTACTTTGGGAAGCCCCGCCAACCGCTGCTGTACATGCAAGCCCACCAGCATTCCCTCCTGTCCCTGCGCCAAGATTTGCCGTAGGGGCCTGAGAAATAAGTGTAGGATCATTTACCTGTACAAGAAAATATAAACTGTCAGGTGTCCACAATGATTTCCATGTCTGAGTATTACCTGTACTGCTTCCTACCACCACATTTGATATACTGTTTGCAGGTATAGTTGACCATACTGGATCTACCAGCCCATCAATTGTAGGTAAAACAGTACTACTAGCAATAGTTCCTCCATTTCCAACGGCACCTGAACCTGTATTACAAGAGACAGAATTTGAAACGTTACTGGTAACCGGCGAGCTTACCGCAGACCAAGTTGAAGGACCAGTTGCATTAACCGTTTCGACTTTATAATAATATGTTGTAGCAGTATTTAACCCGCTTATTACTGTAGAAGTACCTGCTATCCCTGTTATCGTAGTAACACCAGAAGAAAATGTTGGGTCGGTCGAAACTTCTACTGTATATGTTATAGCTGCCGCACCCTCTCCGGTTGGAGCCGTCCAATTAGCTGTAAATCCCGTAGAGCTTATAGTGCTGGCAGAACCGATTGTTGGTGGGTTAGGTAATGTGATAAATGTTACGTCGGCACCACTTGTTGCCCCTGATATGGCTTTGTATGTATATAAAGTGTTTGGTGTTAATGCTGTGATCAATGCTGAATCCGGCCTTGCCGTTACACTGCTAAAACCACTATGAATAGTTGCTGGCGTACCTACTCCAACATCCGTAACCGTACCAATCGTAAATGATTCAGCTGCAGCTGTACCTCCCGTATTAAATGTACCGTTCAATGTCGCGCCTGTAGTAGTAATTGATGTTGCGGCTGTTGTATTTACAAGGCTTGTAGGCACAACTTCTCCTGTAGCTAATATGCTTGCACCTCCCGCATAAGTTGTAAATGCTGTTACCGCCAATTGAGCCCCACTTAATCCTGCACTAGTTGTACCGATAAACACCTGGCCGGCAGTTCCACTAGCTCCCGCGGCACCAGCCCAACCTGTTATTGTAAGACCTGTGTATGCTCCACTGATAGAAGTAAACTTTAAAGCATGAGAACCTGTCCCTAGTTTAATGGTGGAATTTGATGAAATGGTAAGTGTTCCCATCTGATCACTAAATCCTGTTGTATTTCCTGAGCTAAGTGTACCACCAGCCAGCGTTACATTGCTGGTTGAAGGAATAGCATTTGTAGCTCCTAATTGTAAGGTTCCAGAATTAACTGTTGTTGTTCCTGTATATGTTTCTGCCTGAGAAATATTAATAGTACCTGCTCCTCCTGTAATAAGATTACGGCCGGAAATAACGCCCGAAATACCTGTATTGGCACCACCGACTATAGTGTTTCCGTCGCTAATAGTGATATCGTTTCCTGTACCATTAGACCCAATGGTTCCACCACCTGCCTTAGCACCGCCTGTACCACCTGTCGCTACTACTGTCGACGATATAGTAATTCCTGTACTTCCAGTTAGAGAAATAGCTCCTGACGAACCACCATTACCGCCATTAGCTGTACCGCCTGTAGCCGCACCGCCAGCACCGCCAGCAGCAGATATACTTTGTGTAGAAGATAAAGGACCCGCTGAAGACGTTAGTGTAATTGTACCTCCGATACCTCCATTGCCACCATTGGCATTGTTACCTGTTGCATTGGTAACAGTTCCCCCGTTTGCAGTTATTGCTCCTGTAGTTATACTAATGCCTGACGGCCCAGTTATTGTAACTGACCCCGCGTTACCACCATTGCCACTGGCGCTGGTGCTAGTAGCGCCCGATCCAGCTCCGCCTGTTGTATTTAAAGCAGCTGTAATCGTTACAGATCCTCCTGTAGATATGCTAATATTTCCTGAATTAACTCCATTAACACCAGGCGCCTGGCCATTATTTGCGCCAGGTGTTCCTGCGCTTGTATTAATACCTGCAATGCCTATATTACCAGATCCTGTTACAGTAACATTTCCCCCAACGCCTCCTTGACTACCTGAGTTGCCATTATTTGGTGAAGCGCCATTACCCCCTTCAGAAAACACGCCACTGCTTAATGTAACTGTTCCACCAGTCGAATTTATCGTGACCGTATTCCCAGCGCCACCAATACCTGGCGTAGGAGTTTGAGTAGCTGACCCTCCATTACCCCCATTTGCTGCTATACCTCCAGATGCTCCAAGACTTATATTACCTGATGCTGTAATTCCTATTGTTCCTGCCATACCCCCATTACCGCCAAAACCATTTGAACCCCCTCCTCCTGCGCCTCCTAAAGATTCTATAAATAAAAATGGATTAATTGATACTGCACCACTGGTAGAACTTAATGATATATTTCCTCCTGCACCTCCCGCTCCACTTGCAGAAGCACCATTACCCGGAGAACCTGGCTGGCCTGCCCCCCCTATTGCAAATAGTCCCGATGCAAGAGTTATACCTTTTGGCCCTACTATGTTAATTGAACCAGCTGCACCTGCCGCACCTGCACTTGTTCCTCCCGATGGCGCACCACCCTGTCCACCATTAGTTGTTATGGAAGCCGTTGCGGCAGTAATAACTGTACCATTGGCACCCGCTGTCAGCGTTATATTATCTCCAAGCGCTCCCGGCAATGTACTAGCACCAGTAGCACCTGTTAAATTAATGGCTGCATTTATCGCAATATTTCTATTTGCTGTTAAAGTTAATGTTGATGCTGTTGTTGAAGAAGGGTTGGCGGCTGTAAATGCTGTACTAACTGTGATATCGCCATTAGCTGAAGTACCTGTAGTAGTTAGTATCGTTACATTACCTGCCGTAAAGCCCCCTGTACCTGCTAATCTATTTATAATATCTGTTGTATTGATATTGGCAGTTGCACCTGCCCCACTTGGCGTAAAAACATATGGACCCGCTGTACCGCCAGACCAAGATCCTCCCGCAGTAGCAACAGCGTTAATTGTTACATCAGTAAATTGTGCTACAGCGTTGTTCCAGCTGAAGCTTCCAACTAATAGAAAAATAAGAAATGCCAGGTTGGCTATAGAGAGCTTCTTTTTTATAGATGATGTCGCCGCTACAAAAGTTAGCAGGAACTTCTTATATGGTATTGATTTTGAATAAGATGTAATAGACTTGTAGATATTTTCCATATAATTCTTTTCGTATAAAATTAAAAGGGTGTATTCTGAGGGTAAAGGGTTAAAAATCAAATATGTAAATTGTTAAAACCGAAAATGACTATCGTCCTTGACATAGATGCTAACTACCTATAAAACGCTTTCTATTATTTACCCTTTTCATAAATAATAGTAACATTTTGTAGTAAACCTTCTACAGGACTACATTCTAATAGCTAAAACAAAATAAATCATATTGACAATAAAATCTCGTGGGGAGCATTTTATAGCAAACAGAATCGTTTACATCAAAAAAAGTTGTACAAAATACACGTTGTATTTTATTTAACAAAATTTTTTTTCGCATGTGGTGTTTTTGCACTATTAAAATCAGTTTATTACATATATTAAATATATGCTATGCATTTTTGGCTTTTTCTCTAGCATTGTCTACTTTGCATAGTATATTTTAAACCAATGATTTGTCCTCCGTTAAAAATTACTTTCCTGGGTACAGGCACCAGTACAGGCGTTCCAATGATCGGTTGCGATTGTGCCGTGTGCACCTCTTCGAATAAAAAGGATAAGCGTTTACGTAGTAGCATATTAGTTGAAAGTAAAAACACCAGTTTTGTTATAGATACAACCCCTGATTTTCGCTACCAAATGTTGCGTGCTGCTATAAAAAAATTAGATGCCGTTTTATTTACTCATCCGCATAAGGATCATATAGCTGGTTTAGATGATGTGAAAGCATTTAGTTATTTTTCTAAAAAGCCCATGCAAGTTTTTGCCAATTCGTTAACAGAAGAAACGATTAAAAGAGACTTCTATTATGTATTTGCAGAAAAAAAATACCCTGGAATTCCTGATATTGAATTGCATACCATCACTTTAGAGCCTTTTATAATCGGGGATATCCCTGTTATCCCTATTTTAGTCTGGCATCTGGATATGCCTGTTTATGGGTATCGTTTGGGTAAATTTACCTATATCACAGATGCGAACAGGATCGACGAAAAAGAAAAGGAAAAAATAAAAGGGAGCAATACGATGGTAATCAATGCATTGCGACACCAACAACATATATCTCATTATACATTGGCCGAAGCCGTTCAACTAATACAAGAATTAAAGGTTCCTCATGCTTACCTCACACATATCGGCCACCAGCTAGGGAAATATGATGATATCAACCCAGGCCTGCCGAAAGGTATTCAACTGGCCTATGATGGGTTAGAATTATTTTTTGATTAAAAATTTTGTTCAGGATTTTATATCTTAGTTTAATCTGGTACACCTTATTAAACTAACCTATGGAATATTTCAATTTCTCTAAGAAAGAACGCGCTGGTATTTATGCGCTGCTGGCAATTATCCTCTTATTTATCGTTATCCCATTTGTCTTACCCTTTTTTGTTCCGCAGGAAACATATGATCCTAAGGATTTTAAGGCAAGTATTGCAAGGCTTACAGCAAAAAAATATGACAGCAGTGCCAATAATGAAGAGGTTTTGAAAAAGATCAATACAGATTATGCAGGCATAGAATTGTTCTATTTCGATCCCAACACTTTATCTGCCGAAGGCTGGAAAAAATTAGGCGTAAAAGATAAAACGATAGCAACCATTCAAAATTATTTATCAAAGGGAGGTAAATTTTATAAGCCCGATGATATCAGTAAGATCTGGGGGCTTAGTAAAAATGAAGCCGATAGATTAACCCCTTATGTAAAAATTACGCAAGCAGCAAAAGAGCCTGGCAAATATTATACAAAGGATAATAACGGTAATGCACATACGCTTTATAAAGAAAGCAAACAAGCTATCGATATCAATATAGCCGATACTAGTGCCTTTATTGCATTACCCGGCATTGCCAGCAAATTAGCTAATAGGATCGTTGAATTCAGGAACAAATTAGGCGGCTTTTATTCGATTGAACAAGTTGGAGAAACTTTTGGATTGCGTGATTCTGTTTTCCAATTAATAAAACCAAGGCTAACCATTAGTAATACCATACCCATTCAGTTCAATATCAATACAGCGACAGTTGATCAAATGAAAATCCATCCTTATATACATTTTGCTATCGCGAATGCCATTGTTCAATATCGCACACAGCATGGCAACTACACTAATGTAACCGATATAAAAAAGATCATCTCTATTACGAATGATGCCTATAATAAAATGGCGCCTTATTTAAAAGTTACGGAGTAAGTTTGGATACCTTCTATCCCTTAACTTTATACCATGAATTTTGAAACCAGCGAACTAACTCAACAGGTAGCCCAAACTGCAAAAGATTTTGCGCAACAATACATTAAACCGAATGTGATGAAATGGGATGAGAGCCAGGAATTTCCTGTTGCCTTATTTAAAGAATTGGGAAAGCTTGGCATGATGGGCGTATTGGTTCCGGAAGAATACGGTGGCGCCGGTTTAAGTTATTATGAATACAATGTTATCCTTCAGGAAATAGCAAAAGTTTGCGGCTCTATTGGCTTATCAGTAGCCGCACATAATTCCCTTTGTACAGGCCATATGCTTGCCTTTGGCAATGACAAACAAAAGAAAAAATATTTACCAAAACTGGCTACTGCTGAATATATTGGTGCATGGGGCTTAACAGAACCAAGCACAGGCAGTGATGCCGGCAACATGAAAACAACTGCTGTAAAAGATGGCAATGACTGGATATTGAATGGCACAAAATGCTGGATAACGCATGGCATAAGCGCAGATGTTGCGGTAGTCATTTGCAGAACGGGAGAACCAAGAACAAAAGATAATTCAACTGCGTTTATAGTTCACCGTGGTACCCCGGGATTTAGCGGTGGAAAGAAAGAAAATAAATTAGGCATGCGTGCCAGCGAAACTGCTGAGATGATATTTGACAATTGCCGCATACCTGATGAAAACCGTATTGGCGATGTGGGCGATGGTTTTCACGAAGCAATGAAAGTATTGGACGGTGGCAGGATATCGATCGCTGCACTGAGTTTAGGCATTGCACGTGGCGCTTATGAAGCCGCTGTAAAATATTCAAAAGAAAGGTATCAGTTTGAACAACCGATCTCGAATTTTCAGGGAATAAGTTTTAAGCTGGCAGATATGGCAATCGAAATTGCTGCCGCAGAATTATTAATTGATGAAGCCTGTGATCTTAAGATCAGGCATATGCCGATGACGAAAGTTGCGGCCATGGCAAAATATTATGCCAGTGAAGTAGCAGTAAAAGTATCCACCGAAGCCGTGCAGATTTTTGGTGGCTATGGTTATACAAAAGATTTTCCTGTAGAAAAATTTTATCGCGATAGCAAATTGTGTACAATAGGCGAAGGAACGAGTGAGATACAAAAAATAGTAATTGCCAGAGAGGCGCTGAAATAATCATGAGTATGAAATATCTTTTTTTCGGTTTGATGATAGCAATTTTTCTAGGTTGCAATTCTTCTGATCAAACGAATAGGGTCAGTCCTGAAATGATCAGTAAAGGTGAAGAGCTTTTTACAAAAAGCAATTGTCCTAATTGTCATAAACCAGATGATGATTTTGTCGGACCAGCCTTGAAAGATGCAGCATTAAGATGGACAGACAAGAAATCACTTTATGCATTTGTAAGAAATCCCGACTCTGTAATGGCGGTGAATAGTTATGCTCAAAGTTTACAACAAAAATATGGTGGTTTAATGATGGTAGGATCTCCTAATTTAAGCAATAAGGATATTGATGCTATCCTTGCATATTGCAACCAATAAAAAAGCCATCCCTTTTAAGAATGGCTTTCTATAAATTTTCTCAAACGAATTATTTTCCAAACAAACCGTCTAATTTACTTTCTGCATTTTTAGCCATGTCTTCAACACTTTGTACTGAAGTTCCTGCAGGAAATAAATTATCTACCGCACCTGCCATCATTGGAAATTTTTCTTTGATATAATCTTTGATCGTTTCTAAAGCTTGTTGTGCTTGTTCAGGTGTAATACCCGCTTTCTCTGTTAATTGTTGTATTAATTCTTCCATGATCGTTTTTTTATTTTGTTAGATAAAGTTGATGTAATTTTTGATAATAAACTGAATTTGAAAGTTAAGCTTTAGTAAAATATCCGCTCATCTCTTTTTGATATTCCAGCGCTACTTTTCTTGCTTCTTCTGCAAAATTTTCTTTTTCTCCTGCATAGATAATTGCTCTTGATGCATTTACCAGTAAGCCACAATCTTTATTCATGCCGTATTTGCTTACCTCTTCCAGGCTGCCGCCTTGTGTGCCTACACCGGGTACCAGTAAAAAATGTTCGGGGATTATTTTGCGGATATGTTCAAGGTCTTTTGCTTTTGTTGCCCCGATAACGAACATTAAATTATTAGGTGTTCCCCATTCGCTTACTTTTTTTAGTACCCGTTCGTATAAAAATTCTTCGCCTATTTTTTGTTGTTCAAAATCTTTGCTGCCGGTATTGCTGGTTAAACCCAAAACGATCGTCCATTTATTTTCATATTCTAAAAATGGTTTTACGCTATCTTCTCCCATGTATGGGGCTACTGTGATCGCATCAAAATTTAATGTCTCAAAAAATGCTTTTGCATATTGTGCTGATGTGTTGCCAATATCACCGCGCTTTGCATCCGCTATTGTAAAAATATCTTTAGGAATATAGTTGACTGTCTGCTCCAAAGCTTCCCAGCCTTTTAAGCCTACTGCTTCGTAAAATGCGGTATTTATTTTATAGGTTACGCAAAGATCTTTTGTAGCATCGATGATCTGTTTATTGAATTCAAAAACGGCGTTTGGATGTGACTGTAAATGTTTGGGGATTTTTGTGATATCTGTATCCAGACCAACGCAGAGGTAAGATCTTTTTTGTTCGATCTGTTGAATTAGTTGCAAACGGTTCATGCGGCAAATATAAAGCAGAAACCTACTTCTTATGCCAAGTGGCATTCATTTGCTCTATTCTTTTTTTCATTTCCTCCGCCACTTTTGCAGATTCAGGGTCATTGCGTTTATCTAATTCTGCAATGATATTGTTGTAGCTTTTTTCGTTACGGTTCTGGCTTAGTTTGAACACGTTATCAAATGTTGCTACTTCTATTTCAAAAGCTACTATTGCTTTGCTTAGTTTGGCAATATATTCCGGTGGCAGGTCTTCGAAGTTGGATGGAGAGTTAGGATTGTTTTCGAAATGATTAGTTGTTCTTTTTAATATCTCCAATAAAGCCTGTTCATCTAAAAAATGCAGTTTGCCTTTTGCATGCACGCTTGTATAGTTCCAGGTAGATGCTTGCTTTTTATCATCATACCAGCTGGCACTTACATACGTATGCGGACCGGTAAAAACTGCCAGCACTTCTGGATTAAATTCGAAAGATTTATGGTGATCCGTATTTTTCATGATATGGCCGGATAAAAAAAGCTTACCATTTCTTTCATCAATAAATACGGGGATCTGTGTAGCAACTGGTTTGTTGTTCGCGTCACAACCGGTTATAAAAGCAAAGGGGTATTGCCTGATAAAATCAAGTACTACTGTGCCATCTTTTTCTTTGAAATAATTAAGATCGTACATCTGAACCGTTGATTGAAGTTGATTATTTTGATTAACTATGATCTATAATACAAAAGTTCAATAGTTGCAAAATGATGAAACGTGCGACGCAACTGAAGTTTGATAGTAATTCAAATGCTGATAAAAATGTAAAATATTAAATGTAAAATATCGAATGTAAAAGTTAAGGAGCTTTTTTTAGCAGTGTTTTCAACTTTTACATTTTACATTCATAATTCTGCATTTTACATTTAAACAACCACCTGTTGAATTTCTGTTGGCTCTATGTTGGCATTACGCATGGCAATTCCTCTTGCTGCTTTGCCTGCAAAATCTGTGAATGCCTTTTTTACTATTTCGTCATCGCCGGCCATTACCGGTATTCCAAGATCGCCGCCTTCGCGGATGCTTTGTACAATTGGAATTTGTCCGAGGAATGGGATATCGAATTCTTCCGCTAAATTTTTACCCCCATCCTTCCCAAATAAATAATATTTATTGTCCGGTAATTCTTTTGGTGTAAAATAACTCATGTTCTCAACAATGCCGATGATCGGCACTTTTAACTGTGCTTGTCCGAACATGGCGATACCTTTTTTGGCATCTGCCAATGCAACTGTTTGTGGCGTTGTAACAACGATCACGCCGGTTACAGGAACAGTTTGTACAACGGTTAAATGTATATCGCCTGTGCCTGGTGGCATATCAATAATTAAATAATCCAATTCGCCCCAATCTACTTCGCCAACAAATTGTTTAATGGCACTGCTTACCATTGGTCCGCGCCAAACTACCGCCTGGCGTTCATCGATTAATAAACCGATGCTCATTAATTTGATGCCGTAACGTTCTAATGGAACGATCACGCCTTTGCCATCTACTTCGCGCATCAATGGCCTTTCGCCACGAACGCCGAACATGATATGAACACTTGGGCCATAAATATCTGCATCCATCAAACCAACTTTTGCTCCGCCTTCTGATAATGCCAATGCTAAATTGGATGCTACCGTACTTTTACCTACGCCGCCTTTTCCACTCACTACAGCAATAATATTTTTTACGCCGCCTAAAATTGTCTTTGCATCTTTTCTGTTGGTGCTTGTATTGCTGGTAAAATTCACTGTAACATTTGCCTCTTTATCCACCAATAATTTTACAGCGTTGATGCAGGCATTTTTTATCATGTCTTTCAACGGACAAGCAGGCGTAGTTAAAACAACCGTAAAAGAAACATTTTTACCATCGACCTTAATGTCTTTCACCATGTTTAAAGTCACCAGATCTTTGCCCAGATCGGGTTCCTGTACATTGCTTAGCGCCTTGAGAATATCTTCGTTCGTCATCGTTCAATTATTTGTTAAAATACCATTACGGGTGCAAAATTAGCTATTGATCATCTTACTTTGTTTATTAATTAAGGAATGTTGGTATTTTTGTACCGGATCTTTAGCTAGAATAATATACAAATGGTCGTATCCTGATTTTTTCGGGAGAATGACATACCAATATTGAACTTTTGATGAAAAAAATTTTAAAATACTTTTTGGTTGCGCTGATCATCTTACCGGCTGCCGCAAAGGCACAGTTTGAAGGCTTTAAGGATTCTGTTGTACAGCTGTATGGTGTAGTGATGACAGCTGATAGTCTGCAAGCATTGCCAGCAGTGAGTATTATGGTGCAAGGGCAAAACAGGGGTACTATTTCTAATGAGCAGGGTGTATTTAGCATCGTGGTTTTAAAGGGTGATGTTATCCAGTTCAGCAGCATTGGCTTTAAACCTAAGACAGTTATTGTTCCAAAAAATATTCCGGGAAACCAATATAGCGTTATACAGCTGATGGTTACGGATACGGTTTACCTGGCAGCAACGATCATTAAACAACGGCCAAGCAGGGAACAATTTGAACGTGATTTCTTAAATACAAAGGTTCCGGCAGATGAATTAGAAATTGCCAGAAACAATAACAATGCTGCCAAACGTCAATATATAGCGGCCAATTTGCCGAGAGACGGACAGGAAGCTGTAACAAGATACCTAAACAACCAGGCAACCAATTATTCTTATACCGGCCAGGTTCCTCCACAAAATATATTTAACCCATTGGCCTGGGCAGAATTCATTAAAGACTGGAAACGCGGTGATTTCAAAAATAAAACGGCTACCGCACCACCGACCGATAATTATTAATCAATCTGCCACTAGGCGTTACTGTTATGTTGATCTTTTTAGTAGGATTTATGGGTAGTGGTAAAACGCACTGGGGCAAACGCTGGTCGCAGGCTTATCAAATTCCTTTTGTTGACCTTGATGATGCTATTGAAGCAGCTGAAGAAAAAACAATTCCGGATATTTTCGCCGTTCATGGCGAAGCGTATTTTCGCGACCAAGAAACAAAAATATTACGCGATCTTTCTCAACAAAAAAATATCATTATCGCTTGTGGCGGCGGTACGCCTTGTTTTCATGGCAATATGGAATGGATGAATAAGCATGGTATAACTATTTACATAACGGCTCCGCCGGAAGTAATCATGAAGCGCGTTATGGTGCAACAGGATAAGCGCCCTTTATTAAAAGATATGAATCCTATAGAATTACTAGCTTACATCGAACAAACAATACAAAGCAGGGAGCCATATTATTCGCAGGCAAAGATCACCTTAGTAGAAGAAGATATAAGCAATGATACTTTTCATCAGGAAATATTAAATATTCCATCTTAAATATTAAATAGAGATGCATAAGGATTTTATAAAAACCGGAGCTTTATTGGGTGCATTATCAATTATCCTTGGCGCATTTGGCGCGCATGCTTTAAAAGAAATATTTACTGCGGATATTTTGCAGGTTTATGAAACAGCTGTACGTTATCAAATGTACCATGCCTTTGCTTTATTGATCGTTGGTATTGTTTATAAAGAGTTTGCCAATAAATACATCAGGCTGGCAGGTAATTTTTTTATTGCAGGCGTGGTTTTATTTAGTGGTTCATTGTATACTATTTGCTTTATTGAATACCAACATTTATCTTCTTTATTATGGATAGGTGCCATCACGCCATTAGGCGGATTGTGCTTTATTATCGGATGGCTATTGCTATTCGCAGGTGCTGTGAAAAAAGATTAGCGTAGCCTCCATTAAATTGTCCGTATTTTTATAGCACAAAATCCCCAACGCCACAGTATTAAACTTGTGGTTTTATATATCTTTGTTAGCGATGGCGAATAAAACAAAACCAGTTAAACCTGCTGCGGATAAAACCCCGCTGAAAAACGAACCAGAACAAAAGGTTGAGGTTAAACAATTGCTGCAAGACGAGCGCACGCATAAAATTACCGGCACTATTTCTTTGCTGATCGCTTTTATGTTATTTGTTGCGTTCACCTCTTACCTGTTTACCTGGCAGGAAGATCAGGACAAAGTTTTTTTGCACGGCTATAAATTATTTTGGGGCAATGCCGATAAGGTAGATAATCTTTTAGGGACCTTTGGCGCATTCATTGCTCACTTTTTTATTTACAAAGGTTTTGGTGTAGCCTCTTTTCTTTTTTGCAGTTTCTTTTTTGTTGTGGGTGTTAATCTTGTTTTTGGCAAGAAGGTATTTTCTATTGCCCGCAATATTAAATATGTGATCGTTGGTTTATTATTATTGAGTGTGTTAGCATCTGTTGCTATGGGTGGAAGAGCATTTGCCTGGGGCGGTGCTGTTGGTGATATGATCAAAGACTGGATGTACCGCACTATTGGAGAAACCGGCACATTGGGTATTTTATTCGTTGCCATATTCGCTTATATCATCTGGCGCTTTAACCCGGTATTTAAATTGCCGGTTAAAAAACCCAAACCAGTTACAACAGATCTTACACCTGGCGGAGAAATAATTTCTGCCGATGAATCGCCTGCAGGTAATGATGTAGTTGATGATCCGATACAAGGCAATTCAATGAAAGGTGATGGCGCTAAATTATTTATTCAACAATCTGTCAACGATCAGTACGCGCATGAATTAGGACTTGTTGAAAAAGATGAACCAATTGGTGTAGTTGTTACGCCGCCGCTTACACCGATCAATTTTCCGAAAGCTGCTATTAATGAAGAATTTCCTGAAGATGACGAGTCATTTTCTATGCAGCATGCAGAAAAAAATGCAGGCGCTTCAGATCCATTGCATCCTTTGGAATTAGAAATTAAGATCGTTCCTGATAAACCAATTGAATTACCTAAGACAGGTTCTATCAATACACCTTACGATCCTATTTTAGACCTGAGAGATTATAAATATCCATCGCTTGAATTATTAGAAACACATGGCAGTGAAAAGATCATACAAGACACGAACGAACTTGAAGCAAATAAAAACCAGATCTTAAGCACGCTTAAGAATTATGATATCACTATTCAAAAAATTTCTGCAACTGTTGGCCCGACAGTTACTTTGTATGAAATCATCCCAGCAGCGGGTGTGCGTATCTCTAAGATCAAAAATTTAGAAGATGATATTGCTTTAAGTCTGGCAGCATTGGGTATTCGTATCATCGCGCCTATTCCTGGTAAAGGAACCATCGGTATTGAAGTACCCAATGCAAAGAAGACAATAGTTGGCATGAAGACATTGTTGGCTTCAGAAAAATTCCAGAAAAATAATTTTGCCTTACCGATCGCTATTGGTAAAAGAATCGATAACGAAAATTTTATTGTTGACCTTGCTGCAATGCCACATTTATTAATGGCTGGTGCAACCGGACAAGGTAAATCTGTTGGATTAAATGCTATTCTTATTTCATTATTGTATTCGAAACATCCATCACAATTAAAATTTGTTTTGGTTGATCCTAAAAAAGTTGAGCTGAGTATTTACAAAACGATCGAGAAACATTTCTTAGCCAAATTACCCGGTGAAGAAGAAGCGATCATTACCGATACAAAAAAGGTAGTGCATACATTGAATGCCTTGTGCATTGAAATGGATAACCGTTACGACTTGTTGAAAGAAGCAGGCTGTAGAAATATCAGGGAGTACAATGAAAAATTTGTTGCACGCAAATTAAACCCCGAAAAAGGCCACCAGTTTTTACCATTCATTGTTTTGGTAGTGGATGAATTTGCAGATCTTATCATGACCGCAGGTAAAGAAGTTGAAATGCCGATCGCGCGTTTAGCACAGCTGGCACGTGCCATTGGTATTCATTTGATCATTGCTACACAGCGCCCTTCTGTAAATATTATTACCGGTACTATCAAGGCCAACTTCCCTGCAAGGATCGCGTTCAAGGTTAGTAGCAAGATCGATAGTCGTACTATTTTAGATGCAGGCGGTGCAGAGCAATTAATTGGTAAAGGCGATATGCTAATCAGTTATAACGGCGAATTAGTGCGCTTACAATGTGCTTTTGTTGATACACCTGAAGTTGATAAGATCGTTGATTTTATCGGCCAGCAACGTGGTTATGCACAAGCATTTTTATTACCAGAGTACGTTGATGAAAAAGAATTGGAAGGAAAAGATTTCGACATTAACGATAAAGATGCACTCTTTGAAGATGCTGCAAAATTAATAGTCATGAGCCAGGTTGGTAGTACATCTCTACTACAGCGCCGCATGAAGCTTGGTTATAACCGTGCCGGCCGTTTAATGGATCAGTTAGAAGCTTCGGGTATCGTTGGACCAAACCAGGGCAGCAAAGCGAGAGAAGTGTATATTAAAACGGATGCTGATCTGCAACAGCATTTGGCGAATATGGGTTAACGGTTTTAAATTCCAAAAAAACAATAAATCAAATTACAATCTAAGTTAAGGACTCAATCTATTTCGTAACCGCTGTTGTGCGTCCCCGCCAACAGCCGAAGTCTTAACTATTTAGTTATTTCAATAATCTATAGGATAATTAAATATAGAATTTAGGAATCGATTCATTCACTTCGGTTGTTGGCAAGGATGCCAACAACGGCGTTAACCGAAGCCTTAAGTTTTTTGTTGATGCCTGTGAAAAAAATTCTTTGCAAATTTTTGATGTAACAAATATAGGATGTAGAAATCGATTCATTCACTTCGGCTGTTGGCAGGGATGCCAACGGCGGCCTTAAAATTCGTGAACTGTTGTTGTGCGTCCCTGCCAATAGTGCACTAAACGTAATCTAACATTTCGCTCCAAAGTTTACAAATATTTTCAAAATTTATTCTTGCATTTGCAGGACTTGAACTAGGTAATAGAATGTATTTTATTTCTTTCTGTCTAGTGAAATATTTATTAAAAATCGTTTCAGATTTTTTGCCATTAAATGCAATTACTTTCAAATTTCTATGTTTGGATATAAAACTATCTAAGTCATTAGGTAATTCATCCTGAATAGCAATATCAAGGCTTCCATCACGAAATGCTTTTTTGGCCACATCCCAAATCCCAATTCCTGTTTTAAATAAAAGAGCTTTTTTATCTGGATAGTTTAATGGCAGATCATTTTCTGTGATTTTTGAAATTATTTTCCAAAATCTATTTCTGGAATGTCCATAGTATTCACTTAACTCCAAAGATTTATCTCCAGGCAACGAGCCAAATATAAGAATACAAGTTTCAGAATTAGAAATTGGATCGAACGATTTTTTGAGTGGTTCCTTCTTCATAATATTTTTAGCATACTTTGATATCGTCGTCAATCGCGGCGTAAAAAATCACTTCATTTATTTTTTTATATTCAACATTTCATATACAAAATCCATTGCTACAGCTACAGAATAGCCTGAGTTAGATATTTCTGTATGGGTAATTCCATTTGATTGGTTTTTCCAATTTTCACTATATGGAATAAACTCAGAAACGACTCCTATTACATCGTGCTTAATATGAGCGCCTTCATTTCTTACTTGAACAACTGGACCACCACTATTCCCATAATAAACAGGACAATCAAGAATAATAGTTCCTTGAATTTTATTTACGCTCGCTACAATACCTTTTCTTAAAAGAGGTTTCTCATAATCGAATTTTGGAGATTGCCTAAGTCCAAGTGAACTCGGATATCCATATAAAAATATATCGTTAGAAATTAGTACGTCTTTTAGAAAGGCTACTGACTTCTCTCCATCTACAGAAACAATTGGCGTTTTGCTGTTTTGCGTTACGGAAACTCCATCAATTGTTTTTGTTGTATATCCCTCCTTTTCATTAAGGTTTATCATATGTCCAATAGCAATTGCGGCTACATCCTTAGTTGGATGTGTGAATATTTGTCCTGCTAATTTGAGTTTTGTCAAGTCGATTGATAAAATTGTAGTCGAATCATCATCAATATCTTTAGATTGACAAATTAAGGTTGCAGAAGCCCCCTTGATTTTTGAGTTGTTATCAAATAAAACATGTTTAGCCGTTATGAAATAAGTATTTGTTCCTGAATTCAATTGAAATCCTGAACCAGCAAAACCTGTATTTAGAGTTATTAAAACCGGGTAGGCAAGATTATCATCTGGAATATTTCTCATTGGTTAAAGTTTAATTAGGGTAATTGATATATAATTTTCACTCGATTCACAAGTTAGATATCCAGAACACTAAAATCAAATAAATATAATTTCCTTCATCAGATAATGCTAATACTAAAACCAACATCCAAAATCATCATTTATCCCCTTTTTTGTACCTTGCACACCCATATTCTACACAATGGAATATGCCAAGAAATATTATGTCGAAAGAATTAAGAAAACAACAGGCCTTAGAATATCATTCTAAAGGCAGACCGGGAAAAATTGAGGTTGTTCCCACCAAAGAAGCAAAAACACAACGCGACCTTTCATTAGCATATTCACCGGGCGTAGCAGAACCATGCATGGAGATCTTTGCTAACCCCGAAGATGTTTATAAATACACCGCCAAAGGAAATCTAGTTGCCGTTATCAGTAACGGAACTGCGGTACTTGGTTTAGGCGATATTGGCCCAGAAGCCGGTAAACCCGTAATGGAAGGCAAGGGTGTACTCTTCAAAATATTTGCAGACATTGATGTATTCGATATTGAGATCAATGAAAAAGATCCTGAAAAATTTGTACAGATCGTTAAAGCACTGGAGCCAACTTTTGGTGGTATCAACCTGGAAGATATTAAAGCCCCGGAATGTTTTTACATTGAACAAAAACTAAAAGAGCAATTGAAAATCCCGATCATGCATGATGACCAGCATGGTACAGCGATCATCAGCGCAGCTGCATTGTTGAATGCATTGGAAATTCAAAAAAAGAAAATTGAAAAAGCGCAATTCGTTGTGAACGGCGCTGGCGCTGCGGCAACCTCTTGCATGAAATTATATATTGCCTTGGGCGCTAAGAGAGAGAACTTCCGCGTGTTTGATAGCAAAGGTTTGATACATGCAGGCAGGACCGATCTTGATGAAATTAAAAAAGGCTTTATCAATACTGGCAAAATAGTAACATTAGAACAATCTTTAAAAGATGCGGATGTATTTATCGGTTTAAGCAAAGGAAATATTTTAACGCAGGACATGGTGAAGAGCATGGCTAAGAACCCGATCGTATTTGCCATGGCAAATCCTGATCCGGAAATTACTTATGAAGATGCTGTTGCCGCAAGAAAAGATGTGATCATGGCAACGGGCAGAAGCGATTATCCTAACCAGGTAAATAATGTGCTGGGCTTCCCTTATATTTTCCGTGGCGCTTTAGATGTTCGTGCAACCACTATTAACGAAGAGATGAAACTGGCTGCAGTTAAAGCTTTATCACAGTTAGCAAAAACGCCTGTGCCGGATATCGTGAACCTTGCCTACAATGAAAAGACGATCACTTTCGGCCCAACGTATATTATTCCAAAACCTGTAGATCCGCGTCTACTCGCTACCGTTGCGCCTGCAGTTGCAAAGGCAGCTATTGCAAGTGGCGTAGCAAAATATCCTATCACCGATTGGGAAGCGTACGAAGTACAATTGAACAAACGTTTAGGTTTGGATAATTCATTGAGTCGTGCAATAGGTAATATGGCCAGGGGCAACCCTAAACGTGTTGTATTTGCAGAAGCAGAGAATTTAAAAATATTAAAGGTGGCCCAAATGACACATGAAGAAGGTGTGGGCTTCCCTATTTTATTAGGCGATGAAGAAAGAATAAAAAAATTAGCGATCGCTAATGGTATTGATATAGAAGGTTTCCCTATCATTGATCCTGAGACCGAATCTAACGAAGGCTTGCGTAAAGAGTTTGCAGAATTATTTTTTACTAAGCGTCAACGCAAAGGCATCAATAAATTTGAAGCAACTAAAATGATGAAGGACCGGAATTATTTTGGTTGCATGATGGTGGATACCGGCAAAGCAGATTGTATGATCACCGGTTTAAGTAAAAATTATCCTGATACTATCAAGCCGGCGATACAAACAATTGGTACAGAAGATGGCGTAAAAAAAGTAGCGGGTATGTATATCCTGTTCACTAAACGCGGACCATTATTTTTAGCAGATACCACTATTCAATTCAATCCGACTGCTGAAGAATTAGCAGAGATCACTTTGTTGGTAGCCAAAGAAGTGCGCTTGTTTAATATCAAGCCAAAAGTTGCCATGCTTTCTTATTCTAATTTTGGCAGTAGCGATTCTCCCGAAGCCATATTGGTTCGTAAAGCAAGAGAAATTGTAAAGACCAAAGAACCCGATCTTATTTGTGATGGTGAAGTACAAGGCATCATGGCTTTTAATAATGATATTTTAAAAGAGAATTATCCTTTCAGTCAGTTGGTGGATGAAGAAGTGAATACATTGATCTTCCCTAATCTTGCCGCAGGCAATATCGCTTATAATTTATTACAGGAAATTGGTGGTGCAGATTCGATTGGCCCTGTTTTATTGGGATTGAAAAAACCGGTGCATGTACTGCAATTAGGCAGCTCGATCCGTTCTATTTTTAATATGGTATTGATCGCGGTAGTAGATGCGCAGATGAAAAGCGCTCCCGAAGATGCAAAGAAAGACGGGAAATTTAATAAAAGAAAAATGGCACACGAACTATAAATTAATCTTACAATATGAAACTATTATCGGCGCAATCTTTTATTAATAAAAGTTCAAAAACTTTTGAACGCTTTCCTTTTGCAATTGTTGCTGCCATAATAGGCGCATTTTATTCTATTCGGATAGTGCACAATAATTTTGATGACTCTTTTAGCGAGAAGCATTACTATTATAATATTGTGATGAGCGCTTACCTGGCCATGTTATTGTTTACTGCCATTGTTATTTCTACCGAACGCGCAGTAGTTACCAAACTGGTTACATACGGGCTATATTTTGTTGGGTTATTGCTTGTAGTAGGGTATTACTTTTCTCTGCCTGATCATTTTATGGCAGTCAGCATTATTAAATTTTCGCTTTTCTCAATTGGCTTACATTTATTGATCGCATTTGTCCCTTATATCACCAAGGATGAACAACATGGGTTTTGGCAATACAACAAAACTATTTTTTTACGGATCCTTACTTCGGTATTATATACTTCCGTGTTATATGCCGGCCTTGTTATTGCCTTATTGGCAATTGATAGCCTTTTTAAAATTGATATAGATGGTAAGGTCTACGCAGATCTTTGGATACTATTGGTTGGGATCTTTAATACCTGGTTTTTTCTCGCAGGTTTTCCTACCGATTATGAAGAACTCGAAGCAAAAGATGATTATCCCAAGGGCCTCAAAATATTTACACAGTTTGTACTATTGCCGTTGATCACTGTGTACCTCGTAATATTGTACGCTTATATGATCAAGATCATTGCTATGTGGCAATGGCCAATGGGTTATGTTTCGTATTTAGTGATCGCGTTTTCTATTGCAGGGATCCTTTCGTTATTATTGATCTACCCAATACGAAATGATGAAAAAAATAAATGGATACTGACCTTTTCAAAGTTCTTTTATTTTGCGATTTTTCCTTTGATCATTTTATTATCCTTAGCCATTAAACGCAGGATCAGCGATTATGGCATCACAGAGAACAGGTATTTTATATTGGTACTGGCAGTATGGTTATTAGCTATTGCTTCGTATTTTCTTATCTCTCGTAAAAAAAATATCAAGGTAATTCCTATCACGCTTTGTTGCATTGCCTTTCTATCTTCCTTTGGCCCGTGGAGTGCTTTTAATATTTCGGTATTTAGCCAAAAAAGGCACCTGGTAAAATTGCTTGAAAAAAATAACATGATCAAAGATGGCAAGATCAAATTACAACATGATACGCTTCCTTTTGCTGATCACAAAGAAATTTGTTCTACGATCGATTATCTTGTTAACACACATGGCTATGCTACTATGCAGCCGTTCTTTACGGTAAATCTGGATTCTTTAATGAAGAGCAACTCTAAGATCGATTATAGCTATTCTTACGATCAGGTGAATACAGTTTTTTCATTGATGCATCTTTCTTATATCTATGATTATGAAACGCCTGATACAATGGGAGTTGTTACCGGAGCTGATGCTATAGATAATACTATCAGTTACAGGTCGTCCAGTGATGATGTGCATATGATGGATATCTCAGGTTATGATTACATGGTATCAGATTATAAGCTTTACAGTACCGGGTCAGCAGACACAAGCAATAACAATTCTTCTTTTTTACTAGGCAAGCAAGCTTTCAACGTTTTTTTTGATCCCAAAAAACAACTGCTATATGTGACTACCATCAAAGATTCTTTACCTATTGATGTGCTTCCTTTTTATACTTCTTTAAAAGATAAGAAGCTGAATGTCGATAATGAACTGCCAACTGCAGATATGATCTTGGTATCTGCCAACAATAAAATTGCCGTTAAAATACTCTTCAGTAATATCGAGGGAACAAAAGAAAATAGCAGGTTTATCATAACAAATATGGATATGGCAATTCTGGTTAAGTTAAAATAACCCCTTTAACCTAAACCTTACTTGAATGATTCAAATGATTTGATTAATTTCATGGCAGTAAGACCCACCAATCAATAATAAAGAATGACATTTTTTACCGATCTAGGCCGTTACATTTTAATGCTGAAAGGCATGTTTACCAAACCGGAGAACCTCCGCATGTATTGGAAAGAACTAATGCACCAATGTGTTGATATCGGCATCGGTTCTTTAGGTATTATTTCATTGATCTCTTTTTTTATCGGTGCCGTTAGCGCCGTACAAACTTCTTATCAATTGGTTAGTCCGGTTATCCCAAGATCTACCATCGCACAAATTGTGCGTGATTCTATCATCCTGGAGTTTTCAACCACATTAGCCTGTATCGTATTGGCAGGTGTTATCGGAAGTAAAATAGCAAGTGAATTAGGTAATATGCGCGTAAGCGAACAGATCGATGCTTTAGAAATTATGGGCATCAATACCAAAGCATATTTGGTGGCGCCAAAAATTATTGCGGCCATGGTAACTATTCCCTTGTTAGTAGTTATTTCAATGACTGTTGGTATCATTGGTGGCAGGGTTGCAGCGATCGGATCAAATGTATTAGATGGCGCTACTTACGATAAGGGTTTACTACAAAACTTTGTTCCGTATAATGTATTCTTTGCCCTCATAAAATCTTACGTCTTTGCTTTTATTATCAGCAGTATACCGGCATATTTTGGTTACAATGTAAAAGGTGGCGCTCTGGAAATTGGTAAAAGCAGTACCAAAAGCGTGATCGTAAGCTGTATCATGCTTTTATGTGCAGATTATGTATTGTCGCAATTATTATTAAATACTACATCGCATTAAGTATGATCGAGTTCAAACATTTAAAGAAAAGTTTTGGCGATAATGTGGTATTGAAAGATGTGAGCCATGTAATGGAAAGCGGCAAAGCCAATTTAATTATCGGCACCAGCGGCAGCGGTAAAACTGTTCTGCAAAAATGTTTGGTAGGGTTATTTGAACCCGATAGCGGCGAGATCATTTATGATGGCGTAAGCTTTACAGAAATGACCGAGGAGCATCGTAAAATGTTACGCCAGCAAATTGGTATGTTATTTCAAAACTCTGCGTTGTTTGATAGTATGACGGTTGAACAGAATATCATGTTTCCGCTGGATATGTTCACTAAAAAAAATCATTCGGAAAAACTAAAACGCGTTAACGAAGTATTGGAGAGGGTTAACCTGAAAGACATTAATAAAAAATTCCCGGCAGAGATCAGTGGTGGTATGAAAAAGCGTGTAGGTATTGCAAGAGCGATCGTACTAAATCCTAAATATTTATTTTGCGATGAGCCTAACTCGGGCCTTGATCCTCAAACCTCTTTGGTTATAGATAAACTGATCTACGACATCACTAAGGAATTTAATATTACCACGGTTATTAATACGCACGATATGAATAGCGTAATGGAGATCGGTGAAAATATTTTGTACATGTACCAGGGTGAAAAAGAATGGAGCGGTACCAATAAAGATATCATTTTCAGTAAGAACGAACGCCTTAACAATTTCATCTTTGCTTCTGAATTCTTAAAAGACGCTAAGGATATGCGTATGTTGGAGGCCAAGGGCAAGCTGGATAATAACCGTGACATGAATGAACTTCTCAAATAGCTTTTTCTCTTAATTTTTTTCGTTTTCGCCTCAAGCCGGCAGGCTTCGTAACTCCAACGCCGCTGCTTTTACTCCTTTGAAAAAATTTGCTTCGCCATTTTTTCAATCCCGATTGCATCGGGACCGAAGTAAAAGAGGCGTCTTATGTAGTTACTGGTGATAACGCGGAAAAAATAACGTTTGACTACTTAGGATTTGTGTTTCTTTCTTCTGTATTCTTGCTTCTGCCTTCTTGTTTATATCCCAAAATATTCAATTCGTTCAATAGGCATATGTACCCTATATTTGCAACTGATTTTTAATTCTTCATTTTTAATTATTAATTAAAACATGTCAGTTCTCGTTAATAAAGATTCGAAAATAATTGTACAGGGTTTTACCGGTACAGAAGGTACATTCCATGCAACACAAATGTTGGAATATGGCACAAAAGTGGTTGGTGGCGTTACCCCAAACAAAGGTGGCACACTTCATTTGGATAAGCCTGTTTTCAATACTGTGGCAGATGCTGTAAAAGCAACCGGCGCTAATGTGAGTATCATTTTTGTACCGCCGGCATTTGCTGCCGATGCAATTATGGAAGCTACTGAAGCAGGTATTGCTTTGGTTGTTTGTATCACAGAAGGTATTCCGGTACAGGACATGGTGAAGGTTAAAAATTATTTAGTAGGTACAAATACACGTTTAATAGGGCCTAATTGTCCGGGTGTAATTACTGCTGGTGAATGTAAGGTTGGTATCATGCCGGGCTTTATTTTCAAGACAGGAAAAATTGGTATCGTATCTAAATCAGGTACATTAACATATGAAGCTGCGGACCAGATCGCGAAAGCTGGTTTGGGTATTTCAACAGCGATCGGTATTGGAGGAGATCCTATTATCGGAACTACTACTAAACAAGCAGTAGAATTATTGATGAACGATCCAGAAACTGATGCTATTGTAATGATCGGTGAAATTGGTGGCGGCATGGAAGCAGAAGCTGCTAACTATATCAAATCTACCGGTAATAAAAAACCTGTTGTTGGCTTTATTGCCGGACAAACAGCGCCTCCGGGACGCCGCATGGGCCATGCTGGTGCTATTGTTGGTGGAGAAGATGATACAGCCGTTGCAAAAATGAAGATCATGGCTGCTTGCGGTATTCATGTGGTAGCAAGTCCTGCTGATATAGGCAAGACAATGGCTGAAGCATTGAAGAAAAAATAATATAGACTACCGACGGCGGACCACTGACAACCGCTGTTAGTTCAAATAATATAGAACGCCTCCAATTGTTGGAGGCGTTTATTTAAGCCTTAACCCAACCTTTTTACATATAACACCAGTATATGTGAGTAAAACTAAAACATGAAGACAATCTCTTTCTTAATCGCATCACTTGTAAGCCTTGTCATCTTTTCTTCTTGCGGTAAAACAAGTGCTTCTGGTCCAATTATAGGGACATGGAAAGCCGATTCATCTATTATCACTGGGATGCCAGATACTGGAAGTTATTCATACATTCCTGGCGGTACTGTTGCTTTTACAGAGAAAGCAACTTATCCACCAGACAGATCTATTATTGAAATATTCAAACAAGATGGCACAGCTATCGAAATAGATAATACGCAAACACCGCCAGATACAACATTGGGTAATTTTTACAGCTCAAATGGGATATTTTACCTTCATCAGTCAATACAAACTCCTTCTGAATCAGATGGCCGGTTTAAAGTGTCAAATAATCATGCAACACTTACGGATGTGATAGACACCCTTAACGAGACTGTTACCGGAATATTATATTTAACCCGCCAGTAAGTAGTATATTTAATGAACAAAATCTAGCATATGAAAATTTCAGTAAGTCTACTTATAGCATTTATTGGCATTGCCGTTATTTCTTCTTGTTCAAAAAAGGACAGTGGTAGTAAAAATTCTCCAACGGATTCCACCAATAACACCATGGCAGCAATTGTAGGTACCTGGGAAGCCGATTCTGTTACACTTACCTATACATATAGTGGTTTTGTAGTTTTTAATCAAGACAGTATTTTTACGCACGGCCACTCAATAGTTGAAATATTTAATGCAGATAGTACCGGCTTGTTAATAGATGATACACAAACACCGGCAGATACTACAGCAGGTAAGTACTATTTTGCTAATGATTCTTTATATACACTTTATACAGGGCAAACCACGTATACATCTACAGCTAAGTACACGCTTTCAAATAATCATTTAACCCTTGCACAAGCACAGGATTCCTTAGGCGGAGTTGTTACAGGAGTTTTGTACTTTACTAAACAGTAATATTATAGTATAAATAAAGATCCCCGATCAAATGACCGGGGATCTTTATTTATACTAAGTATGTTCTATCTGTATTGAGGAATTAAACTTTTAGCAAGGTCAACCATTTTGTTGATGCCATCCTGCGGTAAATTTCCTTTCTTGAATTCAACTAAAACTTCAGGCAATTTGTTGTCCATTTCCAATAAGAAATGTTCTTCAAATGCTTTTACGTTTTTAACTGCTACTTCTTTAATGATACCTTGTGTACCTAAGTAGATAACAGCAACTTGTTTTTCAACAGACATTGGAGAGTATTGTAATTGTTTCAACAATTCAACGTTTCTTGCTCCTTTATCAATTACATTTTTAGTAGCCGCATCAAGGTCACCACCAAATTTACTGAACGCTTCCAATTCTCTGTAAAGCGCCTGATCCAGTTTTAATGTGCCGGCAACTTTCTTCATTGATTTGATCTGCGCATTACCACCCACACGACTAACAGAGATACCTACGTTGATCGCCGGACGAATACCTGCGTTGAACAAGTTACCTTCTAAGAAGATCTGTCCGTCAGTGATAGAAATTACGTTTGTTGGAATATAAGCTGATACATCACCAGCTTGTGTTTCGATAACAGGTAATGCTGTTAATGAACCGCCCCCTTTAACCAAATGCTTGATAGATTCAGGTAAGTCATTCATTTGTCTTGCGATATCATCTTTGGCGATAACTTTCGCAGCTCTTTCCAATAAACGGCTATGTAAGTAGAATACATCACCCGGATAAGCTTCACGTCCTGGCGGGCGACGTAGTAACAATGATACTTCGCGGTAAGCAACAGCCTGCTTAGAAAGATCATCATAAATAATTAATGCTGGTCTGCCGGTATCACGGAAAAATTCTCCGATCGCTGCACCGGCAAACGGTGCGTAGAATTGTAATGGAGCCGGATCAGCTGCAGAAGCTGCAACGATAGTAGTGTACACCATCGCGCCATGTTCTTCTAAAGTTTTCATGATACCTGCAATAGTAGAAGCTTTCTGGCCTATCGCAACATATATACAGTAAACAGGTTTACCTGCTGCGTAAAATTCTTTTTGATTGATGATGGTATCAACGCAGATAGCTGTTTTACCAGTCTGGCGATCACCAATAACTAATTCTCTTTGTCCGCGCCCAATAGGGATCATCGCATCGATCGCTTTGATACCCGTTTGTAATGGTTCCTTAACCGGTTCACGAAAAATTACACCCGGTGCTTTACGCTCTAATGGCATTTCGTATAATTCACCTTTAATAGGACCTTTACCATCGATCGGTTCGCCCAATGTATTAATAACACGTCCGCTCATACCCTCACCTACTTTAATAGATGCGATCTTTCCTGTGCGTTTTACTTTATCACCTTCTTTGATACCTGCGCTATCACCCATCAATACCACACCCACGTTATCTTCTTCAAGGTTCAATGCTATCGCTTTAATGCCATTGCCAAACTCAACCAATTCACCAGAGCGAACGTTGTTTAAGCCATAGATACGGGCAATACCATCACCTACTTGCAATACAGTTCCTACTTCTTCCAGGCTTGCACCTGCGTCGAAGTTAGTTAGCTGTTGACGTAATATCGCCGATATTTCGTCTGGTTTAATGTCTACCATCTTGTTTATTTTTATGTAATTATCTTATGTTATGAATGTACTCGTTATTTGAAAATTCTCTCTTCAGTTCATTTAAGTCTTTCAACACACTTGCATCAATTAACTTTCCGCCTGTTTCTAATATGAACCCGCCGATCAATTCTTCATTTACTGCTGTTTCTATTTCTACATTTTTAATATCAGCTGCTGTTTTTAATTTAGCAACTATTGCATTTGTAAATGCAGCATCAACCGGAACGGCAGTTGTGATCTTAACTTTATGGATATTTTTTATTTCGTTGTATTGATCGATAAATGCATCGGCGATCTCCGGCAGATCATATTCTCTTCCTTTAACTATCAACAAAGTAATAAATGCAGAAGTTAATTTTGAAACTCTTTCTTTTGTAATAGATCCGATTATTTTCCCTTTCACATCCCCCTTAATGATCGGGCTACGTAATACCGCTACAAAATCAGGATTGCTTTTACAGATAGTCTTGATGAATTTCATATCCTCATATACAGCTTCTAATTGATTTTGCTCGATCGACAAATCAACTATACTCTTTGCATACCTACCTGCTAACCTTGGGTTGTTCATTTTTATAATTTGCTAATTTGCTAATCTGCTAATCTGCTAATCGAGTGCATAATAATTAATAGAGTTTGTCTGTATTAATTAGCACATCAGCAGATTAGCTAATTAGCACATTGTTCTAATTCAGTTTTACTTCTCCTGATAATTGATTGATATATTTTTCCTGTTCAGATTTATTGGCTAATTCTCTGCGCAATACTTTTTCACTTACTTCTATTACTAATTTACCTACCTGATTTTTAAGTTCTGTAACAGCCGCCATTTTTTGCTGGTTGATAGCAGCTTGTGCATCGTTGATAATTTTAGCAGCTTCGATCTTTGCCTGGTCTTTCGCTTCGCCGATAATTTTATCTTTTGTTTCTTTTGCTTCTTTTAATAACATGGCTCTTTCTTCACGTGCCTGCAACAATAATGTTTCATTATCATTTTTCAATTGTGCCATTTCTGCATTTACTTTTTCTGCCAAAGCGATAGAATCAGCGATAGACTTTTCTCTCTCTGCTAAAGAAGATAAAATAGGTTTCCATGCAAACTTTTTAAGAATGATCAACACTATTATAAAAGACAACATTGTCCAGAAAATAAGGCCAAAATGCGGCAATAGTAAATCCATGGTATATATTTTAATTAGCTCACGCTAATGGTTAAACGCTTTTAAAATGGACAATTGACAAATAACAATTGACAATTGTAAAATTCAAAACTTACTTAAATGTCAATTGTTCATTATCAATTGTCAATTAAGAATTACTGCATCCTCCGTCCTGTACTTTAGATGCAGTAATACTGTAGACTAAGCTTTCAATACCGCTAGTAAACCCGCGATCACTGCAAAAAGGGCAACACCCTCTACGAATGCAGCAGTCAGGATCATGTTACCGCGAATATCATTAGCAGCTTCCGGTTGACGAGCAACTGATTCAGCAGCACCTTTACCGATTAAACCGATACCGATACCAGCGCCGATCGCAGCTAAACCTGCACCGATTGCACCACCAGCATTAGCGATGTTAGATGAGTTAACTTCTAACATAATGTTCAATAATGACATAACTGTTGTTTTATGAATGAATAAAAAATTACGCAATAATTGGATCGTCGTGGCCATTTCCATTACCATGACCTTCGCCTTCTAAAGACTGTCCGATAAATACAGCGGTTAAATTCGCAAAAATAAACGCCTGGATAAATGCCACTAATATTTCAATGCAATAAATAAATACTGCGAATGCTACAGATAATGGAGAAAAACCATAACCCGCAACAGTTGTCATTGCACCGAATATAAAGATCAAAACAATAAAACTTAAAATGATAATATGCCCCGCTACCATATTAGCAAAAAGACGAATAACCAATGCCGCAGGTTTAATTAATAATACACCCGCCAATTCAATTGGTATCAATATAAGCTTAACTAAAAAAGGAACTCCCGGAGGCCAGAAAATATGACCCCAAAAATGCCTGTTGGTACTAAATAAAATAACGATCAATGAAATGATACCAAGTACTAAAGTAAATGCCGTATTACCCGTAACATTTGCCGAACCAGGTAACAAACCTAATAAGTTATTGATAAGGATAAAGAAAAATACTGTTAACAAATAAGGAAGATATTTATCTGCTTTTTTACCAAGGTTTGGCCTGGCTACATCATCTCTCACAAATGTGATAATTGGCTCTATCGCGTTCTGCAAACCCGTTGGTGCAGTTTTTAAACCCTGACCGGTTGAATATTTTTTAGCAGCAGAGATCATGATCACTACTAAAATGGTTAATGCCAAAAACATTTGAACCACATTTTTAGTGATAGAGAAATCATACACTTTTGTTCCGTCTGATGAATAGAGCTGTTTATTCTCATCCAAGCCGTAGCCGTTATAAATAACATCTCCATCTTCGCCGAATTTTGAAGAAGAGAATTCTGTTAAACCATTTGTAGGAGAATAGATGATTACAGGCAAAGGAATGCTTGCATTAAAGCTACCGATACTGAAGAAGTGAAACTCATGAGAATCCTTAATATGATCCATGATGATCTTCGCCGGATCAAGCTTTTCATCCTTTTTTTCTGTAGTATGTTGTTCTACAGGCAAAGTAGTGATTTCCTGAGCCTTAGAGATATTGCAAAATAATATCATAAATAAGCCAAGAGTCGCTACCAGTAATGCTTTTATGCTATTTTTTGCCATACTATTTCCTAAATTTGCCGCAAAGATAAGCACCGGACACCTGAAAACCGAAAAAGTCTAATCTAAAATTGTAAAAAAAGGGAATATTTTAAAAGAAGTAGCAATTAGATCAGATTCACCTGCCTTTCGAACTGCATTTTGTGTAATTGGTGGTAAATGCCCTTTTCCTGGATCAATTCTTCGTGGGTGCCAATTTCTTTTATTTCGCCTTTTTCAAGCAAAATGATCTTATTGGCTTTGCGGATTGTAGATAACCGATGGGCAATAATAATGGAAGTTCTGCCGGCAATTAATTTATCGATAGCAGCTTGTATCAATTGTTCACTTTCGGTATCAACAGATGAAGTGGCTTCATCTAAAATTAAAATAGAAGGATCGTATAATAGGGCACGGACAAATGATAATAATTGTCTTTGTCCTAATGATAAAGTAGCGCCGCGTTCCATAACATTATAATCATAATTGCCGGGCAGCTGCATAATAAAATCATGTATGCCGATCAATTTTGCCGCGGCAACAACTTCTTCTTTTTTTATAGCGTTGTTCCGTAGCGTAACATTATCATAAATAGATCCGCTGAATAAAAATACATCTTGCAACACGACCGCAATTTTGCTGCGCAGAAAAGAAAGTTCATATTTTTCAATATCAATAGTATCAATGCTGATACTGCCTTTTTGAATATGGTACAAACGATTTAATAAGCTGATGATTGAAGTTTTACCACTGCCGGTATTACCCACAATAGCCAATGTTTCGCCGGAGTTTATTTTGAAATTGATGTTTTTTAAAACATAGTGATCGTCGGTATACGCGAACCAAACATTTTTAAATTCAACATCGCCGCCGATAGTAGGTGTTATTACCGTTCCTTTATTTGTGGCGATATCATTATTATCCAATACCTTAAATACCCTTTCGCTGGCGATCATACCCATTTGCAATACATTGAATTTATCTGCCATCACGCGAAGCGGGCGAAACAATAAATTGAGACAAAGAATAAAAGCCGTGATCGTTCCCGCAGCGTTGGCATTTTCTTGTCCACCTGCCCACCATACTAATAATCCTAAGGATAGCGCCATTACCAATTCTACTATCGGAAAAAAAACAGAGTAAGCAAAAATGGCTTTTATGTTTGCATTGCGGTGCTCAATATTTATTTTATTGAATTTTCCAAACTCTCTTTCTTCTGCTGCAAAAGCTTGCACAATGCTCATCCCCGTTAAATGTTCCTGTACAAAAGCATTCAGGTGTGCCACTGCATTTCTTACGCGGATAAAAGATTTATTTACGCTCTCTTTAAAATAATAAGTAGCAATAATCAATCCGGGGAAAGGCGCCAGGCAGATCAAGGTTAATTTCCAATCAACAAAGAACATGTACGTTACAACGGCGATGATGGATAAAAAATCTGCAATGATCGGTATCAAACCATCACTAAAAATATCGTTGATAGATTCTATATCATTGATGGTTCTGGTAGTTAATGTACCGATCGGTGTTTTATCAAATTGTGATAAATTAAGATCGATCACTCTTTCGTAAGTAGCAACGCGCATATCTTTCACTACATTTTGTCCGAGTGCCGCTGTATAAAAAGTAAAAATAAAACGGCAGATAGTTTCGATCAATAATAATGCTAACTGAATAATAGTAATGCCAATGATCACTTGTACCGGGCCTTTAAAAAACCAGATATGGGCGCCGTCTCTGAATCCTTTATTAATAGTAATTTGTATCAACCATGGCCTGATAGGAGATATCACTGCCAAAAAGATCGCTAAAAAAACAGACCAGTAAAATTTCCCTTTATAAGGCGCGGCAAAACTAAATACCCTGCGAAGCAAAGATGGATCTACTATTTTTTTATCTTTTTTTTGTTCGCTCATACTACTGCCCTTCTATCTTTTTATTATATGCTTTGATAAAAATGGCACCTAAGTTTTTGTAAGGCGGTATATAATTATCCCAGCTATCTCTTACATCTTTGTTGCTATCTGCTGCAAAATATTTACTCAGCGAGGTCCACATATCCTGCCATATAATTGTTTTGCCCGAAATAAAATCCTGGTTGAGGTAATTCAATATTGGTTTATTAATATCGCCTTTGCCAATTTCTTTTGTTGATATGATATGTGCATCCGGACAAATATCCAATATCTCATTCAGGTTCTTATACCCGCCGCAAGATCCTAACACGATGATCTTTGCAGTGCTTGGCATACGCAAAATTGTTCTTGGCAACCAGTAACTATGGCCCCTGTGAATGACTACTGAAGGCTCAAGATCGTGCATGTATAAATATTTGTTTAAATGGATCTGTGCGGAATCATCCAGGTTGGTATCATTATCCAGCGGGCGATTAGCGAATATCCAAACTTTTTTTCCTCGGATCGATTTGATCTCTACCCATTCTTTCTGCATTGTTACTTTCCAATCATTCTTTGAAAAAGAATTGACAAAATCAGGGAAATATTTTTTTCCATCGGCATCGCCATAAAAGAAAACCTGTTGAATTATCCTGCCGCTATCGTCTGCCAATAAAGAATCTGAAACACTATAGATCGAAGGTATCCCGATCTCTTTAGTAAGATTAATTTTAGGGTCATTAGCAGATTCAAAAATTATTTTTAGCAAGCCGTAAATAATTCTCCCCTTTGTATTATTATCTGCGATGCTCTTGGCTTCGTTATCTTCTACATTTTGTAAAATTGTTTTTAGCAATGCCGTATCCTTGATACTGCTATAACTATCGGCAACATCAACAGCATCTTCTAAATTATTAGCATTATCAAGATTGGCCACAAACCCTTTCATCAAAGTCTGAGAGTTTTCTTTTGGCATCATTTTCAAAAAGCTATTGAGCTGATTAAAATTGGCAGCCATTTTAATGAACTTTTTAAAGTAGTCCATATTTACATTTATCAGTAATTGATCGCTTCTTGGTGTTGGTCCCATTTTCTGAACCATCCTGTCAAATGCGTATTTATAACTCGATGTATAAATATCATCTTCGCCCATTACCAATACATAATAAATTTCTTCAGCACTTAACGGCTCGATAGCCTTCATGCGGATATTTAAATTTGTCTGCTCATGTAATTCATTGATCGGATTAATAAAATCTTCTATCGCTTTTTTTCTTAACACTTCCCGCAAGCCATTGGTGCCAAGCATTGCCATAGGCGTGTCTTTACTGATCAGCCGCAGGTTATAACCAATTTCTGTTTTAACTAATAATTTAAAATAATCTAACTTGTCGCCATCGCCGATGTATTTTTTAATACTATCGATCGTTATTTTACCGCTTAATATATTATCTAAAAAAGGGAAATAAAATAATGCATTCGGTGTTTGACTTAATTTGGCGATCGTTTTAACTGTTGGGTTTGTATTGCGGTGTATCAATTGCCCTTCTGGAGAATTAACTGCTGAAGCATAATCATATATCTGCACAGGATCGCGCAAAGTTGTTGCCGTGATCAGGCTATCTGCAAAAGATTCACTTACATACGGCCGTATGGTAGACAATACCTTGTCAGGATGCAATGCAACATATTTAAGGTACAAGATGTTGAGGCTTTCATTATAGCCTATATTCTTTTTAAAAATGTCTGCATTGATCTGCCCTACTTCGTATGGTACTTCGCGGATGTAGGGAGCCATACTTAATGAATCGATATTGGCATCCATGATCTGCTGAAAATTATCAACCAGCATTCCTATCAGTGCAGGGTTGATCTCCTTTTGTTCGTATGCTACGCGGAAGTCCCTTACAAGGTCATGTATAAAAACCAGGTAGCGCACTTTATCATTATTGGAAGATATCTTAGGATTGAGTTCTACGGAATCTGCCAGCTCATTGATCCGGCGAAAAATTACATCCGTAACCTGCAGGTTTATTTCGTCATTATTGCTAACTTTAATGATGCCGTCTTTTTTACCATCATCCTTATCTAACAGATTTTGTTCGGTAGCTATTTTATCATGAAAAAGTATGCGGGCAAAAGGTACCTTCACTGTGTCTACACAAGCAAAAACCGAAACGTTAATTACCGATAATAAAGAAAGAAGGAAAAGCTTTAACATGAGCTGCTTTAAAGCTACTAAGTTACGCTAACCTTTTTAATATGTAATAGCATGGTCATAAATCGCTTAACAATTTGATAATACAAGTAATACGCACAAACTAGCCTTTTACAAACTATGATAAACTACTTTTGCAAATAATATATGAGCGCTGTTAAGAAAATATTAATTGCTGATGATGAACCGGACATCCTGGAGATCCTTCAGTTCAATCTGCAAAAAGAAGGATACATTGTTATAACTGCTAAAAATGGCGACGAAGCCATTGAACAGGCAAAAAAACATCAGCCGGACCTTATTATTCTGGATATAATGATGCCGGGTAAAAATGGCATTGAGGTATGTAATATTCTTCGCCAGCAACCTGCCTTTTATGCTACACTGATCATCTTTTTATCTGCTATCAGCGATGAAGGCACTGAAGTTTGGGGATTAGAAACAGGCGCAGATGATTATGTTACCAAACCTATCACACCCAAAGTTTTAATTAGCAAAGTGAATGCCTTATTTAGAAGATTAAATAAAGGCGAAACTGCTATCATACAAATTGGCGATCTTAAAATTGACCGGGAAAAATATATCATGAATTACCAGGGCAATGATATTATCCTTGCCCGTAAAGAATTTGAGTTATTGGCACTCCTTGCATCAAAACCGGGTAAAGTTTTTTTACGCAATGAAATATTGAACCAGGTTTGGGGTACAGAAGTAATAGTAGGCGATCGTACCATTGATGTCCATATCCGCAAGATCCGTCAAAAATTAGGACTGGATTGTATTACCACTGTAAAAGGAGTTGGCTATAAGTTTGAACTATAATTTATCTTTACACAAAGCCCCTTAAAACGTGTAGGTATGTTATCACCTAAAAATTTTTCTCCGCAACAATTAGCTGCACTGGCGGCTTTAGCTTTATCAATACCCATAAGCCTGAGTATTTATTTATTAGATCCTAATTGGCTGATCGTTCTCCTTTTCTTTATTATCATTTTTTTAGGTAGCTACGGTTTGATATTATACACTTTGCAGGAGTTTGTATATCGAAAGATCAAACTGATCTATAAGCTTATTTATCAAACCAAAGCAAGCAAAAGAGAAGAGTTCTATTACAAAAATATTTTGCCCCAAAAAAGTATTGACGAAGTAAGGGAAGACGTTGAAAGCTGGGCCACACAAAGAAAAGCAGAGATAGAGGTATTAAAACAGAACGAAGCGTACAGGAAAGAATTTTTACAAAATCTCTCACACGAATTAAAGACACCCATTTTTGTGATACAAGGTTATGTAGATACTTTATTAAATGGCGCATTGGAAAACACCGAGGTAAATAAAAAATTCCTGGTAAGCACTTCCAGAAATGTTGACAGATTGGTTAACCTGGTGGATGACCTTGATGAAATTGCAAAACTGGAAAGCGGTGAACAGGAATTATATCAGGAAAATTTTGTGATACAGGATATTTTTAAAGAGGTATTTGAATCATTGTCTATCAAAGCGGATGAAAGACAAATAAAATTAGCCATCAAAAAAGGTTGTGAACTACCGCTGACTGTTTTTGCAGATAAAGAAAAAATAAGACAGGTTGCTACTAACCTGGTAGATAACGCTATCAAATACGGCAAGCAAAATGGCGAAGTGGAAGCCAGCTTTTATAAAATTGACGGCGAAAGGATATTGATAGAGATCAGTGATAACGGCTCAGGCATTGCCGAAGAACATTTAGGAAGAATATTTGAACGCTTTTACAGAACAGACCTTGCAAGAAGCAGAAAAGGCGGTGGTAGCGGCTTAGGGCTCTCCATCTGCAAACATATCGTTGAAGCACACCACCAGGCCATGCATGTACGCAGCACTTTAGATGTTGGTACAACTTTCGGCTTTACTTTGATCAGCAAAAAAGATGCGGCGTAGTTGCAAATATCACATTTAGTTAATATGTAGTTCACAATTTGGCAACATTGAGTTGAGTACTTTGTACAAAGTTTATACACTTTGGAAAAAAGAAAAATGGATGTTGCAGTTGTTTCAGATGTACACCTTGGTACATACGGTTGCCACGCTAACGAATTATCCCGCTACCTTTCTACGATCGACCCTACGATACTCGTTTTGAACGGCGACATCATCGATATGTGGCAATTCAGTAAAAAGTATTGGCCTACAGGGCACATGCAAGTGATCAAACAAATTACGAGTATGCTCAGTCGAGGTGTAAAAGTTTACTACATCACCGGTAACCATGATGAAATGTTGCGCCGGTTCGAAAATTTTTCCATTGGCGATTTCCATATCGTAAATAAAATGATCATCCATCACCCCAACAATAAACGCAGCTGGATATTTCATGGAGATGTATTTGATGTTACAATGCAGTACAGTAAATGGCTTGCCAAATTAGGCGCTGTTGGATATGATATGCTGATCTACATCAATGCCTTTATAAATTATCTCAGCAAAAAAATGGGCCGTGGTAAAATATCTTTATCTAAAAAGATAAAGAACTCCGTAAAAAGCGCCGTGAAATATATCAATAGTTTTGAAGATACTGCCGCAGGTATTGCCATTGAAAAAGGATACGATTATGTTTTATGCGGACATATCCATCAACCTTGTAACAGGGAGATCGTTACTGAAAAAGGGAAAGTGAATTACCTGAATTCCGGTGATTGGATAGAAAACCTTACTGCTTTAGAATACAAAAATGATAAGTGGGATATTTATTATTATCAGCAAGATACAGAAGTGAACGAATCAAATGATTCTATCTACATGGATGAAGCGGCTTACCTGCGCACAACAGAATTATTTAAAATGATGATGGAAGATTTTCACCTAGCCTCTTAAAATTATGAAAGTACTATACGCCATACAAGCAACAGGGAACGGACATATCAGTCGTGCCAATGAAATTATCCCAATGCTGGAAAAAAAATGTGAACTGGATATTTTAGTGAGCGGGACAGAAGCTGATATTGATCTGAATCATTTTATCAAATACCGCAGAAAAGGGTTGAGTTTTGTTTTTGGTAAGAAAGGCGGCATCGATTTTTATAAGACGTTAAAACAGCTGCAATCAAAAAAATTCCTAGCAGAAATAAAAGACCTACCAGTTGAAGATTACGATTTAGTTATAAATGATTTTGAACCGATCAGCGCCTGGGCCTGCAAAATTAAAAATGTTCCCTGCATGGCAATGAGCCATCAGTATGCAGTATTGCATAAAAATGCGCCGAAACCATTAAAGTCAGATCCATTATCCTGGTTGGTACTGCGCTACTATGCTCCGTGCAGACAAGGCGTTGGCTTTCATTTCAAAAATTACGGTGATGATATTTTTACGCCTGTTATAAGAAAAGAGATACGCAATGCTACGCCTAAAAATATGGGGCACTATACCGTTTACTTGCCGGCTTACGATGAGAAAAAACTGGTAAAAGTATGTAGTGAATTTAAAGACATACAATGGCATATATTTTCTAAGCGTTGTAAAAAAGCTTATGCCGTAGGCAATTGCTGGGTGCGCCCCGTAAATAGTTTTGATTTTACCGGAAGCTTTACAACCTGTGAAGGAATCTTATGTGGCGCCGGTTTTGAAACACCTGCAGAAGCCATGCATATGGGTAAAAAACTTTTCACCATCCCCATGAAGAGCCAATACGAACAACAATGTAATGCTGCTTCTATAAAAGAATTTGGTATCCCTGTAATTAAAAGCTTAAAAGAAAAGCATTATCCAAAAATTGCTGCCTGGTTAGAAGAAAGGCCACAGCCAGCTATTCTTTTTGAAGATGAAACTGATAAAGTGATTGATTATGTTCTATCGCAGGGAACACGCAATAATATTGGCGGCACTCCTGCAACTATACGTGATATTTCAGATATGCTGACTAAGGATATGCTGATCGCAGAGATCGGCTAGTCTATTTGGATTTTATTGCCTGCAAAAAAGCCTTTGCCTCACCAGATAGAATAGTTGAAGCCATATTCCATTTTTCTCCGTTCCGGAAAGAAAATAACATGCAATTAGCATCATTCATTCTAAAATAAATATCCTGCACTACGCTATCCTGCCTAAAAAAATGTATAGTACCATCATAACCGCAGTTTGCTTTGGCAGACGTTGAGTTTTCTGTGATGAAGTTTACTAATTGGTTGATATCATTTTTGTCCCGTAAAATTTTTACAGCAACAACCGTATCTACAGAGCCGTCTCCTCTGAAATAATTAATAGCAACGCTATCGGCATCAACGGTTAAAGTTTTAAGTGCTGTATTAGTTCCGCGGTGACAAGCAGTTAAACAAACAAGTATACTTGCAATAAGAGCGATCGTTTTCATTCTATTGTAGTGAGGTTAATTAATTTGTTCTGCCGTCATTTCTTTTTGGAACTGCCTTTCAAACACAAAAGCGCCAAAAGGAATAATGGCTGCAATAAAGGCTTTTACAAACCAGCCGAACTTCTTTTTCAGCTTACCGCCTACTTCAAAAGAAAGAATTAAAAAAGTAATAAATAAAATGCCGTGTGTCATTCCTGCAACCTTAACCGGTTTTTGATAGTGGGCTATATATTTAAGCGGCATCGCTATTAACAATAACACTAAAAAAGATACACCTTCCGCAATAGCAACTATTTTAAATAATTGCAACAACCTGTTTTCTTTCATACCTATTTTTTACTTAGTAATCAATCACCTGCTCTTCCATCACTGCCGGCATTTTTCTGAATTCGTATTGTTGATTACGTAGTTGTGGTTCAAAGCCGCCTTCTTTAATTGCTTCCTGTATACTCTTGCTGGTGAAGCGATGTGGCGCACCAGCTGCACTTACCACATTTTCTTCGATCATGATAGATCCAAAATCATTGGCGCCGGCGTTCAAACAGATCTGTGCTGTTTTTTTACCTACTGTTAACCAGCTTGCCTGTATATTTTTTACATTCGGTAACATGATCCTGCTTATCGCGATCATGCGTATATATTCTTCTGCAGTAGTTAAATTATGTACGCCCCTTATTTTTGTTAGCAGCGTATCAACTTCCTGGAATGTCCATGGAATGAATGCAATAAACCCTTTTGCATTTTCCGGTTTCCTGCTTTGCACTTCTCTTATTTTTACCAGGTGTTCCATTCTTTCTGCAATGGTTTCAACATGGCCAAACATCATCGTTGCCGATGTAGTGATATTTAGTTTATGTGCTTCATGCATAATATCTAACCATTCCTGGCTACCGCATTTTCCTTTGCTTATTAAACGGCGGACACGATCCACCAATATTTCTGCACCCGGGCCCGGAAGGCTGTCCAGTCCTGCTTCTTTCAATGCAACCAATACTTCAAGGTGTGATTTTTTAGACACTTTTGCGATATGCGCTACTTCCGGCGGGCCAAGCGTATGCAGTTTTAAATTCGGGTATAAGCTTTTTAATTCTTTAAACAGGCCAACATAATAATCTAAACCAAGATCGGGATGATGCCCGCCTTGTAACAATAATTGTTCGCCGCCATATTTAATGGTTTCGTCAATTTTTCTTTTGTATGTTTCGATGTCAGTGATATAAGCATCTTTATGACCGGGTATGCGATAAAAATTGCAAAATTTGCAATTGGCAATACATACGTTGGTTGTATTTAAGTTACGGTCAATGATCCAGGTAACTTTATTATGCGGCACTTGTTTTTTGCGCAATTCATCTGCCACAAACATTAGCTCCGTCAACGGTGCATTTTCAAATAAGAAAACGCCTTCTTCTTCAGAAAGAAATTCAAAATTGAGCGCTCTTTGGTATAGTTCGTTTAAATTCATAATTGATAGTTTTTTGTTCCTTGCAGGTATGCCGTTGAAGGGAGTCCCGAAACTTTCGGGATTACCATAACACAACGATGTTGATCAAAGATCTGCCGCTTGTCAACCCAAATTTACGTGTAAAAGTACATTGATTCGACTGTATTTGTAGTTAGATCTTTGTATCTAAATAATTTTAATATCGAAATAAGTAAAACTATTATTTCTGTTATATTTTACTGTATCCGCCCCTTAACTTTGCAAAATGATTCAATATGAGAAGTTTACTCTTGCCAATGGGTTAAGAGTTTTGGTACACGAAGATAAAAGTACCCCAATGGCCGTACTAGATGTTATTTATGATGTGGGTGCAAGAGATGAAAACCCGAATAAGACAGGTTTTGCGCATTTATTTGAGCACCTGATGTTCGGTGGAAGTGTCAATATTCCATCATACGACGAACCTTTACAGACTGCCGGAGGAGAAAATAATGCCTTTACCACCAACGATCTTACCAATTATTATTGCCAGTTGCCGGCAGAAAATATAGAAACCGCTTTCTGGCTGGAAAGTGACCGTATGTTAAGTCTGGCTTTCAGCGAAAAAAGCCTGGAAGTTCAACGCAAAGTAGTAAGCGAAGAATTTAAAGAACATTATATCAACAAGCCTTATGGCGATGTATGGCATAAAATGCGCAAACTGGCGTATACCCAACATCCGTATAAATGGATGACGATCGGCGAAGAATTAAGTCATGTTGAAAATGCCACGCTGCAGGATGTAAAGAATTTTTTCTTTGAACATTATACGCCATCAAATGCTATTGTAGTTGTTGCAGGGAATGTAACTACCACAGAAATAAAAGTACTGGCAGAAAAATGGTTCGGGCCAATCCCTGCAGGGAATAAATATCATCGCAACCTTCCGCAGGAGCCAAAACAAACAGCGCCAAGAAAATTGGAAGTCAAAGCAAATGTGCCATTAGATGCCATTTATAAATGCTGGCATATTTATTCCCGTTTAGATCCAAGGTATTATACAACCGATCTGATAACGGAGATATTGAGTGGTGGTGGCTCATCCCGTTTATTTCAATCTTTGGTAAAAGAGAAAAAATTATTCAGTAATATTAGCTGTTACCATGTTGGCAGTACAGATGCCGGCTTGTTAACCATCGAAGGAAAACTAGTGACTGGCGTAAGCATGCAGGATGCAGAAGCCGGCATTAATGAAGAGATAAAAAAATTACAGGAAAATGGCGTTACTCCAGATGAGTTACAAAAAGTAAAAAACAAAACAGAAAGCATGATGGCTTTCGAAGACATGACAGTAATGGATCGTGCACAAAACATAGCGATGTATGAATTGTTAGGAGATGGCGATATGATCAATACAGAATTAGGAAAATACCAGGCTGTTACTACGGATGATATCATTGCTGAAAGCCGTGTAATTTTTGATGAAAACAATTGCAGTACACTTTACTACTATTCAAATAATTAAAATATAAATGATCAATAGAACAATAGCCCCGGAAATAAAAGACGCAACAGAATTTAACCTGCAGTTAAAGCCGTACGAAAAATACACATTAGACAATGGCGTAGAAGTATACGCGATCGATGCGGGTGCACAGGATGTACTGCAATTGGAAATGATATTTTATGCGGGTAATAGTTACGAATCTTCTAACGCAGTGGCAACGGTAACGAACCATATGTTGAAGAACGGCACTTCCACTAAAACGGCTTTTCAGATAAATGAACATTTTGAATATTATGGTTCGCATTGTAACCGTAGTTGCGCCAATGAAACCGCTTCCCTATCGATCCATACATTGAACAAACATTTAAATGTTTTGTTGCCGGTAATGAGAGAGATGATCATCGACTCAATTTTTCCGGAAAATGAATTGGAAACCTATAAACAAATATGCAAACAAAAATTATCGGTGAGTTTGCAAAAATGTGATTTTGTTGCGAATCGTTTGATCGATACTTATATTTTTGGAGAAACACATCCTTATGGAAAAGTGATCACTGCCGCTGATTACGATGCATTAACAACCGATCAGTTAAAACAACATTTTAATCAATATTACCTGAATGGAAAATGCATCATTTTCGTTGCAGGCAAGTTAACCCCGGATATTTTCGTGCAGCTGAATAATAACTTTGGCAGCCTTTCGTTAAATAGACAGCCAATGATTTTGCCTGTTCAAAGCTTTCTTCCTGCCACAGAAAAAAAATACCGCATTCAAAATGATGTAAACGGTGTACAGGGAGCGATCAGAATAGCAAGGTCTTTTCCAACACGCCGCCATCCTGATTACATGAAGACAATGGTATTGAATGCTGTGTTCGGTGGTTTTTTCGGATCAAGGTTGATGAGCAATATCCGTGAAGAGAAAGGCTATACTTATGGCATTCACAGTTATATACAAAGTCACATCGATGATACAGCATGGCTCATCAGTACCGAAGCTGGCAAAGATGTTTGTGAAGCAACGGTAGAAGAAGTATATAAAGAAATGGAATTGTTACGCGAAGAACTGATCGATGAAGAAGAATTATCATTGGTACGCAATTACCTGATCGGTTCAATATTAGGTGATCTTGACGGGCCTTTTCATATTATCGGCAGGTGGAAAAATATTATCCTGAATGGTTTGGATGCTACATATTTTTATGATTCTGTCAGTGCAATAAAAACAGTTTCTGCTGAAGAGTTGCAGGTCTTAGCAGAAAAATATTTAAAAGCAGAAGATTTTTACGAGCTAATTGTAATTTAGAAAACAATGAAATTCTTATTAAAAATTTTGATCAGTACGGTGAATGTATTTTTACTGGCGTATATCTTACCTGGCGTAGCCATTGTAAACAATAATATTTTTACTGCAGTTGCGGTAGCTGTTGTATTAGCCATATTAGATGCTGTAATAAAACCGATCTTAGTATTGCTTACTTTACCGGCAACGATATTGTCATTAGGACTCTTCCTTTTTGTGATCAATGCCTGTATTATTTTAATAGATGCACATTTTGTGCATGGTTTTAAAGTAGATAGTTTTTGGTATGCCTTATTATTTAGTTTGTTATTATCCTTTTTTAACTCTTTTGTAAATAAAAGAGCTTTTGCCGAAGAGCAGCAGAACGAGGATTAATGTGTAGGTTTACAAAGTTTTATTCTTCAATATAAATTTTAAACAATGGCTGCACAAAATTTCGAAAACCACACCAGGTTTTCCCCGGTATATCATTTCCTATTATATCCAGTTGCAATCGCTACAGTAGCTATTTCAGTTGATTATTTCTTTCACACTTATTATCGCACTGATGGATTGTTACTTTCCATATTGTTGGTATTGATAAGTGTTGGGTTATTATTAGGTGTTCTTGCCTTTCGCAAGTTTCCATTAAAAGCACAGGACCGTGCCATCAGGGCCGAAGAAAACCTCCGTTATTTTTCTATGACAGGAAAGCTGCTCGATAAAGAGTTAAAAATACACCAGATCGTAGCTTTACGTTTTGCAGATGATAAAGAGTTTGTACAATTGGTAGATAGGGCTGTAAAAGAAAATATGAGCTCGAAAGAGATAAAAAAAGCCATCCAAAACTGGAAAGCCGATACCCATAGGGTATAAAATAATAATTAATGTTATCTGTTGGTTATAAACCTCTTTCTATACTAAGCACCCGAAAATATCTAGCTGTTTTTTCTTTTTTAATGCTTTATATTTGTTATGGATATAAATTTGTGCAGTATTAAGTAATATTATATATATAATTTATTTATTAAATATAATTCCTAACTAAAACCTATTCTTAGTGTCAAGTCATCACAACAAATTCTCCGCCGCAGGTTTATTAATCGCTTTAGGAATTATATATGGTGACATCGGTACTTCTCCGTTGTATGTATTCGATGAAATTGTGAACGGCAGGGTGATCAACGAATTACTGATCATCGGTTCATTGAGTTGTATTATCTGGACACTTACTTTACAAACTACCGTTAAATATGTTATCCTAACATTACAAGCCGATAACAAAGGTGAAGGTGGTATCTTCTCCTTATATACTTTAGTACGCAGGCAAAAAAAATGGCTGGTGATCCCCGCTATGATCGGTGGTGCTGCACTATTAGCAGATGGTATGATAACGCCACCTATCTCTGTAGCATCAGCTATTGAAGGTTTAAAGATCAGGCCTGAGTTTAGCATGATCCAGGAATCAACTATTATTTATATCGTACTAGCAATATTGGCCTGCCTGTTTTTTGTGCAACAATTTGGTACAGCATCGATCGGTAAATTGTTTGGTCCGATCATGTTCGTTTGGTTTTCGATGTTATTGGTGTTGGGCCTTTCACATATTTCAGATGACTGGAGCATATTCAAAGCACTCAATCCATACTACGCTATTAAATTATTATCTACCTATCCAAAAGGATTTTGGCTGCTCGGTTCCGTCTTTCTTTGTACAACGGGCGCCGAAGCGCTCTATAGTGATCTGGGCCATGTGGGTAAAGAGAATATCCAGGTATCATGGATCTTTGTAAAAGCTGCATTGATCGTTTCTTATATTGGTCAGGGTGCATGGTTATTAAAACACCACGAAGGAACAATTTTTGCATCTAAAACATTTTACGGTGTAATGCCCGATTGGTTCCAGCTTCCGGGAATTATCATCGCTACTGCAGCGGCCATCATTGCCAGCCAGGCATTGATCAGCGGATCGTTTACATTAATAGCAGAAGCCATCCGGTTAAATCTTTGGCCAAAAATGAAGATCAATTATCCTTCTGAAGCAAAAGGGCAATTGTATATTCCGGGTATCAATACTTTATTATTTTTAGGTTGCTGCGGTGTTGTATTGTATTTTAAAACTTCCAGCGCTATGGGTGCTGCATATGGCTTGGCTATTACTTTATGTATGTTGGCAACAACAATACTGTTCTCTAATTTCATGATATCGCGCCGTGTAAACAGGGCATTTATTTATCTCTTCTTAACAGTATTTTTAACCATAGAAACAAGTTTCTTAATTGCCAATGGCCGCAAGTTTGCTGATGGTGGTTTTGTTACCGTAATTATGGGTGGTGCATTGTTTTTGATCATGTACGTATGGTTCAGGTCAAGAAAGATCCGTAACAGGTATGTTGAGTTTGTGCGCATGGAAGAATATATTCCTAAGATAGAAGAGCTAAGCAATGATACCACTGTTCCTAAATACGGTACGCACCTTGTTTATTTAACGAGTGCTAATAATCCAAAAGAAATTGAACACAAGATCATTTATTCTATACTAAGCGGTAAACCAAAACGTGCCGATATCTATTGGTTCGTACACGTTGATACTTTGGATGATCCATATACCTGCGAATATATTGTTGAACATATTATTCCGAACGATATTATACGTGTTGAATTCAGGCTTGGCTTTAGAATACCGCCAAGGCTTAACCTGATGTTCAAAAAAGTTGTAGAAGAATTAGTGATCAACAAAGAAGTGAATGTTACCAGCCGTTACGAAAGTCAGCAACGTAATAATGTTGTAGGAGATTTTCAATTTGTGGTGATGGAAAAATATTTATCGCAGGATAATGAATTGCCTTTGATTGAGCGCTTGATCATGAAATGTTATTTCTGGATAAAGAGCCTTTCGTTAAGTGAAGAGAAAGGATTTGGTTTACAACAAAGCAATGTAGCTGTAGAAAAATATCCTTTGATCGTTGCGCCGGCAAATAAATTCAAACTATCAAGAGTCTATCTTGATGAAGAAGAAGAGATGGAAATAGTTCATTAGTTATGATCGGTCATTGTTAGTATAATGCCATATCCTGTATAACCCGGACTTGTAGTAGATGTGGGCTGATATATGTCGTAGAAGAAATTACGGTATACCAATCCTATCCCTTTGGCATATTTTTCTGAACTATAGGTTGTGCTGCTATAAAAATCATTATCAGGATCCGTGTGATCCTGTGGACCGCTTTGCTGATTGATCTCTGCAACATCCAATGTACTATCCACCGTTAAACTCCCTAAAGTAATAGTAGCATTAAGACTATCATACGTGTAGTTCCAATTCGCTAAATATTGTTCGGTAGAAATTAGCGAGGTTGTTTCAATATATGAGTTGCCATCCCATGAATACCCATTTTGGATCGGTTGGGTCAGCTTTACAAATTTCAGATTGTCTTCTGTAAACTCTATTGTTCGTCCTGTATTCACTACCATATCTGTATGATCAACCACCCATGGAGATGATGAATCAGTACGGATATAGCGTAGAACGCGATAAGCGGGTCGATTAAGGTTATCTAATATCTGCCCGTCTACAACATATTGTACCTGATAATGAAAAGTATCCAGGGTTAATAGTGTTGCCCCAAAATTTGTAAATACGATCGAATCAAGATCGTACGTAATGTATTTACCTATGGTAAGAGGATAGTAATCGCTTATAGGTTCAAGCGAGAAATTATCCGTCTTTTTACAAGCAGTAAATAAAAGTGTGAAAAAAATAAATACTATGAAAATGGATCTGCTCATAACAATAGGAAGTTACTTAAATAGAGGCAAGTTCTATAAAAAAGGTTGCTCCGCACGTTGAATTATTCCACCACCTATCACATCATCACCTTCATAAAAAACAGCGCTTTGTCCGGGTGCAATGCCTTTTACATCATTGTAAAAACGCACGTTTAATCCTTTTATTGTTGGGTAGATAGTGGCCATAGCGCCTTTGTCTTTATAACGGATCTTTGTAAATGCTTCTGAACCTTCGGGCATGCCATCATATTTTATCCAGTTCATTTTTGCTACCATCATTTCTGTTCCTTTCAGGTCATCTTCTTCGCCTAAAACTACGGTATTGGTTTCCGGATCAATAGAGGTCACGAATGCAGGTTTGCCTAAGGCTATATCTAAACCTTTTCTTTGTCCGATGGTATAGAAAGGATAACCTTTATGCTGGCCCAATATTTTGCCTGATTTATCAATGAAATTTCCGCCGTCAACACGAGCTTCTAATCCATCTACCCTACGTTTTAAAAAGCCGCGATAATCATTGTCCGGCACAAAACAAATTTCATAGCTCTCTGCTTTCTTAGCTAATTCAGGATAACCGAAATCATGCGCCATTTGGCGGATCTCCGTTTTATGGTATGTTCCCAATGGTAATAAGGTACGGCTCAACAGATCTTGTTGTAAGCCCCATAGTACATAGCTCTGATCTTTGGTATCATCGATCCCTTTGCGGATAAAATATCGTCCGTTGGTATGCTGGTGTATTTGTGCGTAATGGCCCGTTGCAATAAAATCGCAACCCATCGCATCGGCTCTTTTTAATAAGGCGCGCCACTTGATATGCGTATTACACATCACACATGGATTGGGAGTACGGCCGGCCATATATTCTTCTACAAAATTTTCTACCACAAAATCGCCGAACTCTTCCCTGATGTCTAAAATATAATGAGGAAAGCCGTGTTCAACTGCTGCCGCTCTTGCATCGTTAAAAGAATCAATGTTGCAACATCCTGTTTCTTTTTTGCTTTTGCCGTTTTCGCTTGTTCCGCTAGTCGCATAATCCCATGTTTTCATGGTGATGCCTACTACTTCGTATCCTTCTTTATGGAGCATAAGAGCTGCTACGGTACTGTCAATACCGCCGCTCATGGCCATTAAAACTTTCCCTTTTTTGCTCATATCGAAGTGTGTCTATACGAAGATACTATTTATAAATTTTTCTTTTGTCTTAGGTATGTAATATGATTTAACCGCAAAGAACGCAGAGTGATCTCGCAAAGTTCCGCAAAGGGCTCTTTGCGAATCTTTGCGTTGCCTTCGCGGTCTTTGCGGTTAAATCAACATTCCGAAAAACAAAAAATCCGTCCTGAAATAATCGGGACGGATTTTGAAAAATGTACAATGTATAAATTATTCAGCCCCTACTTCAACTTCAACCTCAGTCTCGGTACCGTTACCGAAATCGATCTTAGCTTTGTATGTGCCTAATTCTTTGATCTCATCAACAATAGAGATACGACGGCGATCGATTTCGTAGCCACGTTGTTCTTTAATAGCGCGAGCTATTTGAACAGAAGTTACGCTACCAAATATTTTACCGGTTGTACCAGTTTTAGCACCAACTTTTAACGGACCGGTTTGAAGAGCTGCAATAACGCTGTTTAATTCAGCTAATAATTTAGCTTCTTTTTTCTTCGCTTGCTTGATCTTTTCTTCCAGTTGTTTTAAGTTAGAAGGACTAGCTTCTATTGCAAATTTGCTTGGAATAAGGTAGTTACGACCATAACCGTTCTTCACAGTTATAAGTTCATTAGCACCACCCAGGTTATTTACATCTTGAATTAATATTACTTGCATGTTGTCTTACCCTCTCTATTTTAATAAATCAGTTACGTAAGGCAATATCGCCATTTGACGAGCTTTCTTTACTGCATCGCTCACTTTACGTTGGAACTTCAAAGAGTTACCAGTAAGGCGGCGTGGCAATAATTTACCCTGCTCATTTAGGAATTTTTTCAGAAAGTTTGCATCCTTATAATCAATATAATGAATGCCCATTTTCTTAAAGCGGCAATATTTCTTTGGACGCTTTTCAGCTTTGATCGCTGTGAGGTATTTAATCTCGTTTGGTTTTGCCATGATTTATGTTCCCGCTTTTTCTGTTCCAAAATGTTGTGCGCCGCTTCTCTTTCTACCATTGTACTCGACGGCGTATTTATCGAGTGCAGTGTACATGTGACGCATTACTGATTCGTCACGTAAAAGTTGTGTTTTCAACTTTTCATTGAAGATGGTTGGCGCTGAATACTCCATTACCCAGTAAAGACCAGTGGTCTTCTTGGCAATAGGATAGGCCAGTGATTTTAATCCCCAGGGATTAGTGTGTATAACAGTTCCACCGTTCTCTTTAACAAGAGCAGCAAACTTAGCCTGAGCAGATTTGAATTCTTCTTCAGACAACACCGGGGTAAAAATCACCATCAATTCGTAGTTGTTCATTTTCCCTTGATTTAGTTTAAAAATTGTTTAATCCCATAGCCAGTGGGCTAAGGGGCAGCAAAGGTAAGGGTTTCATATGAAAATATTGTATGAAATTCCAAAAAAATGAATACAATAAACAAAATGATAACTAATTGATTTTCTGAAGATTATGTATTTTTTGAAATTCTTGAGTAATGGTTATCTTCGATATTGTCTGTACACGATTAGAAGATTAAAGGAATTACAAGATTTTTAAACCTTATGCCCTATGGAAAATAATGCTATCAACCTGCTAACACATAAAATAATTGGTTGTTCTATGGAGGTCATAGAACTTTAGGAAATGGCTTTCAGGAAGTTATTTATCAACGCAGTTTGGCTATTGAATTAAATTTACAAGGAATAAGTTTTGTGCGTGAACAAGAAATGGAGATTTTTTATAAACAACAACCAGTAGGTAACAGAAGAGTTGATTTTTTTGTAGAAGGAAAAGTAATGGTAGAAATAAAAGCGATCGAAAAATTAGAAGAGATCCATAAAGCGCAAGCAATAAATTATTGTGAGGCTTATAATATTGCTGATGGTTTATTAATAAATTTTGGTGCTAAAAGCTTAGATTTCAAGAGAGTATATAATAAAAATCGTGTTCAGATAATGTCCAATTTTCAGCCTTCGATCGTTATTTGTCTTTAACAACTAAAATATATAATTATGAAAGATTTCCTATTCGTGTACAGAGCTGATTATACTGCTCAACCTAAATCTTCTCCGGAAGAAATGCAGGCCATTACCAAACTATGGATGGATTGGATCGGTAGTATTGCCGCGCAAAATAAACTGACAAGCCCAGGAAACAGTTTGACATCTGGTGGTAAAGTAGTAAGACCAAAAAATGTGATCACAGATGGCCCATACACAGAGATCAAAGAATTGATCGGTGGCTATTCAATTGTTAAGACGGCAACTATTGACGAAGCAGTTGAATTGGCAAAGGGTTGTCCCATATTTATGGTTGGCGGAAATGTAGAAGTAAGAGAAATTAACCCGATGTAATCTCGAATTAACTTAAAACACTCAAAGCCTTTGTATTTTTACAAAGGCTTTTTATTATGGAACAACAAGAACTGATACCGCATTTATTCAGAACAGAATACAGAAAAATAATTGCTGTACTCTGTAAGCTATTTGGTATTGAGCATATTGAAATTGCTGAAGACATTGTGAGTGATACTTTTTTAGCGGCGAGTGAAGTGTGGGGATTGAAAGGATTACCTGAAAATCCTACAGCCTGGTTATACGCCGTATCAAAAAACAAGACCAAAGATTATTTAAAACGCAATGCGCTGTTTGTACAAAAGATCTCGCCAGCTATAAAATATATTTCGGCAAAGTCGGAAGAAGTAGAGATCGATCTATCGGTAAAAAATATAAATGATAGTCAGCTGGCGATGATGTTTGCCGTTTGCCATCCTTCCATTTCTGCCGAATCACAAATTGCTTTGTCGCTGAATTTATTATGTGGGTTTGGTGTTGATGAAATTGCTAATGCATTTTTAACGAATAAGGAAGTCATTTACAAAAGGATCAATCGTGCAAAAGAAAAACTGCAAATTGAAAAAGTAAAGATTGAACAACCTGCTTTAGCTGAGATCAATGATAGATTAGCAACTGTTCTAACAACATTGTATTTATTATTTAATGAGGGATATTATTCCGCTTCGCAGAATGAAATAATAAGGAAGGATCTTTGTATAGAAGCGATGCGCCTAACAATGTTGCTACAGGAAAATGAAAAGACCAATACACCGCAAGTAAACGCCTTACTTGCTTTAATGTGTTTTCAATCTTCCAGGTTTGACGCAAGAACAAATGAAAAAGGAGAAACGGTTTTATATCAGGATCAGGATACTGATTTATGGAACGATGAATTAACCAATAAAGGTGCTTATTATTTAAAAGAGTCTTCAAAATCCGATGAGTTATCAAAATATCATTACGAAGCGGCAATCGCCTTTTGGCATACCAATAAAAATGACACAAAAGAAAAATGGGAAACAATTTTACAACTCTACAATAGATTATTGCAAATAGAATACTCTCCCGTCACAGCACTGAACAGAACATATGCATTAGCAAAAGCAAACGGAAAACAAGAAGCGATTATTGAAGCTGAAAAATTAGCGTTGAGTGATAATCATTTGTATCATTCTCTATTAGGTAATTTGTATACTGATGTTGATGATGAAAAAGCAGTAGAACATTATCAACGATCTTTTGATCTTTGTAAATCGCCGGTTGATAAAGCAACGATCATGAAATATATCGATAAATTGCAGAATCATGAGTGATGTTCACGATAAGCAAACCAGAAGCTATAATATGAGCCAGATTAAGGCTAAAAATACAAAGCCTGAAATATTGGTTCGTAAATATTTACATGCACATGGATTTCGCTATAGACTAAATGACAAAAAACTACCCGGAAAGCCTGATATTGTTTTACCAAAATACAAAACAATAATATTTATAAATGGTTGTTTTTGGCATGGGCATGCCAATTGCAAATATTATGTAATTCCAAAAACCAGAACAGAATGGTGGCTTAATAAAATAAATGGAAATATTACGAATGATAAAAAAAAGTCAGCTGCTTTAAAGAAGGAAAAATGGAAGATTATTACTATTTGGGAATGTCAACTTAAACCTGCTAAAATTGAAAATACTCTTAACACTTTAGTAAAAAAGTTCTCTTAAATTGTCGTAATCAATTTAAAAGATAATCTGGTTTAGAAGACATGTAGTAATATTGTTTTCTAAATGAATAACACTCAGATTCCAATCATAGATTTATTTGCCGGCCCGGGTGGGCTGGGTGAAGGTTTTACGTCTATTGTCGACAAAGACAACAAAAGGTTTTTCAAAATAGCCCTTTCGATTGAGAAAGATGAGTTTGCCCATAAAACTCTTACCTTAAGAAGTTTTTTACGCCAATTCCCATACGGAAAATTTCCAGGTGAGTACTACGATTTTCTCAAATCTGAAGAGAAAGACGTTGAAATCCTTTATAAAAAATATCCGGTACAAGCAGCTAATGCAAAACATGAAGCATGGCAGTTTGAATTAGGAAAATCTGAGAACCATGCTTTAATTGATAAACGAATAAGAGAAAGTCTAAATGGGAAAAAAGATTTTTTACTTATTGGTGGCCCCCCCTGCCAGGCTTATTCTTTAGTAGGACGTGCAAGACGACAAGAAGGGCTTGGATTAAATAAAGAAGATCCGAGGGTATACTTATATAGAGAATATTATAGAATACTTGCAGTGCACAAGCCTCCTGTATTTATAATGGAAAATGTAAAGGGCATTTTATCTTCTAAAGTTGAGAACGAGGGTGTTTTTAATCAGCTGATAAATGATCTTCGAAATCCGGTTGAATCTTATAAAAAACTGCAGGGGCAGGAAAAGATTTCGAAAAGCAGAACTGAATATAAAATTTATTCTTTGGTAAGAAGAGCGGATACGGATATACATGGTGAAGAAATATTTCGCCCGGAAGATTTTATTATCAGATCGGAGCAATACGGAATACCTCAAACCAGACATAGAGTTATTTTACTCGGTGTGAGAAATGATTTAAAAATCATTCCTGAGATCCTCGAAAAGGCTAAAGGGCAAATCGATGTTGATGACGTGTTATCAGGATTGCCAAATATCCGAAGCGGATTATCAAAAGAAAAGGATAGCAAATTAAACTGGAAAAAAGCAATCGAAGAATTGCTTCTGACAGATATTGAAAATCAAATCGACAAAGAAGTATGGAAAAAAATGAAAGGAGTAATTGATAACTTATCATTACCGCAAAAAGATAAAGGAAGTGATTATCTGGAATATACTGCAGACATTAAATATAATAAATCCTGGTTTTTGGACGACAAATCAAATGGTGTTTCTAACCACGAAAGCAGGAGCCATATCAGAGAAGATTTGTATAGATACCTTTTTGTTTCCTGCTTTGCAAAAACAAAAGGCCGATCTCCAAAATTATCTGATTTTCCTCCTGGATTATTGCCAAAACACCTCAATGCAAGTGAAGGAAAATTTGCCGATCGCTTTAGAGTACAATTATACGGACAACCTTCAAAAACTATAACGAGTCATATTTCGAAAGATGGACATTATTTTATCCATCCTGATTCGTCTCAATGTAGAAGCTTAACAGTAAGAGAAGCTGCCAGGATTCAAACATTCCCTGACAATTATTTTTTTTGTGGACCAAGAACGCAACAGTTTCATCAGGTTGGAAATGCAGTGCCTCCATTACTTGCTTATCAAATTTCGTTAATCGTAAAAAATATTTTAGAAAAATAAAGGTTATGTAAATTGATTTTCTTTTACTTTTTCTAAAAGTAATTTTATCTCTTCCATATTAAGAAAAGGTAGCATTTTGACTCCTCCAGCAAGATTCAAACCAACAATTAACTTTCTAGTTTTATCTTCGCTTTTGGCTATATCGTTATTTGTTTTTAAAAATTCTAAAAGTCCAGATAGGATTGCTTGATTTGATCCTAAAGCTCTTTCTGTAATACCAACGACAAGATCTTGTCTACTTAATAAAAGCTCTAAATTTTCATACGGATTTTTATTGCTTTTGTTATAGGTCAAATGTGCGTACCACCAAAGCCTTGACAAACCATTCCTCGTCAAACTCCTTAAGTTAAGTGTTCTTAAGAAATATCTATCTCGAATTCTGTTTATCGGTTCCTTTGCGTCTTCTGCAGCCCATCTTTTCCGCATATATTTCCAACAATGTACATGAATTAGATAGGTCCAAAATCTTTCATCGGAGGCCTGAGCCTCTGTCAAATGTTTAAAAGTTTCATATATATGTACGCTATTATCAAAATCAGATTTATCCGGATCTAAAAAAAAATCTGAATTAATATTGATGCCTGTAGAACCTTTAGCTATTTCATATTCAAAAGGAAATATTTCCTTTAAATAGTTTTTGTAATCTTGGGTCAAGATTAATTCTCTATAAAGTTTATCAACATATACAGAAGTGAAAAAATTAACTTCGGTTGTAATCATAAATTCTCATTTAACATTAATGAATCTAACGTTCTTTTCAACGGCATTTCTAAAATATTTTGTGCGATTTCTAAACAAGTTCCTTTTGATTTATCTTTAATGTTGTTCAAAATTTTACTCCAAGGTTTTTCTCTGAACTCTTCAGCCTCTTCAGTTGTTAAAAAATGTAAGGTTTCAATCAATGCAGGAAGCACCATGCTGCTTAATATAAGTCCGAAACACTCAGGATTATTTTTTAATAGTTTATAGTTACCGTAATCTTCTTTACATAGCATTAGCGTAATTCTATTTCCCGAAAAATCTAATGACATCGGTTTATTACTTTTTTGAGTACAAAGCACATTCATAATCGAAGAAATCGCTTTAAGTTCTTCGGGCGATTTATTTGCATAAAATTTCCCTTTACCAGCAAATGCAATTATATCTGCTTTTTCTAATGAAAACCGAGTATTTCCATATTCTTGATTAAAGTCATCGTTCTTATAATCTATAATTTTTTGATTTGAACAAATAAAGAAATCAATTTCAACTTCTCCGTTTAGTTTACTAGCTGGTATCCTAATGGGTTCAGAGAGATTATGAGTTGTTCTAAAAATCTCTCGAAACATTGTTCCTCTGCAATAAACATGCGAAACATACGAAGCTTTTGTTTGATCAATAAGATCTCTTACATCTTTGTTTTCTAATATAAAGAGAGGGCGAACTTCTATAATATTCCTATCGGAAGAAACACTTAATTCTACCGAAATTGTTGCCGTTCTGAAATCATCATTTATTCCTAGGATCGGATGAGGATAATTTCTATTGTTGTATATCATGGGCTTCTACATTTAAGGAAATTTTTATTGGGGATTCCAGCATAATCTTTAACTCTTTTGTAACTCCTTTTTCAAATTTAAAATGCTGTATTTTATTGCCAGAGAACAAATAGCGAGTTCCCTCATCGTCAAACACATTCTTTAATCTAATGGGCTCAGACCCCTCTTCACCAACAGCTAAAATTTTTAACGTACATTTTGTATCGGTAGGAGATAAAAGTATTAACTTATATGTTAACTCATTCATCGACTCTTTGAACAAAAAACTACGTACATGAAAGTGTTTCTTCTTTCTTGTATTCTTGTTACCATCACCTCCTCCAGCTTTTTTCTTTCCTGCCTTTCCTTTATTATCGCCACCCTCGCCATCTTCATTTCCTCCAAAATTTGTTTTTGTATTAATAACTGATATTTTTGTAGGAATGATTAATGCACTCTGGTTGAACTGCTCTTTTTTTTGAATTAAATTAGAGGTCTCAACCTTACCTTCATTCCCAGTGTAACTTCCATTATCAGATTCATTTCCGCCACCATCCTCGTCCTCCTCTTCATCATACGGTAAATATTTTTGTAGTTCTGGAATTTCAAGAATTTCATACGTTTGATTCTCTTTTAATTTATTTAAACATTCTCTAATAAAAACTGTTATTTCAGAAATAATTTTTTCTCCTTTTTCTATATCGCGCTTGGGCTCCCATTTATCATGTTCTGGAGGTTCCATTTTTCTTAATAATTTATTACCTGCATCATCATCGCATATAAAAACTCCAGCATAATTTCCAGGAAAAACAAATTGCCGAGAATATATAACCATATGTGATGCCCTAATCATTGCAACATAATTCATTGGAGATTCTATTTGTCGAAAATAAAATTTACAATTTCCAAGAATTTCAAGTTTTCTATTTTCTCCTAATTCATTTCCTTCTTTTACTGCTAAATAATATTGCAAGGGATTACCTACAGGTTGTATATAATCTTTAAACGGTTCTGTTGCGAAAAAATCTATTAAATATGATTCAAGATTTTTTTTATTTATTTTTTTTTCTTCTACTTGGACAATTAAATCGTCTTTATAAATTGCGTACCAGAAATTTCTCAAAATTGATTTTATCAAATCTTCAATCCAGTCTTCCGTGACTTTATATCCTGCTATAATTATATCTGTCCCTTGTTGTTTTCTCCAAAACATTTCGGGAATTTCTTTTAAATTTCTTACAGAGTTTTGATTAATGCCATATGATCCAACTCCTCGTTTAATATCTTCATCGTTATCTTTGAAGCTAACTAATTCTGCTTTCCCTTGAAATATTGAAACTGCAGATTCGTTTTTCGTAGCGTAAAAAACCATCCTTAAATTTGATGCAGCGAACGGAGCACCTTTACCAATACCAAATGACCCCCCTTCTCCACTTGCCTTTGAACTATTTCCTGTTGATTTTACCAAACTGTACCATCCTCCTTTCTTATCGCTATCAGAACCACTTAATCCTATTGTATTGTAATCAGAAATACGCAAAAAGGGAATTTCTTTTTGTGTTAGGTATTTTTTAGCGGAGTTTAAAAAAGTTTTTGTTTCTGGATTTTCTACCCAATAATCAATCCCTTTTTGAAGGACTTCATTAATTTGAATAAACCCAGGGAAATCTTTGGCAGAGAAATTATTTAATTTAAAAATTACTTCAACTGGTTGGCTCTTATCATTTCTGGCATCAATAGAATTTTGAATTGTTTCTCTTGCCAAATAATAATTGTAATCCCCAGAAAAATATTCAATTTTTGAATTATTGATTCCATCTTCATCTCCTCCTCCAGTTGAAACAAAATGCCAATTCAAATTGTTGCTCATAATAAATAGTTTATAAATATTTCACTTTAAAATTCGCTTCTCCAATCAAACTATCAAACTCTTTATCGCCTGTTATCAATACTGCTTTTTTATTAATAGTTAATGCTGCGGCGAATGCATCTGCGTAGGACAAAGAATTTTTAGCTTTAATAGCAGCAGCTTCCAGGCAAAGCTTTAGGTCTGGCTCAATAATAATTATCTGCATTTGCTTAATTGCATTAATTGCCATTTCTGCGTGCTTTGTACTGCTCTTCCTGCTTATCATGTAGTATATCTCTCCTACATTAACGGCAGTTATATATCCTTCGCTTTCGTCATTGGCCATTTTTAATAAAAGATCGCGCACTATCTCATGCCCCGGCTCTTCTCTGAATAATGCAATCAAAGCATAGCTATCAAAAACTATTCGTTTCATTTTTTCTTTATTGTTTTGTCGCTGGTTTTTTCCTCTTTACTTTTTTCTTCCTTTTTCCACGCAGTGTATTCTTCTTTTGATGGCGCCTCATCTTTTAGCATACCCACAAACTGATTAAAGAAATTCTCATCCATTGGTTTTAAAACTACCCCTTGAGGAGTTTCAATGAATGCCACTTTAATACCGCTCTTAATGCCATATTTCATCCGCAATCTTTTAGGAATAAGGATTTGGCCCTTTGATGTTAACACTGAAGTTTCCATAATAAATCTATTTAGGATACAAATATACAAATTATTACTAAATAAAAAAGTATTACTTAATATTTTTTTACAACTTTTATAATATTAGGCCATTTTTTGGATAATATCAGGCACAAAAAAGCCGCTCAAAATTGAGCGGCTTTTACTTTTATTTATAGCTTAATTTCTTCATCGCTATCATCAAAGAAATGGAATTCTGTGAGGTGATATGCCGAGTTAGCTTTTACTTTAATTTTTTGTTTGTACTTCCAGCTCCATTTTTTTCTTTTAGAGATAAAGCCTTTGGTTAAAAAAGCATGCAGAATAGGATGTACTTCAATTGTTAAGCCTGTATGTTTTTGCATGATAAGATAGCTCAAGTTCTTTTCTATCTCATCTTCTAATATCATTGTAGAAGAAATTTTTCCTGTGCCATTGCAAGTAGGACAAACTTCTAAAGTATTGATCGTCATCTCCGGCTTCATACGCTGGCGCGTGATCTGCATCAAACCAAATTTGCTGATCGGCAATACAGAATGTTTTGCACGGTCTGTATGCATGTACTTCTCCATTTCATCCGCCAATCTCTTTTTATTGTCTGCCAATTTCATATCAATGAAATCAACAACGATAATTCCACCAAGGTCACGTAACCTTAACTGGCGCGCAATTTCTTCTGCTGCTTCTAAATTTGTTTCCAGTGCATTTTGCTCCTGATTATTGCTTACACTTTTATAGCCGCTATTAACATCGATAACATGCAATGCTTCTGTATGTTCAATAATTAAATACGCACCACTTGGTAAATTAACTGTTTTCCCGAAGGCAGCTTTTACCTGGCGCGTGATACCGAAACTATCAAAAATTGGAGAGCCGTTATTATAGTAGCTAACAATATCAACTTTATCCGGCGCTATGCGTTGGATATAATTTTTTGTTTCAGCAAAAATATTTTTATCATTTACTACAATGCGGTTAAAATCTTCATTTAACAAGTCACGTAGTATGCTGGTTGTTTTACCTTGTTCGCTTAATATTTTTGCCGGAGGTGTTGCGCCTTTCAAATTGTTTTGCATGGTCTTCCATGTTTCAATTAACGACAATAGATCTTCGTGCAATTCTGCGGTATTCATTCCTTCTGCAGCAGTACGTACAATCACACCAAAATTTTTGGGCTTGATCGCTTCAATGATCTTGTGTAATCTTTTCCTTTCGTCCGAGCTATGGATCTTGCGTGATACTGCAATAACATCATTGAATGGAGTAACAACAACGAATCTTCCGGGAAGGGATAATTCACAGCTTAATCTTGGGCCCTTAGCTGCAATAGGTTCTTTTAATATCTGTACTAAAATATGTGGCTTGCCGCTTAGTACTTCTGCTATCTTGCCTGTCTTAACAATTTCCGGTTCGACTTTGAATTTTCCAAAATCAAAGCTCCCTTCGCTTTTATCGTTAACAGCCTGGTTGGTAAATTTGAGGATGGATTTGATGTACGGGCTAAGGTCTGTATAATGTAAGAAGGCATCTTTTTCAAAGCCTACATCTACAAAGGCCGCATTAAGGCCGGGGATGAGTTTTTTAACCTTTCCAAGGTATAGGTCTCCCACGCTGAAGTTGGCATCATTCTTTTCATTATGCAACTCAACCAATCGTTTGCCTTCCATCAGTGCAATTTCTACACCTTGGGGCACCACATTTATGATTAATTCCTTTGTCAAGCGTAATTCTTTTAAATTAGACCTGTAACATTATGGAAGGAAAACTTACAAAACACGCAGTATGGTTAACCCAAATAGATAAACCATAGTGCATGCCGATAAATGTGTGCCGGCGAGGATGCCGGCACCTGTTATAAAAAGAAAAAATTATTTCTTCTTATGACGGTTCTTTCTTAAACGCTTTTTACGCTTGTGTGTAGCAATCTTATGACGTTTTCTTTTTTTACCACAAGGCATATTCTAGTCTTTTTGTTGTTGAAAAATAATTTTTAAATAATTTTTATATTGTATCTCTTATTCTCTTGTTATTGCAGCAATTTGATCCGCTGATCGATCTCTTTGCTATATTCCGGATCGTTGACCATCCGTTTACTTATATCGTACCATTTTATCGCATTTGCTTTATCGCCTTTTCCCGCGTAAGCATCTGCCAGCCATGATATTGCTTCTAAGTTATTAGGTTGGTTTTTTACAACAGTTGTTAAACGATCGATCGCTTTATCATACTGTGTTGAAATCACACCGCCAATACCCAGCACCAGTTGTGCTTTCATATTGGTAGAGTCTTTTTGTACTACGGTTAACAGCTGCATCACGCCCTTCATTGTCTCTTGCGCATCTCCAGCCATTCCTTTGCCAAATACATAGCAACTTCCTAATCCAACTTTCAGATCGTCATTATTCGGATCCAATTCAATTGCCTGATTGAACAAGCCTATCGCCTGTTCGGCTTTCCAACCTCTTTTGCCAGGATCCTGTTCTCCTTTCAGGCTCTGTAAAATTAATTGGGCTGCAAAGGTGAGGTTTTTTTCAGTATTTTCCAACTCTGCAGCCTTTCCTGTGTAATAAATATATAAATCGGCTTGTTTTACAGAGTCTTTCCAAAACGCAGCGAGCTCATTATCAACCTTTATCTGCTGTTCGGTAACATCACCACGGACAACACTATTTTCTGTCTTATCGAGGTAATTTGATTGGTAAACAGGTAGTTTCTGTTTTTCTGCAAGTAAGTAAGTATCAACATTGAAGGTAGGAACGGCAGGCATCATACCCATCGCCGGCATAACCATCGGGGCTTTTTTCTGAGCTGTTTTTCCAAAGAAGAATAAAGAAGCCAAAAGGAGTGCGCCTCCACCGGCCAAGATCAACTGTTGCTTCACAAAAAATAATTTTGAAGCGCAAAGGTAGGCCTAATCATCAGTCAGGACGTCGGTACTGATCTTTTTATTTTTAACCTCCTGAATAAATTCTTTAGCAGGTTTAAATGCGGGTATATAATGTTCGGGTATCTCTACGGCAATGTTCTTTTTGATATTTCTACCAATTTTAGCGGCTCTTTTTTTGGTAATAAAGCTGCCAAAGCCACGTATGTATATATTTTCTCCCTCAATAAGAGACTCTTTTACTTCTTTAAACATTGTTTCCAGTGTTATCATAACATCTACTTTGGTGATGCCTGTTTTATCTGAAATTTTTGCTATTAAATCTGCCTTTCTCATATTTGATAAGATTTAATTTGTGTGTGTTAAGGAAAAGTACTACAAAAAATCCAAAAAAACAAGCTTAGAAGCTGATTATCAGCAAATTTTATTAGAAATTTGAAGGATAATGGAAGAAACTACAAAAGGGAAATTCTTTGCGAAAAAATTACTTGCCTGGAATGGATCAAATAATGACCGCGAAATGCCCTGGAAAGGAGAAAAAGACCCTTATAAAATATGGCTGAGTGAAATTATTTTGCAGCAAACCCGCGTTGAGCAAGGATTAGCCTATTATAATCGTTTTATTACGCAATTTCCAACTGTACAAAAATTAGCCAAAGCTCCTGAAACCATTGTTTTTAAATTATGGGAAGGGCTTGGTTATTATACCCGTTGTAAAAATTTAATAGCTTCAGCAAAATATATTGCCGGCGAGCTTAAAGGAAAATTTCCCGTTGATTATGAAGGTATACTTTCCTTAAAAGGGGTTGGCCCTTATACTGCGGCAGCTATCAGCTCCTTTGCATTTAATTTACCGCATGCAGTAGTAGATGGAAATGTATTCAGGGTATTATCAAGATTTTATGGCATCGCAACACCCATCGATAGTACAGCAGGCAAAAAAGAATTTACGCAGCTGGCAAATGAATTGCTGGATAAAAAACTGCCGGGTATTTACAACCAGGCTTTAATGGATTTTGGTGCAACCGTATGCAAACCGCAACAGCCTTTATGTGGCACTTGTCCGCTACAAACGAGCTGCAGTGCCTATTTGCAAGAAATAACCAATGAGCTGCCCATTAAAGAAAAATCGATCATAAAAAAAACAAGGTGGTTTTATTATTTGATAATTGAATATAATAATGCGGTGCTTGTTCATAAACGCGGAGCAAAAGATATCTGGGAAAACCTGTATGAATTTGTGTTGATAGAAAATGATAAAATACTGCCGTTGGAGAATATAAAAAAGCTGCCGGCAGTAAAAAAAATATTTGGCAAAACTTCTTTTGAAGTGATGCAAATTTCCAAACCATACCGACAATTACTGACCCATCAAACCATCCACGGACAATTCATAAAAATTAAGGTAGCCGCGCCTTTGCCAATAGCTGGTTATGAAGCTGTTTCACAGAAAAGACTGGATAAATTGCCATTTCCGAAATTTATCACCGGCTATTTGAAAGATAAAAATGTATCTTTAAATTTGTTATAAAGGGATAGGAATTCGTAAACGTTTTTAAACCTAACAACATGAGAGGCGTAAACAGGGTTATGCTAATTGGTAACATAGGCAAAGACCCGGACATTCAAATCTTGGAAGGAAATATTACGGTGGCTAAATTTTCATTGGCAACTACTGAAGCATATAAAGACAGGAATGGAAAACTGATCTCGCAAACGGAATGGCACACGATCGTTTTATGGAGAGGGTTGGCAGAATTAGCTGAAAAATATTTACATAAAGGAAGCCTGGTTTATATTGAAGGCAGATTGAAAACGCGCAGTTGGGAAGATAAAGAAGGCAATAAAAAATTTGCAACAGAGATCGTTGGCGATAATTTGATCATGCTGGATAAAAGAACCGATGGAAGCCACGGCAACGGGTTTCCCGAAGGGATGGAGGGAGATATCCCGCCGGTAGATGAAGGGCCCGAGCAGCTACCCTTTTAAAATTTAACTTATTATAGACAAGGTTTATAATAAAATTGTTCACTAAAAATTTTTGTTTTGGACCACCATTCGGTTTTTGATTTTACTACCCATTTGCACTTTACGCTGCTCTCAATACAAATTGCAGATTCTGCCATACTTATATTTTTAGCGTTATTTCTTTTCATTATTTCTTTTTTAGTGGCTGGTTCTGAAGTAGCTTTTTTTTCTCTTACCTATAAAGATATTAACCTGCTTAAAACAAAGCAGCTTCCGGCATATAAGCGTATCATCACTTTATTGGAACAGCCTAAAACTTTGCTGGCTTCCATCATGATCGCTAATAACCTGGTAAATATTGCCATCATCCTGATCTTAAATATTTTACTGACAGGATGGTTAGACGCTTTCCCGTTATTGCCCTTTTGGATAGGGTTTGCCATTAAGATCGCGATCGTAACGGTGATACTCGTTCTTTTTGGCGAAGTGTTACCAAGGGTTTGGGCCACTAACCACAAAATATGGTTTGCGGCGGCTTCTTCTTTGGTGATAGAGATCTTCAACGGCCTTTTTATCCGCATTAGTAAACACTTTGTAAGCTTTAGCGACAGGGTAGAAAGGAATTTTTCAGGGAAAAATTCTACCGCAATGGATAATAGCCAATTAGATTATGCCATTGACCGTTTACCTGAGAATGCGGCAACGATCGAAGAAAAACAAATATTAAAAGGGATCAGAAAATTTGGCGACACAACCGTTAAACAAATAATGCGTACACGCTTGGACGTTAGTGGCATTGAACATACCATCAGCTTTGAAGAGGTTATAAGAAAAATAGAAGAACTGCATTACTCGAGGCTGCCGGTATATAAAAGCAATTTAGATGAAGTAGCCGGCATGTTGCATACAAAAGACCTGTTGCCTTACGTAAATGCTTCGAAAGTAGAGAATTTCGATTGGCATTCCCTGATACGCCCTGCATTTTTTGTACATGAACAAAAATTGATTGAGGACCTGTTACAGGAATTCCGCAACAGGCGTATTCACTTCGCCGTAGTAGTGGATGAATTTGGAGGAACATCAGGCATTGTAACGCTGGAAGATATTATGGAAGAGATCATAGGCGATATAAAAGATGAATTTGATGATGAAGAAAGCGGCAATAAAAAGATCGATGATTTCACGTACATTTTCGAGGGTAAAACAATGATCAATGATGTATGCCAGGCATTAAGTTTACCACCGAATACATTCGAAGAAATAAGAGGAGACAGCGACTCGCTTGCAGGGTTAATATTAGAAATTGCCGGCGAATTTCCACAGGTAAATGAAGAAATAGTTAGTGGTGATTTTATATTTATTCCGTTAGAGATAAATAAGAACAGGATAGACAAAGTAAAAGTCATCATTAAAGAAAAAGCTTCTTAATTCGTAAACATCTTGTGGCATTGTATTTGTCGGCTTACAAGAACACAACTACATTTGTTCAATAAATTTTCAATCAATAAAAATCTAATAAACTATGGCATTTACATTACCGGCTCTACCATATGCACACGATGCACTTGAGCCACATATCGACACATTAACCATGCAAATACACCATGGCAAACACCACCAGGCATATGTAGATAATTTAAACAAAGCAATTGCCGGCACACCAAACGAAGGTAAAACAATAGAACAGCTGGTAGCTGCTGCAGGTTCAATTAGCCCTGCTGTACGTAATAACGGCGGCGGCCATTGGAACCATACTTTTTTCTGGGAAAGCTTAGCTCCTAAAGCTGGCGGCACACCTACGGGGAAATTAGCTGATGCTATCAATACCACCTTCGGTTCTTTCGATGCATTTAAAGAAAAATTTGCAGCGGCGGGAATGACACGCTTTGGAAGTGGTTGGTCTTGGTTGATCGTTAAAGATGGTAAGCTGGAAGTTTCTTCTACACCTAATCAGGATAATCCTTTAATGGATATTGCAGAGGTTAAAGGAACACCGATCTTAGGCGCTGATGTATGGGAACATGCTTACTACCTAAAATATCAAAATCGCCGTGCAGATTATTTAGCTGCTTTTTGGAACGTTGTAAACTGGACAAAAGTTGCAGAACGTTTTGCTGCTGCTTAGGTACACATCTATATTTTTTAATAAAGGCCGCAAAATTTGCGGCCTTTATTTTTATCGCTGACCCCTATAAAATTGTTAACAGCACCCGTGAAAATTATTTTATAAGGCGTGTAAAACACCCCCTAATTTTTTATTAATACCTTTCTTTTGGTCGAACATACTAAATTTTGCAGGTACCCGTTTATTCTACATACAAGTAATAATTTAATTTCTAACTAAACACTGAACAAAATGAAAACAACTCCACAAAAAAGTTACGGTCGCCCAATTACCTGGGAAGAAGCAACAGAAATGATCCACACACATGGCCAGATCAAAAACATCACTGAAACAAAAGTGAGCGCTACAAAAGCAAAAGGCGCAGATGCTGCTTTATTAAAAAAAGCAAAAGCAATGATCGATTGCGATCACCAGGCTTTTATTTTTACGAAAGAAAGTGTTATGCGTTTTTTTGATGGCAGCGAAAAAGACGAACATGGTAATCCCATAAGTGCCAATTACCTGATGGTAATTTTAGCAGCGCATCATGGAAGAGAAAAAGGTTATGAAGGTGGTAATTTAACTGTTATCACAGCAGGCGTTACAAAAGCGGTAGAAAAAAATGCAAAAGGTAAGGCCGAAACCCGCTACTACCCGTTGAAAAAACTTAAGTTTACAGCCAATGATTATGGATCTGGTACACCACCGCCACCACCACCGCCAGGAGGTGGAGGAAATGCTATAAAAGCATCAAACGGTAAGCAATCCAATAATATTGATTATTTTGTTGGCCATTAAAAAGCGGACTTATTGAAACAATAATTGATGATATTTCTACCTGGTGTATCCTAATTCCAGTAATAATAGGATTTTTAACCTTGAGTAAACTTCATGTGAACTCAAGGTTAATTTTATTATTTTCTATTGCGGGCGCTATCGCACAGATAGGCACACCTTATGCGAGTATACATATTGTATTTCTTTTCTACAATATATACACCCCAGTTGGTAGCATTATCATTTTTTTCTTTTTTTCCAAAAGTTTTTTTTTAAAACGGGGAAGAAAAATATTTTATTTTTCAGCTATTGCAGGATTCGTAATGGCATTATATTTTTTACTATTTGTTGGTATAAAATACAGATTTTTAAGTGAATGGGTATGCTTTAATAATATAATCTATACTACCTGGATATTGTCATTGCTTTTGGATATCTATGAGGATGACTCGGCATACTTAAATCAAAAAATGCCGCTTTTTTGGTATTTGCTTGGAATGTTTTTTTTTACAAGTTGTACCATTTTAATTTTTTCTTTTTGGGATTATATAATGATCCAAAGAATTGCAAAAAATAAGTACATCTCTTTAATATTTGGAGTGTATGGACTCTTTAATATATTCATGTACACAGCATTTTCGATAGGCTTACTATTAGATGCATCCGATAACCTTAAGATGAACAAAAAAAACTAACCGATGAACCGTGATATTATAATACCTGTTGTAGCAACTTCTTTACTGCTTTTTTTACTATCAACTTTTATTTTTGCGTTTCTTGCGATCTATCAAAGAAAAAGGCAACAATACAAAGTAGAAAAACAATTGTTACAAATACAATTTACCGAAGAGCTGTTACACACACAGATCGAGATCCAGGAACAAACACTTAAGACTATAAGCCAGGAAATACATGATAACGTAGGACAAGTGCTTAGTCTGGCCAAACTTAATTTAAATACTTTCCCTGCAACTCTTGATCAGGCCATCCAAACAAAAGTTGGAGATACAAAAGAACTGATCGGAAAAGCCATCAATGACCTGAGAGATTTGAGCCGCAGTTTACACGGAGATAAGATCGCCGATCTTGGCATACAAGAGGCCATCGCAAATGAATTAAAGATCTTACAAAATACAGGGCAATATAAAACCGAACTAAAGGTTATCGGTGAACCTTTTAAATTAAGCAATGAAGAAGAGATAGTTATTTTTCGTGTATTACAGGAAGCGTTGAACAATGGCATCAAATATTCAAAAGCACAAAATATTACAGTTACACTGGCGTACGAATCCCGTTTGTTTAAATTTATTTTAACGGATGATGGCGTTGGTTTCGATACTAACCTGTTACAATCGTCACATAAAGGCATCGGATTAAAAAATATGCAGAACAGAACTACTTTGATTGGCGGTATTTTTTCTATAACTTCAGTTATAAATACCGGAACAACGATTCAGATAACGCTAAATAAGTAGTCCTACATGGCAAATATTGTTTTAGTTGATGACCATGCCTTACTACGCAAGGGCCTAGCTACATTGGTTAAAAACTTAGGCCATGATGTATTATTTGAGGCCGACAATGGCAGGGGCTTTATTGAAAACTTACAACCAAAATCTTTACCGGATATAGTACTGCTTGATATCAATATGCCTGAAATGGATGGCTACCAAACAGCCAATTGGATCAAAATAAATCATCCTTCTATTAAAACATTAGCGTTAAGCATGTATGATGATGAAAACTCAATTATACGTATGCTTAAAAATGGCGCCAAAGGCTACCTGCTAAAAGATAGCGAGCCTTCGGAATTGCAGGACGCTATTAGTGCCATCATGAATAAAGGATATTATTACTCAGATCTTGTGAGTGGTAAACTGATCAACGCCATTAATAAAATTGATGATGATGGCAGTGATCTAAAAAATCTTATCAAGCTGACCAACCGCGAAATAGATTTTCTCAAATACACCTGTACCGAATTAACCTACAAAGAGATCGCTGATGAATTATGTGTAAGTCCACGCACCGTTGATGGCTACCGTGGCGACCTATTTGAAAAACTACACGTAAAATCAAGGATCGGGTTAGTTATATATGCTATTAAAAACGGCATTGTTATTCTTAACTAAGCGGTAAGGCTGCTTTTGCTCATGCAGTAATTTCCTATATTTGCGCCACAAGAAATTACTATGTTCAACTTAATATTATTTGGTCCTCCCGGCAGCGGCAAAGGAACACAGAGTGAAAACCTGATAAAAAAGTATGGTTTAAAGCACCTTAGTACCGGCGATCTGTTACGCAGCGAAATAGCCAATAAAACACCGCTTGGATTAGAAGCAAAACAATTTATGGATAAAGGCCAGCTCGTTCCTAATGAAGTAGTGATCGGGATGATCAGTTCTGCAGTTGATGCCAATCCAACGGTTCCTGGATTTTTATTTGATGGATTTCCCCGCACAACCGCACAGGCTATTGCTTTGGATAAATTACTTGAATTGAAAAAAACTTCTATCAGCCTGATGTTGGCGCTGGAAGTAAGTGAAGAAGAACTAGTAAAACGCTTACTAAAACGCGGACAAACAAGCGGAAGGACTGATGATACAAATGAAAATGTGATAAGAGAAAGGATCAATGTGTATCATAACGAAACAAGCGCCGTTGCAGAACATTATAGAAAATTCAACAAAGTAGAAATGATAGAAGGTGAAGGAAGCATCGACGATATCTTTGCTAGCATATCTAAAGAAATTGACGCTAAAAAGAAATAGCACTAAAGCATTATTTGGTAAGAGGGATTGGGTGAATTATTACCCGATCCCTTCTTTTTTGCCAAATTGCCGTAATTCGTACCCTTAAACTGGCTATTTAGCCTTGATTTACCCTTTTTTAAGGACTAAAGTTTTTAAAAAATTGGGCATTATTCGTACCTTGCAGTCCCTCTTTAACAACAAGTCATATGAGCGAAGCAATAGTAACAGTAGAGAAAACAGTAGCGCCGGCACTAACCGCAAAAGATTTTGCAACGGATCAGGAAGTTCGTTGGTGTCCTGGTTGTGGTGATTACTCTATTTTAGCACAGGTACAAAAAGTGATGCCTACTTTAGGCATTCCTAAAGAAAATATCGTAATCGTTTCAGGAATTGGCTGTAGCAGCCGTTTTCCTTATTACATGAACACGTATGGTATGCATAGCATCCATGGTAGAGCTGCTGCCATTGCCAGCGGTTTAAAAGCTGCAAGGCCCGAACTCAGCGTTTGGGTTGTTAGCGGTGATGGAGATAGCTTAAGTATTGGTGGTAACCACACGATCCATTTTCTACGCAGAAATTTTGATATTAATTTATTGATCTTTAATAACCAGATATATGGTTTAACAAAAGGGCAATACTCTCCTACATCTGAACAAAATAAGATCACGAAGAGTACACCAATGGGAAGTATCGATCATCCATTTAATCCATTAGCCCTGGCATTAGGTGCGGATGCAAGTTTTGTTGCAAGAAGTATGGATAGAGATCCTAAACATTTGCAGGCAATGCTGATACGTGCACAAGGGCATAAAGGCGCTTCTTTGTTAGAGATCTATCAAAACTGTAACATTTTTAACGATGGCGCTTTTGAAACTTTTACTGAAAAAGGAACGAAAGCCGAAGAGGTATTGTTTTTAGAACAAGGCAAGCCATTGGTATTTGGCGCTACGCAAAACAAAGGAATAAAATTAGATGGCTTTAAACCCGTTGTTGTTGAAATAGGAAAAGATGCCAGCATTGATGACCTATGGATACATGATGAAAGAGATTTTTATAAAGCGCAGATATTAGTACGTATGTTCGATGACCCAAGAGTTGAAGGACATTTACCTCGCCCTTTTGGAGTGTTTTATGAAACCGACAGGGCTTGTTACGAAGATGTAATGGCCATGCAAATTGAAGAAGCTATTGCAAAAAGAGGCAAAGGTGACCTGGATAAATTATTAAAAGGGAATGAAACCTGGACGATAGGTTAATGTACAGTCAAAGATCTAAATAAAGAACTCCGAATCTATCGGAGTTTTTTATTTAATATCACATTGCGACTTACCAAAGCACATATGGAACAAAATAAGAAAACCCACATTCAAAAAATTGATTTATTGAGAGGTATTGCTATTATTGCAGTCTTCTTATACCACACTCAATTATGCATATTTCCTGATTACCTGGTAACAGATTATCGCGCTAATAATATTATAAATATTAAGGGTATAAAAAGTCTTTTTTTAAACTTTTCACCCATAGCTTTTGGATGGTCCGGAGTTGAACTGTTTTTAATTATAAGTGGTTTTCTTATACACCTGGGTTATTTATCTAATAAAGATAAATTCAATACAAAAACTTTCTATAGTAAAAGGTTTTGGAGAATATATCCGCCATATTTATTAGCGCTATTATTCTTTTGTCTTTTTGCCTATGGTATACAAGGAATATTGACAGCAAAAGGACAGACTGATTTTTGGCTGCATATTTTCTTTCTTCATAATTTATCCAGCCAAACTTTTTTTGGAGCAGGCAACGGGTCTTTTTGGAGTTTAGCTTTAGAAATGCAACTGTATTTTATTTATCCATTATTGCTAATGCTAAGAAATTATATTGGCATAAAAAGATCTTTTTCTGTTATTCTAGGCTTGTCTGTTTTTTTACTTTTTATTGGGATGTTGCCTCCTTATCATTTAAATGATATACTACCCTATAATATTTCTGTTTTCAAATGTTGGTTCGTTTGGTGTTCAGGCGCTTTACTGGCCGAAAATTATTTCAATAATGAAAGAACCTTCCCTAAATGGAGGCTTTTGCTATTTTTAATCTCGATTGCTTTTATATTAGCGGCCAGGACCTATCTGTACCTTTCTTTCTTTACCATTTATTTTATTACAATAGCTATAGCCATTTTTGTTGAATGGTTTTTAACAGACAATGCTATTAATATGAATAGTTATTGGGTAAAGCCACTTTCGCTAATAGGAATTTGCAGTTATTCAATTTACTTGATACACCAACCTTTTTTAGGTACTATGCTGGGGTATTTATCAAGATTTCAAAAAAAGCTATATCTATTACCAATAAAAATTGCAATTATATTCATTTTTATTTTTCTTGTTTCCTATATTCTATACTATTTTATTGAACTTCCTTCTATTAAACTGGGCAATAGATTAAGAAATCTTACAAAACAAAAGGCGTTATAAATTGATTTATAACGCCCTTTACAAAATTGTTTATTTCTTGTTATACCAATTTATTCTGCAATAAATATTCAGCGATCTGAACCGCATTGGTAGCAGCACCTTTGCGAAGGTTATCACTCACTATCCAGCAGTTTAGGGTGTTGGCTTGTGTTTCATCTCTTCTGATCCTACCTACAAAAGTTTCATCTTTTTCATGTGCTGTTAATGGCATTGGATAGATCGCATTAGCGATATCATCTTCAACAATAACGCCCGGCGCTTTACTTAAAAGCTCTCTCAATTCTTTCAGATCGAAATCTTTTTCAAATTCAATGTTAACACTTTCGCTATGTCCGCCTATTACAGGTATACGTACAGTTGTAGCGGTTAATTTGATAGAATCATCACCAATGATCTTCTTAGTTTCATTGGTCATTTTCATTTCTTCTTTAGTGTAACCGTTGTCAAGAAACACATCTATCTGAGGTATTGCATTTAGATCGATAGGGTATTTATACGCCATCTCACCCTGGATACCTTTTCTTTCATTCATTAATTGTTCTACTGCCTTAACACCTGTGCCCGTAACACTTTGGTAAGTTGATACCACTACTCTTTTTATTTTATATTTTTCGTGCAAAGGTTTTAATACTACTACCAATTGAATAGTAGAACAGTTAGGATTTGCAATGATCTTATCAGCTTTGGTTAATACATTAGCATTTACTTCGGGCACTACTAATTTTTTAGTAGGGTCCATGCGCCACGCAGATGAATTATCGATCACCGTAATGCCTGCATCGGCAAACTTAGGAGCCAGCTCCAAAGAAGTGCTACCGCCTGCAGAAAAGATAGCAATATGTGGTTTAGCCGCGATCGCATCTGCATAGCCAACGATCTTGTACTTCTTTCCTTTAAATTCAACCTCTTTACCAATTGATCTTTCTGAGGCAACAGGGATTAGTTCATCTACCGGAAAATTTCTTTCCGCCAAAACCTGCAACATTTTGCTACCTACCAAACCGGTAGCGCCTACTACAGCTACTTTCATTTTTTTGTTTTTTATGTGTGTTAAAAAATAAGCCTCCCATTTTATTGGAAGGCTTGTGAATATTGTAGAACAAACAAAACACCGTTAACCCTCCCGCTTATTGGAATGCTTTTTGGTAATCTTAATTTGTTTAATAATCAAAAACATGACGCAAAAGTAGCAACAAATCATATACCACCCAAACTATTGAAAAATATTTTTAAACGGTGTTTTTATCAATTCTTGAGGCTAATACAATAAAATGGTAACTTTAAGCTAACCCACTCACTACTATGAAGAAAAAATTACTTTTCATTTTACCTGTTTTATTCCTGTTTTCTACAGTGTCGCAAGCACAGTTTACAGAAAGTTTTACTGATAGCAATTTTACGGCTGCGCCAAAATGGATGGGCGATACCAGCAATTGGATAATTAACCCGGCCTTACAATTGCAAAGCAACGATACGATCGCTAACGATATATTTTATGTAAGCACACCAAGCACTTTAGCAACTACGGCACAATGGGAGTTTTATAGCAGGCTTGATTTTAATACTTCTTCGGCTAATTATGTGGATGTTTATTTAACTGCCTCTTCAAGCGATATTACACAATCTACTACTACGGGATATTTTGTACGCCTGGGTAATACCACTGATAATATATGTTTGTATCGAAAAGACGCAACAGGCACAATTACTAAATTGATCGATGGCGTAGCCGGTATTTTTAATACCAGCGATAATATAGTTAAAGTAAAAGTTGTATTGGATGCAACAGGTCAATGGACATTATTAAGAGACCTAACGGGAACGGGTAATAGCTATTTTACTGAAGGGGTAGCTGTGGATGCTACTTACAATACTTCTTCTTATTTTGGTATTTTGATAAAACAAAGCACGGCAAGTTTTTTCAAAAAGCATTTTTTTGATGACATAGTTGTTAAACCTTATGTACCCGATACCACACCTCCTTCCATCGTATCGGCTACAGCTATTTCAACTACCGCGGTAGATATTCTCTTTTCAGAACCGGTAGATAATATAAGTAGTCAGCAAGTCCTGAATTATTTAGCCGACAATAATTTGGGAGGGCCGAGTTCTGCTACGCAGGATCCCACCAACCCTGCACTGATTCATTTAGTATTTGCTAACAAAATACCCAACGGCACTAATTGCACCCTGATTGTAGACAATGTAAAAGACCTGGCAGGAAATGCTATTGCTACTGCAACAGCAACATTTAGTTTATATGCCGCGCAACAATATGATATTATAATTGACGAAATCATGGCAGACCCAACACCCGTGGTAGGACTGCCGAACAATGAATGGATAGAACTAAAAAACACTTCGGCCTACGCGATCAATTTGCAGGGTTTTACTATTGGAGACAGCAGCGGACAAAGCGGGCCAATGCCTGCTTATATTTTACCGGCAGATAGTTTTGTAATTGTTTGTACGGGTAGCGCGGTAAATGCAATGGCTACTTTTGGGCCAACAATTGCTGTAACCAGTTTTCCTTCATTATTAAATACCGGCGATGAATTAATATTGAAAACGGCTGTTGGCAAAGTGATGCATGCCGTTAATTATTCTTCTGCCTGGTATCAAAATGCTTTAAAAGAACAAGGTGGCTGGTCGCTGGAAATGATAGACACCAAAAACCCTTGTACGGGTTATTCTAACTGGAAAGCAAGTACTGATGTGAACGGCGGAACGCCCGGAAAAGTAAACTCTATTGATGCGAAAAATCCTGATCAGAACCCTCCAAAATTATTGCGTGCCTTTGCAAAAGATAGTGTAGATATCACTTTGTATTTTGATGAACCTCTGGATAGTATAAAAGCATCTATAGCAACCAATTACAGTATTAGCGGAGGGGTCGGCATACCACAGAATGCAGTAGCTACAGGGCCGCTTTTCGATAAGGTTAATTTGAAATTAACCACGCCGCTATCTTCAAAAAAAACATATACTATTACTGCAATAAATATTACTGACTGCTCTGGCAATATTATCAATAGTAATGACACTGCAAAAGTTGGTATTAGTGTCGCCGCAAATTATTTTGATGTGGTGATCAACGAAATACTATACAATCCAAAAGATAATGGCGTTGATTATGTTGAGTTATACAATCGCAGTAAAAAGATCATCGATCTAAAACAGGTATATATCGCGAACAGAAATACAAGCGGAACAATCAGCAATATTGCACAATTAACAAGCGATGATTATTTATTGTTTCCGCAAAACTATATTGTAGTTACCAGCAGCCCATCAATTGTAAAATCGCAATACGTTGCACAAAACCCTGATGCATTTGTACAAGTAAATAATATGCCGCCTTTCAATGATGCAAATGGAGATGCGATCATTTTAAATGCGCAAGGAAATATTGTGGATGAATTACAATATTATGATAGCTGGCAATTTCAATTGCTTGATAATACACAAGGCGTTTCGTTGGAAAGAATTAATTATGATGCGCCTACGCAATCACAGGAAAACTGGCACTCTGCCGCTACAAGTGTGGGTTACGGCACACCTACTTATAAAAATTCTCAATTTAGAATTGATCAATATGCAGCAGGGCAGATCTCTGTTTATCCCGAAACATTTTCACCTAACAACGATGGTATTGATGATTTTTTAACTATTGAATATAGTTTTCCTGAAACAGGCTACGTAGCCAATATTACCATATTTAACGCATCAGGAAAAGCTGTGCGCGTATTGCAACAAAATGCGATATGCGGAACAGACGGTAAATTTATTTGGGATGGGTTGGGCGAAAAAGGCAGACAATTGATCGAAGGCACCTACGTTGTCTATACGAAGATCTTTGATCTATCAGGCAAGACAAAAGATTTTAAAAATGCAATAGTTTTAGCGCCTACGGGGCACTAACGGTTTTTATTTAAACATCAGTTCCTGAACTTTCTCTTTATCTTCTTTTTCTTTTTTCAGGTCGAACATGGTGCCGAATAATCTGTCCCACAAAGTAGTACTTACGCCAAATCCACGTTCTTCATTTTTATAATGATGCAAGTGATGGTTGCGCCACAATGGCTTCATCCATGAATAAGGAGGATTCCATGCGTGGATAGCATAGTGCATACTTCCATACATTAAGTAACCAACTATAAAGCCAGGAAAAAATGCGAATACGTATTGGCTATCATGGAAAATGTTAGCAATGAAATACATCAGTATAAATACGACGGAGGCTAAAATAATACTTGGTACGGGTGGCATAAAAAGCCTTTCTCTATCTCGTGGATATTCATGGTGGTTGCCATGTATAACATAGATGATCTTCATAGCCTGTTCATTTTCGCTAAAAAAATGAAAAATGAACCGATGTAAAATGTATTCAAAAAATGTCCAGAAAAACATGCCGGCTAAAAAAGTAAGTCCGATCTGTTGCATCCCAAAATGCAACTCGTAATCACTATAATACAGCATATAAAAAATCGCCGGCATATAGATAGAAAAAATAACTAATGGATTGGTTTTCGTCAGGTGTTCAAGATATTGGTTCTTAAATAGCTGCGCTTGACCCTTGTTATGGATTTTTTCAAACTTCATAGCAGTTAATTATGTAATAAAAATAATAAATTCTTGCAAATCTCATGCCTCATTTCTGTCATTTTTCTGTCTTTTAGCTACCGCTCACTATAGTAACTCACTTTTTTTAACATTCGAACAACCAACCAAGTATTAAATATGTCTGTTATGGGAGAATGCCCTGCAACAGGTATCTTTGCAAAAATTTTCAGCAAAAAGCATATGAGTACTTTACATTTATCAGAACAGGAGATCATCCGCAGGGAAAAATTAGAAGAATTAAAAAAATTAGGTATTGACGCCTACCCTGCACCGCTCTATCCTGTTAATACTACTTCTGCCTATATAAAAGAACATTATAAGGGCGAAGAAAATAAAGACCAGTTTGCTGATGTATGCATTGCGGGCAGGATCATGAGTGTACGTGATATGGGTAAGGCCAACTTTTTTGTGTTACAGGATGCAGTAGGAAAAATTCAGTTCTATATAAAGCAAGATGACATTTGTCCGGGAGAAGATAAAACCCTTTACCAGATCGTTTGGAAAAAACTGGTTGATATCGGAGATATCATTGGTGTTAAAGGTTATGTGTTTACTACAAAAACAGGTGAGACCTCTATCCACGTAAAAGAATTTACTATTCTTACAAAATCATTGCGCCCTTTGCCGATTGTAAAAGAAAAAGATGGTGAAGCATTTGACGAAGTAACAGATCCTGAATTTCGTTACCGCCAGCGTTATGCAGACCTTATTGTAAATCCATCTGTAAAAGAAGTGTTTATTAAGCGTACTAAATTGATGAATGCTATCCGCGAATTTTTGAATGATCATGGTGCATTAGAAGTTGATACGCCTGTATTACAAAGTATTCCCGGCGGCGCTGCTGCAAGGCCTTTTAAAACACATCATAATGCATTAGACGTTCCTTTCTATTTACGTATTGCGAATGAGCTTTATTTAAAAAGATTGATCGTTGGTGGATTTGATTGGGTGTACGAATTCAGTCGCAATTTTAGAAACGAAGGAATGGACCGCACGCACAATCCTGAATTTACTGTATTGGAATTTTATACTGCCTACAAAGATTACGAGTGGATGATGGAAACAACAGAGCTGTTGTTAGAAAAAGTTGCCATTGCAACAAACGGTGTAACGAAACTTACAGTAGGCGATAAAGAAATAGAATTTAAAGCCCCATACAAAAGAATAACAATGTATGATGCGATAAAAGAACATACAGGTTTTGATATTTCTGCAATGGATGAGGCTGGCATCCGTGATGTGTGTAAACAATTGCATATTCACGCAGATGAAAAAATGGGTAAAGGGAAATTGATCGATGAAATTTTTGGTGCTAAATGCGAAAGCAATTATATCCTGCCAACTTTTATTACTGATTACCCGGTTGAGATGAGTCCGCTAACAAAAAAGCATCGCAGCAAACCTGGATTGGTAGAGCGTTTTGAATTAATGATCAACGGAAAAGAGATCGCCAATGCTTATTCTGAATTGAATGACCCGATCGATCAAAGAGAAAGATTTGAAGAACAGGTAAAACTAATGGAACGTGGTGATGACGAAGCGATGTTCATTGACCAGGATTTTTTACGTGCATTAGAATATGGCATGCCGCCAACAAGCGGTATCGGTTTTGGTATCGATCGTTTAACGATGTTAATGACCAACCAGCATTCTATACAAGATGTATTATTCTTCCCGCAAATGCGACCGGAGAAATTAGCAGACTAATTTTAACCACTGAGACACTGAGTCACTAAGCTGCACTGAGAAGAGAATATTATTTATTTTAAAATACTATAAAATAAAAAGAAGAAAAGTCTTATAGCTTTTCTTCTTTTTGTTACAACTCAGTGAAACTTAGTGACCTCAGTGTCTCAGTGGTTCATTCTACAAAAACAAATCATTATACAATTGCGCACCTGGCACAACCGAATATTTACTCAAATCAGTAATCCCTTCTTTAGCCAAAACATCTTCATCAATAAAAGTGTTACCAGTATACTCTTTGGAAGGTTTGGACAAAATATAATAAGCAGCATCTGCCAATATATCTGTAGTGCGACTCATCTTCATCAAGGCATCCCCACCTAATAAATTATTTACGGCGGCCGTAGCAATAGTTGTTCTTGGCCACAATGCATTCGATGCGATATTGTATTTTTTTAATTCGGCTGCCAAGCCCATCGCGATCATGCTCATATTGTATTTGCTCATCGTGTATGCTAAATGATTCGCAAACCATTTCATATCCATATTGACCGGTGGCGATAATGTAAGGATATGTGCATTGGTTGATTTTTTTAAATGTGGGATACAAGCTTTGCTTACAAAAAAAGTTCCCCGTACATTGATGTCGTACATCAGGTCGAAACGTTTGGGCTCTGTTGTTTCTGTATTGGTAAGCGTTATGGCTGATGCATTGTTGATCAATATATCAATACCACCAAAACGTTCTACTCCTTTATCAATAGCATTTTGTACTTGTGCTTCATCGCGTATATCACATTGAACAGGTAAGGCTTTACCGCCCGCAGCTTCTATCTCTGCTGCTGCAGAAAAAATAGTCCCCCCAAGTTTTGGGTTTTCCTCGGTTGATTTGGAAGCAATAATTATGTTAGCGCCCTCGGTAGCTAATTTTATGCCGATGGCTTTACCAATGCCACGGGAAGCGCCCGTAATTAAGATTGTTTTATTTTGAAATGACATAAGCAATTGTTTAACCAAATTTAACTAAAAAGGCCGGCATCATCAGCCGGCCTTTTTAGTCCTTAAAATATTTCTTACGCAACTAAAGTAGCTTCGTGTGTAATATTTGTGTTTAACAATTTTGAAATCGGGCAACCAGCTTTTGCTGCAGCTACACACGTTTCAAATTGCTCCTGTGTAATACCGGGGATCTTTGCAGTTAGTGTTAAGTGAGATTCTGTGATCGCTCCTGCATCCAAAGTGATCACACAATTTGTTTTGATCTCATCTGCAGTAAAACCTGCAGCATTCAAACCAAAACTAAGCGCCATAGAAAAACAGCCGGCATGTGCTGCCGCTACCAATTCTTCAGGATTTGTTCCCACGCCTTCTTCAAAACGAGATTTATAAGAATACTGTACATTATTCAAAGTTGTACTTTGTGTTGTTAAATGGCCCGTACCTTCTTTTCCGGTACCATTCCAGATCGCTGTTGCATTACGTTTGTTCATTTTTTTTATTTTAATTGTTTGATAAAATCTGTTTCATTAAAGCCAACCAGTAATTTTTCTCCTGCTTCAACAACCGGTCTTTTGATCATGCTGTTATTTTCCATCATCACTTTGATCGCCGCGGCTTGCGTTGTTACTTTTTCTTGTTCGGCAGGTGTTAGCTTGCGCCAGGTTGTTCCTTTTTTATTTAATAATACTTCCCAGCCGATTTTTTTGCTCCAGGCTTCCAATTTCGCTTTGGTTATGCCTTCTTTTTTATAATCATGAAATTCGTACTTGATCTTGTTCTTTTTAAACCAATCCATGGTTTTTTTAACAGTATCGCAATTCGGTATTCCGTAGATCGTCATGAATTATTGATTATGTGTACCACTAAAATTAAGCAAAAGATCAACAAGTAATGCTACCGTATCTTAGCAAATAATTATTTCGGCATTTCGGCATTGGCCACCTGGATAAACCCTGTTGGTTTTACTATATGCCATGCTTTAAAATCCTGTTGCGCATCTAAACCAATACCATTGATAATCTGCGTTTTTGTCCTTATCCGAATCGAGTCAGACGTATAAAACTCCGCACCCGTACGGTTTTTATCCCAATACAATGTTTTGGTATGTAATGTATCGCCCTTTACATTAATTATGGTTACACTATCTTTTAAAAAGATCTTACTCTCATTCTCTTTATACTTTGCGTAATGTGCATCCAGCTTCGTCTCTATAGTATCTCCATTATAAAAATCAACGTGCACCGTATTCGGAAATTCTGTATATACAACTGTATCAGCTACCCTATACATTAACGGCGCACTTAAATAAGCTTTTCGATTGCTGCCGATAGAATATTTAACTATTACATCTTTTGCAATTTCAACGCCTACCTTTTTCTTGGCATCTACCGCTGCTGTTTTCTCTTTTCCACCACAGCGAGCAAAAAGACAAGCTGCAAAAAAGAGGCCAATGATTTTTATATGTAGGTATTGCTGATTCATTTTTTTGCTGAGAATAGCTATGCTATCCATTATTGATCTCGCTCAATGCGTAAAGGCCTTTAAATAAAAAGTTTAAGTCGGTAAATATCTCGTTTTTCAGCTGCCTTGCAAAATATGTTGCATCGCCGCCGGTTAAAACTATGTTTAAGTTCTCGTATCTGCTTTTATAAAAATTAATAAAACCGTCTATCTCGTAGCCAATGCCGGCAATTACGCCGCTTTGCAAGTTGGTTTTTGTATCATACCCAATTATTGGAAATTTCCATTCGGCATGCACCAATGGCAATAAGGCAGTATGATCGTGCATTGATTTAAAACGCATTTCCATGCCAGGCGAAATAGAGCCGCCAATGAACTGGTGTGCCTGCGTAATGAAATTATACGTTACACAACTACCCAATGCAATGACAAGGTTATTTTTGTTTGGATAAAAATGAACAGCTGCAGCACAAAGCGCTAATCTATCGGCGCCAATTGTTTGTGGTTTACTGACAGGGGCCGTGAAATTTAATGTGGTAAGATGGGATAATTTATGAAAGCTACTCTGTGCCAATAACAAACTTTCTATCGCAATATCATGTTCAATAACGGAAGACAAAATTGTTTTTGCAGGCTTATACTCATCCAATAATGCTTTGATCGTTTCAATAGCTCCATTTGCTAAAACACCTTCTTTTATAAATTGATCATTGTCAAATACCGCATATTTTAAACGGGTATTGCCAAAATCAAAGCAGAGTGTTTTGTTCATTATATGATTGCTGCAGATGGCTATAAATTATAGCCTTCCAGGTTTTTAAAATGTCCGTTCAGTTGTATCCTGTCTTTCAACGTTTCCATCTCAGCCATTACCGGCAAAACTTTCACGAGGTGTTGTTTTAAATATTCTTGCCTGTATAATTCTCTTAATAATTCCAGTAATTCATATTCCTCTTGTAATGATAATCCTACATGATGGGCTACATCATAACTTAATAATTCATCTTCCGCCTTTTTAAAGGTCTTGTTTACTTTTAAAAATACATGTAATTGCCTGGTTGCTTCAATTATTTTTTGCATTAGTTTTTTGCTTCCCTTCGCATCATTCGTTGGATAATTAACGATTGCGCCATCATACATTTTATCAGGAATATCTTTTATCACTTCTAAAATGCGGAACGGTTTTACACCTTTTGTCTTAACGTCCATTTCACCATTATCATATACCGTTGTTATTTCGGCCACTTCAACCAACGTGCCCATTTCTGTCATTTTATTATTAACGACAGAAGGGATACCGAATGGTTTTTTAGATTCATGACAATCTTTGATCAACTGTTTATACCTGGGTTCAAAAATGTGCAGGTTCAGCTCCTCGCCGGGATATACAACAATACCTAATGGAAAAATGGGAATAAAATTCGTCATAGCTTATTACTGCAAATATAAAATGATAATGGTTAATTGTAAATGTTTAATTGTTAATGATCAGGGCTATTTGACCGAAGAATTGACTAATTTGGATACTGATTTATTGTATTTTGAAATTTCCTTTTTATGTGGCAACAATACCTGCAAAAAATACAAGAAGCTGATATCAGGACATTGGCCAGGTGCATTTCCTTAATTGAAAATGAATCAGAGGGCTACGATTCACTGATGCGTTTATTGCCGGCTTCTGCAACGCCAGTAATAGGCATTACCGGCCCTCCGGGTGCAGGTAAAAGCACACTGGTTGATGCTTTGATAGGATCGGTGGTTGAACAGGAAAAGAAGGTAGCCGTGCTTTGTATTGATCCATCTTCACCGTTTAATTTAGGAGCTCTGCTGGGTGATCGTTTGCGGATGAGTAAATGGTATAATAACCCAAACGTTTTTATCCGTTCATTGGCAACCAGGGGTTCGCTCGGTGGTTTACATCCAAAGATCATTGAAATAACTGACCTGCTAAAAGTAGCCGGTTTTGATTATATCATTGTTGAAACCGTTGGCGTAGGACAAAGTGAAATTGAAATTGCGGGATTGGCCGATACCACTGTTGTTGTAGTTGTACCCGAAGCCGGTGATGAGATACAAACAATGAAAGCCGGCATCATGGAAATTGCAGATCTTTTTGTTGTAAATAAAAGCGACAGGCCCGATGCAGATACTTTTGTAAAGAACTTACGGTTGATGCTAGCGCCCGCATTCCACAGACAAGAAACACCGGTAGCTGTAATAAAAACAATTGCCTCACAAAAAGAAGGTATCGGAGAATTGTTTATTGCTATCAATGAAAACCTTAAGCAATCCGGCAAGAACACCAAACACTTTTGGCTGCTCGCAGAAAAAGCTTATTACTTAATTCAACAAAAAAGATTGAAGGATATTGATAAAAATAAATTGCAGGAAAGTATTAAAAAAGAAGGCGCTGATTTTAACCTGTACCGGTTTATAAAAAATTACGATTGATCTTGCGACTGGCTGCCATTATTCTTCCACCAGCGATAACCGATAACGCCTATAAGTACAAAAGGGGCTAGCATCAAATAGAGAATGCCACTATTCAATCCTGCAGCAGGTTTTTCGCCCATTTGTGCCGCTGTTTTAGAACAGATAGAACATTGTGCCATTGCATTGATCGCAATGAAAAGGCTGAATAATATGAAGGCTAATTTTTTCACTTTGTAAAGGTAATTATTTTGTCTGAACCATTGATTGAAGTTGATTGGAATGATTGATTTGATTTTAAAATCAGCGAAATCAAATCAATCAGGTTCAATCAACGGTTCAGACAAAAAAACGGCGAAATAAATTTCGCCGTTCGTAATATTATGCTGTTTCCATTTTTTTAGAATCTCTCTTTCTATCATCTTCGTTCAACAATAATTTTCTTAAACGAATGATCTTCGGCGTAACCTCGATACATTCATCTTGCTGGATATACTCCATACATTCTTCTAAAGACATCACAACCTTTGGTGCCATACGAGATGCATCATCAGTTCCGCTTGCACGGTGGTTAGTTAGTTTTTTAGCTTCCGTTGCATTTACAACAAGATCTCCCGGCTTAATGTGCTCAGCAAGGATCTGGCCCGTGTAAACTTCTTCACCTGCATCTACAAAGAAAGTACCTCTTTCCTGTAATTTATCGATTGAATAAGCTGTTGTTTTTTCGGTTGTTTTAGATAACAAAACGCCATTGCTTCTTCCAGGAATAGGGCCTTTCCAAGGACGATATTCCAGGAAACGGTGTGCCATTACAGCTTCGCCCGTTGTTGCAGTCAGCATTTGCGTACGCAAACCGATCAAACCACGTGAAGGAATTTCAAATTCTAAATGTTGCATGTCACCCTTGGTTTCCATGATCAACATTTCACCTTTACGACGGCTAACCAGATCAATTACTTTACTGGCAAATTCTTGTGGAACATCTACAACCAGATTTTCAAATGGTTCAGATTTTTTACCATCGATATCTTTAACGATTACCTGTGGCTGACCAACAGTTAATTCATACCCTTCTCTACGCATTGTTTCGATCAGGATACCTAAGTGAAGGATACCACGTCCGTAAACAAGGAAGCTATCAGCACCATCAGTATCTTCTACTTTTAATGCCAAATTCTTTTCTGTTTCTTTATGTAAACGATCACGTAAATGACGGCTCGTTACAAACTTACCATCTTTACCAAAGAAAGGCGAGTTGTTAATACTGAACAACATATTCATTGTTGGTTCATCAACAGTGATCATTGCCAAAGCTTCCGGATTTTCCAAATCAGCGATCGTATCACCGATATTGAAATCTTCTAATCCAACAACCGCACAAATATCTCCGGCCTGAACTTCCGTAACCTTACGTTTGCCCATTCCTTCGAAAACATATAATTCTTTAATTCTTGGTTTTTTAATTTTGCCATCAGCTTGCATTAAGCTAATTGCTTGTCCTTCTTTAATTACACCACGGGCAACTCTACCTACAGCGATACGGCCAAGGAAAGAAGAGTAATCAAGTGAAGTGATCTGCATTTGCAAATTACCTTCGCTGATCTTTGGTTCCGGCACATATTCAATGATACCATCTAATAAAGGATTGATATTATCGATCTGTTCTAGTGTTTTGTTGAACCAACCGTTTTTACCAGAACCGTAGAAAGTAGGGAAATCCAATTGTTCTTCTGTTGCATCAAGGTTAAAGAATAATTCAAATACTGCATCATGCACTTCATCAGGACGGCAGTTTGGTTTATCTACTTTATTAATTACAACAATTGGTTTTAAACCTAAAGCCAAAGCTTTTTGTAGTACGAAACGAGTTTGAGGCATTGGTCCTTCAAACGCATCTACTAACAATACAACACCATCAGCCATTTTCAATACGCGTTCAACCTCTCCGCCGAAATCACTATGTCCGGGAGTATCGATAACATTGATCTTATAATCTTTGTAAATAACAGATGCATTCTTACTGAAGATAGTGATACCACGTTCTCTTTCAAGATCGTTGCTATCCATGATCAGGTCACCTGTTTCCTGGTTGTCCCTAAATACTTTTGTCGTATGAAGGATCTTATCAACCAATGTAGTTTTACCATGATCTACGTGGGCGATGATGGCGATGTTTCTTATATTCATAAATTTTCCTTTTGTTCTTAATTGCTGGTTCTTAGTGCGTTACAGCGTAACTACCAATAGCCGATTACTTTTCGAGGCGCAAAGGTACTCAAAATCAGCCGGATATCAAGGTTAAATGTCAATTAATATAGGTAATTCTTCCTTTTTACGATATGATGTATATTTATATTGAATCAGCCAATTTGACCTAACTTTTAGATCTTGAGAACCATTTACCACAGATTTTATCGTTTATTGCCCATTCGAAAGATAAATGCGGACAGCGAACTTTTTCTTTTAAACGAAGAAGAGATCAAAACCATCAAAAGAAATGAGCGGTTTGCTATCTGGGCCGCAGCCTTCTTTGGCACAATGGGCGTAATACTTTTATACGTCCCGCAATTAGCCCGGCCCCAGCTTTTTCCTTCCTATACGATCGTTGCTTTCAACAGGCCATTCGCCATTCCAATTGTAATGATGTTGTACAGTTTTGTGTTGGTCATGATCGAGATCACACTGCTTACTTTTTTAAATATCTGGTGCGCACACGAAGTGGCCGTAGCAACAGGGTTTTTAACGCATGCCAATAAACAATCAACCCATAAAAGAAATTTATTAGTTGATATCGGATTAGAAAAGAAAAATAAAGAAGAATTAAAATATGGTATCGATCCATTGCAAGGCATTAATAAAACAGCCTTACTTACCTGGAATTTTTTCTTTATCCTGAAAGCTACGCTTAGCAACATGTTGTTCAAGGTATTGATACAACGTATGCTTGGTCGTTACGCATTGCAGGCTGTGAAAGACTTTGCAGGAATACCCATATTTGCTTTATGGAACGCATATGGTACTAAAGTGATATTGAAAGAAGCCAGGGTGGTCATCATGGGACAAAATCTAATTGAACAGGTGGTTGCTAAAATAAGGGTAGACCAGGAGCCAACGCCTGAATTTAAAAACCTCTTATATGATACGATGCAATACATCGCCATCAATAAAAGAGACTTTCACCAAAACCACTACGTGCTAACAAAGATGTTATTTGGCATTTACAGGATCCCGCCAAAAACTGTTCATTTTTTAGAAGAGGGTTACCTCCAAAAATTACAGCTGGCGAATGAAGAAGAGAAAAAGATCTGCATGCTGCTGATCGTGATCGGCTTTATATTAGACGGCGATATCTCTATCCGGGAAATGCTACAAATGAATGAGCTAAGAAGTATCGGTTTACTTGACCTGGAAACCGATACGATCAAACAATACGAGCAAGACTTTCTAAATGGCAGGGGAATTGATGGATTGATCAATAAATACCTGTAACAATTTCGTAAATTGCCATATCGCAGCTTATGCCTTTTAATTTACAATCACCATATTCTCCAGCCGGCGATCAGCCGGAAGCTATTAAAGAGCTTACGAACGGCATCCTAAACGGCGAAAAATACCAAACGCTACTAGGCGTTACCGGTAGTGGCAAGACATACACGATGGCAAACGTGATACAAAACACACAAAAGCCAACACTTGTTTTAACGCATAACAAAACACTGGTAGCGCAATTGTATGGCGAGTTCAAACAATTTTTCCCTGATAATGCTGTTGGCTATTTTGTTAGTTATTACGATTACTATCAGCCCGAGGCGTATATGCCTGTCAGCAATACTTACATCGAAAAAGACCTGAGCATTAATGAAGAATTAGACAAACTACGATTACAGGCAACCGCACAATTATTAAGTGGCAGAAGAGATATCATTGTTGTAGCAAGTGTAAGCTGCATCTACGGTATGGGCAACCCTACCGAATTCGAAAACGGCATTGTGCGCATTCACAAAGGGCAGGTTTTATCAAGACAAGGATTTCTGCATTCCTTAGTAAATAGTTTATACAAACGAACACAAATAGAATTTACAAGAGGCACATTTAGGGTAAAAGGCGATACGGTCGATATTAATTTACCGTATGTGGATTTTGGTTACCGCATTACTTTTTTTGGAGATGAGATCGAAAGTATCGAAACGCTGGAACTATCTACCAGCAAGCGTATCGGCTTAGTAGATAATGCGGCTATCTTTCCTGCCAATTTATATTTAGCGCCGAAAGATATCATGCAACAAGTGATATACGAGATACAGGATGAAACAGCTGCACAGGTTGACTATTTTAAAAAGACCGGAAAATATATCGAAGCACAACGCATAGAAGAAAGAGTGAATTACGACCTGGAAATGATACGCGAGCTTGGTTATTGCAATGGCATTGAAAACTACTCAAGATTTTTCGACAGAAGAAAACCGGGCACAAGGCCTTTCTGTTTATTAGATTATTTTCCGAACGATTTTTTATGTGTGATAGATGAAAGTCACCAAACCATTCCACAAGTAAGTGGCATGTACGGCGGCGATAGAAGCAGAAAATTAGTGTTGGTCGATTATGGTTTTCGCTTGCCTTCGGCGATGGATAACCGTCCGCTTAATTTCAATGAGTTTGAAAGCATGCTCAATCAAACCGTATTTGTATCGGCTACTCCGGCTGATTATGAATTAGAAAAGACTGGCGGCGTAGTGGTAGAGCAGGTTGTAAGACCAACCGGTTTATTAGATCCGCCAATCGAAGTTCGTCCGTCAGTAAACCAGATCGATGACCTGTTAGATGAAATAGACAAGCGTGTAAAAAAAGGCGATCGCGTTTTAGTGACCACACTAACAAAACGCATGGCAGAAGAGATGGATAAATACCTGCACCGCATCGATATAAAAAGTAAATACATCCATAGCGAAGTAGATACTTTAGAAAGGGTAGAAATTTTGCGCGACCTGCGTTTAGGCGTGATCGACGTATTGGTAGGCGTTAACTTATTAAGAGAAGGGTTAGATCTGCCGGAAGTATCGCTGGTAGCCATTTTAGATGCAGATAAAGAAGGTTTTTTACGTAACGAAAAAAGCTTAACGCAAACTGCGGGCAGGGCAGCCCGTAATGTAGATGGCTTAGTAATTTTTTATGCTGATAAGATGACCGATAGCATGAAAAAGACCATCGACGAAACAGCCAGAAGAAGAGAAAAACAGATCGCTTATAATATTGAGCATAATATCACACCTAAAACAATCATTAAAAGTATAGAACAGGTGATGGCGCAGGGTTCTGTGCTGGATGTAAAGGGGTATGACCCATCAAACCCTTACTCGGTTGGTGCTGATCAGGACCTGGTAAATGTTGCGGCGGAAGAGCAGGTAGTTTATAATACTATTCCTCAGATAGAAAAAGCCATTGGCAAAACCAAAAAGGGAATGGAGAAAGCGGCCCGTGACCTTGATTTTATGGAAGCGGCCAGGCTCCGGGACGAAATGTTCAGGATGCAGAAGGAGTTGGAAGGAATGAAAAAATAATTTCTTATCTTTCAAATTAATAAAAACCTGTACACATGATAGTTATAGCACTTTACAACCTTAAAGGTGGTGTTGGCAAAACGGCTTCCTGCGTAAACTTTGCCTACTTAGCAGCAAAAGACGGTTATAAAACTTTGCTCTGGGATATCGACCCTCAAGGCTCTACTACTTTTTACTACAACGTAAAACCTAAAAATGCCATGGGCATTAAAAAGCTCATCAGCAAAGATGTTGTTTTGGAAAGCGCCATTCTTGAAACTGAATATGATAATTTAGAGATCATTCCCGCTGATAATTCTGCCAAGAGTTTTGATATCATGGTAGAAGAAATGAAGGGAAACAAAACCCGCTTAAAAGGTATTTTAAAACAGCTGGAAAATGAATACGATTTCGTTTTCATCGATTGTCCTCCGGGCTTTAGCGCGTTAAGCGAAAATATTTTTGCTGCCGCAGATATTGTACTGATGCCGATCATTCCAACAACATTATCTATCCGCACCTACGATATGGTGAAAGATTATTTCAAAGAAAAAGACCTGGATGGCAGTAAAATGATGTGCTTTTTCACGTTGGTAGATCTTCGGAAAAATATGCACAATGAAATAATGGAGAAATTGTATAAAGACAAAAAATTCTTCCAAAATTATATTCCCGCTTTATCTGATGTAGAAAGGATGGGTATTTATCGCAAACCAATTGAAGAGTATGCCCGCAGCAGCTATGCAGCCAAATGTTATAGCGATCTATGGACGGAAATAAAAGAAGGTGTGGTAGAATAAAAAAAGGCGGGATAATTTATCTCGCCTTTTTAATTACTTTTACCCCATGCGAAAGAAATTATTTTTATTAGATGCCATGGCGCTTGTATTCCGTGCTTATTATGCACTTATCCGTAGTCCTCGCATTACCAGTACAGGCAGAAATACCAATGCACAATTTGGTTTCACTAACACATTAGTTGATCTTATTACTAATCAGCATCCAACACATATGGCGGTGTGTTTTGATACAAGTGCTCCTACAGAGCGCCATACAGATTTTGCTAATTACAAAGCTAACAGACAAGAAACACCGGAAGATATCTCATCAGCTATTCCTGATATAAAAAAAATAATTGAAGGCTTCAATATCCCTGTGATTGCCATTGACGGCTATGAAGCTGATGATGTAATTGGCGCTTTAGCTAAACAGGCAGAAAAAGCAGGCTACGATGTTTACATGGTTACACCTGATAAAGATTATGGCCAATTAGTTTCTGAAAATATTAAAATTTATAAGCCTCCTTACCAGGGCGGTAATTTTGAAATATTGGGTCCTGCTGAAGTTTGTGCGAAATGGGATATTCAAAATGTTGACCAGGTAATTGATATTTTAGGATTGATGGGTGATTCAGTTGATAATATTCCGGGCATCCCCGGTGTAGGTGAAAAGACTGCAGCTAAACTTTTAAAAGAGTACCATACATTAGAAAATATATTAGACAATGCTGATAAAATAAAAGGTGCGTTAGGCGAAAAAGTACGCAACGGAAAAGAGTTAGCCTTGATGAGTAAAAAATTAGCTACGATCATTTTAGATGTGCCGGTTGAATTTCATGAAGAAGATTTTAGAATAAAAGAACAGAACAAAGATGCGCTCAAAGATATTTTTACCGACCTGGAATTTAAACAGATCGCTAAAAGGATATTGGGAGAAGAGATTTCCCTTGCTGCAGCGAATAATACAAAGGTGCCTGCAGAAAATGTACAGATGGATCTATTCGGCAACCCAATTGAAATGCCCAAATCAAAAATACAATATGACACGGCGGAGGCAATGGACGAACAAGAATATGCGGTAGCAATTCCTGTTGATAAAAATATCCATAATACACCACACGATTATACATTAGCAGAAACAGAAGCCGAGATCCTGCAATTAATTAGTTTATTGAATCAACACACTGAAATATGTTTTGATACCGAAACAACCGGCATCGATGCAAACAATGCAGAGCTTGTAGGCCTTAGCTTTTCAGTAAAACCAGGCGAAGGGTATTATGTTCCTTGTCCTGTTGATAAGGAAGATTGCCTTACATTATTAAATAATTTCCAGGACCTGTTTAATGATAAAAGCAAGACATGGATCGGTCAGAATATAAAATACGATATGCTGATATTGAAATGGTATGGCATGGAATTATGCGGCGATACTTTCGATACCATGCTGGCACATTATGTAATTGAACCTGATGGAAAAAGAAGTATGGACCTGCTAAGCGCAAAATACTTAGGATACGAACCCGTACATATTGAAGAGCTGATAGGCAAGAAAGGAAAACTACAAGGCAATATGCGCGATGTAGAGCTGGAAAAGATTAAAGAATATGCTGCCGAAGATGCTGATATCACTTTACAATTAAAAAATATTTTTCTTCCTCAATTAAAAACAAAAGAAGTTGAAAAGGTTTTTTACGAAGTAGAAAATCCATTGGTGAAAGTATTGACCGATATGGAGTTCGAAGGAATACGGATCGATGAGGATTTTTTAAGGAACTATTCCAAAGAGTTAGATATCGTTGCCAAACAAAGCGAAGAAAGTGTGTATGAACAGGCAGGTGTTCGTTTCAACCTAGCCTCTCCAAAACAGTTGGGCGAAGTATTGTTTGATAAAATGCAGCTCGACCCCAAAGCAAAAAAAACAAAAACGGGCCAGTACGCAACCGGTGAAGATGTGTTGGCAAAGCTTGCAACCAAACATAAAATATGTGATGATATTTTAACTTTTCGTGAGTTAACAAAATTAAAATCAACTTATGTAGATGCGCTTCCTGAAATGATCAATAAAAAAACGGGGCGTATACATACTTCTTACGCACAAGCCGTTGCTGTTACCGGAAGATTAAGTAGCAATAACCCTAACCTGCAAAACATCCCCATCCGTACGGAAAAAGGAAGAGAGATCAGAAAAGCATTTATACCGAGAGATAAGGACCATGTTTTAATAAGCGCCGATTATTCGCAGATTGAACTACGCATTGTTGCAGGTATCAGTGGCGATGTAAATATGTGTGCTGCTTTTAAAAGCGGTATCGATATCCATACCGCAACGGCGGCGAAAATATTTAACGTTGATGAAAAAGATGTGACTAAAGAAATGCGTTACAAAGCGAAAAGCGTAAACTTCGGTATCATCTACGGACAAGGCGCTTTTGGATTAGCAGAGAACTTAGGCATTCCAAGAGCAGAAGCAAAAGAGATCATCGATAATTATAAAAAGCAGTTTCCAAACATCCAGAAATATATGGATGACACGATCAACTTCGCCAAGGAAGCAGGCTATGTTGAGACCTTGATGGGACGCAAGCGCTGGCTAAAAGATATTAATAGCGCTAACTTTACTGTACGTGGCTTTGCTGAACGAAATGCGATCAACTCTCCTATCCAGGGAACGGCTGCCGATATGATCAAACTGGCCATGATAAAAATTCATCATGAATTTAAAAAGAATAATTTCAGGTCTAAGATGTTATTACAGGTACATGATGAATTGGTATTCGATGCGCACAAGGATGAAGTTGAAATAATAAAGCCTATCATTTTAAATTGTATGCAAACGGCATTGGTTTTGCCAAATGGCGTACCTACTGATGCAGAAATTGGTTCGGGAGATAACTGGCTGGTAGCGCATTAATAATAGATAAAATGAGTATAACAAGCAAAGAATTTACTACGAGATTAGAATTTGAATCGAATTGGGATTATGAAGAAGTTATTAATACTGTGGCAATTTCTAATGCCACTGTTATACATTCAGATAATTTAAATATAAATTTTACCGAATTTAAAGGAGTTTTCTCAATCACCAACCTTAACGCACCAAATTTAAAAATAACTTTTTTAAATGTAACGTTTTGGAAAAATTTCAATATTGTAAGTTCGCAATTCTCTTCTATAGAATTTTCTATGTGTCTTTTTTTAGGCGGAATTCAATTTAGAACTTTGACAACCCAAAAATTAGATTTTGATAATAATGTTTTTGATAAAGGTGCGACATTTATTAAAGTTGTAACGGACATGCTAAATATAAATCTAAATAAAATAAAGGCTGGTTTATCTATTACAGAACTTACAGTAACTGACAAATTTTCTTTGGCGCCTGACGAAGATTCTACATCAATATCTATTAATAATTATTCAGGAAATAAATTTAATAAAATAAATAAATTAACATTATTTCAATCTGTTAATAATAATGGAGGAGTTCTTTTTTCAAATCTAGTTATCCATAGTTTTGCTTTATCGGGTTATAATTATAAGGGCACGATGGTTATGAAAGATGTTTCACTTGATAAGCTAACAATAGAAGGATTTGATAATCAATCAGCAGTTACATTTAATAGAGTAACCCCTAATAATGGGAGTACATTGAAAATAGAATCCTCAAATCTAGGAAAAGCGAGTATTTACAATATTGATTTCAACAAATTTCAATCAATTGAAATTATAGATTCGAGTATAAGTGAGATTTCGCCTAATAATATTCGATGGTGTAAAAATATTGTTACGACAGAAAACAACATTGAAGATTTATTAAATGAAAAAGAAGTATATAGACAGCTGAAAATTATATCAATCGAAAATCATGACAAATTCGAAGAGTTGCGATTTGCAGGATTAGAAATGGATTCATATTATAAACAAATAAAAAAACAAAAAGGCTCTCGCTTAGATAAATTTATTTTATGGACTAATAGGGCGTCTAATAGACATGGTCAAGATTATGGGATAGCTTTCGTCTTATTGTTAGCTGTATCAATTTTTTTCTATAGCTTGACAAAATTCTCTTTAGGTGAAACAAAAGTGGATTTTAGCTACTTTTCTAAAGACGTAGGAGGGCTTTTTCAATTCATTAATCCGGTACATATCTTTGATAAAGTTTTTGATGTATCAAAGAATAATAATTATGGATGGGCTTTGATGTGGGATGGGCTTTCAAGGATATTTATTTCATATCTAATCTATCAATTTGTTAATGCGTTTAGAAAGTTCGTGAAAAAATAATTGCTTACGCATCTTTCCATCCCCATAAATAACGACAAGCATAAGTCCGGTATGGGCTCCATTTAGCAGAGAGCTGTATCATTTTTTGTCTGAATGCTTTTTTATCGGTCATATCTACTTTATACAATAAAGCAAATCTTTGTTGTATAATAAGGTCGTCCATTGCAAATACATCTTCTCTTCCTAGAGCAAACATTAAGATCATTTCTACGGTCCATTTACCAACGCCTTTTATTTGTGTAAGCTTTTCAATGATCTCTTCATCACTCATCTTATGCAATTTTGTATCGGTCAATTTTTCTTCGATAAAAAACCGGCAAACATTCTGCAGGTAATTTGCTTTAGCATTGCTTAAGCCTACACTGCGTAGTTTTTCTAAAGTTGTACCGATTATTTGTTTAGCTGTGGGTTTTTTATTTTTGTATAGATCAAGGAATCTTCCGTAAATGACTTCGGCAACTCTTGTACTTAATTGCTGGCTTACGATCGATTTGCACAAAAGCAAATAGATATCTTTCCGCTTGACTAAAGTATATGGATCCTGCAGCGAAATTATTTCCCGGAGTTTTTTATCTTTTGATAAGTGTTCGATGTGTTCCATAAGAAGAAAATTAACCGCTGAGACACTGAGGACAATATTATGTATTGCTCCAGCTCACATTACCATCCTTATCATCTTTTAATTCGATACCTAATCTGGATAACTGATTTCTTATTTTATCAGATGTTGCATAATCTTTTTTGTTTTTTGCTTCTCTTCGGATATCGATCAGCAAATGCATTACGCCTTCTAAAGAATCACTATTAGGTGTGGCATCTTTCAATCCAAAAATATCTTCTAAATAAGTTTTAAACCCTTTCTGTAATAAAACCAATGTATCCGGAGCGATAATATTAATATCGATCAGTTTATCTTTAAATGAATTGATCGTAGACGCGAGCTCAAACATATTCGCTAATATCTTTGCCGTACTAAAATCATCATCCATAAATTCATCAAACTCATTTACAAGTTTTACTATCTTATCATTCAACTCAACATCTATAAGGGGTTGCCTTGTTTCAGTTATTGTAAGCTTCATTAATATTTCATAGGCTTCCCACAAACGCTTAAATGCTTTTTCAGAAGCTTCTAATGCTGTGCTGCCAAAATCTAATGTGCTGCGGTAATGGCTTTGTAAAATAAAGAACCTTACTGTCATTGGGCTAAAAGCCTGCGTCAACAAAGGGTGATTGCCGCTAAATAATTCTGTTAGTTTAATTACATTATTATAACTCTTGCCCATTTTGCGGCCATTAATGGTGATCATGTTATTATGCAGCCAGTAATGTGCAGGATTATGATGATTGCAAATAGTACTCTGTGCGATCTCGCTTTCATGATGCGGAAACTGCAGGTCCATCCCACCGCCGTGAATGTCGAATTCGGCGCCTAAATATTTTGTTGCCATGGCAGAACATTCGATATGCCATCCCGGAAAACCTTCACCCCATGGACTTACCCAGCGCATGATATGTTCGGGCGCTGCCGATTTCCATAAAGCAAAATCAGCGCGGTCTCTTTTTTCTTCTTGTCCTTCGAGCTCTCTTGTTGTTTCTAATAAATCGTCAATTATTCTACCGCTTAGTTTTCCATAATCGTGTGATGCCGCATATTTTTTTACATCAAAATACACAGACCCGTTTACTACATAAGCGTATCCTTCTTTAATGATCTTTTCGATCATGGTGATTTGTTCAACAATATGCCCGGTGGCAGTTGGTTCAATACTTGGTTCAACGCAATTGAATTGTAACATGGCCCAATGAAAAAGATTAGTGTATTTCTGCACCAGCTCCATCGGCTCCAGCTTTTCTAAAATTGCTTTTTTGCTAACCTTATCTTCAGCAACCCTGCCTTCTTCTTCAAAATGTCCGGCATCGGTAATATTTCTTACATAGCGTACTTTATATCCTTTATACGTTAAGTAACGATACACAATATCGAAAGTTATATAAGGCCTGGCATGTCCTAAATGGCTTTCACCGCTAACAGTTGGTCCGCACACATACATGCCCACATGGCCGGGCGTGATGGATTTGAATTCTTCTTTTTGCCTTGTATATGAATTGTAAACTTTGAGAGACATATTATTTATTGGAATTGAAAACGAATGTAAGAAAAAAGCCTCATTTACTGGGTTTCGGGTTTCAATTGTATATCTGTGATCACAGGATAATGATCACTCAATTTTTTATTGATCTTGGTGAATTGTTCTACAGAAAAATCATCATCTACAAAAATATTATCGATACGCAAGGTGGATGAAATGCCGCTAAAGGTTCGGCCTATGCCAGATCCTTTTTCTACAAAGGCATTTTGCAAGCCTTTGCCTATCGTTGCATAAGCATACGAGTTAGGCACATCATTAAAATCACCGCAAAGAATTATAGGATAAGGAGAGCTGTCTATTTTTTCTCTAACCAATTCAGCCTGGGCCTTGCGTTTTAAAAATCCTATTTTCATTTTTCCCAATACACTTTGCGATTTTTCAATATCGGCCCTTGATTCAAGCGATGGGCTATCGATATAATTCAGATTGACCGGCGTAAATTTTAATGATTGTAAATGCACATTGAATATCCTGAAGGTATCGCCGCCTTTCACCATATCGGCATACTGAAAAATAGAATTGTAATCGTATGGATATTTCATCACCGCATGCCTGTTAATGAGCGGATATTTTGATAAGATAAGAATACCAAAATGCTGGCTATCTAAAAAATCTTCTTTGTAATTATACCCGTAAAAATATTCAGGGAAATGGAGGCTATCTACAAAACTGCTTAATGAATAAAACCGGTATTTATGATAGTAAGGCGTGTTGAGGTCAACTGGTTTATCGCCTGCTACCATTTCTTGAAAACAAGCAATATCGGGCTGGTATCTATTTATCAGCGCCAGCATTTGCTTTTTTACTTCGGGATGTTTTTTATCTTCCAGGATATTGAACTGCGCTACGTTCCAGCTCATGATACGAAGTGTGTTAGGCTGTCTTTTTATTGTGAAAGAAGAGGATACTCGAAAAGGGATAATGTTTTGAATAGGCTTCCATGTTAGTAGAATAACAACGATGAAAATTAATGAAAGTGCCGGTTCTACAAACAACCAAAAAACACAAAAAACACAAAGTATCAGGAAAAGATACACACTCGCTAAAGTAAAAAGCCCGATAAACCACCAGTTAGCAGGATCAAACCATTTGGCATAACAACCCAATAAAAATAATACTGCCACTATTAGGTTAGTAACAATAAAACCTTTCTTGATGAATTGTCTTAATAAAATTGGTGGCATTTGTTGGGGTATTAGTTAGCTTTCAATTTTGGCAAACAAAGCGTTAACTAAAGATCGTCCGTTTCAGCGGCTCTTTTTAAAATATCTTTCTCTTCATCAGTAAGAAAATGATATCCTTGCTGGTTGATCTTATCCAGTATCTCATCTACACGCTGTTGTGTAACAGTAGATATTTTTTTATACGGATTTTTATTGCCCACACTATAAAAGACCTTCTCCTTAATAGAATGTGCAGCGCCTGATTTTTTATATGGATTAAAAAGATTCATGAACCAGCTGTACAGGTTATTCATCCAAAGGCTGCCATCTTTCCCCCTGCGTAAAAAGTATACAAATAAAAAACCTGCCAGTCCTCCACCAATATGTGATAACGCGAGGGCCGCAGTACTAAGGTTTGCTAATCCCAACAGATCGATCGCTACATATATTACGGTAACTATCCAAAGAGGAATGCCGCCATTTAAATTTTTGAAAAAACGAAATGTTGGTGTTAAGCAAGTCACCGCAATAGCTATTGCCATTGTAGCGGCATTCGATCCTATTAAAAAAGAATCGCCGATGACTGGTTTTAAGTTAGGCAGGGAATAATTAGTTGCTATAAAAAATATGGCTCCTAACAAACCGCCGTAGATATAAATAGGGATGATCTTGTTATTGCCGGTAAGATCTTGCAATACATAACCAAACACCCATAACCACAGCATATTGCTAAGCATGTTTAAAACATTGCCTAACATATTTAAACCAACATTATTGGTAAACATGTATACCAGTAATGTCCAGGGACGCTCACTTAATTTCGTTAATTGTGCAGGCAATGCAAAAAATTCTACGGCCTGTGTATTGTATAAAATTGTATCCGACTGAAAATAAAAATAAACAACCTGCAGGGTTAGCAGCAATAAAAAGAAGATGGCATTAATGGTAAACAAAGCCACTAATGCATTGCCATCTTGTCCAAGATTAAAAATATTTTTCTTGGGCAGCCTGTATTCACCGTATCTATCTGATTCTCCCATAATTTGTTCTCTCAAAAATACGAAGCAGTCACGTAAAAAGCTGTTAAGATCCAATAATTAATACGTGGATCAATAAAAAGTGTTTCGATTGGTTTTATTCCAGATCAACACTACCAAAAAACCGACTATGGCGCCTCCTAAATGGGCAAAATGAGCAATATTATCTCCCTGAATGCGATATAAGCCTCCGAAAAGATCTATTAATACAAATACCGTAATAAGGTATTTTGCTTTTATAGGTATAGGAATAAAAAAGAGGTAGAATTCGGTATTAGGAAACAGGTATCCAAATGCCCCATACAGGCCCATGATCGCTCCGGATGCTCCTAACGCAGCCGAATTTTCTTTATAAGAATCCACTAACATACTTAAAGAGAGTTGCCCATCTGTATGTTGCATCAGGTTTTTGGCAGCCTGGATAGCGTCATATGGCGTTAGTATCTCTACAAAGATCGCAGCCCCTATCCCACTGATAAAATAGAGCAGGAAAAACTTTTTAGGACCCAGAAACCTTTCCAACATAGTCCCAAATAGCCATAGCCCATACATATTGAACAAAATATGTGTAAAGTTGGCATGTAAGAACATGTAGGTTACAAATTGGTATGGCCTGAAAAACGAGGATTTGTAATAATACAAAGAACCGATCTGTTGGATATCAACCGCTGTTACAACGTTCTGTAACAGGAATACAATCGCGTTGATTATAATTAAATTAAGTACAACCGGTGTTGTACGTTGCATGCTATTACCTTGATCAAAATACGACATAAAACAAAGTTAGGAAGTTAATTTTTTAATTTTAAAAGTGCTACGCACTCAATGTGATGTGTATGCGGAAACATATCTACCGGCTGTATTTTTTCCACCGTATATTTCTCGCTTAGCAATTGTATATCCCTTGCCTGGGTTGCTGTATTACAACTAACATATACAATTTTAGGAGCCGCAATATCCAATAGTTTGTGTACCAGTTTTTCGTGCATGCCTACCCTTGGTGGATCAGTGATGATCACATCCGGGCGGCCATGAGCAGCAAAAAATTCATCGTTGCAGATCTTAATTACATCACCGGCAAAAAATTCGGCATGTGTGATATTATTCAACGCTGCATTTACTTTAGCGTCTTCAATAGCTTCGTCAATTACTTCAACGCCAATTATTTTTTTTGCTGAGCAACTAATAAAAATACCGATGCTGCCGGTTCCGCAATAAAGGTCGTACACCGTTTCGGTACCGGTAAGTCCCGCGAAATCTTTTGTAATGGTATACAGCTTTTCCGCTTGTTTGGTATTGGTTTGAAAGAATGATTTAGGGCCGATCTTAAAACTAAACTCTTCCAGCTTTTCAATAACAAATCCTTTGCCAGTGTAGGTTACAGGCGTAAGGTCGTAAATGCTATCGTTCCATTTTGTATTAATGGTATACAGCAATGTTGTGATGGCCGGTACTTTTTCCAGCAGACTATCCAATAATTTTTTTGTTGCGGCTTCATCTTCATAACCCAAACAAATATTTACCATCAGCTCACCGGTTGTGCAATAGCGAATAATAATATTGCGCAGCCATCCGGTGTGTTGTTTGATATCATAAAAACTATAGTCATTCTCTTTTGCAATGATGCGCAGGTTATTTCTGATACTGTTATTTACATCGTCCATTAAATAACAATGTTGAATGTCGATGATCTTATCAAAGATCCTTGGCACATGAAAACCCAATGCATTTTCATTTGGCATCACGGCATCGCTTTTTATTTCATCATTGGTTAAATACCTTTTATTGCTAAATGTAAATTCCAATTTATTACGATAATGAACAGTATCAGTACTTCCAACGATCGGTAATATTTCGGGCAATTCAACCTTGCCAATACGCCTCAAATTTTGAGTAACTTCCTGCTGTTTATATTCCAGCTGTTTCTGGTAAGGCAACATTTGCCATTTACAGCCGCCGCAAATACCAAAATGTTCACAAAAAGCGGTTACCCGTTCCGGTGAATATTCCCTTATTACGGTAGCTTTTCCTTCGGCCCAATCCTTTCTGTCTTTGGTTATAAAAACATCTGCCACGTCGCCCGGTACGGCGCCTTCGATAAATATAACTTTGCCATCTTGTTTCGATAATGCTTTACCTTCAGCTGCATAGCCGGTAACTGCCACTTTTTCGAGTAAGTATTTTTTTCGTTTCACGCTGCAAAAGTAAACCTTATATTATGTTAATGAATTGAAATTTTTATCTGTAAGAAAAGGCCGAACATTTAAATAACCACGCATTTTGAATACATTTGTACTCGTTTAAGTTTGTAATATGAAAAAAATATTTAGTGCAGTCATTGCCATCCTTTGTTTTATTACTGTCCACGCCCAAGGTTATACAATAACCGTTCATACGCACGATTATAAAAGCGGCCTGGTTTACCTGGCGTATCATTATGGTAAATCGCTTGATGCGCAGGATTCTGGAACTTTTGACAAAAATGGAACCATTGTTTTTTCTGATAATAAAAACCTTCCGGGCGGTATTTACTGTATCATATTTCCCGGCAAAACCCGTACGCTTGATTTCTTTATAGATAAATCCCAGGTGTTCACCATAAAAACGGATACGGCAGATTTTTTTAAGAAAACAACTATAACCGGCGCGCCTGAAAACGACTTGTTCTTTAAATACCAAAAGATCATAACGCCGATCGGCAAAGTATTAATGCAGGAAAAAAATGCCTATAACAGGTCGGCTACAAAGGCTGATTCCTCTTTACACGAAGCTAATTATGTCAGGTACAACAAACAGCTGGAAATTGCCAGGGATAGTATCATCAAAGCAAATCCTACTTCAATGCTGACTGCTTTATTATTGGCCATGAAAGATCCGCAGGTATTAATGCAAAAGCCGCTTACCAGACAGGATTCTACTGACAACTATAATTATTACAAAGCGCATTACTGGGATGGAATAACTTTTATGGATGAAAGGATCATCCGCACGCCATTTTTTATTCCGAAGGTTGAAAGATATTATCGCCAGGTTATATCACAAAACCCCGATAGCATTATCGCTGAATCAGATTATCAATTATTATTGGCCCGTACTTGTCCGGAAATGTATAAGTTTTTATTGAACTGGCTTACGGACGAATATTTTACGCCAAGGTACATGGGACAAGATGCGATATTGGTTCATTTGTTTGAAAAATATCATAGTCAGGGTTTAAGTCCATGGTTAACAAAAAAGCAGGAAGATCTTATCAGCAACCGTGCCTATATGGAGATGTCTAATTTAGTAGGCGAGCCTGCGGCAGATCTTAATTTGATCGATTCATCCGGAAAGGTCACTTCTTTGTATGCTCTTTCTGCAGACTATACAGTAGTATGTTTTTGGGACCCAACTTGCGGACATTGCAAAATAGAAATTCCGCGCATCGATTCAATTTATCAGGCCAGCTGGAAAAAACACAATGTAAAGATCTATGCAGTGTTAACCGAAAATGTAAAAACCGAATGGACGAAATACATCAGGGAAAATAATATTGGCGATTGGACAAATGTTTATCAAACAGCAGAGATGGCAAAAGCTGATGATGATGCAAACAGGCCAAGCTTCCGACAATTGTATGATGTAACAGCTACGCCTACTTTATATTTATTGGATAAAGACAAAAGGATTGTTATGAAACATTTAGATTGGGAACAGATAAATGATTTTCTAACATTAAAATGGGCCAACGAAGCTGCCGCCAATAAACCAAAAAAATAATAATACAAATCCCTACCAGTAATGAAGAAAATATTTTTAGCGGTCGTATTATTGTTTGGCACTTCACAGCTCTTTTCACAAACACTTTTTACTTATGGTAAAGACGCTGTTAGCAAAAATGAATTTATAAGGGCTTACAATAAAAACAAAACGCCCGTTGCAGATAAAGAAAGATCTTTAAGAGATTACCTTGTTTTATATTCCGATTTTAAATTAAAAGTAAAAGCGGCAACTGTATTGAAAATGGATACTTTGTCGCAAATGCAAAACGATATAGCCAATTTTCGTAGCCAGATCGTAGAAGAATATATGAGCGATAAAAACGGCCTCAATAATTTGGTAAACGAAGCCTTTGAAAGAAGCCAAACAGATATTCACCTCCTGCATTTTTATATACCGGTCAATGATAAAATGACACCGGCCGATACTGCCAAAGCTTATAAAGAGATACAAGCCATCTATACAGCACTTACATCAGGCAATACTGATTACTCCGGCCTTGCACAACAGGATGCTAAAATCAGCTTTTCAGATCTTGGCTATATCACGGCATTTTCTATCTCCTATTTTTATGAGAATATTGCTTATAGTTTAAAAGCCGGCGCATCTTCGGCACCTTTTCGCACAAGAACGGGTTGGCATATTTTTAAAAATGCTGATGAAAGACAAAGCATTGGTAAATTAAAAATAGCGCAGATGCTTTTTGCCCTTCCACAAAACGCCAATGCTGCAAGCATAAATATCGTCCGTCAAAAGGCAGATTCCGTTTATAAACTGTTGCAAGCCGGACAAGATTTTGCCACCCTCGCAAAAATATACAGTGATGATAAATTAACTTTTGCAATCGGCGGCGTAATACCTGAGTTTGGCACAGGCAAGTACGATCCAGCTTTCGAAGAGAAAGTATTGGCAATAAAAAAAGACAGTGATATAGCTGAACCGTTTTTAACAAGCTATGGTTTTCACATTATAAAAAAATTACAACAAACGCCTACGCCTAACAGCAAAACTGATGATGCGTACATGGATGCATTAAGGCAACATGTACTCCACGATGCAAGGATACGTGTAGTGAATGACCGTTTTTTAAAAGAAGTCGTTTTACCAAAAACACAATACAAAAGAAATCTTTCTATAAAAGATACCGCACTTTTTCGTTTGGCTGATACGGTATTACTTACAAGGGCCGTTGACAGTTTTCACATCAGGAATAAAGAGATCTTTTCTTTCCCTCATTTATCTGTTACCGTATCTGACTGGTTAAATTATGTAAAAGATTACAGGCTTAAACAAGGCGAAACAGATAAAGAGATCTTTGATGATTTTGTTGCAAAAAAAGCAATGGATTATTATCGTGATCATTTAGAAAATTACAATGATGAATTCAAATACCAGATGCGGGAATTTACTGATGGCAATTTATTGTTTGCCATAATGGAAAAAAACGTATGGAACAAGGCTGCAAACGATAGCGCAGGACTAATAAATTACTACGATCAGCATACGGCAAAATATACCTGGGCAAAAAGTGTGAACGCATTACTATTTACCTGCAACAGTTCTGCTGAAGCCGATACCATTAAAGCTTTATTAGCTACAAATGAAAATTGGAGAAAGATAACACAGGATAGCCAAGGAAAAGCCCAGGCAGATTCTGGGCGTTACGAAGTATCTCAGCTAACATTGCCAGCAGGCGCTACTATTGCGGAAGGATCAATAACCAATACTGTGGTCAACAAAAACGATAATACCGCCAGCTTTACAGTAATACTAAAAGTATATCCTGAAGATCAACAACGCAGTTTTACCGAATCAAAAGGATTGGTAATAAACGATTATCAAAATTATTTAGAAGAAAAATGGGTGGCCGAATTAAAACAAAAATATCCTATTAAAGTAAACGAAGCTGTTTTTCAATCTTTATTAAAATAAAAATTCTCCTCATAAAAAAAGCTCCCGAAATAATCGGGAGCTTTTTTTTATTTTATTGCTTTCACAACATTATAAATAACTTTTGGTTTGCCCAATGTGTAATAATGTAACACAGGTACGCCAAATTTTTTCAGCTCTTTCGATTGTTGTATCAACCATTCCGTCCCCACTTTTTCAACTTCTTCATCCGTCTTGGCTTTTAAAATGCCATTAGACAGGTCCGAAGGAATGTCTACATGAAATATTTTAGGTAAGATCGTCAGTTGTTTTTTATTCGTGATCGGCTTTAACCCGGGAATGATCGGAACATTGATACCATTCGCCCTGCATTCTTTCACAAACTGAAAAAACTTTTCATTATCGAAGAACATTTGTGTCATAATATAATCAGCGCCTGCTTCTACCTTTGCCTTTAAATGCTCCATATCCGTTTTCAAATTCGGCGCCTCAAAATGTTTTTCAGGATAGCCTGCAGTACCGATGCAAAAATCTGGTCTTACACCATTCTTAATATCTTCTTCTAAATAAATACCATTCTTCAGATCCATCACCTGCTTTTGCAGATCAATGGCATATTTATGTCCGTCGGGATGTGGTTCAAAAAAAGCCTCGTTCTTAGCAGCATCTCCACGCAATACCAACACGTTATTGATACCTAAAAAATTAAGATCGATCAATGCATCTTCTGTTTCTCTTTTAGAAAAACCACCGCATATCAAATGCGGCACCGCATCAATTCGGTAATGATTCATCAGCGCTGCGCAGATAGCGACAGTACCCGGCCTTTTGCGTACCTCTACCTTTTCAAAAGTGCCATCCAGTTTTTTCTTGAACATCGTTTCGCTGCGATGGTAAGTAACATTTATAAATGCAGGCTTGAATTCCATTAAGGGATCCAAATGCTCGTAGATCGAATTGATCGTTTTCCCCTTTAACGGCGGTAATATCTCAAAAGAAACCAGGGTGTTTTTTGCTTGTTCTATATGTTCTGTAACTTTCATGCTGTAAAAAATATGTGCAAACTTAGTCAAGTAATAATAAAGCACAAACTGCTGTTAAATAATAATGCCATTATGCCTGTATATTTGTTTATAGTAAATTTGCTAAAAACCAATACCATTGAACTTAACTATATATACTAAGAACCTCATTAAAAGATACGGTAGCCGTACTGTCGTTAATAATGTATCGTTCCAGGTAAGCCAGGGAGAGATCGTAGGTTTACTAGGGCCAAATGGCGCTGGTAAAACCACTTCTTTTTATCAGGTAGTAGGTTTAGTAAGGCCTGATGAAGGCAAGGTTTTTTTAAACGATATTGATATCACCAGTTTGCCCATGTACAAAAGGGCACAAATGGGCATTGGTTATTTGCCACAGGAAGCAAGTGTTTTTCGTAAGTTAAGTGTAGAGGATAATATTGCAGCAGTGTTGGAAATGACCAAACTGACCAAGGCTGAACAAAAATATAAATTAGAAGAGCTGCTGGATGAATTTCGTTTACAGCACGTACGCAAGAATAATGGCGATACTTTAAGTGGTGGTGAAAGAAGAAGAACTGAAATATCAAGGGCCCTGGCAGTTGACCCAAAATTCATTTTATTGGATGAACCCTTTGCCGGTGTGGATCCTATCGCAGTAGAAGACATTCAATCTATCGTAGCGAAACTTAAATTCAGACAGATAGGTATCCTGATAACCGATCATAATGTGAACGAAACTTTATCTATTTGCGACAGAGCCTACTTACTAATTGATGGAAAGATATTTAAACATGGCACTGCCGAAGAATTAGCAGACGATGAACAGGTACGCCGTTTATACCTAGGTAGAAACTTCGAATTGAAAAGAAAAGATTACCTCCATGATGAAGCGGAAAAATCTGTTGCAGAAAAAAAGGCTTCCATGTAAATTCACTGAGTTACAACCGCCTGTAAAAGATTACAATTCCTTTCCTATCTTTCCGTAGTATTTCTGTATTTTGCCCATTCATGAAACTGTTATCGCCCGCCATATCACGTTTAGCAAGAATGCGCTCCTGGCGTATCGAAAACTGGAGCAATAATCCCGTTGCGGCACAAAGAACAGTTTTACAAGATCTTATTACAGCAGCCCAATACACTGAGTTTGGCAAAAAATATAATTTCACCAGGCTATTTTCTGTAAAAGAATTTAAAAAGAATGTGCCCATTCATGAGTACGACGATATCAAACCTTATGTCGAAAGAATGATGTTAGGCGAACAAAACATTTTATGGAACACGCCGATCACCTGGTTCGCCAAATCTTCCGGAACCACCAGCAGCAAAAGTAAATTCATTCCCATCAGTGACGAAAGCTTACAGGACAACCATTTCCAGGGCTCAAAAGATGTATTGACCACTTACTACAAAAAATTTCCTTCCAGCGATCTTTTAACGGGCAAAGGATTAGTGATAGCCGGCTCTCTACAATTAAGCAAAGTTGATGATGACATTCAATACGGCGATCTTAGTGCAGTACTAATGCAAAATTCTCCTTTCTGGGGGCAATGGATACGCACGCCGGAATTAAGCGTAGCCTTATTAGACGAATGGGAAAATAAAATAGAAAAGCTGGCGCAATCAACCGCAGAAGAAAATGTAACATCATTGGCAGGCGTACCAACCTGGACCTTGTTATTATTAAAAAGGATTTTAGAGATAACAGGTAAATCAACCATTAAAGAAGTCTGGCCAAACCTGGAATTATTTATTCATGGCGGTGTTTCATTCATCCCTTATCGCGAGCAATTCGATAAAATAATCGGCGCGCCGATCAATTATCTTGAGATTTATAATGCCAGTGAAGGTTTTATCGCCGGACAAGATCTTCCCGGCGATGATGGTATGTTGCTATTTACCGAGCATGGAATATTTTATGAGTTCATGCCCGTAGAAGAATACGGAAAAAAAGAGCCTAAAACGATCGGCTTAAAAGAAATTGAGCTACATAAAAATTATGCGTTAATAATAAGCACCACAGGCGGTTTGTGGAGATACCTTATTGGTGATACGGTTACATTCACTTCTATCAATCCATATAAAATAAAAGTAACAGGTAGGCTAAAACATTATATCAACGCCTTTGGCGAAGAAGTAATAATTGACAACAGCGATAAGGCAATTGCTATAGCAGCAGAAAAAACCGGAGCTGTTGTAAATGATTATACCGCCGCGCCATTATATTTTAGTAATAACAGTAATGGCGCACATGAATGGCTGATCGAATTTGATACTATGCCGGCAGACATCAAGCAGTTTACCATTGAACTGGATACAGCTTTACAAAATATCAACAGTGATTACGAAGCTAAGCGCCACAGAGATATTGCGCTTCGTTTACCAGTTATTCATTCATTGCCAAAAGGAACATTTAATGAGTGGCTTCGCCGAAAAGGCAATCTGGGCGGGGCACACAAAGTACCAAGATTGAGTAATGAAAGAAAAATTGTGGAAGATATTTTAGCAATAATAGCAAACGGCCGGTTATCATAATTCAACAGCTTTACGAGTTAATTTGAATAGTTCGTTTACGCTTGTTAAATTCGCACAACAAATAAAACACTTATAAAATTTATTCATGAAATTATTACAACACAAGGTTGCCATTGTAACAGGTGCAGCCCGTGGAATTGGCGAAGGAATTGCCATTAAATTAGCAGAACAAGGCGCTAACATTGCTTTTACTTATGTAAGCAATAGCAGTGCGGGAAAAGCAAAAGAATTAGAAGCAAAATTGTTTACGCTAGGTGTAAAAGCGAAAGGATACAAAACGAATGCAGGAGATTTTGCTGCTTGCGAAACTTTTGTAAATGATGTGTTGAAAGAATTTGGCTCGATCGATATATGCGTAAACAACGCCGGTATCAGTAAAGATAATTTGCTGCTTCGTTTAACAGAAGAGCAATGGGATGAAGTGATGCAAACAAATTTGAAAAGTGTTTTCAACATGACCAAACAGGTCATTCGCCCGATGATGAAAGCAAAAAGTGGCAGCATCATTAACATGAGCAGTGTAATTGGCGAAATGGGCAATGCAGGACAAAGCAGTTATGCCGCTTCTAAAGCGGGTGTAATTGGTTTTACAAAAAGTATCGCAAAAGAATTAGGCAGTCGCAATATCCGTTGTAACGCAATAGCGCCAGGCTTTGTAGAAACAGATATGACCAATTATTTAAAAGAAGGCGAAGCTGCAGAAAAATATAAAAAAGATATTCCTTTAGGAAGATTTGGGACGACCGAAGATATTGCGAACCTGACTTTTTTCTTAGCCAGTGACCTAAGCAATTATATCACAGGACAAGTGATCAGCGTTTGCGGAGGACTCAATATTTAATAAGGAATATTGTATATTTATATTGATTGGCATTGATAGAATTATTAATTCTCAATTACTAATTCTTAATTAACATGACTACATACGAAAAACTTTTATCGGAAAATAAAGCCTGGGCAAAAGCGCAGGAAGAAAAAGACCCAGAGTTTTTTAAACGCCTGAGCTCTATACAAACGCCCGAATTTTTATGGATCGGCTGTAGTGATAGTAGGGTGCCTGCAGATAAGATAACCGGCACACAACCCGGCGAAATATTTGTACACCGTAACATCGCCAATATGGTAGTGCATACTGATGTAAACTTATTGAGTGTGTTAGATTATGCCGTTAATTATTTAAAAGTGAAGCACGTGATCGTTTGTGGCCATTATGGTTGTGGTGGCATAAAAGCCGCGATGGACAATAATGATTATAAGCCCGTACTAAATATGTGGCTAAGAAATATCAAAGACGTTTACCATCAGTTCAAAGATGAACTGGACGCTATAAAAAACGAAGAAAGCAAAACAGATAAATTAACGGAGTTAAATGTAATGGAACAAGTCATGCACCTTGCACAAACATCCATCATACAACGTGCCTGGAAAAATGATCAACGCCCTTATTTACATGGCTGGGTATATGGATTAAAAGATGGTCTTATTAAACCCGTATTGGAAATGCCTCCGGGAACCCGCATCGATCCGATGTACGAATACGATAACTTATAGCTTAATTGCCGCTCAATAATTTTAATGAATCGAGTTTAGATGTCTCGCCCTTAAATTCATAAGAAGCATCTAAAATATATTGATAAAAATCCATTGTGCTGCTACCTTGTACAAACTCATAACTGGGCCTGTATCTTTTCATAAATACATCGACCTGTGTACTATCAATTGTTGTTATCCTTTCGATCAGTCTTTTATTAAATTTATAATCTACATATTTATCCTGCTCCTCTTCTATCAACCTGTTTTGCATCATGTGCATTTCTTTATTTCTTCTAAACTGAAACATGCCGATCAATTCATCAAGGTCTATCCCCGTATTGCCGGAATAAGCTGATGTACTTGTTTGCACGCCCGGCCGATGGTAATTAAATATATCTGCATAATCTTCCCTGTTCTCGATAGAATCTTCTTTATACGTTTTAGACGTTATCGTTACTTCTTTAAGGGTTTTGAATTTTCCATACACACGTACCTGAATGGCTACATCAAAATTGTTCCTGTTAGCAATATCGCTTACAGCAAATTCCGGAGTAGCTTTATTCCGGTAAACAAAACCTATGGAATCATTTTTGGTAACAACAATGGTGTACCGGCCTAAAGAATCAGTAATGGTATGATTACCTGTTTTACTTTTTACCAAAACATTTTTTACAGGGATAGTACGTGTAGAATCATAGACAGTACCACTTACAGCAAGCTGACCGAAACTGTTGCCGGCTATAAGTAATAAAAAAAAATGCAGGATGTATGCTTTGTACAAGTAAAGTAAATTGAATCAATGTTTGTGAAATACAATATTAAAGCAACAATACCTGTGCCGTTTACCGTTCATTTTTTTTAACGGCGATTTCGCAATTTAACCACTTCTTCCACAACCCCGGGGTAATGTAAATGTTCTAATGCGTGAATTTTTTTGGCCAGGGTTTCAGGAGTATCTGTTGTATCAACCATGCAGCTGGCCTGGAAAATAACGCCGCCATGATCGTAGATTTCGTCTACATAATGAATGGTAATGCCGCTTTCTTTTTCTTTGGCAGCTATCACTGCGGCATGTACAAAACCGCCATACATTCCTTTACCACCATATTTAGGCAATAAAGCTGGGTGGATATTGATGATCTTATCAGGGTAAGCCTGTATCAATTTAACCGGTATTTTCCATAGAAAGCCCGCCAATACTATAAAATCGATAGCATATGCTTTTAAGTCCGCAACAAAAGCATCCCCTCTAAAAAACCGTTCTTTATCGATCATCAATGACGCTATATGTTCTTTTTTTGCAATAGATAGAACACCGGCCCCTTCCTTGTTACAAACGATCAATTTTATAGCGATCGTTGGATGATCCCGGAAATGATCAATGATCTTTTGTACATTACTACCCGCTCCGCTCGCAAAAATGGCAATATTGATATTTTCGGTAATTTTTTCTTCAGACATCCTACGCGAATTTTTATTAAAACAGGTTAAAACAAAATATAAAAACAGCTACAAGCCAATAGCAGTTTAGGTTTGAAATAACCATGTACTTTTTTGGCTTTTGTAACCCGCGGTAAAAGTCCAATAAAAAAATGTAAATAAGTGTTGCACGCAAAAAAAATCCGAAAGTAAAAACTGATTGACAAATATATGACAATGACTATATGAGAAAAAGCATAATCGGCTGAAACCCGCACCAGGTAAGGGAAAATTTTTTTTACAAATGTTGATATTATGTCAACATCCTGACTTATTTTTGTGCCCCAACTAGGACATTTTACACACAAGCACAGATATTACTGTATGAGTCGTTATAGCAAAATCTTTACAAAAGTCTTCGCAAGTTTAATCTTCATTGCATTAATTTCCTTTAATAATAAGAGTTTTGCCCAGGACGGGGAGGCATTATATAAGGCTAATTGCGCTAACTGTCATAAACCTCTCGTAGATTTTACGGGTCCTGCCTTGCAGGGAGCCAGGAAAAGAGAACCATCGCCAGATTGGGCTTACAAATGGGTGAATAATGTAAACACCATGTTACATACAGATCCTTATGCAATGGCTTTGTATGCAAAATTTGGCTCTCCAATGCAGCAGCAAAACCTTACTCAGGCTGAAACAAAGGCTATTTTAGATTGGGCTGATAATTATAAAGCGCCAGTAGCTGCACCCGGCGCACCTGGAGCTAGCGGCGGAGGCGAAGACAATTCACTTTTATACGGCATCCTTACTTTAATACTTGCCGTTATCGCATTGATATTATTACAGATCAATAGCAGCTTACGCAAATTGACCGATGATAAAGAAGGTATCGTTCGCAGCGAGCCGGTTCCTTTCTACCGTAACAAAACATACTTAATGCTTTGCGTTTTAGTATTGTTCTTTATCGGTGGCTGGTTCCTGATCAATTCCGCTATAGGTCTGGGCCGCATGCAGGGATACCAACCGGTACAGCCTATTTATTATTCTCATAAAGTTCACGCAGGCACTAACCAGATCAGCTGTTTATATTGCCATGGTGGTGCTCAGGATAGCAAAACTGCAGGTATTCCTTCAGTGAATGTTTGTATGAATTGCCATAAAGCGATCAAATCATACACAGGTGATCCAATTGTTACCGAAGAAGGTGTATCGATCGACGCCAATGCAGAAATAAAGAAATTATACGCTTACGCAGGATGGAATCCTGATACTAAAACATACGACCACCCTGGTCATCCGATCGAATGGGTTAGGATCCACAACTTACCGGATCATGTTTATTTCAACCATAGTCAGCACGTAAAAGTTGGTCAGCAACAGTGTCAAACCTGCCATGGTCCTATACAAGAAGAATCTCAGGTATATCAATTTGCACCGTTAAGTATGGGCTGGTGTATCAATTGCCACAGAACAACCAAGGTTAATTTTTACGATTCGGCAACAGGTAAAGGCAATAAATATTATAGCATTTACGAGAAATTCCAAAACGATATCAAAGACGGTAAAATGGACAGTGTAACAGTTGAAAATATCGGCGGAACTGAATGTCAAAAATGTCATTATTAAAATAATTTGTTAGCCTAACGGCTGATAATCAATTGAATAGGTAAGTTTTTTTAGCACTATCGAATTATCATATTATGAGTAAAAAGTATTGGCAAAATTTTGGAGAAAGAACTCAATCTGAAGCTTACCAGGAGTCAGCTAAGAATGAATTCAAAGAAGAGCTGTTACCTTTAGAGGACCTTGATGAGGGATTATTGAACACTAAAAGTCCTCGTAGGGATTTTCTAAAATACTTGGGCTTTAGTACTGCTGCCGCAGCCATTGCTGCAAGCTGCGAAATGCCGGTACGTAAGGTTGTTCCTTATTTACACAGACCAGATGATGTTATTCCTGGTGTTCCTAACTATTATGCTTCTACTTATGTAAATGAAGGTGACGCTATTTCTGTTGTTGTAAAACAACGTGATGGCCGCCCTATTAAAATAGAAGGTAATGAATTGTCTTCTTTAACTAAAGGTGGTACAAGCGCACAGGCACAGGCTTCTGTACTTGATCTATATGATACAACACGTTTGCGTTACCCAATGCAAAACGATGGTAAAGATTTCAAAGAAGTAACTACGTTCGATGCTTTTGATAAACTGGTTGCGGCTGACCTTGCTGGTATAGCAGGAAAAGCGATCGTATTGCTGACTTCAACGATCGTATCGCCTACTACAAAACAAATTATAGCAGACTTTTTAGCTAAAAACCCGGGTAGCAAACACGTACAATATGATGCAGCTAGCTATAGCGGTATCTTATCAGCGAATCTGGCTACTTATGGTAAACAAATAATTCCTTCTTATCGTTTTGATAAAGCAAAAGTTGTAGTGAGTTTAGCTGCAGACTTTTTAGGAACATGGATCAGTCCTGTTGAGTTTTCTTCTCAATATGCTGATAGCAGAAGGATTAAAACGGATGCTCCTGCAATGAGCCGCCACATTCACTTTGAAAGCAATTTGAGTTTGACCGGTTCTAATGCTGATGACCGTTTTACACACAAACCATCTGAAACCGGTGCTGTTGCATTGGCTTTGCTGGCTAAATTAGGCGGTGCTGTTTCGGCTCCTTCTTTGAACGATGCTTTAACTAAAGGAATTGAATTAGCTGCGGCTTCTTTAAGCGCCAACAAAGGTGCAGCCTTAGTTGTAAGTGGAAGTAACGATGTAAATGTGCAGATCCTTATAAATGCTATCAACGAAGCGATCGGTGCTAACGGTACAACCATTGATTATGCTACAACAGTTAACTATCGCCAGGGTGTAGACGCTGATATTACTAAATTGGTGGATGATATGAACGCAGGCACTATTGGTGCTTTATTTGTTATCGCTGCTAACCCTGCGTACAACTACTACGACAGCAAAAAATTCATAGACGGGATCAAAAAAGTTCCTGTAACAGTTTCTTTCAACGCAACGATGAACGAAACAACAGAGCTTTGTAAATATGTTATTCCTTCTCACCATTGGTTAGAAAGCTGGGGTGATGCAGAGCCTAAGACAGGCTACTACAGCATGATACAGCCAACTATCAATCCGTTATTCAAAACAAGGGCTTTCCAAACTTCTTTGTTGAAATGGAGTGGCAATGCAACTGATTACGAAACTTATTTTAAAACATACTGGACCGCTAAATTGGGCGGTACTGCTGATGCATACGATACAGCTTTACAAAATGGTGTTGTAGAACCCGCTTCTACGCCTGCTATTGGTTCGGCAACATTCAGCACTGCTCCTGTAGCTGCTGCTGCTTCAAAATTAGCTGCTGTAAAAGGTGGCGATATTGAAGTGGTATTGTATCAAAAAATATCTATCGGTACAGGCAACCAGGCTAATAATCCATGGTTACAGGAATTACCTGATCCGATCTCTAAAGTAACCTGGGATAATTATGCTTTAATAAGCCCTGCATTAGCTAAAACTTTGTTGGGCATTGATGTATTGCATAACCAGCGCCAGGGAGATAAATACGAAGTAACGCCAGAGAAACCTACTATATCTGTTACAGTTAACGGCATAGCACTTGAATTACCGGCTTTAATTATTCCGGGTGTTCATCCAAACGTTATTGCGGTTGCGTTAGGTTACGGCAGACAAAGTATTACTGATCCAAAAAGAACTGAAGATTATATTGGTAGAGCTGCTGCCGGTGCCGGCCAAAATGCTTTCCCCTGGGTTAGCTTTGATGGTACTGGTTTTGCTTATGATGCTATTGCAACCGCTGTTGAAACAGCTAACACCTATCCATTAGCACAAACACAGGTACATGGTTCATCTGAACACCGTCCTGTTGTTTATGAAACATCCCTATCATCTTTCATTGCAAACCCTGAAGCTGTTTTAGAAGAGCCGACTGCAGAAAGACTGAAACTACTTCCTTTCGGAAGCGATTCGTCAAATGTTGCGAAATCTTACAGAGAAAATGCTACTATCTACTCAAAATCAAACTTAGAAAGGCCGGGTATCAAATGGGGCATGAGCATCGATTTGAATACTTGTACCGGCTGTAGCGCTTGCGTTGTAGCATGTACGGCTGAAAATAATGTGAGTGTTGTAGGTAAGATACAAGTTCAGAGAGCGCATGAAATGCACTGGTTGCGTATCGATCGTTATTTTACGGGTGATATGGAAAATCCGGATGTTGTTTTCCAACCAATGTTATGTCAGCATTGCGATAATGCTCCTTGCGAGAATGTTTGTCCGGTTGCCGCTACTAACCATAGCAGCGAAGGCTTAAATCAAATGGCTTATAACCGTTGTATCGGTACAAGATATTGCGCTAACAACTGTCCTTTTAAAGTTCGTCGCTTTAACTGGTTAGATTTCACTGGTGCAGATAGTTTCCCTGATAACCAAAAACCTTTGGTTGGTGTGGATATGAACGATGTGGTTATGCAAATGAATGATGACCTTACAAGAATGGTATTAAACCCTGATGTAACAGTTCGTTCAAGAGGTGTGATGGAAAAATGTTCTTTCTGTGTTCAGCGTTTACAGGATAGCAAATTAGCCGCTAAAAAAGCAGAAGACCCTTCAATGGTTCGTAATGTGAAAGTGGCTTGTGCACAGGCTTGTCCGAGTAACTGTATCGTTTTCGGTAACGTGAATGATCCTGAAAGCGAAGTAGCTAAGATCAGAAAAGAAGAACACCGTAATTTCTATGTATTAGAACAACTACACGTATTGCCAAATGTTAACTACATGGTTAAATTCAAGAATACTGACAGGGTAGTTACTAATGCAAAAGCAGAAGCGTAAATAATTAGCTGATTTGCTAATGTGCTGATAAGCTAATTAGGAAATTACAAGTTATAAAGTTTAATTATTGCAAAATGATGAAACGTGCGACGCCACTGAAGATGAGCAAAGAACAAATGTTTGGTACAAAAAAATAAGTAGGTAATAATTAAAAATAAAAAGAGAAACAGATATGCTTAAAGTGCACAACTTTTTGCTTTTGACTTTTCACTTTTAACTTAGAAAGATATGTCATTATTAAAGTATGAATCACAATTAAGGGAACCGCTGGTAGATGGTGATAAAGATTATCATCAGGTAACAGAAGACATTATACGTCCCATTGAAATGAAGCCAAGCCGTTTATGGTATATTGGTTTCTATGTTAGTGTTGCGTTATTATGTTTTGGGGGTTACAGCGTTTACCGCGAAGTAACCTACGGTATCGGTCAGTGGAACTTAAATAAAACCATTGGATGGGGTTGGGATATTACCAACTTCGTATGGTGGGTAGGTATCGGGCATGCCGGAACCTTGATCTCTGCGATCTTATTGTTGTTCCGTCAGGGCTGGAGAACAGGCGTTAACCGTGCTGCGGAAGCGATGACGATCTTTGCCGTAATGTGTGCCGGCCAGTTTCCTATCTGGCATATGGGCCGTGTATGGATGGCTTTCTTTGTAATGCCTTACCCTAATACCCGCGGGCCTTTGTGGGTTAACTTTAACTCTCCTTTACTTTGGGATGTATTTGCGATATCAACTTATTTTACTGTGTCTCTTTTATTCTGGTATACAGGTCTATTGCCTGATCTGGCTACAGTAAGAGACAGGGCAAAAACAAAATTCCGTAAAATGTTTTATGGGGTTGCGTCATTTGGCTGGAGCGGTAGCACCAAGCACTGGCAACGTCATGAAAGCTTATCATTGGTATTAGCTGGTTTAAGTACGCCGTTGGTACTTTCTGTACACACGATCGTATCTTTTGACTTTGCTACATCTGTTATTCCTGGATGGCACACAACGATCTTCCCTCCGTACTTCGTTGCGGGTGCGATATTCAGTGGGTTTGCCATGGTGCAATCATTGATGATCATCTTAAGAAAAGTATTTGTATTAGACGATTATATCACACTGGGACATATCGAAGCGATGAATAAAGTAATTGTATTGACAGGTTCTATTGTGGGTGTTGCGTATATCACTGAGCTGTTCATCGCCTGGTACGGACAAAATCCTTACGAGTGGTATGCGTTCAGCCAGAACCGTGTGAATTTGTTCAGTCCTTATGGATGGAGCTATTACCTGATGATGTTCTGTAACGTGGTTTCTCCGCAGTTATTCTGGAGCAAAAAATTAAGAAGAAATATTCCTTTCACTTTCTTCATGAGTATTGTAGTGAACGTAGGTATGTGGTACGAGCGTTTTGTAATTATTGTTACTTCTACTTACAGAGATTACTTACCATCATCCTGGAGTACTTATTACAGCCCTTCTATTTATGAGATCGGTTTCTATGTTGGTACGTTCGGGTTGTTCTTTACTTGTTTCTTCTTATTCTCTAAATATTTCCCTGTAATCGCTGTTGCTGAGATCAAGAGCATTTTGAAAACTGCAGGTGAAGGATACAAAGTGAAAATGACAGATTTAGAAAAAGAAGATTCGGAAAAGTTTTATGTTGAAGAAGTAGAACACGCACACTAGAAGCCCCTGTCCCCTAAAGGGGGATTAGAGACTTGTAGTAAATTGGATACATTAAATAATAACAGCTCAAACACCCCTTCAGGGGATGGGGGCAAAATTTAATTAATATGGCTTTCAAAAAATTTGTGGTAGGTAGTTTCGATGACGAAAAGGTATTGTTCCCTGCGGTGAAAAGTGTTCGCCGTGCAGGTTACAAGATCCATGACGTTTACACGCCCTTCCCTATCCATGGCTTGGATCATGCAATGGGTTTAAGAGAAACGAGTTTACATACTGCCGGTTTCATTTACGGTGTTACCGGAACTACAACAGCATTAAGCTGCATTAGCTTTATATTGGTGAAAGACTGGCCTTTGAATTTCGGCGGTAAACCGCACTTTTCATTACCGGCCTGGATACCTATCACGTTTGAGTTAACGGTATTATTTGCAGCTGTTGGTATGGTACTTACTTTTTGCTACCTGTGCCAATTGGCGCCGTTTGTAAAAAAGCATGTGTTTCATCCAAGAGCTACTGATGATCTTTTCACTATGGTGATTGAGTGTTCAGATAAAACAAGCGAAACAGAAGTAGCCGCTTTTTTAGAAAAAGCAGGCGCTAAAGAAGTGAATGTGCAAAATGTAGAAGCTGGGTGGTGGATCGGTACATACGATAAAGAACAAAAACTATACAGAGAAGAGCTAGGATATTAATACAAGACCAATTAGAGTAAACTGATTTTATAGAATTTATAAAACTGAAATGAAAAAAAATACCATCATAACCGTTTTAGTGCTGGGGATCACAGGAGCTGCGGCTGTAATGACAGGCTGTAGCATCGATAGCAAACGCGAACCAGGTAAAGTGTACATGCCGGATATGGCTTATAGCAGAGCTATTGAAACTTACGCAGAGTTGGATTCGACTGTTTTTACAGATGACAGCGCTAAGATCGGAGAAGAAATATTTTACAATCGTATGCCGGTTGAAGGTACTATGAGAAGAGGCGACCTAATGCCTTATCCATACGCCAATGATTCTGCTGGTTATGTAATGAGCGCAACGGTTAAAAACCCTTTGCCTCCTTTAAATGCGATCGACAGTGCAGAAGCATCAAGGTTATTTAATATCAATTGTGCTATTTGTCATGGTGCAGATGGAAAAGCTGATGGCCCGCTATCTTCTAAAATAGGTAGTATCGCTAATTTGACTGATTCACTTCACTCTGCATTGGCTGATGGTACGATGTTTCATAGTATCAATTACGGTAAAAACAATATGGGAAGTTATGCTTCTCAGTTAAGCAGGAAACAACGCTGGATGATCATTCAATACATCAGAACATTAGAAGCGAAACACTAGAAGAGCAATACAAAAAAATAAAGCATTCAACTCAAAATAAAGTTTAGATGAATCATTCTTTCGAATTACCAAGCAGTTACAAAAAATGGACTATAGGCCTGATAGTAGTAGGTATCGTAGCGTTGCTATATGGTTTAATAGCCTTTCATCCGTTTACACCTTCAGTAAATGGCGATCATCTTGATAGCACTCGCTTTTGGGCTGTATTATTACAGAACAGCGTGTTCTTTTTATTGATCGTGAATGCGAGTATGTTCTTCATCTGCTTTACTACATTAGCGATGGGTGGATGGCAGGTTGCTTTTCGCCGTGTGCCGGAAGCTATTTCAAGTGTAGTACCTGTTTTAGGATTGATCTGTTTTGTTGTTGTAATGGCCATTGTAATGGGACATCGTGGAGATATTTATCCATGGGCTGATAAAAGTATTGTTGCAGGTGATAAAATAATTCAAGGTAAAAGTGGTTTCCTAAATCCTGGCTTCTTCACTTTCTATTCTGCTATCACAATTTTAGCCTGGTGGTTACTAGGTAAAAAAATGCGCTCTTTAAGTTTACAAAGCGATAAAGATGGCCAGATGGATTACGAAGCGGCAAAAACATGGATGGGCAAAAACATTACGATCGCTTCGGTTTATACAGTAATATTTGGTTTAACTGTAGGTTCTGTTATTCCCTGGTTATGGATCATGAGCATCGATGTTCATTGGTACAGCACCATGTTTAGCTGGTATACTTTTGCAAGCTCTTTTGTATCTGGTTTATCATTGATCGCTATTTTTGTTGTGTATCTAAAGAACCAGGGCCAATTAGAATATGTTACTGATGAGCATTTACATGACTTAGGTAAGTTCATGTTTGCGTTCTCTATCTTCTGGACATACTTGTGGTTCGATCAATACATGTTGATCTGGTACGCAAATATTCCTGAAGAAACTACTTACTTTAAAATACGAGTGGAAGGCCCTTTCCGTGGTATCTTCTTCGTGAACTTAATATTGAACTTTGGTGCTCCTTTATTGATATTGATGAAGAAAGCTGTTAAACGTAACTGGACAATGGTAACTTTTATGGCTATCCTTATCATCTTCGGACACTGGCTAGATTTCTGGCAAATGGTGATGCCTGGTACATTGGGTGGCCACGCAGAATTAATGCCTTTTGAATTTGGTATCGCTGCCTTATTTGTTGGGATCATTATGTGGAGAGTGGGCGTTTATTTATCAAGCAATCCGATGTTGATGAAAAATCATCCTTTCTTGAAAGAAAGTATGATACACCATACATAGACAATGGATAATTGTTTAATTGATAATTGACAATTGTTTTTATAGTGTGTTTGATCGTAGATGTTTAATTGTTGCAGGTTGATGAAATGTGCGACGCCAATGAAGCTTAATAGTAGTACTACTGTTCGGCTCAAAAAAAGAAATAACTGTTTTAAATAATAACGCTCCAAACACCCCTTTAGGGGACGGGGGCAAAATAACTTTGCATCATGACTGATTATTTGTTGATAGCTATCCTGGTAATGATTTTTATAGTCATTTTTCAGATCGCGAAAGCTAGTGAATACGTAAGCGTACTAAAGGGCGAGGATAAAGCGCGCAAACAAAATAACAAGATCAATGCCTTCTTGCTGATCGCCTTTTTGGTGTTTGGTTTGATCGGTGTGTGGTGGTGTAATGATATGTTCTACGGAAAAACATTGTTTCCACAAGGTGCTGCTTCAGAAATGGGTCAAAAGATCGATCTGATGCTGTACATCACGATCGGTGTAACTGGGGTGGTATTCGTTATTACACAAGCATTATTATTCTGGTTTGCATTTAAATACCAGGAAAGGGATGACCGCAAGGCCTATTACTTTCCGCACAATACTAAATTAGAATTGCTTTGGACAACAGTACCGGCGATCTTCTTAACTGTATTGGTTGTATTTGGTTTAAAATATTGGTTTAAAATAACAGGTGAAGCGCCTAAGAATGCTATTCAAATTGAAATCACCGGTCACCAGTTTGGGTGGGAGTTCCGCTATCCGGGAGCTGATGGTATCTTAGGTAAAAAAGATTACAGGTTAACGCAAGGCGCGAACAGCTTAGGTGTTGATTTTAGCGATCCTGCAAGTCATGATGATATCCATGTTTCAGGAACAGTGCATATCCCGGTTGGCAAACCGATCAAGTTTATTATCAATTCTCAGGATGTTATTCATGATGTTGGTTTATCACATTTCAGGATGAAGATGGATGCTGTTCCGGGTATTCCAACAACATTGTGGTTTACACCTTTGTACACTACAGAAGAAATGAAAGTACGTTCTGGAGATCCAAACTTTGTATATGAGATCAGTTGTGATCAGATGTGCGGTAAAGGGCATTTTTCTATGAGAGGCGTTATCATTGTTGAAAGCGAAGCAGATTACGAAAAATGGTTATCATCACAAAAATCAGAATATTCTACTTTATTTCCTCCAGCAGGAAGTGACAGTACAAAGACTGACAGCACAAAAACAATAGCAAGCACATTAAAATAGTTATTATTAGTACCGATAAATAGTAAAAGATTATGAGTAGCGAAACAACCTTACACGAAGCAGGTGTTCATGCACACGATGATGCGCATGGAGAACACCACCATCATGAAACGTTTATAAGCAAATACGTTTTCAGTATGGATCACAAAATGATATCCAAGCAGTTTTTAATAACGGGTATCATTTGGGCCATGATCGGAGGATTATTTTCTGTATTATTCCGTTTGCAATTAGGTTATCCTGATTCTACTTTCCCAATATTAGAAGACCTTTTGGGCCATTGGGCCAAAGGTGGTAAGATACAACCTGAATTTTATTACGCATTGGTAACGATGCATGGTACTATCCTTGTATTCTTTGTATTGACTGCAGGCTTAAGCGGTACGTTCGCGAACTTCTTAATTCCATTACAGATCGGTGCAAGAGATATGGCGTCGCCGATGTTGAATATGTTGAGCTACTGGTTCTTCTTTTTAGCTTCGATCATTATGTTCTCTTCATTGTTTGTACAAACCGGTCCTGCTGCAGGCGGTTGGACGATCTATCCGCCATTAAGCGCTTTGGGTGATGCATCACAAGGTTCTAAAATTGGTATGGATCTATGGTTGTTGAGTATGGCAATGTTTATTGTAAGCTCATTATTAGGAGGTTTAAATTATATCTCTACCATTTTGAACCTACGTACAAAAGGTATGAGCATGACGAGAATGCCATTGACCATCTGGGCATTATTTTTCACTGCTGTATTAGGCGTTCTTTCTTTCCCTGTATTATTATCAGGCGCTATTTTATTATTATTTGATAGAAACTTAGGTACAAGTTTCTTCTTAAGTGATATCGTTATCAACGGAAAAATATTACCGAACGAAGGTGGTAGCCCGATCTTGTTCCAGCATCTATTCTGGTTCCTGGGTCATCCTGAAGTATATATCATCTTACTTCCGGCAATGGGTATGTCTTCTGAGATCTTATCTGTAAACAGCCGTAAACCAATTTTCGGTTACATGGCAATGGTTGGTTCTATGTTCGCTATCGCGATACTAGCCTTCTTAGTATGGGCGCATCATATGTTTGTAACAGGATTGAATCCTTTCTTAGGGGCTTTCTTTGTTTTGCTTACATTGTTGATCGCTGTTCCATCTGCTATTAAAGTGTTTAACTGGCTAACTACTTTGTGGCGGGCCAATATTCGCTTTACTCCCGCTATGTTATTTGCTATCGGTTTCGTTAGCTTCTTTATCAGCGGTGGTTTAACCGGTATCTTCTTAGGTAACTCTGCTTTGGATATTCACTTACACGATACTTATTTTGTAGTGGCGCATTTCCATATTGTAATGGGTGTGGCTTCTTTCTTTGGAATGTTTGCAGGTGTGTATCATTGGTATCCTAAAATGTACGGCCGTTATTTAAACAATACTTTAGCGTATATCCATTTTTGGGTAACTATCGTTGGCGCTTACCTGATCTTCTGGCCAATGCACTACGAAGGTTTAGCAGGTATGCCTCGCCGTTATTATGATTACACAGGTTGGGAATCATTTAAAATGTTTGCGGGCCTAAACCAATTCATCAGCTTTGTGGCGATGGTTGTTTTTGCTACACAATTAATGTTTGTATTCAACTTTTTCTATAGCATTTTCAAAGGAAGAAAAGTTAGATCAACAAATCCTTGGGGTGCTAATACTTTAGAGTGGACAACACCGCTTCATCCAGGCCATGGTAACTGGCCTGGAGAAATTCCTGAAGTTTTCCGTGGTGCATACGATTACGGTAAAGACGGAAGAGAATTCATCCCGCAGACCGAACCGATCGGAGCGAATGAAAGCCATCACTAGGAGATTAGCTAATTAGCTGATGTGCTAATAATGCTAATTAAGTAAGTTATAAATTGAGGTTAAGAGTATAAATAGTTTTTTGAAGTTAAGGTCATTAGCAAATTAGCAGATTAGCTAATTCGCACATTACTTAAATAGGATGCAGCAAGACACAAATACCATAGCTAATTCAAATTCGTTTGCATTGGCAAGCAAAGTGAAAGATTATTTTCAACTGATCAAATTCACTTTAAGCTTCATGGTGGTGTTTAGTACTGTTGTAAGTTTTTTGATCGCGCCAAATGAATTAAATTTTGACCGCTCAAAAATACTATCAGTTCTTTTACTTTTTGTTGGAGGTATGCTGGTTACAGGATCGGCTAATGCGATCAACCAGGTAGTTGAAAAAGATACAGACGCAATGATGTTGCGCACCGCTAAGCGCCCTATCGCAAGCGGCAGGATGAGTCCGAAAGAAGGAACCATTTTCGCCATTGTTACCGGAGCTTTAGGTGTATTCATCTTGTGGTATTGGTTCAATTACCAAAGCGCTTTGATAGGATTATTCAGTTTGTTTTTATATGGCTTTGTTTATACGCCACTTAAAAAAGTTAATTCTGTTGCAGTGTTGGTTGGGGCAATTCCAGGTGCTTTGCCTTGCCTGATCGGATGGGTTGCTGCTTTTGGCGATCATCCCATTGTTTGGCTTGGGGGATGGATATTGTTTGGCATTCAGTTCCTATGGCAGTTCCCGCATTTTTGGGCAATTGCCTGGCTGGCACATAAAGATTATACCACTGCAGGTTTTAAATTATTGCCGGGCGATCAGGGCCCCACAAAATTTACAGCATTGCAATGTGTTATCTACAGTTGTTTGATGATACCGGTTGGTTTACTACCCTACTTTGTAGGAATGGCAGGTATGACGAGCATGTGGATATTAGTAGCTTGTAATTTATGGATGGTATATAAGAGTATCATCCTGTTTAGAAATATGGATGCGAAGAGTGCGAGAATGGTAATGTTCAGTTCTTATTTTTATTTGATGATCGTTTTGCTAGCGCTTTTTGCTAACAGAATTGTTTAACAATACAAACAGCTTGATGAGTACAGTGGTAATGGAACAAAGAAAAAGAATACACCCGCACAAGTTTACCCTTTGGGTAGGTATTGCAAGTATTATAATGATGTTTGCGGGCTTAACGAGTGCGTACATTGTTAAACGTAACCAGGCTAACTGGTTTGCGTTCGACCTGCCGGTTGTATTTTGGTATTCTACAGCGGTGATCCTGATCAGCAGTATTACTTTGTGGATGGCGCAAAACGCTTTTCAACAAAGGGAAATGGCAAAGTACAGGAGCCTGGTAGTTGTTACATTGGTTTTAGGAGTTCTTTTTATAGCATTGCAGTTTTTAGGCTTTAGTGAATTGTGGGCAAAAGGGTTGACATTACAAAGAAATGTATCGCTCTCTTTTATGTACATCATTGTTGGCCTGCATGGTTTGCATGTTATTGGCGGCATCATTGCTTTATTGGTATTGTTTGCAAAGGCATTCAATACAAAAGTAAAAAGCTACGATATAGTGCCGGTTGAAGTAGTAGCTACCTACTGGCATTTTGTAGATTTTTTATGGTTATATCTTTTGATTTTTTTAATAATGATACGATAGTTTCCTGTTCCTTAACAAGAACAAAAAACTAAAAACTTAGAATTTTTTATATGTCTACAGCAACAGTACAACAAGGAACAAAATGGTGGAATGGTGGCAGAAGCCCATTCAATGCAACCTATGGTAAAGTAATGATGTGGTACTTTTTAATGAGTGATGCCTTTACTTTTGGTGCATTCCTTATCAGCTACGGTACCCTTAGGTTTAGTCAAAATTTTTGGGTTGACCCTAACAAGGTATTTAACTCGTTCCCATTTGCAGAAGGCCATAACCTGCCTTTGGCATTTGTAAGTTTGATGACATTTATTTTGATCTTCAGTTCTGTTACAATGGTATTAGCGGTGCACGAAGGGCACAAAATGAACCGCAAAGGCGTTGAGAACTACATGATATTAACCATCATTGGTGGCGCTGCTTTCTTAAGCTGTCAGGCCTGGGAATGGCATCACTTATTAACGGGTGAACATCCGGTTTTAGTGAATGGTATAATTGAACATTGGAACACAACTGTATCTCATAACCCATTCGGACCTGAAGTAATGTTTAACGGACAATTGGTACACACACCAGGACCAATTGCTTTTGGTAGCTACTTTTTCGAAATTACAGGGTTTCATGGTTTCCACGTATTTAGTGGTGTTATCATTAATATTGTTATGTTGATCAAAACTAAACTAGGGCATTTTGATCAGAGAGGCCATTATGAAATGATCGAGAAAGCAGGGCTATACTGGCATTTTGTGGATCTTGTATGGGTATTTGTATTCCTTTGCTTTTATCTTGTATAATTAACACCCAGAAATAAAATTGAGCATTTAAAAATTTAGCATTTATATGAGCGAACATACTCCAATATCACCTGAAATTACTTTTGTTCCTGAACACCCTGAGGATACAAAAAAAATATGGAAAACCTTTTTCTTATTATCATTCTTAACTATTGTTGAGCTAACTTTTGGATTAATTATTTATAACATTAAATTAGGTGGCGAGGAAGCACGTCCTTCACTTGTTCTGGCATTCAAGGGAATGGTTTGTATTTTAACCTTGGCTAAAGCGTATTATATCGTTTCTGTTTTCATGCACTTAGGGGAAGAAGTTAGAAACCTTATTATGACGATCGTTGTGCCGCTTTGCTTATTCATCTGGTTCATTACCGCATTTTTGGTAGATGGCAATAGCTGGAAAGAATTACGCAATCGCTATAACAGGCCGGCAGATGCCCCTACAGAACAAGTTGCTCCGGTAAAAGAATAATTAATAATTAACTACTTTATATCATAAAACCATTGCACCTTTGCAGTGGTTTTTTTGATTTAATCAAGCTACAACAAAATGAATAAAACGGCAATTTTAGGGATACTGATAGCGACCGTTATGCCATTAAGCGGGTACTGGGCCGTAAAGTATTATAGTGAAAGAGATACGCAAATGCCTCCCCGTTATTTTTATGATAGCGTAGTTGTGAAAGAAGATAACGGTAAAACAATTACCGATACTATCTGGCACCAGGCAAAAAATATGACCTTCATTAACCAGCTGGGAAAAACTGTTACACTTGATTCTCTTAAAGGGAAGATACTGGTGATCGATTTCTTTTTTACCCGTTGTCCGGCTGTTTGTCCGGGCCTGGCCCGATCAATGGCTCGTTTACAAAATTCTTTTCCCAACTCAAATGATAGCATTGTACAGTTCATCTCTATCAGCATTGATCCCGATCATGATTCTGTGGCGCAATTAAGAAAGTTTGCTAACAGGTATACTTCTAATCACGATAGCTGGTGGTTTGTAACGGGCAATAGAAAAGATATTTATGATTTTGGATTGCATGAATTAAAAGCAAGTGTAGCAGATACAGATATCGATACGGCATTCATCCACACAGAAAATTTCTTTCTGTTAGATAGAGATAGGGTTGTAAGAGGATGGTACAATGGATTTGATACTTTAGAACAAGCCAAACTTGTAAGAGATATTCCTTTATTAATGTTAGAGAAAGATAAAAAAAGAACCTTCAAAGATTTTTTAAATGATCTTTTCGAAAGAAGTTAAAATAAAAAATACAATATAGAATTATGTTACCAGCACCATCGTTACAGAAAAATGATAAGCAAGCGAAAATATTAATATGGGTAGTTTCGATCGTAGTATTTGCGGCAGTTGCTTTTTTAAGCAAATTTAAATTACCCTTACACCTTGGTTTTAACGTGCACATCTTCGCTTTAGTAAATGCCATTATCAATTCAACAGTAGCTGTATTGTTGATCGCAGGATTGATTACGGCCAAGCAGCAAAAATATGAATTGCATAAAAAAATAATGCTCACAGCAATTGTGTTATCTGTATTATTTCTTCTTTCTTATATCTGCCATCATTTATTTGCAGGTGAAACAATGTACGGAGATCTGAATCATGATGGGATTTTAAGTCCGGATGAAAAAATATTGGCAGGCAATGCCCGCATCTTTTATTATATTATTTTGGCTACTCATATTCCAATGGCTGCGATCATTCTTCCTTTTGTATTGTTTACAGCCTATCGCGCCTTAACGGGAGAATATGCGGAACATAAAAAATTAGTAAGGGTCACCTGGCCGCTTTGGTTCTATGTAGCTGTTACTGGTGTAATTGTTTACATCATGATACAACCCTATTATAATTAAACCACTATCCTATGATAAACGACAACTTAACCAGCAATGATATAAAAGCAGTAAACATATTGCATAAAGCTTTTTTGGGCGCCCAATTAGTTTTTGCTGCAATTGCTTTTGGTTTAGTATACAATGGTTTTCCCCACAATCAAACCCTGGAAAAACCTTTACAGCTTATCTCTGTGCTATTTTCGATAGGCGCATTTATTGCAGGCAACCAGATCTTTAAAAAACGTTTGGAAACTATCAGGGAAATGCAGGATACTACCAGGGCAAAATTTGAAATTTATAGAGCTGCTTGTATCACTCAATGGTCCTTATTGCAAGGTGCTTCTATGTTTAGTATCATTAGTTTTTTGTTAACCGGTGATTACGCTTTTTTATACCTTGCCGGCGCATTGATACTAACCTTCGGAATGTTATCTCCATCCAAAACAAAAACTATTTATGATCTGCAGCTGAGCGATGAAGAAGCGGCAGGCCTATAATTAAGCCTTTTCAATTATAATTTTTGAGCCGCTGAGGTAAGTAATTATTACGGGTATCTTATCTCCCTTTTTGATATCGCTTACGCCTTCTTCTACCGGAAGCTTTGCCTGGATCTTGTTACTAACAATAGTTACGTAAATACCATGCGCACTTACATTATAAACAATAGCATCAATAACTGTTTTCTTTTTGAAGTGATTCATCGCTGTTAAATAATCAGGGATATATTCGCTTCTGAACATAGATGCCGTATGCTTTCCTGTTTTCTTTAAATTATCCAACTTAAAAAACACCGGTTCGTTTACTTTTATTGTTTGAGGTTTTATTTCCCAGGGAGATAAAATAAGCGGGAATAAAATATAGCTGCTTGTTTCTTTTACAAAATAGTCATCATCTACTTTTTTAAGATAGCCTACCAGCCTGTTTTCAATATTTGCTTTATTGATGATATTATCCAATTCATTGTTAAAGAGAAACTGCAAACAATCCGCAATTTGTTTATCGCCCCTGGCAGATAAAGCAACGATAAAACTTACCTCATCCCCAATATTGTAATGATGGATCTTTTGAATGATCTTTTGTTCCTTTAAGCGCAGCTGTTCTTTTTCTGAAATATTGCCATTGATCGTTTTCTTCTTGCCATTTTGCGTATACTCAATGGTAGCGTATTGCTTCTCGTGGTGTATAAAAGTTATTTTTCCCTGAACTGTTTCCATTATTTGATTGTTCCTATTGTTTAATTGTTATTCGTCTTACAAGGTAAGCTCTTGTGTAGGATCCCAAAATATTTTTTCGAAATCGACAATTGTATTGTCTTTTACTTTGATCTTTTCTTTAACCAATAATTCTTCCATCAGCGTTGGCGTGGGAAAATGGTGCCTTCCCGTAAGCATACCGTTTCTATTAACCACGCGATGTGCCGGTACTTTTGGTGTAACGATATGCGCTGAATTCATCGCCCAGCCTACCATTCTTGCAGATAATTTAGTGCCGATATAATTAGCGATAGCGCCATAAGAAGTTGCCCTGCCTTTGGGTATCTGCCTTACCACATCAAATACATCCTGAAAAAAAGAATACGCTTTAGCCTCGCCTTTTATACGAGGCTTCTCTTCTTTGGGATTTGCCTTATTGTTTTTTGGCATTTGTTTACTTTGCTTTTTCATCCTGCTTTAAAGATAATAATTCGCTTCGTCTTGGCTCCGGAACATTTATATAATTATACGGACAATGCTTGCACCCATTACCACAACAAAAGCCTTTGCTTAAATGATATTTTTCCGTGAAGACGAATAAGCCATCTTCATTGTAATAAAAATCTTCTCCTTCAATGAGTGGATCATTCAACTTCTGTTATTTTTAATTCTTCCTGCAATTGTTCGTCAATATCAACAATTGTCTCCGGCAATTTAAATTGCAGGTAAAATATTGTATTGCTTTGTGCAATATCCAATCCTTCGTAATGTGTTTTTATTTTTAATTCTTCCTTATCGCTTTTGTTATACACATCATCACAATCTTCAATAGTCGTTAACCCATATAACGCAATTACTCTTTTTGTAAAAGTATATAGTTTTGGAGAATCTGTTTTTAAATGTATGATGCCATCTGGTTTAAGTAATTGCTGATACAATCTTAAAAACCGAGGATGTGTTAATCGTTTTTTTGCATGAGATGTACGTAACTGGGGATCGGGAAAAGTGATCCAAATTTCATCGACCTCTGCTTTATCAAAATAGAGTGGCAACATTTCTATCTGTGTACGAAGAAAAGCGCCATTAGTTAATTTTTCATCAAGGCATTTTTTTGCACCAATGTATATCCTGTTACCTTTGATATCAACGCCCAAAAAATTCTTGTTCGGATATAACCTCGATAAACCAACTGTGTATTCTCCTCTGCCACAGGCAAGCTCTAAAACCAATGGATTGGTATTTTTGAAGAATCCGCTCCATTTGCCTTGCATGTGTTCCGGTTTTTCCAATACATTGGCAAATGTTTTTATCTCTGCGAAACGTTTTAATTTCTTTTGTCCCATGGAATTAATTAAGCATTAAGTTTGGGGATTGCCCTCGCCTTAATTTTTACCGATCTTATTATATTAGACGCAAATTTATAGCATTGTTTGCACTCTGATTATTTTAGGCTAATCTTGTGTTGAAAGAAATTATCAATGCTGCGTAAAATCATTTATTTAATTAACCCCATTTCGGGCACCAGGGGCAAAGAGCTGTTGCTGAAAATGATCGAACAAAAAACGCAGGCAGCCAATATTGCTTTCGAGATCTTACCTACGAATGCCAAAGGTGATTATTCTTTTTTACAGGAGAAGATCAGTAAGGAGCAGATCACTGATATTGTTATTTGCGGGGGAGATGGATCGGTAAACCAGGTGGCTAATGCTTTGATCAATATCCCGGTTACTATTGGCATCATCCCCATGGGTTCTGGAAATGGATTGGCCTTTGCAGCAAAGATCCCTAAAAGTGCCGCTAAAGCATTGGATATTATTTTCACCGGAAAAGCTGCTTATATCGATTCGCTGTTTATTAACGGCAGGCTTAGCTGTATGCTATGCGGCGTTGGTTTTGATGCACAGGTTGCACAGGATTTTGCCAAACAATCAAAGAGAGGCTTACTGACTTATATACAACAAAGCTGGAAAAATTTCATAAAAGCTACGCCCTATACTTTTGAGATCACTAACCACGAAACGCACTTTAAAGCAGACGCCTATTTTATCAGTATTGCCAATGGCAACCAGTTTGGCAATAATTTTACCATTGCGCCAAAAGCCAGTTTGAATGATGGGTTGCTTGATATAGTAGTGGTTAAGCAAATGAGTAAGATCAAAATGGTTGGAGCGCTGTTGAAACATGTATTTGCGGGCGAAATTGATTATTACAAAAACAGCAATTTCCACAAAAAAGACATCTTATACTTTCAGACAGACAAGTTAACGATCATTAATCCTTCTAAAGCGCCACTGCATATTGATGGCGATCCGGCTGTAACTGCTGAGCTTTTGACCATCGAGATCATTCCCAATGCCTTCAGGCTTTTACAGCCATAAATTAGCCGTTTAAGTTTAGGTTGTTTCAATATAATTGTTAACTTTGAAATAGCAGCCAAAGATGATCAATGGTATGCCGATGAAGTGCTTGCGACGCAACGATGATGCTATAAAAAACTGAAGTTGGTATTATTAAATACAACTTTTTTTCTCCTGCATTATTTTAAAAAAGTAATTAATTAACCTAAAATATATAACCATATGCGTACTGTTGCAGATATCTTAGAAAGCAAAGCTCCTGCGTTTAATACAATTAGTCCGGATGCAAAAGTCATTGAGGCTTTGCAAATGATGAACTCGGTTAACCTTAGCTATTTGATAGTAATGAAGGATAATAATTTTAGCGGCATTTTCTCTGAAAGAGATTATAGCAGAAATGTAATTTTAAAAGGCTTGCACAGCGATAGCTGTCCTGTAAGTGAAGTGATGAGCAATTCTTTACCGGTTGTAGACCTTACTGAAAGCGTTGAGAAATGTATGCAATTGTTAAACAGTCATAAAACGCGTTACCTGCTTGTTTTTGATAATGGCGGATTTAAAGGTGTGATCACGATCAATGATGTTTTAAGAGAAGCGATCGCTAACAAAGAATTAATATTTGATGAAGTGGCGATGAGAGAAGCGGCAGAAATGCAGGACCACGTTTTTTAAGCGTACTTACCTACTAATTATATTCAACGGCCGATAGACAAGTTTTGTTTATCGGCTGTTGTACTTTTGGAACATGTATATACCAAGGTCACTTCAACAAGTACAATAATTTTTTAAGCATTTTCTGATTGGGCGCCGTGTTGAAAGAAGCGATCACGTCTTGTTTTTCGGCTGCCGTTAAATGAAAATTTAATGCTGCACTCATGTCTTCGCTTTCAGGAAGATAAGTAAAAGTGATACGGTGAATATTGTTAGTGGTTGAATCTTTTAAATAACTGTATTGATCTGTCTGTGTATAATCCTGGAACTTGTACCAGTTGTGCTGAAGAATGGTACCTGGCTTTGTTAGGATATCCGTAATAGAACCGTTTTCTAAAGGGCTTTGCCAGCCATCTTTTATCCTGTCGCGAATTTGAAGTATGATCACCCCACCTGTATTTTTCTGTATCCAATCATTAAAATTTTCTATAAAGCGCAGGGTTGTTTCCTGGCCAAAATTGTCCCGTAAGCCAGCATCCATTACATCAACAATAGGTTCTGTAGGCAGCCATACATTGGGTAATATATACGGAAAGGTTGCGTTCATTCTTAATGCAGTTAGCAAACGCACATTCATTGGATCTTGTTTTGCAAACATGGCAGCAAAATCAATTCCATCCGGCATGATATAATCATCGTTGGCGAATGCCGCAGGCTTCATCATAAAACTCATAGGCTGTGTGCCGATCATCATTTTGCGGCCATCTGTTGTAACAACGGAATTAAAAATGATCATTGGTATAGTGGCAGCTTTTTCATCAGCTACATAATCTTTCAGCTGCGTGTTTAAAATGCCATCCGTATTGTCTTTTAATTTTTCTTCAAAAGCATATCCCCTGTCTTTTATATATCTATAATTACCAACGGAGAATTTTTGTGCCGGTGAAAAAATATCCCGGTCGATCATTGAAGAGAAAATAGGGTTCAACAGGTCTTGCGTAATATTATTAGTGTAATGTTTATCAGCAAGATCAATATCCTGACCTTTAATTTTTAGCCGGTACAATTCTCTATAATAGGTAGCTGCTAACATACCGCCGCTTGCGCCGCTGATCAAAAAAGTATGTTGCATTAATTGTCCATCACTAATGCTATCTAATCTTTGTAAGGTATTCATTACAAATGTTGCGCTGCGTAAACCACCTCCGCTAACATTAATAAATATCATTACCGGTTTATCTGTGTGCTGTTTCTTTTTCCAGTTTTCGAGCACTTGTAGCATATTAGCTCTGTCAGACTGTATTATAGAAGGCGTACATAATTTTTGCAGCTCGTCCTGATCATATACCGGCCTTTCGCTTACATTGTTATAATTAAGTCCGTATACTTTATTACGTGGGTCAATAATATTGGCGCTGTATAATATATTTAGGAGGATCACCAATCCAATTACAAACAAGACCGCCCAGCTTTTTAAAAAATAACTCAATGCGCCGATCACTGAAAGCATCACGGCAAAAAAGATAATAACACTGGCAGCTGCAGGTATTTGAAAAAAACGAACATCCAGAAAAAAGCCAATGGTGATCAAAAAACAAAAAGCCAGCATAATGCCTATCATACCGGCAAAATGGTGGCGCTTAAAAATGGTATCTAAAAAATCCTGGTTATAATGTGATACAACCCTTGCTTTTCTTAATTTAAAACGTGTGCTTAAATAATAGCCAACCTTTAAGCCAAATCCATCCGGCTGTTGATTTTTTGTTGGATCAAATTGCGCTTTAAATACCTCTGCATTTTCAACAACGGGTGTTATCTCTCTTAATATTCTTCTATCGGCGCCAAAGAAATAACCAAAGGAAAAAGCGATATGCAAGGTTAAACCGCCAACAAAACCACCTATTAAAGCCATGATATCGCCTACGCTCATTAATTCTTTATGGATATTGAACCTGAACATGCGCACCAGGTAGAATAGCAAAAAAGCAACAGGCAATATGGCATTATTGATACAGTATTTTAAGAACGGCTTTGATGCCGTTGCCAAGAATTTAAACCGTTTGCTATGTAAAATGAAAGTGGTAATGTTCCAGCTCATAAAAAATACGCCCATGGCAACGCCAATAATAGCGGCGCTTAATGCATTTACATTACCAAGATATTCAGGAACAAAAAACAACGCATCGGCGCCAAAGCTTTGCATAAAGCCGCTGTTGATGGTACTTGCCAACAATAACCAAAACACGAGGATGACCTGATATTTACGAAAATGTAAGATCAGTAATTGAATAGGAAAAGAGTGGTAGATATCAGTTAGCAAGCGGCGCATTAGTATAAAGCGTTTCCTAAATATACAAAAAAAAGAGACACTACTATACTTTGTTGAACAGATTTATTTCCGTGCTGATTAAAGACTGACAGGAGTTTTTTGTGATCTGCTCTGTAATAAAATGGAGATGGTTTGCGTAATAGCAAAGCTGGCCAATAACAAGTGTATTGGTTGAGCAACGGCAGGCATATCGGCATAAAATAATATAATACCTGTGATCATGCTCAGCAATATGATAACATTTAAAACGAACACTTTATTGCGTATGGCCGGAATATTTTTACAATACCAGCCCATAAATAAAGCCGACAATAATACGATACACGAAAAGCTGCGGTGTAGTAAAAAACTGATGGGTTTATCTGCCAGCCATTCTCCTCTATCACCATAATGAAATGCTTTAGAAACATCATCTACATACATCCTAACACTTGTCCCTAATACTACCTGGATCAATAAAACAGCTAAAAAAGCAACAAACATTTTTTGTACTTTTTCGTCTATTGCAATAGAAAATAGCTTTGATTGAAAAGATAATAAAACAGCGAGCTGGATCTCCAATAAAATTATGGCCAATAATAAATGGACGGAGATGCTGGCATTTGCCAGGTTTAATTTAACTACAAGCGCCCCAAAAAGCCCGGTTATAACAACCACGCCAAAATAAGCAAGCGATAATTTGTAGGCTCTGGCCACTAATTCTCTTTTAAAGAACAATAATATAACCTGAACGATCGCGAACCAGCCTAGCAATGCGCCTGATAAACGGTTAATATACTCTATCCAGGTATGAAAAGCGTTGAATGTGTGATCGATATCCTGCTTGCGCAAATACTTTTCAAAATCAGGAGGCAATTGAGTTGCATTGGTTGGTGGTATCCAACTGCCGAAACAAGTTGGCCAATCCGGACAACCCATGCCACTGTGTGTTGTGCGCACAACACCGCCCGCAATAATTACTAAAAAAGTAAGAATGAAGGTTCCTATTATCCAGTTCCTGATCAGGCGCATAAGTTGCCGCAAAGTTACTGAGGGCAAATAAGAAATCAGCAACAAAAAATAAGGAATAAGGAAATGAAGTACCCTAATTATTTAAAAGACCTATGTGCTGAAAAAATTATCAATTATTAATTATTAATTATTAATTTTCCTCTAAATGTTATCTCCCTTTTTATACAAAAGATCAATTGAAGCCGGACTGGATGAAGCCGGAAGAGGCTGTTATGCAGGCCCTGTTTTTGCAGCGGCTGTTATCTTACCAAAAGATTTTCATCATCCTTTATTGAACGATAGCAAACAGGTAAAAGAAAAAGACAGGGATATTTTACGCCCGATCATCGAGAAAGAAAGTATTGCTTTTGCCGTTGCCAGTGTTGATAATAATGAAATAGACATCATCAATATTTTGCAGGCTTCTTTTAAAGCCATGCACCTTAGCCTGGATAATTTATCAGTAATGCCGAAATATTTATTGGTAGATGGCAATCGTTTCAAACAATACAAAACGATCAAACACAAATGTATTGTTGAAGGAGATGGTAAATATGCCTCTATTGCTGCGGCGAGTATTTTGGCTAAAACATACCGGGATGAATACATGCAGCAATTGCATACTGAATTTCCGCATTTTGGATGGAACCAGAACAAGGGTTACGGAACAGCGATACATCGCAAAGCCATAGAGGAACACGGCTTATGTAAATACCACCGCAAAAGTTTTAATATTCAATCGATAACTATTGAAGAAATAATAATTGACGATACGCTTGTAACGGTTTATTCGTAATAGTCTTTTACTTTTTGGTTTTTCCTTTTCACTTTTTACTTATCCCTGCCATTGTCCTGCTCCTTGTCTTGTGATTGTCCACTCATCAGTAGTGCAATCAACAATTGTAGAAGGAACGATTCCACCGATACCACCATCAATCACTATATCAACGAGGTTTTCGAATTTCTCAAAAATGATTTCAGGGTCTGTGTAATCTTCTGTCATTTCTCCGGGCAATGACGCACTTAAAATAGGGTTGTTCAACTCCACTAAGATCTGGTGACAGATTACATTGTCCGGAACACGCAATCCAATTGTTGCCTTTTTACTTTGTAAAATTTTTGGCACCTGCTTGCTGCTTGGCAAGATGAAAGTATAGGGACCGGGTAAATAGTTTTTAAGCATTCTGTACAATGGCGTATCAATACTTTTGGTATAATCACTCAAGTGACTAAGGTCACTGCAAATAAAAGAAAGCTGCGCTTTTTGTGGATCTACATTTTTTATCTTGCAAATTCTTTCAACCGCTTTTTGCTGGCCGATATCACAGCCTAACCCATAAATAGTATCTGTAGGATATACAATGATGCCGCCATCTTTAAGGCATTCAACTATTTGTTTGATCAATCTTGGCTGCGGGTTTACCGGGTGCAATTGTAAAAGCATAAAATTGACTTTTAGGATTAAAAAATTGGCCTGTTACTACTAAAACACTTGCAAACCATTACTTTTGCGTTTCTTCTACAAATTTATAAAATAAAATATTGATATGTCAGTAATTACCGTTGGAACCATGGCTTTTGATACCATTGAAACCCCATTTGGAAAAGCAGAAAAAATAGTTGGCGGATCGGCCACTTATGTTGCTTATGCTGCGGGCAATTTTGTAACGCCTATTCAACAAATCTCTATTGTTGGATATGATTTTCCAAAAGCTGAAATGGATGAATTAAAAAAACGTGGCGTTCAACTGGATGGCGTAGAGATCGTTGCTGACAAAAAATCTTTTTTCTGGAGCGGTAAATATCATTTAGATATGAATACGCGCGATACTTTGATAACTGACCTGAATGTATTGGCAGATTTTAACCCAATTGTTCCGGATAGTTACCAGGGTGCTGAGTTTTTAATGCTGGGTAACCTATCACCGAATATTCAATTGAGTGTGATCAACCAATTAAAAACAAGGCCGAAATTAATAGTAATGGATACTATGAATTTTTGGATGGACATCGCTTTGGATGACCTGAAAGCTGTATTGAAAAAAGTAGACGTATTATTAGTAAATGATGCGGAAGCAAGACAGTTAAGCGGGGAAAATTCATTAGTAAAAGCTGCAAAAATTATCCAGGCAATGGGACCTAAATTTTTGATCATAAAAAAAGGTGAACATGGTGCTTTATTGTTCCATAACAACCAGGTTTTTTGCGCTCCCGCGTTACCGTTAGAAGAAGTATTTGATCCAACAGGTGCTGGTGATACTTTTGCAGGAGGCTTTATCGGCCACCTGGCTAAAACAAAAGATATCAGTTTTGACAATATGAAAACTGCTATCATTGTAGGATCTGCCATGGCAAGCTTTTGCGTTGAAAAGTTTGGAACAGACCGTATCAAAGAGATCACTAAAGCAGATATCAAAAGCCGCCTGGAAGAGTTTGTTGAACTGGCTAATTTCGATATCGATCTGGCCTACTAAAAGCCGCCGCCAACAATCATCTACGTTATACACAGGTGTGTGAAACTAATGCTCGTTATTCGGTAGCGTATTTATTAGTTTCACGCGAAAGTTGTATAACAGATTCATGGCGCCAACCAAAAAATCCTTAAAAGGATTTGTAATTGCGTATTTCTTACTCTTCGTCATCAATTCTTCCTCTCATGCACAAGCTAGAATAGCGATCGTAGGAGGTATCAATAGGTCGACCGTTGTACAAACACTTAATCAACCGAATTTTAACGATTATAAAAAAGGTTATTCTCCAAGGATTGGTTTTCATATTGGCTTTATCGCCGATTTTCCGTTAACCCCAACCTCAAAGTTTTATTTCCAGCCCGGTATAGAATATTTTAATAAAGGAAGAAAATTTTCACAAACCACCAAGAACGGGGTTGGCGATACTGCTGTTTATCAAACGACCGCTATGCAGTTTCTTAACTACATAGATATTCCACTGAACCTTGTCTATAAGTTTGAGTTCGCAAAAAAGATGTCGTTTATCATTGGATTAGGGCCTTACCTTTCTTTTTTCTATAGCGGCAAAACAAACGCTACTACGCTTGGGCCGAATAATTATTATTCATCAACCGGCAATATAACCAGTTTACCTACCGGCAATGGGCCCGGACAATATGCAACATTAGACTATGGCATCAATGCGCTTGCCGGCGTAGACTTTGGCGGATCATTTATTACAGCAAACTTTAGCAGGGGATTACAAAATGCTTACCAGGATTCGACTTACAGTGGATCTTTCAATAACCAGGTATTTAGTATCACGCTCGGCGTGTACCTTGGCGAGCGGAAAAAGAAAAAAACAATAACCGAACCTGATAGTACTGCCGATGAGGACCATGATGGGATTGTTGATAGGATAGATTTTTGTCCTACCGTTCCGGGATTAAAAAAATACAATGGTTGCCCTATCCCCGATTCAGATTGTGACAGCGTGAATGATGAAGAAGATAAATGCCCAACTGTATTTGGTTTAAAAAGATACGATGGCTGTCCTATTCCGGATTCTGATAGCGATGGCGTAAATGATGAGGAAGATAAATGCCCAACAGCAAAAGGACTTCCTCAATACAAAGGCTGTCCGATACCGATCGATGAAACACTGGCTGCAGATAGTATTCGCGGCGATACGATGATCTATATCATTTATTATGATCCAAATAAGATCAGGATAAATGTTACCGGTATTGATAAGCTAAACAAAATACGGCATCTCTTAAAAGAGAATGAAGGCCTTAATGTAAAATTATCAGGACATAGTGATAAGACAAGTACCGAAAAAATTGCGCGTGAGCAAGCAACCAGTCGCGCAGTATTGGTACGAAAGAATTTAAAAGATGATGGCATTCCTTCCGGCCGGATAAAATTATATGTTTGGGGCTCTACCAAATATGTTGTTCCACGAAACAAAAAAACAGATCAATGGCAAAACAGAAGAGTTGAAATAGCGATCTACCAAAAACCAGTAGATACCAGTACAGCTAATAATGCCAAGATCCATAAAAACAGAAAAACAAATGCGAAAAATGGGCAGGTTCTGGTAAATGATAATTCGATCGATAATTCCACTATTGGTGCTGTTAATAGTAGTATTGTATCGCATAACAAAAAAAATAAATCCACAAAGAAGGGTCATCAAAGCGTAACTAATAGTAATAGTGTTACAGCTGTGACAAATGAACACAGCAATGCAACAAGCAACACGAATAGCGATACTACAAATAATAATATAAATGATACTGCTGAGAGTGGCAGGTTAACGATCAGGGTTAAAGGAGTAGACAGCTTTGCAGTAAGAAACAAACAGGGCGTAAAAAATAATCCGGACAGTACAACAACTATAAATAAACCAGACAGTAGTAATGTGAGTGATACTGCCAATGCCGGCAAGTTAACGATCAGAGTTAAAGGTACAGACAGTTTGGCTGTACAAAATAAACAAGGAGTAAAAAATAATTCAGGCAATCCAACAACTATAAATAAAACAGATAGCAGTAATGTAAATGATACTGCCAATGCCGGCAAGTTAACGATCAGAGTTAAAGGTGCAGATAGTTTGGCTGTAGAGAATAAACAGGGCGTAAAAAATAATCCAGAGGGTACAACAGTTATAAATAAAACAGATAGTAGTGATGTTAATGATGGTGCTAATGCCGGTAAATTAACGATAAGGGTTAAAGGAAAAGATGCTTTTGCTGTTAAAAATGGTCAGCGTATTAAAAATACTACTACTGCAACCAGCACGCCTGCTAAAAATAAAACTGGTAGAGCAAATAACAATACTCAGCCAACGGCCAATAGCTTATCGAGTAATCCTGTAAAAAATACGCATCGTGCAGTTAGTAATGCTGTCACAGTTGCTAGTGCTTCAACTACCAGTTCAAATAAAAATAATTCATCTGCCAATAACAGTAATTCAACTAATACGGCCGGTACCAATGCGAACAATGGGGCGAAGAATACTACTGCTACTTCAGCGAAAAGCAATCAAACTGTAAATAATAATACGGGAGTTAATAGTGGTGATGAAATAAATAACAAAAAGGTTACCGGAGCAAAAAATGATCAGCAATCAGCCAACACCACTCCTGTTGATCAATGGACCCAGGCACAAATCGATTCTGCTGTTGCAAGTGTCGACGAAAGTCAAACCATTTCACAAAAACCTCCTGCACAAATAGCTGATACAGACAAGGTATTAGATTGTTATACTATTTATTTTGATCCTAACCAGTCGATATTAAATAGCGCCTCGTTCGATATCCTTGATCATATCCGCCAGATCTTAAAAATGGATAGTACTTTATATATTGGCATCTCCGGCTATAGCGAAAGAATAGGCTCCGAAACGTCCGCACAAAAATTATCTCAGGAACGCGCTTATCTTACCAGGGATTATATGAATAGCTATGGCGTTACTATAGACCGTATGAGGGTTTCTTATTGGGGATCAAAAATACCGGTGGCGGATGATAACGATCCTTACCTGCAATGGGAAAACAGAAGAGTAGATATATGTATTTATGTATATCCGAAATAATTATTTTAATACATACACTTTAGCATACTATTAATATGTTTATATCCAAACATGGCGTATTTTGTTTGCATAAACATTGAAATAATATACACCAATGAAGGGCCGTCTACTTAAATTATTTTCCTTTATAATTCTTTTTATAATTGCTACGCAAAATATGCAGGCGCAACGCCTTGATTCTTTATTAAATAAATTAGATTCAGCCTATCCGCAAGAAAAAATATACCTGCACTTCGACAGGCCCTACTATAATCCGGGAGAAACTATTTGGTTCAAGGCTTATCTTACTTCTGCCAATATGCCTTCGACAATTAGTAAAACATTGTATGCCGAATTAGTTGATGCCAAAGGAAAGATCTTGCAAAGAAAGGTAATGCCTGTTGTACAAGCAGGTGCTTCTTCTAATTTCGATATTCCTGATTCTGCGGGAAACTCATTACTGTACGTTCGTGCTTATACCGCGTGGATGTTGAATTTTGATTCTTCGCTATTATATGTGAAAGCCATTCGTATTATTAATCCCAACCATCTAATTAAAAAAACGGCGGTAGTTCCGTCATTTAGTTTACATCTTTTTCCTGAAGGAGGAGACCTGGTATCAGGCGTAGCTTCCCGCGTAGCATTTAAAGCAAATGACCAGGATGGAGTTCCTGTTTCTGTAAACGGAAATGTCGTAAACGATAAAGGAGAAAAAATAATTGCTTTCTCTTCTACCCACGATGGTATGGGATATTTTTCTTTTACTCCGGTAGCCGGCATACAATACAAAGCAGTATGGAAAGACAAAAAAGGATCAGCACACGAAACCTTATTGCCTATTGCTAAAGAAGAAGGAATTGTACTAAGTATAAACAACACCGGTAGTAATATTTTATTTACCATTAATAGGTCAGACAGTATACCAGTAGATTACACCACTTATTATGTAATAGCGCAAATGCAGCAACAGTTAATTTACAGCGCTACTGTAAATATGAGCAGAAGAACAATGATCTCTGCTTCGATCCCTGCAGATAGTCTTCCTGATGGAATAGTTCAGGTAACTGTTTTTAATGCCGCACAAATTCCCGTTGCGGAAAGAATTGTATTTGTTAACCATGGCAATTATTATTTTATAACAGATCTGCATGCTGTAGAAAAAAATATAATTAAAAGAGGTCACAATACTTTACAAGTTGATGTTGGTGGGATCATGCTCAGCAATCTTTCGATCGCAGTTACTGATGAAAGTTTGAATCCCGCTGCATTTGATCAGCAAGAAAATATTTTTTCGCAATTATTGTTAACCAGCGATCTTAAGGGCTATGTATATGATCCTGCTTATTACTTTTCAAGCGATGACGATTCTCTCAAACAACAGCTTGACCTGGTGATGATGACCAATGGATGGAGAAGATTTAAATGGGAAGACCTTGTAGCTGATAAATGGCCGCAAATAAATCATTTGCCCGAACAATCCCTTTTATTAAAAGGCAAGATATATGGCCTATCCAAAAATTCATTGGCAGGAAAAGATTTGACAGGCATCCTAAAAACAAAGATCGGTAAGCCGGAGATATTCACGATCTCTGTAAATGCGGATGGTTCTTTTAAAACAGATGGCTTATACTTTTTTGACACGGCGCGTATATATTATCAGATCAATAATGATAAGGATAAAACGCTTACCTCCAGTGCAAGTTTTACATTCGATAATACTTATTTAAAATCCCCTTTTAAATCTTTATCTGTATCGAATTATCCAATTGCTGAACCTGACAGCAGTACCGTCAAAAAAAATAAGGTCTACTCAACCTTGCAGCAGCAGGCGATTGCAAATGAGACCAAAAAAGCAAAACTCTTAAACGAAGTAGTTGTTAATGCAAAAATAAAAACCCTGCGCGAAAAAATGGATGAGCAATATACATCCGGTTTTTTTACCGGCGGTGATGCACAGGCGTTTATAAATACAGATAATGATTTTTCAAAAAGCGCAATGGATATTTTGTCTTACCTGAGAGGAAAGATAGCCGGGCTTCAAATTACTACAGACGGCAGCGGTTCTGCTACCTGGCGGGGAAGCAATACCAGTATTTTTGTAAATGAAGTAAGTACGCCAATTAATCAGCTTCAATCAATTTCTTTGAATGATGTGGCCATGATAAAAATTTTCCGCCCGCCATTCTTTGGTGATTTTGGTGGCGGAACATTGAGCGGTACCAGCGGTAGTGGCGGAGCTATAGCCATCTATACAAAAAATGGCAATGACCTTAGCTCTTCTGCAAAAGGATTAGATTATGCAATTATTAACGGCTATTCTGCCTTGAAGCAGTTCTATTCTCCCGACTATTCAACAGATGTTCCATCGGCCGAAAATGATTATCGCACTACGCTATACTGGAATCCTTATTTGCTATTGGATAAAAATACACGCAGAATAATGATCCCTTTTTATAATAATGATAATTGTAAAAAGATGCGGGTAGTGATCGAAGGGGTCAATGAAATGGGACAATTAACCAGAACAGAAAAGATATTTGAATAAGTTACCATTTCTCTTCTTCTGAAATATCTTTTGGGGGAGTATTGAATTGTTGACGGCTTTCCATTTTCTGCAATTGTCTTTCAATGATCAATTTTGCAATGATGTTCCCGGCATTTTCATCTCGCTGCAGTTGCAATAAATATTTCAACTTAGCTTCACTAACGTCAATTCGGTAGAGCGCCGTAACCAATTTTTGAAAGTCTTTTTGAATAAGCTGGTTGGCATAGATGGTTAACAATTCTTCAAGCTCGGGTAAAGAAATTTTATCCGGCAATGCAATTGCCATATCTTTTTTAATATTTTCTATCAGCTCATTTTCCATAAAAAAATTACATAACCCTTGGTTCAGATACGCCTATTCCAAATAAAGCGAAATCATATTTAACAGGATCCTTCTTATCTAAAGTACGTAAATATTCCGTAAGCTCTATGGCAGCTTGCCAGTCGATCTGTGTACGCTGCAATATATTAAAGCGCTTGGCAACTTTGGCTACATGCACGTCAACCGGACAGATCAGCTGGGCAGGAGAAATATTTTTCCAGATGCCAAAATCAACATTTTTTTTATCATTACGCACCATCCATCGTAAAAACATACTCAGTCTTTTACAAGTAGAATTTTTATCGGGAGAAGCAATATGCTTTCTTGTTCTTGCAGGAACATCTTCCAGAGAAAAGAAATAATTGTAAAACCCTTTTAGCGCGTTCTCTGTTGTTTCATCTTTTTTATTCATCCATTTTGTGAATGCCGTTTCTAAGCTTTCGTTTGTTACATAATGAAATTTTAAAAACCCGATGAAATACAAAAGATCCGTATCATTAAAAGTGCGGTGCTTAAACCCTATTACTTTTTTTAATTGTTTGTCGCTAACATTTACACAAAAATCATGAGGGGCATTATCCATTAATGACATCAACTCCCTGCTTTTATTAATGATAGTAGTACGGTTGCCCCAGGCAAAAATGGCAGCAAAAAAAGCCGCGATCTCTATATCCTGTTTTTTGGTAAACTGATGCGGAACGCAAATAGGGTCGTCCTTAATGAAAGAAGGTTGATTAAATTCATCAACCTTGCTATCTAAAAAATCTTTTAATTTATGTCTATCCATCGGTTCTTAACCAATTGCTTGTTTCAGGTCTTCAACCAGGTCGTCCGCATCTTCAATACCAACACTCAACCTGATCAATCCATCGGTTAGGCCATTTTTAATTCTTTCTTCTCTTGGGATCGATGCATGCGTCATACTCGCCGGATGATTGATCAAAGATTCTACTCCTCCTAAGCTTTCTGCCAAAGAGAATAATTTTGTAGAAGATAGCACTTTAACTGCCGCATCAACACTGTCATCTTTTAACGTAAAGCTCATCATACCGCCAAAGCCTCTCATTTGTATTTTAGCAATATGGTAGCTTGGGTGATCGTGAAAACCGCACCAATATACTTTATCAACTTTTGGATGTTTGCGTAAAAAATGCGCGACAACATATCCGTTCTCGTTGTGCTGTTTCATTCTTACGTGCAATGTTTTGATACCGCGTAAAACTAAAAAACAATCCATCGGGCCAGGAACGGCGCCACAGCTTTTTTGAATAAAATATAATTTTTCTCTCAGCTCATCATCATTCATTATTAATGCGCCTTGTATCACATCACTATGGCCACCTAAATATTTAGTGGCAGAATGCATTACAATATCCGCACCCAGGTCTAAAGGGTTTTGTAAATAAGGAGTGGCAAAAGTATTATCAACACATAATAAGGCTTTTGCTTTTTTGGATATCGCAGCTACCGCAGAAATATCTGTAATACTCATTAAAGGATTGGTGGGCGTTTCGATCCAGATCAGTTTTGTCTTTGGCGTTACTGCTGCCTGAATATTTTTTACATCCGATGTATCAACGAAAATAAATTTAATCCCAAACCTTTCAAATACTTTGGTGAACAAACGGTAAGTGCCGCCATACATATCACTTCCTGCAATAACTTCATCGCCGCTGCTTAATAATTTTATTACGGCATCGGTTGCTGCAACACCGCTGCTAAAGGCCAAACCATGTTTACCGTTTTCGATCACGGCAAAAGCTTCTTCCAATGCCTTGCGTGTTGGATTCTGACTACGGGCATATTCATACCCCTTGTTTACACCGGGGGCAGATTGAACATAGGTAGATGTTTGGTAAATAGGAGTCATGATCGCTCCTGTACTCGGATCCGGCTCAGCACCGGCGTGAATGATCTTGGTCGCTAACTTCATAGAAAAAAATTGAGAATGCAAAGATGCAATTTTTAGAGCAGTTGTGCAGCAATTAAATACCGCCAATCGAAATTATCGGCATCGTGTGCGGGTAAAGGGTTTACTTTTTTATGTAAAAGATGCGCCTGCAGAATTCCTTTATTAACCAGCTTCCTTTTGGCTTCGTGGATATATTCCTGCAACCTGGGATCGCTCATCCATTTTTGTTGGGGTGGTTCGTAGCCAACCTTGTCTTTTCGCCAAACAATTTCATTGGGCAGTTTTTTGTCCATGGCTTTTCTTAATATCCATTTTGTCCAGCCGTCTTGTATCTTAAAATTCGGTGGCAGAGAAAAAATGAACTCTACTAAACGGTGATTTAAAAAAGGTAGCCGCACTTCTGTGCCATGCGCCATTGAATTTCTATCCGCAAAACGCAGCAATTCTTCCAGGCCCAATTCCATTGTATTGAAATAAAGAATATCGTTCAATTTATTAATGCTTGATTTCCTGATACCTTCCCATTCTCTTCCATGCAAAGAGGCTACAAAATCGGGATTGATATCCTTGCTCTTTATTATTTTGTTGTATTCTTTTCTCTCCAAAAAAACAGCAGTATGGGGATAGAAATAAGCCGCCATATAATTTTTCATCCCCCAATCAATCGTAATATTTTTTTCGGCCAATGATCTTCTTTCACGATGTATTTGTCCGAATTTCCCCTTGGTTGCCAATTGCTGTAAATACCAGTGATAATATTTATGGTACCCTGCCAGCGTTTCATCCGCACCCTGTCCATCCAGCAATACTTTTATATTGTTTTGTTTAGCCAACCCGAACACCTTGTATTGAATATAAATGCTTGAAGAAGAAAAAGGTTCCTCCTGGTGGTAACAAACTTTTTCAAGGTCATTGATCAGGTCATCGACCGTTGGTTCTATTTTAAAATTATCTGTGTGGAATTTATCAACTACAGATTGAATAAAAGGCGATTCATCTTTTTCGAAACCGGGGAAAACGGCCGAAAAAGTTTTGGTGGCACTTGTATCTCCTTTTAAATAATTTATAAATGATAAAATAGAAGAGCTATCGAGGCCACCGCTTAAGCTTGTTCCAAGATCCACATCACTGCGCAATCGTCTTTTTACAGAAGTGATTAGAAGTGAAGTCAACTTCTCGATGGCATCTGATTCTGATATGGTAATTTTTGCCTGCGTATTAATATCCCAATAGCGCCTGATAATAAATTTTCCGGTTGTTTTTGATAATTGTAAATAATGGGCAGCAGGCAGTGAGCGGATATCTTCAAAAAAAGTTTGGGCTTTATCGGCAGGATTTTGCAAATGGCCAATGGTGATATAATTCAACAACATTTTATCATCTACCTTTTTCGGAACTCCTACCGCCCACAATGCTTTCATTTCGCTGGCAAAAATAAAATGCACCTCATCTGCATAATAATAAAATGGTTTTTCACCAAAGCGATCCCGAGCGGCAAACAGGGTTTGTTCTTTTTCATCCCAAATAGCAAATGCGAACATCCCATCAAAATGCTCCATACAATTTTCTTTCCAATGATCGTAGGCCGCTAATATCACTTCGATATCAGATCTCGTTGTAAAAACATATCCTTTTTTATGAAGGTGTTCTTTTAATTCGATGTAATTATATATTTCGCCGTTGTAAACGATCGTGTACTTATCTAAATAATGCATGGGTTGTGCAGCGTCTTCTGAAAGATCAATAACAGTGAGCCTTCTATGTCCGAACCCTACAGAGCCATCTTCGTTTGCCCAATAGCCTTCACCATCCGGACCGCGGTGTTGAATAGCATCCGCCATCTTGCGTACCTGAAATAATATATCAAGCCTGTCTGAAGTTTGAAAGTTTTGGTTTTGTTTTACGATGCCTGTTATTCCGCACATAGCTGTAAACTACAAAAAAAAGTTCGTGTTGTAATGACAGTTAAAAAATATTACAAATTATTTATTGTCGTTGACTTTTTTAGTGCGCGTCTTGAAAGGAAAACAATGAGTAGGATGATCAGAAAAATAATTACGCCATAAGCTGCTGCAATGCCATCGTTATATAATCTTAGCTGAGAGTAGACTTCTACAGATATGGTTTTAGTAGCGTAATTGTATAATAATATGGTTGCTACAAATTCCCCGAAAGAATTAATAAAAACAAGCAATGAGCCTTGCAATATCGACGGATAGATCAACGGCAATGTAATGGAACGCCAGGTTTTAAAATTGGTTGCGCCTAATGTAGCAGATGCTTCCTCGATCGATGGATCAATAGCATGCAATCCTGCTATTACTGCCTGTGATAAAATAGGGATATTTCTTACCGTATAAGCAATAGGCAGTATCCAAAATGTTCCAACTAAAATAGTATTGAATGAAAAAAGGTTGGGTGAATTAAAACTCACAATCAAACAAATGGCGATCACTGTTCCCGGAATGCCATAAGGCACTGAAATAATTATTTCAACCAAAGACCTGAAAATATTTTTTTTGCCCCTGAGAATATACGCAACAGCTAAACCAATTAATAATGTAAGCAAAATTGCTGCTGCTGAGCTTTCTATGCTGTTAAAAAAAGGTTGGAGTGCATCGTTATCAATAAATATATTCTTAAAATTATCAAGGCTATAGCTATAATTCAATCCCGGTTGCATTAATGACCCTTCAGGTATCAATGATAATATAAATAAGGAAACAATAGGCAATGCAATAACAATACAAAAAATGATTATAAAGCCGAGTGTTATATAATTGTATTTTTTGTTATCAAATGAGATAACAGATCTTATTGCGCCTTTCGTTCTTCCGGTAAGCGGTTGCTTATTTCTATAGCAATTTAAAAAAGCCAAAAAGACGATTGAGATTACCGTTAACAATATCGACAACACTGCCGCATAAGAATTATCTGCATTTATTTTTGCGTAATAAATAGCCGTTGTTAAAAAGCGGGTTTCGCCACCAAAAATAAATGGTGCTGAAAAAGATGCCATGCTTGCCATGAACGTGAGCAGTGACGCGCCAATTAAGGAGGGTAATAATTGCGGTAAAATAATACTGTAAAAAGTTTTAAGCTTTCCTGCACCTAAAGTATAAGAAGCTTCTACAATACTATTATCTAAATTTTTAAAGGCAGCGCCAACAAAAAGAAAAAATAAAGGATAGAAAGAATACAAATGCAATGCAATGATTGCAAACCAGCCATCAAACTTAAACGAAGTGAAGGGCAAAATTTTTAACAACAGACCATTCTCTCCTAATAAAAATAAAAAGCACATAACGCCCACCATTGGCGGTATCGCAATGGGCAATAACGCCATTGTTGAGAAAAACGATTTGAATGCGAATTTTTTATATTGAAAAATATAGGCCAGCCAAACGCCAATAATAGCACTACCAACAACGCTGATAACAGATAATACAATGGAATTGAAGCAAGCACTAAAAACGGTTTTATCAAAAAGCTGACTGTAGGTCCCTTTCTCCAAAAAGCTTTGTACCAATAACTGGCAAAGCGGGTATACAATATAGCCAACAACAAAAAACACCACTACAACAGTTAATAATATTTTAGCTATTGAATATTTTTTTGTCATATTAGCTGATCACTTGAATATTTTCCGGTGCTGCCGATAATAAAATATTCTCTCCAATTATAAAGGATTGAATAGGTGTTGTACCAATTACTCTTACTATCATTTCTTTATAATTTATTATATACTCGACAAAAGAACCCGCAAATAAAATGTCTTTAATAAGTGCGTTTGAGTGATCCGTAGTTTTATGAATAATTACATGTTCAGGTAATACAGCGGTTTTTTGCGCATCTGTAATAGTAGTTTTGAAAAGCTCGGCGGAACTTTCTTTGTCAAAGAAATTATAATGCCCAACAAATTCTGCAACAAATTTATTAGCCGGTTTAAAATAAACTTCTTTTGAGGTTCCGATCTGGGCAGCGATCCCTTTTTGTAAAACAGCGATTGTATCTGATAAGGAAAGCGCTTCCGATTGATCATGTGTTACATAAATAGACGTAATACCAATTTCATTTTGCAAACGTTTGATCTCGTTCCTTGCTTCTATGCGCAATGAATAATCAAGATTTGATAATGGTTCGTCAAATAAAATTAATTGCGGTTGCATTACAATTGCCCTCGCCAGTGAAACACGTTGCTGTTCGCCTCCACTTAATAAGGAGATATTTTGATCTTTTTTATTTAGCAGATGCACTTTTTCGAGTACCTCGGCCACGAGTTTATTAATTTCAGTTGTCGGAAGTTTTTTTATTTTGAGTCCGTATGCAATGTTGTCAAAAACAGTCATGTGCGGAAACAGCGCATAGTTTTGAAATACGATCCCTATATTTCTTTTTTGTGGCGGAAGATCGGTAATATCTATTCCATCTAATATGATCTGCCCGGCATCGGGAGATTCAAGTCCGGCAATGATCCTGAGCAAAGTAGTTTTGCCGCATCCGCTAGGGCCAAGAAAAGAAAAGAAATTTCCTTTTTCTATTTTGATCGACAGATCATCCAGGACAATGCTGTCGCCAAATTTTTTGCTGATATTTTTAATTTCAAGAAATGCCAATTTTTACTTTTTGGTTTTGACTTTTTACTTACTGGTTTTTATAGATGCGTCCCATTTTTTCATCCATTCCGTTTCTTTATCTGCTACTACATCCCAATCTACATCCAATGCTTTATAATTGGTATTTTTCAACCAATCGGGAAAGCTATCTCGCGGAATATCTGTGCGCGAAGGAATGCGATAATATTTTTGTGCCTGTATCAATAAGCTTTGTTGTGTAGTTACAAATTCGTAAAAGCTATCTGCCAATGCTTCGTTCTTTGTTCCTTTTATAATGGCAATACCATCTGTTAAAACTATTGTTCCGCTTTGCGGGATATTGTATCCAAAAGGATAGTTGTATTTATTTTTTTGCAGGATCATGTCCGGCATATTCCATAAAGTAACCGCTTCATTTTGTCCGCCTAATTTATTGTACATCTGTGTAGGGTCCGCCGTATACACAATGGTGTTTGAATCTAATTGTCTTAACCATTTCCATCCTTCTTCTTCATTGCCTGTTTGTGCAACCGAGCGTGCTAACATCGCGCAAAATATTGCACGCAAAGTTCCTGATGCCAATGGATTTCTAAATACTACTTTTCCTCTCCAGGCCGGACTTGCAATGTCATCCCAGTCTTTTGGTGCTTTATCGGCAGACAATTTATTACTGTTAAAAGCAATTACCTGCGGCGTAGAAAAAGTACCGTACCAAAAATCGTTTTTACTTTTTGCATAAGGCGGAACATTATTGGCCCATGTGGGTTTATATTTTTGTAACAACCCTAATTTTTCTGCGCGGATAAACATCGTTGATGGTGCACCCCACCAAATATCTGCTTGGGGGTTTTGTGATTCTGTGCTCACCCTATCAAACACTTCCTGCGAACCCATATCCAGCCATTGTACATCAACATCAGGATGTGCGGCTTCAAATAGTTTTTCGAACTCACCCAACATTTCTTTGCCGTGTGGTGAATAGATAACTAATTTTTGCTTTGCTTTTTGTGAATGGCAGCTTGATAGAAAAGCAATTGCTATAATGAAAATGTTTATACTATATTTTTTCATGTACTACTCTGGAATTAAACTATTCAAATGGTCAAAAAACATTTTCGTTTTATCAAACTGCGCCGGATCATTGATATCGTAATACCAGTAATTTTCATAATCGCCCATATTCATAAATGTTTGCATGGTGCCTTGTGATTTATGCTCTGCAATTTCCCAATTTACAATTATCTTATAATTCAATTTATTGTTATAGCCAAAGGGAATCGTTTTATCAGTGAGGAAAGATGATTTACCAATGGAGATCTTAGTGTAAGTATAATCTTTTAACTGCGTAAATGTTTTTTGCGTTGTATCTGTTTTACTAGAACCGCTAACAGATAAAATGACCGGCTTAGGAATGGTAAGTGCCATTACTGTTTGTAATGCCAAGAGTGTTGCTGCTTTATGGCCGCCATGTGTACCCGGTTCTGGCAACAGACAAAAAACATAATCATATTTGTTGGTGGTCATAATGGTATTCAATCTTTGTAATACCCAGGAAACATCCCATGATGTATCCAAGGGTTCATGTTCATCCAAACCATAATGCGCATCTTTTTGATCGAAGAAATAAAAATTTCTGATGCCGATTATTTTTCCGGCGTTTATTAATTCCTGTTTTCTTATTCTTGGGAGATTTTCTCTTCCTACTTTTTCATCCGTCAGTTTTAAATTGTAGATCGATTCTGCGAGTAAAGAATATTTATATCCAGCTTCGCCATTCGTGATCACCGCTTCATCAACAATGCCGCCTAATTGATGGGTGATTTTATAAATGGTGACAGACATAGCCGCTTCATCATCCGGATGTGCCACTACTACCAAAACTTTTACAGGATTATTTTGTGCAAAAGCTATATTCAATAAAAGAAGAGATAAACAAAACGCGATGTACTTTTTCATAAATGATCATTTCTAACTATAAATATAGTTGAAATTGATCCGTAATAAACAGGTGCGGATAAGCTTACAACATTATGACAATTGATCGAACTGTTCTTTTGCAAAGGATTTTAGTTGCGGGAAAAATTCATCATAACAAATCTTAATATCATTATAGTGTTCATTAAAAATCGCAAATGCTGTATCGGAATCTGTGAGATAAGCAGCGCGCCTCACTAACCCCGCAAAACTATTCTTAATGCCTTGAGGAAATTTGTAATTGTATAACCAGTTCTCTTTTTTCATGTAGGGGATCATGCCCTGAAAAGGCACCGGCAAGAGCTCAAAATTATCATCCAGTACTTTGTATACGTTATTGCTGAATTTTTGCAATGCCTCGTCATTAGCAAATTGGTTAGTATCATTGGCCAAAAAATGATCATATACCACATCGCCAAAAGCACCTGCATATAACCGGTAGTCGTCTTTAAAATAAGATTTTAACTTTTTTGTTACAGGATGTGTATCTGTAAAATCGTCGATACTTCTGTGTAAGACCATTCCTTTGTGAACGGCATCAGGGTAATCGAATTGTTTTTTACCTTTTACATAATCATTGATCATGTTTCCAATTAACATTTCGGGTTGATCAAAAGAAAGGTACGCGTGTGCCAGTAAATTCATATATAAAGCAATGTGCTAATTAACTAATTTGCTAATGCGCTAATTTTAAAACGAGTGATATTTGCCATTATTGCTTGGGGCTTAACATTAGCATATCAGCACATTAGCAAATTAGCTAATTATTATTACTATTTTCGCATTTCTAAAAAAGTAAAAATGAGCAAAGGACCTGTTTCGCAATTTGTAGAGCACCACTACCGACACTTTAACGCTGCGGCTTTAATGGATGCTGCTAAAGGATATGTAACGCACCTGGATGAAGGTGGAAAAATGATGATAACCCTTGCTGGTGCAATGAGTACCGCAGAATTAGGTATCTCTTTGGCAGAAATGATACGCCAGGATAAAGTGAGTATCATTAGCTGCACCGGCGCTAATTTGGAAGAAGATATCATGAACTTAGTGGCACATAGCCATTATAAAAGAGTGCCTAACTACCGCGACTTGAGTCCGCAGGAAGAATGGGACCTTTTAGAAAATCATTATAACCGTGTTACCGATACTTGTATCCCTGAAGAAGAAGCATTTAGAAGATTGCAACAGCATATTCATAAGATATGGAAAGATGCTAACGATAAAGGCGAAAGTTATTTTCCGCACGAGTACATGTACAAAATGTTATTGAGTGGTGTGTTGGAACAGTATTATGAAATTGACCCGAAAGACAGCTGGATGTTGGCTGCAGCAAAGAAAAATATTCCGATCGTTGTACCGGGTTGGGAAGATAGCACCATGGGAAATATTTTTGCCTCTTACGTTATCAAACAAGAACTAAAAGCAACCACCATGAAAAGTGGTATTGAGTACATGGTTTGGTTGGCTGATTGGTACAGAAAAAATTCCGGTGGCAAAGGCGTTGGCTTTTTCCAGATCGGTGGTGGTATTGCAGGTGATTTTCCTATCTGTGTTGTGCCGATGATGTACCAGGATCTTGAATGGCATGATGTTCCATTCTGGAGTTATTTTTGCCAGATCAGTGACTCTACAACATCATACGGATCTTATTCTGGCGCAGTTCCTAACGAAAAAATTACCTGGGGTAAATTAGATATTTCTACGCCTAAATTTATTGTAGAAAGCGATGCTACGATCGTTGTTCCTTTGATCTTTGCGTGGATATTGGGATGGTAGGGTTTGTCTGAACCGTTGATTGAAGTTGATTTTCGTTGATTGACTTGATTTTGAAGTCTTAAAATATAAAGACCGCAGTTTATAGCTGCGGTCTTTTGTTTTTTGATTTATTGTTTTTTGAATTTTGCTAGTGAAACTAACAAGCAATTTTATCCACCCTGTTCTGATGACGGCCTGCTTCAAATGCCGTATTCATAAATAAGGTCACCATTTTTTTTGCGGTTGCTTCATCTACAAACCTGCAAGGAATACAAATGACATTCGCATTATTATGTTGTCTTGCCAGGCTTGCTAATTCTTCTCCCCAACAAATTGCTGCTCTTATCCCCTGGTGTTTATTAGCTGTGATGGCTACTCCATTTGCACTGCCACACAATAAAATACCAAAAGCCGCTTCTCCATCTTCAACAGCTGCTGCTACGGGATGTGCAAAATCGGGATAATCCACAGAATCTTTTGAGTAGGTCCCATGATCTTTATAGGCTATCCCTTCTTTTGTAAAAAAAGATAATAGCGCTTCTTTATAATCGAAGCCTGCATGATCGCAGCCGATAGCAATTGGTTTACTCAGATCAAAACTTGGCATATTTTTAATTGATAGTTGGTTAATTAATAATTGATAATTATTTGATCGCTATACATTGAAACTAAAAAGAATAATAACATCTACATTGTCAATTATCCATTATTCAATTATCAATTGACTAGCTCCACTCTTCTTCTGTTTTTTCTCTTTTCTTTTCAACGCGCGAAGCTAACAAAATACTAACCCAGTATAAAACAAATAATGGCATAGCTACAATCAGTTGACTGATCCAATCCGGCGATGGCGTTATGATCGCTGCCACAGCTAAAATAATAACCAATGCAAATTTGAAATATCTTCTTAAGAAAGTGCCTGAGACCAATCCTAATTTTGCTAACACGTAACAAACAACCGGTAATTCAAATGCTGCACCACAAGCGAGTATAAGATTTGTAAGACTGCCGATATAATCATTGATAGACGGCCGGTATTGAACTACGCCTGATTTGCCTAATGTAAATCCGGCAAGGAAATTAAAAGTGAAAGGTGCTAAAATATAGTATCCAAACAATCCTCCTAAAAAAAAACAGAAGGAGACCCAAAAAACACTTCCTCTTCCATATTTTCTTTCTTTAGGAGATAAGGCAGGCTTAATAAAGCGCCATAGTTCCCATAAAATATAAGGCAGTGCAACAATAAAGCCGCCGATGGTTGCAATGTCTAATGCGGATGTAAAAGTTCCATTTACTTCTGTTACCTGTAGATTTATTTTTACCGCAGGCATACAAAGCGTATCACCCAGGTGAAGAAAATGACCCAGCCTGCACAAGGCGCCATAGGTATAAAAATTCTGCATGGTTGGCGCCAATATGAGGTTATCATAGATCCAATCTATATAGATAAAAATAACAATGCCCCCTATTAACCAGGCAACAACGCTACGTAAAATATGCCAGCGCAATTCTTCGATATGATCAAAGAATGTCATCTCTTTATTTTCGCTACCACGCTTATCGCCTAGCCTGCTGAAAAAAGATCTTCTATCTGTTGCTGTAGCCAATGTTGTTTAATATTTACCTTAATAAGCAAAGCCATTAAGGCTGCAAAAGTAAAACTCTTTTTTTATTCGTACGCGGATATTAAGCCCCCGCAGCTACTTTCTTCACATTACCGGTGCGTTTCAATGCTCCCCATCCCTGTAATTCTCCTTTAATAGCCCTGTTAAAGGATTTTATCAAAATATAATACATCAGCTGGCGGTAGATCAACCTTTGAGGGATTATCCAGATGAGCTTTCTGTAATCTTCTTTTTCAAATGCAAAGGCCAGCGCTGCACCCATTACATCCACCATGGTGAAAACAAAATAGTAGAGTAAAATATGATCCACGCTCGCCGGGATAATGCCGAACCCTGCAGCAATTAAACTTAATAATAAAAACAGGTCTGCCAGTGGCGCTAAAAACGGTAGTACTATTTGAAAAATGAGGATATTAGGCAAGGCTACCATCCCGAGATTTTTGTACTCAAAATTGAATAATGCATCACGGTGTTTCCAAAAACACTGCATCACGCCAAAGCTCCAGCGAAAGCGTTGTTTCATGAACTGCGTCATCGTTTCAGGTGCTTCTGTATAAGAGATCGCATCGTTACAGTTACGCACCATATATCCCTTTTTATGCAATCGCATCGTTAGGTCACAATCTTCTGCCAGCGTATCTGTAGTAAAGCTGCCCGCTTCTATTATAGCATCTTTTCTAAAAGCGCCTATCGCACCCGGAACAACGGTTATAGAATTCAACAGGTCAAAAGCGCGCCTGTCGAAGTTTTGAGAAGTAATATACTCGATGCTTTGCCAGCGGGTTATCATATTTACTTCATTGCCAACTTTTACATTCCCTGCAACGGCACCTACTTTTATAAATGGTTTTTTCAAAATCAATGGCGGAAGGAATTTCTCCATTAACTTAGAAACAGCATCTGTTTTTAATTGTGTATCTGCATCTATACATACTACAAATTCACTGGTTGCTTTTTCAACACCCACATTTAATGCAGATGCCTTGCCGCCATTTTCTTTAGTGTATACGTGAACGTTAGGCGTATGTTTAAATGCGTCGCTTACAATAGCGAATGTGCCGTCTTTACTTCCATCATCTACAAATACGATCTGGAGGTTAGGATAATCCTGCATCAATAAACTTTGTATCGTTCTTACAGCATTTACCTCTTCGTTATATGCAGGAACAATAATACTAACAGATGGTAGCTGCCCATTCGGCCAGGAAGCTAGTCCCGCTTCAGCGGCTTCTCTTTCACGTTGCTTTTGTATAGCGGCTAACAGTGCCATTACAGCCATTCTGCCTACCGACAATGCGATCCCTACAAGAAATAAGGCAAACAAAATATGGCTGCTCCAATATGTTGCTTCGGCAAAGAAGAAATTAAGGTTGTGCATCCAGCTGTCTTTGCTTGGCGGAAGCGTTGGCATTACGTCTTCCCTTGTTTTGCCCATCAGGTCTGCGATCGTTGTAAACTTACAGCCTCTCTTAGTAAAGTAGTCAATGATCTTAGGTAACGCTTCGATCGTTGCTTTTCTTGAGTTTCCACCTGCATCGTGTAATAATATGATACTGGCATTGGTAGATTCTGCCAAACGAATTGTTCTGGCAACGATCGTGTCGGCGCTCACACCTACTTCCCAATCATTAGGATCAATGCTTTCACCTACGGTGATATAATTATCTTTTTTACTGCGGGCTATCGGTTCAATTTCTTCATAGGTCTGTGGTTCACTATCCGCGTTGTACGGCGCACGGAATAAAATAGTAGAATGCCCTGTAATACTTTCAATGAGCAGCCTTGTTGCTTTCATTTCCAACTCCGCCCGCTCGGGGCTCATCTCAGCAATATTATGGTGCGTAAATGTGTGGTTGCCTATTTCGTAGCCTAATTTAAACTCCCGTTGTAATAAAGGAATGTTTTGCTCAGCATTTAATCCGATGACAAAAAATGTTGCGGGGATTTTGTACTTCGCTAAAATGTCGAGTATCTGTGGTGTGTATTCTGCACTCGGACCATCATCAAAAGTCAGGATCATTTTATGGCCGGGCCCCATTGGCGTTCTATCCTCTCCGAATTTTTCATACACATAGCCGGAAGGCAGTATCGCGTAATCCTGTTCTGAAATTAATAAGTCTGAAGTGTCTATCTGCAGATTGATCTTTCCCTGTTGAGGTATATATATGATGCTTAGCAACTCTCCTTCGCCTGTTGAAGTAGGTTTTTGGTTCACATCATAAGGAATCGATTCGAGCGAATCAAAATCAAATGGATGTTGCTGTAGTGCAGTTTTACTTAAGTTAGTGCTATAGAATTTCCATACGCGCGGATCTTCTGCACCCAGGCGCCACAAAGCAGTGCCGGCAGTAGGATATTCATCGCTAAAACGAAGCACATTAAAAGTAGTAGCAGCATCCGTGAACCAGATGTTATGTGGTGTTTTGGTAACTTCTCCTGTACTGTCATCTGTCGTTTCTTCTATATAGCTGTAATGCAGGTTGTAGCTATCATCATCATAATCTATTTTAACGTTGGCTATTTTTGCTTTATTGATAGCCTCCATATAAGTTAGGTCTCTTACAACAGGTTTGTCGTCATCGTCTTTTGTCCAGTCATATCCATAACCTGCAACACCTAAAATAATTTTTTTACTATCGATCCTTTTCGCCGTCCAGTCAAGCGCTTCTTCTATCCACTTTTGTGCGCTGATAGGGCCCGCGGCGGTAGTATCACTGTACTGATCGTATGCCATCAAAACGATATAATCGTTATAGTCGGATAATTTTTTATAATCGTAATCATCATTCATAACACCAACATCCATTGTAACTGTCATGTTTTTAGCATGCATGGCTTCGTATAAACGTTTTTGAAAATGAGTAAGCGGCTCGTTGGTAGGCTCTGTTATATCTTCAAAATCGACATTTATCCCCTGCAAATTGTAAAAGGATAAAGTATCAACAAGATTATTAATGAATATTTTTTGCCGAACGGTGTCTGTTAAAATAGGATGTAAAAGATTGCCATCAAAATCTCCTTTTGCAGAGCTGTAATTGGTAAGCATCGGCATTATACGCAAACCTTTCTCTCTCATCACCGCTAATCCTTCGCTATCAATTTTCGAGTCCATCATGAAGGTCTCGTTATCCATAAAAAACCATTCAGGAAAAATAGTATTTAGCTTATCGCCATTGGTTTGAATATCAGGCAAAGACGTTTTTCTCGTCCACGGTGTGTAAAAACCTGCGCGTATAAAAGGCAGCTGAGGCGTATTGCCATTTTGTAAGGCCGCTAAATTTCTAAGTGAATCTTCTTTGATCTTTTTAAACAGGAAGCTCTTAAACCCTTTGTATTTTTTATTCTGGGCATTGGCTAATGTTAACGGATTGGATGGATCTAGTTTATTCTCATAATCCTTGGACCTGTTCTGGATATTAACCGGTGAAGGGCTTACACCAGTTACAAGTGCCACCACCATCACTACTATCAGAAACAAAGCAATTATCAGTAGAACCCTAAACGTCCATTTAAAGTTTCGCCAGCGCGTGATACTGTTTGTTTGAAATATCTGTCCCGAATTCTTCTCCATTTCGGTGCGAAATTATTGTTTTTAAATGGTCTAATATAAATTAAGATACATATTTAAGCCAACAATAACAGTATCGATATGTCAAAAAAAATAAGCCTCTCGAGAACGAGAGGCCGGTTACCAAAACTAACTGTTTATGAGATTGTTTATCTATTTGAGAACACTTGTATAAAGACAAATTATGTGCCAAACAAGTTTTCTTTTTTTAATTCTGTGCCGTCATCTTTTCTGTGTTTTCGGCAAACTGTAAAGCGTCAATAAATTCCTGTACTTCGCCGTTTAAAACCGTATCTAAATTATATACGGTCAGGCCGATCCTATGGTCGGTCACACGCCCTTGCGGAAAATTATAGGTTCTGATCTTGGCGCTTCTATCACCCGTACTTACCAGGCTTTTTCTCTTGTGCGATATGGCTTCTTCTGCTTTTCTTACTTCTTCATCGTACAATTTGGTACGCATCATATCCATAGCTTTTAGCTTGTTGCCCAACTGACTACGCTCTGTCTGGCACATTACAACAAGGCCTGTAGGCTTATGCGTTAAAAAAACTTTTGTTTCTACCTTATTTACGTTCTGTCCGCCTGCACCACCACTTCTTGCGGTTTCCATTTTAACGTCGCTCTCTTTCAGTTCAAAATCTATTTCATCTGCTTCGGGCATTACTGCAACAGTTGCTGCGCTTGTGTGTACGCGGCCACTACCTTCAGTATCGGGTACCCTTTGCACGCGGTGTACGCCACTTTCAAATTTCATTGTTCCGTATACATCATCGCCTGCAATTTCTACCTGCACCTCTTTATAACCGCCTACGGTTCCTTCGCTTTCACTTAAGATAGCTGTTTTCCAGCCTTTCTTTTCAGCATATTTTAAATACATCCTCAACAGGTCACCCGCAAATAAAGAAGCTTCGTCGCCACCAGTACCCGCACGTATTTCCAGTATCGCATTCTTTTCATCATAAGGGTCTTTGGGTATCAGCATATTTTTCAAATGCTTTTCCATTTCCTCTTTGCTTGTTTCCATTGAAGGAAGTTCCTGTTTAGCCAGGTCACGCATTTCTTCGTCACTGCTATTTAGTACCTCTTTATTAAATTCAATATCATCTAACAACTTTACATAGGCATTCCTTGCCACCACAATTTTTTCAAGACTGCGGTATTCTTTACTCATAGCGCTGAACTTCTTATTGTCGCTCACGATCTCCGGGTTGGTCAGCGCCACGCCAAGGTTATCAAATTTTGCTTTTATCGCATCCAGTTTATCTAACATGATGTATTTTTATTTTTTGTCGGCCGGGGTAACAATTATCAACATCGTTGTGTCACTCCCCTCAACGGCATACCTTTATTGGGCTTTTATCAAAGTTTGGCGGCAAATTTAAAGTTTTAAACACAATTCATGCATTTTAGAAAATTTAAGGCTAATAATATATTTACCGGAACGGAGTTTTTAGGAGCCGAGCAGGTTTTGATCACTGATAATGAGGGAACAATAATAGATGTAACTGCCACCGAGGAAGCCGGCGATTCTATAGAAATTATAGATGGTATACTTACGCCAGGCTTCATTAATGCGCATTGCCACCTGGAACTGAGCCATATGAAAAATGTTGTTTTGCCGGGAACAGGTTTAGTGCAATTTGTACAACAAGTAATGACAAAAAGAGGCGCTGCTGAAGAGGAAAAACTGGACGCTATGCAAAGGGCCGAACAGGAATTATACCAAAGCGGCACCGTAGCAGTAGGAGATATTTGTAATACGGCTGATTCCATCTCTACCAAACAAAAAAGTAAGATCTACTGGCACAATTTTATAGAAGTAAGCGGGTTTGTTGATGCCGTCGCTGGTAAAAGACTGGATGATGCAAAAATAGTATTAGACAAATTCCAAAAAACAAATTCCAAAAAACAAAAAAGCAGTTTGTCGCCGCACGCGCCTTATAGTGTGTCAAAAACATTATTTCAACAATTGAATAGTGAAACAGCAAAACAATTAATAACCATCCACAACCAGGAATGCGAAGCAGAAGAAGAATTATACAAAAGCAAGACCGGCGGATTTTTAGACTTGTATAAAAATTTCGGAATCGATATCAGCAGTTTTGAACCAACGGGTAAAAGCAGTTTACAAAGTTTTCTTCCTTATTTTACAAATGGCCAACCGATCATATCTGTACACAATACTTTTATTAAAGCGGCAGATATTAATTTCATCAATGCAAAAGATCAACAATTATTTTTCTGTGTTTGTATCAATGCCAATAAATATATCGAACAAACAATACCGCCATTTGAGTTATTGCAAAACAGCGGGCATACAATTGTAATTGGTACGGATAGCTATGCCAGTAACTGGCAATTAAATATCCTGGAAGAAATAAAAACAATACAAAAAGATACTTCGATCCCTTTACAAGAAATTCTACAATGGGCCACCATCAATGGCGCTGTGGCGCTGCAGACAGATAATAATTTGGGAAGCTTTGAAAAAGGGAAAAAACCAGGTATTGTATTGATCGATAAAGTAAATGGGTTGTCAACTACGCCTCAATCATCTGCCAAAAGAATATTATAAACTAATTTTCAGAAAGCACTTCATGCAGTATCGGCAAGGTTTTCATCAAACCAAAATCATGGATATGCAATGCATAATAATCCTGGTAGCGGTATAATAATTTCCTTCTCGTTTCGTGATGCAGTTTTAGCTCTTCTAATTCATACGGCTGCATCACTTTTAATAATTGAGATGTTAGCAATGCCTGCTCTCCATCAATAAAATTTGGATGGGTGGGTTGCTCCTGTACAAAAGTGCCCTCTTCCAGGTCAAGTATATTATGTTCGGTATCGTAATCATCATTCATCCTGAAACCAAAAAAATGCGTAAGGTGCAAACTAAAATACAACGCAAAGTTTGCCGTAACGGTTTTACCGGCAATATCCAATTGCATCAACGCATCTTCACAAAAATAAAATAGCTTGGTATTTTCTTCCGGTTGTTTTAAGCATTTATTGATCAACTCTACCATGTACAAAGCAATGCTGTTCTTTACCACATTGCTTAAAATATGTTCATACAAATAAGCCCATTTAAATTCCTTAATGCGGTGCATAGTTTTTAGTTCGTTGTGGTAAACGACCATATCTAAAATACAACCGGGTTGAAAATGACTGGCTTTTGCTGATGATTTTTTGGCAGTTCGCACACCATTTACCATATACGTCTGTATCCCGAATAATTCAGTGAACATGGTAACAATAACACTTGTCTCACCATATTTTATCGTTCGCAATACTATTCCTTTGGTTTTATGTGTCATAATTGCCCACTAATTTACTAGACTGATATTTTGTTTACTTAAAGAGATGTTAAAATATTGGCCTAATAAATAATATGATACAAAAGTAAACAAACTTATACTGGCATGTTTATGGATAAGAAAGACAAAATGGTTTTCTTTGCAACTCACTATTTAACTATCGCTTATGTGGCAACGTTTAGGAAATTTTGTAATTAAATTCAGACTACCCCTTCTAATTGCATTATTAGCTGCAACCGGCCTAATGGGTTATTTTGCCTCAAAGGTAAAATTGAGTTATGATTTTTCCAGAGCTATCCCTACCGATAATGCTAAGTATAAAGATTATGTAGCTTTTAAACAGAAATTTGGTGATGATGGAAATACCTTAGTGATCGGTATACAAACCGATAGCCTTTTTACGCTACCTAATTTTAAAGCCTACCAGGGCCTGCACAACGATCTCAAAAAAGTTACTTATGTAGAAGATGTTTTAAGCGTGCCTTCTTCTATTACATTGGTGAAAGATTCTGTTACAGAAAAACTGGATGCCGTAAGAATATTTAATCCGGACCTGAGCACGCAAAAAGAATTAGATGCCGAGAAAAGTGTTTTTCTAAACCTCCCTTTTTATCAAACATTATTATACAATCCGGATACACACGCCTATTTAATTGCAGTAAGACTGAATAAGGATGCTATTAATTCTAAAAAAAGATCAAAGATCGTTGCAGATATTGTTGCTGTAGTAGATTCTTTTCAATCGAAAACAACTATCCAAACACATGTCAGCGGACTTCCGTTAATAAAAACAGAAGTGGGCGATATGTTACAAAAAGAAATGAAGGTCTTTCTATTGGGCTCTATATTATTGAGCGCATTGATATTGTTATTGTTTTTCCGTTCTTTTAGTACGATGCTACTATCCTTACTGGTAGTGATGTTTGGTGTTGTCTGGAGTTTAGGCACAATGGTTTTGTGTGGGTATAATATCACATTGTTAAGCGCCCTGATCCCTTCATTGATCGTAGTGATCGGTATTCCTAACTGTATTTATTTTATTAATAAGTACCATTCTTCTTATATACAATCGGGCGATAAAACACATGCGCTGATTGATATGATCAGCAAAATGGGTATCGTTACCTTGTTTTGCAATATTGCTGCCGCGATAGGATTTGCGGTTTTTGCATTGACAAAAAGTGCCATCTTAAAAGAGTTTGGTGTAGTGGCAGGTATCAGTATCATGGTGATCTTTGTTATTTCATTTATTTTATTGCCGGTTTCATTAAGTTATTTACCTGCCCCTAAAGCTTATCAAACAAAATATTTAAACAACAAACTGATCACCTCATTTTTATTGAAGCTGGAAGACTGGGCCTTGTGTCACGCTAAATGGGTATACATCATTACAGCCATTGCTTTACTATTTTCAATAGCCGGTATTTGCAAGTTAAAGAGCGAAGCTTTTGTTGTAGATGACTTGCCAAAGAACGATAAGATATATACTGACCTCCGCTTTTTTGAAGCCAATTTTAAAGGTGTAATGCCTTTGGAAATCGTGATAGATACAAAGAAACGCAATGGCCTAGCAGGATTGCGAGCTTTAAAAACATTTGAAAAAGTAGATTCCTTATCTCAATACATTGCTGCGCAAAAAGAAATGAGCCGCCCGATAAGCGTTGCAGAAGGATTAAAATTTGCCAAGCAGGCTTTTTACGATGGCGACTCTACCCAATATATATTACCCAATGCGTTTGATGGTGCATTTGTGGGAGAATACCTCCGCCCATCTAAATCAGATGATAAAAACAAGGCAAATAATTTTACTAAAATGCTTACGTCGTTTATCGACTCATCAAGACAATCAACCCGTGTAAGTATTAATATGGCGGATGTAGGAACAATAAGACTACCGATCATATTAGATAGTGTTCAGACAAAAGTGAATCAGCTATTTGATACGGCTCAATACAAAGTTGAATTAACAGGGTCAACGATCACTTTTTTAGAAGGAAGCATTTTTATCATTAAAGGCTTAAAGCAAAGTATTTTCTGGGCTTTTCTATTGATCGCGCTTTGCATGTTGTATTTATTTAAATCATTCAAGATCTTGATCTGCTCATTAATACCCAATTTAATTCCATTGGTTATTACCGCAGGCATAATGGGCTGGGCCGGTGTTTCGTTGAAACCTTCAACAGTACTCGTCTTTAGCGTGGCGCTCGGCATTGCCATTGATATTACTATCCGCTTTTTAGTGAACTATAAACAAGAGCTTCCATTGCATGACGGTGATGTTCGGTCAACGGTTAGTTCTACAATAAAAAATACGGGCTTAAGTATTGTGTACACTTCGCTGGTGTTGATCGCAGGCTTTATCATTTTTTGCTTAAGTAATTTTGGTGGCACATTTGCTTTAGGCTGGTTAACCTCTGTTACATTATTGGTAGCTACTTTAACTAACCTTACTTTATTGCCGGTGTTGTTATTGTTGCTGGCGCCGAAGAAGAAAATTCAAACCACCTAAATTCCTCTGAAAGGGGAGTTTTGTAACTAATACATTAAAGAGTATTTGGTTTTTACAAATAAAAAGGCGCATAATATTATGCGCCTTTTTATATTTTATACCTGCTGTTTTATTTGAACAGATCACTTAATTTATTTTGTAGATCGTCTCCTCGCAGATCCATCGCAATAATTTTTCCTGTTGGATCGATCAATACATTTGATGGAATGCTTTCTAAATTATACAAGGTAACGGCAGTACTGTTCCATTGTTTTAGATCACTTATTTCTGTCCAGGTAAGATGATCGGCTTTAATAGCATCCGTCCATGCTCCTTTATCGCTATCCAATGATACACCAAGGACCGTAAAGTTTTTGTCCTTGAATTTATTGTAAGCAATAACCACATTTGGATTTTCACCCCGACAAGGACCGCACCAGCTTGCCCAAAAATCTACCAAGACATACTTACCGCGCAATGAACTTAATGCAAAAGGTTTACCGGTAACATCCGGCATAACTATTTCAGGCGCCATGCTACCTACACCTAATGCTGCCGGCTTTGCCTGACTTTGCTGCAACATCTGGTCGAATTGCAAAACCATGGCTGTAACAGTTTTATTCTGGGCAAAACGCTGATTCAGATCGTTAACAGGCTTTGTCAATAATACAGGATCAATGCTGCGTGTATAACCCAATGCAAACAATGCCGTTATCGGATCAGAGCTTGTATCGATATAATTGATAATGTAATTTTTTATAACGGTTGTCTTTTTATCCAGATCATCTGCGCCTACTTTATATAAGCTATCCGTTCCCGGTTGTCCCTTTAATTGCTCCAGTTGATTTTGCTCAGCTTCCAAAGCATTCCCTTGTGAATCGACCGAACTGATGAACCCTTTCAACAAAACATTGGCGTGTGTATTAAATGATGGTCCGCTTAAACTAAGATTTTGCGTATCAGCATTAAAAGAAATATCTTTTTGATCATTGATAAATATAAATCCGGATTTGCTTTTTTCTAACCGGATCCTGTACAAACCTTCATCAGGACTAATGCCCGACAAAGTAAATTTTCCATCTTTCATGTCTGCTGTATCCAATACTTGCGGATCATCAGTGCTAAAAAACAATTCATCCAAATAAACTTTTTGATCCGGCGCATTTTTTATTTCGCCTGTTACAGAAAAAGCTCCTTTGATGCCTTTATGGTTACATGAAACCAATGCCATTGCTATAAATAATAAAGAGAATATTTTTTTCATACTGAATGCTTACATTTTAATTGTTCAATTTGTCTGCCAATAGTTTGTTTACTATTTGCATATCTGCTTTCCCTTTGCTTACTTTTTTTACTTCGCCAACGAATAATCCGATCAGGTTCTTTTTGCCGCTTTTGTATTCCTTTATTTTATCCGGCATTTTTGCCAATACTTCGTCTACCCATGTTTCTACCAAACTGCTATCGCTTTCCTGAATTAAATTTAATTCCGTAGCAATTTGTAGCGGTTCTTTTTCTGGTGTTTCGATAAATGCATTGAATATTTTAGAAGAAGCCACACCAAAATTTACTTTGCCATCGTCAACCAATTGTATCAGCTGTGCAATTTGTTTTGCAGATAATGGGAACGATGTAAGTTCAATACTTTTTTCGTTAGTGAACGATTTTACAGGACCCATTAACCAATTGGCAACAGATTTATAATTATTAGTATGTTTAATTATTGCTTCAAAAAAATCGGCCTGTTCTTTATCGCTACAAATAACCGAAGCATCTGCTGCTGATAAATTGAATACGGTTGTATATTTCTTTTCTAATTCCTCGGGCAATGCAGGAATAGCTGCTTTTATGCTTTTTAAAAATTCATCTGTAATATTAAAAGGCGTAAGATCAGGATCAGGGAAGTAACGATAATCATCTGCTTCTTCTTTGCTACGCAAAGAAAAAGTAGTGCCATTATTAGCATCAAAGCTTCTTGTTTCTTGTATAACCTTTTCTCCGCTATCTACTATTACGATCAATCTTTGTACTTCATGTTCGATCGCTCTTTTTACATTTCTTATAGAGTTAAGGTTTTTTACTTCAACCCTTGTACCCAATTTTGCAGTGCCATGTAAACGAATGGAGATATTGGCATCGCAACGCATACTACCTTCTTCCATATTTCCATCGCACACATTTAACCAGCGAACCATGCGGCGCAATTCAGTTAAAAAAGCAAATGCTTCTTCAGCGCTGTGCAGATCAGGCTCCGTAACAATTTCTAATAAAGGAACACCCGCGCGATTAAGATCAATGCAAGTGTAGTCATCATCCACATCGTGCAAGCTTTTGCCTGCATCTTCTTCCATGTGGATACGGTTCAAAATAATATTTCTGGAAGTATCGCCTATTTTAATTGTTACATGACCATTTTTGCAAATGGGCGTAGTATGCTGGCTAACCTGGTACCCTTTCGGCAGATCAGGATAGAAATAATTTTTACGGGCGAAATAATTGTTTTGTTCAATATCGCAATTGAGGGCCAATCCTAATTTGATGGCATATTCAATTGCTTTTTTATTCATTTTAGGCAATGTGCCGGGATGAGCCAATGTAACCGGACTAACATGCGTATTCGGTCGTCCGCCAAAAGCAGCGCTATCGCCGCAGAATAATTTGCTTTTTGTCAATAATTGAGCATGCACTTCAAGGCCAATTACTACTTCGTATTTAGAGTTATTCATCACGGAGGCAAAGTTAACCTTGATTGGCAAGATTTATTAATTTGAAGAAGGGTATTTTATCGTTTTAGAATGTATTTAACATCCCGGAGGGATGAAATATTGGTAGCAAAATCAATTTAATGAATCTAAAGTGCCGTAGGCACGATATTTCTCATTGCCGGATATCGTACCTCCGGCACTTCTGGAATATTATGCCTTATTTCTACCGATATTTTATCCCTACGGGATTACGAAAATTGTATTATTTTTGTATAGTCTACCACATTGGTAGATTATTAAATATTTTCTTATGGAAAAAGAATGTCCGGTTGATTTTATAGCAGTCAACGAAAACAGGGTGAGGCTAACAGCGTTATGGGTTTTATTATTGGTATTGGCATCATTTTTTGCTTTTGTTAATGCCTTTCCGGTATTTATCTTTTTAGCGATCGATTTCTTCTTGCGCGCTTTTAATTTTGGCAAATTCAGCCCGCTGAATATTTTGAGTGGCGCTATAGTAAAACAATTTAAAATACCCAATAAACCAATTGACCAGGCGCCTAAAAGATTTGCTGCAGGAATTGGGTTTGTTTTATCTACTGTAGTTGTAATATTGTTAATTGCCCAATTAGTAAAAGCTGCCATTATTTTGGCGATCGTTTTTGCGATCTTCGCATTTTTGGAATCTTTTCTAAGTTTTTGTGCCGGTTGTTACGTGTATACATTTTTACATAAGCTTAAAATAATAGCATAATTTTTATTTGTCCTGCTGAGGAACGAAGCATCTAATTCTTAACCAGCTGAATAATTGCGTAACGATTAGATTCTTCGCTTACGCTCAGAATGACAAAAAATAAAAGGGGAAGCTATGCGCTTCCCCTTTCTCATTAAATAATTATCTGTTTATAACATAGCTTTTACAACTGCGATCACTTGTTTCAAATTACTAATATCCTGTCCACCTGCGGTAGCAAGGTTTTTCTGCCCGCCGCCACCGCCGTTGATCAATTTTGATACCTGTTCTTTAATGATCTTGCCCGCATCTAACCCTTTAGCAGCAACAACCGTATCAGAAATACCGATCGCCACATTTGCCTTGCCATCAATATTAGCACACAATACTACCACATGATCGTGCAAATGATTTTTCAGATCGAAACATAATTTCTTTAACACATCTGCAGAACCAACTTCAATTATTTCACCTACAAAAGTTACGTTGTTGATTATTTCATCTTTCGTTAAAAGCTCGTTTCTGATACCAACCAATTGCCTTGCTTCTAATCCTTCGATCTTTTTTTCTAAGCCTGTCTTCTCAATCAATAAATTATCTACCGCTTTAGCAACTTCTTTTGGATTTTTTAATGTCTCGCGAATTGTTTTCAGCAAAGTGAATTCTTCATTGATATATTTTTCTGCTGCGCTACCACAAACCGCTTCAATTCTACGAACACCTGCAGCTACAGCACTTTCACTTTGTATTTTAAATATGCCTAATTCTCCTGTACTGCCAACATGTGTACCGCCGCATAATTCCAATGAATAATTTGGATCCATAATAACGACCCTAACAATATCGCCATATTTTTCTCCAAACAAGGCCATGGCGCCCAGAGCAACGGCCTCGTCTTTATGCATTGATTTAATTACGACTGGAATATTTTCCCTGATCTTTTCATTTACTATTTTTTCTACTGCAGCCAATTCTTCATCTGTTACTTTAGCAAAATGTGAAAAGTCAAAACGCAGGTACTCATCATTTACCAGACTTCCTTTTTGTGCCACATGCGTACCCAACACTTTACGCAAAGCTGCGTGCATTAAATGCGTAACACTATGGTGAACAGAGATCGCTTTTCTTCTTTCTACATCAACAATGGCAACAACTTCACCTGAAAGATCTGAAGGAATTTTATCTGTAAAATGAATGATCAGGTCATTCTCTTTCTTAGTATTGGTAATTCTTAATTCTTCATTCTTAATTCTTAATTTACCTGTATCTCCCACCTGTCCGCCGCTCTCCGCATAGAAAGGTGTAGTATCCAAAACCAATTGATATGATTCTTTTCCTTTGGCTGTTACTTTACGGTACTTAACAATTTTACTTTTTGTTTCTAATGAATCGTAGCCAACAAATTTGTTTTGTACATTATCAATTAGTGTTACCCAATCTTCTGTATCTAAAACAGCGGCAGATCTACTGCGTGTTTTTTGTTGAAGCATACAAATATTAAATCCTTCAATATCTACAGAAAAATTATTTTCTTTTGCGATTAATTCAATTAGATCTAGGGGAAATCCATAAGTATCAAATAATTCAAATGCAACACTTCCTTCAATAGGAACATACTCATTTGGATTGTTCTTTGTCAAGCTATTAAGAACTTGAAAAATTGAATCGATTCTTTTTAATCCCTTATCCAATGTTCTTAAAAAAGCTTCTTCTTCTTCATTGATCACTTTACTAACAAAATCCAACTGCTTGATCAACTCAGGAAAAACATCTTCGAATTGTTTAGCAATAATCGGCAACAATTGATGCAACAAAGGCTGCTTATAATCCAAATAAGAATAATAATAACGAACCGCTCTTCTTAAGATACGGCGTATAACATACCCCGCGCCTGTATTTGATGGTAGTTGTCCGTCTGCAATAGTAAAAGATATGGCACGGATATGATCTGCCAGTACACGAAACGCGATGGCTTCTTTGCTATCGCTATAATCGTATTTCTTTCCGGTGATTTTTTCTGTTGCGGCAATTGTTCCTGTAAAAACATCTGTATCGTAATTGCTTTGCTTGCCTTGTAATACCCTTACTAATCGTTCAAAGCCCATTCCTGTATCAACATGCTTTGCGGCTAATTGTTCCAGGCTACCATCTTTTTTTCTGTTGAACTGGATAAATACATTGTTCCAAATTTCAATTACCTGCGGATGATCATTGTTTACCAATGAAGCGCCATCGATCTTTTTTCTTTCTTCGTCATTTCTGCAATCAACATGTATCTCTGTACACGGGCCGCATGGACCGGTATCACCCATCTCCCAGAAATTATCCTTTTTATTGCCCAATAAAATCCTATCCGGCGCTACTCTCTTTGCCCATTCGCTTGCAGCCTCTTCATCTTTAGGAATATTTTCTTTTGCATCGCCTTCAAAAACGGTAACGTATAAACGATCTTTCGGTATCTTATAAATATCAACCAATAATTCCCAGCTCCATTCGATCGCTTCTTTTTTAAAGTAATCGCCAAAGCTCCAGTTGCCTAACATCTCGAACATGGTATGGTGGTAAGTATCTACACCCACTTCTTCCAGGTCGTTATGTTTACCACTAACGCGCAAACATTTTTGCGTATCTGCTATTCTTTTATGGGGCGCAGGTTTATTGCCTAAAAAGTAATCTTTGAACTGAACCATTCCCGAATTAGTGAATAACAGCGTAGGGTCGTCTTTTAACACAATTGGCGCTGAAGGAACAATGGTATGCCCCTTCGATCTAAAAAAATCGAGGAACTGCTGGCGGATCTGCTTCGCAGTTAACATGCCTGGGTTTACCGTAGACGACTTCGTTTCAACACTGGTGGACATATGCCAATTATTTTTAGGATGTTTTTTGTAATTTATCAGTCTATATTTGTACACTCTTAACAATACAGAGGCTGCAAATTTAAGGATTAGGGCTGACAGCTACACTGTTGAGCGCAAGATTGCCGAATTAGTATGAGAAAAATAAAATATTTCTACAATACCAACACGCTGCGGTACGAAAAGCTGGTAACGCCTCTTAAGGTGAAACTCTTGCGGGTATTCGGTTTCCTGTCAACAGCCCTTGTTACATCCGGCCTCATTGTTGCCCTTTACAATAAATTTATTCCCAAGCCGCAGGACCTTGCAATGAAGAGCAAATACACCGCTTTGCAAGATAATTATACGGCGTTGGATGATAAAGTGAAGACTTTACAGGACCAAATGGGCGTATTGGAAAAAAGAGATAACCAGGTGTATCGCTCTATTTTCGAAGCCAACCCTATGCCCGACAGTGCCAGGGCAAAAATGATCGAGCAAAAACAAGAGGTAGACAAGGTAAATATTATCGGAGACGATACCATTGCGGATGAAGTGGCTAAAACACTGGATAATTTGTCCGCCAGGGCCGCTTTCCAGCTAAATAGCTATACTGAAATTGAAAAATTGATCAAGAACCAGGATGTTAAGCTGGCTTGTATCCCAGCCATACAACCGGTTAGTAATAAAGACCTTACAAGGATCGCCAGTGGTTTTGGTATGCGCATCGATCCGGTTTATGGTACGCCAAAAATGCACAAAGGGCTTGATTTTGCCGCTCCGCAAGGAACACCTATTTATGCCACAGCTAATGGAACAGTGGCAGTGGCTGGCTTTACCGATGGCGGCTATGGCAATCACGTAGAGATCAACCATGGTTATGGCTATGAAACTATTTACGGCCATATGGTAAAAGTAAAAGTACATGCCGGCGAACGTGTTACCAGGGGTGAAGTGATAGGCTGGGTAGGTAGTACCGGTAAAAGTACGGGCCCGCACTGCCACTACGAAATTCATGTGAATGGCGAGGCTGTTGATCCTGTTTATTTCTTTTACAATGATATCAACCCTGATCAGTTTGATCGTTTATTAAAAATCGCTTCTACCGGGAGTGCAAAAAGTTTTGATTAACTTTAATGATGCCTGAGGATAACCAAATAACTTTTTCCTTTGATGAAGACCCGATAAAAAAACCTGTTGGGTTACAAAAGCCGCTGATCATTAAGACGGAAGTAATAGACCTTCCGCTCGAAAAAATTACCCCGATAAAAAAATCAACAAAAGGAAGAAAGAGCTTAAAGGAAATGGTGGCCAGTGCAGACCTCATAAACGTACCGCCTGATGAGGTCTTATTTCAAAAACTATATTACACGATCGGTGCCGTTGCAGAAATGTTTAATGTAAATCAATCCCTGCTTCGTTTTTGGGAAAATGAGTTTGATATACTAAAGCCTAAAAAGAACAGAAAGGGTGACCGGATGTTCAGGCCCGAGGATATTAAAAACTTACAACTGATCCATCACCTGATAAGAGAAAAAAAATATACACTGGAAGGAGCCAAAGATTTTTTAAAAAATAATAAACAGACGAATGAAAAATTCGCTACGATAGAATCGTTAAAGAAATTAAAAACATTTTTGCTGGAGTTGAAAACGAATCTCTAATTCAAAGCACTCGTTTCTTTTTTTATCTTGATGCCTTTCTCTTCTTTTATTTTAGCCCATCCGCCCGTTACGTTGCGCAGATTATGTACACCTTGCCTTTTCATTAATGAAGCTGCTATCACGCTTCTATAGCCGCCGCCGCAATGCACATACAGATTTTGGTTTTCTTCAAATTCAGCAATAGTAGCAACATCTATCATTTCATCCAAAGGCAAATTGATCGCATCTTTTACGTGCCCTTCAATAAATTCTGTTTCCTTTCTTACATCAACTATAAGCAGGTTGGGATCATGCGGAATGTCCATTGCCAATTCATCGGGTTCTACTTCAATGATCAGGTCTATTTTTTCGCCCGCATTTTCCCATGCTTCAAAACCTCCTGCTAAATAGCCTTCTATTTTTGAAAAGCCCACTCTTGCTAAACGCACTAAGCTTTCTTCTTCTTTATCTTTTTCAGTTACTAATAATAAGGTTTTATCAAAAGGCAAAATACTGCCTGCCCATTCAGCAAAGCGGCCATCCAGGCCAATGAAAATACTTTCAGGGATAAAGCCCTGCGTGAAAACATCTACGGGCCTTGTATCCAGAATGATCACATTCTCATTCAGTTTATTTTTAAACGCTACTACACTTAAAGCAACTAATCCTTTTTCTTTGATAGCATCCAAGCTATCATATCCTTCTTGATTTATTTTTGCATTCATGGAAAAATATTTTGGTGCTTCGAGAAGCCCGTCAGTAATAGCTTTTATAAAATCTTCTTTTGATTGTGGCTGTAGTGCGTAATTGTTTTTCTTTTCTTCACCGATCGTGCTGTAGGTATTCGGGCCTAAATTTTTTCCGCAACTACTTCCTTCGCCATGTGCAGGATACACTAACACATCATCCGCCAAAGGCAATATTTTATTTTGAATGGTATCGTACATGATACCTGCTAATTCTTCTTTGCTCATATCGCCACTACTTAGATCCGGCCGGCCTACATCACCAACAAATAAAGTATCACCGGTAAAAATGGCATTCGGTTTTCCTGCTTCATCTTTTAATAAGTAACAGCTGCTTTCGATCGTATGTCCGGGTGTATGCAATACCGTTAGGCTCACTTTACCCAATGTAAAAGCTTCACCATCTTTAGCAATATGTACGGGGAAATTGGTTGTTGTTTGCGGACCGTAAATAATTGGGGCACCGGTTTGTTTGCTCAGGTCTAAATGGCCGCTTACAAAATCTGCATGAAAATGTGTTTCGAAAATATATTTGATCGAAGCTTTTCTTTCTTTAGCCAGTTGGATATATTCTTCAATATCCCTTAACGGATCGATAATGGCTGCCTCTCCATTACTTTCAATGTAATAGGCCGCTTCACTTAAACATCCTGTATATAATTGTTGAATGTACATCCTGCTACAAAGATAAAAATAAAAAAGCGGATGCTATTACACATCCGCTTTATCTAATATTTTGGTGAATTAATTTACAAGATCACCAACAAATTTGTTGATCTCTTCAATTCTTTTATGGTTAACGATGTAGTAGATAAATTTACCATCGCGCTCTGTGCTAACGATTCCCGCCTTTCTTAAAATGGCTAAATGTTGAGACGCTACTGATTGCTCTAATTTTAACCTAACATATATTTCCGTTACCGTGATCTTTTTTTCTTCATCGATCAATTTCAATAATTGCTGACGAAGTTTGTGGTTAAGTGCCCTTAAGGTAAGCGCTGCTTTTTTTACATTATAATAATCTACTTTAATAGCAGCCTTTTCTAAGGTTGATTTCTCCTCATCTGCAACAACATCTTGGCTAATCATGTTTACTGGTTTTTATTTATATAATAAAGAGCAAATATATAAAATATGTAAGTAATAAGTAATGGGTTTTATATAAACGGTCATTATATGGTATTAACGTAAGTTGGCCTCCTTAAATTGTATTCAGATAAAATTCTTTTATATATGTTGGTTCTGTGTATGCGAGATCAGAAAAAGAATTTTTATTATACTTTTCTGTAGATAACTCGCTCATAGCAAGCGGGTTAATATTGATATGGAGAAAAGTGGCGTTAGTTGAAGAACATATATTTTGCCATTTGGGGCTCCCATTACCAAAAAATGCTATAGGATGCTCTTTTAGTTGTTCCTGGAAGGATCTTTCATCCAAAATTAAAGCGCAAGGAGGCAAAACAGGGTTCAAAGACCGATCAAATATTGCTGTAAAGACTTCCATCCGCCTTGCATCGATCATCGGGCATAATAATGTTTTAGGCAATAAGGCTGTTTTTTCTGGCGAAATAAGCGCTGATTTAGCCAAAACATCTAAGGTTCCAATAGTAATAAGTGGTTTATTCAGTGCATAGCAAAGACCTTTTGCACTAGCCAGCCCTACCCGCAATCCTGTATAAGAACCGGGGCCGATCGTAACCGCAATGGCATCTACCTGGGCAAAGCTAATAGCCGCTTTCTGCAGTATATCGCTTACGGCTACCTGCAGAAAACCCGTATGATCCATTTGGTTATCATTGAACGCCTGTTGCAATACAGCGCCATCCCTGGCCACACTAACATGTGCAGCTTCAGTCGCCGTATCTATATTAATTATTATACTCATTGTTTGTTTGGCAAAAATAGGTGGTTGAGAAAAGATATATTTGCATTATAGAAAAAAGAATTAATCATGAGCAAGAAAATAATCAACACAACCGATGCCCCGGCACCTATCGGGCCTTACAGTCAGGCTGTTAGATCAGGCGATTTTTTATTTTTATCCGGGCAAGTAGCCTTGATCCCCGGAACAAGCGACCTGGCGAATGGAAATATTGTGGAAGAAACGCACCAGGTAATGAAAAACCTTAAAGCTGTATTAACAGAAGCGGGCATGAATTTTAGTAATGTAATTAAGACAAGCATTTTTTTAAGCGATATGGATCTTTTTGGTCAGGTGAACGAAGTATATGGTCAATATTTTAATGGTGATTCTTTTGGCGGGTTTCCTGCAAGAGAAACTGTTGCTGTTAAAACCTTACCTAAGAATGCGAATGTTGAGATCAGTATGATCGCAGCAAGCTAATTTATCGTCTATGAATAAAAAACCTATAGTAATAATAACCGCTAAAGCGCATGATATTCTTACCACTACTTTAGAGCAGCAGGGGTATGAAGTAATATATATGCCTTCGATCAGTTATGATGAATTGGGTGAAAAAATCATTGCCGCTACTGGATTGATTGTTACAACAAGATTAAAGATCGACAAAGCAATTATAGATAAAGCGCCTGACCTGAAATGGATCGGCCGCCTGGGAAGTGGCATGGAATTGATCGATGTTGAGTATGCAGAAAGTAAAGGCATCACTTGTGTAAGCAGTCCTGAAGGTAACCGAAATGCAGTGGCAGAGCATGTTTTGGGTATGATCCTGAACTTAATGAATAAGATCAATACCAGCTTCGATGAAGTGAAAGAAGGTAAATGGTTAAGAGAAGCCAATCGGGGAACAGAGTTAACCGGCAAAACGATTGGTATTGTTGGCTTTGGTAACACAGGGAGCGCATTGGCCAAATTGCTTTCTTCTTTTGATGTTACCATTGTGGTGTATGATAAATATAAATCGGGTTTTGCAAAAGATAATATTAAAGAAGGCACGCTGGAGCATGTTTGTAAATACGCAGACGTAATAAGTTTTCATGTGCCGTTAACAGAAGAAACAAAATACATGGCCGACGATCAGTTTTTTGCACTTCTTGAACAAAAGCCATATTTTATTAATGCCTGCAGGGGCAGGGTAACCAATACCGCAGCGTTGATAACCGCTATTAAAAACAAAAAGATCGCCGGTGCGGCTTTGGATGTTTTAGAGAATGAAAAATTAGACACCTTAACGGAAACACAAAAACAACAGCTTGATTTTTTAACCCAGCAACCCAATGTTATTATAACTCCGCATATTGCAGGCTATAGCCATGAAGCATTTTATAAAATGAGTACTGTCATTTTGGAGAAGCTGGGCATTTAAATTTTTACTACCTTTGTAACATACAACGCTTTGGAGAAAGTCCGGAGCGTTGTATTTTTTTTCTGTTTAGTATAAAAGATATTTTATGAGCGAAGCAACTACTAATTACGTAAAAAAAGATACGTACGAAGCTATGAAGCAAGAGCTTCATCACATGAAGAAGATCGAAAGGCCTGCTGCAAGCAAGGCTATTGCAGAAGCGCGTGAAAAAGGTGACTTGAAAGAGAATGCTGAATACGATGCGGCCAAAGAAGCACAAGGCATGCTGGAAGCAAAAATAAAATACCTCGAAGGCGTTATTGCCACTGCACGCATTTTAGATGAATCAAATATTGATACCAGCAAGGCTTCTATCCTAACAAAAGTTACGGTAACAAACCTTGGTACAAAAAAACAGGTTACCTACCAGATCGTTTCTGAAAAAGAAGCGGATCTAAAATTGGGTAAAATATCTGTTACCTCTCCTATCGGTAAAGGCTTATTAGGTAAAGCTATTGGTGATGTCGTTGAAGTGATCGTTCCTGCAGGAACGCTTAAGTTCAAAGTCGAAAACATTACAATATAAAATTATTTCTGATGTCTGATTTATGATTGCTGATAGTCAAAAGCTTCTCAAGGTTTATAAAATCATATATCAGAAATCCTAAATCAGAAATTCATGACCATCTTTTCAAAAATAATTGCCGGAGAAATTCCTTCTTACAAAATTGCGGAGAACGATAAGTTCTTTGCCTTCCTCGATATCTTTCCTTTGGTAAAAGGCCATGTATTGGTTGTTCCAAAAATTGAGGTAGATAAATTGTTTGATGTACCGGATAATTATTTATCCGAATTATTACTTTTTGCAAAACCTATTGCGCATGCGATCGAAAGATCATTTGATTGTAACCGTTGCGGCGTTTCTGTGATAGGATTAGAAGTTCCGCACGCACATGTTCACTTAATGCCGATCAATAGTGCTAATGATATTAATTTTACAAATACTAAGTTGAAATTGAGCACAGAAGAATTAAAAGAAATACAACAAAAAATTATTGCGCAGTTAGCTTAATTGGCATTTAAACGAAATCCAATTCCGTGGATGGTTTCTAAAACAACTTCCGGGTCTGCCTTAAAATGTTTACGAAGCTTGGTAATAAATACATCCATGCTTCTTCCTAAAAAATAATCATCTTTCCCCCAAACGTTTAACAGCACTTCTTCACGCTTTAATATTTTATTGACGTGTTGGGCAAAGAAACGCAGCAGGTCAGCTTCTCTTTGTGTTAATGTTATTATTTCATTGTCTACATAGATCTTCATTTCAGTATAAGCAAATCGAAGTTTGCCGATCGTATATTCTTCCAGAACATCTGATTGTAATTTTTTAGAACGGCGTAAAAAAACATTTATCCTTAATACCAATTCTTTTATACTGAATGGTTTAGTAATATAATCATCAGCGCCGGTGTTAAACCCTTTGATGCGGTCTTCCTCTAAGCTTTTAGCGGTGATGAATATGATCGGGATCATATCGCTTTCCAACCTTATTTTTTTTGCCAATGCAAAACCATCACGCAACGGCATGTTCACATCCAGCAGACAAATATCAAAATCTGCTTTTTGAAATTGTTGCCATGCCACTTCTCCATCCGAAGCGTGGACCACTTCAAAGCCTTCATCCTGCAAATTGTCTTTTATCACAAAAGCTAAATTGCGATCGTCTTCTGCCAATAAAATTTTTCCCTTGCTCATTAATTATAGTTTTTAGGAATCTTAATAATAAAGATGCTGCCTTCACCCAATTTGCTGTCTACTTCAATTTCTCCGAAATGTGCATCAATTATCTTTTTTACAAAATGCAATCCCAATCCAAATCCTTTATTCTGTTGAATATTTCCATTTGTAACACGATAAAAACGTTCAAATATTTTTTTATGGTCTTCACGCGGTATACCAATACCATTGTCTTTTACTGCAATATGAAAATAGCTATCCTTTCTATATGTGCTGATCTCTATTACCGGGGTCTGTGCATATTTTATAGCGTTCTCAATTAAATTAATAACCACCAAAAACAAATGCGATTTATCGGCATAAATGATCGGTTCAGCAGTAGTAAAAGAAGTATGTATCACCACATTCTTTTCTTCTATCAAAGGCTGTATATCATTGATAGCCCTTTCCATTAATTCGTTGGCATTAAATTTTTCCTTTACCAATTGCAGGTTGCGCTGTTCGGTAAAAGCAATTTCTAATAATCGCTGTACCTGTTTTTGTAAATGCACCGTTTGTTCTGTAATAATGCCTGCATATTTAGTAAGCTTATCCGGATTTTGTGTGATGTTTTGTTGTTGTAATACATCGCCCGCAATTTTTATAACAGATAAGGGTGTTTTAAATTCATGCGTAAAATTGTTCACAAAATCTTTTTGTATCTCATTTAAAAATTTTTGTCTATAGAGATAAAAAATACTCGCGCCAAAACAGATCAATACAATTAACAACGTAGAGCTTGTCACGATCCAAAAAAGCATCTGCTGAATGATGTACTGGCTCCTATGTGGAAAATACATGATCACATAAGGGTAGCTTCTTTCAAACAAAGGAATATCATGACTGCTTGATAAATGATAGGCATCAGGCAGGTCAATGTATTTTTCACTTGTATACGCTTGTTTACTATTATCAAAGAACGCTATTTTGCAATCCGTAAAGATCCCGAAATCAACCAGCTCGCCACTTAGGTTTTTTAACAAGGTATCCATATTCACTGCATGGTCTACCTTAATTAAGTAAGCATCATTACTCGGATTCTCTATCAGTTTTTCAACACCTACCGCCTCTTGTGTAAGCGGCATATCTTCATATAAACCGCGTATGCTTTTTGAGATATTGATATTGAATTGTTTCGCTTCAAAAAAGTATACTTTCTGCAGCCACACCAATTGCACCGTAATTATTATAGCAACAAGCAAGGTACTTATCAGTATAACCAACCGCAGCGCTTTAGAACGGATAACCATACTCATATTTGTACAAAGGTTTTTTTTAATTTACTATAGTGGTGTTAATGTATGTTAAGTGGAAGTTAAACGCTCAACTATAAACTACTCAACGTTTATAGTTGAGCGTTTAGGGTTGAGAAGCATCACTTGACCCTGCCCGGATTATTCTTTATAAAATCATCCCAGCCTTTTAATTTTTTTGAAGAAGTAGCGCCTAACACAGCATTGAATTGAAAATGATGACAAACAGCAACAGCCAAAGCATCAGAGGCGTCTAAATATTGCGGGTCATCCGTAAATTCCAATAACCGTTTCAGCATTTGCAATACCTGTTCTTTATTGGCATTACCGTTACCTGTTATTGATTGCTTTATTTTTTTAGGAGAATATTCTGTAACATCCAAACCGTGACGCATAGCCGCTGCAATGGCAACGCCCTGTGCACGGCCTAGTTTTAGCATGCTTTGTACATTCTTCCCAAAAAAAGGCGCTTCAATGGCAAACACGTCGGGCTTGTGTTTAATGACCAACCCACTCACCGTATTATATATCAATTGCAATTTTTTATAGCCGTCATCGATCTTTCCTGGTTTTAAAACACCCATATCTATCAACCGCATGGCGCTGCCATTTACCTCGATCAATCCATATCCCATAACAACTGTTCCCGGGTCGATCCCTAAAATGATGGTCGATTTTTTTTGCAATTTTTTTGATTTACAATTAACACTGATATTTACTGTGTAATGCCGTGCAGTTGAACCCACCGGTTATTCCACATATAAAAATAACAAAAACCTGTTTGAATAAAAGTATTAAAATATTAATCAACTATTTTTTGATACCGGTATTATTTATAGTACTATCGTGGAGTTTATACAAACAGATCATTAACCAGGATGATCTTGCTTTTAGGTGGCAACAGATCAAAAACAGCTGGCAGGATGCGCGTTTGTGGTTAGTTCTTTTATTACTATTCGTTAATTGGGGGCTGGAAGCCAGGAAATGGCAATTATTGGTAAGGCGCATTCAGCCTTTATCTTTTTTCACAGCATTCAGATCGGTATTATCAGGTTGCAGTGTTACCATGCTAACGCCGAACCGTATAGGCGAATATGGCGGCAGGATCTTGTATGTGGAAGAAGGCAACCGTATCAAAGCAATTTCATTAACGATCGTTGGTAGTATCAGCCAATTAGTAGTTACAATGATAATGGGTTGTTGTGGTTTGATCGTTTTAAGGTTCTTTTCACACAATAATGCAAATGCTTTAAATCTTTTACCGGACTTTTGGAGTAATATATTGATATATCTTAGTCTGGGTGTTAGTGTATTTCTGTTATTTTTTTATTTGCGCCTGCACTGGCTGGTAGTATTGATAGAAAAAATTCCTGCTTTGCAAAAAGCAGCCAGGTATATTTCAGTGCTGGATGAATTTGATAATAAACAATTGGCTCGTATTTTGTTTTTATCATTTATACGGTACCTGGTTTTTGTTGGCCAGTATATTTTGCTGTTAAAAGTAATGCAGGTTGATATGTCAGCATTGCTCTCTTTTTGGTTGATAGCAATATTTTATTTGGTAATGGCAATAGCGCCAACCCTGGGATTTATAGAATTACCGATAAGGGCAAAAGCCAGTTGGGAAATTTTAAAATTTTATACTAACAATCAACTGGGAGTTGGCACGGCGGCATTAGGTATCTGGCTTATAAATTTAGTTATCCCGGCTATAATTGGGGGATTGTTAATTTTAAGTGTTAAAATTGTAAAAGAAAAATGAGGACTATTTTAAAAACTACTTTCTTACTAATTGTTTTGTGCAGCTTTACACAAGCGACTCCCTCGTTTGATTTTTGCTCTGTTAAAAACACCTCCTTTAATCCGGGTGAAGAGCTTACCATGAAGGTTTTTTATAATACTCTAGGCGCTTACATCGGTGCGGGCGAAGCAACTTTTACAACTACGCTTGATAAATTTAATGGCAAACCTGTTTATCACTGCGTGGGAGAAGGAAAATCCTATTCCTTCTTTGATGGTTTTTTTAAAGTAAGGGATCGCTATGAAACCTACATGGATACAGCAACAATGCTTCCCCTAAAATTTGTTCGGAATGTTAATGAGGGTGGTACTATCATTTATAACAATGTAACTTTTAATCAAGCAGCCAATACGGCTATAAGCACGCATGGCGTTTATAAAACCACGCCTTGTATACAAGATGTTGTGAGTGCTATTTATTGTTTGCGCAACATAGATTTTAATAGTTTTAAACCGGATGATAAGATACCATTTGATATGTTTTTAGATGACCAGGTGTATCATATGTACATCCGTTACATGGGCAAGGAGATCATCAGAACAAAATTTGGTAAGTTTCACGCGATACGGTTTAAGCCTTTATTAATTAAAGGCACCATGTTTACCGATGGAGAAAAAATGAATGCCTGGGTAAGCGATGATCCTAATCACGTTTTACTTAGAGTAGAAACGCCGATCGTTGTAGGAAATGTGAAAGTAGATATGATCGGCTATAAAAATCTGCGTTATCCTTTATCATCTCAGATAAAAGAGTAGATATCTGCTAATTTAAAAGTATTCCCGATACGAATTCCTTTTTCCGTTAATTGTAAAGTACCGCATTCAATAACCGGATCGTGCTCAAAGAATAAGATATAATTATTTGCTACTGCTTCTGATAAAAATATCTTTTTTTCGTTCAATGTCTGCATAGGAAACATATCATAAGCCATAATATACGGCATAGGAATATGCGCAGGAGAAGGCAACAGGTCTGCCACAAAAACGATCGTTCTGTTTTTATATTGAATTACAGGCAACATCATCGCATGGGTATGTCCATTTACAATTTTGTAAGACAATGAAGGAAGTATCAATGATTCAGCAGTGGGCATTCCATTTACCATTAACCATTTATCATTAACCATTTTTAATTGTCCGCTTTCCTGTATCGGTAAAATATTTTCTGTTAGAAAAGAGGCTTTCTCTCTGTCATTCGGATCAGTGGCCCAATCCCAATGTTGCTCATTACTCCAGTAGGTAGCATTTTTAAATGCTGGAACTAATTTATCTCCTTCCCTTACAATAGCGCCGCCGCAATGATCAAAATGAAGATGGGTTAAGATCACATCAGTAATATCATCTTTAGTAAATCCTTGCGCGGCCAAAGATCTATCCAGACTATCATCTCCATGCAAATAATAACGGTCAAAGAATTTTTTATCCTGCTTATCGCCCATTCCGGTATCGATCAAAATAAGCTTATTGCCTTCTTCGATCAGTAAGCAACGCATGGCCCAGCTGCACATATTATTGTCGTCAGCAGGATTTAATTTGTTCCACATGCTTTTAGGGACCACACCAAACATAGCGCCGCCATCTAATTTAAAATGTCCGGCGTTAATGGTGTATAATTTCATTTATAGGGCGACTTTAAGTTTTGGTTCTTTCCACAAAGAATAAAGCAGGATGAATAAGGCAATTATAAAATAGCCCATTAAAGAAAGTACGGCGCTTCGCATGCCGCCTGTTAATTCTGTTACGATACCAAATGTAGCCGTGCCGATAACAGTGCCTACCTTATCGCACACATCATAAAAACTAAAGTAAGAAGCCGTATCTTTTGTAGGCGGCATTAATTTAGAATAAGTGGAACGGCTCAATGATTGTATACCACCCATTACCAAACCTACTGTAGCCGCTACTATATAAAACGAGAACTGCGAGTAAACAAAATAAGAAGCGATACAAATGCCTATCCAGATAAGCACACCGCCGATCAACACTTTTATATTGCCGACCTTTTTAGAAAAATAAGAAAACATATAAGATCCTGCAATAGCGACGATCTGAATGATCAAAATGGTCATCATTAATTTTCCTGTATTGCTTGCGTCTGTTTCTTTATTGCCTGTATTAGGGAAGATCTCTTCTTTAGCAAAGATGGCAGCAGAATACATTACCGTTTCTACCCCCATTCCAAAAAAGAAGAACGCCAATAAAAACCGTTTCAGGGTTGGGTCGTGTTTTACTTCGTTCCAAACCTTTCTTAACTCTTCGTAGCCTTTGGTTAAAAAATTATGACTATGTGAGACTGGATTGGGCTCTGTCTTTGGCAGAGTAAAAAAAGTGATCTGCGCAAAAGCCGCCCACCATAATCCCGTTAAGAAAAAAGATATCTGCGATGCTTTTCCTGCGGTGGCGATGCCAAACATATCATGCTTGGTTACCATTATCAAACAAAATAACAACAATATTACGCTACCTACATAACCCAATGCAAATCCTTTAGCACTCACATTATCCTGGTCTTCCACTGCTGCGATCTCAGGTAAGTAGGCATTGTAAAAAACAAGGCTGCCACCATATCCTATCGACGCCAAAACAAAAAGCACAATACCTAACTGAGGATTATCCGGCGTGAAATAATACATGGCACAACAACTAAATGCACCCAGGTAACAAAAGAATTGCATGAATCTTTTTTTGCTGCCGAATGAATCTGCGATAGAAGATAACAAGGGCGATATCAGCGATACAAATAAGAAAGAGAAAGCAACTGCATAATTGTACAAAGCAGAAGGCTGATCAAAAGTGCGGCCGCAAAAAACAATGCTTTTGCCGGAAGTAACGCCTTCGTAATAAGCAGGAAAAATAGAAGAAGTAATTACCAGTGAGTAAACAGAGTTTGCCCAATCGTACATACTCCATCCATTAATAACTTTTTTAGAAGCTGTTTGCATGTTGCTATTTTAAATGATGAATTATAAATGTTAAATGAATTCAAAATACAACATTCAACATTTAAAATAATTAACTAATAATCCCGCGGCTAATCAGTATCAAAACAACAATACCCAGTATAATTCTGTAGATACCAAAAACTTTAAAGCCATGCTTTTGTAAATAGGTAATAAAAAATTTAATAGCCAGCATTGCTACAATAAATGCAATGATATTTCCTTCAGCCAATAACACCAGGTTGTGTTTATCTTTTAATATCTCAGGATTCGTTTTATATGTTTTCAATAATTTATACCCTGTTGCGGCGATCATTGTTGGTACTGCTAAAAAGAAGGAAAATTCTGCAGCAACTTTTCTTGTTAGCTTCTGGCTCATGCCACCAACAATACTTGCAGCACTGCGGCTAACGCCCGGTATCATTGCCAGACACTGACAAATACCAACGATGAATCCTTTTTTATAGCTAACATTATTTTCATCTGTAACAGTTGGGTGATTGAACAGCTTATCAACAAACAATAAAATAATACCGCCGAGCAATACGCTAACTGCAACAACTGTTGGGCTCTCCAATAACATATCGATCCTATCAGAAAATAATTTGCCCAATATCAACGCAGGAATTACGGCTACCAATAATTTCAAATAAAATTCCCATTTGGCAAAATCGAAAAATTTCTTCCAATACAAAACTACTACAGCTAAAATGGCGCCTAGCTGGATCGCTATCTCGAACAATTTTACAAACTCATCTTTTTCAATACCCATTACCGAGCTGGCAATGATCATATGGCCCGTAGAAGAAACGGGTAAAAATTCTGTTAATCCTTCTATGATCGACAGGATGAGCGATTGTAAAGTATCCATCTGATTTATTTATAGGTGTAAAAATAAAAAACCGATCCGATAATCCGGATGAATCATCATCAACAAATTATCAAATCGGTTCATTGAAAAGTTATAAGTAATTATTCGCTTTTAGGATTTTTCATGATCGCATAAATTTCTATCAACAACCCGAGTATGATCATGATCGGTGCAATAGTAATGCGTCTTGTGCTATAAATTTCGGCATCATTAAATACCATTGGATCGGCGCTTTTACCTCCCATCATACACAAAAACCCAATAGCCATTACTGCTAACCCTATTATCATCCATAGGTAGTTTCCCTTATCAAAAAGATTAGGCATTTTTGAATTTGATGGCTGTGTTGGTTTAACCGTATTCATGTTGTTTAGTTTATATGCAAATAAAAGAAATAATATTTATAACCACATCCCTTTAGGATCGTATTAACTAATAAAGGTCATCCAGCTTCATACGCAGGTATTTTAATACCGAACGGTGCGTACTTACAACCGAAATGATAATGCCTAAGATGATAATACCCATAAATAAGATCGCCATGCTCTTATTATCATGCAGACTTTTAAAATCCGGCACAAAATATTCTACTATCAATACCGTACTATAAACAGCAAGAATGGCTAAAAGCGCAGAAATAAGTCCGTTTACGATGGCCCTGATATCAATAGGCTTGGCAATGAACCATCTTGTAGCGCCCACCATCTGCATCGTTTTAATTAAGAAACGATTGCTGTACATGGCCAGTCTGATCGTATTATCAATAGAAATTATTACCAAAATTGTCAATATCATGGCAATGATCAAAAAAACCAATGCACCAGCCTTTACATACTTACTCACCTTATCTACTGCTTCCGTTGGGAACTTAAATTCTGATATCACACCAGGGAACGTGGCCTGTAAATTTTCTGCCAGCATACTCAGACTATCACGCTGCACATGATCGGCCTTTACATTAAAATCAATACTCTCCGGCAAAGGGTTATTTTGAATAAATTGTCTCCAGCTGGTATCGTTATCCGCGTTATAGCGTTGTATCGCCATTTCTTTGGTTACGTATTGTGCCGATTTTACATACGGAACAGCCGCAATATATTGTTGTAAGCTATCGATCTCGGGTTGGGTTGCATCACGGTTCAAAAAAGCCTGTATTTGAATGCTTTCTTTTAGATAATCGCCTGTTTTGCGAACGTCTATAAAAAACCATCCTACAATACCAAACAAGAATAACACCAATGCCACCCCGATGATAGCGTAAGCGTAAGTCGTTTTTCCTCTTTTACTTGATCCTTTTCCGAATTGTGACATGTGTACTATTAAATTTTTAGATCCTGGATTGGGCGCAAATGTAATTAATTTTAAAGGCTTTACTGTACTTTTGCCCTCACCAAATTATTTTAAATGTTGAATTTTAAATGTTAAATTTTTATATAGCATTCATTCAACATTTAAAATTCAAATTTCAACATAAAAACAGGCAATGGAATACGATTTTAGGAAGATAGAGCAAGACTGGCAGCGCAATTGGAAGGAAACGGCCGCTTATAAAGTGAGCAACGATTCTCCTAAGCCCAAGTATTATGTATTGGATATGTTTCCTTACCCAAGTGGTGCCGGTTTGCATGTGGGCCATCCGTTGGGTTATATCGCCAGCGATATTTACAGCAGGTATAAAAGATTGAAGGGTTTTAATGTATTGCACCCAATGGGGTACGACAGCTTCGGGTTACCTGCAGAACAATATGCATTGGAAACGGGGCAACACCCTGCAGTAACCACAGAAAAAAATATAAAGACGTTCAGGGAACAATTAGATAAAATTGGTTTTTGTTATGATTGGAGCCGCGAAGTAAGAACAAGCGATCCAAATTATTACAAATGGACACAATGGATCTTCTTACAAATATTTCATAGCTGGTATGACCGTGTTGCAAAAAAAGCAAGGCCGATCAGTGAGTTAATAGAGGCTTTTGCTTTGAAAGGAAGTATTGCTGACGACCGGCCACTTACCACCGACCACCAATTTACTGCAGATGAATGGAAAGCATTTACTGATGTGCGTAAGCAGGAAGTATTGATGGATTATCGTTTATCATTCAGCGCTTACGGCGAAGTGAATTGGTGCGAAGCATTAGGAACGGTATTGGCAAATGATGAAGTGGTGAATGGTGTGAGCGAACGCGGTGGCTATCCTGTTGTAAAAAAGAAAATGCGCCAATGGTATTTGCGCATTACAGAATATGCCGATCGTTTGTTAGAAGGATTAGAACGCATCGAGTTCAGTGATGCCATGAAAGAAATGCAGAAGAACTGGATCGGGAAAAGTCAGGGTGCAGAGATAGACTTCGAAGTGAAAAGTGAAAAGTCAAATCCAAAAAGTTTAAAAGTATACACTACTCGTCCGGATACAATTTTTGGCGTTGATTTTATGGTGATCGCTCCGGAACACGAACTGGTTGCTGAAATAACTACTGCTGCGCAGAAAGATGACATTCAAAAATATCTCGATTATGTAAAAAGCAGAAGCGAACGGGAACGCATGAGCGAAGTAAAACAAATTACGGGTTGCTTCACTGGTGCGTATGCGATCAATCCTTTTGATGGAAAAGAAATTCCTATCTGGATAGCGGAGTATGTATTGGCAGGATATGGTACCGGCGCGATCATGGCCGTGCCTTGCGGCGATCCACGCGATTTTGGTTTTGCCAAACACTTTAATATTCCTATCACCAATATCATCGGTTCTTATTTTAATGGCGAAGAAGCCAATGCAACAAAAGATGCCATCTTAGAGAACTCAGGTTTTTTAAATGGCAAAGTGATGAAAGAAGCAATGAGCATTGCTATTGATAAGATAGAAGCAATGGGCATCGGTAAACGCAAAGTAAATTACAGGATGCGTGATGCAGGCTTCAGTCGCCAGCGTTATTGGGGCGAACCATTTCCTATCATCTGGAGCGACGGTGTTGCTATTCCTTTAGAAGCTGAAGAACTGCCGTTGATATTACCGGTAGTAGAAAAATACGGACCCGGTCCTGAAGGAGAAGGCCCGTTAGCCAATATTACAGACTGGGTAAATTTACCCGAAGGTGGCAGAAGAGAAACTTCTACAATGCCCGGCTACGCTGGTTCTTCCTGGTATTTTTTACGTTATATGGATCCGCGTAATAATGATGCATTCTGTGACAAAAAAGCAAGTGATTATTGGGGACAGGTAGACTTATATATCGGAGGGACAGAACATGCTGTTGGCCATTTATTATACAGCAGGCTTTGGACAAAAATATTATTTGATCTTGGTTATGTTGGACATGATGAACCTTTTAAGAAATTGGTTAATCAGGGGATGATAACGGGTAGTAGTCGATTCGTTTATAAAGCAGATTTGATTTTCAATCTTGAGGAACATAAAGATTACCTTTCTGATGATTCTAATTTCAATAAAGAAAATGCAGTATTTATATCTAATAAATTTTATACTGAACTTAGTGAAGGTGGTTTTGAAAAGAAATTATCTTTCTTAAAAGATCATTCGGAAAATATTTCTAAATTAATTAAATCACAAGAAGATCAACCGCTTGCCATCAGTTTTCATAAAATCAGAGTTGATGTAAATTTTGTCGATGGAGTTGAATTAAATGTTAGCGAATTTAAAAAATGGAGAAATGGAGAATATGCAAATGCTGAATTAATTTTAGAAGAAGGTAAATACATCTGCGGTTCCGAAACAGAAAAAATGTCTAAATCAAAATACAACACAGTTAATCCTAATGAATTAGTTGACAAATACGGCGCGGACACATTCCGCATGTACGAAATGTTCCTTGGCCCGGTGGAACAAAGCAAACCTTGGGATACAAAAGGCATTGAAGGCGTGCATCGTTTCTTAAGAAAATTATGGCGCTTGTTCAATGATGATGTAAAAGGCAAAGTGTGGACAGATGAAAAAGCAACCGATGCAGAATTAAAGATCTTACATCGTACCATAAAAAAGATCGAAGAAGATACAGAACGCTTTAGTTTCAACACTGCGGTAAGTACATTTATGATCTGCGTGAATGAACTGGCAGATGCAAAGTGTAATAAGAAAGAAGTGTTGCAACAAGTATTGATCTTACTAACACCTTACGCACCGCATATTGCAGAAGAATTATGGCACCAGTTAGGAAACGCCGGCAATATTATTGACGCAGCCTATCCAAAATTTGATGGCAAATATTTGATAGAGTCTGATAAAGAATACCCTATTTCTATTAATGGTAAAATGCGCACTAATATCAATATTTCTTTAACTGCTACGCAGGAAGAAGTAGAAAAAATTGTTTTGGCCAATGAGCTTATTCAAAAATGGACAGAAGGAAAACCACCCAAAAAGATCATTTTTGTAAAAGGCAAAATGGTGAATATTGTTGTATAAAAATTCAAAAATAAATAAAGCTTTATGAAAAATATTTTTATTGCTGTTGTTTTGGTATCGTTCCTACTCTCCTGCAAAAAGGCTTCAGTGCCTGGTTCAAAAACTACATTAACAGCAGCTATTGATGGGGCTAATTATAGCGCCACTCAGCAAAAAAATTTCACAAGAATCCGGCTTCCAAATGACAGCACTGAATTTTTTACTTTAAATGGATTGGATGGCGCCGGAAATTATATGGAGATAGGCCTTGAATCCATTCATAACCTTACAACAAAAACCTATACACAGACGGCAGATTCAACTGTATTAGTAGATATTTATTTTCAGGGAGTATCTAGTGCAAATGTATTTTGGGCTGTTTATTCATCAACAAACCCTTCTTCGATCACGATAACTCATATCGACAGTGTTTCCATAGCAGGTACATTTGCCGGAACTATTTATGATAATGGCGATTCAACAACAGATTCGAAAACAGTCACAAACGGAACATTTTTATTGAGCAGTCAATAAGTAAATAGCTTCTGATATTTAAACTGTAAAGCAAGAGCTTTGCGATTTTATTTTGGATAGGCGGTAATAGTTATCGCCTTTTATATTTTAGTTTTATTAAAATTTACAACACTATGAAATACTTCTTCATGATCGCTTTATCAGTATTACTATTTGTATCCTGTAGAAAATCAGGACCGGATAATATTATTTTGCCAAATACAATATCTGCAACAATCAATGGAACTAATTATGTGTTTAACCAGGGTGTAGGTAAGTTTATAAACACTTCCAGCGATTGGAGTAAAACCGTACAAATAGCCGCATCAGATTCAAAGAATGATTTCTTTGGTGTCCTTATTGAATCATCTACAGTGTTAGGATTAGGATCTTATGTTTCCGCCATCTCCTTTCCTACTAATTACGGATCGATCCGATTTGGCAATTATGGTCCTGAAATAACTTATACCGGCAGAAGCGATAGTAGCTCCACTACAATAACAATCACTTCTGTTACTGATGGATTGATACAAGGCACTTTTGAAGGGACTATTTACGTCGATGGCGATTCGTCGCTTCCTTCGATACCGGTTACAAATGGTAAATTCAGCGTATCTACCAATTAGGAATAATTTTTGTATAGCTATAAATCATGAGCAATATAAATTATCAAGACCTCGCCGCAGATTGGATCGATGCCTGGAACAAACGGGACATCGACAGGATAATCGATCACTATGCCGATAATGTAGAGTTTCACTCCCCAACTGTAAACAAAAGATGGAACATTACCGACGGCAAACTAAGCGGTAAAGAAAAACTTAAACAACATTTCCTAAAAGGTTTTGAAGAAGCGCCCAATTTACACTTTGAATTTGTTGAGCTGGTTCCTGAAAAAGACAGCGTGATCATTACTTACAAAAGAGAAACCGGGCAGATCGTTTCAGATTACATTAGGCTGAATGAAAACGGTAAAGCTATATTAGTAAACGCCTACTACCATTTAAAAGAACAGTAAAATCCAAGTTAAAAAGCTTCAAAGTTCCCCCTTCAGGGGGCGGAGGGGGTTTGATTTCTTTGTACCTTTACAAATCACAATGGAAATTAAAGCTGGCGCCATATTAGCAACCATCAATAACCCGGACGATTTGAAGAAATTGAACCGGGGGCAGTTACAACAGGTATCTGACGAGCTGCGCCAATACATTATTGATGTGGTGAGTATTTATGGCGGCCATTTTGCTGCCAGCTTAGGCGTTGTTGAATTAAGTGTTGCCCTACATTACGTTTTCAATACACCTTACGATCAGCTGGTTTGGGATGTAGGCCACCAGGCATACGGACATAAAATTTTAACCGGTCGCAGGGATAATTTTTACACCAACAGAAAATACGGCGGACTAAGCGGTTTCCCGAAACGCAGCGAAAGCGAGTACGATACTTTTGGTGTTGGCCATTCTTCTACTTCTATTTCTGCCGCGCTCGGTATGGCAATGGCTTCTCATTATAAAGGAGAGACCGACAGGCAACATATTGCAGTGATAGGCGATGGCGCAATGACTGCAGGTTTAGCATTCGAAGCATTGAACCATGCAGGTATCGAAAAAAGTAATGTGCTTATTATTTTAAATGATAACGACATGGGCATCGACCCTAGTGTTGGTGCATTGAAAGAATATTTAACAGACATCACAACTTCTCAAACCTATAATAAATTAAGAGATGATTTTTGGAAAGCCTTGGGCAAATTGCCGGGTAAAAATTTCTCGAGAGATCTTGCTTCAAAAATTGAGGCGGGATTAAAAGGTGTGGTAAGTAAAAGCAGTAATCTTTTCGAATCTTTACAACTACGTTATTTCGGCCCGATCGACGGACATAATATTACCAAGCTTGTTGATACTTTAAAGGACCTGAAAGATATTCCCGGTCCAAAAATTTTACACATCAAAACTGTAAAAGGAAAAGGCTACGAGCTGGCAGAGAAAGATCAAACCAAATGGCACGCACCGGGTTTGTTTGATAAAGTAACAGGAGAAATATTTAAAAAGAAATTTGATCTTCCACAGCCACCAAAATACCAGGATGTTTTTGGACATACTATTATTGAACTGGCAGAGAAGAATGATAAAATATTCGGCATCACGCCGGCAATGCCGAGCGGCTCTTCCTTAAAGTATATGATGGAGAAAATGCCTGACCGTGCTTTTGATGTAGGTATCTGCGAACAGCATGCGGTTACATTGAGCGCGGGTATGGCAACGCAGGGCATGCGTGTGTTTTGCAATATCTATTCGTCTTTTATGCAAAGAGCATATGATATGGTGGTGCATGATGTAGCGATACAAAATTTACCCGTAGTATTTTGTTTAGACAGAGCGGGCTTGGTTGGAGAAGATGGCCCAACGCATCATGGTGCGTATGATATCGCTTATATGCGTTGCATACCAAACATGATCGTGAGTGCGCCGATGAATGAATCTGAATTGCGTAACCTGATGTACACTGCGCAATTGGAATCAACAAAAAATCCGTTCGTTATCCGTTATCCGCGTGGCGAAGGTGTTATGCCGGAATGGAGAACCGAAATGAAAGAAATAACAATTGGTACCGGTAGAAAAATAAAAGACGGAGAAGAAATAGCTATTCTATCTTTTGGGCATCCGGGAAATTTTGCTGCAGCGGCTATACGTGATGTAAGAGCAGAAGGCATTAACCCTGCTTTATACGATATGCGTTTTGTAAAACCGATCGATGAAAAATTATTACACGAGGTCTTCAGTAAATTCAATAAAGTAATTACGATAGAGGACGGTACAGTTGTTGGCGGCTTCGGAAGTGCTGTGTTGGAATTTATGAACGAGCACAATTACAAAGCCGATGTAAAAATAATGGGCATACCAGACAGGCTTGTTGAACATGGCACTCCTAAAGAATTATACAACGAGATCGGTATCGATGCCAATCATATTGCACAGGCGTTACGAGAAATGGCCGGTGTAAAAGTTTCACAATAAAATTGTTTTACGCAAAGTCGCGTAAGATAGCAAAGCCGCAAAGTCAACTTTGCGGCTTAATTTTTTTCTTAGCACCTTTGCGTGAAATTTTTTATTTATTTACAGTAGTTGTATACAATATCTTTCCATTCTCATTAATATACTGTATCAACAATTCCTTACTTGTTAAGCTTGCGCCTACAAAACCGAAATCCTGCATCGCAAATTTTGCATAGGGTGCTGATGTTACAGGCGTTGCTTCTGAACCTGCTCCTGAAATAATTTCTACAAAATGATATTCTGCCGGCTGGTCATATTCCAATACATGTTCATGTCCGCAGAAATATGCATCTACTTTATATTTTTCAAATAACGGGCCGAAAGAATTCTGCATATCGCCCGTTTTTCCTTTTCTTCCGCCGGCACTGTATAGAGGATGATGACCAATTACAAATTTCCAGGTTGCGGTACTATTTTTCAAACCATCTTCCAGCCACTTTTTTTGTGCTGCTGTATCTACACCTTTTACATTTGCGCTATAGTCTTCACTTCCGTAATAATCTGTTTGAAAAGGAGTGGTATCAATAAAAAAGAATTCGGCTGTACCGCCATCACTCAATTTTTTTACAACACTGTAATACCTCGCCGGCATGATCCATCTTGCACTTATTTTACTGTACGCAACTTCTGCATCAGGATTTGTTTTGTAATCATGATTGCCTAACACAACATACCAGTCATCATACAAAGGATGTTGCGTATACACATTTTCGAATGAGCTTTGCCAGCTTGGGTCAAATACACTCATTACACCACTCGGATAAAAATTATCTCCAACAATAATATTAAAAGTTGCTTTTAATCCAACTGTTGCATCACTCATTTCCTGCGCTACATTTCTTTGGTGTTGTTCGCCATGTCTTCCCCAATCTCCCATGATCAAAAAGTTCAGCGATTTTTTTATGGTCTGCAAATTTTCGATCACGCCTGTTGGATGACCAGTTGCCGTTTGTACCTGGCTATTATCTGTTTGCGCATTGGCTACTATAAACAGTTGAATCAGAACCAAAAAGAAAAATAATTTTTTCATCACCACATTAATTTTTTAATAAAACAATGATGCAAGTTGCCTTCGCCATTTAAAGAAATCGTTAATTATTTATAAAGCAATTATTACGAAATTATTATGATATGGTTATATAGTACCGGTGGCTATGGTTCGTATTGGCAAAGCACAATATTTGCAAAAAAATTGCTCTAACGTTGAAAAAGCCCATCATAACAAAGTTATTTTTCTGCCTGATCTTTTTATTGGCGTGCACACAAGTTCGCGCTGGTAATATAAAAGGACAAGTACTGGATGACCATACCGGTGAACCGATCGTAGCTGGTACGGTAACAATAGTTGGAACCAATTTTAAAACAATCACGGGCTTAGATGGCTCTTTTACATTTAAACATATTCCTGCAGGCAGCTACACCATCACAATTACTTCCGTTTCATATGAAGTGTTAACTAAAGATATAATTATCGGTAATGATGAAACTACTGTAACTGTAGAAGCTAGGCTGATCAACGCTTCTAAAAAAATGGATGAAGTTGTTGTTACAAGAAGTGTTAACAGATCGGGCACTACTGATCAAAGCGCAAGGTCAATAGAAAAAAATGCTGATAACATCCTTAATGTTTTATCTGCCAAAACAATTCAGTTGGCGCCTGATGTAACGGTGGCCAACATTTTACGCCGTGTTTCAGGTGTTACAGTTGATAGGGGCGAAAGTGGCGAGGGCCGTTATCCTGTTATCCGCGGTATGGATAAAAGATATAATTACACCTTGATCAATGGAATAAAAATACCGAGTCCGGATGATAAGAACCGTTATGTGCCGATGGATATTTTCCCATCTGATATATTACAGAGACTGGAAGTCATTAAAGCATTAACACCGGATATGGAAGGCGATGCCATTGGTGGTGTGATGAATTTAGTGATGAAGGATGCACCCGAAAAATTTTTATTGGAAGCACATGGAGCCGGCGGTTATTCACAAATGCTTTTTGATAATACATTTTCAGTTTATAATCATAGTGCTGTTAACGCTAAATCGCCCGCGGAAATAAACGGATCTTCTTTCAATGCTTCTTATGCAGATTTCTCCAAAGCAAATCTGGTCTTTACTCCACAAAAACCTTTACCTGATGGGCAATTCGGGTTGACTTTAGGAGATCGTTTCTTCCATAATAAACTAGGGATCATTGTAAGCGGCTCATACAATAGCATCAACAGGTTTCATAAAGAAATATTTAATGAAGCCAGTCCTCAGCCTTCGGTGATTTTTGGTGGAAGTCAGCCTGCATTAACCGATATGGAATTACGCAACTATTCTATCAACGATACCCGGGTGGCTTTAATTGGTAAGATCGATTATCGAATTAATAGTAGCAATAAAATTGATTTCTCTACGGTCTTTACCCAGCTCACAACGTATCAGTCAAGATTAATAACAGACTCAATATTTGGTTCCCGCACTGAAGCAGGTGTTGCTGATGTAAATTATTCAGATCGTTCCAAAACAAATACACAAAGCATTTTCAATGCAACCTTACAGGGATTGCACCAGATCAGTAAACATATAGCCGTTGATTGGTCAGGCGCTTATTCTATCGCAACACAAAAAACGCCGGACCAGGCAGAGTTAACATTGGCGCAAAATGTTACACCTGATAGTTCAGGAACATTATTATTATCCGGGTTAGATCGTATCTGGCAACATAATGCTGATAAGGACCTTGCGGGTTATCTGAACCTTCATTATAAATTCAATATTGGTTCACAAAAATTTGATATAGGCGTTGGCGGAATGGATCGCCATAAAGAAAGAGATAATTATTACAACGAATATAGTTTTCAATTAACCAGTTCGAATGTTGCATACACTAATATTTATGATGCGCCTTTTGTGCTATTACATGGCAATCAAAAAGGAACGCCTAACAGTCCGAATATTTACTCAGCGACTGAAGATGTAAGTGCCGGCTATTTTGATATTCGCTGGACACCCAATAAAAAATGGAATATCCTTGCAGGAGTAAGGTTTGAAAGTACCAGTCAATCTTATACGCAATCCGCAGACACCACCATGTCGGGTGGTGCACCAACGGGAACTATATCCTATCTCGATCCTTTACCGAGCCTGCATGTTAAATATAAATTGAATGATAAGAGTGCCTTGCATTTTTCTTATTTCAGTTCTATTTGTCGCCCTGGTTTTTTTGAGATCGTACCTTATCAGTTCGTATCTGAATATTATACAGAAGTAGGAAACGATAGCCTGCAACATTCACAGGCACAAAATATTGATGTGCGTTACGAATATTTTCCTGGAGGTGCCGATCAGATCTTGTTTGGTGCATTTTATAAGAACATACAAAACCCGATCGAATATGCCTACGAAAGGCCCGCTACCAGCTCAAGTGTAATAAAACCCGTGAATGGCGCAACGGCAACAAATATTGGATTTGAATTAGTGTACACAAAATACTTTCATAAGTTCGGCATCTCTGCTAATTATACCTACACATATTCTAATGCCCCTACGGTTAAAAAACATCCGTACAAATATGTAGATAGTGGCGGCGATACCACAACAACGGAAAAAGATGTTACCGTAAATATTCCGTTACAGGGCCAGGCTGCACATATTGGTAATCTCTCTTTGTTATATAAAGATGGAAAAAGCGAATTGGAAATTCAATTGGCCACTATTTATACCGGCAGGCATATTACTTATTTATCAGGTTATGACGGAATGGATTACTGGCAACGCGGATCAGTGATCATGGATTTTTCTGCAGAGAAAAAATTTGGGAAACATTTTGCTGCTTATCTAAAACTGGGGAACCTATTAAATACTGCTGACATTATAGAGATGTATCAAAACAGTGATTTCTTAAAAGGCCCAGGCAGTCTTCAATGGCCATCGCAAAACCGCAGCGACAGGGTTTTAATACAAAAAAAATATTATGGTCAAACCTACCTGGTAGGTATCAGGTATCAATTTTAAAAACACGATCAACATAAACAACTATTAATTAAAATCAAAAAACACAATTATGAAATCTCTGAGAATAATCAGCTATGTGGCGGCAAGTATCTTGTTGCTTACATCATGCAAAAAAAATAGTGATAAGATCACTACGGGAGGGAACAATAATAACCTTCCTGCTAATGCAGTAAGTGATTCCGTTCCTCTTTGCGGAGCAATTAAAGGAACAATGGTTACCGGTAAAACTTATATCATCGGTTGCAATGTTACCGTTAACGCCGGTGATACTTTGTTATTACAACCGGGCGTAACAGTGAAAGTAGATCCTAACGTTATTGTTATTGTTAAGGGTACTTTTATTTCTGATGGTACGGCTGCTCAACCTAATACGATCACTTCGTTAAGCGTTAAAACAGATAACCCTTCTGCCAACCCTTTAACGGATTCTGCCTTTTCAGGAAAATGGTATGGTATCAATTGTGATACAACCTGCGCTTTATTTGTAATGAAATATACACATATTGAAGGTTCGGGCGCTACGTATGCATCTGCTCCTATATCAGGATTGGCGCCAAGTACGCCATCATGGGCTATCTTCTTCCAAAATCCTAATGGCGTATTTATATTGGAAGATAGCTGGATCTATGGAACTGTTGATGACGCGGTACGCGTGACTGATGGAAAAGTAAATATCATGAGGAACACTTTTGAAAAAACAGGACAATTCAGTGGAGAAGCATTAAATGTGAAAAGCGGTACAGTAGGTAACATCGCTTACAATTTATTTGTAGGTAGTGCCACCAACGGTACTAAAATTTCAAATGCAGGATTAACTGCTATCGAATGTAATGTGGATGTGTATAACAACACTTATATTGATTGCGGTTTCCGTCAAACAAGTACTTCTGCTCATGGAGGTTCTATTGATATTGAAAAAGGCGCTGAAGGAAATTTATACAATAATCTTTTTGTGAATTGCAAAAAAGGATTAAGGGTTGTTGGTGGAGGAAGCGCTGCAGATACTTCTAACTGTCATTATGGATATAATTTTTATTATGGAGATTCTGCCGTTATCTGTAATAATTTTTATCCTGTTGGAGATGTATCACATCCTCAAACCACTGATATCCCAACACCATCAACTTATTTACCGGGAGCCTATACGCTTGGTGCAGCTTATACCCCTACGATAAACATTATAAGCATCAATAATAATTTATTTTCAAATTTTACCTTGCCGAATTTTGCTTATCAAAATTATAACTATGCATCAGGTTTTAATTTTCATTTAACAAGTGGTTCTCCTGCTATAGGAAAAGGTTATACAGGTTTAACCCCATTTAGCAATGTACCGGTAGATGCTATTTATGGTTCATCGGCCATTACAGCGCCCGGAACCGATATTGGTTGCTACCAAACAAACGGAACAGGTAATCAACATTAATACCAACAAAATATTTTTACAACAGCTGCTTAAATTTTTAAGCAGCTGTTTTATTATAAAGTAACTTTAGATTAAGATCTACATGAAACAGTTAGTACGCTCAATATTTATAGCGATCATATTTATAATAGCATTTGCTAAAGCTGATGCACAGGGCGGCGGCCCACCCATGCTTACTGATGACCCTGCTACTTTAGATAAAGGAACTTTCGAAATAAATACTTCTATCAATTCACAAATAACAAAAGAAGTGCAGTTAGCTGTGCCCTATGTAGATGCAAACTATGGTATCAATAATGATATACAATTAAAAGTAGAAGCGCCTTACCTCATCACGTACGATGAACAAAAACATGCCAACGGAAAATTCGTTGATCCTTTATTTGGTGTTAAGTGTCATTTGGTTCATGAAGAGAAATATTTTCTGTCTGTATCAACTTATCCGCAGTTTACCGTCACCGGAACACAGAAAGGATTTTTAGTGCCCTTGTTACTGTCAAAAACAATTGGCCAATTTACTATTGGTGAAGAGGTCGGTTATTTATTTGTTGAGAAAGATTCCAGTAGTTTGCTCAATGGAAATTTATTGAGTTATCATCCAACGAAAAGGTTAGAATTGATGGGAGAATTCTTTTGGCAAAAAAGCTTTCGTCCAACAATAGCAACTGTTGGTTTTATGAATTATGGCTGCCGGTATACATTCAATAAAACATTTACGTTCATTGGTTCCGTTGGAACTCAAGTGATCACACCATCCAACCAGGAGCGGCAATATTTCTTTTCCTTCATCGGGATACAAAGCGATTTCTAAATTCGCTTATTTTTCCAACACCAGTATTTCGAATGTTCCGGGTATTAGTTTTGGTTTTGTATTCGGCACTGCAGGTTCAAAATCTGCCGTAGGCAAATAGATACGGTGTGTTTTTTGATCAACAGCGATCGTTCTGGCACCTTTCTTTGTTACAACTTTATCGATCGCTTTCAGTTTGCTCTCAGAGTTTTCTTTGATCACTGTTAAAGTACCATCCCCGCAGGATGCGAGTACATTATGCAGGGTTGAATCAAAAGCAACGCCATCACAGCTTTCGCCGATGGGTAAGTGGCTAATGATCTTTCCATTGATATTATCCATCACGATCAATAATTTATTATCACATCCCGAAAACAGCCGCTTTGTTTTTATATCAATGGCTAATCCTGTTGGGGCCTCACCTGGCGCAAGTGGCCAATGGCTCATCACTTCCAGCTTTTTCATATCAACAGCAACTATTTCATTCTTATCTTCTATGTTCACAAAAACTTTCCCTGCATTATCACTTACTATCACTTCGGGTTTACCGCCTACATCAATGCTATCAACAACTTTATCAGTAAAAGGATCAATAATGCTCAGGTTTTTACTTTTACCATTACAGGTAATTATTTTTTTGGAGAAAGGATCATATAAGATCGCATCAGGGTTTTGCCCGGTAGCTATCTGTCCAAGAATACTATCTGTCTGCAGATCAAAAACAGTTACCGTATTTATTTTCCCATCGCTTATATAGCCTTTATTTAATTCATCCACAAAAGCAATTCCATGTACACCAATAGTATTAGGAATGATGCCAGCAGAATCTCCCGTTGTTCTGTCTAAAATATTTACAACCGTAGCATGCGATTGATATAATTTATTTGACCCAGGATCAACTGCAATAAAATCCCATCCGCCCGAACCACTAATATGGAATGTTGTAGCAACATGATAACCGCTTACTGTTTGTGCATGCAAACTGTTCAATGCAATAACAAATGTCAGTAATAAAAAAAGCCTTCTGTATATTTTCATAAAATTGTATAGTTGTCAAAAATAACGAAATGATATTCTTTATAACATGATCTGCGTTTATTAACGATTTTTTATTCTGCTTTGATGTGTATGAAAAAAGCTTAGTGAAATTAATCACCAAGCCCTTTCTTATATATAATCCCCGCACCAATTTATCTTCTTCCTGCTCCGCCGCCGTGTTCTCCTCCACCGCCACCGCCGCCCATATGTTCTCCACCGCCTCCACCCATTGGTGCAGGATGTGATTCCATATGTTGTTGAGGAGGTGCCTGCATATGCTGTTGTTGAGGCATTGCATGTTGTTGCGGTGCAGGATGTGATTGCATCATTTGTGGATGCGCTTGTTCATGCATCGCCGGTTGTGGATGTGATTGCATCATATGTTGTTGTGGCGCTGCATGCATTTGCCCTTGCGGATGCGACTGCACATGTTGTGGTGCTGTTGCATGCATCTGCCCTTGCGGACGTGATTGCACATGTGTTTGTGGTGTTGTCGTATGTTGAGGTGCCGCATTATTCATGTGCGGTTGTCCGCCTGCGCCGGGATGGCTTTGTGACGTTGCAGCATGTCCCTGACTATTAAAAGCATGACCGCCAACTTTATTCATACTTGCTACAGCAGGCCTTCCGTGATTGACAGAAGCTAACTGATTTCTATTTTGTCTTGCTGATTGCTGATGTGTTTCCTGTTCATGTGTAAAATTTGTATGAGGTGCATTCATCGCTGCACGTTCATCGGGCCTTGGTTGTCTTGTAACTCCACCCGGACCGTTAAAGCTCGCACGTCCATTACCACCTCTGCTGCTTGCTACTGATCTGTCTACATAAACATTATGCACCGCAGATCTGTTAACATTGGTAACCGCTGTGTTATATCGGAAATGGCCGCCGCTCCATCTTCCTCCATTGTAACCGTATCCTCCATAGCCATAACCATAATCAACGCCGCCATAAAAACCGATACTCGGTCCCCAATAACCCGGATAAAAACCATAGATCCCATTATTGAATCCCCAATAACATGGTGTCCAATAATAATCAGGTTCAGGTGGTGCTACCCAAACGCCGGGAACCCAATAATATCCATCGGTATCATCGTAGGCCCAATAACCGGGTGTCCAAATATATCCGTCTTCAGGACAAGGAGGCTGTGAATAAACTACCAAAGGTGGTGGAGCAATTGTAGCAGTTACTTCAACACTTACCTGTGCATAGCCTGGCGCAACTGCAGCAAGCATTGCAAAAAGCGCCAATAATATTTTTATCTTTTTCATGCGAAGATGAAAACAATAAGTATGCCTTACTCAAAAACAGGTAAAAAATTCAATAAATACAAAAGGAAAATAGTGAAAGCGGGTACTTTTTTGCCCAGGTAAATTACACACGTTTCAGCCAGCCGGTAATGCTCATCCTTGTACGGTTGGCTTTTGTTACTTCGTGTTCCATTTCATCACTTTTAAAGAAGACGGCTTTTTGAGAATTGGGTTGTATTTTTTGTGCCGTTTCGTTTTGATACACTAATAATTGTCCGCCATCGGTTTCCAGCCAATCATTATTCAAATAATTGATCAAAGAAAATTTCCGGTCGCTATCTGTTTTGAATTGATCCTTATGGCGTTTGTAAAAACTACCTTCTTCATAAACAGCATAATGAAATTCGTAACTGTTGATGCCGGTATAGCAAGTGCTGTTCAACCTGTCAACAAAATTATCGACATGGTGTAAAAATTCCTGTTCAAAAATATTGTCGTGGCTTTTGTCCATCCAGTAAATAGTATCGCTACGCATTTTTTGATTGGCATCTTTAACCTCTTTGTTGCCAATGCCTGCCGCCACCATTAAATTATCATGCTGTAGTTGAAGTATGTTTTGTTGCAAGCCCTGAGATAACGCATCGGTTAAAAAATCAGCGTCAATGCCAATATTATTTTCCAGGTAAGAATCTATCAAAAGGTCGAATTGGTTATCCATTAATGGAAAGATAACGCTTTAAACCATCAAGCTTCAAAAGTCCCCCTTCGGGGGATTAGGGGGCTACTGCTCGTTACTAAAATACACCTTATAAAAACTCATATTCTTCTCCGCATCAAAACCTTTTTCAATTAGTTCTTTATTGCCATGAATGTAGATATGAAAATTCCTGTCCAGCTTCAACACACTTTTAAAAACGCGGGCTTGTTTTTTAACTGCCGCATCGGAAATAGAAAATGAATCATTGATGGGCGCATCAAATTCTGTTTCGTAATTCTTTGTAAAGGTTTTAAATTTTTCTATTCCTTCAGGATTAGAAATTACTTCCGTAGAGAATTCATCCATATCAAAATGATCTTTCTCTTTAAAGTATTTGATAGAACGATTGAGCAGATCGATCTTATCCGCTTTGGAGATATCAAAAGACTCATCCATTTCTGTGGTAACAAAACTTTTATACGCAGTTAACACATTTTGTGTTTGCGTATAATTATCGTTCCTGATCTTCAGTTGCAAAAATTCATCGATCCAGTAAACAGCTTCTGAACGATTTGTCTGATCAACGATCGCGACTTTATAACCCTGCTCTTTTTCTGTATTAAATATCAGGCAGCCCTTATCTAATTTTTTTATGTTGATGGCTTCCTGCTGATAATGCAATTGAAATTGTTTTTGTTCCTGCTCAACAGTTAAGTACGTTTCTTTAGTTTCAGATTTAAAAATGCCGATAGCGGGCCAAAGCTCACCTTCAATTTGCAGGTTCTCAAAATAGCAAATGTACAATTCGCCTGATTTTATTTTCGGGTGTGTAGAGATGTCATACAAATGCTTTGCGATCTGCTGCGAGTTTTTATGAAAGCTTGCCGGATCAGCAAATATCATTTCAGCAAAATGAAAGACCTCGTTCAAATTCAGATCCTCATTCGGATGAAAAAAATGATAGACTTCATTTACCTTTTCAAAAGGCTGCAAAAAGTATTGCATCAACAGGTCATTCAAAATATCATCCTCAATTTGTAAAGGATGTTCAGATAAGGTAACCGGCTCATCTAATACTTTACTACCTATTTTATGAATGGAAAGTTGTGGAAGCGTTGCTCCGAAATATGAGATCATTGCTGTTGGAATATTTTTGCAATGATATTACATCTGAATGATCGAAACACAGCTAGGCTGTTATATAATTTTATTAAGTAAACCTGTCATGACGATTTAAGGGGTGAAAACTTGGCAGACTTTGGACAGATTCGGGGCAGACTTAGATAACTTTTAAATATTTTTATGCCAATTAATCCTAAAATAGCTTTTGGTTTGCTATTTGCTCAAGAAGAAAAGAATATAAATTAAATTAATCTAGAAATTTTTTTTATAAATTCTATCCTTTCTTTTATCCCTTCTCAGTCAATTAATCTCTTAGCTAATAATTTTTGCACAAGCTTTTTGCTTTAAGCTACGCATGCGTAATAGTTAATATTAATACTTACTAAATGTCTTGGCTCTGTAAGAGTTGAGAATAATTAACCGATTTTATTCACAATAAAAATTTAACCAATGTCAAAAACAATAAAAAAAGAAGCGCAAGTAGTAACCAATCAAAGAAAAAGTTATACAAGCCAAGCCGATATTCCCAGTTATACAATGGAAGAGGCTTTAAGAATTCCAAAAGCTATAGTCGAAAATTATGCATCGGGGCCAGTTACACCTATTCAATTAGCACAAGCATTAAAGTTAACGCCTTCAGCAAGTGGATTTAGAATGCTTTGTGGCGCCGCGATTGCCTATGGATTAACAGAAGGTGGCTATAATGCAACAGAAATCAAAATTACAGAACTTGCAAAAAGAGTTTTTAAGCCTCAACAAGAAGGAGATGATTTAATTGCGAAAAGGGAAGCTTTTCTAAAACCAAGAATAATCTCAACATTTATTGCAAAATATGATGGCAATTTGATTCCTCGAAATGATATTGCCTGTAATGTTTTAGAGAGTTTTGGTGTTGGCTCTGATAGAACTGTAGAAATTTTTAATTCAATAATACTTGAAGGAACAAGATTGGGACTTATTAAAGAAATAAAAGGTAAAAATTTTGTAGACTTAAAAGGCGCCGAGATGATAAAAAAAGAAGACCTGATTTTTGATGAACAAAAAGAAATGTTTGTTGGAAAAACTTTTCAAGAAGAAAAACCTATTGAGCAAAATATTTCTGCTATAGTAGATTCAAATGTCGTTATTATAGATGCTCAAAAAAAGAAAAAGGTATACATCTCTCATGGGAAAGACATTTCTTTTGTTGAGCCAATAAAAAAACTTTTAAAATTTGGGGAAATGGAGGCTGTAGTTTCTATTGAAAAACAATCTGTTTCGAAACCGGTGCCTGATAAAGTCATGACAGACATGAGAAACTGCGGAGCAGCTATAATTCATGTAGACGCGGAACAAAAACTTCTAGACAAAGATGCAAAAGAACATTTGATGCTGAATGCAAATGTGCTTATAGAAATAGGTGCTGCAATGGCACTTTATGGAAGAAGATTTATTTTATTAGTAAAAAATGGGATTACGCTTCCAAGTAATTTGCAAGGGTTATATGAAGTTAGATATGAAGGTGAACAATTAAGTGGCGATGTTACAATTAAATTATTAGAAGCTATTAACGATATAAAAAATCAAAGTTTGCCCGAATAAATAAACATTAATTTATATTTTTTAACTGGATAGTCTCTATCTGGTTTTTTTTGTCCCCCCACCTATTCCACCACTAACGTCTCAATAGAATGCGGCAAACTAACGATCAAACTTGCCTGCCCACCGATCCACAGATCATAAGTAAATTTTAGATCGCTTTGGTTCATTACTACTACTGCAATTTTTCCATCGGGGTTGATAAAGGCTGTTGTTAATAATTGCCCGCGTGTGCTGGAGCTGATAATTCTTTTTGCTCCCGGCCTTATAAATTTAGAGAAATGCCCGATATAATAATAAGAGTTGAGGTAGGTTAGCTTGCCTGTTTTTGTATTGGCCATCACCGGTGAAAAACAATAATTGCCTACATGGTTGGGACCGCCTTTTTCATCTAACAGAATATTCCAGTCTGTAAAGCCAACGGTACCGTTGTTGAAATCTTCTATCATGGAGCGTGCATAGGTCTCACCGAATTTCCAGCTATTGAGTTTGCTGCTGTCGAACTCTTCGGCGCAGCCTTCTGTAAATAATAAATGTGTTTGCGGATACGCTTCTGCAACGCGCTTTACATTATCGAAGAGCATGCCGCCGTTAAAATGTTCGTACCAATGGTAGCCGATGCCCCAAACATATTTTGCTGCGCAGGTATCATCTAATACATCGCTGGCACGTTGGTATAGCAGGTCGCGGTTATGATCCCAGGCAATTAAATGGATGCTATCCATCCCTGCGTTCCATAATGTTTTGCCGAGAAAATATTTTATAAAATTCCTTTCTTCATCTGCCGTGTAAATACAAGACTCCCAGGTTTGGATAGCCATCGGTTCATTTTGTACGGTGAGCCCCCAAATTGGTATGCCTTCTTTTTTATACGCATTCACAAACTGCACATAATAATTTGCCCAGGCCTGGTAACAGCTTGGTAATAATTTACCGCCATGCAATACATCATGATTGTCTTTCATCCAGGCCGGCGGGCTCCAGGGCGATGCAAATAAAGTGAGGTGGCCGCCTGCAGCGGCAATGGCATCTTTTATAAATGGTATGCGGTATTTTTTATCGTGCGCAACGGTGAATGTTTTTAGCGTAGTGTCATTGTCTTGTACATAACTATAACTTTCAGAAGAGAAATCGCAGCTACTGATATTTGTTCTACCCAATGTATAACCAATACCTTTTTGAGGATCGTAATAATCCTGCATGAATTTTTTTCTTGTTGCTTTAGGCAACTTAAAATATACTTCTGCAGATGCATCCGTTAACGCACCTCCAATACCAACAAATGTTTGAAATATTTTTGAAGGATCAACAAAAATGCAGGGTTCACTTTCCAATGGTTGTCCGAAAAAATGGAATCCGAGTGTATCCGTAAGCGTTAGTCGCAGATTAGAGCTATCCGCTGTAGTATAAACAGTGATCTTTGTAAAAGGAATGGAATCTATTGTATTTTCCGCCTTTGCGAATTGAATAAATAATAATAATAAAAGAGTTAGCGGTAACCAGCGGTTCATCATTTCGTTTTGGTTTTTTATTATAGCGAATTTCAAGCCGAAGATTATTTAACCGCAAAGTACGCCAAGTAAGCCGCAAAGAAAAACGCAAAGGCCCTTTGCGAATCTTTGCGTTTTCTCTGCGCTCTTTGCGGTTAAACTATTTTTTTTATTGCCGCCGTCTGGTCTCCGACCAACGGCCTTAAGCATAATACTTGTACCGATAATTTATACATTCTAATTCGCCGTTGGTCGGAGACCAGACGGCGGCACAGAGGACCTTCACGCATCTTTGCGATCCTTTGTGCTCTTTGCGGTTAAACTATTTTTTCTTCTTCTGCCCGCGTGTAATTGGCTTGCCGTATTTTTTCATCATCCTGTCTTTCTTCTTTACGAGAAAATTTACCTTTTGGTTCTTGGCAGATTTTTCATGAAAGGCCGGACCCGCTTGTTCAGGCGCTTTCAGCTTGATGATCTTCATGAAAACCTTTGGTTTTTCATCTTCTGTCAATACATCTGATATCACTAAGTTCGCCGGCAATGGTTTTTTAGGGATCACATAGTTCATCAATGCCTCGATCCTTTCTTTATTTTCCGTTTCTCTTTCCGTAATAAAAGTAATGGCGATACCTTTTTTATCGGCACGGCCCGTTCTGCCAATTCTGTGAATATAATTTTCAGGAACTTCAGGCGTATCAAAATTGATCACATGCGTAACTTCTGCAATATCCAAACCGCGCGCAATAATATCTGTTGCAATAATGAAACGGTAATTACCTTCCTGGAATTGTTTTACCGTATTAAAACGATGGTTCTGTTCTTTGTTAGAATGTATCACACCTACTTTCTCCGGAAATTTTTCTGCCAGCTGTTCGTATAATTCATCTGCCAGTTTTTTTGTTGCGGCGAATACCAGCACTTTCGTCATCTCCCGATCTTCTGTCAATAACAATTCCAGCAAATTAACTTTCGTATAAAAATTCGGCACTTCATATCCGATCTGTATAATATTTTCTAAGGGCGTACCTGTTGGCGCCGCTTCAATTCTTACCGGATCATTAAAATAAATATCCATCAATGCTTCTACATCCTCCGTGATCGTTGCAGAGAACATCAGGTTTTGTCTTTTTGGTGGCAGCAGGTCTAAGATATTTTTTAGCTGGGTTCTAAATCCAAGGTTCAGCATTTCATCTACCTCATCGATAACTACTCTTTTGATCGTCTTTAATTTTAAAGAGCCTGTTAGCATGATATCGTATAACCTACCGGGCGTACCAACTAAAACATCCACACCTTGCTCAACGCGAGCTACCTGTGTTTTAATATTTACGCCGCCGTACACGCCTACTGCATCAATACTCATATACTTGCCTAATTCTTTAACCGCTTCTACAACCTGTGCTACCAGCTCTCTTGTTGGTACAACGATCAATATCTGTGGATCTTTATTTTTTGAGAATTTCCACTGGCGAAGCGTAGGTAATAAATACGCAAATGTTTTACCTGTACCCGTTTGTGCAATGCCACAAACATCAACCCCAGACATGATCACAGCAAAAGCCTTGCGCTGAATGGTGGTTGGGTTACGATAACCCAGGTCATCCAAAGCGCTCAATAATGGGGTATTTAAATTTAATTCGTCGAAAGTCATGATTTGTAAATAAGCAGCAAAGGTACTTAAATAAAAAACCACCAGACATTGCTGTCCGGCGGTTACACTTTACACTCAAAAACCAAAACTTAATCGTTGAAATCCATGGGAACTTCTACGGCCAATAACTCTGTGTCTTCATCTGCAGTTATGCTAAACGAATCCGTTTCAGAAACACCGATGGCGTCTCTTGTACCTAATTCAATATTGTTAACGGTTGCTTTTCCTTTTATCACTACTAAATAAACACCGTTGCCTTTAAAGGCATTTGTATAAGTAATTTCTTTGCCCGCTTCTATTTTTGTTAAGGCAAAACGTGCATCCTGGTTGATCCATAGGCCGCCATCTGCTTCATTCGGACTCACCACAAACTGCCATTTATTGATCCTGTCTTCCAAAGAGAAAGTACGCTGATCATAACGTGGTTTAATATTTCTAACTTTTGGGTACACCCATAATTGAAATAAATTAATAGGTTCCGTTTTTGAATCATTGCTTTCAGAATGCTGAACACCGCTGCCGGCGCTCATTATTTGTACATCGCCTGCTTTGATAACGCCTTCACCGCCTGTATTGTCTTTATGATATATCGCACCACTTAATGGTATCGTTACAATTTCCATATTATCGTGCGGGTGCGTTGGAAAAGCACCGCCACCTGCAATATGATCATCATTCAAAACCCTTAATAATCCGAAATGGACTTTTTCAGGGTTGCTGTATCCAGAGAAACTGAAGTAATAATTTGCTTTTAACCAACCGTGGTTGGCACTGCCTCTTTCGGCTGCTTTCTGTATTACTGTTTTCATTATTTTATCCTTTTTTTTATTTATGATGTAAATGTCAAAACGGGTGCCAGCGGGCAGATTGCTGACAATTCGGCAATATAGTTGCTATACTGAAAGTAAGGATGAAAAGTTTCACGCAAAGGCGCTAAGTTAAATGCAAAAGCCGCAAAGGTTGACTTTGCGGCTTTACTATCTTGGCGTCTTTGCGTGAAATAAAACTAAAAAGAAGTCATATCATCATAAGGCAATATCTCGGATGCATCTTCAACACGGTCTTCATTGTATTCAATGATAAAATTATTTCTTCCTTCACCGATCGATAACATCAAAAATTTCATTTGCACCAATTCCAATAAACTTAAGAACAAAAAGATAGCGTGGATACGGTTCTCGCAGGTTTCAAATATTTTTTCGAAAGAAACCGTTTTACCCAACCTACAAGTATCTAACATAAATTCACGACTGCCTTCCATGGTGTATTCGTATTGAACAACCGTGTGGACCGGTTTATTATTTTTATCATGTAATCTTTGAACAACTTTTTCAAAGGCCTTCATCAGCTTGAATAAAGTAACGGCCTGTATCTCCGTTCCTTCGCCTGCATTTTCGCCTATCAGCGATAGTTCTTTTTGTAAGTTACCACGCTTCACTACCATCATGCGCAGCGCTTCCATCTCTGCCATTTGCGTGGATGCTTCTTTGAATTTTTTATATTCAAGTATCTTATCAATTAATTCTTGTCTTGGGTCAATTTCATTTCCTAAAGCATCGATCTCTTTGCGCGGCAATAACATTTTTGCTTTGATGCGCATTAAAGTGCTGATGAATAAAATGAATTCACTGCTTAATTCGATATTCAGCTTTTCAGAGCTATGGATAAAATCAAGAAAATCATTCGTGATCTTAGTAATAGGAATATTATAAATATCCAGCTCATCTCTTTCAATAAAGAATAGCAAAAGGTCGAAAGGGCCTTCAAACAGGTCGAGTTTAATTTGATAAGTAGGAGCGTTCACTGAAAAAGTTTAGAAATAAAAAATCTCCCGCGGCGGCGGGAGACAAATGTATAAATAAGTTAAGAGATATTACAATTTAGCTGCAAAACCTATACCCAGTGTGGATAAAACCTGCAAACCCTGCGCATGTGTGGGCCTGTCGGGATTTTTGATATTATCATCATCCAAAAAGTCGATCTCATAGGTAACCTGTAACCACTTATTCACTTTTAATAAGAATTGGTTGGTAGACAGGATGCTCACATTTGACGCAACGCCTAAATAATCGGAGTAAAGATCAACCCTGCCGATATATTTCACATTTTTGAAGATATCTTTTCTCATGCTGATCGTTACAAAAGCACCGAACTCCGTCTTGACTCTTTTCAATGTATCTACACCATATAAAGTTGCCAAAGGGGTTTCCCTAATAAACTGGCCCGGATTTTTAGGATCAGGAAATTCACCGTCTGCTGCTGCATAGCTATAAGGATCATTGCTTACGATCGTCCAGCGCGTTGCTGCTGGAGAAGCAAATATCGATAGCCATGGTTTAGGCGTCCAATCAATACCCGGTGCTAATACAACGTAGGCTGGTGCCATAAAGCCTGAGTTTCTTCTTTTTGTTCCGCTACCATAATAATCATAATCATACCCGTCAGAAAACTGAGAACGGAACTGCCCCAATAAAGCAATTTTTACATTTTTCCAGCTCTTTGGCTCGTATCCTAGTTTGGTTATATAATCAATACGATCGTTTACTTTACGTACACCCAATGTTGTCGTATTTACGATGCCATAGTTAAGATCTATATTATTATTCCATGACATTCCATTGTCCCATCGTTTACTCAAAAAAGCATTTGCTGATGCTGCAAGGGTAAGAGAAAATTCATCTCCACCTGCTGCTAACCAGCCGCTATTGCTTATTTGTGTGGCACTAAGACTTAGTACAGCACCTTTTAGCCAACCATTTTTACGTGTGGTATCTCCGTCTGGTGGGGTTGGTTTAGAAAAGGTTGTCGCCACATCCTTAGGCAAGTTCGCTTGTGCCTGTGCTGCAAAACCTGCAGTAATTATTGTTGAAAATAAGATCAGTTTCTTCATCGTAATTTGTTGGGTATTTTTATTTTTTTAAAAGGTCTCTTATTTCAATTAGCAATTTATCTGTAGAAGAGGGCTCTGCAGGTGCAGGCGGCTCCGCGTTATTTTTCTTCATCAATATGTTTATTCCTTTTATTACAAAGAACAATACAAATGCAACCAATACAAATTTGATGACCGCCGCTAAAAACAATCCGTACTTAACAGCGCCCCAAGCCAGCTCGTGCAGGTCCGCAGCATGTGCTGCTTTCAATGCGGGCGCCAAAAGCAATGGCGTAACCACATCATCTACTAAAGAGGCAACGATGGCGCCAAAGGCAGCACCGATAACGACTGCAACAGCCAGCTCAATAATATTTCCCTTAACGGCAAACTCTTTAAATTCTTTTAAAAATCCCATAAGTATAGTTTTGTTTATAAAATGTATTGGGTACCGCGCGGTAATTGAATAAAAGTAAAACTTAATAGTATTTGACCCAAATAATCATGGGATCAAAAATTCAATTTCGCCAAAATTAAATTGCCTTTGTGTGGTGTCTATAACCTGCAGTTGCCCGTCTGCAGTAACACTCTTAATGACCGTTTCAAAAACTTCATTGTTGTGCTTCAATGTTATTTTCTCATTTAATTTATACAATAACAAGTTGTATTCTTTCAATAAAATAGCAAAGGAAGTTTCGTTGATCCCGCGCACTCTTTTCATTACCAGCAAATGAAGCTCTTTCGCCAATTCAACCACATCGAAATTTTTACCTGTTATCTGTTTTAAGGAGACAGGATTTTTTAATTCCCCGCTAAATTTTGTTTGGTTGATATTGATGCCGATGCCCACCACTGCCCATTTCCAATTGTTGCCCCTTAAAACGGTCTCGATCAAAACACCTCCTGCCTTTCTGTCACGCCAGTACAGGTCATTTGGCCATTTGATTGTTGTTTCATCACCGCCGTATTTGTTAAAAAAATCAAAACATGCTAAGGCCACAGCAATGGATAAATAAAATTGTTGTTGTTGTTGTAATGGCTCGGGGTCAATAACAATGCTGATTGCAATGTTTTCATTGGTACCTGTTTCCCAAATTTTACCTCGCTGGCCCTTGCCTTTGGTTTGCGCGTGTGCAAAAAATGCATCTCCCTGCTTCGCCAAACCCGCATGAGCCCTTGCCATGGCATAGTTGTTGGTACTATCCACACTATCCAAAATTGTAAAAGAAAAATCTGCAAGGGACATAATAGGAATCATTAATAAAGAAATAGTACTTTTGAGTACTTGCAAGCTACAGGCTATAACCTAAAAAAACAAACGGTTTATCCATATAGCAAGAGGCAAAACAACTAAATGAAAAATAACAAGAATTTGAACAATCTTACAGTATTGGATACGCGCAAAAAAAGTATCACACGTATAACCAGGAGCAGCAAAATTTTTAAAGCGATCATTGGCGCGATCCTGGAAAAAAAAGGAGACAAGATCATTAGTCTTGACCTTCGCAAGATCCCAGAAGCAGTAGCTGACTTTTTCATCATCTGCGAAGCAACTAACAACACACAGTTAAAAGCGATCGCTGATTTTATAGAATTTGATGTAAAAGAAAAATGCGGTGAGCTTGCTTACAAACATGAAGGCAGACAAGCACAACAATGGATCCTGATCGATTATGTAAATATCGTAGTGCATATCATGCTGCCGGAACCAAGAAAATTTTATCGCCTGGAAGAAATGTGGAGCGATGCATCTTCAATGGAACATAGGGACTAACTTTAAATCACGTTATCTTAAACGGTAACTTTCAACAAATAATTAGCACACAGTATTATGGCATACAAACCACAAGGATTTAAAAAACCAAATCCAGAAAGCACTCCTCCGGAAGACAATCAGCCTAAAAATATCCGACCACGTTTTAATATTTATTGGATATACGCGATGGTATTCCTGGCTATTGTGGCATATACTTATTTTCAAAATTCAATTAGCATTGATGCCGGCGAAACCAACCAGGTGAAGTTTACACAAATGGTGAAACAAGGCGACATTGAAAAAATAAAAACAATTCGTAACAAAAAGATCGTTCGTATCTTTTTAAATACAGATAGCTTAAAGAAAAAAGCGGCTCTTTATACCAACATACTTGGTAAAGATGAATATGCTGCAGTACTTAAGACAGCTCAGCCACAGCTTTTTTTCAGCATCGTGGATGATAAAACATTTGCTGAGCAAATGACCGTGTTCTATCAATCAAACCCAACCATTCCACAAGTACCGGATTCTCCGGATGATGAAGGAGAATTATTCAGCTCATTGTTACAAACACTGATCCCTATTTTATTGATAGGTGGGTTATTTGTTTTGATGATGCGCAAAGTAGGCGGACCAGGCGGCGGTAGCGGCGGACCGGGTGGCATTTTCAATATCGGAAAATCCAAAGCAACTTTATTCGATAAAACAACAAGAGTAAATATCAACTTCGGTGATGTTGCTGGTTTGGATGAAGCGAAAGTTGAAGTAATGGAAATTGTTGACTTTTTAAAAAATCCAAAAAAATATACGGCCTTAGGTGGTAAAATTCCTAAAGGCGCATTGCTGATCGGCCCTCCGGGCACTGGTAAAACATTATTGGCAAAAGCTGTTGCCGGTGAAGCACAGGTGCCTTTCTTCAGCTTGAGCGGTAGTGATTTTGTGGAGATGTTTGTAGGTGTTGGTGCAAGCCGTGTACGTGACCTGTTTAAACAAGCAAGAGAAAAAGCACCATGCATCATCTTCATTGATGAGATAGATGCAATAGGTAGGGCAAGAGGCAAGAATGTAATGATGAGCAATGATGAGAGAGAAAATACTTTGAATCAATTGCTTGTTGAAATGGATGGATTTGGAACTGACCTTGGTATCATCATCTTGGCTGCAACAAACAGGCCCGATGTATTGGATAGCGCTTTATTAAGGCCGGGAAGATTCGACAGGCAGATCACGATCGATCGTCCGGATCGTGTTGGGCGTGAAGCAATATTCAAAGTGCATTTAGAAACAATTAAAATTTCTGAAACACTGGATATTCTTAAACTGGCTGAACAAACACCGGGCTTTGCCGGTGCAGATATTGCAAACGTTTGTAACGAAGCTGCTTTGATCGCTGCAAGAAAAAATAAAGAATCGGTTGATATGTCTGATTTCCAGGATGCCATTGATCGTGTGATCGGCGGGTTGGAAAAAAAGAACAAGATCATTTCTCCTGAAGAAAAAGAAATTATCGCTTATCACGAAGCTGGCCATGCTATCTGTGGCTGGTACTTAGAGCATGCGTATCCGTTATTAAAAGTAACCATCGTTCCACGCGGTACAGCAGCTTTGGGTTACGCGCAATACACACCTAAAGAACAATATTTATACAACACGGATCAATTAATGGATCAGATCTGTATGACATTAGGCGGCAGGGCAAGTGAAGATATTTTCTTCGGAAAGATCAGCACAGGCGCAAGCAATGACCTGCAACAGATCACCAAGATCGCTTACAGCATGATCACCGTGTATGGTATGAACGATAAAATAGGCAATGTAAGCTTCTACGATCCTGCACAGGATAATACTTTTACAAAACCTTATAGTGAGGAAACCGGTAAAATGATCGATCAGGAAGTGCGTAAACTGATCGAAGTTGCTTACGAAAAAACAAAGGCACTACTGATAGAAAAAAGAGGCGATGTAGAAAAATTAGCAAAAGAATTATTGAAAAAAGAAGTGTTATTCCAAAGCGATGTAGAAACATTAATTGGTAAACGCCCTTTTGAAGAAAAGAAATTGTTAGATGATCCTAAGATCGATCCAAAAGATGCTGTTGCAGAAGATCCTACAACACAACCATTACCGGAAGAATTACTGAATCCGCCGGCAATTTAAACGAATAATAATTTGTCTACTGCAAAAGAAAACATATTAAAGAGAATAAAGCAGGCACTGGCTAAACCGGTGCCTTTGCCTTTTCCCGAAAGCGAAGAGAAGACGGCTATTTACGAAGCTCCGCAAGATGAATTGGATGTTACGTTCGCCGAAGCCTTTACACAGCTGCAGGGTAAATTTGCTTTTTGTTTTGATGAAAAAGATATGCAGCAACAGCTGCAGCAACTGATCACCGAAAAACAATGGGCCAAGATCTATTGCATAGAAGATAAATGGAACGATCAATTTAGCAATACGATCAACCTTGCTACCTGCGATGCTTCCATCACCGGATGTGAATGCCTGGTGGCAAGAACAGGAACGATCGTACTAAGTGCCGCAGAACAAAGTGGCCGCACTGTGAGCATATACGCACCCATACATATTTGTATTGCATACACCAACCAATTAGTATTTGATATAAAAGATGCATTGGAATTTATACAAAAAAAATACAACGGGAATGTTCCCTCGCTAATAACCTTTGCCAGCGGACCGAGCCGCACAGCAGATATCGAAAAAACTTTGGTGACCGGCGTACACGGGCCAAAAGAAGTTTATTTATTTTTAATTGATACGCCTCCAAATAATTAATCCGCGCAATGAAAAATGAATTGTTATTTTTGAAATAGCAATTGTTCACTAATATTTCTACCAAGTTTTGACTATCAGCAATAATAAAAAGATCTATTTCCTTTCCGACTTTCACCTTGGTGCGCCCAATGCTGAAGTGAGTTTAGTTAGAGAGAAAAAAATTGTTCAGTTCCTGGATGAAATAAAACATGATGCAGAACAAATTTTTATTGTAGGTGATCTGTTTGATTTTTGGTACGAATACAAAAAGGTTGTGCCGCGTGGCTACGTTCGCATATTGGGTAAATTAGCAGAGCTCACAGATAACGGTATCATTATTCATTTTTTTGTAGGCAACCACGATATGTGGATGACAGATTATTTTCAAAAAGAACTGAATATCCCTGTCTACTTCGAACCAAAGACATTTGCATTTAATAACAAAAAATTCCTGATCGGTCATGGCGATGGATTAGGTCCGGGTGATGCCGGTTATAAATTCATCAAAAAAATATTCCGCAATAAATTTTGCCAATGGCTTTTTGGTGTGTTGCCTCCATCTGTCGGCATCGGTATCGCGCATTATTTTTCGAATAGAAGCAGAAGCAGGGAAGATAGTAATATCGAAGTGTTTTTAGGTGAAGGGGAAGAATGGCTGCTGATCTATTCTAAAGAAGTATTACAAAAGGAACATTTTGATTATTTCATTTTTGGGCATCGCCATTTGCCAATTGATTTTTCTTTAAGCGCCAACAGCCGCTATATTAATTTAGGAGAATGGATAAACTATAACAGCTACGCAGTGTTTGATGGAAATAACCTCGAACTAAAATATTATAAATGAACAAGCTGAAAAAAATATTTTTCTTTTGTTGTTTTTTATTTCTGGCAACAGCTACCACAACGGCACAATCAGATTCCGCCATTACTTATATTAAAACCATCCCGGGAGATTACAAATATTTCACTGTAGATAATTTAGGCGATGAATACCTTGTTACCAATAACGATCAGTTAAAAAAATTCAAGGCCAACGGTGATTCTATCGGCATATTTAACGATGTTAAAAAATACGGTGCGCTCACTTCTATCGATGCAAGCAATCCGCTTAAGATCTTATTGTACTACCAGGATTTTTCTACCATCGTTGTATTAGACAGGTTTTTAAATGTGTTGGCGGCTATCAATTTAGTGCAGCAAAATATTTTCAGGGTGCGCACTGTCGCTACTTCTTACGATAATAATATATGGGTATATGATGAAGGCGACAGTAAATTAAAAAAGATCGATATCAACGGAAATGTTTTATCCCAGACTGTTGATTTTAGAATATTGTTTGATTCTGTTCCAACACCTGTTAAAATAATAGACAGGGATGGTTTCGTTTATTTATACGATCCCCACAAAGGTTTTTATATTTTTGATTATTACGGCGGATTAAAAAATAATATTCCTTTTCTCCATTGGAAAAATGTAGAAGTAATAAAAGGGAATATGTATGGCTTTAGCGACTCCTTATTATACGCTTACAAATTAGGCTCTTTAAATCTTGTGCAAGATCCCTTGCCTTCCTCTTTTTCTAATGCCTTGCAAATAAAAGCAGGTAACAACATGGCCTATGTTTTACAAAAAGATGGGTTATGGGTATTTTCGGTAAAATAATCCTCGCTTTACAATAATTTATCGGCGAGAATTCGTCTAAAAAAATTATTCCAACTAAATTTTGCTATTTTTGGTGCCCAAAGTCAGGCTACGAGCCTGACTCATAGTTTTAAGAACATGAGTTTAAAGGAAAAAATACATATCGATCGCCTGCCAAGCCATATTGCTATTATAATGGACGGTAATGGACGATGGGCAAAAGAAAAGGGTGAAGACCGTCTTTTTGGTCATTTGCACGGTGTTGAAAGTGTACGAAATGTGGTAGAAGGTTGCGCCGAGCTCGGCGTTAAATACCTCACTTTATATGCTTTTAGTACAGAAAACTGGGATAGGCCCGCTTATGAGGTAAGTGGTTTAATGGAATTATTGATAGATACCATTCGCAAAGAAGTGCCGATCCTGAATAAAAATAATATCCGGCTTCATATGATCGGTGATAGTAATATGCTTCCCGAAAATGCAAGGCGCGAATTGAAAGAGGCCCTGGATGAAACAAGCGGCAATACTGGCTTAAATTTGATCATGGCCCTAAGCTATAGCAGCCGCTGGGAAATACTGGATACGGTACAAAAAATTGCTGAAGCAGTAAAAGAAGGAAAGTTAGAGCCGAAAGACATTTCGCAAAAAACCATACAGGACTACCTGACAACCAGCGCTTTCCCTGATCCTGAACTAATGATCCGCACAAGCGGAGAATACCGGATCAGTAACTTTTTACTATACCAATTGGCATACGCGGAATTATATTTTACCAATACACTTTGGCCAGACTTTAGAAAAGAAAATCTCTATGAAGCCATAATAGATTTTCAAAATAGAGAACGTCGATTTGGCAAAACCGGCGATCAAATTAAAAAAGAGCAAAAAACGGCTAATTAATAGATAATCAATTCAAAGGAGACAGGCTTTACAGGCTCATTTAACAAATACTTTTCAATAATTGCAATTAATTTGCCGTTCGTAAAAAACAATTAATGCACAGGATTTACCAGGGCCTTTTTCTTATTAGTAGTGTATTTTTCAGTAGCACGGTGGTAATTGCCCAAACTCAGGTTGATTCTAGCACTTCTCCAATAGCAGTAGATTCTACTCCTGTATCGGTGAACCCTGCATTAAATAGCATTTTCGACTCAAAATCCCCAAGAATATATACAATTTCGAATATTACGGTAACCGGAAGTAAGTCTTTTGACCAAAATCTTATTACTTCTATTTCAGGACTTGCGGTTGGAGATAAAGTACAAATTCCGGGTACAGATGAATTTAGCAAGGCTATCAATAAGCTTTGGAAGCAAAATCTTATCTCAAATGCAGAGATATATTTCACCAGTCTGTCAGGAACAAACCTTTCTATAGAAATTGCCATCACTGAAAGGCCAAGATTATCTGATTACGATATTGTCGGTATTAAAAAAACAGATAAAGAAGACCTTAAAAAGAAGATCGGCCTGTCGAAGGAAAAGGTAGTTACTGAAGACATGAAGCTGAATACGATCGATGTTATCAAAAAATTCTTCGACGAAAAAGGCTATCAAAATATTACTGTAACAGTTAAGGAAGAAGTTGCTAAAGCATCGAAAAACACTGTAAAGCTTACATTTTTTGTTGACAAAGGAAATAAAGTAAAAGTAAATTCAATAAATTTTGTCGGAGATGAAAATGCAAGCGCCAATAAATTAAAAAAGCAAATGAGCGGTACGCATGAGTTGACCCGCTTTACATTTTTCCCTCCGTCAATACCAAATCCTTACAACGATACAACGAAAAAATTTACTTTAAGAGATTACACACATGAGTATGGCTTTTTGTTACCTACACAAACAGCTTTATTTATTCAGCCTTATTTTCATCCAACTTTTGCTAATGCAAAGTTTAATCCGGAAAAATATGCAGAGGATAAAGATAAAATATTAGATTACTACAACAGTAAAGGTTACAGAGATGCACAAATTGTGGCAGATACAAATATTACCAATGAAGAAGGCAACAGAGATATTTTTATCAAGGTAGCAGAAGGTAGCAAGTATTACTTTGGTAATATTTCCTGGAGAGGAAATACAAAATACAGTGATTCTATTTTAACCCTGATATTGGGTATACATAAAGGTGATATTTATAACCAGGGCTTATTAAATAAACGTTTAGGCAAACAGTTAACACAAGAAGGGGGAGACGTTGGAAGTTTATATTTGGATGATGGTTATTTATTTTTTCACGTAGATGCAATTGAAACTGCTGTTTATAACGATACTATTGATTTTGAAATACGGATGCAGGAAGGTCCGCAGGCAACCATTGGCAGGGTAGATATTTCGGGCAATGAAAAAACAAAAGATTATGTGATCCGCCGCGAACTAAGAACTATCCCCGGAGAAAAATTTAGTCGTGCCGATATAATACGTACACAACGTGAGCTTTCTCAATTAGGGTTTTTTAATCCTGAAAAGATCACACCGAATATTGTTCCCAATGCCGATAACGGAACCGTAGATATTGGTTGGAGCGTTGAAGAAAAATCGAGTGATCAGCTCGAGCTTTCTGCCGGTTTTGGCGGTGGTATCGGGTTAACGGGTACACTGGGTGTTACTTTTAATAATTTCTCTGTTAAGAATATCCTCAAAGGTTCTACCTGGGATCCTTTGCCTTCCGGTGACGGACAAAAACTGAGTGCAAGGGTTCAGTCCAATGGTAAATCATATCGTTCTTTCAACTTCTCTTTTACAGAACCGTGGCTTGGTGGCAGAAAACGTAATTCATTTACTACAAGTGTTTACAGTACTAAAAATGCTAACTCATATGGTGCCGGCAATAAATTCTGTTTGGCTTGTGCGGATACATCGTATATCAAAACGATCGGTGTTAGCTTTTCTTTAGGCAAGCAGTTAACATGGCCGGATGATTATTTTTCATTGATCTACACACTTAATTTTCAACAGTACAGGCTTAGGAATTATCCTAACATTTTCAGAGGGTTAGATAATGGTAACGCAACGAATATCAGTTTAAAAATAGCATTGGCCAGAAGTGCGGCTCAGGGAAACCCGATATACCCAACAGGTGGTTCAAATATGTTGGTAAGCAGCCAGTTTACATTACCGTATTCATTAATGGGCATAAGCACAGGAAATGGAGCCAATCCATACGAGTTACCTGAATTTCATAAATGGCGCTTTGATGAGGATTTCTATATTCCATTAGGTCAGGGGCATGGCGCAGACAAAAGTCAGCAATTTGTTTTAAAGGTTGCCGCAAAACTAGGCTATATAGGCAGGTACAACTCTAAGTTACAAATATCTCCGTTTGATCGTTTTCAATTGGGTGATGCCGGTTTAAGTAATACTTTTGCGGTATTAGGCTACGATATCATTTCGCAGCGTGGTTACCCGGTTTACGCTTCATCAGATCCAAAAGTAAACCCTGAAAATATCACCCCTCAAGAGTTCTTTACAATTTTTAATAAGTACACCGTTGAGCTTAGATATCCTTTCAGCCTTAACCCAAGTAGTACTATATTTGGTACGGTATTTTTTGAAGCAGCAAACGGCTGGTATGACCTGAAAGATTATAACCCTTTTGTATTGCGCCGTTCAGTTGGTGTTGGTGCGCGTTTCTATTTACCATTATTTGGTTTATTAGGATTTGATTACGGTTTAGGTATTGACAGAATTCAAGCAGGCGAACCGCTTAAAGGTGCATTTAAATTCACCTTCTTGTTAGGACAGGAACCTGAGTAACATTTGATTTAAATATTAAAAAATTAATATGAAATCACTACGTTTTATTCTTGCAATTTGCATTTTTTGCCTGGCTTCTTTTTGCACAACGGCACAACGTTATGCAGTAATAGACAGCAAATATATTTTGGAAAAATTGCCTGAATATACTTTTGCACAGCAAAAACTGGATCAGTACAGCCAGGAATGGCAACAGGAGATCGAAAGAAAACAGGTTATTCTCGATAAAATGACCAACGATTATAATGCGGAAGAGATCATGCTCACAGATGAATTAAAAAAGAAAAGAGAAGACGAAATATTTAACCGGCAAAAAGAAATAAGGGACCTGCAAAAAAAATATTTTGGCTTCGAGGGAGATCTTTTCAAAAAACGCCAGGAACTGATAAAACCAATACAGGACAAGGTTTATATAGCAATACAGAAATTAGCCGTGGATAGATCTTACGATTTTATTTTGGATAAAAGTGAAGGAATTACTGTTATATTTGCTGACCCGAAACTTGATAAAAGCGACGATGTATTAAAATTTTTAGGCGTTACTAAACCATAAACAACAATCATAATAACACACAGGAATATCAATCTAAATACAAACATTACAATTACAGAAAAATGAAAAAATTATTATTAGTAGGCTTGGTGGCTTTCACATTTTTAGGCGCTTCAGCTCAAAACAAAATTGGTTATATCAATACTGAAGACCTTATCAATTCAATGCCAGAGGCTGATAAAGCAAACTCAGCATTACAAGATTATCAAACTTCATTGACACAACAAGGCAACGATTACCTTACTGAGTTAAATGAAAAGGACAGCATTTTTGTAAGAGACTCAGCAAAATTATCTCCTGCAGCAAGAGAATTAAGAAGAAATGACCTGGTTGCTTTGTACCAAAAAGTTCAGGGCTGGAACCAAACAATGCAACAAATGATAAACGATAAACAACAAGCTTTACTTGTTCCTATTCGTCAAAAAGCTATCCAGGGTATCAGAGATGTAGCAAAAGAAAACGGCTTTGCTTACATACTTGATCAACAAGCATTATTAGTTAGCCCGCCTGCTGACGATGTTTTGCCTTTGGTTAAAAAGAAATTAGGCATTAAAGATGTACCGAAGGCTCCGGCTGGAGGAATGCCAAGTGGTATACCAATGCAGTAGTAAGCCAACTCATTTTAAATAGTTAACCCGTTCCGGCATTACCGGAATGGGTTTTTTATTACCTTGTATTGCATAAACTTGTTTTAATTTTGACAAATGAAATATCAACCCATTGGCGTTTTTGATAGTGGCTATGGCGGGTTAACTGTTTTGAAAGAGATCGTTAAAGAATTGCCTCAGTACGATTATTTGTATTTGGGCGATAATGCACGTGCCCCGTATGGAAACAGAAGCTTTGATACTGTTTATGAGTATACCCTACAATCTGTAGAATGGTTTTTTAAACAAGGCTGTTCTTTTGTTATACTTGCCTGCAATACTGCTTCGGCAAAAGCATTGCGAACCATACAGCAAAACGACCTGCCAAAATTGGGTGCCGATAAAAGAGTACTGGGTGTTATCAGGCCCACAACAGAAATTATTGGCCGGTTTACCAAGTCAGGGGAAATCGGTATTTTGGGTACAAACGGTACCATCCAATCAAATTCTTACCCGATAGAAATAAGCAAATTTTATCCGGAGGTAAAAGTTCACCAGGAAGCTTGCCCAATGTGGGTTTCACTGGTAGAAAACGATGAGTATAATTCAACCGGAGCCGATTTTTTTGTGGAGACCAATATCAAAAACCTCCTAAACCAGGCAAAAGACATCGATACCATTTTATTGGCCTGTACACATTATCCCTTATTAATCAATAAGATAAAACAATTTGTACCCGCGAACGTGACCATTATCTCCCAGGGAGAAATAGTAGCAAAAAGCCTGGTAGATTATTTGAACCGGCACCCTGAAATAGAGAAAAATTGCACTAAAAACGGGCAGTTAGCCTTTTATACTACTGATCTGGCCCAGGATTTTGACAATCATGCTGCTACCTTCTTTGGAAAGCCAGTAAAATCAACTCATATCGAGCTATAAACTCAAAAAAACTTACAACTTATACACAAAACTTAATAAGTTTCTCTTACCTTTGCCGTCCTTTCACAAACACCAGGGATGGTGCCCTGATGAGTGTTGATCAAAAGTATTTAGAATTTATTTTGTAAAAGGAAAAAACTTAAGAAAATGCCAGGCAAAAAAAGAACCTACCAACCTCACGTCCGTCGCAGAAAACATGTACATGGTTTTCGCCAACGTATGCAAACAGCTAATGGCCGTAAGGTATTAGCATCTCGTCGTAAAAAAGGACGTGTTAAGCTTACTGTTTCTGATGAGCGTTTTGGTAAAAAATAGACTTTATCCAGTTCAGAAAATATTTAGCTCTCCTTGTGAGAGCTTTTTTAATTTTGTATAACTCCTTGAAAGAAAATTTACGATATACACTTGGCAAAGAAGATAAATTAAAGAGCCGCAAGATCATTGAACAATTATTCAGTGAAGGAAAGTCGTTTTCATTATTTCCTTTTCGAATAATTTATTTATTTCAACCGGCCAATACGATTGGTCAATTACAGGCAGGGTTCAGTGTTGGTACCAAACATTTTAAAAAAGCCGTCGACAGAAACCGAATTAAACGTTTAATGAGAGAAGCGTATCGGTTACAAAAAAATGCATTGGCAGATCTTGTAAAAAACAGCGACAAACATTTACAGGTATTTTTTATTTATACAAATGCCGATATTCCTGATCATACGATCGTTTCGGAAAAAATAAATGCAAGTATCAAACGGCTACAAAAAATAACAGATGAAAACAGTACTAAAAATTTGTAGTCTTCCATTTATCTTTTTGATAAAATTATACCAGTGGATCATTTCTCCATGGCTAGGGCCTAAATGCCGGTATACTCCAACTTGTTCTGCTTATGGAATTGAAGCGCTAAAAAAATACGGTCCTGTTAAAGGATTATGGCTAACGATCAAGCGCGTTTCGAGCTGTCATCCATGGGGCGGGCATGGATACGATCCTGTTCCCTGATGATTTATTCATCGATCCATTGCTCCCTGAACTCTTCTTTGAATTGGTGTTTCCATCTTTTATGGCTCCATAAATAATTAGATGGGTCTTCCCGAATTATTTTTTCTAAAAAATCTCTGTACATTAATGTTAGCTGCCCTTTACTGCATTCTGTTGCATTGGTAACCACTTCGAAACATTCATACACATAGTAACCACGCTTAGGCTTTTTCGATTGTAAAAAAACAACGGCAAGGTTATGTGTTACAGCTCCTTTGTCAGGCCCCATTACAAAAGGTGCAGGCTTACCAAAAAAGTTTAGCCAATATTGGATATTCACATGTCCAGGGTTTTGATCTGCACCAAGTGTTATAACATATCGTTGCTTTAATAAGGCTCTGTAATTTTTCTTGAAATCAGGTTTAGAAATTAATGTTGTTCCATAACGGGCGCGAACTTTATATATCACTCTATTAAAAAGCTTGTTGGTGACGGGCATGTACACGCCAACAAAGGGTATCTCGTGTGTATTTCTTGCAGTAACTAAATTACAATACTCAAAATTAAATTGATGGCCGCCATGGATCTGAACATTTTTGCCTTCTCTTGCCAATCTGTCTACTATAGAAAAATCTCCTTTAACTCTTTTATCAAATTGTTTATCGCTCATCGAAAGCAATTTGAGCGATTCAACTATGTAATCACAAAAATTTTTATAAAACCCTTTGGCTATTTTTTTTCTTTCTGCTATTGTTTTTTCAGGAAAAGCAATGGCGAGGTTAGACATTACTACGCTCTTTCTATAACGAACAACGCGATAAATTATAAAACATAATCCATCAGATAAAAAATATAAAATAAAAAAAGGCAATAAAGAAATGAGGTAGAGTATGCCGTAAAGTATATAAAACATTATTTCCCGTTAGAAGTTAAGTCGATAAAAGTAAGCCTTTTATTAATAGCCAATTGTAAAAGAGATGTTACAATACAATGTTTTGTGGCTGGCTGTTTTTATTTAAAAAATCTGTATTATAATGCAATCCCCTGCTCTCATGCCGGAACTCTGCGCATTTTACTATTAAATATGCAACCGTTATCATATTTCTTAGTTCACATAGCTGAGGAGAAACTTCCGTCTTTTCGTATAAGGCTTCTGTCTCTTCATGTAGCAGGTCCAATCTTTTATTGGCACGATGCAACCGTTCGTTATTACGTACAATACCAACATAATCACTCATCAACAATTTCATTTCCTTTAAACTTTGTGTGATGAGGATCATCTCTTTGGGAGCATTGGTACCTGCGGCATTCCAATCAGGAATAGCTGACCAATCCCAAACGGCATTCGTGTAATCCTTGGTCGTTATTTTTTTTGTAGAATCGATAAAGGCCCTGTGTGCAAATACCATTGCTTCTAATAAACTATTGCTCGCTAAACGGTTGGCACCATGCAAACCCGTACAGGCACATTCGCCCGCAGCATATAAATTACTGATAGATGTTTTACCCCATTCGTCTGTTTTAATACCGCCACAACTATAATGTGCTGCCGGCGCAACGGGTATCATATCTTTTGTGATATCGATACCAACACTCAAACATTTTTCATAAATATTAGGGAAATGCTCTGTGAATTTTTCTTTGGTGAAATGCCTGCAATCGAGGTACATAAATTCTGTACCGCTGATCTTCATTTCATTATCAATTGCCCTGGCTACAATATCCCTTGGTGCCAGATCTTTTCTTGCATCATATTTTTCCATAAATGCAACACCGCTATGATTGCGTAATATACCACCATCCCCACGCACCGCTTCTGTAATCAAAAACGATTGTCCGCGCACACCCGGTTCATACAAAGCCGTTGGATGAAATTGAATGAATTCCATATTTTCAATTCTGCCCTTTGCCCTGTACACCATTGCCACACCATCGCCCGTTGCAATAGCGGGATTGGTTGTGGTACGATACACCTGTCCATTACCTCCCGTTGCTAACAATGTTACTTTAGCAACTATTTTTTCTATTTTTTTACTATTGAGATTTAATACATACACGCCAAAGCATTCAATATCCGGGGTTGATTTAGTAACTAAAAAACCTAAATGATGTTGGGTGATAAGATCCAGCACATAACAATGGCTGATCAGATTAATGTTGGGTGTTCTTTTTATGGCTTCTAATAATGCACGCTCCATTTCTTTTCCTGTTACATCTTTATGATGCAATATTCTGAATTCGCTATGGCCGCCTTCTTTACCTAATTTAAAATCGCCGTCTGGTTCTTTATCGAATTTGGCTCCCCAATTGATGATCTCCTTTATTCTTTCAACACCTTCTTTTACTACAATTTCAACAATTTTTTTATCGCATAAGCCATCGCCTGCGATCAGGGTATCTTCAATATGTTTATCAAAGCTATCTTTATCAAAATCCATTACGCCCGCAATACCGCCTTGTGCATATTTGGTATTCGTCTCATCGCTTTGTGCTTTGGTAAGTATAGTAATGGTTTTATCAGGGCAATCCTGTGCTACTTTCAAAGCATAGGTTAAACCAGCAATACCAGAACCAATAATTAAAAAATCTGTATCCATCTTTTTATTTAACAGCCCAAAGATATTACAAGCCTAACACTATTTTCAATTTTGTATACCCATTCCTGCTAACAGGAATTTTTACGCCGGATCTAAGCAGAGCAATATGGCTGTCTTTCTCGTTTTGGTCGATACGCGTAACCTCCTGGACATTTATAATATAAGAACGATGGGTGCGCACAAAAAGAGCTGGATCAAGCGTTTCCTCAAAATAATTCATTGTCTTATTCTTCAGAAACCCGCCTTCTTTTGTATAAATTTTTACATAATCGTCTGCCGCTTCAAGGTATACTATATCTGTAGCCGGAATAATTTTTATTTTATTGCCATTCTTTACAACAACCCTGTTATTTTGAGTAGGTAAATTGGAGGCTATCTGTAATAATTGTTCAGGAGTTTTATTTCCTACAGATTGCTGATCCAAAAATTTCTGTATCGCTTTATCAAAACGCTCGTTGCTAAAAGGTTTTAAAAGATAATCCACTGCATTGGCCTCAAAAGCTTTAATGGCATATTCATCATAAGCCGTCGTAAAAATGATCGACACAGGTTGATCGACCAGTTCCAGCATTTCGAAGCCGGTAATTTTTGGCATTTGTACATCTAAAAAAATAAGATCTGGTTGGTATTGCTGAATGGCTTTTAACCCTTCGAAACCATCACCGCAGGTTGCAACAATATCAACACCCTTATATGTTTGAAGGCACTCTTCCACGATCATTCTTGCCAGCGGCTCATCATCTATTATGATCACTTTCATATCAACTGTGGTATTTTTATAGTTGTTGTGAAAATATTTTCTTCGGCAGTTGTTGTAACCAGGTCTTTTCTTGCAAACAATAAATACAGCCTTCTTTGCACAGAGCTTAAACCAAACCCTTCGCCTTTTTGCGTTGATGCCGTTGTTGCGTCAAAAGGGTTTTGCACAATTATTATCAACTGATCATTGACAACTTTTATTGTTATAGCTATTGAAACGGCTTCTATTGTATCATACAAACCGAATTTAATGGCATTTTCAACGATCGGCTGCAATAATAAAGAAGGCAATTTATATTGTTCAGCGTCTACTTCATTTACAATTTTTGTTATAAGCCGATGGCCAAACCGTACTTTTTCAATATCAAGGTAGAGCTGTAAATGCTGTAGCTCCTCTTCCAGCGTAACTATTTGTGCTTCTTCCTTTTTAATTGTGCCGCGTAAAAAATCGGATAGCTGTTGTATCATGTGCCTTGCTTCTTCTGGTCTTGACCCAACCAATGCGCTTATAGAATTTAAACTATTGAATAAAAAATGTGGTTGCAGCTGTTGGCGTAATTTAAATAGCTCTGCGTTCTTAGTTAATTTTTCTGCATCGATACGTCTTGCATCATTTTCTTTTTGATCCTGAAAAGTATACCACAGTATACTGATCATTGATATACAGGCAATCAATAAAAAATTAATTCCAAAACGTATGGGCAACGACCTTACCAATGTATCAATATATTGTTGATTGCCTGTATTAAAGTAAGTGAGCAGCCATTTACTACTAAAAAGAACCAGGAAGCTTAATAAAATACTGATGATCAAAACATAACCAAAGCGCTCACGCTGTGGTAAATAAAATTGCATGATATGGCTTATCAACAAACAAGCGATAGCAATACAAAAATTTGATACCGCACTATCTTCAATAGCAATATGCCAATTAAACCCTAACCGATGAAACAATATTGCCTGCAATGCACCCCATACCAGCCACCACGCAATGTATGCCCTGAAAAATTTTTTAACAGAAAGTATTGATCCAGACAAACGCTTTTATTTTTTAGGTGTTTGATATACTGATATGCTGAGCCTTTTTATTGATGATCCTTATATAATTTTCGGGCTCGTCATTTTCCTCGATCCTTGAATAGAGCTCTGTTCCATCAACTAATTTATTAAGATGATATAGTTCAGCAACATTAATAAATTTCCAATGCACCACTTGTTTCGCTTGATTAAGGTAACACTCTTCCGTATTTATTCCAATTGTCTTCGCCTTATTTAAAGCGGCTTTGGTATCTGTTGCGGCTATTAATCTTAGTTGTTCATCAAACTGCGCCATATGTTTTCCTTCTCCGCAAATAATACGGAATACGATTTTAGCTAAGTACCATTCCATACACGATTGATTTTGAAATGAACAATTTAGTAACTACGGATATCTATACCGCCGAAAACGGATGTTCCTTTTAGTATGAGCACTTTGTTTTCATCAACCACAACAACGTTATCCAATCCCCGTTTATCATCAATACTTCCAAATACGGAAACCAATTCAGATTTAATATTCCAGTGCGGAGGTACAATAAGCTTGGTGCCGCCAAGCACTTGTGTAAGGTCCAATACAACCCTTCCGTTTATATCTGCCTGGCTTAAATTTAATTCTGTGCCGCCCAGAAAACTTACCGCTTCGCCTCCTTTAAAATCCTTCGATACAATATTTTTCTTTACGCCCCCAAAAACGCTTACTATATCTATGTAATCATCTCCCGAAGTAAAGTTCGCTGTGTATGTATCACTATATGTTCGTGATCGTGCCGCATTTCTTTTTCTCCACCTATTCGAGAGACTCCAAGGAGAACCTTTACCACGCGTAAAAATAATCAATAGCCCTCCAGCAATAAGAGCAAAAGCAAACCCGTTCAGCGAAAAGGTAACAGGATCATTGAATGAAAAGATAACTCCCACTAAGATCAACACAAGCCACGCTCGATCCCTAAAGTTATTTTTTATTGCAAAGTAAATTCCCAATACTATTAAGAATGCCTGCCAGGTAAATAACCATTCGGGCAGCGGCAAGCCTCGTTGCCTGGCGATTATCGCTCCTCCGATCAACACGAGGAATATCCCTCTTAAGATATATTTTTTCTCTCTGGGATCTTTTTGTACTTCGGGTGTAATGTTTTCGTTTGTCATAATTATAAGTTTTGAACAAATCTATAGGCAATTTATACCCCTGGCAATAGTCAATAGGTAACAAAACCGAAACAGTCGGTGAATAGCATTTTTTGACCGGTGAAATAAAAAGCGCCATATATTTTGGCGCTTTTGGTAATTATTTAATTAGCACTTGTACTTCGGGAACAGGTTGTATATCGTCCATTTGTTCCATGATATCTCCGTAACGACTGGCAACATACCTGCTCAAAGGCCTTACTGTGTAGGATTTCGGATTAGGCAAACAGGCAGCGATCATTGCCGCTTGTGCCCTTGTTAAATTTTTTGCGTTTGTGCCAAAATCGTTTTTTGCCGCTGCCTGCACACCAAAAACACCTTTACCCATTTCTGCAACATTCAAATACATTTCCAAAATTCTTTTTTTACCCCAGATATGTTCGATCATAAAAGTAAAATAAACTTCAAGTCCTTTGCGGATATAACTTTTTCCCTGCCAGAGAAAAACATTTTTTGCTACTTGCTGACTAATAGTGCTTGCGCCTCTTGTTCTATTGGGATGTTTTTTATTATACGCTACCGCTTTTTCTATCGCTTCGAAATTAAACCCATTGTGTGTAGGAAACAGCTGATCCTCACTTGCCATTACTGCAAGCTTTATATTAGGACTCATTTGATCAAAATCAACATAGTCTCTTTTCAAACCATAGCCATGAATAACGCTGCTTAATTGCGTAAGAGTAATAGGAGGATTTATCCACTTACAAAAAAAAATATAGGCGAGCTGAAGAAAAAAAAGCCACAGAAAAAGTTTTAAAAAAAACCGTCCGATCTTTTGCATCACTGTTAGGTATTATTATGCTGCAATATAAATATTTACGGCTTTTTATCACTCGTTACATCAATATAAACCAGTTTATATTTTTTTCCGATCGTTGCGCCACTACTATTTTTTCTTTCTAATAAATAACCAATCGTTGCCAATGCAGCACCAGCGATCATTAATACAGGGCTAAAATCTTTTCTATCTGCAACATACACAACACCGCTAGCTAACACTAATAATATGCCGCCGCCAAATAAGCTTCCGCCGCTGGCAGAAAAATCAAAATGCCTTCCGGGTAAATTAATCGACCTGATATCGTTGTAATTAAATTGATAAGGATAGCTACCAACTGTATCAACAATATTTACTCCTGCATTGCTGGGTATTTGTTGAATAACATATTGTGCTAAAAAGATACTATCATTTCTTATGCCGGTTATTTCGGCATCAATAGCTGCGCCAGATGTGGTAACAAATGAAATGGTATTTCCTCTATAAAAAGAAGCGATCGTTCTATTATGCTTTTTTAATAAAATAAAATCTGACGGTTGAGAAAATAATTTTCCCGAGATAAAAAGAAGGATAAATAGCAGTGGCATTTTCATACTACAAAATACGTATAACTATCGTTAGCTAAATACAAAGCGTTCGTTAATGTTGGTGTATTGAATAAAAAAGCTTGATCAAAAGCACCGCTCCAAATATCATAAACAATACTCCGGAGAGTTTATTGATCAAAGCAATGATCTTATCTGTAAGCTTATCACGCAATTTTCCTGCCAGGATAACTTTGAGAACATCTGCGCTCATATTTAAAATAAGGCAGGTAGAAAAAATAATGACCCGGTCCCTGATCGTATTGCTTAGTGAAGCCGTTGCTGCCGTTAACCAAAAAAGTATCACAGCCGGATTTAATGTATTGATCAAAAATCCTGAAAGCGCTAATCTTGCATGTGTTCCACTCGTAATTTTTATAGAATCTTCCTGCTCAGAACGTAATTTTTGTTTCTTAAAGAAAAAGAAAAAAATACCCATTCCAATTAAAAACAAGCTCCCTACAAAACTGATGGTATTTTGAATGCTTAATAACTCGCTCACTAGTTGTGAAAAAGCATTACCCAGGATCACCCATAAAAGATCGCTTACCCAAACACCGGCAACGAAGCTTAAACCTCCTGCACGGCCATTGGTAATACTTTGCTTTATGATCGCAAAAATTACCGGACCAACGGAGAAAAGCAAGATCATACTAATTGCAAGGCCTTGTAATAATGCTTTGATCATTAAAAAATAGGGGATTTATCTTGCGTGAAGATAGAAAGAAATTACTTCTTTTTATAAATTGGTACGGTACTACAAGGCTCGCCATACATGATGCTCTTTGCAACGGGCCTTAATTTTTTTGTAGCTTCAAGATAAGCGGCCTCTCCGATAGGCAATTCACCGCAGCCTTTTATAACAACTCTTTTATCAATAAAATCATTGACAGGTAATTGCCCGATATTTTTTAAAAGCAGTTGATTTTTTAGCGCTTCTTCATTTCCAAAAACGATCTCTTTTGCAACAGGTTGTAAATAAGTTGCTACTAACATATAAGCCCACATTGGTATCACTGCATCTGCACTACATGTTACTGCAACCGATTTATTGGTATATTTTTCAAGATCAAGATTTTTTAATGCTTCTCTAAAATCTTTTTCTTTCAAAATCAAACCCATGAATAAATAGTCTTTCATGTCAAACAGCGCGACAGCATCCTTTGGATAAAAATCCTCCAGGTCAAGTGTTACCAGTAAACTTTCTGATACCTTATTTACGATCGTTTCTTCCATTTTGTTTTCTTTCTTCTATACAAATTTACTATAAATACTACGTTTTTTACTATATCGCGTTTTCGAGAAATGGAAATGATGGGAACTAAAAAGCCGGGCAAAAAGCCCGGCTTAAGATATAATAAACTGATTTTACTAGTAAATTTTACTTCTTTCGTCCTTAACCGTTGCCATTTTCTTTAATGCATCAAACCAGCCATAAGATTTTTCCTGCATTAAATTCCTCATTTTTTCAGCATCCTGTTCTGTTGCAAGTTCTGGTGCATCGTCAGCTTTTGTACCAAAACTGTTTATTTTTATTACATAAACACCATTTAATCCCGGAATTGCCGGAGAAACAGCTGTTTGATAAGCTTTATTAAAAGAAGCGCCAATCAGTTTAGGCTCTTGTCCAACGCCATTTATAATTTGAGATGCAAAAGTCAAGCTTGAATCGGCCCCTGCTGTTTCAACAGACCTGCCATAAGCCGTTGACGCTGATTCTAAAGTTGGCGAGCTGCCTAATTTAGTAGTGATATCATTCGATTTTTTAAGATTGCGGATAATACCCTCTACCATTGGTCTTGCTGTTGCCGGATCAGGAACGCCTTCCGGAACGATTTTAGTAACTATTGCTACCACAAACTGATCGCCAACGCTGAAGGCATCGCTTACATCACCTTCTTTAGCATCAAATGCCCATTTTATTACTTGTCTTGCATCATGTAAAGAACCTAATTCATAGGCATTTTCTTTAACAGGTTCTCCTGAATTATATTCATGTAAACCATTTTTGGAAACATAAGCATCAAAGCCTTTTTGATCTTTTGCTTCGCCAGACAATTTTGTTGCAGCAACACTTGCTGCATTTATTGTTTCATCGCTTGCTAAGATCTCTTTCGACATGTAAGCAATATCATAGGCAGGTTCAAAATCTTTTTGATCCAACACTTCAATATAATGCCAGCCAAATTGCGTGTGTACTACTTTTTTATCGCCGGTTTTTCCATAAAATACAGTTTGTGAAAATTCTTTAGCTAAAGACCCAGCCTGGTCTGCTGTAAAATTGTATTCGCCTCTTTTATTTTTGCTTCCTGCATCGTCGCTATACTTTAATACCATTTCATTAAAATCTGCACCACCTTGGATAGCAGCAGCAATACTGTCAATACGCAAATGAGCCGTACTGTCATCCAATGTCGGCTGCTGTGTTTGAGGATCCATCGTAGCGATCAATATGTGCCTGCATTTTACGCTATCCGGCATTTCTTTGATCCCTAACATTTTTGCCAACACATAATTGTCACGGTCAACATAAGGGCCATATACTTTGCCAACAGGCAATGCTATTATAGAATCTTTTGGCAACATTGTCAAGCTTGATTTCACGGTATACCCATCTGTAAAATCAGTTGTAGAGCTATTTCTTTCAAGAAACAGCTGCGCGCTTGTGTCTGCTGTAAAAGGAGCTTTTAAGTCTGCCACTGATTGAAGCGCTTTGGTGCTATCTGCAGCATTTGGGTCAGCGCTAAAAGTTACATAAGATATTGTACGGCCGCCATCCTGTTTATATTTCTCTTTATTTTTTTGTACATAATCTGTTATTTCCTGATCACTTACAGGTTCTGCATTATCGCTGATAACACTATATGGTATATTAACGTAAGAGATTGTAGCAAATGTTTTATTATCCGCCGCATCTTTTTGTTTCATCCAGGTTGGATAATAAGCGCTTGACGCTATTAAACAGCTATACTTGATATATAGGGCATTCATTTTAATAGGGTCAATAATTTGTGTTTCGATCGCCTGGCGTTGTTCTCCTTTAGATTTTTTTGCCTCTGTCCACCATTCCTGTACTTTGGTGATATCGTATTGCCCGGTATTTTTATCTGTAAAAGCTTGTTTTAATGCTGCAGGAGCTTCGTCGCTATATAATATAGTAACCAATTCTTTTGGTGAAAAACTAAGACCAAGTTTGTCAAATTCACTGGTCATTACTTTTTCTGCCACTATATGGTCCCATACATCCTGCCTTAACTGGTAAACCTGGTCTCCTGTTACACGGCGGCCATATTGCTGTTCCTGCTGATCTTCCGCGTCTTTTACACGTTTCATAAAATCAGAATTATCAACGGTCTCGCCATTAACTTTACCAATTGTTGAGCTATTACCGCTAAACATTCGGCTACTGCCTTGCTTGGCGTCCATCAATATAAAGCCAATTAAGCTAAGCGCTATTACCGCAATTACAATTGCTGCACCTTTGTCACGGATATTTTGTATAATCTGCATGCCTGTATTTAATTAAAATTGACGGCAAAAATAGGGTAAATATGTATATTAATACTGAAAATATGATGACCGATAAAGAGTTACGCATTATGTTATAAAAATCCTTTTTTCAGGAATACAGCTTTATCTATCAACATCGCCCTGTTGATAAGAGCAATTTACTGTTAATAAGGCCGGTTTTTGATTTTTGATTTCGGGGGGATTTAGAGTAAAAATTAGTTCGATATCTATCCTTATATTCTAAGCCGTTGATAAAATATAATTTTTCCTCTGTTCTGCTAACATAGAAATATTTCAATATCATTTTAAAATTATCCTCTGCGTTTCTTATCAAGGTATGTTTAAAAAAATATTGCAAGTGATCAATAGACAGGGTAAAACAACTAATATATCTAATAATAATTATGTTAATTAGTTGTTAGTAGAAGTGGATAATTTGTAATTTTGACTATTACAAATTCAGAAAAAAATTTCTATCCACAAATCCACAGGCCTAATAGTAATAGGTTATTTTAAATAAAAGAAATACTAAAAGTTATTATGGAAGATATTAACATCGCTAAAGAAAAAATTAATTCCGTTGGTTTTTTACATATTGATATAGATGTTGATCTTGATCTTTTTGCAGAAATTAAAAGATTAAAAAAGGAAAAGAACGCTATTATATTAGCTCATTATTATCAGGAACCCGATATTCAGGATGTTGCTGATTTTATCGGTGATAGCTTAGGGTTAGCCCAGGAAGCCGCTAAAACAAATGCAGACATGATCGTTTTTGCCGGTGTTCATTTTATGGGTGAGACTGCTAAGATCTTAAATCCAAATAAAAAGGTTCTTTTACCTGATCTTAAAGCAGGTTGTTCTTTAAGCGATTCCGCTCCTCCTGCTTTATTTAAACAATTCAAGGATAAATACCCGGATCATATTGTTATAACCTATATTAACTGTTCTGCCGGAATGAAGGCTTTAAGTGATATTATTTGTACGAGCAGTAATGCTCAAACGATAATTGAAAGTTTACCAAAAGACCAGAAAATTATTTTTGCTCCTGATAAAAACTTAGGCGCTTATTTAAATAAGAAGACCGGTCGTAATATGGTATTATGGAATGGTGCTTGCATGGTACATGAAATATTTAGTTTAGAAAAGATAATTAAATTAAAGATCAGACACCCAAAGGCTAAAGTGATAGCACATCCTGAATGTGAAGAAGCAGTGTTAAATGTGGCTGATTATATTGGCAGCACAACTGGATTATTAAAATATTCTAAGAAAAGTGAGGCGAATGAATTTATTGTAGTTACTGAAACAGGAATATTACATCAAATGCAAAAGGATAGTCCTGATAAAATATTTATTCCTGCACCGCCTACTAATAATTGTGCTTGTAATGATTGTCCTTATATGAAATTAAATACACTCGAAAAGCTGTATTTATGTATGGAATATGAATTGCCTGAAATTACAATGGATGAACAATTGCGGATTGCTGCAAGAAAACCAATTGAAAGAATGTTAGCTATCAGCGCACAATATGGATTATAATTACCGTTTAAACTATTCAATACTTACCTTGGTGATTATATTTTATTTTAGCTAATGAAATTGCTGCGTCAAATATCATTTTTAAAGACTGTTCTGCTGCATAGTGTTACTGCTTTTGGCGGACCGGGGCATTTTGGAATGATGATGCGAACTTTTGTGGAAAGAAGAAAAGATATTACAGAACAAGAGTTGATGGAATATGTTTCTTTTTGTCAAATGCTTCCCGGTGCTTCTTCTACACAAACTATTACACTGATCGGTTATAAAAAAGGAGGTGTTGTATTAGCTGTTTTAACGCTCCTGGTTTGGATCGCCCCTGCTTGTATAATAATGAGCGCCTTATCTTTTTTAGTAGCGGCAATTGGTACTGCAAACCTTCAGAATGATATTTTCCAGTTCATCCAGCCGATGGCTATTGGATTTCTGGTATTTGCTGCGGTGAGAGCATTTAAGATATCTGTGAATAATTTGATAACCCAAGTGATAATGGTTGTTTCTGTAACTGTTACTTATTTATTATTTAAAACACCATGGGTATTTCCTTTACTGATAATTTTTGGCGGTATTGCAACAAATTTTAGCAGTAAGCGTATCCCGGAAGAAGAAGTGATCAGGCCAAGACATATCCGCTGGACAAATATTTGGCTTTTTTTACTGGTGTTCATTATCGCAGGATTTTTGAGTGAATCAGCAAGAAAAGAGAATTGGCAGCATAGAAAAGCGTATAATCTTTTTGAGAACTTTTACCGTTTCGGAAGTTTTGTTTTTGGTGGAGGAGATGTTTTAATCCCTATGATATTAGATCAATATGTTGCCAGGCCAACAGACGCAAAATTTGTTGACACAAGGCAAAAAATCATAAGGATCGATAGGGATGAATTACTAACAGGTGCGGGTATGGTCAGGGCCATTCCTGGACCTATTTTCGCTATTGCTTCTTATACTGGTGGTATCGCTTTAAAAGATGAAGGAAAGAATATGCAATTACTTGGTTGTCTTATTGGAACCATCGCTATTTTTCTACCAAGTGCTTTATTGGTGTTATTTTTCTTTCCCGTCTGGCAGTACTTTAAAAAATATGTAGTTGTTTATCGGGCACTGGAAGGAATTAATGCAGTTGTAGTAGGCTTAATGGTAGCCGCTACTTTTTATTTATTAAAAGATGTATCTATTATGTCTTTTAACAGGATCAGTTTTTTAAATATCTCCGTTATTGTAGCCACATTTCTTGTGTTGAATTTTACCAAAATTCCTGCTCCTGTGGTAGTACTATTTTGCCTGCTCTTAGGCTGGATCTTTTAGATCATTTGTAGTACCCGTTTCTTTCTATTTCCTCTTTGACCACATCAGGCAATAAATACTTAATAGATTTACCTTTTTTAATTAACTCACGGATACGGGTAGACGAAATTTCTAATAAGGGCGCATCCAATTGAACAAGATCTTTTTTCAAAGAAATGTCTATCTCAAATCCCGGGCGCTTATAAATGTATAAAGGATAGTTTTTTAAAATGACTGTATAATTCTTCCACTTGGTGATATTGGAAAAACTATCGCTACCCATAATTATTGAAAACTTGTGTTCAGGATATTTTTCTGTTAGATAAGCGAGCGTATCAACAGTGTAGGATGGTTTGGGCAAAGCGAATTCAACATTGGATGTTTTCAATTTATTCTCTCCTTCAATAGAAATATTAATAAGGTGTAAACGATCATATTCATTCAATAGGGAGGCTGATTGTTTCAAAGGATTTTGGGGAGACACAACGAACCAAACTTTTTGAAGATCAGTAGCATTGGCAACATGATTGGCAATAATAAGGTGGCCAATATGTATAGGATTAAAGGAGCCAAAGTATAATCCTATCTTCATAAACAATTGGCTATTAGAGTATTATTAAATTTTATTCTTTTCGAGCACCACTTCTTCTACCCAAATATTCTCTGCTTCGTTTAATCTAAGACTAAGATTATACCCCGCTACCAAGATCGAAATAGGATCTCCCAAAGGAGCCACCTGGTCAACAATAATTGTTTCTCCTGGTACACAACCCATTTCCATTAATTTAAGAAAAATATCATCTTTTTCAAAAGCCTTAATTATTACAGCCTTTCCAACTTTAATTTCTGAGAGACGCTTGTCCATTTTTAGGCTTCTTTAATTAGTTACAAAAGTATTCATTCATTATTGTTCTATAATTTCGATTTTAGAAAATAACATATGGATATCCGATTTTTTTTTACTGATCAAAGTATTGCACTGACAGACAGAACAAGGCTAAAGACCTTTATTCAATCCATTTTTAAACGTGAAAAGCGGTCAGCCTCCTCTTTAACCTACGTGTTTTGTTCGGATGAGTATTTACTTGACATTAATAAACAGTTTCTACAGCATGATTACTATACAGATATCATAACATTCGATCTATCCGCCAACAAAGCAATAACAGAAGGAGAAATATATATAAGCATCGACAGGGTAAGAGATAATGCTAAACAACTAGGTATAAGCATCAAAAGTGAGCTGCACAGGGTGATATTCCATGGCGTACTGCACTTGTGCGGATATAAGGATAAAACCCCAAAGGATGAAAAGATCATGAGATCGGTGGAAGAGAAATACCTGAAACTATACTTTAAGTAATGCTCCACGTGGAGCATTCTCCCAAATCAGTCAAAAATCTTCATTATGCTCCACGTGGAGCATTCTCCCAAATCAGTCAAAAATCTTCATTATGCTCCACGTGGAGCATTTGTTTTTCAATATAGATTTTAAAAAGCTTTTAGCTATTTGTACCTTTGCACCCATGTTTCCTGAATACGATATCATAGTTGTGGGTGCCGGCCATGCCGGTTGTGAAGCCGCTGCAGCTGCCGCCAATCTCGGTAGTAAAGTGCTGCTTGTAACTATGAATATGCAGACCATTGCACAAATGAGCTGTAATCCGGCCATGGGTGGTATCGCTAAGGGGCAAATCGTAAGAGAGATCGATGCCTTGGGTGGTTATAGCGGTATTGTTACTGATCAAAGTATGATCCAGTTCAGGATGCTAAATGTATCAAAGGGACCGGCAATGTGGAGCCCGAGAGCGCAAAGCGATAGGATGTTATTTGCCGGTAAGTGGAGAGAGATGTTAGAAAATACGCCAAACGTAGATTTTTACCAAGATATGGTAAACGGCCTGGTTATAAAGGATGGTAAGGTTTGCGGGGTAAAGACAGGGCTTGGTCATGATATTAAAGCGAAATCGGTCGTTCTTACCAATGGAACTTTCCTTAACGGCGTAATTCATATAGGAGAAAAGAATTTTGGCGGTGGAAGAGCTGCTGAAAGGGCTGCAACAGGTATAACAGAACAATTAGTATCCCTTGGGTTCGAAAGCAATAGGCTTAAAACAGGTACACCACCAAGAATCGATGGAAGAAGCCTCGACTATTCCAAAATGGAAGAGCAAAAGGGCGATGAAGATATAATCGGTTTTAGTTTCCTTGATATTGAGAGGCTTAAACCAGAACAGCAAAAAAGCTGTTGGATCACCTATACGAATGATAAGGTGCATGAGCTTTTGAAAAGTGGATTTGATAAGAGCCCAATGTACCAGGGAAGGATCCAGGGATCTGGTCCAAGGTATTGTCCGAGTATAGAAGATAAGATAAACCGCTTTGCAGAAAGGGATCGTCACCAATTATTTGTTGAGCCAGAAGGATTCAATACTGTAGAGATCTATGTTAACGGGTTTTCGACTTCTTTAGCAGAAGACATTCAAATTCAAGCACTTAGACAAGTTCCGGGTTTTGAAAACTGCAGGATGTTCAGGCCTGGTTATGCCATTGAGTATGATTATTTTCCACCTACTCAGTTAAAATTCACATTAGAAACCAAACTGATCAGGAACTTATTCTTTGCAGGACAGATAAACGGAACAACCGGTTATGAAGAAGCGGCTTGCCAGGGTTTAATGGCCGGTATCAACGCACATCAAAGTGCATTTGAATTGGAGCCTTTTGTTTTGAAAAGAAGTGAAGCTTATATCGGTGTACTAATTGATGACCTTATCAATAAGGGAACAGACGAGCCTTATCGAATGTTCACAAGCAGGGCAGAATTCAGGACTTTGCTCAGACAGGATAATGCAGACCTTCGATTAACAGAAAAAAGTTATCGTATAGGATTAGCATCCCAGGAAAGAATGGATAAAGTGATCTTGAAAAGGGGGGCCGTAGAAAAAGTAAAAGAGATTCTCAATACCATGAGCCTTGAGCCGGAAGAGGCTAATGACATGCTTCAAAGCGTACATTCGTCACCGTTAGTAAGCAGACAAAAAACGGCACAGGTTTTAAGAAGGCCAAATGTAGGATTAACGGATATGGTGAAGGCCATTCCAAAAGTAAGAACAGCGCTGGAAGGTTTCGACAGATTTTCAATTGAACAAGCCGAGATCCAGATCAAATATAATACGTATATTGAGAAGGAAAAAGAATTGGTTGCCAAGATGAGCCAGCTGGAAGACCTGCATATTCCTGATAACTTTAACTATGATAAATTAGTTTCTTTATCTAACGAAGCAAGACAAAAATTCACAAAAATAAAACCACAAACCTTAGGGCAAGCATCAAGGATTTCCGGGGTTAACCCGAGCGACGTCCAGATCTTAATGGTTTATATGGGAAGATAATTATATGACTCTTTTTTACAACGCACATATCAACAAAGAAGAAGTTTTTGTAGATGTAGAAAAATACCTGAAAGATCTAAAGTTCAGGATCATCAAACAAGATAGTACCCGTCCTTGGGGAGGTTTTTTTGTTATTGATGAATCACAAGCCGAACTTTTTATTGCTACCTATTTCCCCCATTTAAAAAAGGAAGACCTGCTGATAGCAGAAACACTTAGTCCGAAAATATTGATCGTTGCTCCACAAAAAAGGCTGAGCTGGCAATACCATCATCGCCGCGCAGAGATCTGGAAACTGATCGGCGGAAAAGCAGATGTTGTTACCAGCGATGATGATGAAGAAAGAAACCACCACGTTTTAAAACCAGGGGATATCATTCAACTAAAACAAGGCGAAAGGCACCGTTTGGTTGGTACTGGCCAATGGGGAATTGTTGCAGAGATCTGGCAACATACCAAAGGTGACCATCCTTCTGATGAAGATGATATCATCAGGGTGCAGGATGATTTTGGCAGATAAATTGCTACCTTACTACTATGGAATTCGGAAAAGTAGATCCTTCAGCATTAGCACATATTGATTTCTCTTTACCAAAAGATCCTGTTGAAAACAAATTGGTTTTAACAGGTAAAAAAGCAAAACATCCTTCCATTTATATTGGCTGCGCAAAATGGGGCAGAAAAGAATGGCTAGGAAAAATTTATCCCAAAGGAACAAAAGAAAGTAATTTTTTGGAGGAATATGTTAAGCATTATAATTCGATCGAATTAAATGCCACTCACTATAAAATTTACGATCCGCCTGCCATTGCCAAATGGGCCGCAAAAGCAAAAGGGACAGATTTTAAATTTTGTCCGAAAGTACCACAAATAATCAGCCACTACAGCAGTTTTAATAATGTTGATGAAATGACAACTTCTTTCCTCGAAGGGGTATTGGCATTCAAGGAAAACCTCGGACCTATATTTTTACAAGTGAGTGAAAAATATTCTCCCGCAGGGCGGGAAAAATTGTTCAACTATTTACGGTCATTGCCCACAGACCTACAATTCTTTTTAGAAGTAAGGCACCCGAATTGGTTTTCAGATCAGGCTATTCAAAAAGAATTATCCGAAACACTTCGATGTTTAAACATTGGTTTTGTGATCACAGATACTGCCGGAAGAAGAGATTGTGCCCATATGGAGCTCACCGTTCCGAAAACATTCATCCGGTATGTAGGCAACAGTTTACATCCTACCGATTATAGCAGGATCGATGATTGGGTGGGAAGAATAAAAAACTGGCTGGATAAAGGATTAGAAGAATTGTATTTTTTTATGCACATGCACAATGAGGCTTTGTCGCCGGAGCTGACGGTTTACCTGGTAGATAAATTGAACCAGCTCGACGGCCTGCATGTGAAAAAACCGCAGTTTATCCAGCCCGGCCTGTTCTAACATATCCGTAAAAATGATTATCCGGCACAAATCATAAAAGCTTGTTATGATTTTTTCTGGTAGTCACAGTAATACCGTATAAATTTACCTTCGCAACAACTATTATTATGGAAGAACCGAAAGCCAATCCCGAATTATTAATTCATTTGGTTAGCATGAAAATGCCTTTTGGAAAATATAAGGATAGATTACTCTGCGATTTGCCTGTACATTATTTAGAATGGTTTCAACGAAAAGGTTTTCCGCAAGGAAAACTGGGAACATTATTAGAAACTATTTATGAAATAAAAATGAATGGATTAGAAGAATTGTTAAGGCCACTGAAAAACAAAAAATAATTGCAGAATAAAACAGAACGCGAATGAGACTAACCAAACTAATTGTATGTATTTTATTTGTCATGAACGGACTGGTATCGAAAGCACAGGACAAATTTACTATCAGCGGAACTGTTACATCGCAGAAGACAGGTGAAACATTAATAGGCGCTTCTATAAGAATTGTCAATACATCTTTCGGTACTGTTAGTAACGAATACGGCTTCTTTTCAATTACATTAATTCCGGGAACTTATACTATTGAAGTGACTTCTGTAGGTTTAGCGCCTTCGGTTGAAGTTGTTACATTGGATAAAAATACTAAACTAAAAATTCAACTAGGCGATGTCTCTGCACAGATGTCTGAGGTTGTGGTACAATCCACGCCTAAAAGCAGTAGAAGTATTAGTAGTCCGCAAATGGGTGTCGAAAAATTAACAATGAATGAAATAAAAGCGATCCCTGCTTTATTTGGTGAAAGAGATATTTTAAAAGCCATACAATTATTACCAGGTATACAATCTGCAGGCGATGGCAATAGCGGTTTTTATGTTCGGGGTGGTGCGGCAGATCAAAATCTTATTTTATTGGATGAAGCACCTGTTTATAATGCCTCCCATCTTTTAGGCTTCTTTTCTACTTTTAATCCGAATGCCGTTAAAGATATAACGGTTTATAAAGCAGGGATGCCTGCACAATATGGTGGCCGTTTATCATCGGTTGTTGACGTTACTATGAATAACGGAAATAACCAGGATTATATAGTAAGCGGAGGGGTAGGATTAATTTCTGCTAATTTAAATGTGGAAGGCCCGATACAAAAAAGCAAATCTTCTTTTTTAGTTTCGGGAAGAAGAACCTATGCCGATGTGTTTTTGAAACTATCTAATGATTCAAGCATTAAAGATGACAAGCTTTATTTTTATGACCTGAATGCAAAAATGAATTATGAGTTAGGAAAAAATGATAAGCTTTATTTGTCGGGCTATTTCGGAAGAGATGATCTTGGTTTTGGATCTGAGTTCGGTTTGAATTGGGGAAATACTACAGCTACCTTACGCTGGAACCATATTTTCAACGATAAATTATTTTCAAATACTTCATTGATCTATAGTGATTATGATGATAAGATCTCGATCAATAGTGGTGGTGTTAATGCCAGGATCTTTTCTTCCATTCAGGATTGGAATTTGAAAGAAGAGCTTCAGTTATTTTTAAATAATAAAAATAATATCCGCTTTGGGTTTAATACTATTTATCACACGATGGTTCCGGGAAATGTTTCTTCTCCTGCAGGGTCAAGCATAAATAATAGTAGTCTTCAAGACAGGTATTCCTGGGAGAATGCCATTTATGCAAGTGACACCTGGAAGGCTTCCGAAAAAATAAATGTTACTTATGGCGCGCGGCTTACAGCATTTAGTATTGTAGGGCCGGGAGATTTTTATAATTTAGATAGTGCGGGAAATGTTACAGACACCATGCATTATAGAGCCGGCCAATTTGTAAAAACATATTTGAATCTCGAGCCAAGATTAGCGATCAGTTATGTACTTAACCCTACTACTTCTATCAAAGCTTCTTATGTACGAAATGTACAGAACCTTCATTTGATCTCTAATTCTACGGCTGCTTTGCCAACAGATAAATGGGTTGCCAGCACAAATATTATTAAGCCTGAAATTTGTGACCAGGTTTCTCTTGGCTATTACAAAAATTTAGACAGTGATAAATATGAGCTAACACTTGAGACTTATTATAAATCATTACAAAATCAAATCGATTATCGTGATGGCGCGAACGTGTATAACAATAATGCAATTGAATCACAATTATTATTCGGAATAGGCCGGGCGTATGGACTTGAAATGTTATTTAAAAAACAGGCAGGAAAAGTTACGGGTTGGGTAAGTTATACTTTATCAAAAACAGAATTAAAGATCGATGGTATCAATAATAACCAATGGTACAATGCTACGCAAGATCACACGCATAATTTTGCGATAGCTATTTCTTATCAACGCAATAAAAAATGGTCTTTCTCTGCCAACTTTGTTTATTATACCGGAGGTGCGGTTACTTATCCTAGCGGAAAATATATTGTAGGTGGCCAGCCTGTTTTTTATTATACGGGCCGTAATCAATATAGGTTTCCTGATTATAACAGGTTAGATCTTGGTGCAACATTGCAGTTGAAACAACATAAAAAATATTCATCCGAATTGAACTTTAGTTTGTACAATGCTTATGGCAGAGCAAATGCGTATAGTATAGATTTTCAACAAAGTACTTCGAATCCTGAGCAAACAGAAGCGGTGCAAACTTCTTTGTTCAAAATCATTCCTTCCATCTCTTACAATTTCAAATTTTAATAGCGATGAAATATTCAATAAAAATTTGTTCATTATTTTTTCTTGCATGTATGTTAAATGCATGTACAAAAGTCATTGTACTTAAATTGAACAATGCTTCACCGCTATATGTTATAGAAGGAACTATTACAGATTCTCTTGGAACGGCGCAGGTTTTAATAAGTCAGACGAAAGATTTTTATGCCAGCAATACATTTGTTGGCGTACCAGGCGCGGTAGTGACTATTACAAATGACAGTGGCGTAGTTACAAATCTTACAGCAACTGATAGTGGTGTTTATACAGCGCCGTTATTGATCGGGCAACAAAATCATTCCTATACATTAAATGTTGCTATCGGCACACAAACATTTAAGGCCATTTCAACAATGCCTGTGAAGGTTCCGTTCGACAGCCTTTTTATTACTTCTACTCCAGGTTTTGGCTCGGCGGTAAAAGTTGCCAATGTTCAATATAACGATCCTCCCGGTAAAGGCAATAGCTACTTTTTTGTTGAGTATATAAACGGAAGACACCAGCAAGCACTCTTTGAAGAGAATGATGATTATACAGATGGTAATAAAGTTATTTCACAATTAACCGTTTTTGGCGGCAACGATAGTATTTCTACTCAAAAAATAAAAACAGGAGATATCGTGAAAGTTGACATGCAGTGTATAGATAAAAATGTATATGAATATTGGTTTAGTCTTGATCAGTCTTCTACCGGAAGCAGTCAGAGTGCTGCTCCCGCTAATCCCGTAACAAATATGCAAGGGGGTGCTTTAGGATATTTTAGTGCCAATACTTTGCAGAGCAGAAGTATTGTTTCACCATAATTATAATAAAGCCCAGACAAAAAAGAACAATCCGCCCGCAGCCAGTGCTATTCCGGCGAGCCATAAAAACTTCTTTCCGGTAATTATTGCAATGGCAGATATGGCGATCGATATTTGTAATAAAGTAACAGCGGGCGCGAGCAATTCATGTTTACTTGCTGCTACTTCAGATTCTTCCTCTTCTTCTTTGGCCTTTTTCATGATCACTGCCTGCTGACTTCTTAAGGAATCGGAAGAAGCATTTCCCTTAAAAAGCTGTGGCTGCAGCTCACGTATATCAGCCTTGATACCTTTGGCCTGGTAGAATGCCCATTGATCAGAAGCTTTGATCTGGTGTCTCATAGCGTCTTCAGAATAATGGCCAGCCATTAATCCGCCGATAGCAGCAAATACAGCCATTAGTGCAGTTGAAATAGCTACGAAAAGTATCCATTTCACTTCCTTTTTTTCAGCGGCTTCTTCAGCCCTGTCGTTAATTTCATCATTCACGCTTTCAAGAGGGATTTCTATCTCTTCCATATAAATTGTTTAATTAATAGTTGATGCAATCTACTAAAACTTCTATTTTTTAAAAAATTTTTCAAAGTACCCTTTGCCACGAATAAGAAATCATTAATTGTTACCTTGCATGTGGAAAGATTGCTAAGTAAAAAAACAAATTATGGATACCGTATTGCATTATCTTATCATAGCAGGAAAGTCAATTGCTATTTATCTTTTTATTATTATTGCTATACGGCTGTTTGGTAAGAAAGAATTAGCCCAGTTATCTGTTATTGATCTTGTTTTCATTTTATTAATTAGCAATAGCGTACAAAATGCAATGGTGGGTAATGATACTTCTTTACCTGGAGGAATTTGTGCAGCGCTGGGCTTGTTTATATGTAATTATGTTTTCAAGTTTTTATTAAGGATGTTTCCTGGCCTAAGCAAATTGGTTCAGGGCGAAAAAATAATACTGATACATGATGGTGAAATACTGAGTACCGGATTGAGAGAAGCAATGATGTCAGCAGACGAATTAGAAAGAGCCATTCGTGAACATGGTGTTGAAGGAATTAAGCAGGTAGATCTTTGTGTATTAGAGATAGATGGTAATATCAGTGTGCTCACACATGATTACACACAAAAGACAGTGAGGTTCAGAAAGAAAAAACCACAGCTTTCTCATAATCCTTAAACCAGAACAGGCAACCTTTTACATGCTGATAACATCTTCTTAAAAGCAAGCCTATTGCTTTGCGTGATATAGTTCTACCTTTATAGAGCAAAAGTAAAACCTGTGATGAAACACATTTCTCCAAAAATCATTGCCTGCCTTATTTTTTTATTTGCTTTTCATCTGGCGAAAGCGCAAACAAGTTTTTTTACGGATATTACTGCCAGGACAATTAATCCTGATGAACTAAGAACGGTTGTACCAGAGAAAAGCAGAAACCTTTCCCTTGATACTTCAGGACTTCTTGATTTTTTTACAACGATATCTACCCAAAAAAAAATAAATGATACTGCTTCGGTCATAGTGATCCCTATGCCAAATGGTACTATGAGTCGGTTTCATATTTGGGAGAACGATATCATGGAACCTGTGCTGGCAGCAAAGTTCACAATGTTAAAGACATATGTTGGTGAAGGAATTGATGATAGTACAGCAACGATCAAATTAGACTGGACAGCGTTTGGTTTTCACGCAATGATATTATCTCCTGTAACAGGGGCTGTTTTTATTGACCCGTATGTACAAGGCGACAGGCACGAGTATATTTCTTATTTTAAATCTGATGTAAAACAAAAAGGCTCATTTGTTGAACCGGAGTTAAAAGATAACAGGTCGACCTTTGGATTGAAGCCACGAGTATTATCGGGCCCACAATGCGTAGGCCCGCAATTGCTTACCTATCGTTTGGCAGTAGCTTGTACCGGTGAGTATGCTGTTGCGGCAACAGGATCATCCACACCAACGGTAACACAAACTTTATCTGCAATACTAACAACAGTTAATAGGATCGATGGTGTTTATACAACAGAATTTGCTATTCATTTTGTTCTCGTTGCAAATGAAGACCATATTATTTTCACCGATCCATCTACCGATCCTTTCACAGGAAATAACGACGGGCCGGTTTTAATTGATCAGAGTCAAACAGTGATCGATGATAGTATTGGAAATGCTAATTATGATATTGGCCACACGTTCAGTACAGGCACAGGAGGTTTATCCATTATTGGTGTTGTGTGCGATGCCGGAGTAAAGGCATCGAGCATTACAGGTATTGGTTCTCCGATAGGAGATCCGTTTAGTATTGATTACGTAGCGCATGAGATTGGCCACGAGTTTGGGGCACACCATCCGTTTAATTCGAATGCAGGTTTTTGCGGCGCATCCGGACAACAATCAAATACTACAAATGATGAACCCGGCAGCGGAAGTACGATCATGGCATATGCAGAAGGCCCGGTAAGTAATGGGCTTTGTGGCTCAGATAATTTACAATTGCATAGCGACCCTTATTTTAACGGGATCAATTTTGATGAGATAACACAGTATACGATTAGCGGAGATGGCAGCACCTGCCCTATCATAACAACAACTGGAAATAATGCACCGGTTGTAAATGCAGGGTCTGCGTACACAATTCCTGTAGCAACACCTTTTGTTTTAACCGGAAGTGCAACAGACCCTGATGGCGATGCTTTGACTTATTGCTGGGAACAGGTTGATGTTGGCGGGCCATTTGGTCCGTGGAATGGTCCCACCGGCGATGCACCGATCTTTCGTTCTTTTTTACCGGTTACCTCGCCATCGCGTTATTTCCCACAGTTATCAGATGTAATAAATAATGTAACAACTATCGGAGAAATATTGCCATCTTATTCACGCACAATGCATTTCAGGCTAACGGCAAGAGATAATAGATCTGTAGGTGGCGGCGTATGTTTTGCAGAAACTTCAGTTATTGTTGATGGATCGTCTGGCCCTTTCATTGTTACCAATCCAACTGCAACAAATATAATATGGTATGGGAATGATGTACAAACTGTTACCTGGAATGTTGCTAATACGGCTTCTTACCCCGTTAACTGCAGCAATGTAAATATTTTATTATCTACAGATGGCGGCTTTAGCTATTCAGATACGTTAGTAGCAAATGCTCCTAACACAGGCACGGCACAAATAAAAGTTCCAATGCAATTGACCAATGAGGCGCGTATTAAAATTGAGTCCGCCGGAAATGTTTTTTATGATATCTCAGACAATAATTTTAGTATCCAAAATTCCGAACTTTCTCTTAGCGTTGTGAAACAAGGAACTAATACGGCACAGCTTTCATGGACAGCATATGAAATTAATACCAGTTACTATAATGTGGAACGCAGCAGCGACGATAAAAATTTTATTGTGGTCGGACAAGTACCATCTACTACCGGAAATGGGTTACAACAATACGCATATGCAAATGTGACAACACAAAACGGTATAAATTATTACAGGATCCAGGAAGTAGAAATGGATAGCAGCAGTATTTATTCAGATACAGTAAGTATTACGATAGCGCCTCAATGGAAAGTTTTCCCTAATCCTGCAACAGATAAGATAAGTATCGAATGCACAATAGACCTTACGAATGTTTCTGCTGAAATATTTAATACGGAAGGAAAATTACTGTACAAAGATCAATTTGGCGCTATTGCAGGAAATACGGCAGCAACCATCCCGCTCGATCAATTTGCAAAAGGGGTCTATATTTTAAAAATTTATAGTAACGCAGGAACCAAAGAACAAAAAATAGTAGTGCAATAAATATTTATTATAATAAAGTGCCTTTTAAGATCAGCGCTGCAATACTAAAATAAATAACAAGGCCCGTAACATCGACCAATGTTGCCACAAAAGGTGCCGATGAAGCCGCAGGATCCTGTTTACATTTTTTTAAGATGATCGGTATCATTGATCCGCAAAGCGTTCCCCACATGACGATACCGATCAGCGAAAAGAAAATAGTGATCGATAATAGCATCCAGTGAACCCCGTAATTATATAAGTGTAATTTTTGCCAGGCGGCAATGCGTACAAAACCGATAGCACCCAATATTATTCCTAATGTCAGGCCCGAAAGAATTTCACGCCTCATTACATACCACCAATCTTTTATAGATAATTCTTTAACAGCCATTGCCCTGATAATTAGTGTAGCAGCCTGGGAGCCGCAGTTACCGCCGCTCGAAATGATCAATGGAATAAATAACGCCAGCATAACAGCTTTGGATATCTCTACTTCAAAATAACCCATAGCCGTAGCCGTTAGCATTTCTCCCAAAAAAAGTATGATGAGCCAACCCGCTCTTTTTCTGATAAGTGAAAAGAAAGGTGTGTTTACATAAGGATAATCCAACGAGTCTACCCCGCCAAATCTTTGCATATCTCTTGTATCACGCTGTTCCTGTACATCCATCACATCATCAACGGTTACAACGCCTAATAATAAATTATCATCATTGGTTACAGGCAAAACGGTGCGGTCATATTCCTGAAATTTAGAGACCGCATCATCTGCGCTATCATTTAAATTCAGCTGGACACAATAACCATCCATTATTTCAGACACATGTTTATCCGGCGCATTCAGTACCAATCTTCTTACAGGAATATCATCTATTAATTTTCCATTGCTATCGATTACATATATCACATTCGCTGTTTCAGAATCAACATGATTTTTGCGTAAGTGTTCACTTGCTTCGGCAACAGTCATATGCTCACTTATTGTTGCAAATTCTGTATTGACCAGCCTAGCTACGCTTTTTGTAGGATAGCCCAACATATCATGTGTAGATTTTTTATTTTTATCCTCCAGTAATTCAAGGATATGTGAACGCTCAACACCGACCTTGAAAGAATTAATTAAAGTGAGCCTGTCATCAGAGCTTAATTTATTTAAAATGAAAGAAGCATTTTCTTTATTTGTGCTACGAATAATTTTTTTCTGCAAAGAAAGCTCCAGGTAAGAAAAAACGATCACCTGTTTTTTTTGCGGAAAAGAATTGAAAGCACGAAGCGCGGCATCTAAGGGCAGATCATTAAAAAGCTTTGCAACTTCCGAGGGATGGATATTATCATTGCTACCCCAATGCAGCAGGGATGAAAAATCCCCACTCAATATTTTTTTTCTGATATCTTTTAAACTGATCATTATTGATTGATTTAATAGCGGGAATAAATTCGCTATATTTTGAATTCCCGCAAAGGTGCCGGATGTAATTTAAAAAATGCCCGGGAGAATATTATGAAAAGATTGTTATTCGGGCAACATACCATTGGGCGACATTGTACCGTGCAATTGTAATAAAACTTTTTTTACATCTATATACCACGGTGCCCAGGGAATAAAATGTGGTGCGCCATCTAATATTGTAACATCTACACTTTTTGCATTCACCAGCATTTTTTTGGCATAAGCAGCATTGCCAACGGGTACAAATTTATCTTTATTGCCATGTATTATCCACACGTTGCAGGTAATAGAAGCGAATTGTTTTGATAAAGGTGGCAGGTCTTTTTTCAAATACCATATCTCATTATTGCTTGGCCTGAATGCACCCGGTAAAAGATATTGTAAGCCGCTGTTCTTTAAAAAACCTCTCCATTTTTCAGGCGCCTCTTCCGCAGGATCAACGGACCCCGCTAATATTACCATACCCGAAAAAGTAAATGGATTATCTGCTACCAGTTTAACGATCATAGGTCCGCCGAGTGAATGGCCGATAATATAAATTGGTTTGCCATTTTGTATGTGTTTGAAAATGGGACTGATGATAGCAGATTGGTCGGATAAATTTCTTGCATTTCCGAATTCGCTATAGCCAAACCCTGGCCTGTCGATAGAGACCATTCGGTATTTTTTTAACAGGTCGCTATCTTTTAAGTAAACGCTAAATGCGTCCCAGCTGCCCGGAGAGCCATGTACAAAAAACAAAGTAGGAAAAGTATCATTACCTGTTTGAACGTAATGTAATTTGAACCCATTTACATCAAGGGTTTCTGTATGCAGTGTAACACCGGCTGCTGCAAATTGTTTTTTTGCTTCGCTATCGCTTATCCTCATTTTCATACAGCTTTGAGCAAGTATTATCCAACAAATAAAAAAAGCAATAACGATCAGCAGCTTTTTCATGTGTATTTATTTTAGCAAGGCAATTCTTCGCAAGGCTGGTTTTCTCTTTCCGTTTCTAATGTGCTGTGGTGAATTTTTTTATGTTCTAACCGGTGCCTGACATCGTGCTTTATTTTTTGTTCTTCGTCTGCAGTAATATTCGTATCAATTACCAAATGCCCTGTCAATGCATTTTCAGTAGAGCTGATGGCCCATATATGGATATGATGAAAATCTTTTACACCCTTTACTTTCATAGCAGCGGCTTTAATATCCGCTACACTAATATCTTCGGGAACACCATCCATTGACAAACGCAAACTTTCTTTTAGCACGTGCCAGGTGCTGATCAAAATAACAATAGCAATAATGATGCTAATTAACGGATCTAGCCAGAACCAATGCAGATAATACATCAATACCCCTCCAATAACAATTCCTAAAGACACCACAGCATCCGACATTAAATGCAGGTAGGCAGCTTTTACATTTATATCATCTTCCTTATTTTTAAAAAACAAACGGGCTGAAGCAAAGTTGATGAGAATACCAATTGCCGCAACAATTGAAACATTGATACCTGCAATATGTGGGGGATGAAATAAACGCAACACACCTTCGTAAGCAATGATCGCAATTGATATTACCAGGATCATTGAATTAAGCAAAGCAACCAATATCGATGTTTTACGATAACCATAGGTATATTGATCGGTTGATTTTATTTTGAGCATTTTGAATGCTAAAAGCGAAAGGCCCAAAGCGCCAACATCGGCCAAGTTGTGGCCTGCATCTGATAATAAAGAAAGAGAATGGTTATAAAAACCTGCGATCACTTCTATCAGTACAAAAACAAAATTTAAAATGATACCCACTATAAAGGCGGTATTCATATTTACAGGATCAACTGTATGATGATGATGGTGATGTGAATGGGAATGATCGTGATTGTGTTCCATAAATTAACTGCCGTCAATGGCTACTCAGCTTTTTGTTAGAAATTTTATTGGCTTTGCCCGTTATTTAAAGGTAAGAAGTATTATAACTTGATATAGCATTATAATCAAATACAACATCTACTTAACGTAGCTTTTTGCCTGATTTTTTCGCTATAGGCAATTGATGTTACCCCAATGTTAAGTTATTATTATCATTTTTAAAACTTCTGCAACGAAGGGCAATAACTCTATTTTTGCCCAAAATTTAAAGCAATGGGATTCAATTCAATCTTGAGTGTCTTTTTACCAAAAGACAGGGTATTTTTTCAATTATTTGAAAGTGTAGCGGAAGAATTAGTAAAAATGGGGGAAAAGCTAAAAGAAGTAGTGAACGAACCTGATTTTGATAAAAGAGGACAATTGATCCAGGAAATTATTGACATGGAGCATGTTAATGACGATTACACACATAATATTTTTACTGAGTTAGGAAAGAATTTTATCACGCCGTTCGATAGAGAAGATATTCATCATTTAGCTAGTGCCTTAGATGATATTGCTGATTATATATATGCTTCGGCAAAAAAGATAAATTTTTATCGTGTTAACCCTAACGATATCGGTATCAAAAAAATGGCAGACCTGATCGCAGAAGGTTGTGTGCAGGTTCACAAAGCGGTTACTGAATTACGTAACATGAAAAACATGCGACAAATAACTGATGCATTAGTTGCTATCAACAGTATAGAAAATCAATCTGACGATGTGTACGATATGAGCATTGAGCGTTTGTTTGCCATGGAACCTGATGCAAAAGAGGTGATCAAAAAAAGAGAGATCTATCAAATTTTAGAGACCGTTACGGATAAATGTGAAGATGCTGCAAATGTGATCGAATCAATAATTGTTAAATATGCTTAATGCCTAAAGCCAGCGGCTTAATGCATGAGCATTCAGCATTGTGCTTTCAGTGGGTTTCCAAATTAGTTTATGAATATATCTTTATTATTAATAGTCATAATTTTTCTTGCCATTTGTTTTGATTTTATAAATGGTTTTCATGATGCCGCAAATTCTATTGCAACGATCGTTTCTACCAAGGTCTTAACACCTTTTCAAGCGGTAATTTGGGCAGCCTTTTTCAATTTCGTTGCGTTCTTTATATTTCGTGATCATAATGTTGCTAACACGGTTGCCAAAACAGTACATAAAGAATCGATCACGTTAGTGGTAATTCTTTCGGGGATCATTGCCGCTATTTTTTGGAGCCTTTTAACCTGGTGGTATGGTATTCCATCCTCATCATCACATACATTAATTGGCGGTTTTGCGGGCGCAGCAGTTGCTCACGCAGGGTTTCAAAGTATTGATGCTACAAGTATTTACAAAACAATTTCTTTTATTGTATTGGCGCCTTTAATAGGAATGGTCATAGCTATTTTTATTACACTGGTTACAGTGCAAAGAAGTATCTGGTTAAAGACAAGTATCATCGCTGCGGTCCTGATCATCTCTATGGTTTTCATTCCTTTTAAAACACCGCTTGAGAGATATTCGTTACTTGGATTAGGTATTGTTTTTATTCTTGCCTATTTCTATAATTATATACGTGGCGAAAATGCTTACCGAACGGGAAATATGTTTAAGCGGCTTCAGCTGGTCTCTTCCGCTGCCTTTAGTATTGGCCATGGTGGTTCAGATGCACAAAAAGTGATGGGTATTATTGCAGTAACGTTAGTTACTAATGGAAATATCCATTCATTAGCCGATATGCCAACCTGGGTACCGCTGGTTTGCTATAGCGCCATTGCCCTTGGAACAATGAGTGGAGGGTGGAAGATCGTAAAAACAATGGGCACAAAGATCACAAAGGTTACGCCTTTAGAGGGTGTTTGTGCAGAAACTGCAGGCGCTATCACGCTATTTACGGCTGCAAGTCTGGGCGCTCCGGTAAGTACTACACATACAATAACCGGTGCTATCATTGGCGTTGGTGCCACTAAAAGATTAAGTGCGGTACGCTGGGGCGTTACCATCAATCTTATCTGGGCGTGGATACTAACTATTCCGGTAAGTGGCCTGTTGGCCGGAGGCATATACGAAGTGTTGCATTTATTCATTAAATAAAATTTTATAAAATCATAATAAAAACACTCACCACAATGAGTGTTTTTTTATTTTCTTTGTAGTATGAAGACAATATTAGTAACAGGAGGTTGTGGCTACATTGGTGTACATACCATTGTTGATCTTTTACAAAATGGTTATGAGGTTATCTCTGTAGATAACAACTCCAGAAGCGACATTGCTATTTTAGCTGGCGCAGAAAAGATCACCAATAAGAAAATAAAAAATTACACGATCGATCTTTGTGATCTGGCGGGGACAGAATCGATCTTTGCAGAAAATAAAGATATCCTTGGCATCATACATTTTGCTGCCTATAAAGCAGTGGGCGAATCGGTAGAAAAACCCATGTTGTATTTTGAGAACAACCTTATCTCGCTGATCAATATTTTAAAATGTGCCGAAAAATATAAAGTGCCGCATTTTGTTTTCTCTTCTTCCTGCACTGTGTACGGTGATCCTGATTCGATTCCTGTAACGGAAGAAACCCCGCAAAAGCCCGCTGCATCTCCTTATGGTGCTACAAAGCAAATGGGTGAGCAAATAGTGAATGATACTATTCAAAGCAATAATATACAAGCGATATTGTTACGCTATTTTAACCCGGTTGGTGCAGATCCGTCTATTTTGATCGGCGAAATGCCCTTAGGAAAACCGGCTAATCTTGTGCCGGCTATTACACAAACAGCCGTGGGTAAAATTCCATCGATGCATGTACACGGTAATGATTATCCAACAAGAGATGGAAGCTGCGTTCGAGACTATATACATGTAAGCGATATCGCACATGCGCATACGTTAGCGCTTGATTACCTGATAGCACAAAAAAATAAAAGTAAAAGCGAAGTTTTTAATTTGGGAACGGGTGATGGATTTACTGTGCTGGAAGTGATCAATGCTTTCGAAAAAGTAAGCGGTGTAAAACTAAATTACACCATTGGGCCAAGAAGGCCGGGCGATGTAATCGCTATTTATGCCAATAATGATAAGGCTAAGAATGTATTAAAGTGGGTGCCGAAATATAATTTAGATGAGATGATGTCAACAGCCTGGCAATGGGAACAGAAACTGGCAAAAGCAAAGGGATAATTGGAATAAAAATTGCATCTATTAGTACGACTGAAGGCAGTCTAAATTGCAGGGTTTTTCAAATTAAACAAATATCTTGCAGGTTCTTTTTAAAATTACAAACACGATTTATGTTAAAGGATATTCAGGTAACAGGAAACAAAGACACAAGAAGCGGATTTGGGGATGGCATTTTGGAAGCAGGTAGAAAAAACGAGAATGTTGTAGCACTGACTGCAGATCTTGCCGGCTCTTTAAAATTACATCCTTTTATAAAAGAATTTCCTGAAAGGTTTATCCAGTGCGGTATTGCTGAGGCAAACATGATCGGGATGGCTGCAGGATTAACGATCGGCGGTAAGATCCCTTACACCACAACCTTCGCAAACTTTTCTACAGGAAGGGTGTACGATCAAATTCGTCAGTCAGTAGCGTATAGCAATAAAAATGTAAAGATCTGTGCATCGCATGCAGGACTTACACTTGGTGAAGATGGCGCTACCCATCAGATATTAGAAGATATAGGATTGATGAAAATGCTACCGGGCATGACCGTTATTGTTCCGGCAGATTATAACCAGACAAAAGCTGCAACCCTCGCTATTGCTGATTATCAGGGACCTGTTTATTTGCGTTTTGGTCGCCCAGTTTGGCCGATCTTCACAAAGGAAAGCGATTTCGTGATCGGTAAAGCACAGAAATTATCTGATGGTAAAGATGTAAGCATTTTTGCTTGCGGCCATTTGGTTTGGAAAGCTGTTGAAGCCGGCAGAATTTTAGAAGAAAAAGGGATCAGCGTTGAAGTGATCAATATCCACACTATTAAACCTTTGGATGTTGAAGCTATAATTGCTTCTATCAAAAAAACAAAATGCGCCGTAACCTGCGAAGAACATAATATTATTGGCGGTTTAGGGGATAGCATTGCACAGGTTGCCGCGAAAAATCTACCTATTCCAATTGAGTACGTTGGTACCAACGATACTTTCGGCGAAAGCGGAACACCGGCAGAATTACTAGTAAAATATGGCTTAGACGTACCTCATATTTTAGCTGCAGTGGAAAAAGTAATGGCGAGGAAGTAGACAATATTCCACAAACAGATTAAACTTTTAATATTTAAACCAATCTTACGATTGGTTTTTTTATTTTTATGCTTTCATAAACCTATTATGGCCGAGAATTTTTTGGACGATAAAGAACTATTGCTGCGATTTAAAGAAACTGTTACAAAGGAAAAAGCCTTTACGCAGATCATTAAGAAGTACCAGGAGAAGCTGTATTGGCATATAAGAAGAATGGTTGTAGAGCACGAAGATGCTAATGATGTATTGCAAAATATGTTCATTAAGGTTTGGAAAGGCCTGGATAATTTTAGAGAAGATAGCCAGTTATTCACCTGGCTATACCGCATTGCGACTAACGAATGCCTCACATTTATTGAACAACAGAAAAGAAGAAGCAGTGTTTCTATCAGTAATGAGGAAAGCGGATTAAGTAACCGCCTAAAGGCAGACAAGGATTTTGATGCCAATAAAATTGAGTGGAAATTGCAGTTGGCAATGCAACAACTTCCTGATAAACAGCGTACTGTATTTAATTTGAGGTATTATGATGAGATGCCCTACGAGGAAATGAGCCGCGTGCTGGAAACGAGTGAAGGTGCATTAAAAGCCAGTTATCATCACGCAGTGAAAAAAATAGAAGATTTTATACTGAATCATTAAACTAACAAGCCATATTAACGTCTTAATAACGAATGAAAATCAGTAGCAACGATATATTAAAGGAATTACAAGAACTGAGTCCATTACTGGCAGGTATGGAAAAGGTAAATGTATTTACCGTCCCGGATGGTTATTTCAACGATATACCTGCTGCTGTTTTATTTGCGCTTGGCAAAGAAAACAATTTGCCTGCATTTTCGGGCCAATCAACTTTTAATGTTCCTGCAGGTTATTTCGAATCGCTTGCCGGTAATATTTTAGCCAAAATAAAAGAAGGGGAATTAACGGTTGCTGATGAATTGCGAGAATTATCAGCCATGCTGTACAGTATTCAAAATGAAAATGTGTACAAAGTACCTAACGGATATTTTGATGATTTGGCGGAAAGTATTTTAAAACAAGTACAGCCACAACAAGCAAAAGTGATTCGCATAGGTAAGCGAAATGGCGTTTTAAAAACAGCGGTTGCAGCATCTGTTATTGTGCTATTGGCTTTTAGTGTTTATAAAGTTGACAAAAACTTTGGTAATACTGCTACTATACAAGTAGCCTCTTTGTTAGATCCATCGATACAACAAGGAAAAAATATGGGCGATGCACAGTTCAACGCAACACTTGATAGCCTTTCAACACAAGAGATCGCTAATTATTTAGAGAAACATAATGATGATGCAGATGTTGCTGCATTAACATCGGGATTGGATGCCAACAGCATTCCTAACCAGGATGATTATATCGTGGATGATAAAACACTGGATAATTATGTGCAGGCATTAAATTCATCTTCATCAAAAAATTAGTGAGGAGTTAGTATGAAGAATATATTTATATCGTTTATTTTTTTATTTGCTGTTGGGTTTGCCAATGCGCAAACAGATCCTTCGGGCGAAAGTCAGAAAATGCAAAATATCGAGGCTTTAAAAATTGCATTTATCAGCAAACAACTACAGCTTACGCCTGAAGAGGCAGAACAATTTTGGCCGGTATACAATCAATATTCAGATCAGATCCATACCGTTGTTAAGAGTGATCCGGATATACTTGACAGGGACCAAAAAATTCTGGATATAAGAAAAAGCTATAGCACGCAGTTCATAAAAATCATAGGTCCCGAAAGAACAAACCATTTATTTGAAGCGGAAGGTAAATTCAGGCAATTACTAATAGAGGCAATACAAAGAAGACAGCAAAATCGTCAAAACGGAGGAGGAGGGTTTAATCAATAAATTATCTTTTTATCAGGAAGGAGTTACTACAGGCGTTTTAATATCGTGATAAAAAAGAAAGGTCCATTTTTCCTGTTGTCCCTGTTGCCACCATTGTTGCCTTAACTCCATACATTTTTTCCCATCGTAATCATACTTAGCAACAAAACGGTTTTTCATCTGTTGTAACTGAGGTGCATCATCGCCACCAAAAAAAATTTTTTGTCCATCTTCCTCGATCATAAAAACAATATGGTAAGGTGTGTGCGCGCCCGTCATGGTATAATGTATATATCCATCAATATATCCATCATCATCTAACAATACTACTTTATCAGATGAATTTAATATGTCAAATTCTTCAGGAATATAGCTGCCAGATTTATTTTCCAGCGCATAAGCCAATTCTTTTTTATTGACATAATAAGTGGCGTTAGGAAAACTCAAAAAAGACTGATGGAGTTGTTTGTCTTTTATAGCAACACCGCCGCTATGATCTTTGTGCAAATGGCTCAATAAAACTTTAGTGACTTCTGAAGGATTAATGCCATTATCTATAAGGTTTTGATGGATCTGCAGAACGCCATCTTTATTGGCAAAGCCTAAACCGGTATCTAAAACCAATACATCGTTATTTGTTATGATAAGAAAAGGGTCTATCTCAACCAATAGGCTTCCGATCGGCCTTTGTTGCAGGTCATCCGTTTTTGTATCAAATGGAACGAAAACTTTTGTCTTGTCTATTGTAAAGGCGCCTTCATTTAAAGGAATGATTTTCATAATTTTTTCTAACTAATTATCTAAGCACCATTTGTCTGTCCGCGTCTAATTTTATCAGAATAAACATTAAGATTGTAAAAGTTACTAAAGAGGATCCGCCGTAACTCATTAATGGCAATGTAATTCCTATAACAGGTGCTAATCCTATCGTCATGCAAATATTAATAGAAACGTGAAAGAAGAAAATAGCTGCTACACTATATGCGTATACCCTGCTAAATGTACTTCGTTGTCGTTCCGCCACATTGATTATTCTTAATAATAAAGCGAGGTAAAGCAGCATTAACAAAGAGCTTCCCCAAAAACCAAAGCTTTCACCAACCGATGTAAAAATAAAATCAGTGTGTTGTTCCGGTACAAAATCTCCTTGGGTTTGCGTGCCTTTCAAAAATCCTTTTCCAAAAAAACCACCCGATCCGATGGCGATCTTTGATTGTTTAACATTGTAATTTTCTTTTTCTTTTTTATCGTTTCTTATTTTTAGATCGGCAGCAGATATGCTGGTTGTCTTTTCGTTAACAAAGGGATTGTCTTTCCCCACCATGCTGTATATTCTATCTGCCTGGTATTTTTGAAAAACGTGTTTGAAGATGAATGGCACAATTATACCAACAAATAAACAACTGAAGGCCCAGATAGTTATTATTACATAAATCAAACCGCGGTTTCTTTTTAAATAACCTCTTGAAAAATAAATGGCCAATACTCCTAATACGGAAAATGCGATCAACAATGTTTTTGCAGGAAATAATAATGTCACGATCAATAATACAGCAAGTGTAGCTCCTGCGATTAAATAACCCGGAGGCAAACCTTCGCGGTACATCGGAATTAAAAAAGAGAAATAGACCAATGCTAAACCAGTCTCATTTTGTAACAGTGAAAAGAAAGCCGGTGTAAAAATAATAACGGCGCCGATCAGCTGGGCTTTTGGCTTTTGAAAATTGGTCTCGGGCAGGGATAAAAATTTCCCCAGGGCCAATGCTGTAAATATCTTACACAACTCAACGGGCTGCAGGTTAAAAAACCCAAGTGGTATCCATGATTTAGAGCCATTAATATTTTTACCAATGAACAACGTTGCGATCATCAATAAAATCCCGAACGCATAACTGATATTGGCCGTGGCGGTAAAAAACTTACTATCTGTCAATAAAATAAGTACCGCAATAATTACAGACATACCAATAAATAGTAATTGCCTTGCATAGTTCTTTTTTAATAAAAGAATACTCTGCATTATATTTTCCCCGTTTTTATATTCAACAGAAAAAATACACAGCACACCAATAAGCACTAACAGGACGTAAAGCGATACTAATACCCCATCAATACCTTTTGCTATAGCCGGATTTTTTTGATACACTGTTTATTTTTTTATGGTTACTTTTTTGCCGGTTGTTTCTTTTTCTCGTCAGGTAAAATTGCCTTGTTTTTTATTGTTGTGTCCGTATTATTTTTTTTCGGAGAAGCAGGTGCTGCTGCTTTTACCGGGGGTGTTTTTATAATAACATAGTCCTCATCTTCATCAATTCCGATCGAATCCCTAACACTGGTAGTAAATCCGTTTGCGGTGAGGTAGTCAGTATCTTTTATATGCAACATAGAGTCTTCGCTTCGCATTGCTTTAAGAATACGTGGCGGTATCAAATTCATGTTGGCCAATTGCGCCACTTTCGCTTTACGGTCGGGTTCAGGAATAGAATCTTTTAAATATTGTTCTATCATTAAGCTGGCGATCGGTGCAGCAGAGTTGGCTCCCATCCCTGCGTTTTCACAAATAACAGCGATCGCTATTTTTGGATCAGACCTTGGCGCAAATGCAGCAAAGAACGCATGCGACTTTTGTTTTTCCAGGCCGATATAATTTTCAACGGTACCTGTTTTACCACAGACTACTATTCCGGGAACTTTAGCAGCGCTACCTGTACCGGTTTCCATTACGCCCTGCATACCATCATGCACTGCTTCAAACACACTGTCGGGAATGTCTATGCCATAATGTTTTTCTTTGAAACTTTTTAATAAGCCATACTGATCACCACCTTCAATTGAATCAACCATATGTGGCGTAACATACCAGCCTTTATTGGCGAGGTAAGCCATTTCATTCGCTACCTGTAAAGGAGTTACTAATACTTCTCCTTGTCCGATACTTAAAGAACGGATCGTGCAAAAATTCCAATGCCCTTCGCCATATACTTTATTGTAAAGATCTGCAGTTGGTATTTTACCACTTTTTTCTGAAGGAACATCGATGCCTAATTTATGGCCCAGCCCAAATGAATACATGTAGTTTGCCCAATGCGTTAAGCTACTATCCATTGTTGGGAATTTAGGATTGTTGACAACCCTTTCCATTACATTGGCGAAATAAGTATTGCAGGAGTGAGTGATGGCTTCTTTTAATTTAAAAACACCGGGATCCAAACATTTCATGGGTTTACCACAACCATAAAACGCACCCGTACATACAAAAGTTGTGTAGGGTGTTATTACGCCATCATGCAAGCCAACAAGCGCCTGTAAAGTTTTAAAAGTTGAGCCCGGCGAATAATAGGCATTCACGGTACGATTTAAAAACGGCAATGCCGGATTTAACATCAATTCATTGATATGTTTTCTTCTATCAGAACCTGTTAAAAATTTTGGTTTGTAAGTAGGGCTGCTGATCATCGCTAAAACACCGCCTGTTTTAGGATCAAGCGCAACGATAGCGCCTATTTTATTTTGCATTAATTTTTCTCCCAGCTGTTGCAGGTCGATATCAAGAGAAAGGTGCATGCTTTGTCCGGCGATAGCGGCAGTATCATACTTGCCATTCTCTACTCTTTCGGTTAACCTGTTCTTATTATCTCTTTTCCAATATTCTATACCTCTTGTGCCCATCAACACTCTTTCATAAGTATGTTCTAAACCTGTTTTACCTGCATAGTCGCCTATCTGGTAACCTTCTTCTGTATGCCTTTTAAGAAAAGCGCTATCAACTTCTGATAAATAGCCGAGGATATTACCTGCTGCATCATAAGGATAATCTCTCACCGGTCGTTCCTGTAAATAAAACCCCGGTACAAATTTGTACATGGCTTCATTCAGCATCGCCATTTTCTCATCACTTAATAAACCTTCAAAAACAGAAGGGCGCAACCTTGAATTTTTTATGATCGATTCAAGTACTCTTTTGTTGAACTGCGCAGAATCAATGCCTAAAATATTACATAGTGCAAGCGTATCAATGCCTTTTAATTTTGATGGCATTATCATCAGATCATAAATGGTAGTGTTTTGCAGAATGGCGTTACCGTTTCTATCATATACAATTCCCCTATCGGGATAAACGATCTTTCTGAATTTTCCCTGATCATCTGCCAGTATCTTGTATTTGGAAGAAATTATCTGTAACGTAAATAGCCTGGCTATTATAATAATAAACATGGCTATAAAACAAAGCCTTACAATATTATTACGAGACTGGTTGAACGCAGGCACTTTGTTATAATTTATTTAGTGATTGTAATTCCTTGAAGACAAATAAAATTACATAGTATTTGTTCTGAATTGCTGTTTACGATTAAATAATAATTCAGTAATTAAAATAAGTACCAAAGTTATGATCGTAGAAAGCATTGTTTTGGCGACGAAATACCAAACATTTCCAAATTGCCATGCTTCCAGTAAAAAAAGCCAGCCATTGTGCAAAAAAGTAAGAATACCTGCGTACAAAGTATAGGGGATAAAGCCTCCCATACTTTTAATAGACGGCTCGTTGTAGTTGATATCGCCGCTTTCTTGTGGAATAAGTAAATTAATTAAGTATGGACGAACGTAAGCGATCAATACGCAGGCCGCGGCATGAAAGCCGGGATTGTGGCCAAAACTATCTAAGGTAAACCCCAGAAAGAAGGCCAATATCATTTGTACAGGCTTGCTAAATTGAAAAGGCATCCATAAAATAAACAGGAAATAGATGTACGGGGTTACAAGGTAATTCACGTGTATTTTGTCCAGCACAAAAACCTGTGCCAGTATCAGCAATACAAAACGAAGAATATTTTTTACCAGTGTACTCATAACGATAATTGCTTAGGCAACTAATTATTGACTTTCTTTTTTCGCTTTTTCTAATAGTCTATTGATCTCATCTTTCTGCAAATTGTCTATTGCGTAGGCGTATTGCAGGTTATAGAAATTAGCGCAGGTTTTAAGCTTTATTATATAATGACTTGTACTTTTTTCCGGAATGATCTCCTGAATAGTGCCAATATTTAATCCGTAAGGAAAGGTGGTTGTAAACCCGCTGGTTACTACGGTATCACCTTTGGCCACTTTAGCGCTTTTTCTGATCTCGCTTAATGTTAGCTGTGTTGGATCTTGCCCGTCCCAGGTAACCATGCCCGCATCACCGCCTTTTTTTAATTTGGCACTTATCCTGCTGTCTTTATGCAGCAAACTCATTACCACAGCAAAATTGCTGCTAACATCTGTAACAATACCAATTACATCATTGTTTGGATCAACAACGCCAATATCTTTTACCAATTGCTGATCGGAACCTCTTCCTAGAACAAGGTAGTTGGTTTGAGAGGATACAGAGTTGGCCACAACTTTTGCTTCCTTATAAAGGTATTTGCGCCCGAGTATTAAAGAATCAACCTTTATCGTATTAATAACTATTTTATTGGTTGTATCAGGTAATTCAAAATCAGTTTTCAATTTATTGTAAAGCTCCGCATTGGCTTTAACCAGAGAGTCGTTGGTGCTTTTAAGCTGGAAGTAGTAGGTGATGCCGTTGTATTGATTGTTGATGTGGCCGGTGATCTCATTCATGGATTCAGAGGCTACCGCATTTTGGTAGCGATTATAATGAACGATCAAATAGATGCAAAATGCCTGTAGAAACAGGAAAAGGATGAAATTTAAATACCGCCGAATGAAAAGAAATATATTACGCACAAGAAGATGAATTTATCAAATCTCAAAACGCCAATAAATCATTGGTACTTCTGATCCTTGCTTTTTTATTAACGCATTACGAACGGATACCTGTCATAATTCTTTAATGCGATCCCTGTGCCTCTAACCACACTCTTAAGCGGGTCTTCTGCTACGTGAACCGGTAATTTTATTTTGGCAGTGATACGTTTATCCAATCCTCTTAGTAAAGCTCCGCCACCTGTTAAATACAGACCTCTTCTAAAGATATCGCCGGCTAATTCCGGAGGGGTGGTTTCTAATGCTTTTAAGATCGCTTCTTCGATTTTCGAGATGCTTTTGTCCAGTGCTTCCGCAACTTCCTGGTAGCTTACCATTACTTGCTTAGGAATACCCGTTACCAGATCGCGCCCGTTCACCGGAATATCATCCGGAGGAACTGTATCAAGGTCCTTCATAGCGGCCCCAACCTGTATTTTGATCTGCTCAGCAGTACGTTCTCCAATTAATAAGCTATGGTAACGGCGAAGCGCTTCCATGATATCAGCCGTGAATTCGTCACCCGCGATACGGATACTTTGGTCGCAAACAATACCTGCCAATGCGATAACAGTGATACCTGTAGTACCGCCGCCTATATCAATGATCATATTACCAACCGGTTCTTCTACATCTATCCCAATACCCAGGGCCGCGGCCATTGGTTCGTGGATAAGGTAAACTTCCTTTGCACCCGCCTGTTCAGCACTATCTCTTACCGCACGTTTTTCAACTTCCGTGATGCTGCTTGGGATGCAGATCATCATGCGCCAGCTTGGTGGAAACAAGGGTTTTTTGGGGTAGATCATCTTGATCATCTCCCTTATCATCAACTCTGCCGCGTTGAAATCAGCTATCACACCGTCTTTCAGCGGGCGAACGGTACGAATGCTCTCATGCGTTTTTTCGTGCATCATGAGGGCTTTCTTCCCTACGGCAAGTATATTTTTGGGGTTATTTCTGTCTAGGGCAACAATCGAAGGTTCATTTACTACAACTTCATCATGAAAAATGATCAGTGTATTAGCCGTACCCAAATCCATTGCGATTTCTTGAGTAAAAAAGTTAAAAAATTCCATATTTAGTTATAAGAAAAATTGTAATATAAACAAACAATGGTAGCAAAGTTGAAGGAAAAAATTCAAATTAACAACGACAATGTTTTTATTTTGACAATTTACGTAAAATAAGGCAAAATCGCAGAAAAAAGACAATTCTTACAAATGACTACTTTCCTTTAAAAACGGAGCATTGAGCAGTTTATTGTGTAATAAAGAACATTTTCTTTTTTCGTTTATTCGTGGCCGTTAGTTTAGGCAAATTCGTACCCGATATCCGCTCTAAAATACATTCCTTCGAAATGAATTTGTGCTAATATTTGATTTGATTTTTTTGCTGCCGCAGAAATGGTATCTCCGAAAGAGGTAACCACTAAAACGCGGCCACCATTTGACAATATTTTTCCTTCTTTTTCTGTAGTGCCTGCATGAAAAATAATACTATCGGCAACTATGTTTTTATCTAAGCCATCTATTTGTTTTCCGGTTGTGTATTCGTTAGGGTAGCCGCCGCTAACCGCTACCACTGTGGTTGCTGTCTTGCTGCTGGTTTTAATTGTTATTTCGTTTAGGCGTTGCTGTGATACAGCTGAAAAAACTTCTACCAGGTCATTTTCCGTTCTTGGTATGATCACTTCTGTTTCAGGATCCCCAAAACGGCAATTGTATTCAATTACCAAAGGCTCGTTGTTAACTTTTATCAACCCGATAAAAACAACGCCCTTGTATTCTAAATTTTCTTTGTGAAAACCTGCGATCGTAGGCTCAACAATTCTTGTAATTACTTTTTGCATAAAAGTTTCATCTGCAAAAGGCACAGGGCTTACGGCGCCCATTCCGCCTGTGTTTAGGCCGGTATCGTTAACGCCGATCCTTTTATAATCTTTCGCCTCAGGCAATAAAACATAATTTTTTCCGTCGGTCAAAACAAAAGAACTCATTTCGATCCCATCTAAAAATTCTTCTATTACTACTTTATTGCTTGCTGCGCCAAATTTTGATTGTTGTATCATTAATTCGAATTCGGTCAGGGCTTCCGCCTGTGTCTGGCAGATCAGAACACCTTTTCCTGCCGCTAATCCATCTGCTTTTAAAACGATCGGTAATGCATGACGGCGGATATATTGTACACCATCTTCATAATTAGCAGCATCAAATTCAGCATAAGCAGCTGTCGGGATTTTATGTCGTTGCATAAAAGCTTTGGCATAAGCTTTACTTCCTTCTAACTGCGCGGCTTCTTTCGACGGGCCAATTACTTGAATGTGCTCCGTTGCTTTATTATTTTTAAAAAAATCGTACACACCTTTTACCAATGGTTCTTCTGGTCCAACTACTAACATCGTAATTGTATTAGCTACACAAAAATCTGACAACTTTTCAAAATCTGAAATACCAATGGCAACGTTGCTACCAAACTGAGCTGTACCTGCATTACCCGGCGCAATAAATAATTTATCGCATAAAGGGCTTTGTTTCAATTTCCAGGCTAACGTGTGTTCCCTGCCACCGCTACCAATTATTAAAATATTCATGAATTAAGGTAATTAGCTGTTCTATATAAGTGAGCGAAATTAAAGTAGCATCCATTGTAAACCATATTTTTTTTAAGCGGTTAAGGCGAATGCTATAAGGATGCTATATTTTTAGTAATTTGTACTGCACGGATCAAATCGCCATTAAAATAAATATATGAATGATAACGTAGAAGTAATTGGCCATCCGCCAGGATTATTTATTTTATTTTTTACCGAAATGTGGGAACGCTTTAGTTATTATGGAATGCGGGCGCTGTTCGTATTGTTTTTAACTACCGAATATATAAAAGGAGGCTGGGGCTGGACGAGAAGCGATGCTTTACAATTATACGGAGTATATACCGGGCTTGTTTATTTGACGCCCATCTTCGGAGGGATGATCGCAGATAAATTATTAGGCTATAGAAAAGCTGTTATTTTTGGTGCTTTGATAATGACGATCGGCCATGCATTCATGGCGATGGATACGCATTTTACGTTTTATTCAGGACTTGCCTTTTTAATAATTGGCAATGGATTATTTAAACCAAATATTTCTTCGATTGTTGGTGAGTTGTACGAAGGGCATGATGATAAAAAAGACGGCGCCTATTCTATTTTTTATATGGGCATTAATGCCGGTGCATTTTTAGGCATTTTACTTTGCGGCTATATCGGCGAAAAGATCGGCTGGAGTTATGGATTCGGATTAGCAGGAATTTTTATGTTTTTTGGTATGCTGCAGTTCTTATTTGCAAAGAAAGTTTTTGGAAAAATCGGCTTAAAGCCCTCTAAGGCCGAAGCTTCTGTTGGCACTGAAGTAAAAACTACGCCCGATACACCGGCACATATTTCGCGCGATAGAATAATTGTTATTTCTGTTTTCGCATTCTTCACGATATTTTTCTGGATGATGTATGAGCAAGCGGGAGGCTCAATGACGATCTTTGCGAAAGATTATACAAATAGAGTTCTCGTAGGAAATAGCGCCAATGTTTTTAAATGGTGTGATACATTGCTGACGATTGCGCCAATGATCATTTTAACGATCGTGCTTTTTGACCTGTTTAAAAAAACATATAAAAGCATCTTAACCTCCAATTTATTTTTAGGTACGGGGTTTACCCTAATATGGATATTAATTATTTGGATGTTGTGCAGAGAGTTTAAAGCGACCAATTCAGAAGTGCCTGCTTCCTGGTTCGGCATTTTAAATTCCTTTTTTATTATTGCGTTGGCGCCGTTGTTTTCTAAGTTATGGGAAAGCAAATACAATCCTTCTGGTCCGATAAAATTTGCGCTTGGATTGATCTTACTAGGTTGTGGCTTTGCTTTGCTTGCGTACGGCAGCAGTGGTGTTTCGCAGGGCGCCAGGACTGCGTCTGTTAGTATGGTATGGCTTATCCTTGCCTACCTGTTACACACAATGGGCGAATTATGTTTATCACCTGTAGGCTTGTCTTACGTGAGTAAATTATCTCCGCCTAAAATTGTTGGTTTGATGTTTGGTGTTTGGTTCATTGCCAATTTTATCGGTAATTATTTATCAGGTGTAACCGGTAGTTTTATTGATAAAATAGTTGCTACTTATTCTTTAGCTACATTCTTTTTATTTTTTACGATATTTCCAATTGTTGCAGGCATGATAATGATCTCGTTAAATCGTTTGCTGATCAAAAAAATGCATGGGTTTAGATAAATACTTGTAGAAAATATTAATCCTGCCTGGCGTTCGATTGCACATAAGCCAACACATTCTTTTTGTCTGTATCGTTAAGCTTTGCTTTTTTGCCCATTTCTTTTACGATAGGCACCCATTCCTGCGCAGTATGATCAGCAGGATCCTTTAGACCATGGCAAGTACCACATTTAGCAGTAAAAACTTCTTTGCCTGCCATTGCTTCAGGAGAATCTGGTTTTGGGATAACAATAGCTGTTGTTGGTATTGTTTTGTGTGAACAACTTATAATGATCATGATCAATGAAATAATAAGTACTAACTTTTTCATTTATTATTTTTTAAGTCTTTTACAATGCTACTACTTTCTTTTTATTTTTTGTTGAAATAAAAGTGATGACAATGTTAATTATTAAAAATGGAGCCAGGTAAAGAATACCGTTATGTTCATCAGCAAAAGCAAAACTTATAAAAGCTACTAAAGCCGAGCATATAAAACTGCATGTTGTCCATGCGTAGGATTGAAATGATTGCAGCAGCACAAACAATTGCAGGATTGAGATTATTAGTACAAAGGGAAGCAGCTCTAAAGTAATAAGCCCGCCATTACAAGGGCCACCAGATCTACCCAATTGACAAACACTCCAGAATGAAAAGATAACAACGCCAAAAAAAGCGATCAGCAATGGTATCTTTTTCTTGCTCATTGTAGATGTGTAGTTTTATATTGAGGTTGCACCAAAATACTTATGCAAAATAGCAGGCAATTCTATACCGGTTTCAGTTTGATTATTTTCTAATAAGCAAGCCACAATTCTTGGCAGTGCCAAAGAAGAACCGTTTAATGAATGTAGTAGTTGTGTATTTCCGGTCGCATCTTTAAACCTTATTTTCATCCTGTTGGTTTGAAAAGTTTCAAAATTGCTTACAGAGCTTACTTCTAACCAACGTTCCTGTGCAGCGCTGTATACTTCAAAATCGTATGTTAAGGCAGAAGTAAAACCCATGTCGCCACCGCATAAACGAAGAATTCTGTAGGGCAATTCCAACATGTTCAATAATTTTTCAACATGTGCAACCATGCTTTCTAATACTTCGTAACTATCCGTTTCGGGATTCACCAATTGTATGATCTCTACTTTGTCGAATTGATGCACACGGTTTAATCCGCGAACATCTTTACCAAAACTTCCTGCCTCTCTTCTAAAACATGGCGTGTAGGCCGTCATTTTTATTGGCAGATCTGCTTCTTTCACGATCTCATCCCTGTAAATATTTGTAACAGGAACTTCAGCGGTGGGAATTAAATAAAAACCATCTTCGGTTACATGATACATCTGTCCTTCTTTATCAGGAAGCTGACCTGTTCCATATGCAGTTGCTTCATTTACCATTAACGGCGGTAAATATTCTGTATAACCAGCGTTAGTATTGTAATCTAAAAAATATTGAATGAGCGCACGCTGCAATTTTGCACCTTTGCCTTTATATAAAGGAAACCCACTGCCTGTTATTTTTGCGCCGGTTTCAAAATCTACCAGGTCGTATTTTTTTATCAGGTCCCAATGCGGAACCGCAGATTTATCCAATGTTGGTTTTTTACCGCCTTCTCTTACTACAACATTTTCTTCGGGCGCTTTTCCTTTAGGAACAGATGAATGCGGAAGATTAGGAAGCTTTACTATTTCATCATGAAAAGCTTTTTCAGCAGCAGCCAATTGTTCGCCTAATTGCTGAATGATATTTTTTTCTTGTGCTACTTCTTGTTTCTTTAATTCTGCCGCAGCTTTATCACCCTTGCTCATCAGCATGCCGATCTCTTTACTGGCAGTATTCATTTGTGCTTGTATCGCTTCAGATTCAACTTTTAGCTTACGAACCTGTTCATCCAATTCAACTACTTTATCAACCAATGACAGGTCGCTAAAATTCTTTACACTCAATCGCTCTTTTACTAAGTCTATATTTTGCCTGATGAAATTTATTTGCAGCATTTATTCCTGAATTTTTGCAAAGGTAGTTGTTGGTAAGGAAATCAACAAAGGCTAGCGCTCTGTAAAAATGGCCTGAATATTGAAACAAAGAATATAAATAGACCGCCGTAGTTTAATAAGTCTACCTTACACGAGTTGTAATATACATTTAAGCATAAGAATATTGAAGCTGTACATTAAATATATGGTAAGCATTCGTTGCAAAATGATAGTTAAAGAAAAACTAAAGGAGTTAGAATTGCCGTATACGGTTGTTAATTTAGGAGAAGTGGAACTGACCAAAAATATTACACAACAACAAAGGGAGCTGTTAAAAAAGGCCTTACTGAAATCAGGACTTGAATTAATGGATGACAAAAAAGCAATATTGATTGAAAAGATAAAAAATGCGATCATTGAAATGGTTCATTATTCTGATGAGTTGCCTGCCACAAATTTTTCTGATTATCTTAGTAAAAAACTGAATTACGATTACACGTATTTATCAAATCTTTTTTCAGAAACGGAAGCAACTACAATAGAACATTTTATTTTATTGCACAAGATCGAAAGAGTAAAAGAGCTGATCATTTATGATGAACTTAACCTTACCGAAATTGCGTATAAGCTCCACTACAGCAGCGTGGCGCACCTTTCCAACCAATTTAAAAAGATAACCGGGTTAACGCCTTCTTTTTTTAAATCGCTCAAAGATAAAAAGCGAAATACGCTTGAAGATGTGTGAAAGATGTAACTTTTTCCTGCAATTATGTAACATGCATTCTGTTAATTATACAAACCTTTACAGGAAGCCTTAAATCGAAAAATGATGAAACAAGACAATAATGTGGCTGCCTCGGAATTAGAAAAATCGAAAATACATATCATCGTTGAAATAATCGAATATATGAGTAATGCGGTAGTGAGTAAAACGATCCTTAAAAAAACAACAGGCAATGTAACCGTTTCGTCTTTTGCTATTGGTGAGGCTTTAGAAGAAAAAACATCTCCCTTTGATATCTACATACAAATTATCGATGGTGCCGCAGAAGTTATTATTGATAAAAAAGTATACTTGCTAAAAAAAGGGAACGGTATTATTATACCCGCACATACGGTTCATTGTTTTAACGCTAAAGAGCAATTTAAAATGGTTTCAACAGTTATTAAAAGCGGATACGAAGAGTAAAATCAATTATAATATTATTAAACCTAACCGCCTTGCATTTTTGCAGGGCGGTTTTTTATGGGTACCCAACCTCAAAATGTGTGAATCATGTAACTTTTCTCGAAAGTTATGTAACATTTAGTAAGTGCCGTGGACATACCTTTATGAGCCTAATATCGCATATAGCGTAATTGGGATCCAATCTTTATAATTGACTTCAAACCCTATTCAAGTATAAAGTTTATCGAAATATTCTATACCTATTACTTCTTATAAAAGTTTGTCAGTGTTTTTCGGTTATCCATTCTTTTGATAGCAATATTGAACCAATAAAAAATAAAAATGATACAGGAAAATCATACTGTGGAATTTGAAGCCATGCGAATGCATGCCCTAAGGAAATATAATATCCTGGATACGCCACCGAATCCAAGTTTTGACCGCATCACTAAACTGGCTGCGAAGCTTTTTCATGTTCCTATAGCAATGATCAGCCTGGTTGATACGGATAGGATCTGGTTTAAATCCCGTTTTGGAATAGATATAGCACAAATAGACAGGGATCTTGGCTTGTGTTCACTCGCTATTCAATCTGATGATATTTATTTAATGGAAGATGCGATCAAAGATTCTTTAACTGCAACAAACCCTTATGTATCCGGTCAATGTGGTCTTCGGTTTTATGCGGCCGCACCACTTAAGGTAAAAGGTGGATATAATATCGGGACCCTATGTATTATGGATAGAAGACCAAGACACCTTGAAGAATCACAAAAAGAAGTGCTACATGATCTGGCAGAAATTCTGATCAATCAAATTGAATTTAGATTAGCAACTAAAATAGCAACTGAACAACAGAATCAATTACTGAATATTGCAGTACACGATCTGCGAAACCCATTAACAACAATTCCTTTATGGATAGATCTGATCAAGGAAGAAAAAAGAAACCATACTGCGGTTATTGAGATGAGCGGCTATATAAAAAAAGCAGCCTTGAAAATGACAAAAACGATTAATGAATTATTAGAATCGGCAGCTTTAGAAGCAAATCAGATCAAGCTTAGTTTTAGTGAATTGAATCTGGTATCTATTGTGCAGAAGGTTGTAGATGCGAATCAAATATTAGCCAGTGCCAAAAATCAAGCTTTAGAGATATATATAGAGGACCATCCTACAGTATATGCAGACGAAACAAAGCTGATTGAAATAGTAGATAATCTATTAAACAATGCTATTAAATATTCTGCAAAACACAAAGATATTTCTATAAGGATCAAACAGGTAGATGAAAAAGCGATCATTGAAGTTGTAGACCAGGGACTTGGTTTTACAAAAGAAGACAAGAAAAATGTTTTTGAAAGCTTCTCAAAATTAAGTTCAAAACCCACAGGTGAAGAAACATCCAGCGGCCTTGGATTATTTATTGTTAAGTTATTCGTAGAAGCACACAAAGGGAAAATATTTGTGGAAAGCGAAGGAAAAAATAAAGGATCTAAGTTTACTGTTGAAATGCCGGTTGTATATAAATATGAAAAGGTAATGAGTGTTTAAAGGCTTATAAATAGAAATAATATGCGCCAGGATTTAACTGTATCAAGATCGGTGATCATTAATCGTAGCCAGGATAAGGTCTGGTATGCATTGGCAAACCTGGCTATCATCCAGGAGTATTTGTTCGGGTCAGCAACAAATTTAAAATGGGAAGATGGGAATGAAATTATTTTTCATGGCAAATACAATGGGCATAAATACCTTGATCTGAGAATAGTTTTCGAAAACATATTGGACAAAAAAGTAAGCTATAATTATTTTACTGAAACTACAGAATTTGAAAATAAAACAGAAAACCATTCAATAATTATTTATAATCTTTTAAGCTGTGGAGACAAGGAAACCAAATTAACATGGACACACAAAGGATATATTGACGAAGAAAGGCACAAATATTCTTCAGATAAAATGGAAACATTTTTACACCAGATTAAAAAGATCATAGAAGGATAACTAAAATGTCAATTCCCCAAACCTATCCCCATTTATAGAACGTACAAAAAAAGTTACATCATTCACAGATTTTCAAGCTACGGCACCTCACACGTACATATGTGGCAATGATTTTGTTTAATAAGTATAGATACATTTTAACTGCCTGTTAATTCTTGCAATAAAATGTATTCATCACCTACATTAATTAAACAAAAACAGCAAACATGACGACTCTACCAAAGGAAGACCTTAACGGTTTTACAACAGCAACGCCTTTACCTAATTCTCCGTTGAAATATTTAACAGCATCATCAATCATTGGTGACGAAGTATACAACAAATACGATGAGCATTTAGGCGACATAAAAGATGTAATGATCGATATAACAACAGGTGCAATAGAATATTATATTGTTGAATTTGGCGGGTTTTTAGGAATAGGAGAAAAGTTCTTTGCTATCCCCTTCCGTCTTTTAAAAGTTAACGCAGGCAAACGTTTATTCCTTTTAGATCAGCCAAAAGAAGTTTTGCAAAAAGCGCCCGGCTTTGATAAGGACCATTGGCCTGAAACAAATGAACATTCAGGCTATTCTGATTACTGGAGTTTTGTATAAACAAAATCACCAGTCATTCTCAGTTCTATAATCTATCGAATTTGGTGTTACATTAATTATGTCACACATAATATGATTTCAATCATATTTGTTATTGCATTGTATCATTTTATATAACAATAAATAACAACAATTTTGCTCTTCACCTTTCTCAATAAATAAATCTGCACAACATGAAAGCATTAGTCTACCACGGCTCAGGTAAAAAATCCTGGGAAGAAAAACCTAAACCTGCGATCAATGAACCTACTGATGCGATAATTAAGATCTTGAAAACAACTATATGTGGAACAGACCTGCATATCATGAAAGGAGATCTTCCTGAAGTCATTGATGGCAGGATTATAGGGCATGAAGGAGTTGGGATAATAGAAGAAGTTGGGAGTTCCGTGAGCAATTTTAAAAAAGGAGATCATGTTATCATCTCCTGTATCACTTCTTGTGGTAAATGTGAGTATTGTAAAAAAGGGATGTATTCTCATTGTGAAAAAGGTGGATGGATATTAGGCTATTTGATTGATGGAACCCAGGCCGAGTATGTAAGAATACCTTATGCTGATAATAGTTTATACCATATTCCTGAGGGAGCTGATGAAGAAGCCCTTGTAATGTTAAGTGATATTTTGCCAACGGGTTTTGAATGTGGTGTTTTAAACGGACAGGTTAAACCAGGTGATGTGGTTGCTATTGTTGGTGCTGGTCCGATAGGTATTGCAGCATTATTAACAGCGCAATTTTATACACCTGCGGAAATTATTATGATAGACCTTGATGAGAACAGGTTAAATGTGGCAAAGACCTTTGGCGCAACACATACGATCAATAGTGCTACTGAAAACGTTGTAGAAAAATTAATGAGCCTTACAAATGGGAAAGGAGTAGATACTGCTATTGAAGCGGTTGGCTTACCGGCAACTTTTGAAATGTGTGAAGCCATTGTTGGGGTGGGCGGACATATTGCTAACATAGGTGTTCATGGCAAAAGTGTTACGCTACACATGGAAAAGCTTTGGTCGAAAAATATTACTATTACTACACGCCTTGTTGATACGGTTACAACGCCTATGCTTTTTAAAACTGTTCAATCAAAAAAACTTGATCCAAAGAAATTAATTACCCATCGTTTTAAGTTAGAGCAGATCATCGAAGCATATGACACTTTTGAACATGCGGCGAAAGAGAAGGCTTTAAAAGTTATACTAACAAGTTAAAAAAACTACCATGAAAAAAATAATCATACCAGGCTTAATTGTCGGTGCAATTTTTTTGATCCTGAGTATTTCTGGATTATACCTCACCAGTTATTTTTTTCCAAACATTGCTATGCAATATTTTGATCCGGCCTTTGATGCAGAGTCGGATAGGGTTATGTTTTATTATATCCATCCATTCATAATAAGCTTGGCACTCTCCTGGTTTTGGTCCCGATTTAAAGGAGCATTAACCGGATCATTTATTACCAAAGGCATTGAATTCGGATTAATATATGTGATCGTTGCCACTTTCCCAATGATGTGGCTTATTTATAGTGCAATGAGTGTGTCGCTGGAAATTGTTGCCACATGGTTTGTGTTAGCATTTATACAGGCGATCGTAGCGGGATTAATTTTTGAAAAACTTAATCCATAAAATTTTTAAAACAATAGCATGAAACAACCCCAATTTTTTTTATTAGCGATTTGCATTTTTTGTATAAGTGCTACTACTTCTAAAAATACCTATACACTTTCAAAAGATTTTACAGTTACCATTAATGGTACATCTAATCTGCATAGCTGGAATGAAAAAGTTACAACAGTTTCAGGAGATGGCATTATCAACTGGGAGGATAATGGGAATTTTGAAGTGTTTGCTATCAATATAAAAATGGATGTGCATTCCATTCAAAGCGATATGGGATCTGCAATGAATAATAAAACATATAAAGCGTTGAAGGCAGATGCGAACCCTGAAATTATTTTCGAGCTTAAAATTCCTGTTGCATCTATTCAGACAAAATCAAATGGAAATACTATTGCTGCAAAAGGTAACCTTACAATTGCAGGCGTAACAAAAGCGGTTGATATGCAGGTAAAAGTATTGATGGAAGAAAAAGGAAAATTAACAGTTGAAGGCGCTCAAATAATAAAAATGAGTGATTATAATATTGATCCTCCCACAGCACTTTTCGGAACACTAAAAACAGGTAATGAGATAACAATAAATTTTAAAACAAACTTCATTATAAATTAAACAAACCGGTTGGAATTTTTAATAAAACAAACCATGAAAAAATCAATCAATAAATTTCGACCGTTTGCTATATTTATTCTTGCGCTCATCAGCACTTCTGCCATTGCACAAAAAAGAGCCATGCAATATTTTCGGCCCAATGACCAACGAGGAATAAATGTTTTTGAAACAACAAAGGATGATACCACACAATTCGAAGGACTGAAGGTAAAAGTAGGGGGAAATTTTGAACAGAGTTTCCAGATGCTAAGAGATCAGAATACAGCAGCGCCAGCAACACAGCCCGGCTTCACCGGCAATGTCAATAGCCTTATACCGCTTACAAATGGATTCGACCTGGCAATGGCCAATTTAAATATTGATGCACAATTAGCAGATGGTATTCGTGTTAACCTTACTACTTATTTAGCTTCAAGGCATCACGAAGATACCTGGGTAAAAGGTGGCTATATTCAATTTGATAAATTGTTATTTCTTAATAGCAGCTTAATTAATCACATTATGAATAGTGTTACGATCAAAGTGGGACAGTTTGATGTAGATTATGGTGATCAACACTATCGCAGAACAGATGGTGGAAATACCATTTATAATCCTTTCGTAGAAAATTATATCATGGATGAATTTGCTACAGAAATTGGTGGCGAAATTTACTATCATCATAGATCGGGTTTGTTTGCTATGGGGGGTATAACCAATGGAGAATTGAACCCAACAGTTGTTGCTGCTATAAAAATTGATTCCGCAACAGGTAAGGTGAACCGTTATGCAGCAGCATTTCATGGCAAGCTGGGATATGATAAGCAAGTCACCAATAATTTACGAGTAAGGTTAACGGGCTCATTCTACATAGACCCAAGCGCTAGCAGTAATACTTTATTTGGAGGAGACAGAACAGGATCTCATTATTTTTATGTGATGGAAAATCAGAATGTAGCCAATGGAACAACGATATCAAATGAAGTAGATTATAGCGCATTTTCCGGAAGATACAATCCTGGCTTTAGCGAAGAAGTAAAAACATTTATGATAAACCCCTTTATTAAATACAAAGGATTGGAATTCTTTGCTACTTATGAAAATGCTCAGGGAAGAACAATTACGGAAAAGAGCATGCGACAAGCCATTCAATATGCGGCAGATTTGATTTACAGGTTTCCAAGAAATAGAGAAAACTTTTGGATCGGCGTTCGTTATAATTCAGTAACTGCAACTATTCAGGGAAATCCCAAAGATGTAACGGTTAATCGTGAAGTAGCATCGGCAGGTTGGTTTGTTACAAAAAATATTATGCTTAAAGCAGAATATGTAAACCAGGAATACCTTAATTATCCAACCACCAGTATTTTTAACGGTGGAAAATTCAATGGCGAAATGATTGAGGCGTCAATCGGATTTTAAGAAATAGTTTTTGTTACCCGACCTGGATTCGAACCAAGACAAACAGAATCAGAATCTGCTATACTACCATTATACTATCGGGCAATTTTAAAAGGACTGCAAATTTAAAAAAATTAAACCACAAATTCGCCTTTCATATAATAAACGGCGTTACCACCCATTAAAACACGTTCGCCAGCTTGTTCGCACCAAATTTCGCCGCCCCTGGCGGACAATTGTAAGGCGTGCAATTTTTTCTGGTTCAATTTCTCTGACCAAAAAGGGATCAGTTGAGAATGCGCTGACCCGGTAACAGGATCTTTATCTACCCCAACGCCCGGCCCAAAAAACCTTGAAACAAAATCAACTTTTTTACCGGGGGCTGTGATGATCATTTTGTCCGTAAATCTTTTCATCAAACCAAAATCTGGCTGGCAATTTTTTACGGCTTCTTCATTTAATAATTCAACCAACACATCACGATTTTGATATACAGCAACAATTTCTATGCCGCCCAATATGGCTGATATTTGTTCTGTATCGATATCCAGTCTTTCCGGTTTTAAAGAAGGGAAATCCATAAAAGCTTTAAATTCTTTCGAGGACGTCTCGTCTTTTTTAATTTTCAGTAAACCGCTTTTAGAACTAAAAACAATTTCGTTTGTAGGATGGCCCAGTATTTCAAACAACACATAGGCGCTGGCTAAAGTGGCGTGGCCACATAAATTAATTTCTATTTGTGGTGTAAACCAGCGGATATCAAAATCTGCACCGGTTGTTTTTGATGGAACAAAAAAAACAGTTTCGGATAGGTTATTTTCTAATGCAAGCTGTTGCATTAATGTATCATCGAGCCATTTTGTTAAGGGAACTACGGCTGCAGGATTTCCGCCGAATAGCTTATTGGTAAAAGCATCTATTTGATACAGCGTTAACCCCCTCCGCCCCCTGAAGGGGGAACTGGGATCGGTTTGATTCTGTTTATTATGCTGATCTGGCATTTATATTTATTTGCGAAAAGAAAAAAATTAAAAAGTATCCAGCTCCAAAGTTCCCCCTTTAGGGGGCGGAGGGGGTTTATTCCGCCATCATTTCTTTTACTATCCTTAACACGTCTTCAACATTTGGTTTGCTGAAATAATCGCCATCGCTTCCGTAGCTTGGCCTGTGTGCCTGTGCAGTTAATGTTCTTGGAGATATATCTAAGTGTTTGTAGCCGTTTTGTTCTTCCATCACTTTATTGAACATATAGGCCGCCGCGCCGCCCGGCACATCTTCATCTACAAAAAGGATCCGATTGGTTTTTTTCAATGACACTACGATCATGTGATGAATATCAAAAGGCAGCAGTGTTTGCACATCTATCACTTCACAATGAACCCCTGTTCTTTCTAAAATTTCTGCAGCTTCCATTACAATGCGTAAAGTTGAGCCATAAGAAACTATTGTCATATCAGTACCTTCTCTTATTATTTCCGGGATACCTAACGGTATCGTATATGCGAGAAGATTAGCCGGTTGCTTTTCTTTTAAGCGATAACCATTTAAACATTCTATTACTATAGCAGGATCATTTCCTTGCAACAATGTATTGTACATACCAACAGCCTGTACCATATTTCTTGGAACACATACATACAAACCACGTAATGAATTAATGATCATTCCCATTGGAGAACCGCTATGCCAGATACCTTCCAAACGATGCCCTCTTGTACGAACGATCATCGGACAGCTTTGAATGCCGGCCGTTCTGTAATGGATGGTAGCCACATCATCACTTAAGGGCTGTAAACCGTATAATAAATAATCTAAGTATTGTATTTCTGCAATTGGCCTTAATCCTCGCAAAGCAAGGCCTATTCCTTGTCCCATGATAGTTAGTTCACGAATGCCAGTATCAAAAATTCGCTTGTCGCCATGTTTTTCCTGTAAACCACTAAAGCCCTGGTTTACGTCGCCGATAAATCCAAGATCTTCTCCAAAAGCAATTACTTTTTTGTTGGTGGCAAATAGCTGATCGAAATAATGATTCAATACTTCGTATCCATTTACCACTTTAGCGTCTTCTTCGTAGTAAGGATTAATTACCTGCACTTTTAAAGCAGATTTTGGTCCTTCGTCATATAATAAAGAGTTATAGATCTTTGCGTTAGTGGCTGTTAGCTCTTTGTAATATTCTTTTACCGATATTGCTACAGGATCATTGCCAATTATATCAAGTACTGTCGATAAAGTTTTCATTACATCCCTGCGCATTGGTTCTTTTATGCCAGCCAGGTCATGGATCAATGTTTTTATTGTAGGGTCATCAGACGATAATCCATTTAACAGCTCAACAGCTTTTGCTACCTGCGCCCTTAACGGGATAATGTATTTTTCCCAGGCTCTTTGTTTGCTTTCTTTTACGGAATTCTTTGCATCAATTTCAATTGTATTGAGTTCTTCTTCTGTTGCCAATTCATTTGCCAATATCCAAATTTTCATTTGTTTCATAGCATCCCATTCGCGCTCCCATCTTAAACGCTCAGGCGTTTTATAACGTTCATGGCTACCCGAAGTTGAGTGGCCCTGTGGTTGTGTCAACTCTTCAATATGAAAAATGGCAGGAATATGTGTATCTCTTACTTTTTGTAAAGCCGGCTCCATAACCTGGCACATGCCTGCATAATCCCATCCTTTTAACTGATAGATATCAACCCCGTTTGTGTCGGGCCTTTTTTGAAAGCCTTTCAAAGCTGCGGAGATCGAACCTTTTGTAGTTTGATATTTTGTAGGAACAGAAATACCATATCCATCATCCCAGATAAAAATGGCGAGAGGTACCTGCATTACGCCAACAGCATTAACAGCTTCCCAAAAATGGCCTTCGCTTGTAGAGGCATCGCCAATGGTACAAAAACAAACTTCATTTCCGTTATGGCTGAGGTTGGTAAATTCTTTTAATTCAGGGATCTCTCTAAAATGTTTTGATGCAGTTGCCAACCCAACGGCCCTTGGCATTTGCGACGCGGTGGGCGCCATATCGCTGGTGCTGTTTTTCAGGTTAGCCAGATCCAGCCATTCGCCGTTTTCATCCACAAAACGTGTGGCAAAATGGGCATTCATTTGTCTGCCTGCACTAAAAGGGTCATTATTAATATCAGTATCAGAGAATAATTGAGAAAAATATTGTTCAACAGTAGCTAATCCGCTGGCAAACATAAAAGTCTGATCGCGGTAATAGCCTGCGCGGTAATCGCCGTGTTTAAAGAACCTCGCCATGGCAACCTGTGCCACTTCTTTCCCATCTCCAAAAATGCCAAATTTTGCCTTACCCGTCAACACCTCTTTTCTCCCTATCAGGCTGGTTTCCCTGCTTTCACAAGCAAAGCCATAGTCACGTAACACCTGCTGCCTGAATTTATCGAAGCTCAGTTTTTCTTGCAAGGCAGCATCATCAGTAAAAACAGTATCCATAAAGCGAAAGTAAATATTAGTGAGGATGATTGTTAAATTAATCATAACCCGATAACAATTTACAACGATTTTAGTCGTTTTTGTATCTTTGGAAAAGAAATTAAAAAAAATTGCTATTAATGAAGAAAACATTCCAATTTTTTATAATAGCTAGTATATTGTTGCTCGGCGCTAAGGCACAAACGCCCGATAGTCTGAATAGAAATCTTTTAACCCTAAAAGAAAAAACATTCGATTTCGGCAAAATACCTCAGGGCAGGCCCGTTAAACATATTTTTGAAGTAGTAAACAACGGAACAGATTCTTTGAGAATCTCAAATGTACAGGCCAGTTGTGGCTGCACTACACCTCAGTGGGAAAAAGATAAAGCTGTAGGGCCGGGGAAGACCACTATTATCACGGTAGGCTATAATGCAGCAGCAGCAGGGGTTTTTAGTAAAACAATTACGATCACGTACAATAATAAGCAGACAAAATTTATAACGATCAGCGGAGAAGTATGGAAAACGCCGGCCACATCTGCCCCCGAGAATAAACAATTAGGAGATTTAGAAAAACTATAATAATTTTAATAACTAATAAATAAAAACAATTCCATGAAGAAACTATTATTTTCTATCGCTGTAATCGCTTGTGCTTCTACAGTTTTTGCACAAACAGCGCCAGCTACAGCCCCAACTGTAACAACGGCTCCTGCACCTAAATTAGTTATTGCGGACGTGGCTAAATTTAATTCTGAAACAATTGATTTTGGTAAAGTAAAACAAGGAGTGCCTGCAAAAGGAACTTATATTGTTACAAATATTAGCAAATCACCATTGATCATTGAACAGGCAAACCCAACTTGCGGCTGTACAATATCTGATTATACAAAAGAACCGATCGCTCCGGGCAAAACGGGTGTTATTAACGCAACTTACAATGCAGCAAATGCAGGACATTTTGAAAAACACTTAACAGTGAAATTTGCAGGTGTTGACGAGATCAAAAGCATCGTATTAACAGGAGAAGTAATGCCAGCGGCTGATTTTGATGCTTATACAGCAAGACAAAAAGCTATTTCCGATTCAATAGCAGCTATCAAGCCGCTAACTAAAAAGCAAAAGAAAGCAGCAGCAAAAGCGGCAGCAGCAGCGGCTACACCGGCAAAAACGAACTAATCTCAACTCTTCATTATAGAGAAAACCTCTGCTGAAAAGTAGAGGTTTTTCTGTCTCGTGGAAATAGCGAACTAAACAAAAATTAGTTTATTTTGCAAGCTCAAGCTTACTTCTAATTATTAAAATTTAACAGTATAATGAATATTCCAGCAAATCTACAGTACACTAAGGAACACGAATGGATATCGATCGAAGGCAATATTGCCACTGTAGGCATTACAGATTTTGCCCAGGGAGAATTGGGAGACATTGTATATGTGGATATTCCATCCAAAGGAAAAACGCTGGCTGCAGAAGAAGTTTTTGGAACAGTAGAAGCTGTAAAAACGGTAAGCGACCTGTTTTTGCCGTTAGCGGGGACGATCACTGAGATCAACCCTTTATTGGAATCAGCTCCTGAATTGGTGAATTCTGACCCTTACGGGAAAGGGTGGATGGTAAAACTGACTATTAACAATGTTGCCGATGCAGCTAAATTGCTTACTGCAGAAGCGTATAAAGCCCTGGTACACTAATATATTTTAAACCTAAAGACAGCATAACGCGAATTTTTCCTACAAGCGGAAAAGTGAGTTTTGGCAGTGTTTTTACTATCTTTGCTATATGCTGAACGTAGAGAACATGGAATACAACACCACACGAAATCATTTAATAGTGAGAGAGTATGGACGCCACATTCAAAAAATGGTGGAGTATGTAAAGACAATTGAGGATGAAGAAAAAAGGCAACGCAATGCAATGGCGTTGATAGAGCTCATGGGGTTTTTAAATCCGCACTTAAAAAATGTAGAAGACTTCCGCCATAAATTATGGGATCATTTATTTGTTATTGCAGATTTTGACCTGGATGTAAAAAGCCCTTATCCAATTCCAACAAGAGAAACATTAAGAGCTAAGCCGGATGTATTAGCTTATCCAAAAAGATATCCTCGTTACAATCATTTAGGAAAAAATATTGAGATCGTTATTGATAAGGCATTGGAAGAAGAGAATCCTGAAAAACGCCAGGGCTTTGCAAATGCTATCGCTTACTATATGAAATTAACGTATAGCAACTGGCATAAAGAATTAGTACATGATGACAATATCCAAAGCGAACTACAGACTATTACAGACGGACAATTAGAATTTAATAACCGCCCATTTGTAAAACACCGTGTAGACAATCGCCCGGATGATGATTACAGAACTAACAGTGGCGGCGGCTATCGTAAAAATTTCGGTCAGCGCAACAATAATAACAATGGCGGTGGTGGCGGCAACCGAAATAATAACGGTGGCAGTAATGGCAATAACAGAGGGAACAATAATGGCGGTGGCAACAACCGTAACAATAATGGTAACAACGGTAATAACGGCGGCGGAAATAATAACAACCGTAATTTTAAGAAAAGATATTGATCGTATTATTATAACAACGTAGAATAATATTAATCTGCTCAAATTTTGTGAGCAGATTTTTTTATTTCTGCTCAAGAAAATAAAAGCAAACCTGAATTTAAAAAATTCTCAATTTTTAATTACTAATTTTTAATTACTAATGTCTTCATTTGAAGTAATAGGCGGCAAAAAATTGTCAGGAGAAATTGCTCCTCAAGGTGCCAAAAACGAAGCACTACAAATAATTTCAGCAGTATTACTTACGCCGGAAAAAGTTACAGTCAATAATATACCCGACATTTTAGATGTTAACCTGCAGATAGAGTTATTGAGTGAAATGAAAGTGAAAGTAAACCGTATAGACAGGCACACCTGCACGTTTCAGGCAGATGACGTGGATATGGATTATTTGAACAGCAAAGATTACCATAAAAAAAGCGGCAGGTTAAGAGGCTCTGTAATGCTTGCCGGGCCTATGCTAGCGCGCTTTAAAAAAGCGTATATGCCTAAACCGGGCGGAGATAAGATCGGCCGCAGAAGATTGGATACGCATATCATCGGATTCGAAAAACTAAATGCAAAATTTGAATATAATAGCAACGATGGATTCTTTCATCTGGATGCAACGCAGCTAAAAGGAACCAGTATGTTACTGGATGAGCCAAGCGTTACCGGTACCGCCAATATTTTGATGGCGGCAGTGATGGCAAAAGGGATAACCACTATTTATAATGCAGCATGCGAACCATACATTCAGCAATTGTGCAGGATGTTAAACAGGATGGGCGCAAAGATCAGCGGGTTAGGAAGCAATAAATTAACTATCGAAGGCGTAGATTATTTAGGCGGAACAGAGCATACGATGTTACCCGACATGATCGAAGTAGGAAGCTTTATTGGCCTCGCCGCCATGACGCAGAGCGATATCACTATCAAAAATGCAGGCATTGAACATTTGGGAATTATCCCCGAAAAGTTTCAACAGCTTGGCATTGAATTAAATTTTAAAGGAGATGATATTCACATTCCGCCACAAGATATTTATGAAGTACATAAATATTTGGATGGGGGCGTACTAACGATCAATGATCATCCATGGCCGGGATTTACGCCTGATCTGTTAAGCATTGTTTTAGTAACAGCGATACAGGCACGTGGCAGCGTATTGATCCATCAAAAAATGTTTGAGAGCCGTTTGTTCTTTGTAGATAAATTAATTGAAATGGGCGCGCAAATAATTTTGTGCGATCCGCACCGCGCTGTTGTAATAGGGTTAGAAAGAGAACAACAATTAAGAGGCATCACCATGAGCTCTCCTGATATACGTGCGGGAGTATCGTTGCTGATAGCAGCTTTGAGCGCACAAGGAAAAAGTACCATCCAAAATATTGAACAGATAGACAGGGGCTATCAATATATAGACACACGATTATTAAAATTGGGTGCTGATATAAAAAGAATTGACCGCTAAAATGATAACAGAGTTTTTAAAAGGGAACATCATACTCGAAGACGAAAGAGTATTAATGCGCCCAATTGAAAAGAGCGATTACGATAACTTAGTTTCATTTGCGATCGACGAACCGGATATTTGGAAATATTCGTTGGTAAATCCTGCAGGCGAAGAAAACATGCGAAAATATGTTGATGATGCCATTGATAATCGCGCACAAGGAAAAGAATATGCTTTTATCGTATTCGATAAACAGTTCAATGAATATGCGGGTAGCACAAGGTTTTACGATATACAGCTAATGCATGAAAAAGCTTTATTAGGCTACACCTGGTACGGTAAAAAATTTCAACGCACAGGGTTAAACCGCCATTGCAAATTCTTATTGTTGCAATTTGCTTTTGAACAATGGGGTTTAGAAAGAGTTGAATTTCGTGCCAACATACATAATGAGCGATCGATCACCGCTATGAAAGCGATCGGCTGCGTACAGGAAGGGATCCTCAGAAACTATATGCTCGATGCAACAGGGCGGCGCTGGTCCACAGTAATTCTAAGCATACTAAAAGAAGAATGGTTTAGTTCAGTGAAAGAAAGACTAAAAAATAAAATAGGCTGAACATTTCTATAAAACAATTTGTAGCTAAGTAGTTAAAAAACGACAAGCTTCAATTTTTACGTTTGCTTTTTCTTTCTTTTCTTTGCACATGGCCACACCTAATAAAATAATCATTATCACTGCGCCGTCCGGTGCTGGTAAAACCTCCATCACACATCACTTAATGCAGACTTTTCCGCAGCTGACCTTTTCAATTTCAGCAGCAACAAGAGAAGCAAGAGGTGTAGAAAAAAATGGGGTTGATTATTATTTTATGAGCATGGAAGATTTTAAACTGAAAATTCAACATGGTGAATTTGTAGAATGGGAAATGGTGTACGAAGGAAAATATTACGGCACATTAAAAAGTGAGCTGGAACGTATCTGGAAAGAAAATAAAATACCTATCCTTGATATTGATGTTAAAGGAGCCATTCACGTAAAACAACAATACCCTGATTCTGCGATCACACTTTTTATAGAACCACCATCTGTAAATGAATTAAAAAACCGTTTGGAAGGCCGGGGTACAGAATCTGCCACTTCTTTAGCAGACAGGGTGAACAAAGCGGCCTATGAAATATCTTTTAAAGATCAATTTGACAAACAAATTTTAAACGATGATCTTACAAGAGCTTGCGATGAGGCCGAAGGCATTATAAAAGACTTCATTAACAGTTAATTTAGCTGTATCTTACATCACCCCAAATCAGGGTTCTTTCTTATTTTTGCACTATGGATCTTATTGCATTATTAGCCATATTCATTTCTTTATTGTTCATCGGGTTTTGTTCGGGGATCGAGATCGCTTTTGTTACATCAAACAAATTATCCATTGAACTGCGTAAGAAGCAAGGCTTTTATAGTGGCAAAATTTGGAGCGATTATGCCGATAAACCGGCGCAATTTATCGGTACTACAATAATCGGGTTTAATATTTTATTGGTAGTCTATGGTTTGCTGTGGAGTACTTTCATGCATGATATATGGTATAACAATATTAAAATAGGAACATTAAGCCTTAATATTAGCAACGATTATGTGCACCTGTTTTTTGAGACCATTATCTCTACCTCCGTATTGCTGTTTTTCGAATTTATGTTCAAAGCAATTTTTAAAGCACAGAACAATGGTATTATCGGAAGCGGATTGATCGCTTATATTTCTAAGTTTTTTTATTCTATTTTTTCTGGCATCGCCACTCTTTTTGTTAGTATAGCTGAGTGGATATTGAAATATATTTTCAATGTGAAGCTGAATGAAAAACGAGACGTATTTAGTAAGATAGACCTGGAGAGCTTTATCTCGCAAAGCAAAAATCACGACGAAGAATATATAGATGAAATAAATAAAGAGCTTTTTGAAAATGCGCTGTCATTAGGCGAAAAGAAAATAAGAGAATGCCTGGTGCCCAGAAAAGAGATAGAAGGGATTGACGTTAACACCCATATTGAAGACGTAAAAAACCACTTTATCACTACACGCTTAAGTAAACTGGTTGTGTACGAGAATAATATCGATAATATACTTGGGTATATACACCAGTTGGATATGTTTAAAAACCCGGCGTATATCAGAAATATTTTATTGCCCATTCCCGCTATTCCTGAAAGCATGAGCGCTACCGACCTGATGAATAAATTTTCTAAAGAAAGAAAAAGCATAGCCTGGGTAGTAGATGAATTTGGCGGTACGGCGGGTATTGTTACGATGGAAGATCTGTTAGAAGAAATTTTCGGAGAAATAAATGATGAATATGATATTGCTGAAGAATTTGTTGACAAACAACTATCAGCTACAGAATTTATTTTTAGCGGGCGGGTAGAGCTCGATTATATTACCCAAAAATATGAATTGGAGTTTCCTGAAAATCAAGCGAGCGAAACATTGAGTGGGTTCATTATTCAAAACAGGAACGAAATACCTAAACAGAAGTCGGCTTTTACAATTGGCAACTATCAATTTGATATTTTGCACGTAAGCGATACAAGGATAGAAACAGTCAAATTAAAAGTATTAAAATAAATACTTTGCACAAATGCTGAGTAAATGAATAATTTTGTTTCCTCAATTCGATCTCAGCATGTCTTTAGCAACAATATTAATTATAGATGACGAAGAAAAACTTCGCAGCCTGCTTTCCAGGATCATTACATTAGAAGGGTTCACAGTAATAGAGGCCGGCAATTTAAAAGCAGGTTTAAAGATCATCGAAAAAGAAGCGGTAGATGTTATTCTTTGTGATGTAAAATTGCCAGATGGCAATGGTGTTGATTTTGTAAAAGAGATAAAGCCTAAATTTCCTCAACTCGAAATTATTTTATTAACCGCCTATGGCAACATTGCAGATGGCGTTCAGGCAATGCGAAATGGCGCCTATGATTATATTACCAAAGGTGATGACAATGATAAAATAATCCCATTATTAAATACGGCCTTAGAAAAAGTTCAATTACAAAAACGCATCCAGCAATTAGAACAACAGGTTGGCAAACGTTACGGGTTCGATAGTATTTTAGGCAGCTCCTCATTGATACAAGAAGCAATAACATTAGCAAAAAAAGTAGCCCCAACAGACGCTACCGTTTTGTTATTGGGCGAGACGGGAACAGGGAAAGAAGTATTTGCACAGGCCATTCATAATGGCAGTAAGCGGGCAGGTAAACCCTTTATGGCACTCAATTGCAGCGCCTTCGGAAAAGAGATTTTAGAGAGCGAAATATTTGGGCACAAGGCAGGTGCATTCACCGGAGCTATTAAAGATAAAAAAGGATTAATAGAAGAAGCAACGACCGGCACTTTGTTTTTAGATGAGATCGGTGAAATGCATATCGAACTTCAATCAAAATTATTACGTGTATTAGAAACGAATGAATTTATTAAGGTAGGCGATACAAAGCCAACCAAAGTAGATGTGCGCATTATTGCTGCAACTAACCGCGACCTGCAACAAGAAGTAAAGGAAGGAAAATTCAGGGAAGATCTTTTTTATAGATTAAATGTCTTCACCATTTTCTTGCCATCGCTTCGCGACAGAAAAAAAGATATCCCTCTTTTAGCGCAACATTTTCTTAAAATATTTTTACAAAAATCAAATGCGAAAATTGAAACGGTCAGTAAAGATTTTCTGGAGCATTTACAACAGCACGATTGGAAAGGGAATATCCGCGAGCTAAAAAATATTATGGAACGTGCCGTTATTTTAGCAGAAGGAACCGAGTTAACGATCGATAGCCTGCCAATAGAATTACAATCAACCAATCTTAATACTCAGGGAACACTGTCTGCTTTTGATCTGGCAAGTGTTGAAAAACTACATATCCAAAGGGTACTGAATCATACCAAAGGAAATAAGACCGAAACAGCAAAATTGCTGAATATCGGCTTAACAACACTCTATAGAAAGATCGAAGAATATAAGATCATTTAATAGAACCTTTTCATTTTGAAAATACACCCTTCCAAAACGGAAGGGTTTTTTATTTGGCAAAAGTACCCATGAAAATTAATTTAATTTTTAATCCTTTGCTGGATAAAGATTGCACCGGTTGTAAATTTTATTTGCCCGTTTAGGCACATCATTTGACTTAAGTGTAGGTTCGATTGTTTGCCATTAATTATACTTTATTTATATACGGTATAGCTGAAATTATTTTTTATTTAAAAGCAATCTTTATGGCAGCAGATTCTCTTCCCCCTTAACCTAAGTGTTATTCATTTCACACCAGCATTTGTAAATCTTTATTTTCTAATAAAATCAGCAGCAAACCATTATGCATCCTAATATAAAAAAAGTAACAGCCGCCGGCTTACTTGTAACACTTGGTATTATTTTCGGGGATATAGGAACTTCTCCTTTGTATGTTTTCAGTTCGATCATTGGCGACAGGCCGATCTCGCAAGAATTGGTTTATGGAGGTATCTCTTGCGTCTTATGGACGTTGACATTACAAACAACTTTCAAATATATTTTTCTTACGCTACAGGCAGATAATAAAGGCGAAGGCGGAATATTTTCGTTATACGCATTAGTATGGCGCTACCGTCACTGGCTTTATTTTCCGGCAATACTTGGCGCCGCAACCTTGTTAGCAGATGGTATTATCACCCCGCCAATTTCTGTTGCTTCTGCGATAGAAGGTTTAAATGGCGTACACGGATTAGAAACGATCATTGTACCGGGCAATGCATTAACGATCGGGATCGTGATCGCTATTATGACACTATTATTTTTCTTCCAACAATTCGGAACAAAAGTAGTAGGTAGTGCATTTGGTCCTATTATGCTTGTTTGGTTTAGTATGATCATGTTCTGGGGCGCTATACAGGTTTTTCATTTTCCGAATATATTGGCAGCCTGTAACCCGTATTATGCTATCAAATTATTAACGCAATATCCAAAAGGGTTCTGGTTACTAGGTGCCGTATTTTTATGTACAACAGGTGCCGAAGCTTTATATTCTGACCTGGGGCATTGCGGCAAAAAAAATATACAGGTAAGCTGGTTCTTTGTAAAGACAGCTTTGCTGGCAAATTATTTTGGTCAGGCAGCATGGTTATTGAATAGCGGTAAAACTACATTGGGTAATTTGAACCCATTCTACGAAATAATGCCGCACTGGTTTTTATTACCGGCGATCATCATCGCAACGATGGCAACGATCATTGCGAGCCAGGCTTTGATCAGCGGATCATTTACTTTGATCAGTGAAGCGGTGAGCATGAATTTCTGGCCACGCATCACTATTAAATATCCGAGCAATATCCGTGGGCAAATATATATACCAAGTATCAACTGGATATTATATGCAGGCTGTGTTGGTATGATGTTATATTTTAAAGATTCAAGTTCAATGGTGGTGGCATACGGTTTCTCTATCACAGTTGCCATGATCATGACAACAACCCTGATGTTCTATTACATGAAGTTTGTAAAGAAATGGCACCCTATCGTAATTGCATTGATCTTATGTGTTTTCATCTCGGTTGAATCTTCTTTTTGTATCGCTAACATTATTAAGCTGGCAGCGAGATGGAAATTCCTGATATTTGAAATAAGCCTTGTGTATGTTATGTTTGTTTGGTTCAAAGCAAGAAAGATCACCAACCGCTTTCTGCAGTTTGAAAATATCAGCTCTTTCGTTCCGGCATTGCTTAAATTAAGCGATAATACTGCAGAGCCGAAATATGCTACTCACCTGGTATATCTTACAAAAGCCAACAATGTAAAAAGCGTGGAGACAAGGATACTGGAATCTATATTAAGTAAAAGGCCAAAACGTGCAGATGTTTTATGGCTGATCCATATCGAAAGAGCAGATGATCCATACACAATGGAATATGCGATCGAAGAAATTGAACACGATAAAATAATACGCGTTGAATTCAAGCTTGGCTTTAGAATACAGCCGCGCGTTAATTTGTTGTTCAGGAAAGTGATGCAGGATATGTTAGAGCATCATGAATTGGATGAGAACTGTGTACAATCGGGGTTTAACAAACACAATATCACGGCAGATATCCGCTATGTATTGATACAGCGTTTTCTTTCTGTTGAAAATGAATTCTCCATGAAGGAAGGCTTTATATTAAAATCTTATTTTTGGTTAAGCAGATTAGGCTTATCTGATAAAAAAGCGTTTGGCCTAGATCAAAGCGATACAAAAATTGAAAAAACATCATTGTTGGTAGCACCAATCCATAATATTCCATTAAAACGTATGGCACAGGTTTAATTAACCACTTTTTCATTTTGATAAGACCCTTCCCAAACGGAAGGGTTTTTTATTGTTCCTTATTGCGCTTAAATACTATAAAAATCCTCGAAAGCCTTATCTGTAGTGAATTTCAAACTCCCTCATCTCCTTTTTGGTTTATAGGCATAGTGTTGGCATTATATAGCCAACAAGAATTCATTTTATTATTCTTAAACCAAAAACGAAAAAAAATGAAAGCATTATCAAAACCCATCATGGCAACTTTATTGTTAGCTACTGTATCAGCAACAGCCCTGGCAGAAAATGTTGGCGATTCTCCCGCATCATCGCTTAGCGGCGGTGGCCAAGCTATTGGAAGAGTTGCACTATTAATTTTAGTCTTAATACTGCCAACGTTTAAAAGCAGCAAGAGCACTACTATTAAAACCAGCAGCAAATCATACTATTAAGAGAATTACAAACTATAATAAATTTATAGCAGCATGAAACTAACAAAGACCAAAGAGAAAATAGCCGATATCATAGTAGTAGTAGCCGCATGGGCAATTGCATTATCACTGGTTTACATCGCTATCTTAAAATTCAAAAGGCTGCTTCACTAATCACCAAAAAATAAAAAATATGTTAACCGTAATTCTTTACGTAACAGGCATTGCATGCTTTGTACTGTTATTCAGATCGATCGATTTTTTTGATAAAATATAAATTATATACATCATGCTTTATTTATTCATTGTTTCAGTTCTGGTATTTCTTTATTTATGTTATGTATTGATCAAGCCAGAAAAATTCTAAAAAGTAGTTAGTAGAAAGTAGCAGGTAGCAAGAAAGAAATTTGTCCTGATACTAGATACTTAAATCTTAACACTAACAATTCAAACACAAATTAAAATGAACACAGAAATCATTGGTATTATAATAATGTTTGTCGCCATGGTATTGTTCGCGATACCACTTGGTAAATACATGGGCAAAGTATACGAAGGCGAACGTACCTGGTTAGATCCCGTTTTAAATCCGTTGGATAAAATATTCTATAAACTGGGAGGCATCAAACCGGAAAAGCAAATGACATGGAAAGAAAGCCTTGTGGCCATGTTGCTCATCAATTTTGTGTGGTTCATACTGGCCATGCTGATATTGATGAATCAAAGCTGGTTACCGTTAAATCCGGATGGCAATCCATCCATGACAGCAGATCTTGCTTTTAATACAGCAATGAGTTTTATCTCGAACACGAATATTCAGCATTACTCCGGCGAATCTGCTGTGTCTTATCTCGGGCAATTAACCTTACAATTCTTTCAATTTGTTAGTGCCGGCACCGGCATGGCAGTTTGCGTAATTGTATTTGTTGCGATGAAAGAAAAAACAACAGACAAACTCGGTAATTTTTATGTGTACTTAATTAAATCATGTACAAGAATTTTACTACCCCTCTCCATAATAGCTGCCATTTTCCTTGCGTTCAGTGGTACGCCAATGACGTTCGAAGGAAAAGGGCAGTTTGTTTCTTTACAAGGCGATACAGTAAATGTTAGTCGCGGCCCTTCAGCCGCCATGATCGCTATCAAACAGATCGGTACAAATGGTGGTGGCTTTTATGGCGTTAACTCAGCCCATCCTTTTGAGAACCCAAGTTATTTAACTGCCGGACTTGAAGTGATCTACATCATTCTTATTCCCATTGCATTATTGTTCACGATGGGATATATACTAAAAAGAAAAAGATTGGCGTGGACGTTCTTTATCATTATGGCGATTGGTTTTTTACTCTTTGCCATTCCTGCGGTGCATTATGAAATGAAAGGAAATCCGGCCATCGCACAAATGGGCATTGCGCAACCGCGCGGCAGCATGGAAGGGAAAGAAATTCGCTTCGGTTCTGCCCTATCAGCTTATTGGGGTATCAGCGCAACTGTTACTTCTAACGGTTCCGTATGTGCGATGCACGATAGCTTTACGCCATTAGCGGGAATGCTTTGTATGTGGGGCATGATGGTAAACTGCTTCTTTGGCGGTGTTGGCGTAGGATTTTTAAATTTTTACATTTTTGTTATTATAGCAGTGTTTATCGGAGGCCTGATGGTAGGCCGAACACCTGAATTTTTAGGAAAGAAACTCGAAGCCAAGGAAACAAAGATCGCAACGATCATTGCACTACTTCATATTTTTTTAGCACTAGGCGGTACAGCATTGGCCTGTCATTTATATGTTGGAGATCCGCAAACATATTCAGGCTGGTTAAATAATCCGGGCTATCATGGTTTCTCCGAAATGTTGTACGAATATTTTTCTGCATCGGCTAACAATGGTTCAGAGTTTGCCGGCCTGGGCGCAAATGTTCCGTTCTGGAATATCAGCGACGGTATCATTATGGTAATAGGCCGCTATTTGCCGATCATCGGTCCGTTGGCAATCGCTGGTATCATGGCTAATAAAAAGTATGTACCTGAAAGTGCGGGAACACTGAAAACAGATACGAGCACATTTGGTATCCTGGTGCTTGCAGTAATATTCATTGTAGCAGCGCTATCATTTTTCCCTGCATTGGTTTTAGGTCCGATAGCAGAGTTTTTCAAAATGAGGTAATACACTAAGTAAAAAGTCAAAAGTTATTGGTTTTGACTTATAACTTTTGACTTTGAAAATAATTTCAAAACAGCAAGAAAATCAATTATATGGCACGAAATAAATCTAGTAATAATCTTTTCGAGGCATCTTTAATGAAAGAAGCATTCAAACATTCTTTTATAAAATTGAATCCTCGCATCATGTTCAAGAACCCGGTAATGTTTACCGTGGAGATTGGAACTGCGATCATGCTTATTGTTTGCATATTCATCTTAAAGGGTGATCATGCACAGGGTAGCTTCGCGTATAACTTTTGTATTTTTATTGTTCTTTTTCTAACATTGCTGTTTGCAAATTTTGCGGAAGCTATTGCCGAAGCACGCGGTAAGGCACAGGCAGACAGCTTAAGAAAGACAAGAGAAGAGACACCTGCTAAAAAAATATTTCCTGTAGGAGATATGTACGTAAATGAAGTAAAAATTGTTCCTTCATCACAATTAGTAAAGGGGGATGTTTTTCTTTGCGAAACAGGAGATCTGATACCAATGGATGGAGAGATCATTGAAGGTATCGCTACCATTGATGAAAGTGCCATCACCGGCGAAAGTGCACCCGTGATAAGAGAAGCCGGTGGCGATAAATCATCTGTAACAGGCGGAACAATGGTATTGAGCGATAAAATAAAAGTACGCGTTACAACAGAACCGGGTGAAAGCTTTTTAGACAAAATGATCGCATTGGTAGAAGGCGCTTCGCGTCAGAAAACACCGAATGAAATTGCGTTGACAATTTTGTTGGCAGGGTTTACTATCATATTCACTATTGTTTGCGTTACATTAAAACCTTTTGGTGATTTTGCTAACACACCAATTACTATTGCGGCTTTTATTTCTTTATTCGTTTGCCTGATACCAACAACGATCGGCGGTTTATTATCAGCCATTGGTATTGCGGGTATGGATAGGGCATTACGGGCAAACGTAATAACCAAAAGCGGTAAAGCTGTTGAAACAGCAGGTGACCTTGATACATTACTATTAGATAAAACAGGCACCATTACTATTGGCAATAGAAAGGCTACTAATTTTTGGCCGGCAAATAATATAGAAGAAAAAGTTTTTGTTGATGCTTGTGTATTATCTTCTTTAGCGGATCAAACGCCCGAAGGGAAATCAATTGTTGAATTGGCTAATATTGGTGCAAATGGTTTTAATACAACCAATGCAAAATTTATAGAATTTACTGCTGAGACAAGATGCAGTGGCATCGACTTACAGAACGGATTAAGAATTCGTAAAGGTGCTTTTGACTCTATCAGAAACATTGCATTGAAAGCGGGCAATCCTTTTCCTTTAGAAACAGAAGATAGAGTGAAAATAATAGCATCAAATGGTGGAACGCCATTGGTTGTTAGTCAGAATGAAACAATATTCGGAGTTATAGAATTACAGGATATCATCAAGCCCGGTATTGCTGAACGTTTTCAACGTTTGCGTAAGATGGGTGTAAAAACGGTAATGGTTACCGGTGATAATCCGTTGACAGCAAAATTCATTGCAGAAAAAGCAGGGGTAGATGATTTTATCGCGGAAGCAAAACCGGAAGATAAAATGAACTACATCAAAAAAGAACAACAAGGCGGCAAGCTGGTTGCGATGATGGGCGACGGAACAAACGATGCGCCGGCTTTAGCACAGGCAGATGTTGGTGTAGCGATGAACAGTGGAACACAGGCTGCTAAAGAAGCTGGTAACATGGTTGATCTGGACAATGATCCGACTAAATTAATTGAGATCGTTGAAATTGGTAAACAATTATTAATGACAAGAGGAACGCTAACAACTTTCAGTATTGCCAATGATGTGGCAAAATATTTCGCGATCGTTCCGGCATTATTTATTGTATCAATACCGGCATTGCAAAGTTTAAATATAATGCACCTGCATAGTCCTGAGAGCGCGATATTATCAGCTGTTATTTTTAATGCGATCATCATTCCATTATTAATTCCATTGGCATTAAAAGGCGTTTCTTATAAGCCGATAGGAGCAAGTGCTTTGTTAAGAAGGAATATGTTCATTTATGGATTAGGAGGATTGATCGTTCCTTTCATCGGTATTAAATTAATAGATCTTATCGTATCAATCTGGTTTTAAAATAGTAAAGTCGTAATTAAAAAATAAAAACATGAAACAACATATTCTTCCCGCACTAAGATTAACCCTGGTATCAGTCTTTTTCTTTTGTGTGTTGTACACATTACTTATCTGGGGCATAGCACAAGCAGCACCAAATAAAGGACAAGGCGAAACCGTTTCTGTAAATGGAAAAGTAGTTGGCTACGCTTTAGAAGGACAAAGCTTTACCAAGGATAAATATTTTTGGAGCCGACCCTCTAAAGCCGGCAACGGGTATGATGCTACCAGCGGTAGCGGTAGCAACAAAGGCCCATCGAACCCTGATTATTTAGCAGATGTTCAAAGCCATATTGATTCTTTTATGGTACATAATCCTGACGTTAAAAAATCAGACATTCCATCGGAATTAGTAACTTACTCAGGCAGCGGACTTGATCCGGATATTTCACCCAATGCAGCATATGTACAGGTGGCACGTATTGCCAAAATAAGAAATATTAGTGAAGACAAGATCGATGAGCTAATAGTAAACAATATCCAAAAACCATTGTTCGGTTTTTTTGGAATGGATAAAATAAATGTTTTGCAATTGAATATTGCATTAGATAACCTCAAATAATTAAAGAAGGTTTCTGCTGGTTCTTTTAAATGTTACCCTTCTCTGGATTGAGGAGGGTAACTTGTTCTTAGATAATTAAAAAGTACACAATGCCCGATGAACAAAGTGCAGCGCATTTTTTAGAAATGATCCGCAGGTCAAGACGTGGAAAGTTTAAGATTTATATTGGCATGAGTGCAGGGGTTGGTAAAACCTTTCGCATGTTGCAGGAAGCCCAGACTTTGTTACGTAATGGCGTTGATGTGAAGATCGGCTATATCGAAACGCACCAGCGAAAAGAAACACATGACCTTTTAGAAGGGTTGCCACTGATCCCGCGGCGCAAACTTTTTTACAAGGGCAAAGAATTGGAAGAGCTGGATGTACAGGCTATTCTTAATCTTCATCCCGAAATTGTAATAATAGATGAGCTGGCACATACGAATATAGAAGGAAGTAAAAATGAAAAGCGCTGGCAGGATGTAATGGATATTTTAGATGCCGGCATCAATGTAATTAGCGCCGTCAATATTCAGCACATTGAAAGTCTGAACCCCGAAGTAAAAGCGATAACAGGAATAGAAGTTGCAGAAAGAATTCCGGATAGCGTTTTACAACAAGCAGACGAAGTAGTAAATATTGATCTTACGGCAGATGAACTAATAGTTCGATTGAAAGAAGGGAAAATTTACAAGACAGAAAAGATCCCTATTGCCTTAAAGAATTTTTTTCAGGCAGAAAGAATATTACAACTGAGAGAGCTGGCTTTAAAAGAAGTAGCGTCACAAGTTGAAAGAAAAATTCAAACAGAACTTCCGCGGAACGGGCATCTTAAAAGCGAAAGGTTTTTAGCCTGTATCGGCAGCAATCACGAAACCGCTAAAAAAGTAATTCGTAAAACGGCAAGATTAGCATCTTACTATAACTCAAGCTGGATATTATTATACGTGCAAACACCAAAAGAGAGCGGCGATAATATTGGCCTGGCGGCACAGCGGCATTTGCTGAATAATTTTAAGCTGGCAACAGAGCTGGGCGGCGAAGTAATTAAGATCAAACAAAACAATATTGCCAAAGGCATTATAGAAACAAGCGAAGAAAAAGGCATTACAACGATCTGCATTGGAAAACCACACCTTAGCTTGCTGAATATAATTTTAAGCACAGCAGTATTCAATCAATTACTAAACAAATTATCTGCATCAGACATTGATATTGTAATTTTATCGTAGAAAAGAATGGTTATGAGATTAAAAACAAAACTATCACTGGCACTCGGCTTTTTATTTTTAGTGATACTCACTTTTTGCATATTGAGTATTTTCTATATCAATAAACTAAGCGATAACGAAGACAGGATATTGAAAAACAATTTTGAAACATTAGTGTATTGCGGGAATATGCTGAAAGAACTGGATCAACTGCCTCAGAATACAGATGCGTATAAATTATTTGAAGACAATCTAAACAAACAGGAAAACAATATTACAGAACAAGGCGAAAAAGAAGCAACGGCAGACGTGAGAAGAAATTTTAACGAACTCAAACTCAACCCACTCGATTCTTCTAATTATCCGCAAATAAGACAGTCCATCGCGATCATTAATGACCTCAATGAAAAAGCGATCTTAAGAAAAAATAACAGCGCACATAAAACGGCAGGAGATGCCAATTTTATATTAACCGTCATTTTTGCCGTGCTTACACTGATCGCCTTCACGCTGGTTGTAAATTTCCCTGGCATTATTTCAAATCCTATAAGGGCATTATCAGAAGGTATTGCCGCGATCGCGGATAAAAATTATGGGAAAAGGATCTACCTCGAACAAAAGGATGAGTTTGGAGACCTGGCCGCATCATTTAATAGCATGGCAGAAAAACTGGATGAATACGAAAACAGCAATCTAGCCGAAATTAAATTTGAAAAGAGCCGTATCGAAACAATTATTAACCAAATGAAAGACGGGATCGTTGGATTGGATAATAAAAAAAATATCCTCTTTTTAAATAAGGTAGCAGAAAAATTATTGGGGTTAAGAGAGATAGAGATCATTGGAAACTATGCGCCGGATATAGCTTTGAAAAATGACCTGATGAGAACCTTACTATCAGAAGATAACAATAAAAAAGAATTAAAAATATACGCCGATAGCAAAGAGAGTTACTTCAATAAAGATATATTGAATGTAAAAAATACCGAGAACAATGCGATCATTGGTAAAGTGATCGTGTTGCGCAATATCACTCCTTTTCATGAATTGAATGAAGCCAAAACAAATTTCATTGCAACCGTTTCACACGAATTAAAAACACCGATCTCTTCTATTAAGATGAGTGCGAAATTATTAACTGATGAACGTACAGGAAATTTAAACGGCGAACAAGACGAGTTGATCACAAGCATCAGAGAAGATGCAGACAGGCTACTAAAAATTACCGGCGAGCTCTTGAACATGGCACAGGTAGAAACGGGCAATATTCAATTAAAATTACAAACAACAAATCCCGCTGCCATTGTTGACGAAGCTATACTGGCAGTTAAATTTCAGGCGCAGCAAAAAAATATCGATATAAGGATCCATATCAATGATCATTTGCCGATCATTCATGTTGATGCCGAAAAAACAACCTGGGTACTGATCAATTTTTTAACGAACGCCATTAAATATTCTACAGATACATCTACTATTAAAGTTGATGTATATACAGAGAACGACCAGACAAAATTTACAGTAAAAGACCAAGGCAAAGGAATTGCAGAAAAATATTTACCAAAAATATTCGACCGGTATTTTAAAGTGCCGGGCACAAATGAACAAACCGGAACCGGATTAGGTTTAGCAATCTCAAAAGAATTTATAGAAGCGCAAGGCGGACATATTTGGGTAAACAGCGCTATTGGTGGTGGCAGCACTTTTGGTTTTACATTCGATAACCAATATCAATAATACAAAACGTGAAACTTGAACTTGTTTATTTTGTTCCACTCTAATGCCGGCGCAGGCGTTTTGAAGGTACGGTTTATTGTAAGTACGGTCTTGGCAAAAGGCGATAAATTATCTACGCGATAAAGATCAGTATCAAAAGAAAAATAAAACTGTCGGTAACGCTGAAAATCAGGAACCGGTTTTCCATGAACTTCTGTTGGATTTGCTACTGCACTAACCATTCCTTCAGCACTATAACCTGCTGTGGCATTTAACCAACGCGGAAAGCCACTATTGCCCGGTAAAAAAGAAGCGATGTTTACAGATAGCCAATAGCTTTGCCCGTTATAATCTTTCAACATTCTTTCCGGTCCGTTGGAACCTAACTCTTCCGGATGATACGTTGGAAAGATAGTTCGATGGTAAGAATATTTTAAGCCCATGCGTTGCTGCCCCCACGCCCATTGTTGTCCCTGGAATAATAAACAGCCCGCGATATTTGCCAACATATCACCTTTCGAAAATCCCCATTCGGCCGAATGACCATCCATTATTTCGATCAGGGTCATTAATCCTAAAGAGGTCAGTGTTCCGATGGCTGCGGCTTCACCTGGTTTAACACCTCCCCAAACTAACATGCCATTTTGTAATGCTGCTAAATTATAAGCTGTTGTTGCGTGGCCAAATTTATCCATCTGCAGCCATTCGTTATTATCATTGATCAGGTGAAACCTGCTACGCGGAAATTTTTTGTACCATAAATAATCAAGTCCAACGCTAACGATAGCTGTTGCAATTGTTTCGCCAATAACAACACCAGCAACCCTTGGTGAGTTATAAGTTGGCGATGGTTCAAAAAAATCTTGTTTTTGTGCGGCAGCTTTTAAATTGGATAAACAAAACAATAGCAGCAATGCGCAGTGAGTGACCACTTTTATTTTGTAGCAATATTTTTTAAAAAGAGACGACATGCTGAGTGTTAAGCGTTGATGTAGATTACAAGTACCAAATATATTTAAAACATTTTTAAAGCTGTGCTATAAAAACAAGATCCACGCAGTTATGACGTGGATCTTATTTTATTGTATTTCGTTTTTTTTACAAAGTTGTTATTTATGTTCACCACCAATTCTATCCTGGTGTTTTCTATCAACCTTTCTGTATACCAATGCAAACAATAATGGGAATACCAATAAAGAGAAGAACATCGCACATAAAATACCGCCGATAACAACCCTTGCCAAAGGCCTTGAGCTTTCAGAGCCGATACCATGCGAGATCGCCGCAGGCAATAAACCGAGGGCAGCCATCAAAGCTGTCATCATGATCGGGCGTATCAATGAGTTTACGCCAAGTTTGATAGAAGTGTATAGTGGATAAGGCTCCCTTCTTATCAATTCAAGGTTTTGTTTGAAAGCGGTTATTAATAACACACCACTTAAAATACAGATACCAAATAATGCAATGAAACCAATACCGGCTGATATACTAAAATTAGTGCCGGTAATATGTAGCGCTAAAATACCACCTACAATGGCAAAAGGAACGTTTAAGAAAACGAGTCCGGCATCTGTAAAATTACCAAACATCACAAACAGCAATAAAAATATCAGCAATAAACTAATAGGAACAACCTGCTCTAATCGTTTGGTAGCACGTTGCGCATTTTCAAAATCTCCCTGCCAAACTAAACTATACCCTGGCTGTAAATTAACTTGTTCCTTTACTTTTTCTTGTGCTTCTGCAATAGCGCTTCCCATATCGCGGCCACGCACAGAAAACTTAACAGCGGAGTAGCGTTCGTTATCATCCCGGAAGATCAGGCATGGTCCAGTTTTCATAGTGATATTAGCTATTTCTTTTACAGGAACTTTTGAGCCACTTTCTGTCGGTACCATTAAATTACCAATATCATCTACGGTGCCACGATATTGTTCCGGAAAGCGGATACGGATATCAAATTTTCTCATGCCCTCATATAAAGAGCTGGCAGCTTTACCACCAATGGCCATTTCAATTACAGCATTCGCATCTGCGGTAGCAACACCGTACAAGGCCATCTTTCCCTGGTCAAGGTCAATATCTAATTCCGGCTGACCAATGTTTTTGATCACTCCCAGATCAGAAATACCATCAACAGTTTTCAAAATATTATATACCTGGTTCGCTTTATTTTCCATGTAATACAATGAATCGCCATAGATCTTAACGCAAATAGAACCTTTAACACCTGAAACGGCTTCTTCAATATTATCTGATATCGGCTGCGAAAAATTCAGGTCAGCCCCGGGGATCACAGACAATTTTTTATTCATCGTATCTATCAGCTCATCCTTTGTCATATGCGGGTTCCAATCATCTTCAGGATATAACACCACATCAAATTCATTATTGTAAAAACCGGCCACATCTGTTCCATCATCCGGCCTTCCTGTTTGTGATACAACATTTTTTACCTGGGGAAAATCCATTAGCGAAGCCCTTACCTGTTTAGACACTTGTACTGATTTATCCAATGACACACTGTAAGGCATTTGTACCCTTAGCCAGATCGATCCTTCATCCAATTCAGGTAAAAATTCTGTACCGATGAACCGGAAAGAGTAGATGCCTAAAACGATAATAATACCTGCCGTAATGATCGTTCTTTTTTTATGAAAATAAGTGAATTTGAAACCCTTCATTATAAAGGACGTTAAAAAATGCACAACAGGGTTATGTTTTTCTTTTACGTTTTTGTGCAATAAAACATTTACTAAAACCGGTACCAAGGTTAAAGTGGTGATCAAGGCTCCCAATAGCGCAAAGCCTAATGTGTACGCTAAAGGAGAAAACATTTTTCCTTCAACTTTCTGGAAAGCAAAAATTGGCAATAACCCGGTAATGATGATCAGCTTTGAAAAGAAGATCGCTTTTCCCAGCTCGGCACCATGCTTTCTTATCAATCCCATTTTGGCTCGCTTGTTAAATACATCCATACCCAGGCCAATGGCCTGTTTATCGAGCACCACAAATAACCCCTCCACCATTACTACGGCACCATCTATGATGATACCAAAATCGACAGCACCCAACGATAATAAATTGGCCGACATACCCATTAAATGCAAACAGATAAATGCAAACAATAAAGAAAGTGGAATGATGATAGAAACAATTAAAGTAGTGCGCCAGTTGAACATGAACAGCGATACAATTAACGTAACCAATAAAATACCTTCTATAAGATTATGCATCACGGTATGTGTTGCAAATTTTATAAGGTCTTCACGATTATAATAAGGAACGATCTTGGTATCGGCAGGTAATACAGAGTTGTTTAGTTTTGCCACCCTATCTTTTACAGCCTGGATAACCTGCGTAGGGTTTTCTCCTTTGCGCATTACAACGATCGCTTCTACAACATCGGGTTCATCTGTAACTGTTCTTTTGTTTGTTGCAGAATCTACAACAGCGTCCGATCTTCCGACCAATCCTAATCTCGGCAAATTAGAGATCTGCACATCGGCTACATCTTTTACTAAAACCGGGATACCGTTGATATTGGTAACAATAATATTTTTGATCTCATTGATATCGTTCAACAAACCAATACCACGTACAACATAAGCCTGGTTATTTTTATTGATCACATCACCACCAATATTGATATTGCTTTTTGTTACGGCAGAGTAAACATCCAAAGGCGTAATGCCAATATTGGTAAGCTTTCCCGGGTCAACACGGATCTCGTAGGTCTTTGTCATGCCGCCAAAGCTTTCCACATCTGCAACACCCGGCACGGCGCGTAGCTGACGATCGATCACCCAGTCTTGCATTGTTTTTAATTCTCTTGCATCGCGGATCTTACTTCTTAATGAGTAACGGTATATTTCTCCCGTTGGTCCTGTTGGTGGTTGAACAGCTATAGAAGCGCCATCAGGTAAATTAGCATTTGCCAATAAATTATTTACTTGCTGGCGCGCTTCGTTATCGGTAACACCATCATCAAAAATTAATTTTACATAAGACAATCCGAAAATGCTCGTTGAACGCAGACTGGTTTTTTTCTGCACAGGGTTCATTGCGATCTCTATCGGAATGGTAACAAATTTTTCTACTTCTTCAGCGCTCCTACCCGGCCATTGTGTAATGATGCTTATCTCCGTATTGGTTACATCCGGAAATGCCTCGATCGGCATATTCTTAAATGTAATAACACCGGCAATAAAAAGCAATAGCGTAGCGAAGAATATAAAATATTTATTCTTTAGCGAAAATGCAATTACACTTCCTATGATCTTCTTCATCTTTTTTATTTTTTGCCCCTATCCCCTAAAGGGGGACTATTATGTTTTGTTATTAGAATTTCTTAAAGCGTAATTTTCACAACACCCCTTTAGGGGATGGGGGAACTTATTAATTATTCAAAGCACCATAAATTAACAAAGCCTGTGACGCGATCAATTTATCACCCGGCTGCACGCCTGATGAAATGTATGTTCTTTCGCCAATAGCATTAATTATTTGTACGGGTTTTATTTCGATATCAGAATCATTATTGTATAACAAAACATAATTCTGACTATTATCAAAGATTACAGCGCTTGATGCTACACAAATAGCATCGCTGTTTACTTTGCTTGTTACGGTAACACTCGCATACATCTGCGGTTTTAATTCATAATCATCATTCGCTAGTACTACGCGCACTTTCATTACTTTGTTAGTTGGGTCTAACACATTCATTACTTTATCAACTGTTCCTTTGAAAACTTTACCCGGATAAGACAATGTAGTAATATCAACAGCGTCACCCATGTGCACTTTGTCAATATCAGATTCATACACATTTGCCCATACCCAAACATTTTTAAGATCGGAGATTGTAAAAAGATCTGTAGCATTATCAGTTCTGATCGTCATGTTATTAGTAATAGATTTATCAACAACAAAACCACTGATAGGCGCTTTGATAATATATTCTCCATCTGTACTTCCGCCATTAACGCTGATCACGCGGTTCGAACGGTTTAATTCTGCCTGCGCTTGTTCATACGCCGTTTTAGCGGCTATCACATCTAATTGTGAAGACAAGCCGCTTTTTGCCATGTCCTGCGTTGCTTCATAATTCTTTTTAGTTACAGCAACATTTGTTTCAGCTGTTGAAAGGTCCTTGCTGTAGTTGGCCATTTCGCTACTGGTGATAACACCTAATACTTGTCCTTTTTTTACATAATCGCCCAGTGCCACTTTTACATCCTGCACATTGCCGCTGATCATTGGAAATATCTTTACTTCATTATCCTGGTTATAATCAACCTGGCCGGTAAGGGTAATAGCGTTTACCAGCTGGCATTGGTTTACCGTATCAATTTTTAATGTTTTAAATAGTGAATCAGGGATAACGTATTTACCTTTTTCGTCTGTAGTTTTTTTTGCGTCCGAGCCACAGCTTTGCAAACACAAACTACCGGCAAATAAAAAAATGAAACTGCTAAAGCAACTTACTCTTAGAAGATGTCGCATAATGATCAAATGAAATTGTTAATTAAAAAAGTTGGTTCCTGTATAGTAATTTATATTTTCGAAAGAGCTCACCCTGTTAAACTTAACTGAGTTGATCTGTAAAACATTTTGTTTGTATGAATCTAAAAAATCTAAAAAATCGAGTAAGCTGATATTTCTTTTTTCATAATTGATCAATACCTGTTGCATCAGGTTATCAAAGTCGTTAGAAAATTTAGGGTCGATATCCTGGTATAATTTATTTTGCTCAAAAGATCTTTGCAATGCCCTTGCTACATTTTCTTCCACGGTGGCTTCTGTGCTTTTTTGTTCAGCCTGGCTATAATCAGCCATGGCCTTGGCAGACCTGATATTACCCTGGTTGCGGTTAAAAAACGGAAGATCAATTGCTGCGCCGATGCCTACATAATTACTTAGGTAACTTCCTTGCTCATCATAGCTTGCAGAAAGTGTAAGGTCAGGAATGGCCAATGCTTTTTGATAAGCATAATTCAACTGGTTGATATTTGCATTTGATTTTGCGATCATCAGATCTGTACGGTTCTTATAAGCAGAATCAATTAGAGTTGGCAAAGGATATTTACTAGGATCCAATTGTGCAATAGTAGCAGAATCAATAATAGGGTCAACGTATTTATTTGATTTAAGCTGCAACAATAATTTCATTTCGCTTTGTACATCGTTGATCTGATTATTTAACGTGCTGTATTCAGTCTGCAGACTGTATAATTGTGCCTTGATACGGATCACTTCTTTTTCTGCGATATATCCTTTGCCACTTAATTCATTGAAAGCTGTTACTACTTGTTGTAATGAAACGATCTCTTTATCATAAGCTTTGGCAGATTGCTGTAAATAGTAAATATTAAAAAAATCGTTCCTGAGCGTATACTTTAATGTTCTTAGCAGGTCGAAAAATTGATATTCGGTAAGCGCTGCATTTGCCTGGGCAATTTTTATTTGTTTGTTGCGCTTGCGGCCTAATAAAATAAGCTGTGATAATTGAGCAGTTGTCTCATCATTGGTACCTGTTGGAAAAAACTGGTTCAGTGTTCCTGAATAGATACCATGTGTAATTTCGAAATTAGGATTCGGGATCAGTTTGGCCTGGTAAATAAGCGCCTTTTGCGCACTCACATTATATTTTTGTGCTAATAACAATAGGTTACTGTCTAAAAACATTTTTTCTGCGGTAGGTAAAGTCAGACTGATCGTGTCTGTAGTTTCCTGGGCAAAAACAGTGTTAATAGTAATAAAGACAAAGAGAATTACAGCGATTAAAGATTTAGTCATTAGCAATAGTTGTTTAAAAATTGGAGTGCAAAGTTATCTTTAGTAAAAGTTAAGCTGGCATTAACGTATGTTATTATTCTGTTAACCGATTTTAGCTTTATTTTTGCCAAAATGATAGTAGGGATAAACATTTGCGGGGCTGTAAAAGAGAATGGCGAAAGGCCAGGTGATCTTATCATTAATTATTTCACCAGGATCGCGATCAAACATCCTGAACACGCGTTTGTTTTTATTACTGATGGCCCGGTTGAAAATTTGATCGAAAAAACAAAAAACACCTCCATAATTATCGTTGAACCAAGACCAAAAAGGACGCTGTTTTGGAAATTCTGGTATAATTATAAGTTAGAAAGTATCGTTAGAAAACAACAAATAGCAGTACTGATCTATCCGGATCCTATTTGTTCTTTGCGCAGCAAAACACCTCAATTTTTATTGATAAATGAATTGCCTTTTTTGCATGGCGGCTCAATGCCAAAAACTTATTTTCGATTTTATAAAAAGCATACACTTCAATTTTTGCAAAAGGCAAAAAGAATTGCAACAGTGTCTGATTTTTTAAAAAAAGAGATAGCTGATAAATATAAGATCGACGAACAACAACTGGATATAATTTATAGTAGTATTGATAAAAGATACATGCCTGTTCCTTTCGATAAAAAAGAGCAGACAAAAGAAAAATATGCTGAAGGGAAAGAGTATTTTTTATATGCAGGCGAGATCAATGCCGATAAAAATTTAATAGTATTGTTAAAAGCTTTTTCTTTTTTCAAAAAAAGACAAAAGAGTAATATGCAATTGTTGATATTGAGTGAAAGCCTTAACAGTGGCTACTTTTCAACCAGCTTAAAAACATATAAATACCGCCACGAAGTAAAATTATTATTAGACCTTCCCGTTGAAGAGCAGGCTGTGATAACGGCATCAGCCTATAGTTTTGTATATCCTTCTTTGTATGAACCTTTCCCTAAAAAAATAATCGAAGCATTACAATGTGAAGTGCCGGTTATTGCAAATCATATGGATGTAGTTATAGAAATCTGTGCCGATGCGGTATTGTACACCAACACCAATAATTTCGAAGAAATTGCCGATAAAATGATGTTGCTTTTCAAAGATGAAAAAAAAAGAAATGAGTTTATCTTGAAAAGTAGTAAGCAAGCTTTGCAATATAGCCTGGATAAAACCGCTGATCTTTTATGGCAATCGATTGTCAAAACAACTGCCGTATAAAACTTATCTTTGCGGTCCAATATTTAAAATCGAACAATTAAAAGGAATATGAACAAATCATCAATTAAAATAGATGTGTTGCTGGATGCTGATAAAATACCTGAAAGCATTAGCTGGAACGCAACAGATAGTACTGCAGATATGGCACAAAAAGCAAAAGCAATGTGTTTGGCTTTTTGGGATGGAGCTGATAAAACTGCCATGCGTATTGACTTATGGACAAAAGATATGATGGTAGATGAAATGGCGGATTTTTATTACCAGATGCTGATGACAATGGCAGATACATTAAAAAGAGCTACACAGGAACAAGGGCTTACAGACGATATGAAAAAATTCGCGAAAGAATTTTTTGACAAATTCAAAGCAATACAGTTAGAAAAACAGAAATAAGTACGATGTACGTCGTACATCCAACATCGTACATAATTATAAACAAACAATTTTAATACTTTATCACTATGGCTTTAGAACAACAAATAATGGCAGAAATGAAAGATGCCATGAAAGCAAAAAACGAAGCAGCTTTACGTGGGTTAAGAGCCATCAAAGCAGAGATCATTAAAGCAAAAACAGATCCGGGAGCAGGTGGCGAGATCGATGAAGCAACGGAACAAAAGTTCTTGCAAAAAATGATGAAGCAGCGCAAAGATTCTTTGGAAATTTTTGAAAAACAAGGCCGCGAAGACCTGGCTGTAAAGGAAAGAGAAGAGATCGCGATCATAGAAAGATTTTTACCCAAACAATTAGAAGCCGGCGCTTTAAAAGAGATCATCGAAAAAATAATTGCCGAAAATAATGTGTCTTCTGCTGCGGATATGGGCAAAGTAATGGGCATTGCCAGTAAACAATTAGCTGGCCAGGCTGATGGAAAAACGATCTCTGCCATTGTTAAAGAACTTCTTGCAAAGTAAAAAGGCAAAAGTCAAAAACAAAAAGTGAAAACTTTTGTCTAATGATATTTAATAACTTTTGGGTTTTACCTTTTGACTTTTAACTTCATTCATGATTGACATTATATACGCGATATTGATTTGCCTGGCTTTGTATAAAGGCTATAAAAAGGGATTGATTGTCGCTGTGTTTTCTTTTGTTGGCTTTGTTATCGGACTTGCAGCCGCATTAAAATTATCGGTTTATGTAGCTGGCCAATTGAAAGGGAGTATAAATGTATCCAGTAAAATATTGCCCTTCATTTCTTTCGCCGTAGTTTTTTTGATCACAGTACTACTGATTTATTTTGGCGCTAAACTGATCGAGAAACTGTTTGAAATGGTGGCGCTTGGCTGGGCCAACAAGCTAGGTGGGATTTTATTATATGCTATATTATATACCATCATATTCAGCGTATTCTTATTCTACGCCGAAAAAATAAACTTTCTTACATCATCTGCTATTCAATCTTCTTTAACATATTCATTTATTAAACCATGGGGTCCCAGAGCCATTGATTGTTTTGGCGAGATCTTACCCGTTTTCAAAGGAATGTTTTCCAGCCTTGAAAACTTTTTTGCTGCAATACCTCCAAAAATTTCCAGCTAATTGTCACATTAACACAGTTTTTACTTTTGTAGACTTGGAAAACCTTGTCTTAAACCTTAGTTTTGCTTTAGTCTATTGAAATAGTAGACTAATCTAACTATGGCACACCAGAAATTTTTTGCTTATGCAGTCCCGTTGTTTTTATTCTTTATTGCGCTGGAATATATTTATACTAAAAAGAAAGGGAAGAATTATTTTCAATTTACAGAAACAGTAGCCAATTTGAATGTTGGCATAGCAGAACGGCTGCTTGATGTATTTACGATCGTTCCTTTTTATTATTTTTTTGATTACATCTATTCGCATTATGCCTTGTTTCATTTTAAGATTGGCATAGCAGCTTATATATGCCTTTTTTTATTAACAGATCTGGTATGGTACTGGTACCATAGGCTGGCGCATGAAGTAAATATATTTTGGGCTGTACATATTGTGCATCATCAAAGTGATGATTTTAATTATACCGTATCTGCAAGGATCACAGTTTTTCAATCAGTCGTGCGTTGTTTGTTTTGGGCGGCCTTACCCTTGATGGGTTTCCCACCTTCTCTTATTGCTGTATTTTTACTCATTCATGGTATTTATCCTTTTTTTACGCATACACAGGCTATTGAAAAATTAGGCTGGCTGGAGTATATAATTGTTACGCCTTCTCACCACCGTGTTCATCATTCTTCAAATCCGGAATATTTAGATAAGAACTATGGCGATATGCTTATTATTTGGGATAAAATATTTGGCACTTTTGTAGAAGAAGACGCGGCGCCATCCTATGGACTAACCAAACCGCTGAATAGCCATAGTTTTTTATGGCAGCATTTTCATTATATACTTGAATTATCACTTGCGTTTAGATCCGCAGAAGGGTTTCAAGCTAAAATGGAGGTTTTATTTGGCAGGCCAGAAGTGATAGATCCCCGGTACAGGCTGTACCTGGAGAAAAAACTTTTGAATATAAAGCCTTCTGTACCAACAACAAGTGTGATGCGCTTATACATTTCTAGTCAAACTACAGCTAGCCTGGTATTGCTTTTTTGTCTGATCTACTGGATCGATGGCCTATCATTTATTCAAACCTTTTTATTGTCCACCTTTATTATTGTAAGCCTGATAAACAGCGGGGCCATAATGGAGCAAAGAAATTGGATATTTTACCTCGAATATTTCCGGATGATCATTTTGCTGACAGGGGTGTGGCTGTATTTTCCCAATATGCTAACCGGAATAGCCATTTTAATGTTTTTGCTTACACTTGTTTATTTTTTTCGGCCTATCCGGAAAAAATATTTTGAATTGATGTACCATACGGCTCTTGGCTAATATGCGCTTGGTATAACTGGTTTTGTCGTAATTTTGCAAAAACTGAGGCGAGTTTAATTTAAATATATTTTTTACTTTAAAATCGATTATTTTGCAACATAATTGAGAGATACTTTTAAGATAAGATGACTTACGACATACAATTAGACGGGAAATTTAAGTTCATAGAGGCAGGTGAAGGTGAACCTTTATTACTGCTTCATGGCTTATTTGGTGCATTGAGTAATTTTGAGCCATTGATCGACCATTTTAAGAAAACGCATAAGGTAATTGTGCCGATCCTTCCTTTATTGGATATGGACCTGTTGCATACTTCTGTTGGTGGCCTGCAAAAATTTGTTCAAAAATTTATCGAGTACCGTAACTACAATAATATTAACCTATTGGGTAATTCTTTAGGTGGCCATGTTGCATTGGTACACGTACTAAAAAATCCTGAAAGAATTAAGTCTATTACATTAACAGGTAGTTCTGGCTTATTTGAAAATGGTATGGGTGATACGTATCCAAAACGCGGGGATAAAGAATATGTGCGCAAAAAAACAGAGCTTACTTTCTATGATCCGAAAATGGTTACGGAAGAGTTGATAGACGAAGTGATGGAAATAACAACGAACCGTTTGAAAGCTATTAAGATAATCGCCCTGGCAAAAAGTGCCATCCGCAATAATTTAGGCGAAGAATTGAACCAGATCAAACAGCCTACTTGTCTTATTTGGGGTAATAATGATAACATCACGCCTCCTTTTGTCGGAGAAGAATTTCATAAGCTGATTCCTAACAGCGAGCTGCATTTGATTGACAAATGCGGTCATGCTCCTATGATGGAAGTTCCGGAAGAATTCAATACAATATTAACAGCGTTTTTGGCTAAGGTTAAAAACCCTAATGAGCCTGTAACTGCTTAATATTTATACTTTAATTCTGTACCCGATTGTTTTGTTATTGTACAGTTTCGTAAAATAGTATACTAAACATATAAACTTGTTAAGATGCTGACAGTAGAACTTATTAATAATAATATACCCCGTCTGGATCTGCAGGATTCTGTCAGCAAGGCTTTGCAATTGATAACAGATTTCCGTGTATCACATTTACCTGTTGCAGCAGAAGATAAATTCCTTGGATTAATTAGCGAAGAAGACCTGTTAGATGCGGAGAACGAAAAAGTAACAATGCAGGCTTTGCAGGAAAGCTTTATTCCTGCGGCCGTTGGCGATAATCAACATTTTTTAAATGCCGTTAGTTGTAGCAATCAATATGAAACAACAGTTGTTCCTGTGGTGAATGAAGAAAGAGAATTATTAGGGGTTATCACTACAACAGATCTTTTACAAGCGCTCGGTAATTTTTCTGGCGCCAACGAAATTGGCGGCATCATTGTATTAGAAATGGAGCGCACTAATTTTGCTATCTCCGAAATAAGCAGGATCGTTGAAAGCAACGATGCAACCATCCTACATTTAAATACCATCGTTCATGGAGTAACAGGTATGCTAACGGTTACACTTCATCTTAATAAAAAAGAAATTGCCGGCGTAATATCTACGTTTGAACGCTACGATTACGATGTGATATATTATTTCGGGATCGAAAATTTTGAAAATACCATACACAGCAACTACAAGCATTTAATGAATTACTTAGACATCTAAGCATTCATTCCTCTTTCCCACAATTATTTCATGAATAACAAGTACATTTATCCTTTTGCCAAAGGCGAAATTGTGTACTAATGACCGTTTTGAAAAAAATATTCCTCTGCTGTTTTCTTTCACTGAGTGTTAGCGCCGCCATTGCTCAAAATATTGACAGAGCCGGCGATATCACTGTTCGCCTGCCTGCCGGCATTACAGATTCTTCGGCCAAAATAATGGTCAACCAAATTAATCTCACCGGTAACAATATTACAAAAGCGTATATCATTTACCGTGAGGTGCAATTTAAAAATGGCGATTCAATTTCGGTTGCTGCATTGACCGAACAATTAAGAGAAGTGCGGCAACAGATATATAACACCACTTTGTTTAGCGATGTTACAATAGAAACAGTTGTAGTATCCGATAAGGCTATTGATATTGATATAACTGTTAAAGAACGCTGGTATTTTTTCCCTTTCCCCGTATTTCAACTAGCAGATAGAAACTTAAATGAGTGGCTGGTAAAATATAATGCAGATCTTTCGAGAACTAACTATGGTATTAAGCTTGTTCACTATAATCTTACGGGAAGAAAGGATCAGCTTCGTTTATATTTGATCGATGGCTATACACGTACTATTTCTTTGGCATATTCTCTTCCTTATATTGATCACTCATTAACAAAAGGGCTTTTCTTTTCTGGCGGCTTTTCAGAAAGCAAACAGCTCATTTATCAAACGTCTTATAATAATAAAGCGCTTTATTTCTCCGGTCCAAAATATGCGACAAACAGTTGGGTTTTTAATGCATCTTATATCTATCGTAAAAATATTTACAGTCGGCATTTTTTTAACCTGGCCTACACTTATACGAGTGTTAATGATTCGGTAATAACGGCTGCCTACAATCCTAATTATTATAAAGATTCTGTTACGCATAAAAGCTTCCTGGATCTTAGTTACACTTATCAATATATCAACGTAAACAATGTTGGTTTTCCGTTAGAAGGAACTACGGCTTCCATAACAGCTTTTAAAAGAGGATTTGATTTCAACGGAGGGATTAATATGTTTTCGATCGGAGGATCATATAATAAATACTGGGATTTAAAAAAAGGATGGTATTTGAGCGAACAAACACAGGCAAAAATTAAATTGCCTTTTGATCAGGCCTATATTAACCAACAAGCGCTTGGTTATGGTGAAACCTATTTACGCGGACAAGAATATTATGTAGTGGATGGTGTTGCATACGGACTTGCGAGATCTACCTTAAAAAAGAAATTATTTGTTATTTCTTTTCCATTCGCATTTAAATCGATAGCCCAGCGTATTCCATTTGCTGTTTTTGCAAAAACTTATGTAGATATGGGTTACTCCTATATTCCGCAGAAGTATGATACTTATTTTAATAATCGCTTTTTATATACTTATGGCGTGGGTATTGATATACTTACTTTTTACGATCTAAACCTACGTTTAGAATACAGTATTGATCAATTAAATGAAAAGGGGCTATTTTTGCATATACAGCGAGGGTTGTAGCAATTAGCTAATTAGCAAATTATTTATGAAAATAGCAATTTATAGCAGGGGCGTAGAAAATAACCAGCATAACGATATGGAATTATTGCTGAAAGAACTGGACGCTTATAAAGTGGAAGCAGTTTTTTTCCAGGATTTTTTCAATAAGTTTTATTCAACGGTGAACATGAAAGGAAAGTATTCAACTTTCAATTCTTCTGATGACCTTGATGAAAGCTTTGATTCGATCATTAGCTTGGGCGGTGATGGAACATTGTTAGATACTGTAACATTGGTTAAGGATAAAGGCATTCCGATATTGGGCATCAATTATGGGCGACTTGGTTTTTTAGCAAGCATTGGCAGAGAAGAATTACATTCTGCCATCCATGCCCTGGTTAACAGAACATATGTTTTAGATAAAAGAACATTGCTACACTTGGATGCAGATATTCCTTTGTTCGGCGACACACCTTATGCACTGAATGAATTTACCTTGCAGAAAAAAGACTCCAGCTCAATGATAAAGATTCATACGTATCTAAACGGAGAATTTTTAAATACGTATTGGGCAGATGGATTGATCGTAGCAACGCCAACAGGCTCTACAGGTTATTCGCTTAGTTGTAACGGCCCTATTATTTTCCCTGATAGCGGCAGCCTGGTAATTACGCCCGTTGCTCCGCATAATTTAAATGTTCGTCCCATTATTGTTCCGGATACTACTATCATTTCTTTTGAAGTAGAAGGAAGAACGGATGAATTTTTATGCACGCTTGATAGCCGCAGAGAAATAGCGCCAACAGAAGTACAAATAGCTGTCAAAAAAGAAAAATTCGATATTAACCTGATCCGGCTAAATGAAAATAATTTTTTACAGACGCTGCGTAATAAACTGTCTTGGGGCCTTGATAAAAGAAATTAAGTAAAGTTTAGCAATTCAATTTATATCTTAGCGTACACATGAAGCATAGAATCCTTGTTATTTTTTTCACCATTGTAGCAACAACAAACGCTACTGCACAGTATACGCATATTGGTGAATTTGGCTTTACCATTGGCGCTGCGCATTATTTTGGCGATCTAAATCATAATGGAAGCATCAACGACCCCAGGGTGGCTATTGGCGGTTATTACCTGAAACAATTCAATGAATATTTAGGGATGCGCGTGAGTGCTCATTTTGCACAGGTTGGTTATAATGATGATTATAGCAGAAATCCTTACCAGGAAGAAAGAAACCTTAGCTTCAAAAGCAATATCTGGGAACTGGCAGTTCATGGCGATTTTAATTTCTTTAAATTTATTCCGGGCGATCCTCACCATTCTTTTACGCCTTTTATAACACTTGGTGTTGGGGTGTTTGCTTTTGATCCATATGCAAATATTGGGGGACGGGATGTTTACCTGCAGCCGCTTGGTACAGAAGGACAAAATGCTGATTATAAAGGGCGTAAACCTTACAGCAGGGTGGCTCTGTGCTTTCCGATCGGAATGGGCGTAAAATATAATTTAAGCAACGGCGTAAATTTCTCTTTTCAGATCATACAACGATTGACCACTACAGATTATTTGGATGATGTGAGTACAACGTATGCCGGTCCATTAAACTTTACTCCAGGGTCCGATGCAGAAAAATTGCAGGATCGCAGTACAGGACAGGTATTAGGCGCAACGCCGGGAACACAGCGCGGATGGAGCAAACAAAAAGACCAATACGTTATTGCCGAGATCGGACTTTCATTTAATTTATCAAGCAGCTATCAATGCCCAAGAGGCGATTAATTTAAATAAGAAATAAAGAAGTTGATTTTATTTAGTCAATCTTTATTGTAGTTCACAACTTTCTTATTTTTTGTTCCTTATTTCTTATTTAAAGTCTAGTTATTTTTCATCCCATGCCTTCAACACTTCTTCCGTATGATTTTTTGTATCAGGCTTATTGATTATTTTTTTGATCTTTCCTTCTTCATCAATTAAAAAAGTAGTGCGGATTGTACCCATGTAATTTTTCCCCATAAAATTTTTCTCTCTCCAAACACCATATTGTTCAACAATTTTTTGATCGGCATCTGCTATCAATGGAAAAGGCAAAGAAAATTTCTTTTCGAATTTTTTGTGACTCTTTACATCATCCGTGCTAATACCAATTACTGCAAATCCTTTTTTTAATAGATCTGTATAGTTATCTCTTAAATTACAAGATTGTGCCGTACATCCGGGAGTATCATCTTTCGGATAAAAATATAGTATTACTTTTTTGCCTTTGAAATCCGATAAAAAAACTTTTTCTCCGTTTTGATCTACGCCTTTAAATATTGGCGCCTTTTTTCCTTCCGTTAATGTTGTCATCGTTAGTTATTAAAAGTGTCAAAAATTTTTTTCTCCTTGTCATTCTGAGCGTAAGCGAAGAATCTCATCGTTCAACAATTATTCTGCTGGTTTGGAATTAGATGCTTCGTTCCTCAGCATGACAAGAGTGAGATTATTTATTGATACTATCTTGTAAAATGATATATTTTTTCTGTTCTATTCCCTACATTATCTTCTGCACTAATTTTTAATGTATGTGCGCCTCTCGGACAATGCTCATCAAAATCATAAATATAGGCTAAGTTTTTATCGTTCGTAAAGCGAAGCCAGTTGCCGTCCAATTCTGCCCTGAAATTTTTAATGTCTTTACTGTTATCGGTAATATCAAATGCCAGGCGATGAACTCCTGCACAATTCATACCATCATAAAATCCAAGCGGCCTTATTACAGGGGGTTCTGTATCGCGCAGTAATTTAAAAAAGCCGAACTCTCTAAAGTTAGCCCTGTACCAGCCATTTTCATATTCCGCTTTTTCAAAATCTTTTTTATCGCCCCAAAATCTTTCCATCACGATCTTATCCTTAAAAGAGTCACTTACGTTACCCTTTATTTTGATGGGGAAATAACCATGCATCGGTACATTGCCATTATAGAGTTCAAAAATATTCGAAACGTCATCAGAAGAATTAGGTGGGAGCACATTTAATTTAAAGCGAATAGAATCGTACAAACTTTTTTCTGTCAGGTAAAATGCAATATCATTATTTTCAAAAACATTAATACAACCCGGAAGAAATTCATTAGGATCCTCGTAAGTTATTGAGTCGCTTTTTTCTTTATAACTAACAGTTCCGCGTACACTAAATTTTACATAGGATGTATTGCCATAAGCATCGATAACGGCTATTTTAATTTGATGTACACTATCATTACCAATATCGATCACACCATCGCCACTTATTTCTTTATAAATGCTTTCGTTATAGCCAGGCAATTTTGACAAATGTTGCACATAAGGGCCGCCACTATTTTTTAGTCTATAATCGATATGTGCATTCACATCTCTCGTTTGATCGTAACTGATACTATCAATATCAAAACCCACAACTGGTTTTTCATCATCATATAATACAGCCTGGTAAATTCCATTCTGATGTGTAGAGCCAACATAACGATCATATGCAGTAATAGCGAAACTTACTTTATTGGTATGTTCAATTAATAAAGATGCAGGCGGGGTAAAAACACCATTCACTTTTCTTAGAGGATAAATACGGGGTGTTTGTTCGTTGGTGCTGATGCTTCTATCGTACACGGCTAAACGCAATACATCGGGCGGAATATTATCAACGATAGGAAAACCAAATAGCAAAGTGTTCAATACTTTGTCCGTTTTAGTATCGCGAATTTCAAAATGCGTATGCGGACCTTCAGACCCACCGGTACTTCCACTAGAAGCAATGAACTGACCCTTTTTTACTGGAAATAGGTCAGCAGGAATATCAATAAAAATCTGCCAGCTTTGTAATTTGTATTGTTGCTCCGTAACATATTTTTCTAACGCAGGATTAAATTCATTCAAATGAGCATATACCGTTGTCAAACCATTTGGATGATTGATATAAATACATCGGCCAAATCCAGCGGGCTCAATTTTCACTTTAGCAATGTATCCATCTGCCGCAGCAAAAACACGTTTGTTCTGCACCTGGTCAGTTTTGCAATCCAATCCCATATGATAATGGTTAGGTCGTAGCTCACCAAAATTGGCTGCTAAAGCAATAGTTGCATCAACGGGCCACTGAAAATAACCTTTAGGATAATTTTTTTCAGGAAAGATCTGCGCAGCAGCACTAAAACCACTCATTATTAAAAAGGAAAAGGCAAGGGATCTATATAAAGTCATATGCGCAAATTTAAAGAGAAGAAATTGCCCCCGTCCCCTGAAGGGGAGTTATTTTGAGATAATATTTTCTTCGACACTTCTTCGAGAGTCACCATAAATAGCATACACAATATATAACTCCCCTTCAGTGGACGGGGGCAACGCTAAATTTTATTTGCTCTCGGTTTTTTAACAGAATTGCACTAATTTTGCCCGCCTCCGCGGCACACTACTTATGCCAAAAGATAATTCCATCAAAACAGTACTTATTATAGGATCAGGCCCCATTGTTATTGGCCAGGCCTGCGAATTCGATTACTCCGGTACCCAGGCTGCCCGCAGCTTGAGAGAAGAAGGGGTAAAAGTGATCCTCATCAACAGTAATCCGGCAACAATTATGACGGATCCGATGATGGCAGACAGGGTTTACCTGCTTCCATTAACGGTTGAAAGCATAGAAACTATACTAGCCGAAAACAAGATCGATGCGGTGTTGCCTACTATGGGCGGACAAACAGCGCTAAACCTTTGTAAAGACGCTGATGAAATCGGACTTTGGGAAAAATACAATTGCCGTTTGATCGGGGTTGATATCAAAGCGATCGATAAAGCAGAGGACAGAGAAAAATTCCGCCAGTGGATGATACAGATGGAAATTCCTGTTTGTCCGGCAAAAACAGCCAACTCATTTTTAGAAGGAAAAGAATTTGCACAGGAAATTGGTTTTCCGCTTGTGATCAGGCCTTCATTCACATTAGGTGGATCTGGTGGTGGAATTGTATTTAAAAAAGAAGAATTAGACGAAGCATTAAATAACGGTTTAACGGCCTCTCCGATACATGAAGTATTAGTGGAGAAAGCAGTTTTAGGCTGGAAAGAATATGAATTGGAATTGCTGCGCGATGATAATGATAATGTGGTGATCATTTGCACAGTAGAAAATTTTGACCCGATGGGTGTTCATACAGGTGATAGCATTACTGTTGCGCCTGCGATGACGTTAAGCGATACGGCATACCAGACAATGCGTAACACAGCCATCAGGATGATGCGCGCTTTAGGAAACTTTGCAGGTGGATGTAATGTTCAGTTTGCGATGAATCCTAAAACAGAAGAGATCATCGTGGTGGAAATTAACCCGCGTGTAAGCCGTTCATCTGCGCTAGCAAGTAAAGCAACTGGTTACCCAATTGCAAAGATCGCTGCGAAACTGGCGATAGGCTTTAATTTGGATGAATTAAAAAATCAAATCACCAAATCAACATCAGCCTACTTTGAACCGGCACTGGATTACGTAATCGTAAAAATACCAAGATGGAACTTTGATAAATTTAAAGGAGCAAATGATACTTTAGGTTTCCAGATGAAAAGCGTTGGTGAAGTAATGGCTATCGGCAGAAGCTTCGCTGAAGCCATTCAAAAAGCTTGTCAGAGTTTAGAAAATGATGCAGTGGGTTTAGGCTACTATGGCAAAAGCTTGATGCACGCAGAAGAATTAATTGAATATATCAAGATACCGAAATGGGATCGCGTTTTTAGAATTAAAGATGCGTTGATGGCTGGCGTTAGTATCAAAACAATTTGTGATGCAACGGGCATCGACAGATGGTTCATCTACCAGATACAAAAAATAGTTGATTGCGAAAAGAAGATCGCGAAATTCGGATTGAAAACATTGCCCGACGAATTGTTGACAGAAGCTAAGTTTTTAGGATTTAGCGATGAGCAATTAGCGCGCATCATGAAAGAAGATGAAATCGACAGCGAACAGATCTACGAGCGCAGAAAGAAAATGGGTTTAACAAGGGTATTCAAAATGGTGGATACTTGTAGCGCTGAGTTCGAAGCTAAAACGCCTTACTTCTATTCTACTTTTGAAAATAAGCCTGCTACTGCTAATAAATTAGTGAGTAACGAAAGCAAGGTTTCTGATAAGAAAAAAGTGATAGTACTAGGAAGTGGTCCAAACAGGATCGGTCAGGGTATTGAGTTTGATTACTGCTGTGTACATGGCTTATTAGCGATCAAAGAATCGGGTTACGAAGCCATCATGGTAAATTGTAATCCTGAAACAGTTTCAACTGATTTTGATATTGCCGATAAATTATATTTTGAACCGGTGTTCTGGGAACATTTATGGGAAATAGTTGAGCATGAAAAACCGTATGGTGTAATTGTTCAGTTAGGCGGACAAACAGCATTAAAACTAGCAAAACGCTTACACGAAAAAGGAATAAAAATTATCGGTAGCTCATACGACAGTATGGATATTGCGGAAGACCGCGGACGTTTCAGTGATATGCTGAAAGAGTTAGGCATTCCTTATCCAAATTACGGAACAGCATTTAATACGGATGAAGCGATTGAAGTGGCGAAGAAAGTTGGATACCCGGTGTTGGTTCGTCCGAGTTATGTTTTAGGCGGACAAAGAATGCGTATTGTGTTGAATGATGAAGAATTAGAAAAAGGCGTTTTAAGTTTATTAAAACATCTTCCCAATAATACGATCTTAATTGATCACTTTTTAGATCGTTGCCAGGAAGCGGAGATCGATGGAATTTTTGATGGCGATCAGTTTCATGTAATGGGTGTGATGGAACATATTGAACCGGCTGGTATACATAGTGGCGATAGCCATGGTGTGTTACCACAATTCAATTTATCTCCGTTGATCGTTCATACGATGGAAGAGTACGCAGAAAAAATTGCAAGAGCATTAAAAATTAACGGCTTAATAAATATTCAGTTTGCGATAAAAGATGGTATCGTGTATGTGATCGAAGCAAACCCAAGAGCGAGCCGTACAACGCCGTTCATTGCAAAGGCATATCAGATACCTTACTTGAATATTGCTACCAAAGTAATGCTGGGTTCTGCAAAACTGAAAGATTTTAAATACGAGAAAAAATTAACTGGCTTTGCGATCAAAGAACCGGTTTTCTCTTTCAATAAATTCCCGGGTGTAAACAAAGAGCTTGGTCCTGAAATGAAAAGTACAGGAGAAGCGATACGCTTTATAAAAGACCTGAAAGATCCTTATTTCAGGCAGTTGTACAGAGAGCGTAGTATGCACCTTAGCAAATAATATTTTAAATAAAAAAATCCCGAACAATTGTTCGGGATTTTTATTATGAATTTTTCGATAAGAATTTTTCACGCGTCTCCATTAATAATTTATGGTATACATGTAATTCCTCCACCTTTATTACTATCTCTTTATTTGATAATAAATCCTTGTTTTCTTTATTCAATAACGCGATGATGTCTAAATTAATTCCTATGGGACCATCTATAATTTGAGGTTTAATGCTATGCCAGTCCAAATTTATTTTATAGCCATTTTCCGTTTTCTTTAAATTGTTTAAAAGAATATCCTGCCAACTTCCATGTATCGAATGACTTGCTAAACCATAATAAACACCATAAAAGGCATCGCCAGCAACAATATTTGATCTTTCCGCTATACTTTTCCATTTAGAACTTCTATAAACTTCATCCAATTCAAAATCAGAATCGTCAAAACTTTTTTCGATTGAATTTAGCATCCTCTTCTCGATATTTATAATATCACCATTCCTTTTTTCGACATTAGATTTAATAGTATTCCAATTCTTTCTCAGTAATTAAAGAATGTTTTATATAATTCCTTGTAACTTTCTCCTCGGAATTTTGCAATAAATATTTCAAATTTATGTATGTCTCTGAAATGCATCGATTAATAATATAACAAATCTCTAATTTATGCCCACATGCGTTTTGTAAAAAAGATGTATTAAGTTTTATTAATCTTACCAGATTGCCACCTGTAACAGCTTCATCTTTTGTTATTTCTTTAGGTTCTTGATTTTCATCACAATAAATAATGCCAGCCATAGTCCAAAGCAAGGCAATTGTTTGTTTGTGAAGTTCGACTGAAGCGTCGATAAAATCGTGATTGTCGTCGAAATTTTCTATCTCGTAGTTACTGTATTTAAGTGTAATGTTCATAATGTTATACATAGGAAATGATTATTTATATCACGGTAACCACCGCCTTGGTTCGTGTCCCCCACGAACCATTCGCTACGATCAATCTGCGTAAGATTATTATAATTTAAAGATTGGTTCGTGGGGACACGAACCAAGGCGAAGCGATAAGACTTGCCATTAAAGAAAGCAAAATATGTTATCTTACTAGTTAATATTGACACTATGAAGAAACTGTTTCTATTTGCAATAATTACGATATGCTTTTGTACAAAAAGCAATGCACAATTAACGACTAAAGATTTTAAACTTTACTTAGATGATATTGCAAGTTCTGATTCCCCCAGAATAATAACTAAGGAACAATTTTTACATGCACACAAGGTATCCGCCAATTTCTCCTGGTTAAAAATTAACCAATTAATTATATATATGGGAGAAGGAAATTATACAAGCGAGATCGTCACTTATGTTTGCAAGGGAGATACATTGACTAAAGAATTTAAAGACACCTACGGCCCAAGAATGTCTTCGGGATTGCCTATTACAATTAGTATTGAAGCTGTCAACCGGCAAAACCAACCCATTGAATGGTCTTCCATATCAATTGTGCTTAAATAATTGCCTACCTGTTATTTATTACGTGTGCCTATAATATACTAACTACTACTTCTGCAATTAAAAACTACGCTGCAACTTCCACAGGTTTCGGAACTACTCTAAGCAAACCTTTATTTAATTTTTTGTGTTTGTGTAAGAAACGTAAATGCAATAAGCCAATTAATATGGCAATAATGCCTTCACCAAGCACTGTATTTTGTACACTGATATGTTGAGATATCGTACCGATGATCAAACCTCCTAGCGGCTGCATACCAAAAAATGCCATGGCGTATAAACTGATCACACGACCGCGCATGGCAGGGTCTACCGTTGTTTGTATGAGTGTATTAGTGATCGTTATCTGAGACATCATACCGAAAGCGCCGATGGTTACGAAAAGTAGTGCCAGCGGATAATAAGGCATATGCGAAAATAATACCAGACCGGTACCAAAAACAAATGTGTTGATGGCTAATATTTTTCTTAAATTTTTACCGGGTTTTAGAGAGGCTAAAAAGATGGCGCCCGCAAATGCACCTAAACCAATAGCGCTATCAATAATGCCGAATGTTGAAGCGGTTCCTTTAAATATATCTTTTGCATATACCGGTATTAAAGTGCTGAATGGTAAAACCAGCAGACTGATCAATCCAAGCATTAAAATTAAAAAAGAAATAGCAGGCGTTTTTTTAACGTATTGTAATCCTTCACGAAGTTCTCCTAAAACATTTTTGGTTGCGGGCTTAGAAATATATTTCGGCAGCTTCATTAATAACAGCGAACTAATTACTGCAACAAAGCTCAATGCATTTAATCCAAAACAAACATCATCACCTAAATGTTCAATGGCAAGGCCGGCGATGCCAGGGCCGATCAATCTTGATAAATTAACCATTGATGAATTTAGGGCCAGTGCATTCGGAAGATCTTTTTTATCATCTACCATATCGTACACCAATGATTGCCGTGCAGGCACATCAAAGGCGTTTACGATGCCTAGTAAAACACTCAGCGATAATATTTCCCAGATAGAATAATGTTTGAAATAGATCAATACCGCCAACATAATGGCTTGTATCATCGATACGATCTGTGTTAGTAAAAGCAATTTGTATTTACTAAAACGATCGGCCGCTACACCACCAACAAATGAAAATAAAAATGAAGGGAACATGGTGGCGAATAAGGTAACGCCCAACATAAATTTAGAATGTGTTAATGAATACACGACCCAGCTTACCGCTGTTTTCTGCATCCATGTACCTATTAGCGAGATCGATTGTCCAACAAAATATAACCTGTAGTTTCTGCTTTTAAATGCACTGAATGTACTGATGTTCATAATTATCCTCCTCTTTTCTTTTCTATACAATTATTATTCCTAATCAAAATCAACCAGCCGCGTTAACAACGGTAAACATTTGCGAAGCTGCTCCTGTTCTTTTTCGGAACAGGTTGCCTGCAAAGCTTTATTGAGCCATTGGTCGCGCTCATCTCTTAGTTTATGCAAAATTGTTTGTCCCGTTTTTGATAAGGATATAATGGCTTTGCGTTTATCTGTTGCTGATTCTTTTCTGTTGATATACCCTATCTCCTGCAAATGGCTCAATATCTGCGACATGGATTGCGTAGTTATTTTTTCCATGCCTGCGAGTTCACTCGGTAACAATTCCTTGTGCTGGTCCAGCAAAGCCATGGTCGATCTTTCGGTGAGCGAAAGGCTTAAGCTTGTGGCGGATTTAGTGCGCAGCTTTTTAATCAACCGGGTAATGACTGTCCTAAAGTCAGAAGCTAATCGAAGGTTGCTTTGTTCGTTTGCCATAATTTGTAAGTATAACTTGTAAGTTTACCTTACAAATTTACGAATAAAATGAATCCCGACAAATAAAATCTGCAATCGAGGTAACTGATGACTGGAGAATAGTTTATAAGGTTTTGTTATTCCAGCAGACAAGAAAGAATATAATACTCAGGTAGGCCCAGAAACAGGAAAATAGGATATGAATGATCGTTTCTACTTTTTTTCCCTTCCAAAGTTTAGGTGAATACCAAAAGAACTGGATAAATAAACGGGTGCTCCAGAAAATGCATAAACCCGCCGCTACTTTTTTTCCTAACCCGGTTTCGATCAAGTCTTTAGCAGCGCTCAGACATAATAAACCCATTAGAAATACTATTAAGGCAATAAAAAAAGTATGGATATGCATCATTTGCTTATTCAGTAAGCTCAGGTTATTCAATTCGTTTTTCCAGTCGAATTTTTTTGGAAAAATTATGTGCAATAAGGATAGGGCAATTAGCAGAAAGCCAATTAGTTTAAGCTGTAGTTCCATTTTTTTCCAGAATAAATGTTGTTATAAATGGCGTCACTTTAATTTCTTTACTAATTACAAATCCCGAAGCAGTAAAAGTTTTTAGCCAGGTTGGTTTGGAATGAAAATGAAAGGCCCCCATAGTATATGCCAAAAAATTAGCCATATCTCTCAAATGTTCAGTAACAATAATTCTCCCTGATATAACTATTACTCTTTTTAATTCTTCAAAGAAAGCAATTCTTTCCCTATCGTTCCTTATCTCGTGTGCTGCTAATAATAAAAATGCAGTATCAATAGAGCTGTCTGCCAGGGGCAAGGTGGAAGTATCGATATAGATTGTATTTTTATATGGAGGATAAGCAGCCCTTGCCCTTTTGATTGAAACTTCGGTATGTTTTCTCTCATCATAAAAATCGAATACCTGCATATTTGCCGCTGGATATTTTAATTGCAACAAAGCGCTTGTTTCATCAAATCCGGCATTGATATTAATGATATTATTCGCAGGCTGAATACCTGATCTATCTAACCAGTCAAGCGTATACAAATTTGAAAGATCATAAATGAAAAATGAAACAAGTAAAGAAATAAATGTAGTAACAACAATGGCAATGCAAACTAAAAGTATATAAAAAAGGGAAGCTGCAGGAGTATACCTGGTAATAAAAAGCAGTAACAAAACAATGGAGAAGGAAAGGGCATAAAAATGCCAGTTAAAACGTACTATATTTATTACTCCCTGAAAAGGTTTTCTTATCCGTTCCATTTTTCTGTTTTTCCTTTTTTCCAATAATAGGGAATGTTTTGAATAACAAAAGCATTGGCTAATTGCACAATTTTTAATTGTAAAGAATCTAAAAGTGAAATATGGTAGCTTGTTACCTGTACAGGAACAGGCCGCCAATGCTCGCGAACACCTTCTATAATTAATACTTCTTTTGTTAAAGCGTTATAGGTAAAGGTAAACGGTAAGGGCCCCGCAAATCTTCTGGCTTCTTTCCAATCTGCAAAAGGCGAGTTTTCTGGCAAGGCAATTTCCTCTCCGCCAGTTATTATTTCTATTTCAAAATCAGATAAAGCAGACGTTATTTTTGTTACCCTATTGTTATCCGATTGAATAATATCAGTGGTTGTATAACTATAACGGGTAAAAATATTTCCCAAAAATTCCATTTTCTTTTTATCCGTTTCAGATTTTAAAATATATAGTCCCCTTAATTTTTTGCCTGCATTATTTGTATACCGCACAAATACCCTGTAACCGATCAGAAAAAAATCATTGCCTGCTATTGTAGGGAAACCTTTTGGCCGGAGCCCTTTTGTCTGAACCATGGCTACAGCTATAAAGGCCCATTTATCATTAAAAGTATCCAGCGTTAAACATGGCGGGATCAAGTGTTCCAGCTCTTCCTTAGGTATGGCAAAAGTTAAGACTGTAGAACTTTCAAAAAATGCTTCTACAGCAAACGGATGATTTTTTAAGAATGATAACATAGTCAGGCAGGTTGAATGGAAGATTTACCCAAGCACAAATTCATTATACAATATCAATGCTATAAAAAGAAATGCAAATAACGCATTTAATTTTCCAAACAGTAAAAGATCACGCGCAAGAAAAAATTCGATCGTATTCATGGTAGCAATAATTATCATTTGTGTTAGGGCACAAAAACGCGGTTTTATTGAACTGAGGATCCATACAGCCATTAACATTTCTGAAAAACCGATTGCTTTTGTGAACAATGCGGCATGCTCATTTCCTAAGATCCTGGCGACGATCAATTGATGGCGGGGCACAAAGTTTAGTAGTTTGCAAAAAAGACCATTGCCGATCCAGACCGTAGCTATAAAGTAAGTAAGGACAAGATGGATCGGTTTTTTATTATTCATGTTCAGGTAATGTTAAATGCCCATCGTTTTTTCTAAATGGTGGACTTCAACACCAAAATATTTTTTTGCAGCGTGTATCTTATCTAAAACGGCCGGACTTTTATAAGGAAGTGCATTATTTTTTATTCCAACGATCATGATATTTTTTGGCGTGTGCGCATCTGTAATAAATTCAAACACTTTTGTTTTGTAGCCAAAATATTCTAATACCATTGCGCGGATGGAATCTGTTACCATTTCGGCCTGACGTTCTAGGAAGATTCCATGTTTAGTTATAAAGTCTACATCGTTGGGTGTTTTATGTTTTTCGATCTCGCGCCTTATTTGCTTGTGGCAACATGGAGCAACAACTATCAGATCAGCATTAGCCGTGATACCTTTTTGTATGGCATCATCCGTTGCAGTATCGCAAGCATGTAAAGCGATCAAAATATTTGTATCGTTGCCATCGTAACTATCAATGGTACCTTCTTCGAAATGTAATTTTTTAAAATTAGAATTAGCGGCTATATGGTTACATAGTTTTACCAGGTCCGCACGAAATTCTACGCCTGTTACCTGAACGTTCACATCCAGCACATTAGTAAGGTAATCGTACAAAGCAAAAGTTAAATAACCTTTGCCTGAGCCCATATCAACAACATTCAATATTTTTTTTTCAGGTAGCTCTTTTATCAAGGAGCTTAAAATTTCTATGTAATGATTGATCTGCCGGTATTTATCCTGCGTTGCTTTAAATACATTTCCCGCAGCATCGGTAATTTTTAATTCGTGCAGGTAAGGTTTGTTGTTGGTATCGATCAGGCGTTTCTTTTCCTTATCATGTTGCAAAGACGGAAGATCAGTTTTTGTAGCAGCGATCTTTTTTAGGCTATAGGTTTCATTTTTCGTTTGCTCGATGATAAGGTCAAACTGTGTTGTAAAAACGGTTGCGAATTTGAAACCTTCGTGTAAAGCTTTGGTAATATTTTCCATTGCTTCGGGCATAGCAAAATTCTTTACAATATCACGGGTTTGATACCGGTAAGTAAAGCTTAGCTTTTCCTCTTTCTTAATTAAGGTCTTTTTTATGTAGATATTTTTCAATGCAGGTTCGAGGCCTTTATAATTACCCAATGTTATGGATACAAAGCTGTTATCGGCTATGGCCTGATCGATGGACCTGATAAAAGAAATAATACTATCGCTGGAATTCATCCCGCAAAATTACGCATATATACCAAATGTTTTTTTCTCTGTTTTGCTGTTGTTTTCAACAAAAAAAATAAAAACGGGTTCCCTATCTTGACAACCTGCCCCATAAAACTATCATACCAGCCTGGAAAGGATCACCCTTCATACGTTTACTCGTTCCTGTAATGATCGGGATCATCATTGAATGGTACCTGTCACTTTCATTGCCAATCATAATTATTGAGCTTATCTGCTTTTCAATTGCGCTCATTTTATTTACACGATTGCCAATTGCTATGCGGTTTAAACTACAACCACTGCAAGGAATTTGTGTTAATTTATTATTAGTAAGCTTTGGATTATTTATTACCTGGCAAAAAGATATACGCCATAATAAAAAATGGTTTGGGAACTATTATCAGTATGCAGATAAAATAATGATTCGCATTGATGAACCGATCGTCGAAAAAACAAGATCATATAAAGTAACAGGCTATGTTGAAGCAATTATTCAAAACGATACCATTGTTCCCTGTAAAGGAAAACTACTGCTGTATTTTTCAAAAGACAGTATAACAGCTCAATTACAATACGGCGATGAAATTTGCATTGATAAAAATATAGAACGAATAAAAAATTCCGGCAACCCTGGAGAATTTAATTATGAACGATATGCTATTTTTCAGCAAACGATCTACAACGTGTTTCTGCAAAAAGATGACTGGGTATTGCTTGATACAAAAAATATAAATCCTTTTAAACAGTTCGTCTTTTCCACAAGGCAGCATATTTTATCCATCATACAAAATTTAAGCAGCGATAAAAATATAGCAGGCGTTGCAGCAGCTTTACTGATCGGTTATACAAATGACCTGGATAAAGAAACCATTCAGGCATACACTAACTCGGGCGTAGTGCATATCATAGCCTTGTCCGGTATGCATTTGGGGCTATTGTATCTTTTACTGGTATGGCTTTTCACCAGATTGCCATTTGTAAGGCGATCGAAAATTATTAAACTGATCGCTATTTTAAGCTGCATTTTGGTGTTTGCTTTTTTAACAGGAGGGTCCGCGTCTGTATTTCGTTCGGCCATTGTGTTTAGTTGTATCGCTATTGGCCGTGGGTTCAATAAAAGATCGTCAGTATATAATTCGTTAGCAGCATCTGCATTTATTTTGCTGTGTTATGATCCATATTTTTTATGGGATGTCGGTTTTCAATTATCGTATTTAGCCGTGTTGAGCATTGTTATTTTTCAACCCTATATTTATAAATGGCGCTATGTTGAAAATAAATGGTTGGATAAATTATGGAAATTAATTGCACTGACTATATCGGCACAGATCTTAACCTTTCCTATCTGCATTTATTATTTCCATCAATTCCCCGTATTGTTTCTGGTTACTAATTTGTTGGCGATACCATTGTCGACAATTATTTTATTAGCTGAAATACTGTTGATGACTTTTTTCTGGATTCCTTACGTGAGTAGTTGTCTTTGTGCAATAACGGGCTGGCTTATTGGGTTGCTGAATAAAATTATTTTCTCCATTAGCAATGTATCTTTTTCTGTGATCAATAATTTATCGATCTCTCTTTTGTCTACCTGCCTGTTGTATTTGTTCATTTTGTTTTTTTGTAGTTGTGTTATCAATAAAAACAAAAAACACCTGTATTTTTCGCTGATAAGTTTTTTAGTTTTCGTTTTAATACTTGATGCTACAGACTGGAGAACGATCAATCAAAAACAGCTGATCGTTTATAATGTGGCCCAACATCAGGCTATCGATCTGGCTGAGGGAAGCAGCTATCAGTTCATTTCAGATAGTAGCGTTGATCCTGAATTGGAGGATTTTCATTGTAAACCAACCAGGATATTCTTCCATCTTGATAAAAAAACAGATTCTTTGCCGGCTGTTTTCGCATCCGATAATTTTTACCAATTCAGCGACAAACGCATCGTTTTAATAGACAGACCGCCCGACTTTTCACCCCTTCCACAAAAGGTAAATGTTGATATAATTATCATCTCAAAATCGCCGAAACTCTCTATCTCACAACTGGCAAGCATTTTCAATTGTAAAGAATATGTTTTTGATGCCTCTAACAGTTTGTGGAAAATTGACAAATGGAAAAAAGACTGCGATGAGTTACTTTTGCATTATTATTCGGTTCCAGACCAGGGAGCCTTCGTCTTCGATATAAATAAAGGCGCTAACACTAATTATTAATTTAAAATTTGCCCTCTTCAGGGTTGAGACATGAAAAAAATTCAATCGGCATTAATTTCAGTTTTTTACAAAGATGGTCTTGAAAATATAGTAAAAGAATTGCACCATTTAGGCGTAAAGATCTATTCAACCGGTGGTACACAAAAATTCATCGAAGAATTAAATATTCCTTGCATACCTGTAGAATCGATCACTACTTATCCATCCATTTTAGGCGGAAGGGTTAAAACGCTACATCCATCTGTTTTCGGAGGTATTTTGGGAAGAAGAGATAATGAAACGGACGTGCAGGAAATGAAACAATTTAAGATCCCCGAACTGGACCTTGTAATCGTTGATCTATATCCTTTTGAAGAAACAGTAAGATCAACAACTGACGAAAAATTAATTATAGAAAAAATTGATATCGGCGGTCCCTCAATGATACGAGGTGCGGCAAAGAACCATAAAGATGTAGTAGTGATCGCTGCAAAAAAAGACTACGAACAATTAGAACAAATATTAAAAGATCAAAAAGGCGAAACGAGTTTAGAGCAGCGCCGCGCATTTGCCATCAAAGCATTTGACGTTTGTACAGGATATGATATTGCTATCTCTAATTATTTTAACCAAACGGAATTCACCAATCCATTTGATAAGAATAAGTCTGTCTTGCGTTACGGAGAAAATCCACATCAACAAGGAATATTCTACGGCAACCAGGAAGAAATTTTTGATAAGCTGCATGGCAAAGAATTATCCTACAATAATTTAGTGGATGTTGATGCTGCAGTGCAGATCATTTCGGAATTTACAGATACTACGTTTGCGATCATCAAACACACCAATGTTTGCGGTATTGCACAAAGGCCAACTGTAAAAGCAGCCTGGGATGCGGCTTTAGCAGCAGATCCTGAAAGTGCTTTCGGTGGCGTATTGGTTACTAACGCCACAGTAGATAAAGCAACAGCAGAAGCAATCAACGAAATATTTTTTGAAGTATTGATTGCCCCAAAATTTGATGCGGATGCTTTGGCCATCTTACAACAAAAAAAGAACAGGATATTATTAGCGCAAAAAGCCAAGATCGAATCAAAACAACAATTCAAATCTTTATTGAATGGCGTATTGATACAACAAAACGACGAAGGCAATTTTAAAGAATGGAAAGAAGAAGGCGGCCGCGAAACAACTGCAGGGGAAAAAGCAGACCTGATATTTGCCAATATTGTTTGCAAACATTTGAAAAGCAATGCCATTGCTTTAGTAAAAAATAAACAAATGGTTGGTAAAGGCTGCGGACAAACTTCCCGCATCGATTCACTCCGCCAATCGCTAGATAAAGCAAAACAATTTAATTTCGACCTGCATGGTGCTGTATTGGCCAGCGATGCATTTTTCCCCTTCAATGATTGTGTGCAGATCGCACATGCGGCTGGCATTACTTCATTTATTCAGCCGGGAGGTTCTATCCGCGATAAAGATTCAATTGATTATTGTAAAGAGAACGGTCTGGCAATGGTTATTACCGGGTTGAGGCATTTTAAGCACTAATTTATTCTTGAATATCAATGTCGTAATCACGGGATTTTGGTTGGCATTATTATATCTTATAGATTATATCTTTGTTGGTTTTTATATTAATCTATTTAGGGGAGTTGCGTATATTTGAAAACCATGAATTCAAATCCTTAGCCCAAAATAAAACCTATGATTATTAAAAGTGTTTCTATTAGAAAATTCCGAGGATTTAATGATGTAAATTTTAATTTAGGTGCAAGTTTAACTGTAATAGCAGGACAGAATGGAACTCAGAAAACTACTTTAATAGGAATACTTAGTCAGCCATTTTCTATTACAGATAAAGAGAATCCATTGTATGGCGAGAAGCCATTATCAGGGGGTAATTATAGATCATCATTTGCCGAGAAATTTAAGTTATCGGATTCTTTTGATACTCCTCAAAATCATGAATGGACATTAAATTTAAATGATGACAAGGATCCGGAATACACAGTTGAAAGTATAAAAAGAGATTCTGCAACAGGTATTCGTTTTTGGAAAAAAGGCGATCGTTCAAAAGGTTCGGGTTATATTCAAATCCCTGTTATTTACTTGAGCTTATCTCGCTTATTTCCAATTGGAGAAGATGCATCAATTGATTCAAGCAATGAAATAATGCTCACGACAGATGAATTAAAATTTTATCAAACCTGGCATAACAAAATTTTAATAATTCCTGATATAGAAATGACTAGTGTTGATTACTTAGTAAGTAAGCAAAAAAATACACTTGGTGCAAATACTTCGTTTTATGATTGGAAAATGAATTCTGCCGGACAAGATAATATTGGCAAAATTTTGCTTGCAATCATATCCTTTAAACGATTGAAAGATAAATATCAAGATGATTATAAAGGAGGAGTTCTAGCAATTGACGAACTGGATACAACATTATATCCTGCCTCTCAATTAAAATTAATTGAAGCTCTTCGGAAATTTTCGTCTCAATTTAAAATACAGATTGTATTTACAACTCATTCGCTTAATATTTTAAAACAAGCTTGCGAATGGGACCAAGATCCAAAAATTCCAAATCAAGTTAGAGTTATATATTTACAGAAGGTAGACACAACTATAAAAGTTATTGAAAATATCTCTTATGAAGAAATTAAGAATAAACTCAATGTAGCATTATCGGGTAAAAAGGAAATAAGAAAAATTCACGTCTTTACAGAAGATAAAGAAGGTGAAATTTTTATGAGATCTTTAATAAAACGAAAATCATCCAATCTGAATTTTGTTGATTGCAGCTTAGGATGTGATAATCTCATTGAGTTAGTTAGAAAAGATATTGTTGGATTTAGATTTCCAGAATCTTTGATTGTATTAGATGGAGATGTTCGTAATGAATCTTCTAAAATGAAAAGAGTAAACGATAAAAAGAATTTTTTAATTCTCCCAGGTAATAAATCTCCCGAAAGGTTAATTGCTGAATTTCTTCATGGATTACCTGATGAATCTTTGATTTGGAACAATATTTATAGCGGCTATACAAAGCAGTTTGTTTTTAAAGATTATTCACTTAAAGAAATACAAGCGAACCGCGAAAAAGCAAAAGATTGGTTTAATTCACAAAAACAGTATTGGGGAAGAAATTGTTCTAATATAATAAATCACTGGATAGTAGCAAATCAGGCCGATGTTAATGACTTTTTAAATACATTTAAAAATTTAATGCTTGAATATACTGAAGTATTTATATAATTAAATTAATTACAATGAGTCAAGACGTACAATATATTAGTATTAAAAATCTAATTCTGTGGACCGAGAATCCACGGGATCCTATTGATATTTATGCTAAAGACCAAGATGTGGTTGATAGGGCTTTCGATGATAAATCTTCTAAATGGTCATTAGCTAAATTGGCTAAAGAAATGGGCGACTATTATGATTTTAGCGAATTACCAACTGTAGTTTACCATGGTAAAAAACCTGTTGTTTATGATGGGAATCGAAGGGTTATTCTTGGAAAGATAAAGCACGGGTATGTAACTAGTAATGATCATGTGCTTAGACTGCCGGATATCCCGAACGAGATACCTTGTAATGTATGCTCAAAAGATATTGCGTTGAAAAACATTTTGAGAAAACACGGAGATTCAGGATCGTGGCTGCCTTTAGAACGGGATATATTTTTAAATAAGTATTTAAAAGAGCCCAAAAGTCCATTTCTAATAATTGAAGAATGTACAGGACTTATAAGTTCACAACCCCATTTGAATCAACGGTTTGTTAAAGATGAGATATTTAGAGAAGATATTCTCGAACAGATAGGTTTTGAAATAAAATCTGACAAATTATGTAGTGTGCATAGCGATAAACAAGCCTACTCAATCCTCTCTGATATTTCCAATAAAGTAGAGAATAGAAAAATCACAACTCGTTTAAATCGAGGTAAGGTTATAGATGTTTTGGAAAGAAAAACCCAACAATTGATAGATCAAAACAAAGAAAATAAATTAAACCAATCTAATATCACATTTAGAAGAAATGTAGTCGAAGAGCCTGATGAAATAAAGCTAAGACAGGCTAAAAGAAAGCAAAAAAAAGAGCAAGAATTATTTGGAGGGAAACTTTATCTTAATATAGGTAATGTGAGTGATTTATATAGAGATATTGCAGACCTTTACCAATATTATATAACTAATAAAAATATTTTATCCCAATCTTTTCCTAGTCTTATAAGAATGGGATTACGTTTATTGTGTGAAACAGCAGCAAAAGATCATAAGCAATCTTTGGATAAATTTATACAAGTACATTTTTCTAATGCCAAGAAAAACTTGGAACAAGATACTAAAACGACCTTAGCAAATCAAAATGTTTCAGAAGGTAGTATCATTCAGTTACTACATACGGGTGCTCATAATTATCAAAGTGCAAGCAATATCGATCAAACAATTGCAATCTCTATTATTATAGGCGAAATACTTAAATTATCTCATGGACAAGAAATATAAAGGAAATAAATTTTATTCGCCCTTACGTTATCCAGGAGGGAAAAGTTGTATTTTCTCATTTGTTTCAAACGTATTTTATGAAAACCAGTTCATAGGAATGAGTTATGCGGAGCCTTATGCAGGAGGATCTGGTCTTGCGCTAAGACTTTTATTTGAAGGGTATGTAGATCATATTTATATAAATGATTTCGATAAGGCTATTTATGCTTTTTGGTATAATATTATTAACAGAACAGAAGAGTTTTGCAAATGGATTGAAAAAGTCGAAATATCAATAGAGAATTGGCGCAAGTATAAAGCAATGCAATCTAAATTAGATTCTATCGATGATTTTGAGCTTGCAAAATCTACCTTTTTTCTAAACAGAACAAATGTTTCTGGTGTGATTAAAGGCGGAGTCATTGGTGGAATAGAACAAAAAGGCACATATAAAATTGATGCAAGATTTAATAAAACAGATTTGATTAATAAAATTAAAAAAATAGCCAGTTTTAAAAACCGCATTACTGTGTCTAATCTCGACGGCCTAGCTTTTATTAAACAAATTGACAGAAAAAAAGAATCGATTTTTATTTATCTAGATCCCCCTTACTATCAAAAAGGGGCGGATTTATATATGAATTTTTATGTAGAAAAAGATCATCAAAAGCTATCGCAGCATGTATCCAAATTAACCAAACAGTGGATGGTTTCCTATGATAATCATGAATTCATTTTGAACCTATATGCTGAGAAAAGAAAAATTATGTATCAACTTTCTCAATGCGCATCTAATAGAGTCGGGGATGAAATAATAATTTTTTCCGAAGATATTTTTTTCAAAGAATCTATGAAAAGATTAAACTCCCCCATTTTACTAAATGAGTAATTAATATTTATGTTCCAATCAGCAATAGAAAAAGCATCCACGTTCACAAGACCATTACATACCATTACCAGGACCTATGGCGGATTAATTATTCCCGGTGCCGGAACCTTCTTTTTTGTAAATGATTTGGGAGTAGCCATCACCTGCAAACATGTAGTGGATTCAATGATCGGTGCAGAAACCCTGAATGCAAATTTTGAAAAATTCAAAGCAGAAAGAAAAAAATTGCTGAATGATAACAAGTACAAAAATAATTTACTCGGACTTGAAACAAAATACAAATACAATAAAGATGCGGCGGTTCAGCACAAGAATAATTTTTTAAATTCTTTCGATGAGATAAAAGAGATCACTTTTCATACACACCCAACATTAGACCTGGCCATAATCGAATTTAAAGGCTTCAATAAAATATTATATACATCGCACGCAAGTTTTCTTCGCGACAGCACAAAAATCAAACAAGGAAAATCTTTATGCCGCTTAGGTTTTCCATTTCCTGAGTTTACTAATTTTAAACACAACCCGGATACGGATGATATTGAATGGACAAATACCGGCATCATCAATTCACCTTCTTTTCCTATCGATGGCATTGTAACGAGGTTTATTGCTGACGGTCCCAATAACATTACAGGGGTAGAAATGAGCACACCCGGATTAAGAGGACAAAGTGGTTGCCCTTTATTTGATACCAACGGAGTCGTTTATGGAATGCAATCTGCCACCAAGCACCTTCATTTGGGATTTGAGATCAAGGACCAGGAAGTGGTAATGGATACTAAAAAAATGAAAGTCTCTAATAGCCCGTTCCTGCATGTGGGCGTATGCATACATGTTGATAAGATCAAAGAGTTTTTGAAGGAGAAGAAAATTTCTTTTACTGAAACAGATTAACAATGAAAAACCTACCTGTTTACATCAGCATTTTTTTTGTATTAACTACTTTGCTGACTGTCTGGCTTTTTTATAGGGCAACAAAAAAATCAACTATTACAATTATAGTTTTGCTAAGCTGGCTTGCAGTACAAATGTTTATTGCTTTAACAGGCTTTTATTTGCTGACAACATCTACATCCAGGTTTCCTTTTTTAATTATTCCTCCGATAGTATTTATAATTATACTGTTTATAGTAAAGAGTGGGAGAAAGTATATAGATAATCTTGATATCAAAATGCTGACTATTTTACAAACTATCAGGATACCTGTTGAGCTATTGTTGTTTTGTCTTTTTATTAATGGGAAAATCCCAAAAATAATGACTTTTGAAGGGCGAAATTTTGATATGCTTGCCGGTTTGAGCGCTCCCGTCATTTATTATTTTGGCTACATAAAAAATACGATCGGCAAAAATATATTGATCGGCTGGAATTTTATTTGTTTGGGATTGCTACTAAATATTGTAATTATTGCTGTTCTTTCTGCCCCGTTCTCATTTCAGCAATTCGGCTTTGAGCAGCCTAATATTGCTATTTTTTATTTTCCGTTTATCTGGTTGCCCTGCTGCGTTGTGCCATTGGTTTTATTTTCGCATCTTATTTCGCTAAAGCATTTATTAACCAGATCCGATCTGCCTTTTAACAAGTAAACATTGGCTGCCAAAACCCAAAATTATCTTCGTAAATTCGCGTAAATAAAAGGAGCCAATTTTGCCCGATATCATTCAATTATTGCCGGATAATATAGCTAATCAAATTGCAGCAGGAGAAGTTATTCAAAGGCCGGCCAGTGCTGTAAAAGAGCTGTTGGAAAACGCCGTAGATGCAGGCGCCACTGAGATCAGGCTGATCGTTCAGGATGCAGGTAAAGCGTTGATACAAGTGATCGATAATGGTAAGGGTATGACCGAAATTGATGCCCGCATGTGTTTTGAAAGACATGCTACTTCTAAAATAAAAAATATTGATGACCTTTTCCATATTAAAACCATGGGTTTTCGTGGAGAAGCATTGGCAAGTATTGCAGCCGTAGCCCAGGTAGAATTAAAAACAAAAAAAGCAGAAGATACCGCAGGTACTTATATCGAAATTGAGAACAGCACAGTAAAAAAACAAGAGCCGGTTGCTATGGAACAAGGTACCAGTATTGCGATGAAAAATTTATTTTTCAATGTACCGGCAAGAAGGAATTTTTTAAAAAGCAATCCATCTGAATTAAGGCACATCATCGATGAGTTTATCCGCGTAGCGATGTCCTTCCCTGAAATATTCTTTTCGCTTAACAGCAACGGACAAGAAGTTTTTCATTTGGAACGCGGTACATTAAAGCAGCGCATTGTACAAATATTAGGTAATAATTACAGCGCCAAATTAGTAAGCGTACAAGAGAAGAGCGACTACATGAATATTTATGGTTTTGTAGGTAAGCCTGAAACTGCAAAAAAGACAAGAGGCGATCAATACTTTTTTGTCAATAACCGCTTTATCAAAAGTGCTTACCTCAATCATGCGATGACGAATGCCTTTGATGAGATGATCGCGAAAGATAGCTTTGCCATGTATGTATTGTTTATTGATCTGGACCCATCACAGATCGATATTAATGTGCACCCTACCAAACAGGAAATAAAATTTGAAGACGAAAAAATAATTTACGCTTTTGTGCAAAGCGCTGTAAAGCACGCGCTGGCGCAGTTTAGCGTATCCCCTACTTTAGATTTTGAACTGGATGGATCGATCCAGAGCCTGGATGCGGTGAATAAACCATTTACAGACGAGAATAAATCATCGGCTTCTTCATCGTCTTTATTCAAAACATTTACACAAAAAAACCAGGCGCATTTTATTGAGAACAAAAGCGAGCTAAAGCATTGGAAGGATGTGTATGAGTCGAGTAAAAAAGAAGACTACCGACAACCGACCACTGACGACCTAAGTGCAGGAATGCATAATGCAGAAGGCTTAACGCCTAATGCAAATACATTTGAACCTTTGCATGTGTTGCCTTCAGCATTGAGCATTGAGCATTCAGCATTGCTTCAATTGCATAACACCTACATCGTTTTACAAAATGACGAGGGTTTTTTATTAGTGCATCAGCAAAATGCGCATGAGCGTGTTTTGTACGAACGTTTCACAACAGCTGTTGCAGGAAAACCAATTGCTACACAACGAAGTTTGTTCCCTGTAACGATTGAATTAACACCGGTAGATGTTTTAGTGTTGAATGAATTATTGCCTGATCTGCATTTTTTGGGTTATCAGATAGAAGCCTTTGGCAAAAATACTTTTGTGATACAAGGTACACCTGCAGACCTTGAGCAAGGCAGCGAAAAAACCGCGATCGAAAAAATGCTGGAGCAGTACAAGCATTTTAGTAACGACCTAAAATACAGCAAAAGAGAAAAACTATTACGCTCATTAGCATGGCAGCAAGCCATAAAAGCCGGCACTACGATCTCACAAAAAGAAATGAAAATATTATTGGAAGATCTTTTTGCCTGTGCTACACCGAATATTACACCTAACGGAAAGCCTGTCTACACTGCGTTTAAGAAGACTGAACTGGATAAGATGTTTGGACGGTAATTGGTCTGACGGGCCCCGTCTGACCAATGGGTATGCTTTTGTCTGAATTGGGATTTGCGGGATTTTTGGATTAACGGATTTGCATCGCTATTAATTCTTCTCCATTATTTCTTCCAGGAATTGTTCAACCGCTTTTTTAACGGGCGTACTCGCTCCCAGGAAATTATTTGCTAGGATAGAGAAAATAAGCAGCTTGTTCTTTTTGGTAATGATATAACCGCTTAAAGAGCTGGTGTTACTAAGCGTTCCCGTTTTCGCATAAATAAAACTGCTATCTTTTTGGAAATAATTTTTTAAAGTCCCTTCGCCTCCTGTTGGCAAAATCACTTCCATTCTTTTTAAACCAAACTCGTTTTTCATTTTATTTAAAATGTAAACGAAGTCTTGTGGGGTAAATAAATTGTAACGACTTAATCCACTACCATCAACCCATTTTGGTTTTTGTGGGGCGTCTTTCAAATCGGTGTTTAATAAAGTGTCGATCATATCTTCATCGCTCATATAACCTAAATGTTCGTTACTTGTCATTAACAATGTTTGTTCAGCATAAAAATTATTGCTGTTATGCATCATTGGTCTAAATAGAGAATCCGTAGGTTGAGAATGGATTATTGTTTTGGTTGTATCATTAATCAAGAAAGCTGCAAAGGCGTCATTTATTGCTTGAAAATGCTTTAATGTATCTCTTAGTAAAGAAATCGATTGACCTGTGCTTGTTATAAAAGGAATTTCGGTTTTTGTAAAATCGCTAAATGAACTATCAAAATCTACAGAAAGATCATTGTTACATCGGTTGCGCACTATTTTAAATCCATGCTCCTTAAAATCAAAGACATCTCCAATATCATAAGTATTGCTAATAACAATAAGCTTTGATGGTAATGATAGAACAGTATCGCCATATTTATAAAAACGATAGACATTATCGTATACAGGCATTACTGAACGTTCGGGCATGTACTCGGCGGTATAGTCATCCCAAGCCCAGCCTTTGCCAAAAGGTGAAAAATGCATTCTTTGCCAGTTAAATACAAACGTTGAATTGCCATTGGTTTGCAGAAATTTTAATACTGGCTGATTTATAAAATCTGGGTCCAATAAGGTAGGGTCTCCTGTAGGCTGTAGATAATATATATTTTGTCCTAACATACTGTATCTCAATCCTACCAAACTATCACCCAAATACTTCATCCCCGCATACAACGTAAATAATTTTGTGTTTGAAGCAGGCACAAAATATTTCGCTGCATCATAATTGTACAAGTACTTATTAGCAGCAGGATCGTAAATGGAAATACCAATATGGCCTGTATTGATCACAGAATCATTAAGTAAAGTCTTTTCGGCAGAATGGGAGATCTGTTTGGATACAGAACAGGAAGAAAAAAAAATTAATAATGCATAATTAATAATTAATAATTCCTTCAAACCAAAGTATCTGTAATTAGTAGGCTTCATTATTAATTATCAATTATTAATTATTAATTATTAATTAAATCAGAGTCTTTCCTGTGCACGTAACCAGCGTTCGGGAATATCATTGTTGCTGGCATGTAAGTAATCGTTGTAACTGCAGGCGATGAATTTTTTGTTGGGTAATTGCATCCACCAGCGGTTGCTTTTTTTGCTTTGTAAAAAAACAGTTTCTACTTCAGCAAATACGGTATGGAACTCATTAAAATTATTTCTCTCATCGATCGATGATTCGTGTTTACTGCGGCTCTTGCCATCAATAAAATACCAAAGCATTTGGGCAATTTGTTTGGCCGTTAATTCATGCACGTCTAAATGTGGCTTGTATCCGTAAATGCCAAAGCTGGTGAGGTTATTACTCATACCGGCAAAACGAGTGAGCACACATGCTTCTTCTCCGCTAAAACCATTCGGGCTGCATTCATTCGAAGGGGCATCGCTGTATTTTATGGCGCTGATATCAAAACTTAATAAGTTGGTATTGCGTATCACCGGTTCCATCTCTTCAATATTATCTTTAGCAACACCGAGGCGGAAACAATCAAAGCGAAGCTTATCCAATGTTTCTAATATGCCGGGATGAACAAAATAACTTTGAAAGCCAATATGGTTATAATGTCTTACCAGGTTAGGCTCGCTGGTCAGCATTTCTAATAAAAAATTTTCACTTCTTGCTTCGCTATCGCCACTTAGGTTAATATTGGCATCGATACAGGTGGCTTCTGTAGCTATTTTTAATTCTTTATACGCATAATATTGTGCCAGGGTAATATCGTGAGAACCACCGATCAGCAAAACCGTTTTTTTCTGCCGGATCAATTCTGCCACTACTGTTTTAATAGCAGCGTAACTATCGTTAAGGGTAGCACCTGTTTTAATATTACCCATATCAGCGATCCTGACATTTGGGTGCCAGTAATTTAAGCTATAAAGGTTCTTACGGATAACATCAGCAGCAACAATGTCTTTTTTATCGGGCAAACCACTTCCCCTTACTTCACAAATACCTACTATTACGATATCAGCCTCTTTAATATCAGGCAATTCTGTAGTATAAATAGTAATGTGGTTGGCTAATTGGCCATGATGATAACCATTATCATCATTTAACAGTGAAACATCGATAGGAGATAAAAAATCATTCAGACTTTGCATCCAGGTTAGAATTTGAAGCAAACTTAAGTATTAGTTATAAGTTGTTAGTATAAGTTATAAATTTTTATGGCAGTTAAGACGAAAATTGTTGATTTTACCTGCTGCCTGCTACTTATTTCTTACTACATATATTATTATCTTCGCAGAATGGAACAGTTGTTACAAAAGATAGAAGAATACAAAAAGGAGATACGCGGCTTTGTTGCTCAAAAAAGCGAAGAAGCGGAAACCTTTCGTATCAAATACCTTGGGACCAAAGGATTGGTGAAAGATGTAATGGGCGAAATGAAGAATGTTGCCAATGACAAAAAAAGAGAATTCGGACAAATACTGAATGAGTTTAAATTATTTGCAGAAGCGAAATACGAAGAGCTGAAGGCGATGACCGACAACGGACAACCGACCACTGCTGATAACGGTATTGATTTATCATTACCTGCAGATCCTTTGCCGGTTGGTTCCCGTCATCCGATAAGTTTAGTTAGAAACAGAATGGTTGCTATATTTCAACGCCTTGGTTTTGCTGTGGCAGAAGGACCGGAAATAGAAGATGACTGGCATAATTTTACTGCGTTGAATCTTCCGGAAAACCATCCGGCGCGCGATATGCAGGATACATTTTATATTTCTCAAAATCCGGATTGGTTATTACGTACGCATACTTCAAGCGTACAGGTAAGAGAAATGGAAAAAGGGAACTTACCTATCAGGATCATTTGTCCGGGTAGAGTATACAGAAACGAGACCATCAGCGCCAGGGCACATTGCTTTTTTCATCAGGTAGAAGGTTTATACATTGCTGAAAATGTTTCCTTCGCAGATTTGAAACAGACACTGTACTTTTTTGTGAAAGAGATGTTCGGTGATGAGGTGAAAGTTCGTTTTCGCCCAAGTTATTTTCCTTTTACAGAACCAAGTGCCGAAATGGATATCAGCTGCCTGATCTGCGGTGGCAAGGGTTGCAACGTATGTAAACATACAGGCTGGGTAGAAATTTTAGGCTGCGGCATGGTTCATCCAAATTTATTAGAGAACTGTGGTATCGATAGTACAAAATATACGGGCTTTGCATTTGGAATGGGTGTTGAGCGTATCACGATGCTGAAATACCAGATCAAAGATCTTAGGTTATTTAGTGAAAACGATGTGCGGTTTTTGAAACAGTTTACGAGCGCTGTCTGAACCATTGATTGAAGTTGATTCGTTTGATTAATTTGATTTTCTTTTTTTTAAAATTCAGAAGCATACATGTTCTATATAAAAGCAAAAAGCTATGCAGTCTAATTCTGAATCTCCCCATCGGGGGGCAGGGGGCTGTTTGGTTACAGGCGGTTCTGGTTTAGTGGGCAATGAATTGATCACACAGCTGCTTGCTAAAGGCAAACCGGTTAGAGCTATTTATAATAAAACGCCTTTAGCCAATTTCAATTCTCCTTTATTAACGCAGGTTCACTGCGATATTTTAGACGTGATCGGTTTAGAAGAAGTGATGCAGGGAATTACACATGTCTACCATTGCGCTGCGATCGTATCCTTTAGTCCGAAACGATTAGACCGGCTTTTTAAAATAAATGTTGAAGGAACAGCGAATGTTGTAAACGCTGCGCTTGATGCGGGCGTAAAAAAATTCGTGCATATTAGTTCGGTTGCGGCATTAGGCAGGTTAGAGGATGGAGCTACCATCAGCGAAACATCTAAATGGACAGAAGAAAATAATAACAGCGCCTACGGAAAAAGCAAATACTTTGGCGAGCTGGAAGTATGGCGCGGCGTAAGCGAAGGTTTGGATGCAGTGATCGTAAATCCGGTAGTGATCTTAGGTCCGGGTGATTGGAACGGCGGCTCATCAAAAATATTCAAATCTGTTTATGAAGGATTTCCCTGGTACAGCGAAGGCGTTACTGGTTTTGTAGATGTGAAAGATGTGGCGAGCGCCATGATACAATTGATGGAAAGCAATGTGGTGAATGAAAGGTTCATCATCAGCGGCACTAATACAAGTTTTAAGGAAGTACTTACATTAATAGCCAAAGCATTTGGTAAAACAGCGCCATCTAAAAAAGTAACGCCGTTTTTGGCATCCGTGGTTTGGCGGCTGGAAGCTTTTAAAACATTATTCTCTGAGCAATCACCTCTCGTAACAAAGGAAACGGCAGCAGCAGCCCTGGCCAAAGTGACATTCGACAATGCGAAGCTGCATAAATTTTTGCCCAACTTTGCATACACCCCTATTGAAGAAACAGTAACTTACACAACGGCAGCATTTCAACAAAAACTTAACAGTAAAGTAGAGTAAATTCGTTTATTAGCCATTGCAAAATAAGTGATATGAAAAAGATCCTATTTTCTTTGTTATTGATCTGTGTATCGGTAGCAGCATTTTCCCAAACAGATGTTTATTATATAACGGGTAAAGTGATCGACAAAGCTACAAGGGCACCATTGGCGTCAGCCTCAGTGTACGCGCAGAACACCACATTCGGCACGGTCACAGATTCTGCAGGTAATTTCCGGTTGAAGCTGCCGAACGGGGGCTACGACCTTGCAGTTACTTACACAGGATATGAAACAGATATTAAAAGGATCACGACTGCAGACGCTGTCGAAAAAAACAGAGTAGTGGAATTAAGCGCCAAAATAAAAGAGATGGATGATGTGGCAATAGTATCCGGACCTCCTATTGTAAAAGATGGGTGGGTAAAATACGGACAATTCTTCCTGGATAATTTTATCGGTACAACAAAATTTGGCCAGGCTTGTGTGTTGGAAAATCATGAGGTATTGAAATTCTATTTCAGTAAAAAAAGAAACCGTTTAAAAGTATTGGCAACAGAACCATTGATAATCGATAATACTGCATTGGGGTATAAAATCACCTATGCCCTGGATTCTTTTGTAAATGAATATAACACGGAAGTGAGTTTGTATTCAGGCTCACCATTATATGCAGAAATGCAACCACAAAATGATGCGCAAAAAAGACAATGGCAGGATAATCGAGTGCATGCTTACAAAGGCTCGATGTTACATTTCATGAAAAGTTTTTACAATAAAACGCTGCAAGAAAATGGTTTTGAAGTGCAATACCTGCTCAAGAATAATGGTAATGATTCAGCGATACGCCTAAAAGATTATTACACGGGTTTGAATTACGATAAGGATGATAGTGCTCAAATTGTAGAGATCACTCCTAACATGCCGGATGTGATCGTATTGTATACCAAAGAAAAACCAGGGGATGATTATTTAAAAGCTTCAGGAGATACGCATACGCAGGATCAGTTATCTATCATAACCATCGCACCACAAAAAGCGATCGATATAGAGCAGAACGGTTATTACTACGATCAAAATGATATAACGATCAGCGGGTACTGGACATGGAGAAAAGCGGGAGATGCTTTGCCGTATGATTTTAATCCTTGAGCACAATAATATTTCTGATTGCTGATATATGATTTCGGATTTATTAAAATTCGCTATTAAATCATAGATCAGCAATTAGACATCAGAAATTATTTATTATTCATCACCTTATCCCACAACTCCGGTATCCTCTTTATCCAAACCAATTCTCTTTTGGCAACACTCGCATCCTGAGCAGGGACGCCCCAATAGGTTTTATTTCCTTCTAGGTTTCCGCCTACGCCAGATTTTGCTAATACAACGGCGTTCTCGCCAATGGTTAATGTTTTGTTTACGATAACTTGTCCCCATAAGGTTACGCCATCTTTAATAACCGTACAACCTGCAACGGCAACATGCGCCGCAAACAAACAGTTCTTGCCTATTACGGTATCATGACCAATATGAATACTATTATCTAGTTTGGAACCTCTGCCAATGATCGTATCAGCACTTACACCTCTATCGATCGTACAAAGTGCACCGATCTCGGCATTGTCTTCTACTATTACACGGCCACAGCTCGGCATTCTTTTATACCACAGCTCTCTGTTCTTTTTTGTGTTGTAGTAAAAGGCATCGCTGCCAATTACTGTGCCTGCCTGGATGATCACATTATCACCGATGATACAATGATCGCCGATGGTTACGTTAGGATAAATAACACTGTTTTTTCCAATGCTTACATGATTACCAACAAAGGCGCCCGGAAAAATAAATGTGCCTTCGCCAATTTTTGCACTATCGCTGATCGCTTTTGCAGATGTTTCAAAAGGGCGAAAATGGTTTACGATCTTACAATATGCTTCAAAGGGTTCAGTAACTATTAATAATGCTTTTCCTTCAGGCACTGCTGCTTGTTTATTGATGATGATAAAACTTGCAGCGCTATTAATGCACTTATCATAATACTTTGGATGATCAACAAAAACAAGATCGCCTTGCTCAACATTGTGCAACTCATTAATGCCTGTAGCATTTCCATTTTTGTTACCAACTAACTCTGCGTTTATAAATTCAGCTATCCATTTAACGGAAACCGGCGAAGGGAATTTCATATAAAATAAGTTTCTGCAAATGTATGATGCTTTGCTTTTACTGGTAATAGAAAGAAATTTTGCCCTTTTTTGCCCTTTTTCATCCGTAAATCAAAAATATTTTAAAAATATTTTCCCGCTCAAAATTGGCAATAAATTCTGTGTGAATGAATGATAAAAAGCCAATCAATAATTTATCGATCGCCAATCAATTCTTGTTATTGAAAAATGCATTCTTCTGAAACGCTTGTATTATCAATACTTTCATGCGAATGATTTTTTTACAGAATGAAATTATTATTTCATGTAGTTGATGAATACCTGTTTTCATCAAGCATTTTCATTCGTATCAACATACGCCCTTATCCACAGCCCAAAAAAATATGTTAATAAAAATTGAAAAATAATTTTTCTGTTAGCAAAATTTCTTTTTAATATTGTGTAGGGAAATTTATTTCCAGTACTTACTAACCCATCCATATAATAAAGCTCGGCTCTCAAAATGTCGGGCTTTCTTATTTTTATGATCTGATGAAATTCATTTTCTAACAGATAGCTTTGCATCATTTCCTTCACACACCAAATCATTTTCATTGTTACACTACTATTTAATTTACAAGCCGTTTAATGTTTTATCTCAATTCACTTCTGAAGATGGCAAGCAAACATTGAAAGATTTTTTTGATGTACCAAATGATGTATATCCTATCGGAAGATTAGATTACGATAGCGAAGGCCTATTAATTTTATCGAACGATAAAAAATTAAACCATGCTTTGTTGAATCCTGAATTTGAACATGAAAGAGAATATTGGGCACAGGTAGATGGCGCCATAACAATGGAAGCGGTCAACGATCTGAGAACGGGTGTTGATATCACCATCGATGGAAAGATATACCGCACAAAAAAATGTGCCGCCAGCATAATAAGAGAAGAGCCTGTTGTACCAGAAAGAAACCCGCCCATCCGCGTAAGAAAAAGTATACCAACCAGCTGGATAAAATTGATATTAACCGAAGGTAAAAACAGGCAGGTCCGTAAAATGACAGCCGCAGTAGGTTACCCAACCCTTAGGTTGATACGCCATAGAATAGAAAAACTGACCATCGAAGGGTTGGAGCCGGGAGAGATGCGCATGTTTGGCGAAAAAGAATTGTACCACCTGCTATTCAAACAAAAACCATGATAGTTTATGAAGAAGAAAAAAACGGATTTTTGATCAGTACTGATAAATCAAAACTGGATCTTCCACTTATACATCATTACTTATCTACCGAATCTTATTGGGCGCAACATATCTCTTTTGATATTGTACAGCGCTCGATCGATAACTCGTTTTGTTTTGGTATCTATAAAGAGCACAAGCAAATTGGCTTTGCCAGGTTAATCACAGACTATGCATCCTTTGCTTATTTGGCCGATGTATTTATATTGACAGAACATCGGGGCAAGGGCTTATCAAAATGGCTAATGGCTTTTATGCTGGCTAATCCAGAAATGCAGGGCTTGCGCAGATGGTTATTAACTACCAAAGATGCGCATGGTCTGTATGCGCAATTTGGTTTCATTGTACACGATAAACCGGAAAGGGTTATGTATGTCAATAATGACTATAAAAAGAAGGACCTGTAACAAGATTGGTTTGTAACTTTCATGCTGTAACTTGCAACTGCTATAAAATTCATCTAAATAAATACAAATGCTTAAATCAATGACCGGCTTTGGCAGAGCGGAACGTACTGTAAATGATAAAACATTTTTGGTAGAGATACGATCGCTGAACGGTAAACAATTTGAAATGCAATTACGATTGCCGCCATTGTTACGCCCGTATGAATTTGATATAAGAAATATTTTACAGGAAAAATTAATAAGAGGAACGATCGATTGCACGATCTCGATCAAACAGAACGGTACTTTAAAGCCGGTTAATATTAATACCGATTTGATAAAAGCCTATTACAAACAAATTGAAGAGCTGGCCGGAGAATTGAAGATCGATACCAATTCGGTATTAAGCGCATTGCTTCGCCTCCCTGAAATTGTAACACCTGCTAACGATGTGTTGAATGATAAAGATTTTGAAGAATTCAAATCTGTATTAGCAACCGCCTTATCAGAATTAAACAAGCACCGCGAAGAAGAAGGCGCCAGCTTGGAAAAAGACCTCAAAGAAAGAATTACCAATATCAATATCCAGGAAGAAGCTATTATCAAATTAGAACCCAACCGTAAAAAAAGGGTACGGGAAGGAATTGTGCAGCTGTTAGAACAGCATGTCGGCAAAGAGAATTATGATGGCAACAGGTTAGAACAAGAGCTGATCTACTATATTGAAAAAATTGATATCCACGAAGAACAGGTAAGGTTAAAACAGCATTGCGAGTATTTTAATACTTTATTAAAGGATAACGAAGAATCAAAAGGCAAAAAACTATCTTTTATTATCCAGGAAATAGGCAGGGAAATAAATACAACCGGCAGTAAAGCCTATGATTCGGAAATACAGAAATGTGTGGTGACCATGAAGGATGAATTGGAAAAAGCAAAAGAACAGATATTAAACGTTCTATAAAAAGTAAATAATAAGCAAGCAATAATTATTTTTGTATCATGATAAAGGCAAGGTTTGTATTAGTAGTTGTTTCTTTTTGCTTATTGCTTAGCTCATGCACACAATTAGATGTGTTTGAAAAGGATACTACTATTCCTCAATATTTGTGGGCAGACACTTTTAAGCCGACCTTTGATTTTGATATTACAGATACCAGCTCACAGTATAAACTGTTTATAGTAGTGAGACATACTGACGCTTACCGGTACGATAATCTATGGTTAAATATCGGCTCTAAATTTCCCGGAGATACAATGAGCTACCAAAAACTGGAATTGCAATTAGGCAGCGATGCTACAGGATGGGACGGTAATGGCATGGATGATATCTGGGAAGTACGCAAGCCAATTGCCAAAGGCGCTTTTAAAGCGGGTAAATACTCTTTTTCCATTGCACAGATAATGAGAGAAATTCCTTTGCCAAACATCATGAGCATTGGCGTTAGGATCGAGAAGATCCAGAATTAATTAACAATTGGCAATTCATAATTGACAATTTGTTTTCCTGCAAGTTGTCAAATTATTTAATCACTATCTTTTCATTGTCAATTGTCAATTGTCCATTATCAATTATCCATTCAATGCTTTCTTACTATAAAACAAGGCGGGTTCGTTTCTTATTCATTATCTACTGGATATTGCTGATCTATATCATATCTGCATTGGTATGGTGGTTCATTGCGCTTAATACCCAAAATCATCAGATGGCGGAATATGAGACCATGCAATTAAAAAAAGATTATCCGGGTTACCTTGATGAAATTGCAAAAATAAAAGAGATCGAAAAAAGAAAAACCGCTCAGTACACTGGAGAAGGAAGTGTTTTCTTTTTATTGATCATTGCAGGCGCAGCTTTTATTTATAGTGCGGTCCGCCGGCAGTTCAAAGCCAGCGAACAGCAGAACAATTTTATGATGGCTATTACGCATGAATTAAAAACGCCCATCGCCGTTACCAAACTAAATTTAGAAACCCTGCAAAAAAGAAAACTGGAAGATAGTCAGCAGCAACGGCTCATTCAAAATACCATCCAGGAGGCAAACCGGTTAAACTCGCTTTGCAATAATATGTTGCTGGCTTCGCAAATTGAAGCGGGTGGTTATAGCGCTACCAAAGAGGAAATTGATTTGTCTGATGTAGTTAGAAACTGCGTACACGATTACACCATTCGTTTTCCGCAAAGAGCGCTGCACGATATCATTACTAACGAAATTTATATCGATGGCGATTTTCTGTTACTGCAAATGGCCATCAATAACCTGATCGATAATGCCATCAAATACTCACCAAAGGAAACAGCAGTTACGGTAGCTTTATACCTCGAAGGAAAACAAATAAAGCTTTCCGTAAAAGACGAAGGCAAAGGGATCGAAGAAAGCGAAAAGAAAAAAGTATTCGATAAATTTTACAGGATAGGTAATAAAGCCACGAAAGGGGCAAAAGGCACCGGGCTCGGGTTATACCTTACCAAAAAAATAGCCCAACAACACAATGCAAACATTTCTGTGACAGATAATACGCCAACAGGGAGTAATTTCACCATCTCATTTAAAAACGACAATTCACGTTCATAATAAAATGGCAGCAAAAATTTCCATATTACTGGTAGAAGATGAAGAAAATTTACAGGAGGCCCTAAAGCTTAACCTTGAATTAGAAGGCTACGAAATTACAAGCGCCTACGATGGTAAAGAAGCATTAGAAGCCGTGAAGAATGAACATTTTGACCTGATGATCCTGGATGTGATGCTGCCCGAGCTGGATGGTATCAGCGTTATCGAACGCATCCGTTTACAAAGCAATGATATCCCCATTTTAATATTAAGCGCAAAAAATAGCAGTGCAGACAGGGTATTAGGTTTAAAAAAAGGCGCAGATGATTATTTAACCAAACCATTTAACCTCGAAGAATTATTGTTAAGGGTAAACAAACTGGTAGAAAAAAGCAAGCGCCTAACTGCAAGAACACCGTTGACACAAGTGTACACCTTCGGAAAAAACCAGGTTGAGTTCAATGCGCTCGAATGCATCACCAAAGACGGACAAAAAATAACCCTGACCAAAAAAGAGATAATGCTGTTAAAGCTACTGATCGAAAATAAAAACGAAGTAGTTACAAGAGAAAAAATATTACAGGCGGTCTGGGGTTATAATGTGTATCCTACAACAAGAACGATCGATAATTTTATACTGAACTTCCGTAAATATTTTGAAGAAGACAGTCGCAACCCAAAATACTTCCACTCTGTACGTGGCGTTGGCTATAAGTTTACAGAGAATTAAAGATCGCCTAACTGCGGACGAAGAATAATTTCTTCCACAACAGCCTGGTGAGAAAGCTTGCTTGCTGCAAGGATCATTTTTGCAATATCTTCTGCTTCCATAATGCGCCCGGCTGAGTTATCGAAACCTGCCCAGGAATCTGTCATAACAGCACCGGGATAAACGCTGGTTACTTTGATATGATGCGGTTTTAATTCTTCACGCAAATTTTTACTAAAACCCATCAGGGCAAATTTGCTGATGCTATAACTTCCGCCATTATGGTAAGCTTTTAAAGCAGCGATGGAACAGATATTAAAAATATGCCCTTGCTTTGCTTCGATCATTTTACCAACAACGGTGCGGGTAAGGTGATAAGCGCTGTATAAATTAGCCGCGATCGTTTCCTCTAAAATGCCGTCATCTTCAGTCGAAATATTTCCGGGTAAAAACTGGCCGGCATTATTTACAAGAATACCAGGGGTACCAAAACTTAAAACCCACTGTCCGAATTTTTGTGCTTCCACTTTGACCGACAGGTCAAATGCTTTTGCCTTTATACTACTATTCGGAAATTTTGTTTGTAATTCCGCTACTGTATTGTACAAGGTCAGTTCGTTTCTTGCAGATAAAAAAAGCGTAGCGCCTTCTGTGGCATAAGCCGTTGCTATTGCCTTTCCAATTCCCCTGCTTGCACCCGTTATTACTACATTCATAATTAAAATATTATTTACCCAACAGCAGATCATTAATTAAGCCTCATTGGCGTCGCACTCTTGTACAGTATCTCTTTACTGAGCTTGCGTATTATTTAATGAAATTCTTTCTTTAAAGCCCCTTTAGGGGTTTGGGGTGTCTTATCTTTGTAAATTAACAACATTTCAAAGTAACAATGGCAGCCTATAAACATCTTTTTTTCGATCTTGACCATACTTTATGGGATTTCGACAGTAATGCAAAAGATGCACTGACAGAAATATATACTTTATTCAACCTGGAAGAAAAGAAGGTTGTGCCATTCGACGCTTTCTACGAAAAATACCTTTACCACAATAATCTTTTATGGGAAAGATACCATAGGGGCTTTATTACAGGCGAAGAATTGAAATGGAAACGCATGTGGCGCACATTACTTGAATTTAAGATAGGAGATGAAAAACTAGCAAAAGCTATCAGCGATAAATTTATAACAATACTGCCGGTGAAGAAAAAGCTCTTTCCTTACACCACGGAAATTCTGGATTATCTCCTTGCCAAAAATTACAAGCTGCACCTGATCACCAATGGTTTTGAAAAAGTACAATGGAGCAAAATAAATAATAGCGGTATCGATAAATATTTTACCCATGTAATAACTTCTGAGTGCAGCAATAGCTTAAAGCCTAAAAAAGAGATCTTCGAGTACGCACTACAAAAAGCAAGCGCAACTGTAAAAGAAAGTATAATGCTGGGCGATAATTTAGAAGCGGATATACAGGGTGCCATCAATGCAGGCATGGATTGTGTTTTTGTGAACCATATTAATGCAGTAACAGTCTTAAAGCCTACCTATACCATTAAGCATTTAAAAGAACTCGAAGCTATCTTTTAAAACGCCAGAAGCAATTGAATGCTAAGAATTTTATTTGAATTCATTTAGTTGATGAATTTCCTTTATTTCTCCTGTGAGTTCGTCAATTATAACACCAAAATTACAGATACTCCTTATCCATAATTTATTTTCATAGACATTCATGTCAGTAAAATGGCAGTCTCCCATATCCAATGAAGAACCCGACAACGTTTTTATTTCATATACTTTACTCCTAGGGTTTTTGATCTGCCACGTAATTTTCTTTTTTACTATGTCAATTCCATAAACATTGTCATTGTCAATTTTTGACCTGCCGGATTCAGTATAACCAATTATTATTAGTATATTATTATACAATAGGTAGTAATTTATTTTATAAAATGGTATAAAATTCTTATCATCAAATATTACTCCTTTTGTTTTATCAACAACGAATCCTTTTTCTTCCATAATGTATAAATATCTTGGCTCGATTATCCCTACAAACATTATTTTGATTTTTCTATAATGCGTTTTCTGTGCTTCAATCCCCAGTTCTGCAATTCATCGATTAATTTTTCTAATGTTTTGCCATAGGGCGTCATCGAATATTCTACTACAACAGGCACGCTATCGTACACCGTGCGTTTGATCAGCTGGTTTATTTCAAGGTCCCTTAATTCTTTCGACAACATTTTATCGGTGATGCCGGGTATTTGTTTAGACATCTGGCCAAAACGTTTATTGCCGAATGATAACGAAATGATAATAGGCAGCTTCCACTTACCGCTCAATATATCCAACGCATCCCTTACCGGAATAATTGCTTTGGTGCATTCTTCATGGCTTCTTTCTTTCATCGTTTCAGAATTTTATTTTGGTTAAAGTCACTATCAAAAAGGAAAGTACTATATTTTGTATAGCAAATTTACTTACTTTTGACTTCTCAAACAAAAAAAACATAAAAAAACAATAATATGGCAACAACAACATGGTCTATTGACCCAATGCACTCAGACGTGCAATTCAAAATAAAACACTTAGTAATTTCTACAGTTTCAGGAACTTTTAAAACATTCAGCGGCGAAGCGGTTACTGAGGGTGAAGGTTTCGACAATGCGGCTATCAGCTTTACTATTGATCCGGCTAGTGTAGATACTAACCAGCCAATGCGTGACGGACATTTAAAAAATGCAGATTTTTTCGATGTGGAAAAATATCCAACGATCACTTTTAAATCTACTTCTTTTAAGAAAAGCGGCGAAAATTATAAATTAGTTGGTGACCTTACCATGCACGGCGTTACTAAACCGGTAGACTTAGACGTAGAATATGGCGGATCTGAAAAAGATGGCCAGGGTAATCAAAAATATGGTTTTGAAGTAACCGGCAAAATCCCCCGTAAAGAATTTGGCTTGGTATATAATGCATTAACAGAAACAGGAGGTTTGGCACTGGGAGAAGATGTTAAATTAATTGCAAATATCCAGGTAGCTAAAAAGGCATAATTATTGCTTACTTATATTCACAATAAATCAACCATTTAAAAACAAACACAATGAAAAAAATTTTCTTATCATTTGTAGCTATCGCTATCGCTGCAAGTAGTTTTGCACAAGCAACAACCTGGAAATCAGATCCAAGACATTCTCAGTTAAAATTTGATATCACGCATTTAATGGTATCAACTGTATCGGGTGCTTTCACAGATTTTAGTGCAACAGTTGTTAGCAGCAAGCCTGATTTCAGCGATGCAGTGTATACATTAACAGCTAAAACGGCTTCTATCAACACAGGTGACGACCAAAGAAATGCACACCTTAAAAGTGCAGATTTCTTTGCAGCAGATAGCTTGCCTACACTTAGTTTTGTTAGTACTAAAGTTGTAAAAGTATCAGACGGTAAATATACAGTTACCGGCAACCTTACACTACATGGTGTTACTAAAGTTGAAACATTAGATGTTACTTATCGCGGTACAACAACAAGCCCTATGACTAAAAAACCATTGGCTGGTTTTAAAGTTACCGGGACTATCGAAAGAACTGATTTCAGTATTGGAACTAAATTTCCATCTGCCATGTTGAGCGATGATGTTGATATTACTGTAGAAGCTGAAGTAAGTCCTACTATGTAATATGCTACCAAACAATATATTAATAAAAATCCCGAACGATCGTTCGGGATTTTTATTTTATTACAATAAGTAGTTTTATAAAGTACCGATGATCGTCACGCCACCTTTCACATCCTGGTTTAATATTACATTTAATTTTGTTCCGACCGGTAACAAAAGATCTACGCGGCTGCCGAATTTAATAAAGCCCATCTCCTGTGTTTGTTTTACCTGTTGGCCAACCTGTAAATAATTTACAATGCGTTTTGCTAAAGCACCGGCAATTTGTTTTACAAGGATCTCTTTATTACCGCTTTTTATTACTACAGAATGACGTTCATTATCAGTTGATGATTTTGGGTGCCAGGCTACTAAATATTTTCCTTTGTGGTATTGATTGTAAGTAACAGTGCCGCTTATCGGATTTCTGTTCACGTGTACATTAGCAGGACTCATAAAAATAGATACCTGCAATCTTTTATCTTTAAAATATTCCGGATCAACTGTCTCTTCGATCACTACAACTTTTCCATCTGCAGGCGCTATGATAAGGGTATCATCAATAGTCAATGCGCGATTTGGTATCCTGAAAAAAGAAATAATAAATAAGAGTATTCCTAAAGTGCTAAAGAATATAAACCAGCCAAAAAATACGGGTAGGTAAACGCTTAAAAAATAAAAAAAGCTAAGGTTGATCGCTCCGAAGATCAAACCGCAAATAGCAAGCGTTTTATATCCTTCTCTGTGAATTATCATAGTAAAAAAAATTGAACGGCAAATATAAGTTAAAGCGGGTAGGTACGGAAACTAAGCCAGCAGTTTTAAATAAAGCCATACAAACGGCACTGCAATTAGCAGAGAATCAAATCTATCTAAAAACCCGCCATGTCCTGGCATTATGCGGCCGCTATCTTTTACATCAGCCATTCTTTTCAGCTTGCTTTCTAACAGGTCACCGCCTGTGCCTGCAACAGCACAGATTGCCGCAATGATCACCCAATGTGTAGTCGATAAAACTTTTGCTGCAGTAATTCGCCCGCTGAAATAACCAATAGCTACTACGCAAAGGATCGCGCCGCCGGCGGTACCTTCCCAGGTTTTTTTAGGAGATATTTTTGAAAAAGGCGTTTTGCCGATCAATGAACCTACCAGATAGGCCATCGTATCATTTACCCAGATAGAAAAAATAATACCACAAGGAATTACTGCAGAATATTGAAGGGTGTGTAAATTATCAAGCCCCTGGTCCTTTGCAAAAAGGCTGGCATCAAAACCAAGGTCGATCATCATTATCATCGGCAGCGAAATATATAACAACCCCAAAAAACTATTGGCAATATATTTCTGCCGGTCAATTTTTTTCATCAGCTGTACTAACTCGAACCAGCAGCCAAAATGTATAACGGTAAAAAGAAAAAGAAAGCTCCAGCCATTATAGCATAAACCGGTTAGCATTACGATCACAAATGCCAGTGCTGTTAATGTGCGGGTTTGTAAGACTTGAAAATTGAGCGCCATTAGTTAATATAATTTTGTTCTTCAAGCTCGGCTTCTTCTAACTTTATTTTTTTGCCGTTCTCTTCGCTTATGCGTTTAAACCATATAAATAAAGCGGCTAAGATGGTGAAAGTTATAATAAGGCTCCAGTAGGGCATCTTGCTATCCATGTCATCTATAGGAACAATTTTCTTTGTTGTAGTATTTATATAAAACACTTGTATGAGCGCCATCAGGTTATTCATAAAATGAGCAAAAATATTTACCCATATATTTTTACTGTAGTAATAAAGGAGTCCTAATACAAACCCCAAAATTATGCGCGTAAGAAAAAGATAGTAAGAAGAATGTGCCAGACTAAATAAAATAGAAGTTACAATAATAGCAAGCAATGGCATCTTCCACCAGCGTACCAACAAGTTTTGTAATACACCCCTGAAAAAAAGCTCTTCAAACATTGCCGGTAAAAAAGCAATGATAAAAACGCCCATAAAAAATTGCGACCAGCTGGTTAATGCCGTCATGGATTGAACAGCCTGGTTATATTCATCCTCTGCATTTTTTGCCAGAAGATCCCAATGTGGAAAATGCGATAGAACCAATTTACTAAGATCTGCAAAGGGCTCAGCAAAGGGGGAAGTAGCGAAAATAATAATAGCGCCAACGACTATCTGCAACAAGGTAAAATGTTTACTAAACCCCGCCCAGGCCAAATCTTTATGACAAATAAGTATAAAGGCGATCGAAGGAAGGAATAATAAAAAAAGCACCGCAAAAAATTGAGCAAACTGCGCATAATTTGAATTCTCAGGCTTAAAAAAAGCCTTTTCCATGATAAGCAATTTTTCATGAAAGGGCATTGCACTTGGGCCAAGCATTTTAAGTCCAAGTAATACCGTCGAAAATTCTGTTAATATGAAACCAGCGCCTAAACAAGCCAATAGAACACCTAATTGCCCCCAGCCATTAAAACCCTTTGCACTTCTATATTCCATATTATTTTTGTAATTAAGTGCGTAAATTTACATTCTAATTCTTAAAATGCCGGTCGCAAATAAAGATACCGGCATAAATATACATAACTAGATTTTATAATGCCCAATATTGGCCCCATCAAATTACCGGAATTCCCCTTATTGCTTGCACCGATGGAAGATGTGAGTGATCCGCCTTTTCGTGCAGTTTGTAAAGACAAAGGAGCTGATCTGATGTACACAGAATTCATTTCTTCGGAAGGGTTGATACGCGATGCCATTAAGAGTCGCCAAAAACTGGATATTTTCGATTACGAAAAACCAGTAGGCATACAGATCTTCGGTGGTGATGAAGAAAGCTTGTCATTAGCAGCTAAGATAGTAGACGTAACAAATCCTGACCTGTTGGATATTAATTTCGGTTGCCCGGTAAAAAAAGTAGCGATGCGTGGTGCGGGTGCTGGCGTTTTAAAAGATATTGACCTGATGGTGCGTTTAACCGCCGCCGTTGTTAAATCAACCTCATTGCCCGTAACGGTTAAAACGAGATTGGGCTGGGATGATAATACCAGGAATATTGAAGAAGTTGCAGAACGTTTACAGGATGTAGGTATTAAAGCATTAGCGATCCATGGCCGTACACGAACTCAAATGTACAAAGGACAGGCAGATTGGGAACTGATCGGAAAAGTAAAAAATAACCCAAGGATCACCATGCCTATTTTTGGTAATGGAGATATTGATAGCCCGGAGAAGGCGGTTGAATACAAAAATAAATATGGCGTTGATGGGATCATGATCGGTAGGGCCGCGATAGGTTACCCGTGGATATTTGAAGAGATAAAACATTTCATGAAAACCGGCGAGCATTTACCATCACCAACTATTGAGGATCGCGTGGCTGTCTGCAAAAAGCATTTACACAAATCTTTCGAATGGAAAGGTCCGGCTGTAGGTATTTTTGAAATGCGCCGCCACTATGCTAATTATTTAAAAGGCTTACCAAATATAAAAGAGTACCGCTATAAATTAGTTACACTAAATACGGTAGAAGAAATTGACGCGGTGCTGGATGAGATCGTAGTAAAATACGCGGGTTACGGATTTGAAAAAACGCCGATCGAATTAATTAATTACCACGAAAAATGCCCGGTATAAATTGCTCTCATGACAGATGAACAATATATGAGAGAAGCCTTAAAGCAAGCGCAGCGTGCTTTTGAAGAGGATGAAGTGCCAATAGGCGCCGTGATAGTAATGAACGATAAGATCATTGCTAAAGGATACAACCAGGTAGAAAAATTAACAGACAGCACCGCACACGCCGAAATAATTGCGCTCACAACGGCCTTCAATTTTTTAGGAAGCAAATATTTACCCGATGCCACTTTATACGTAACCGTACAACCTTGCATCATGTGTAGTGGCGCATTGTACTGGAGCAAAATTGGCCGTGTAGTGTATGGAACGGAAGATGAAAAGAATGGCTACAAAAGAGTAGCAGGCAACAATTCTCCTTTTCATCCAAAAACAACAATAGTAGGCGGCGTATTGCAGGAAGAATGTGTGCAGCTAATGAAAGATTTTTTTAAAGCAAAACGATAAAATTAAAAATCCCAAAATACAATAATGCAGCTCTCAAAAAAGATATCACTTTCTTATTTCTTATTTCTTATTTCTTGTTCCTTATTTCTTTTCTCCTGCAACTCTCCGTATGTTTCAAAAAGAAAAGCATATTATAAAATTGATCTGCCTGCAAGAAAGTATGTAAAATTCGACAGGCCCGGCTATCCGTATAGTTTTGAATATCCTGCCTATGCAAATATCATTCAGGATACTACTTATTTTGATGCATCACCGGAAAATCCTTACTGGATCAATATTGATTTTCCTACATTGAACGGGCGCGTGTTTTTGAGTTATAAAATAATTGGTGGCAAAGCAGATTATAAAGTAAAAGGCGCTGATGGAAAATATAAAGATTCTATCGGCATTAATACATTCGATAATATGGTCAACGATGCATTTAATCTTACCAATAAAAACAATGTCATATCAAATTCTATAAAAGATAGCCTGATCTATACGGCCAATGGAATTAACGGTATATTTTTTAAGGTTGGCGGCAATGCAGCAACAGCCAAACAGTTTTTCTTGAGTGATACCACAAAGAATTTTATACGCGGCGCCTTATACTTTGATACCACGCCCAATGCGGATTCATTACAACCAGTAGAGGATTTTCTACAGGTAGATCTGGATCACCTCATCAATACTTTTCAATGGAAAAATACCGCAGGAAAATAGGTACTTTTGCAACACGATGATAGTAATAGACAATATATTAATCAGCAACGAAATTGTAGATGAACAATTTGTGTGCGACCTCAACAAATGCAAAGGCGGATGCTGTGTTGATGGCGATGCGGGCGCACCTCTGAATAAAGACGAGCTGGCACATATCAACGAAGTGCATGACGCCGTATTACCTTATCTCGATGAAGAAAATAAAAAAGAATTAGCGCGCCAGGGAAAATATGTGTACGATAAAGAGTTCGGCTGGGTTACACCAACGATCTCGAGTAAAATTTGCGTGTATGGCATCACCGATAAAAAAGGCATTGTAAAATGCGGTATTGAACAAGCTTACAATGATGGAAAAGTAAATTGGAAAAAACCTATCAGCTGCCATTTATATCCTATCCGCATTAAACAAAGCCGCGATAAAAAAACCGAGTATGTAAACTACGAACCCCGCGAAGACCTTTGTAGTGCTGCTTGTACATTAGGCGAAAAATTAAAAGTGCCCGTGTATGTGTTTTTAAAAGATGCGCTCACAAGAAAATACGGCGCCGAATTTTATGAAACGCTGGATGCAACAGCCAAACATTTAGAATCAAAATAATTTATGCAAAAGAAAAATTTCTTATTTCTTGTTCCTTATTTCTTATTTCTTATTTCAATCAGCTCTTGTTCGGTTAACCAGGCCAAAATTGACGATAGCTTTAAAAAATATTTTGATGACAATAAAGTAGATGGATCATTTACTATCCTGGATAATAACGGCGGCCTTACTATTTATAATATGGCGATCGATACAACCCGTTTTTTGCCTGCATCAACATTCAAAATTGTAAACTCTTTGATCGGCTTACAAACAGGCATTATCACCGACGAAAAAATGGTAATAAAATGGGATGGCATAACAAGATCGAATCCTGATTGGAATAAAGACCTGTCGATGGAAGATGCTTTTAAAGTAAGCTGTGTCCCATACTACCAGGAAGTTGCCAGGAGAATTGGAAAAGACACCATGAAATTATGGATCGATAGTTTACATTATGGTAACATGGACCTTAGTAGCCGCATTGATACTTTTTGGTTAGATAATTCATTAAAAATTTCTCCGGATGAGCAGGTTGGTTTAGTGAAGCGTTTGTATTTTGATGAACTGCCATTTCAAAAGCGCCCGCAACAGATCGTAAGTGATGTAATGACGCAGGAAAATAACAACCTCTATAAGTTTTGCTACAAAACAGGCTGGGGATACGATGAACAACACCATAGCATTGGCTGGATAGTTGGCTGGATAGAAGAAAATAAACATCCTTACTTTTTTGCTACCCTGGTAAAATCAGCTGATCCAAATATTGATATGAAAACAGTTCGGTTAAATATTACCAAAGGGATATTAACGCAGCTTGGTTTTTTTAAAGGGCAGATGTAGTACATTCGTGAAGATTAAATGTTTAAATAAATACACATGAAAAAGATAAAATTTATTGTTGCCGTTACCCTTTGCGTAACCATACTTTCTTCTTGTTTGAATATTGAAGAAAAGATCGTGATCAACAATGATAACAGCGGCGCCTATTCTTTATCGATCGATATGAGCAAGCTATTGCAAAGTCTTGCTGCAATGGGACAAACAGCAGATTCAGCCTACAAGGACAAAAAAATAGATTCTGTAATAGCATTGAAAGGATATATCGATACAGCGAAAGAATTAACACCCGAAGAAAAAGCGCTGTACAGAGATGCGATCCTTGCGGTTAAAATTGATATGCCTGATAATATTATGAAAGTAAAAGTAAGCTGCCCGTTTGCCAACCTGACTAATTTGGGTATTGTAAAAAAGAATTTATTTACAGTTATCGGTAAGCTGGATGTAACCAAAGCGGCAGAAAATAGTTTAACTCAAGGTAGCAGTGGATTGCCTCAGGGTACAGATCTTGGTTCGGCCTCTAAATCGGGCAGTCCATTAGCACAGTATTTTACATTTTTGGCTGCTCCCGGCAATATTTCTTATACAATAAATGATAAAGCAGCTTTAACTAAAGAATTAGCAAGCGATTCATTAGCGCAGGTTAAACAGATGGCGATGTTCATGAGCGATTTTTCTTATAACACTACTTTTGTTTTACCAAGAGCGGCAAAGAAATTCAGCGGTCCGGGTAGTTCGATATCAGATGATAAAAAAACGATAACCTTTAAAAGGAATTTTAATGATCTAATCAGTGATAACCCTGAGATCTTAGAATATAAAATAGACTATTAATTAAAACATAAATAAAGAAGCAGGGGCATTTGCTCCTGCTTTTTTGTTGTTAATTTTGCAGTAATATTTTCAGCCATGCAGTTGTATTGTGAATCTTTAACGGAATATAAGCGCCTCAAAACAAGAGAGGTTAAAATAGGCAAACTGCTGTTGGGCAATGGCCATCCTATACGGGTACAAACGATGACGACCACCGATACAATGGATACATTGGCAACGGTAGAACAAACGATCCGCTGCATTAAGGCCGGTGCAGAAATGGTAAGGATAACAGCTCCCTCAAAAAAAGAAGCAGAAAATTTACTGAACATAAAAAATGAATTGCACAAACGTGGATACGATGTTCCGTTGATAGCAGATATTCATTTTACGCCGAACGCTGCAGAAATTGCTGCAAGAATTGTAGAGAAGGTAAGGGTGAATCCGGGCAATTATGTTGACAAGAAAAAATTCGAACAGATCGATTATACAGATGCGGAGTATGCAGAAGAAGTAGAAAGGATAAGAGAACGCTTTACGCCGCTGGTTACTATTTGCAAAGAATATGGAACGGCCATGCGTATCGGAACCAACCATGGTTCATTGAGCGACAGGATCATGAGCCGTTATGGAGATACGGCAATGGGCATGGTAGAAAGCGCCATGGAATTTTTACGTATCGCGCGAAGCGAAGATTACCATAACATTATCCTGAGCATGAAAAGCAGTAACCCGCAGGTAATGGTACAAGCCTATCGTTTGCTCATCAACCACATGATGGAAGAATTCGGTGAATGCTACGCATTACATTTAGGGGTTACAGAAGCAGGCGATGGCGAAGACGGAAGAATAAAATCTGCCATCGGCATTGGCACTTTATTAGAAGATGGTATTGGCGATACGATCCGCGTTTCATTAACAGAAGATCCTGAATTCGAAATTCCTGTTTGTAAAGACCTGGTTGCTCGATACGCTGACCACCGACCACCGACCGCCGACCACCGTTTGGAGCCTATTACTAAATTGCCTTATTCTCCTTTTGACTATACTAAACGTAAAAATATACCAGTTGTAAATATTGGCGTTGGCTATGTACCAGTTGTTATTGCAGATTTTGGTCGTGCTGAAACCATTGCACATACAGACTTGCAAACCATCGGCTATACTTACAATGAAGCGTCAGACAAATGGAATATAAGCGATGCAGCAGCAGATTATATTTATACAGCAGATAAAAAAATACCATTCGCATTGCCGGGAACATTGAATGTTATTTGCCATCACAAGGTTTGGTTAGATATAGATGACAAACAAAAGAATTTCCCTTTTTTCATCGGTAATGAATATTTACATAACTCTTGCCATTCTGCTGTACTAAATTTTGTTAGTGTTGATGTAGACAGTAAAGAAGCAAATGATATTTTAAAGGCGATTAAAAAAGATGCAACTATTGTTTTATGTTTAAGCTCTTCGAATAAAAATGCGATGCAATCTGTGCGCAGGTTCATGGTAACATTAATGGAAGAACAAATTAATTGTCCCGTTATATTTTTAGTGAAGAGCAATGAACATACGATAGATGAACAACTGATACACTTTTCAACCGAAGCAGGCGCCTTGTTTTTAGATGGAATGGGCGATGGCATCTGGCTACAAAATGATCCAACAAAAATTCAAAACAGCAAAGTAAGTGGCAGGACTTATTTAGAAACAAAAAATAACCACCAGTTCATTAATAATACTTCTTTCTCTATTTTACAAGCGGTGCGCACGAGAATTTCAAAAACAGAATATATCAGCTGTCCCAGTTGCGGAAGAACCTTATTCGATTTACAAGAAACCACCGCAAAGATCAGGAGCGTAACCAATCACCTAAAAGGATTAAAGATCGCGATCATGGGCTGTATCGTAAATGGTCCGGGTGAAATGGCCGATGCCGATTTTGGTTATGTAGGTAGTGGTATTGGAAAAATAACTTTATACCAGGGCAAAGAAGTTGTAAAACGAAATGTAGAAAGCGCCGTAGCTGTTGATGAGCTGATCAACTTGCTGAAAGAAAAAGGCGCCTGGATAGAACCTTAAATAAATAGAGCAAAGGATAAACCGCAAAGTGCACAAAGAAGCCGCAAAAGGACGCTAAGTCTTTTCTTTGCGGCTTCTTTGCGCATACTCAGCGCACTTTGCGGTTTATCGAACAATAATAAACCTCCATTATTTTACTCCGTATGTTTTTTGATAGTAAATAAAAGAAACAGCTAAAACAGCCATTGTAACCAGAGGAAAAAAGGTTCCTGCACCAACACCATCTACAGCAGTATTGCTAATACCTGCAAATATAAAATCAAATACAAATCCGGCGTAAGCCAATTCAATTAAACGTTTTGGTAAAACAGGGATCATTATTGCAATAGATCCAACCACTTTAAAAATATCCAATGCAATACCAAAATAAGCAGGATAACCTAAATGGTTCATCATTAATTTACTTTCGGGCTTTTGTGAAAAAAGTGCTGTTAATACACCTTCAAATACAAATATTAATGTTGTTGATACCCAAAAAATAATTTTGTCTTTTTTCATATTGGTTAGTTTGTTTGTAGTACAAATATATCGGCATTGCTACAATTTAAAAAGGGATAATACGACTTATTATGGTGTTTATTACGACAGCTAGCCGTTGTTGGTCGCCTGACCAACAACCTGAGTACGGATCAATGTTAACAACAAATTTTTATCGAAATCTTTATAATTACATCACATTGAGTATTTTTAACCTTAATATGAAACGATACATCTTTGCTTTTCTCCTACTGGTGCTTTGCAGCCAATCTTTCTCTCAAAACCGATCATCCATGAAAAATGCGCAGGCTTGGGTAGATAACACTTACAACAGTTTATCGGATAGCGAACGCATTGCTCAATTAATGGTCGTAAGGTTATCAACGATCGAAAGCAAAACCAAGACGATCACTTTTTATGATTCACTTGTCACAGAGCTTGTAAAAAAATATAATGTTGGCGGCATCTGTCTTTTCCAGGGCAATCCTGTTAAGCAGGCAAATATTATCAACTCTTTACAGGCCATTGCAAAAACACCCGTGTTGATCTGTATCGATGCTGAATGGGGTGTTGGTATGCGCATGACAGATAGCGTATTGTCATTACCGCATCAAATGATGTTGGGCGCTATGTCGAACGCAGGTATTGTTTATCAATATGGAAAGATCGTTGCGGAGCAATGCAAGCGTATCGGCGTTCAGGTAAATTATGCGCCGGTGGTTGATGTCAATAATAATCCGAATAATCCTGTTATCAACGACAGAAGTTTTGGAGAAGACAAATACAAGGTAGCACTCTTCGGAACAAAATATATGCAAGGCATGCAGGATATGGGCGTGATGGCTTGTGCTAAACATTTTCCCGGTCATGGTGATGTAACGGTTGATTCGCATTTTGATCTTCCGGTCATTAATAAATCTATGAAACAATTAGATTCATTGGAGCTCTATCCTTTCCGCACTGTTTTTGATGCAGGCATTGGTAGTGTGATGACCGCTCATTTATTTATCCCTGCCATTGATACTACTACCGACCGGGCAACATCCTTATCAAAAAATAGCGTGACAGGTTTAATGCGCGACAGCTTAGGCTATAACGGATTAAGCTTTACCGATGCATTGGAAATGCAGGGCGTAAAAAAATATTATCCCGCTGGCGCAGCGGCAGTGCAGGCTTTAATTGCAGGAAACGATATGCTTTGTCTGCCGGAAGATATCCCGACAGCGATTAATAAAATACAGGAAGCGATCAAAGACAGCCTGATAACCTGGGACGAAATTGAAATGCATTGCAAAAAAGTATTGATGGTTAAATATCAATATGGCCTAACAAAATTAAAACCCATCAATACAAAAAACCTTACTGCAGATCTTAACAGTAAAGTAAATGCCATGACACAATTGGTAGCTACCAATGCGATCACGCTGGTGAAAAAAACGGGTAATCACTTTTTTCCTTTACAGATCCCATCGAGATTGCCGGTTACTGTTGCTTATGTAGGTATTGGTATAGATAGCGCTACTGTTTTTGCTAACCGTATGAAAAAAGATTACAACGCTGATCTTTTTTATTTTCCCTACACGCAGGATTCAACAAAAACAGATTCGTTGATTGCAACAATAAAACAGAATTACCTGAAAGTTGTTATCAGCATTCATAATTATAACCGCACGCCGGCAAATAATTTTGGCATTAGCAAACCTGCTAACGATTTCATTTCGCTATTACAACAGCAGGCTGATAATATTACATTTGTATTTGGTAATCCATACGCTATTAAAAACTGGTGCGGGGCGCCAAACATTGTTGCCTGTTACGAAGATGATAGCATTATTGAAAATACGGCAGCAGATATGTTACAAGGCAAAATGTATTATGCCGGGAAATTACCTGTAACAGTTTGTCCTGATCTAAAATTTGGAACAGGTATTATCACCACACCGCAGACCTTGCCAACGGTTTCACCCGATCTTGTTGGATTAGATACTGCTAAGCTTTACAAAATAGATAGCATTGCCAATGCTGCTATTGCCGCGGGTGCCACACCTGGTTGCGTTGTGCTGGTAGCGAAAGATGGTAAGATCGCATATCAAAAAGCGTTTGGTCATTTTAATTATGATAAGGAAGAACTTGTAACAATATCTTCTGTGTACGACCTTGCTTCTGTTACAAAAATTTGCGCTACCACTTTGGCCGTAATGAAACTATATGAAGATGGGAAGATCAATATCAATAAAACAGTAGGCGATTACCTGCCATGGACAAAAGGCACCGATAAACAAAAACTATTGATCAAAAATATTTTAACGCACCAGGCGGGCCTCGTTCCTTATATCGATTTTTATAAAGAAACGATCGACAGCGCTACGGGTGTTCCTGATTCAAATTATTATGCACGCAAACAAAATGATTCGGAGGGTATCCGCGTAGCAGAAAATTTATATTTACGCAATGATTGGAGAGACACGATGTATAAAAGGATATTGAAAAGTCCGCTCACAGAATCAGGCAAATATGTGTACAGCGATAATGATTTTATCTTTTTGGCAAAAATTGTAGAAACGATCACGGGCAAGACTTTAGATGAATATGTAAAAACAACATTTTATCAACCCTTAGGTTTAACAACAATTGGATTTAAGCCAAGAGAATATTTACCGCTTGATCAGATCGCACCAACAGAAGATGAAAAAAAATTCCGCAGGCAGTTGATCCGCGGAGATGTACATGACCCGGGTGCAGCTATGTTTGGTGGCGTTGCCGGCCATGCAGGAGTTTTTAGTGATGCGTATGACCTGGCTGTTATCATGCAAATGTTATTAAATGATGGAACTTTCAATGGTGTAAAATACCTCGATAAAAAAACCATCACTTTATTTACAGCTTATCAGGGTACAGATAGCAGAAGAGGTTTTGGTTTTGACAAACCCGAAAAAGATAATGCAACAAGGCCAGATCCATATCCATGTAGATCTGCATCGCCTGCAACATTTGGCCATACAGGGTTTACAGGTACTTGTGTTTGGGTTGATCCTACGAGTAAGCTTATCTATATATTCTTAAGTAATAGGGTTACACCACAAGGTGCAGATAATAAAAAGCTATTAAAAATGAATGTAAGAACGCAGATCCAGGAAGCTATATATCAGGCTATCGATAAGGATACACAATAAAAGGAGCCTGTTTACGTCAATAAGGGCAAGAGGCTCATTTGTTTATAAAATGTTGTCGTAAAAAGCACTATAAACACTAATTTTGCACCCATAACTGTTCTACAGAAAAGCATGGCATTATTTGATATCAAACTTCCTAAAAGCATCGCCAGGATACTTAACCGCAGGGTTAGTAGCCCTAAGCGACAGCAGCTAAAAGTTTTGGAGAAATTACTGCGCAAAGCCAGGTTTACCGAATTCGGACAAGCATACCGATTCGATGATATACTGCTAGACCCTCATCCCGGAAAAAAATTCAAACAATACGTTCCAGCTTACGATTATAGCAAATTATACGAACAATGGTGGCACAAAACATTGGAAGGAATTCCTGATGTTTGCTGGCCCGGCGTAATAAAATATTTTGCTTTAAGCAGTGGCACAAGCGAAGCTGCTAGCAAATATATTCCGATCACCAAAGAATTGATCCGTAGTAATACGGTTACCAGTTTCAGGCAATTTTTAAGTCTGGCTAAATACGAAGACGTACCAAAAAGTGCCATCGGAAAAGGCTGGCTGATGTTAGGCGGCAGTACACAATTACAAAAGGGTCCCACTTATTATGCCGGCGATCTGAGCGGTATTCAACAAAAAAATATTCCCTTCTTATTTCACGGACTAGGCCTTTACAAACCGGGCAAAAAAATTGCTCGTGAAAAAGATTGGGCAAAAAGATTGGATGAAATTGTAGAGATGGCGCCAAGCTGGGATATTGGTTTTATAGTGGGCGTTCCGGCATGGTTGCAATTATGTATGGAAAAGATCATTGAACATTACCAGCTAAATAATATCCACGAAATGTGGCCTAATTTATCTTTCTATGTGCATGGTGGTGTTGCGATGGAACCCTATAAAAAAGGGTTCGAAAAATTGTTGGGTAAGCCGATCACTTATATTGAAACCTATTTAGCAAGCGAAGGTTTTTTAGCCTATCAAAATAAGCAAGATGCTGTTGGAATGCATTTGGCACTGAACAACAATATCTTTTTTGAATTTGTTCCTTTCGATGAAAATAATTTTGATTCGGATGGAAATATGGTAGATAACCCGGAAGCCTACATGATCCACGAGATCGAAGAAAATAAAGACTACTCCTTATTGATAAGCACCAATGCAGGCGCATGGCGCTATGCACTTGGCGATACGGTAAGATTGATCGATAGAGAAAACAGCGAGATCATTATCACAGGCCGTACCAAACATTTCTTAAGTTTAGTGGGCGAGCATTTGAGCGTTGACAATATGAACAAGGCAATAGAAATGGTGAGTGAAGAATTGAATATTTCTATTCCGGAATTTACAGTGGCCGGTATTCCTTATGGCAATTTCTTTGCACATCAATGGTATATCGCTACCAATGACCGGGTGGATAGCAACGATTTAAAATTGCGCCTCGATCAAAAGATCAAAGAAATAAATGACGATTACGAAGTAGAAAGAAAACATGCCCTAAAAGATATTTTTGTGACCGTGCTGCCTGAACATATTTTCATGGACTTCATGGAGAAAAAAGGTAAGATAGGGGGCCAGCACAAATTCTCCCGCGTACTAAAAGGCAAGATGTTCGAAGAATGGAAAAAATTCCTGGAAGAACAATTGGTCAATATTTAAATACATTTTTGTTTACCGGCTTTTTTTCTTTGATCATCATCGTTGTGTTATGTTAATCCCGAGCATCGGGACTCACTTCAACGGTATACCTTTACTGAGCATATAAATTACTACGATGGAAAACAAAACTACTTCCAACAAAATATATTTAATCACTGTATTAGCATTTATGCTATTCTTACCAATACTATCTTTCGGTGTAGATTATTTCAGAAATGATCAGGAACCAATTATAAGTTTATTAGGCAAGTGGTTTGTATTTTGGGCGATCGGCGTTCGCCTTTTAACAGCAGGCATTAAACAAGCTATGGATCCTGCATTTACTGCGGAAAAAATTTTTCATATCACCGATAAAAGCAGTTTTATTATTGTAAAAGAATTAGGTTTTGCTAATATTTGTTTTGGTTTGATTGGCATCATTTCTCTATTCGTTCCTGAATGGCGTATGGCGGCAGCATTTGCGGGCGGATTATTTTTAATATTAGATGGTATAACGCATATCATCAAAAAACCGGCGAGTACAAACGAAACGATCGCTATGGTATCGGACCTTTTTATTGGGGTGATAATGGCTGCGTATATAATTTACATGTATAAATAAGCGATCATAGAAGTAACTTTGCACCATGCAACAAGATGATTTACAGATAAGGTGGTTAAAGCTGCGCATTAAACTAAAAGAGGCTTACGGTATAAAACCCGAAATGGATGGCATATTATTCTTAATAGGCGTGCAGGAATTAGGCACGGGCCAGCAAAAATATACCAAAGAGCAAAAGCAAGACCTGATGCATATCGCCGTTTGCACCCTTTTAGCACAAAGCGGTTACTATATATTGGAAGGCCACGATGATGAAGGCTGGCCACATTTCAAATTAGCAAAACCATTGCCTGCTTTCAACTTATTTGAGCAGGAAAACTTCCTCCGCGACCATGTTTTGCTGTATTTTACCAGTAATAATTTCTTTAGTGAGTAGATTATCTGTCTGAATTGAGATTTATCAGATTTAGGGATTAACAGGATTGAAAGCTACGTCCAGTAAAGGAAATCCTGTTAATCCAATAATCCCAAAATCCCAATTCAGACAATAAACTAAAGAATTTACTAAAATAATGCTAAATAAATTAGTGTTGATAAAAGAATCCCCTTATCTTTGTCTCGAAGTTTAAATTTACAACGCAAAACCAGATACATCACTTAAAAAAACAAGACAATGAGCAACGCAGAAAAATTAAAGGCCTTAAAGTTAACGATGGACAAGATCGATAAAGACTATGGCAAAGGATCGGTAATGATAATGGGCGATAAGCCCCATATTGAACAAGAAGTAATTTCAACAGGATCACTTGGATTAGATGTCGCTTTAGGCATTGGTGGTTTACCAAGAGGAAGAGTGATAGAAATATATGGTCCGGAAAGTAGTGGTAAGACAACCATCGCTACACATGTAATAGCAGAAGCACAAAAGAAAGGCGGCATGTGCGCTTTTATTGATGCGGAACACGCATTCGATAGCAACTATGCACAAAAATTAGGTGTTGATATAGATAATCTATTGATCTCTCAACCTGATTATGGCGAACAGGCATTGGAAATTGCTGATCGCTTAATATTATCAGGCGCCGTAGATGTAGTAGTAATAGATTCAGTAGCTGCATTGGTTCCTAAAAGTGAATTAGAAGGCGAAATGGGCGATAGCAAAATGGGATTGCATGCAAGATTAATGAGTCAGGCATTGCGCAAACTAACGGCTACCATTTCTAAAACAAATTGCTGCTGCATTTTCATCAACCAGTTAAGAGAAAAAATCGGTATCGTATTCGGCAATCCCGAAACAACTACCGGTGGTAATGCATTAAAGTTCTATGCATCGGTAAGATTGGATATTCGCCGCATGGCACAAATAAAAGATGGCGATGAAGCGATCGGTAACCGTGTAAAAGTTAAAGTAGTAAAAAATAAAGTAGCACCTCCTTTCCGCCAGGCAGAATTTGATATCATCTTCGGTGAAGGGATCTCAAAAGTTGGTGAGATCATTGATATGGGTGTTGAATTAGGTATCGTACAAAAAAGCGGAAGCTGGTTTAGTTATGATGCCAATAAATTAGGCCAGGGCCGTGATTCAGTAAAACAATTGTTATTGGATAACCCGGAAATGGCAAAAGAAATTGAAGCTAAAATTAGAGCCAAGATCGCAGAAATGGCTGCTGCATAAAACAGTATTAAAGAAGGTTTTTTAGGTGGGTTAGTTAGTAATAAACGGCCGCTCTTTTTGGGGCGGCTATTTTATTTGGCAGCAATAAATATACCTTTCGAATTTTTGTTGTTACTGCCAACTATACTACTGCTGCCAGCTGCGTGAAACATGTAGCCGATCTTTAATGAAGCATATTGTGTTATAAGTGCCATACTATCTTTGAAAGGAATGGCTTCTTCACAAAAAATTATTTCCGTTATCGAATTCTTTTTTATTAAAGCAGACAGGTTTTCCAAAGTGCCAAGCGCAGTATGCTTATCGGGCCGCCCCGGTTCTACCCTTGCTGTAATGCTTAATTTGACATTCGCTTTTATTAACAGGTCAATTATTTCCGTGTAAGCATGTCCATTGGCAACGATCAGCCTTTTCTTTTTCTCATTGTCATATTTATGATCTGTAAACAGGTCTATAATTATCATAAAAAAATTGATAAGCATAGATGCGATAGCCAGCGGCCAAATGATCAACTGAAGAAGTATGTATAATAAAGAAGAGGTAGTAAAAGCATAATGTTTCTTTACAAATAGATGCATGGCGCCATAAAAATGCCGTAGGTATTGTACACTCAATTTCCTGGTACTTTCGCCTTTAAAATGAATGATAGTGCTCTCAGCAAAATAATAATTTTTAAACCCGGCTTTTTGTATCCGGTAGCTTAGGTCAACATCTTCTCCATACATAAAAAATGTTTCATCAAAAGAGCCTACACTATTTATTATATTTTTTGGTATCAGCATAAATGCACCCGATACTACATCCACTTCATGATTATGATTTTTATCGAAGTCGCCAAGATAGTATTTTGCAAAAGTTTTTGAGCGGGGGAAAATTGTAGCCAATCCCGACAATTTACATAAAGCTGCAAAGGGTGAAGGAAAACCTCTTTTGCTTTCTTTTAAAAAATTGCCCGACCCATCGATCATTTGGATACCTAATGCACCGATGGTTGTATCGGATTCTAATTGAGCAATACATTTACTAAAGCAATCTTCAGGTACGATCGTATCAGGGTTTAAAAATAAAATATATTTTCCGGTGCACAATTGAAGTGCCTGGTTATTAGCTTTTGCAAAGCCAACATTTTCCTTGTTCCATATAAATCTTACCGGTGAAAATTTGCCTGCAAAAAAAGCTTCACTGCCATCGGAGGAATTATTATCAACAACAAAAATCTCTGTGTCGGTATTTTTACTGGCTTTAGTTACAGAATAAAGGCACTGCTCTAAAAAATGCTTTACATTATAATTGACTATGATAATTGATAACTGCAATTGCTAAGTTTATAGTACGAAAGTAACTCCTAAAGGTGAGGTTTTGTTATCTTTGCGCCATGTTAAAATCGACATTGATCAAAGCGACGGAAGCAGGCGCGAAAGAATTACAACGTTTTTTTAATGGAGATTTTACAATTTCTAACAAAGAGGGATACAATAATTTGGTTACAGAAGCCGATTATGCATCAGAAAAAGTGATCATTGAAACCATCAAGGCGGCTTATCCTAACCATTTTATCCTAAGTGAAGAGATCGGGGAAGTGATCATGGATAGTGAATACAAATGGATCATCGATCCTATTGACGGCACAGTCAATTTTGCCAATGGTATCCCTATTTGTTGTATCAGTATCGGTTTAGAATATAACGGAAAGATGATATTGGGAGCTGTATATAATCCATTGATGAATGAATTTTTCTTCGCAGAAAAAGGATGGGGAGCTTCTTTAAATGATAAAAAAATAGCAGTGAGCTATAATGCTGATGTGACGAAAAGTTGCCTGGTAACGGGTTTTCCATACAGTTATTTAGATATACCCAACGGTCCGCTGCAGGTTTTTGAGAGACTGATCCGCAAAGGAATTCCTGTAAGAAGATTAGGGAGTGCAGCTTTAGATCTTTGCTGGGTGGCTGCAGGAAGGTTTGATGCTTTTTATGAACATAGCTTGAACGCCTGGGACAGTGCCGCAGGATTTTTAATAGTAGAAGAAGCCGGTGGTATGGTTAGTGATTTTGATGGCAATCATTATTCTCCCTATCAACCGCGTATAGTAGCAAGTAACGGAAAGATCCATCAACAAATGTTGGATGTAATTAATAACAGAATTCAATTGTAGAATGTACGATGTTTGATGTACGACGTACGATGTGGTGAACTCTATTGAATTGTATAGTTTAACTGAATAACAAATACCCATCATCCTATGGAAACAGAAATGTTGAAACGTACAAAGCAATTTGCAATTGATTGTGCTTACTTAACGCTTTCTTTGGTAAATAACGATATCAATAAAGCGTATAGAAACCAATTAATAAGATCCAGCAGCAGCACTGCAGCGAATTATAGAGCAAGCAGAAGGGCTAAATCGAAACCGGACTTTATTAATAAATTTAAAATTGTAGAAGAAGAGTTGGACGAATCTTTATTTTTTTTAGAAATGCTGGCCGAATTTAATAAAGAGAAAAAAAACAATATTATTCCAATATATAAAGAGGGCGAAGAGCTTTTAAAAATTGTAGTAGCATCAATAAAAAAATCAAGAACAAAAGAATAAACTTAAATTTATAAAAATCTAAAACATCGTACGTCGTACATCAAACATCGTACATAATTAATATGAGTGAAAGAACAGAAATAGGAACGCTTGGAGAATTTGGTTTAATAGATCACTTAACTCAAAATAACGAAACGAGAAATGCCTCAACAATTTTGAGCGTGGGCGATGATGCAGCAGTGATCGATCATTTCGGCAAGCAAACCGTTATTACAACCGATATGTTGATCGAAGGCATTCACTTTGACCTGATGTACACACCTTTAAAACATTTAGGCTATAAAAGTGTAGTAGTGAACCTGAGCGATATTTATGCCATGAATGCAACACCAACACAGATAACGGTTAGTATCGCATTCAGCAACCGGTTTAGTCTGGAAGCAATGGATGAATTTTACGAAGGGATCTATGCGGCTTGCGAAAAATATAATGTTGACCTTATCGGAGGTGATACCACTTCTTCTCAAAAAGGTTTTGTTATTTCTGTAACAGCCATCGGCGAAGTGGCATCCGATAAATTTGTAAAAAGAAGCACCGCCCAAAAAGGTGACCTGCTTTGTGTAAGCGGATTTTTAGGCGGCGCTTTTTTAGGATTAACAATTTTGGAAAGAGAGAAAAAAATATTTGCTGAAACGGGTTCACAACCTGATCTGGAAGATCAATCTTATATCGTTGGCCGTTTACTAAAACCGGAAGCGAGAAAAGATATCATTGAATTTTTTGCCGAAAAAGATATTTTGCCAACAGCGATGATGGATATCAGTGATGGGTTAAGCAGTGAGATACTGCATATCTGTAAACAAAGCGAAGTTGGTTGTGTGTTGTACGAAGATAAAATTCCTATTTATGAAGACGCAAGACAGTTTGCTTATAAATTAGAATTGGATCCGACAGCTTGTGCTTTAAGTGGCGGCGAAGATTATGAATTATTGTTTACAGTTCCGCAAAGCGATTATGAAAAAATTGTGAAGAATGATCAGATCAGCATTATCGGTTATATGACAGAACCTGCAGAAGGCGCTCATCTCTTAACGCGCGGTGGCAATAAACATAAACTGGTAGCACAGGGTTGGAATCATTTGGGATAAATAGCATTGGCATCTAATAATTAGCTTTAATTTTAGCGATGGTCAGATTTTTTTCATTTTTTATTGTGATTGCTTTTTTTCTTTCCTCATGCAATACTATATGTAAGAGTTACGACCCTAATAAAAGATATACCCGTCAGCAGCTGCAACAGGATTATACTTTACTAAGAAATATCCTCGAAAAAAAACATCCTTCACTTTATTGGTACACTTCGAAAGACAGTATGGATTATTATTTTGATACCTATTATCAAAATATTGAAGATTCAATGACCGAACAACAGTTTGGCTGGAAAATATTGGCGCCGCTCACCAATAAAATTCATTGCGGACATACAAGTTTTATAATGAGCGATTGCTGGAACCGGTTTATTGTAAACAGAACGGTCCCTTCTTTTCCTTTATACATGAAAATATGGGATGATACGATGGTGGTGATAAAGAATCTTAACACAAAAGATTCTATCCTGAAATATGGCACATTGATCACTTCTATTAATGACTTAACTAATAAGGAAATGATCGGACAAATGTTTGATTATTTACCGGTTGACGGCTATGCAGAGAACGTAAACTACATTCGTTTAAGCAGCAATTTCCCTTATTTTTATCGTAATGTATATGGCATTTATAAAAATTATCGTGTGGGATATATTGATACAGCGGGCATGGAGAAAACCACGTTAGTGCCGTTGTATAATCTTTCTACTGACAGTATACAAAAAGAAAAGCAAATAAAGATATCCAGGAAAAAGATGAGGAAACAATACATCAATGGTTTCCGTTCTTTTACTATTGATACTTCCATCAATACTGCCATATTAACATTGAACACTTTTAGTAAAGGCGGAGGTAGGCACCTGGGTAAATTTATCAGAAGGTCATTCAAAACGATCAAAAAAGATAACCTCAATAATCTTATTCTTGATCTTCGGATCAATGGCGGCGGTGATGTTGATATGTTTATACTATTAACTAAATATTTACGAAACACGCGATTTAAAGTTGTAGATAGTACTTATGCTATTGCACAATCTTTAAAGCCTTATGGAAAATATATAAAGCATGCCTGGGTAAATAATATCGGTTTGTTCTTTTTAACAAAAAAAGATTCGGGAGGCAGGTATGAATACGGATATTACAAACGGCATTTTTACCACCCTAAAACTACCAATCATTTTAATGGCAATTTATATGTACTGGTGAGCGGTACAACTTTTTCTGCATCTACTTTATTTTGTAATGCGGTGAAGGGGCAGTCTAATGTAAAGCTCATAGGTGAGGAAACAGGTGGTGGCTGGTATGGAAACAATGGCATCATGATCCCGGAAATAATATTACCAAATACAAAGCTGCGTGTAAGATTACCGTTATTCAGGATGGTGCAATACAACCACACCATTAAAGACGGACGAGGGGTAGCGCCTGATATTGTTATAACGCCAACACTTGATAATGTAAGAAAAGGGATCGACAGAAAAATGGTTTTTACAAAAGACCTGATCAGGCAATCAATGCCTAAATAATTATAACAGGTTAAATTTATCTGCGTCTTTCCAGAATGGAAAATGTGTTCTTACCTTATCCAGCTTTTCTCTTTCTAAATTAATAGTAAAAATATCTTCAAGATCCTGCATATGATATAATACTTCTCCTAAAGGATCGATCACTAAACTATTGCCGCTATAAGCGAGGTCGTTGCCATCTTCACCTACACGGTTAACACCAATTACGTAACACTGGTTTTCTATTGCTCTTGCGCATAACAAAGTTTTCCAGGCATGGTTTCTTTTCTGCGGCCAGTTGGCTACATAGATCAGTACATCAAACTCGGGTTCAGCTTCGGTAGATTGTTGTCGTGACCAAACAGGGAAACGAAGATCATAACAAACCTGTAAATTAATTTTCCATCCTTTTACTGATGCTATTAATCTTTTTGTTCCTGCAGTATATTGTTCATGCTCTTTCCCCAATGCAAAAAGATGCCGTTTATTATAATAACCAAACTGTCCGTTAGGTAACATCCAGATCAGCCGGTTAAAATAATTGTCTTCTTCTTTTATAATAACACTTCCTGTTAAAATGATTTTATTGTCAGCCGCAATTTCTTTCATCCATTTGATCGTTTCACCTTCCATTGTTTCTGCGAGTAACTGAGGCTGTGTGCTGAAGCCGGTGCTAAACATTTCAGGCAATACTACGATCTCCATTTTTTCGTCAATGGCATTGATCTTTTCTTTCAGCATCTGTAAGTTTGCTGCTTTATCTTCCCAAAATAAATTGGTTTGTATGGTAGTAATGATGAGGCCAGACATATGCTTGTGTTGTTATACAAAGCTACACATTGATTTTGTTAAACAGCCGCAAATGCTTTACCGTTTATCATTTCAAAATAAATCGCGCCGATTAACAAAATAATTATTTTCTTCGCAGTATGCGCACAACACCGGCCACAGTAGTTAAAAGGCTTCGCCCTTTGCAATTAGCGGCTATTATTTTTTTAACTGTTTCGGGCGGACCGTATGGTTTAGAGCCATTGCTTTTTTATGTAGGCAAAGGTGGCGCCTTGTTATTGTTAATGATAGTGCCATTGCTATGGGATATGCCAACAATATTTACGGTGCTGGAATTAAATAGTATGATGCCTGTTAACGGTGGTTATTATTATTGGGTGAAACGCGCAATGGGTAAACGATGGGCTTTCTATGAAGGATGGTGGACATGGCTCTACACATTTGTTGACCTGGCAATTTATCCAGTATTATTTTTTATGTATGCTTCTTTTTTATTTCCGGGCGTTGAGCCATACAAAGTGCCGATATGTTTAGCGATCATCTGGATAAGCGCCGCTTTTAATATTATAGGCATTGTTCCAGTCGGAAAAATTTCATTAGTGCTTACAGCGATTGTGTTGATCCCGTTCATTATATTTTTTGTTATTGGTTTTGCAGGTCATACAGGTCCGGTTTCTTTCGGAAATTTCTCTTTAAAGGGAGTTGGCTTTACTGCCATCGGAATGGGATTATATACTGTGATGTGGAATTTTATGGGTTGGGATAATACCACTACGTATGCGGAAGAAGTTGATAAGCCAATACGCTCCTACCTTATTTCTGTTGCGATCGCATTTGCTATTGTGTTTATTATTTATTTTATCACCATCATTATTGCGCAAAATTCCCGGATTGATTTTGGAGACCTGATGGAGCAAGGGTTTCCGGCATTAGGCGCTTTGTTAGGTGGGCATTGGTTAGGTGTATTATTATCAATTGGCGGCATGGCCAGTACGCTTGGTTTGTTTTCCGCGGTATTATTATCTGTTTCACGCGTGCCAAAAGTAATGGCTGATGATAAATTATTATCACCCAAACTGAGCGTGTTGCATCCAAAATTTAATACACCATATGTATCTATTATTATTTGTGCAGTAGTAGTGAGCGTTATGATATTATGGAAATTTGCCGACTTGCTGGTTATTGATGTAACGCTGTATGGTGCTGCATTATCCTTAGAGTTTGTTTCATTGATACTGCTTCGTATTCAGGTTCCTAATGAACACCGGCCATTTAAAATCCCTTTAAACATCTTGGGACTTTCGCTGATGTCGGTATTGCCGCTCTGCGTTTATTGCGTTGCCCTTGCAGCCGCATTTTCAACTTCCGGAACATCTTTAAAACCTGCAATTTTTGCAGTGGTTACTTTGCTAAGCGCAGAAATTGCCTGGCAAATTATGGTATGGAGAAACCCTTCGATCAAAGAAGATCCTTCATAACCGTTTGTATCAATTGCCCTTCAAATCCTTTTTGTAATAAAAAATCCTGCAATTTTTTCTTTTTTGTGAAGATGTTCTTTTCGGGTTTGAGTAGTCTCAATTTTCCTTCAGCCAGTTTGTGGAGGGTTTTTAAATAATCTGCAGTATTAATTTCCTGTAACGCTTTTTTGATGCAGTATTCGCTTACCTGCTTTTGTTTCAATTCGTATTTGATCTTTACTTTCCCCCAGTGTTTTATCCTGAATCTTCCACCCGCAAATACCGTGGCGAACCGCTCTTCATTCAGGTAGTTTTCTTCTATTAAATTGCTCAGTAATTGCTCTACGTCTTTTTTGTACAACCCAAAACTGTATAGCTTTTCTTTCACTTCACTGTGGCAGCGCTCCTGGTAAGCGCAATATTGCCTGGCTTTTGGCAGCGCCTGCTCTTTAGTAAGTTGTTGTTTGTACATGATTTGGGCAAAAATAGCAGATTATACCCTTTAGTTTCGTACAAACAAAACCCCAATACCGCCTATCAGCAACGATGTTAAATACTTGTTGATAAGCCTATGCCAATTTGATCGTATTTACTTGAGTTCTTAACTTCAATATTTTATCTTTGGTTTTTAACAAATACATATTATGAAGTTTATTGTTTCGTCTTCTGCATTACTTAAACAGCTCCAACAGATTAGCGGCGTTATTAATACCAATACGGTTTTACCAATACTTGAAGATTTTCTATTTGAGATCGAAAAGAATAAATTAACGGTGGTGGCTACTGACCTTGAGACAGTAATGAAAGTGCACCTTGATATTGAAGCCAAAGAAAGCGGCCGCGTTTGTATACCTGCAAAAATTTTAATGGATTCATTAAAAAACATAGCAGAGCAGCCATTAACATTCACGATCGATAAAAACTTTTCGGTTGAAATTGCAAGTGATAACGGTAAGTATAAAGTAATGGGCGAAAACCCTGATAATTTTCCTAAAGAACCGGTAGCTGATGATTCCAATGCTTTTACCATGAGCTCTTCTGCTTTGGTGACTGCTATCAATAAAACATTATTTGCTGTTAGCAATGATGACCTTCGCCCAGCAATGACGGGTGTATTTTTTGAATTAGATAAAAAAGGGATCACTTGTGTTGCAACAGATGCACACAGATTAGTTCGTTATAGAAGAACAGATGTAAGCTGTCCTAAAACAGATACTTTTATCGTTCCTAAAAAACCATTGAACTTATTAAAAAGCGCATTGCCGGATAATGATGATGAATTAAAGCTCTCTTATAATAACAATCATTTATTTGTGGTACATGGCGGAACAGAATTAGTTTGTCGTTTGATAGACGCTCGTTTCCCCGATTATAAAGTGGTGATCCCATTGGATAACCCATATAAAATGACCGTTAGCAAAAACGATTTCCAAAGTGCTTTGCGCCGCGTGAGTATTTTTAGTAATAAAAGTACTAACCAGGTTGCTTTAAGTATCAGCGGCAGCGAATTACAATTGGCTGCTCAGGATGTTGATTTTAGTTTTGAAGGTAACGAACGTATGTCTTGCCAGTATGATGGCGAAGACCTGCAGATCGCATTCAACGCTAAGTTCCTGATCGAAATGTTAAACGCGAGCGAAACAGATGATGTGGTGATGGAATTGAGTACCTCAACAAAAGCAGGTATCATTAAACCAACTGAAGTTGAGCCCAATGAAGAATTATTGATGTTAGTGATGCCGTTGATGTTGAACAATTGATCAGACTAACCAACTGAATATAAAGTGTAGGTCTCCTCATTTGAGGAGACTTTTTTAATCTAAAACTTTTATAATGGAACTAGTTGTTATTCGTGCTTTCGGTGATTATTTTTCAGCCAATCTAACGCTGACAAAACTCCATGCTTATGGAATGGAATGTTATTTAAAAGATGAACATACTGTAACGATAGATCCGTTATTAACCAATGCTATCGGTGGAATTAAATTAGTAGTAAAAGATAAAGATGAGGCGGAAGCAAGAAAATTACTGGCGCAATTTGATGATGAATATATGCGGGCTGCTACCTGTCCTCAATGTGGCGCACATGATTTTTCTTATATAGCAAAACCAGGAGCAACGAATTTTATAACGGCTATCCTGACTTTTTTACTTTCAAATTATGCGATAGCGCCTAATTACGTTTACCATTGCGGTAATTGTGGCTACGAAAGTAAAAGACTGCCGGAAGAAAATGGATAATTATATAATGGATAAATGATAATTAAGTACTGGTCACATTGTCCATTATCAATTAACCAATTATTAATTCTATTGCTGCTGTTGCTGTTTTTGCATTTCAACATGCAAACGGTAAGAGTTGTTGGTAGGAATATTTCCTTCTCTATTAGCAGTCATTGGTTGTGGCTGAGCTTTCAGCGTAGTATTTAATTTCATTGGCGCCATACCATCTTCATAAGAAACCGAAACGCCTACTTCCAATACTTGCTTAGCTGTGCCTTTGTATGTTCCCTTAACCGGAGAGCAATCTGTAAAGCTTCTCCCAATGGCTAAGCGTACATGCAGGTCGTTTACCACACAATTATTTGTAGGGTCTAATCCTAGCCAGCCATAAAAAGGAATATAGGCTTCTACCCAGGCATGTGTAGCACCTTCACCACGAAGATCTTTATCTAAAGGACAAACATAGCCGCTCACATATCTTGCAGGAATATTGATATTACGCAACATTAATAATAATACATGTGCAAAATCCTGACAAACGCCTGCTTTTAATTTCCAAATCTCATCAACCGTTGTTTCTGTATTGGTAACGCCCTTGATGTATTGGAAATTTTGAAACACATATTCATTCAATCTTTCTGCCGCTTCAAAAACGGAGTATTTTTTACAAAACTGAGGGTCAGTAATTTCTTTTACCTCTTTGATGCTGTGAAAAGTTTCCTGCTTTAAAAAATCAATAAAAGGAACGATGTATTTTATTTGTTCCAAATATTCCCATTGTTTATCTATCGCTATATCAACAACGGGCATCAGGCGGGGCTTGGTAATAATTTCTATTTTAGAATCGATCAGCAATTCACTGTGTGCATCTAAATACATGAACGTGCCTGTTTCATTGCCGTAATAATCTACATACTTTTCAATATTGGGATATCCGGTGATCACCAATTGCTGGCTCACCAGTTCCTGGTAAGGGTCTTGTAACGGATACAGCATTATCTGGTTAGCGCTATCTCTAACCGGTTCTGCGTATGTGTATTTAGTTACATGATGTATGATAAAACGTGGCATAATGTATTCTTTATTTAGATGACGTATTGTTTATGAAACAGCGAAATAATTATGACTGATACTTTTACCAATTTCAAATAAGCCGGTCTTAGTTTCTGTTAAGAAATGATGCAGACCTTCCTGTATGATCGAATTGGGCGTAGAGAATTTTATCCTGCTTTTAAATTTGCCGATCATGAAATCTATCTGATCAAAATCACTCTTGTTCTTATCGCTCTTTAAACGCTCAAAATACCGGTGCAGTTGATTGATAGAGTACACTACAGATCTTGGAAATTGTTCATTCAGTACAATTTGCTCAACAACATGGCTGGCTTCAAATCCATCACGGTATGTACGCAGGTACAATTCATATCCCGAAATAGACATCAGCAAATATTTCCAATAGGTAGTATCGGCCGTTTTGTCTAATTCGTAATTGATATTGCTGAATTTTACATCTAAAATATCAGTAGACTGTATAGCTCTTTCTAAAAACTTACCAATACTGATGAATGAATTGCCTTCGCCCCTTGCCATGGTAACATCGGTAGTGCCAAAATAAACAAGGCCAAGCTTGATCAAACCATCCAATACAGTGATCGGATCATCTTTTTCTAATAAGTAATTTAATTTGTCATCGCGCATGCTATGATAAAAATCATTCAGGCACTGCCACATTTCTTTAGTGATATGGTCCTGTACACTTCTTCCATTTTCTCTCGCCAGTGTAACGATATTTAAAACAGAATTTGGGTTATCTTTTCCGGTAACCATGAACAATAAAACTTCTCTTGTATTAGGTGCTAATGCTTCTATCTCATCATCTTCGAGATATGTGAAGATCTTTAAAACAGGCTTCCACGAAAATTCCTGGATATCATCCTGCGATGAAGCGTAATTAATTTTCAGCATTCTTAAAATACCATCTACCCGTTCCATGTAACGGCTCATCCAGTATAAACTATCGGCAACTCTACTTAGCATTGTGGTTTTTTTATTCGCCCCCGACCAGGAGGGTGCAGAGATTATTACATTATTTTCGACTCTAATATTTTACTACGACTGTGATTGCGATTGCGAAGGCGGCTCTGCAAGCGGACTCAATACCCAGGTGTCTTTACTGCCACCACCCTGAGATGAATTCACCACCATCGAACCTTCTGTTAATGCTACCCTTGTTAAACCGCCCGGTACTATTTCAATACCGTCTGGCCCACACAATGCATAGGGCCTAAGATCAACCCTTCTTGGTTGCATCCTTCCATTCATATAACATGGCGCAGATGAAAGATTAATGATCGGTTGCCCGATAAATTGTCTTGGATCAAGCAACACTTCTTTTTTATAATCTACTATTTCTTCAGGAGTAGCAGCACTACCCATCAGCATACCATAGCCACCACTGCCGTTGGTTTTTTTAATTACCATTTGTTCGATATTGGCAAACACATGTTCTCTCTCTTCTTCTTTTCCTAATTGATACGTAGGTACATTTTTTAATACCGGCTCTTCATTCAGGTAATACCTGATCATTGCCGGTACAAAAGAGTAGATCGCTTTATCATCTGCAACGCCCGTTCCTACTGCGTTTACGATGGCAACATTCCCTTTGCGGTATGCGCTCATTAAACCCGCTACGCCTAATGCGCTGGTTGGATTAAAGGTTAAAGGATCTAAATAATCGTCATCTACCCTGCGATAAATAACATCCACTTGCTGTAAGCCTGAAGTTGTTTTCATGTACACGCGGTGGTTATCTACTACCAGGTCACTTCCTTCTACCAGTTCAACGCCCATTAGCCTTGCTAAAGTGGTATGTTCAAAATAAGCTGAATTATATATGCCCGGCGTTAGTAAAACTATCGTTGGATTAACTGTTTGTCTTGGTGACATAGACACCAGGTTTTTATACAACAGATTTGGATATTCTGTTACGCTCCGTACATTATTATTTGGTAAAAGATCGGGGAACAATCTTTTGGTTATTTCCCTGTTCTCTAACATATAACTAACACCGCTTGGCGTACGAAGGTTATCTTCTAATATATAAAAAGAGCCATCGTTATTGCGTATCAGATCAATGCCAGAAATGTGTACATACACATCGTGCGGAACAGGAAAATTATGCATTTCGCGCAGGTAATGAGGGCAGCTGTAGATCATATCGGCCGGCACGATACCGTCCTTGATAATGAACTGTGTGCTATAAATATCTTTAAGGAAAAGGTTAAGCGCTTTTAACCGTTGCTTAATACCTTTTTCTATATAGTTCCATTCTGCAGAAGTAATGATGCGGGGGATAATATCAAACGGGAATATCTTTTCTATCCCTTCGCCGCTGTTATATACAGTGAAAGTAATTCCCTGGCTCATGAACAAACGTTTTGCGAGCTCTTCTTTTTTGTTTAACTCATCAACAGACAAATGCTGTAAAAAGTCTACCACTTTTTTGTACTGCTCCCTTACTGTTGAATCTTTATACATTTCATCCCATGTATTATTATCCACCAGATAAGAGTTCAGCAATTCGCTTGTTTGCATAGTAGTCTGTTTTAAGAAAATAAATAACTTGTATAATATTTATAAAAAGCTCCTCTTAAATATATAAAAAGATTATTTTATAGATAATACAATAATATTACTGAAAAAAATCCAAATAAAGTTGTTAAATAATAAATCTTTTACCTATTTGTGAAAAAAACATTGATTTTTGACGAAAATATATTTATTATTATTTATTTTAATGTATTTAAACAATGATCTAAATAAGAAAAAATGTTGTCAAAAAAATGCCCGATCTATAAAAACAAAGAAGGCATTTTATTATTATTTAATATAAAATAGAGCAGTTATATCAGGAATTTGTAAATAATATTTTGAGGTAGAAGAGGGGGTTTTTCAAACGGTTTCTCAGGTCGATATTATCGAACATACTGGATATCGTTTCGCGCAGCAATTTGCTTCGGTTGGCCTTATTTACAACCATATTAAAAAGGAACGGATAAGCAAGCAGTTTTTGCATACGGCGACTTAAACTCAACTCGCTCCACATTCTTTTATAGATCAATTCATCATAGCCTTGCATAAAAGCGGCATCAAATTTTTGCGTACTGATACATTGCGCTGCATATTTAGCTGCTACCATTCCACTTATTACGGCATTGCCAATTCCTTCTCCCGTAAATGGATCTATTAGTGATGCGGCATCACCGACCAGCATAAAATTGTCTCCGGATATTTTTCTTTTTTTAGAGCCTAATGGCAAGCCATATCCTTTTATGCCATCAACCAATTGCGCATTTTTAAAACGCGCAATAAATGCCGGATGCTTTTCTATGATATCAAGCATCTCTTTTTTAAGGTTCATTTTTTTATTGCTCACCGTGTCGCTGGCCACGCCCACGCCTACATTCGCCAATCCATTGGCTAATGGGAAAATCCAAAAATAACCGGGTAAAAAATCTTTTATAAAATGTAATTCGATAAAATTATCGGGATCAAGATCGGTAATGCCGGAATAATAGGCACGTATACCGGCGCAATAATGTTCGGGTTCCATTTTAATGCCAGCGATCTCTTTTGCAAAATTTGAATGGGCGCCGTTGCAGATAATTAAAAGGCTTGCGTGAATTTCTGTTGCCGCGTTTTTATCTTTTACGATCCAGCCATCGGCTGTTTTAACGTGCTCGGTAATATCTGTGTTTTGTACTAATTGAATTTCAGGAAAACGTTTTGTCTGCTCTACCAAAAAATTGTCAAAGTCAAAACGCCTGGCAATAAATCCCGGCGCCTTTTGTGTTTTATCATAATTCAATTTAAAGGGAACGCGCAAGGCTTTTCCATTAGGGGCAATAAATTTTACACCCCATGATCCGATCTGTGTATCCTGTTTTGAAAATTCGGCTGCAATCGTTGGATCTATCTTATTAAATACACTCATCACTTTACCGCTCAATGCATCACCACATATTTTATCTCTTGGAAAGACAGCTTTATCAACCAGCACATTTTTAATTCCAAGTTTGGCCAATTGTATTGCGGTAGCACAACCGCCGGGACCGGCGCCAATTATGCATACATCAGTTTCTATTCTCATTCAGTACTGTCAGGGTTTTATGGATGGCAAATTACAAAGGACTTGGCTAAACAAAGCATAATCAGTTGGCTATTTCGAAACAACTTTTTTATTTTAAAAATTTGACTACATTTATTGAAAGAGATTACTCGCTATGTCATATCCATATCAGATCAAAACCCTTGAACAGTATACAACTGCCTACAAAAATAGCGTTGAGAGCCCGGAAGCATTTTGGGAAAACGTTGCCGAAAATTTTCACTGGCAAAAAAAATGGGATAAGGTACTTGGCTGGAATTTTAAAGAGCCATCTATCAAATGGTTTGAAGGCGCCAAATTAAACATCACGGAAAATTGTTTAGACAGGTGGGTAAAAACACAGCCCGATGCCCCAGCGATCATATGGGAACCGAATGATCCAAAAGAAACGCATCGAACCATCACCTATAAAGAATTACATTTTAAAGTATCGCAGTTTGCGAATGTGCTAAAAAATAATGGCATTCAACGCGGCGCTGTTGTCTGCATTTATATGCCAATGGTGCCGGAGCTGGCAATAGCGGTGCTGGCTTGTGCAAGGATCGGCGCGATACATTCAGTTATATTCGGCGGCTTTTCTGCCCAAAGCATTGCAGACAGGGTGCAGGATGCGCAATGTAAATTTATACTTACAGCAGATGGCGGTTATCGCGGCAATAAAGACATTCCATTAAAAGCTATTGTTGATGAAGCACTGGTAAACATACCCTCCATAAAAAAAGTGATCGTATTAAAGCGCACAAACCTTGCCGTTAGTATGCTTGAAGGAAGAGATGTTTGGTGGGAAGACGAAATAAAAAAAATAACGACAACAGAATGTCTACCTGAAATAATGGATGCAGAAGACATGCTGTTCATTTTATACACTTCGGGTTCAACGGGTAAACCAAAAGGTGTGGTGCATACTTGCGCAGGATAATGGTTTGGGCCAACTACACTTTTGTAAATGTATTTCAATATCAACCAACGCAACTACATTTTTGTACGGCGGATATTGGCTGGATAACCGGGCACAGTTATATTATTTATGGCCCGTTAAGCGCGGGCGGCACCACTTTATTGTTCGAAGGAATTCCTACATGGCCCGATGCCGGCAGGTTTTGGGATATTGTAGATAAACACAAAGTAGATATTTTATACACGGCACCTACGGCAATAAGAAGCCTGATGAGTTTTGGGGCAGAACCTTTTAAAAATAAAAAATTAGATACGCTTAAAGTTTTAGGAACTGTTGGTGAACCGATCAATGAAGAAGCATGGCATTGGTACGATGATAATATCGGCAAAAATAAATGCCCTATCGTTGATACCTGGTGGCAGACAGAAACCGGCGGAATTATGATCTCAAATATAGCAGGCGTTACGCCTTCGAAACCATCTTTCGCAACTTTGCCATTGCCGGGTGTACAGCCGGTATTGGTTGATGAAAAAGGGAAAGAGATCATTGGTAATGATGTTAGCGGAAATCTATGTATCAAATTTCCGTGGCCAGGAATGTTGCGCACTACTTACGGTGATCATGAACGCTGCCGGGTAAATTATTTCGCCACATACGATAATTTATATTTTACGGGAGATGGTTGCTTAAGGGATGCACAAGGTAATTACAGGATCACCGGCCGTGTAGATGATGTACTAAATGTTAGCGGCCACCGTATTGGTACTGCAGAAGTGGAAAATGCTATTAATGGCCATGCCGGTATTATTGAAAGCGCTGTTGTTGGATACCCTCATGATATAAAAGGACAGGGCATTTATGCCTACGTTATTTGCAATAATTTACATGATAATGAAGACGAAATAAGAAAAGCTATTTTACAAACAGTAACAAAAATAATTGGCGCTATCGCGAAGCCTGATAAAATTCAATTTGTAAGCGGATTGCCAAAAACACGTAGCGGAAAGATCATGCGCAGGATATTAAGAAAGATCGCCGAAGGTGAAACAACTAACCTGGGCGATACCTCAACATTGCTTGACCCTTCAGTTGTGGAAGAAATAAAAAATGGCAAACTATAAGCATGCATCCAAAAGAATATTCAATAGCAGATTTTACTTATTCATTACCGGATGAAAAAATTGCAGCCTTTCCTTTAGCGCAAAGAGACGCTTCTAAATTGCTCATTTATAAAAATGATACAATAACTGAAAGCAGGTACAAACAAATAGCCGATCATCTGCCAAATAATAGTCTGCTCATTTTTAATAACACTAAAGTAATACAGGCAAGATTATTATTTCAAAAACCAACAGGTGGCAATATTGAGATCTTTTGTTTGGAACCATACGAGGTATTGAACGAGTACACAACTGTAATGAACAAAACAGGAAGTGTAAAATGGAAATGCATGATCGGTGGCGTTAGTAAATGGAAAGAAGGGTTGCTTACGAAGGAATTAAAAATTAAGAATGAAAAATTAGGAATTAAAGCTGAGTTGATCGAAAAGTTGTCTGACGCTTATGTTGTAAAATTTTCATGGGTGCCAGAGCAATATAGTTTTGCAGAGATATTAGAGTTTATTGGCGAGATACCTTTGCCGCCTTATATCAAAAGAAAACCCGAAGACGAAGACAAAGAAAGATACCAGACTATTTATGCTGCGCATGATGGTTCTGTAGCTGCGCCAACCGCGGGCTTACATTTTACTCCCGAAATCTTTTCATCTCTACAACAAAAAAATATTGCAACGGATTATGTTACACTTCATGTTGGAGCAGGAACATTTAAACCTGTAAAAGCAGCTATCATGCAGGATCACGAAATGCATGCAGAATGGATCGACGTAAGTATTGCAACGATCCATAATATTATTGCTAATCTTGCTAACACAATTGTTGCAACAGGAACAACTTCTTTAAGAACGATCGAAAGCTTGTATTGGTTAGGGGTTAAAACGATCCTTGATCCAGCTATTATTTATGATAAATTGATCATCGATCAATGGGACGTGTATGATGGTCCGCTTGCCAATACAAATTATTCATCCGGCGAAGCCTTAACAGCGCTAACTATTTGGATGAAAAAAAATAATGCAGAAAGGCTTGTAACAAAAACGCAAGTATTAATAGCCCCTGGTTACAAATTTAAAATTGCCAAAATACTTATCACTAATTTTCATCAGCCGCAATCAACTTTATTATTATTAGTAGCAGCCGTAATAGGAGATAATTGGAAGAAAGTGTACGACTATGCTTTACAAAATGATTTTCGTTTTTTAAGTTATGGCGATGGAAGCCTGCTGTATATAAACCAATAATTATTGTAGCGCAGGAGTAGGTGCTAAAGCATTATCCGGCATTATGATAACGGGTGTACCAACCGGAATATAGCTATAGAGGTCTTTCATTTCAGTATACTTTAAAGAAATGCATCCGTCGGTCCAGTTATAATAACTATCTACTGTCCATTCTTCACTCGGCCTTGTTGCGTGTATAGCTATGCCATCGCCGATCTGCGCGCTTTTTGGAATGGCGCCATCTTGTTTTCTTTCTTTGAATTTTTCGTAACTCATATCATTGGGATAATCCAATAATAACTCGGGTCCCCATTTCGGATTGATCTTTTTCAATATTACTTTGAAATTTCCATCAGGCGTAAGCCTGTCGCCTTTCATTTTTTTATCTGCCAGGTCCTTGCTGCCAAAAACTACGGGATAAGTAGCTAGCCAGCCAGCGCTATCAAATACCTGCAATTCGTAAGTGGTTTTGTAAATGATAATGAGGTAAGGATTTCCCGTTGTATCTATCGGGGTTAAATTTTTTACCGCAACTTTTCTTCTGCCATTTGATGAAACGAAAGCAAGCAGAAAAAAACTTACTGCGAAGATCAATATATACCCAATTCTATTTTTCATATAGAGAACATTTGCACGCCGGATAGTTCAGTGGAATGCGGTTACAAAATTATTTTATTCCTTCCATAAACATCCATCGCCGACTTGGATGTGGACAAGTTCTTATCCAATAATTTGACATAGTAACGAGGTATTGGTTTAATCAGTTTGCTGTTAAACAGGTTTAACAAATAGATTTAACTTATTTTTAAATTATATTTGTAAATCCGCTACAACGTGGACTTTCAAAGAAGAAAAAAACTACGTTATTTATTGTATGTCTGAAACATCAAAATCATTTATAGCCAAAACCACTATCAAGTCTGCCGACCTGGAACATCGGCGCAAGATCAATTTTAATATTGGAAGATATAATGCTGCTGTGCCTGCAGGCAAACAACAATTTATTGATGTTAACCTGGTAAGAGAAAAAGCAAAAAATGCGAAATGGAAAGCTATTGAAACATTGGATGAACGCTTGCTGGAATTTGAAACAAAATTTACCGGCCGCGGCGGAAAAGTAATTTGGGCAGAAAATGCCGATCAGGCAATTGAAGAGATACTCGCTATCTGCAAAAGTAAAAATTGCAAAACGGTAGTGAAAAGCAAAAGCATGGTGACAGAAGAAATTCACCTGAACAAAGCTTTAGAAAAAAATGGTATCGTAAGTATTGAGACAGATCTGGGAGAATACATTCAACAATTAGATGGCGAAGCGCCATACCATATTGTTACACCGGCCATGCATAAAAGCAAGGAAGACGTAGCAAAATTATTCGAAGAAAAATTAGGCACGCCATCAAAGCTTACACCGCAGGAATTAACATTGGTTGCAAGAAATATTTTACGCGAAAAATATGTGCAGGCAGAAGTTGGTGTTACAGGAGCCAATTTTATCATCAGTGATATCGGTGGGATTGCTGTTACAGAAAACGAAGGCAATGCAAGATTGAGCTGTGCTTTTCCTAAAACACATATTGTAATTGTTGGTATTGAAAAGATGATACCATCAATGACAGACCTTGCTTTATTCTGGCCGTTATTGTCAACTTTTGGAACGGGACAAAAAGTAACCGTATACAATAGTATCGTAACCGGGCCAAGACAAGCAAATGAATCTGATGGCCCTGAAGAAATGTATGTGATATTGTTAGATAATGGCCGTACTAATATTTTAGACAATCCTAAACAAAGAGAAAGCTTGTACTGTATTCGTTGCGGCGCTTGTTTAAATGCTTGTCCGGTTTATAAAAATATCGGTGGCCATGCCTATGAAGCAACATACAGCGGCCCGATCGGAAGTGTGATTACGCCACATTTGCAAGGCATGGAAGAATTCAAGCATTTAAGTTATGCTTCATCCCTTTGCGGCAATTGTACAGAAGTTTGCGCGGTGAAAATTAATTTGCATGAATTACTATTAGAAAATCGTCATGAATCTGTAGAAGAAGGCATGACAACCTTTAATGAAAGAATGGCCTGGAAAATATGGAAAGCGGCCAGTCTGAGAAGAGGTTTGATGAATAAGGGTAGCGGCAGCCTGAAAACCAAACTGGTAAACAGCTTGTTCAAGGATTGGAAAAAGAACCGGAGCGACCTGGAATTTGCGCCAAAAACATTCAACCAGCAATGGCGTGAATTATTTAGTAAATAAAGTTTACGAATTATAAATTACTTTTAAATAGTCGGATATGCCGGCTATTTTATTTTGTATGATTGTATTGTATGCCGATACCACTACTGCGCGATTAGAATACACCTGTTCTTTTATTTTTAAAGAATTGATGGGTGTGGAATATTCGATCACTACTGATAATAAAGCATTCAGCAATCACAAGGGCGCTAAAATAAATTACAGCTTACTGCAAAGCCCTGATCAAAGCTTTCGAATTACCAGCGAAAAATTATTATTTGAAACAGGCATTCATCCGCAAAAAATAGATTGCTTTGAAGTAAATGGCTATAAGGCATTTTTCAAAACCGATCATGCAGATTTTCCATTCGATATTTTTGCTGCTTCTTTTTATTTGTTGACGCGATACGAAGAATACCTGCCATACAAAAAAGATATGTATGGAAGATATGCGCATGAAAATTCCCTTGCGTTCAAAGAAAACTTTTTGCAGCTACCCCTAATAAATATCTGGGTAGAAGGTCTTGCAAAAGCCCTGAGTCAGAAATATTCAGCGTTCAGCATTCAGCGTTCGGCATTCAGGTTTATCCCAACTTATGATATTGATATGGCGTATGCCTATAAGCATAAAGGATTTTTTAAAAATTTCGGCGGAATACTAAGGTCTTTTTTTTCATTTAATATAAAGAGGTTGATCGAAAGGGTTAAAGTTTTATTTGGAAAGAAAAAAGATCCGTTTGATACTTACGATGCACTAGATGCCTTGCATCAAAAATATCAATTACAACCTATTTACTTTTTTTTAGTGGCTAAACTAAAGGGGCGTTACGATAAAAATATTAATCCACGTAAAGAAGTGATGCGGCAACTAATATGTGATCACGAAAAAAAATACACGATCGGTATTCATCCCTCCTGGCAAAGCGGCGATGCGGTAATTTTATTGGCAAAGGAAAAAGAATACTTCGAAGAAACAACAGGCACAAGGGTTACCAATACAAGACAACATTATATCCGCTTTAATTTACCGGATGGATACAGAAGGCTGATCAATGCAGGATTTAAAAATGATTATTCCATGGGCTATGGCAGCATCAATGGTTTCAGGGCCTCGGTAGCCAGTTCTTTTTATTGGTACGACCTGGAAAAAGAAGAACAAACCAGTTTACGCGTTCATCCTTTTTGTTTTATGGAAGCCAACTCTTATTACGAACAAAAGCTTAAGGCTGAGGAAGCTTTTGATGAGCTAATGCACTATTATACTGTCTGCAAAAAAGTAAATGGCACATTAACAACGATCTGGCACAACCATATGATCGGAAGGGATAAAGCGTTTAGGGGTTGGGGTGAGGTGTATGAGCGGTTTTTACAAAAGATCAGTAGCTGATCTATTTGTATGTATCGCTTGCTTTTCAAGTTGCTTGCGAAACGCAAAAGGAGACTACCTTGTTTTCAGAAATGGCAATTTGATTTTTATAATAACTTAATAAGGTCAATGTTTCCAAAACAGTTGTATTTGTAAAATTTTTTTGTATAAAATCCTGGCCTGTCTCGTAATCACCGGTCCATTCGATTTTCGTTACATCAATAAATGTGTGTTGAAAATTATTAGTTATTAAGGAATCAATATTTTGCATATCGTCATTATACTTTTTCAATGCAATGTATAACTCATATCCTTTTGCTTCAGTATCGAATATTTTGCGAACGCCGTCTCTATCAATATTGTCATAAACTTCAGCTCCATTAGGCATTTGTACTTTTGCCTGCACTTTTACTTCAGATTTTAATGCTTCTATATAATTAGAGATACTATCAGAAATTTGTTCTGCTTGCATTGCTTTAGGTTGCCAGTTATTTTTCCAATAAGTAGTTTGCGCATCAGGTAAACTATCCATTTTTTTTAATAGGGATTTAGTCTGCGTTTGCAGATCATAAGTTGACATTACCAGGCTTCTATCCAAATTTTTTTCTATATCGAGGTTAAAGCCAGGATCAGACGAGCATGCAGAGATCGAAACAGTAATAATTGCGACAATGAGATAACTTATTGTTTTCATGATTATTGGGATTAGTTGAATTACTCAGTTGGTTTGTAATTCAGTAAATAGATCAATGATCCCACACCAACAAACAAGTGTGTTATTTCTACAGGCGCCATTTTAGTTATGGTTAATACGCCATCGTGTATCCCAAAAAGATCTACGGCTAATCCAAACGCATGCGTAGCAATATTTGTCATTAACACAACCATCACTGTAGCAAGGTTATTAATTTTCGCGAATAAAAAATTCATCAAACCAGTTCCGATAATTAAGCCACCCATTCCACGTAGTACTGAACCAGTGGTTGGCGAAAATTCCATACCAAGCGAATTGGCCGCTACTGCTGGAACAAAGAACATCATTCCGCCAAATATTAAAGCGCCAATACCAGAGATCATTAAAAAAGTAGAACGTTTCATAATTATATCTTTTTGTCATTCATAAAATTATATTCTGTCTTATTTCCATGAATATCATAATATAGCTGTGTACCATTTATTTTATCATTTTTATAAGGTGTCTGCCATTCTATATTATCCAAATTCTTTTTGTTAGGAGAGTCTTTAGAAAATTTATAATATATTTTTTGTATCCCGGATCTGCCGTCATTTGTATAAGGCGTTTCTGATTTTAATTCACCATCATCAAAATATTCTTTTGATATACCATACTTAGCGCCATAACTGTACGGTATCTCTGCTTTTAAAGTATCTGAAGGATAGTATTCTTTCGCAATGCCATGGATCTTGCTGCTATAATATGGAATGATCCAATCTATTCTTCCGTCTTGATAATATTGTTTTTGTATGCCTTCTATTTGATTGTTGTGAAAATTCGTTACCACTTTTAATACGCCGTTTGGAAAGTAACCTTTAGCGATACCCTCTCTTCTACCATTCACATAAGGTGTTTCTGCCAGCAATACATCTTCTGCGATCATATACCTTCTGACTATCCCATTTTCTCTACCCTTGTTGTAGATCACTAAACGATAATAGGTGGCGCTGTCTTTTGTCGTTTCTTTTAATGCGGTATTAAAATACTCGATCCATTTGCCTTCTTTTACAGAATCTACTATCTGGTTGGTTGCTTCGGCTTTATTGGTGAAATCTATTTGCGCGATGGCGGAGAAACTGATACAGCTAAATAGTATCAATGTTGTTGTGGTGATGATTCTGCTTTTCATTTTAGCTTGCAATTAGAAATCTAAGTTACTAATTATGTAGAATGTATAATATTGTTTGCAGAATTTCCGTTCTAATAATAAAACAAATAAAAGTATTTCAATTAGTTAGCTAGGCATATGCGTAAATATTTGGTATACTCGTCTATAAACTGATTTCGTTGCTTTTTATACTCTTTGATATCTTTAAAATTTCTGGTTGTGGCCGTGAGGGTATTAAAATCGAAATAAACGATTATTCCATTTCCGGGAAAGAAGGCGAATGATCCTATCGTGTGTCCTTGATCAAGATTAGAGCGACTTAATCCAAAAACTGAATATCCATTTAAATCAAGTTTAATCAGGTCTTTACTTTCCATTCCCGGCGAATTTTTATTTAAATATGTAAGATTATCAAGTATGTTTTTTTTATCAGTTTCATAAGAGCTATCATCTGACAGCTCAACCTTAAGGTTTACGAAGGGGGCATTATAGGAATTATAATATAAAACCCTGTAACCATCTATACGTGAGACTTTGGTTTCTCCGTTATAAGTAGTAACAGTCCAAAATTTATCACCATCATCAGGAAGTCTATCTGGACTTGCGGCAGTTAAATTACTAGCGGTTGTAAATGAAATATAGCAGTTATCAATATGATTTGTTTCTCTGCAGCCTAGGGATGAAAATGACAAGGCAATTATAAAAAAAAGCTTTAGTAGAGATTTCATGTATTTGGGATTCAATTGGATTTGTAAATTAAATGCTTTAATTATAAATGGCTTTCTTATACTGTAAATATAATGATTCAAGTTATACCGTACAAGTGAGCCGATAAATCAGAATTATCATAGTACAACGATGCTACACAAAGAACAAATGCTGCTAACCAAAATCACCACAAACCCATCTCAAAACACCATTAAAAAATAAAAGCTTACCTTTGTCATCCACTCTTGATATTGTCCTTTCAGGATATAATTTACGGCAGGTTGTAAGCCGTTGTGGTACTTAATAATATTTCCACGCTGATTTAGAAAATGCAACGTCTCTCCAGCCAACAGTCATAAAATATATATAATGACATTTAATGAATTAGATCTGATCGATCCAATCCTCAAAGCCGTAAAGGAAGAAGGATACACAACTCCCACACCCATACAGCAACAATCTATTCCAATAGTATTGCAGCACAAAGATCTATTGGGTTGTGCACAAACCGGTACCGGTAAAACAGCGGCATTCGCTATACCCGTACTACAGATCCTGGCAGAACAAAAACAAGCAGGGCCTAAAAAAATACATGCCTTAATACTAACGCCTACGCGTGAGCTGGCCATTCAAATTGGCGAAAGCTTTGCTGCTTATGGTAAATACACGGGCCTTAAACACACCGTGATCTTCGGTGGTGTTTCTCAAATGCACCAGGCAAATGCTATCCGTGCAGGTATCGATATTTTAATTGCTACACCGGGCAGATTGCTTGACTTAATCAGTCAGGGAATTGTAGGTTTAGCGCAAATAAAAATATTTGTACTGGATGAAGCAGACCGTATGCTTGACATGGGTTTTATCCATGATGTAAAAAGAGTGATCACCAAATTGCCTCAAAAAAGGCAAACGCTTTTTTTCTCTGCTACGATGCCTCCTGAAATTCAGACATTGGCAAATGTATTGTTGACCAATCCTTCTAAAGTAGAAGTTACGCCTCCGTCTTCTACGGTAGATATGATCGACCAGACCTTGTTTTATGTTGATAAAGCAAATAAAGCTTCTTTATTGTTTTACCTGATAGAACAAAAGAAAATGCAGACCGTGTTAGTGTTCACAAGAACAAAACATGGCGCTGATAAAGTAGTGATCATGCTGAACAAGCACGGCATACATGCTGCTGCGATACATGGCAACAAATCTCAGAATGCACGTCAGAATGCGTTAAACAATTTCAAGAACGGCACTATTAAAGTTTTAGTAGCGACTGATATTGCAGCAAGAGGAATTGATATTGACGAATTACGTTATGTGATCAATTACGAATTGCCGGATGTTCCGGAAACTTATGTTCACCGTATTGGCCGTACCGGCCGTGCGGGTTTAAGTGGAGAAGCCATGTCTTTCTGCGAAGCGGAAGAAAAAGAAATGCTGCGCGATATTCAAAAAGTGATCGGTAAACCAATCCCTGTTTTTGACGCGCATCCTTACCCGATGCAGATCATGACCGCGCCACCAATGGTGCGTGGCGGTGGCGGCGGAAAACCTGCTTTCAAAAAGAGAAGCTTCGGCGGCGGTTCTGACAGGGGCCATAATCCAAGAAGCGGACAAGGCTCACCTCAACGCAGCTATAACAGGTAATAATTTTGTTAAAATATGAACCGGAGTTTTGCTCCGGTTTTTTTATACCCGCTACTGTCGTGAACTATACTGAATGATAGTGGTATACAAAAGTATAGTACTATCATTTGTATAGCAAATATGTTTAAGTTTGCGTATTCAAATAATAAAAACCACATACAATGAACTTAATAGAATTGATGAACTGGCGCTATGCCACCAAAAAGTACACTGACAAAAAAGTGCCGCAGGAAAAAGTAGACAAAATATTGGAAGCGATCCGTTTAACACCAACATCAGCAGGCTTACAGGCTTTCACAGTATTGGTTGTTGAAAATGAAGAACTGAAAAAGAAGATACAACCTATAGCTAACAATCAACCACAGATAGTAGACGCGTCTCACTTATTGATCTTTGCTACCTGGGAAAAAGTTACGCCGGATCATTTAACCGAATACATGCATTTAATTGCAAGTGAAAGAGAAATGCCGATAGAATCTTTGGATGCTTTTAAAGCAAACCTAACAGGCGCCATCAGCAGGCCGCATGATGCGGTATACGAATGGTTATCGCGCCAGCCATACATTGCATTAGGCACAGCCATTATTGCTGCTGCAGAACAGGAAGTTGATGCTACACCAATGGAAGGGTTTAATGCGGCAGGTTTAGACGAATTATTAAACTTAAAAGAAAAGGGTTTAAGAAGCGTTGCCATATTAGCATTAGGCTATCGTGATGCAGCAAACGATTATATGGTGAATGCAAAAAAAGTACGGAAGCCTAAAGAACAAATGTTTATTGAGTATAAATAAAAGTAAAAAGGTAAAAGGCAAAACCAAAAAGTTAAAGAGTCCGGTAATTGCCGGGCTCTTTTATATTATTTTATCAACGGCAGCAATTGCTTTTTGCAATCGTTCTTCATAAGTCCCACTGATATCGATCCAGGGCACATCCTGGTTTACCATGGCATCTTTATAAATATGGTATAGTTTTTCTCTTGATTCCAGATCGGGGTATTCGCGGAGTTCATCTTTTACCCAGGGTAGATCAACATTACAAAATAAATACAGGTCGTATTTTCTTTCTACAATTTGATTCAAAATAAAATTGTGGCACTTTTCAAAAACAAATTCGCACCAAACTTTCATTACATACATGTCGGTATCAATAAAAAGAATGGCTGATCGCTGATTGCTGATCGCTGATTTTTCGTCTTCAAGTGCAAGCTGTCCTTTAGCAATGGTTAACAAAGTATCAAAAGTATACTCGGTCCCGTTTGCCAATAAATATTCGCGTGCGTATTCTCTTACCCAATCAGTCTGATAATGAGCAGCCAGCTGCTCACACAAAGTGCTTTTTCCGGTACTTTCGGGGCCTATGACCACAATTTTTTTTGGTAACATTCGTTTTATTCTTTTCTGCAGATCACATTAATAGCGGTCAATTTATAACATTATCGCGATATTGTTTTACAGATATAAACAATGAACTATATTAGCAAAAAATTAAAAGGAATATGAAAAGAAAGGTGCTTAGTCTGTTGGTCATGATTATTTTTTACCTATATGAAGGCGTTAGGCACTTTTTGTATCCGCATTCTTATTTTAATATCATTCCGCCATATATCCCGATGCATTCGGTTATTAATTACATGGCCGGCGTTGCTGAAATAGTATTTGCTTTATTACTGATCTTTCCTCAAACACGTAAAGTGGGTGCAACAGGGATCATGGTAATGCTGATCGTTTATATTCCCACGCATATTTATATGATAGAAATGAATCCCAGCGCATGGCAATTATGGGCAAGATTATTTGTGGGACAACCATTTTTAATACTTTGGGCATGGTGGCACAGGGAAGATAGAGAAAATCCAAAAGGCATCCTGGTATAGATGCCTTTTAAAAATATTTTTTATGTTAATCTCCCTTCGGGGAGATTTTTTTTATTCTGCTTCTGCTACGACTTCTTTTACTTCAGGTATCATTCTCTTCATCATTCCTTCAATACCAGCTTTTAAGGTGATCATTGAGGATGGGCAGCCACTGCAGCTTCCCTGTAACATCAAATTCACCTTGCCATCTTCATAACTTTTAAATTGAATTGCGCCGCCATCCATTTCAACTGCAGGTTTTACATAGCTTTCTAATAATTCTTTGATACGTTTTACCACATCGTCATCATCAGCGCTTACTTCATTACTGCTTTCTGATTTCATGGTTGCTACTTCTTCTTCATTCACCACAGGTTTACCTTCTTCCAAATATTCTTTTAAAAATTGTTTGATCGTTGGTATGATATCATCCCAGTCACCGGTTTCACCGGTCTTGGTCAACGTAATAAAATTACTTGCGATGAATACCGATTTGATGAACGGGAACGTAAACAATTCCTGCGCCAGCAAAGAAGGCTTCGCGCTGGCTTCATCCGGAAAATCGATGCTTTTCCCAGGGTATAATAATTTATTCGCCACAAACTTCATTGTTTCCGGGTTGGGCGTCATCTCTGTGTAGATACTTATAACGGTGCTTCCTGTCTTTATCATATACTTTAATTCTTGTGTTATAAAGGTACAAATTCTCCAGCTATAAAGGGCCAATTGCAGAGCCGAAAGGCTGTTTCAGCGCAATTATTTCCTATCTCGAAAATATGGTTTTTGTTATTCTATCGTAATCAGCGCTTTAAAAAGCATGGTTTTCAGGCTATTTTTTGTAATATTACAATACATTAATTGCCGCTATCATGAGTCTACGATACCTTAAGCTGATCACTATATTTTGTTGTTTTTATACTGTAACTGATGCCCAGACGGGGCAGATGGTTGCCAGGGGGCATAGAGCAACGCCTCAAACAGTGGAGAAACCCTCCACTTTATATTATATACCCCAATTCGCCGGCAGGTGGCAGGAGGTAAAGCGGCTAGACCCTAACAAAAAGCAGGTTGCTTTTATGGATACTTCCCTGCTTCACTTTAATGATGACGGAACGGTTGAGACAAGAAAAACAACTGATGATAAAATGGACCTGCGGATGATAGAAAAAGCATCAATTGATGATGAAAATACATTGATGACCGCAGACCAGGATTATACCGCTTTATCGGTTACAAAAGACGCGATCATTTTAAAAGACCAGGATGATTCTGTCCACTACTTTAAAAAGGTAAAAATGTTTGCTTATGAATTAGCAGATGGATATGGACCTTCGAAAACTACTGCAACCACTACTAAAACAACAGTGGGTAAAATATCTTTAGCTAATTTTATGGGTAACTGGACGGTGTATAAAAGAGAAGCCAAACCAGGTTTTATAACACCCTCTTCGATCGTATTAAAATACCTTAACCTTACAAAAAAAGTAGATTGCCAGACTGCTACTGGAACCGCAACTATTTACCAGGGAGAAGTATCACAGGAAGTTCCTTGCACAGCCACTATTGACGGCAAGAATATAAAAATAACAACAGCAACTGTTACTTATGATCTTCCCGTTAAAGTTGCTGATGGTAAAGAGCTTGATTTTGGCACGAGTGAAATGATGTATTATCTAAAACAATTATAGTAAGCAATTTGGCTAAAGCCTATATCGTCTATATATAATTAACCCCCGATTTAAGTCGGGGGTTATAGGTTAAGTTATTATTAAAGGGCTTTAGCCCAATTCCAATTTATTATTCTACAATTCTTAGCTTGGCATAATTCAGCATGATCTTTTTTTCTCCGTTCTGATCAAATTGCACAGTGGCAATTGGATTATGTGCAGCGCCTTCCATTTTAGTCACTTCTCCGAAACCAAATTTCTGGTGCTCTACTTTTTGGCCCGCCTGTAAATTACTGGTATCGCTAGCTGCAAAATCTGCAGAAGGTACATGCTCTTTTGTTTGTGGTCTTGGTGCAGAAGTTATGTATGCAGGCTTTGCAGATGTATCACGTGTTGTTGCAGCTGCCTTATCGCCACGGCTCCATAATGGATTACCGTTTCCATATTGACGGTTAGCCGTGTTCTGGTTGTTTATGCCACCACCGGCAAAACTTTTATCAATATACTGTGCAGGCATTTCTTCAATAAAACGGCTGGGCTCATTTTGTTGTAACTGACCGAAACGGTAACGCGCACTTGCATATGTTAACCACAAATTTTTCTTGGCCCTTGTGATGGCAACATAAAACAAACGGCGTTCTTCTTCCAGCTCTTCCCTTGTATTAATGCTCATTGCATTAGGAAATAATGTTTCTTCCAATCCACCAACAAATACGCAATTAAATTCTAATCCTTTCGCGGCATGGATCGTCATTAGCTTTACACTATCTGCCTCATCTTTATTATTATCTGCGTCTGTTAATAAGGTGATCTGTTGTAAGTAAGTGCCTAATCCTTTATCACCAACTTCACCGTCTTCTTCATTCATCGGCGTTTCGGTAAATTCTTTGATGGAGTTCAATAATTCCTGTGTGTTTTCGTAGCGTGCTAAACCTTCCGTTGTTTTATCGTTAAATAGTTCTTTAACAAGATTGGTGCTTTTGCCCACGATCACGGCAAGGTCGTAGGCATTTTTTTTCTGCAATTCACTTTGAAACATTTTGATCATGGTAACAAAGTTCTCGATGGCTTCTAATGTACCTCCTTTGTAACCTGCTGTGCGCGCCTGTTCCAACACTTCCCACAAGGTGATATTATTTTCGTTTGCAGCTAATATCGCTCTGTCTAAGCTTGTTTTACCAATACCGCGGGTGGGATAATTGATGATGCGTTTTAGCGCTTCTTCATCTCTTGTATTTACGATCACGCGCAGGTAAGCAACATAGTCTTTGATTTCTTTGCGTTGATAGAAGGATAAGCCGCCATAAATTTTATAGGGGATATTCATTCGGCGCAGGCTTTCTTCATACGCCCGGCTTTGTGCGTTGGTGCGGTATAAGATAGCAAACTCGCTATTCATAAAATGATTGCGCAGCTTTTGTTCTTTTATGGTGTCTGCAACATATTTACCTTCTTCGTTATCGGTAGATGTTCTTACCAATCTTATTTTTTCGCCATCTGCTTTATCGGTCCACAGTTTTTTTGGTAATTGATTTTTATTTTTATCGATTATCTCATTGGCTACTTTGATGATGCTGTTGGTGCTGCGATAATTTTGCTCCAGCTTCACTACTTTCACATCATCGTAATCTCTTTGAAACTGTAAAATGTTTTCGATCGTTGCGCCGCGGAAACTATAAATACTTTGTGCATCATCGCCCACTACACAAACATTTTCGTGCATAGCGCCTAATAATTTTATTATTTCATACTGAGACGTGTTGGTATCCTGGTACTCATCAATTAAAATGTATTTGAATTTTTTCTGGTATTTAGATAATGCTTCCGGAAAATTTTTCAGCAAGATGTACATCTTGAAAAGAAGGTCATCAAAATCCATCGCACCATTCTTAAAACAACGCTTGGCATAAGCATCATATATCTGTCCGATCAATGGCCTGTTAGCGCGTGCATCTTCCTGTTGTAATCCTTTATCATTTAGATATTCTGCCGGGCCGATCAAACTATTTTTTGCAGAAGAAATTCTGTTGTAAACAATATTCGGTTTGTACTGTTTATCATCCAGGTTCAATTCATTGATAACAGTTTTGATAACGCTTTTGGCATCATCCGTATCATAAATAGTAAAATTGTTTGGATAACCAAGCTTGTTGGCTTCGCCACGAAGTATTCTTGCAAATACGCTGTGGAAGGTACCGATGTATAAATTTCTTGCTTCTGTATTGCCTAATGTTCTTTCAATTCTTTCCTTCATTTCTGCTGCCGCCTTGTTGGTAAAAGTTAGCGCCAGGATATTAAAAGCATCAATTTTATGTTCGCCCATCAGGTGAGCAATGCGTGTGGTCAATACTTTTGTTTTACCGCTTCCTGCACCTGCCACGATCATGATCGGACCGTCTTTATGTAGTACGGCTTCCCGCTGCGGCTCGTTTAATTCTTCTAAATATTTCATAAGCAGTAAAGTTACGAAAAACCCCCAACCCCCTGAAGGGGGCTTTGATAAAGTTTACTATAAGGTTGGTAAAATAAATGAGACCTACAGTCGGCCGAGCCACAAAGCGCCACCAACACTATTAGCCATCGCGCCTGTTACAGAAGAAAGTACTGTGGTTTCTTCTCTCCAACGGAGGGTACCTAGCAATGCCATAACCAGCGCTTCTTTATATTGTACCAATCTTTCGTCAGGTACAATGACCTCGATTCCTTTTTCGGCTAATATCGTTTTTAATCTTTCGATCAAAAATGTATTCAATGCACCACCACCCGTAACGAATAATTTTGCGTTGGATAAAGTCACTTCGGTAAAGAGTGCATTTTTTATTTGCAGGGCAATATGTTCCACATAAGTGCACAAAGCATCTTTCGTAGTCAGGTTAGCTTTTTTAATTAGCGGGTAAACAGTATCAACCCCAAAACTATTGGCCAAAGATTTTGGAAAAGGTTGCTGATAATAAGGCAATGCATTTAATTGTTGTAGTAAAGTTTCATTTACTTTTCCTGATGCTGCTATTTTTCCGCTTTCATCATGCTCCATATTCATTTCTTCTGCCAGCATATTTAATATGCGGTTAGCCGGACAAACATCAAAAGCAATATATTTTTCTCCGTTGTTGACAGAAATATTGGCGATGCCGCCGATATTTAAAAAATATGCATAGCCGCCGAATAATAATTTTTGTCCGATTGGTACTATCGGTGCACCTTGTCCGCCGAAGGCGACATCTAAAGAGCGCAGGTCGCTTACCACCGGTAATTGCGTTTCAGCAGCAATAGCAGCGCCATCACCAATTTGTGCTGTCATTTTTTGTTTGGGAAGATGAAAAGTAGTGTGGCCGTGCGATGCGATCAGGTCTACTTTGTGCTGCAAACCATTTTCATTGATAAAATGATTTATTTTTTCCCCGATAAAATGCCCGTAACGGGTATGTAATAATTGATAGTCTAAACCTGACAAATGAATAGCGTTGGTTAATTGTTGTTTCCATTCGGGAGAATAGTCAACGCATTCTGCCGCTAATATTTCATACCCCCATTTGCCACCGGCTTCGTGTAAATGCACATAAGCAATATCCAATCCATCAACAGAGCTGCCGCTCATGATACCAATTACTTTGTAAACCATATATATTATTGAGATAGCAAATATAGAATCATTTAAACCTTGAACTAACGATCAGCTCTTTATTATCTTTTGAATAGGTATAAAATCCTTCACCGGTTTTAACACCTAATTTTTTTTCGGCTACCATATTTATTAAAAGGGCTGCAGGTGTGTATTTAATATTATCGAATCCATCGTGCAAGACAAACATAATATTGAGGCACACATCTAACCCAATAAAATCGGCTAATTGCAGTGGTCCCATTGGGTGTGACATGCCGAGTTTCATGATCGTATCGATTTCTTCAACTCCGGCAACGCCTTCTTCCAGAGAAAGAATAGCTTCGTTGATCATCGGCATTAAAATACGGTTGGCAATAAAGCCGGGATAATCATTTACAACGCAAGGGATTTTATCCAGCTGTTTGCTTAATGCAACGATCGTATCAACAACTCCTTTGTTTGTCTCGCTACTTTTAATAATCTCTACCAGTTTCATCACCGGAACAGGATTCATAAAATGCATGCCGATCACTAATTCAGGTCTTTTGGTAGCTGCGGCAATTTTTGTAATGGAAATGGAAGATGTGTTGGTTGCTAAAATACACCCTGCCGGTGCGGCTTCATCAAGCTGTTTAAATATTTTTAATTTCAGCGCTAGATTTTCTGTAGCTGCTTCCACTACCAGGTAAGCATCTTTAACACCTGCGGCAATATCGTTTACCAACTCTATATTGTTTAGGGTTGATGCTTTTTCCGCTTCCGTGATAAGCTGCTTGCTAATTTGCCTGTCGAGGTTTTTTGTAATGGTAGATAAGGCTTTTGCTAATTGATCAGCATTCACATCTATCAAACTCACTTTAAAATCATTTTGTGCAAATACATGCGCAATGCCATTACCCATGGTACCTGCGCCGATCACTGCAATATTTTTTTGTGCCATTACTGAATACTTGTTTGTATAAAAATAAGAAACCCGGTCAATATAACCGGGCTTCCCTTTTCAATAGCAAAATATTTTAACGGCGGCCGTGTCCGAAACCACCTCTATTGCCACCACCATAATATCCGCCTCTTGCAAAACCTCTGTCGTACCCGCCTCTTCCATAATTTCTGTAAGCAACAGCCGGTTGTGAGCGAAAGCCGTAGTTATGTGCATAATACCCTCTGTGAATATTGTTATCTAACCAAACTTGCGGCCCCCTGTGGTAAACCATAAATCTTGGCAAACCACCGATCCTGATGTTCCATGGTAAAACATTTACAGTTAACCAGGCAGCACCATTGTTGTAGATATAATTGTCGCAAACGGGATTATAGTACACATTAGCATCAGGGTAGTAGTAATAACCTTGTGGTTGATTGCTATACTGTTGTTGTGCAGGCTGATTTGGTTGTGTATATTGATCCTGGTAAGCTGTTTGTGGTTGATCGTACCCAACATTATTATTATCGTAAGATTGCGCACTAACAGCAGTAAGTGACCCAAAAACTATGGCAGCACTTAATATCATTTTTGTAGTAAAGTTTTTCATTTTTTGTAAGTTTTGTTACGCTTATATAGAATGAAAAAGGGTTTACTTGTTTACTAATGAAATGTTAAAGCCTTTGAGATCTATTTACCCGCATCCGTCAAAAAATCTTTAACGCCCAGCACAATTTTATCTGCCATTTTTTGCTGAAATCCTTCGTCTAAAATTTTTGCTTCTTCATCTGGGTTGCTGAGGAAAAGTGTTTCAACCAAGGCATTGGGATATTCGGTAGGACTGTTCAACATAAAATTAAAAGAACCGGTGTTGCCATATTCTTTTAAGCCAAGCTCTAGAATGCGTTTATAAATATCCAGGCTCAGGTTACGAAAACCCGGATACCTGTAATAGGTACTCACACCACCTGTAGCCAACGGATCATCAGACGAGTTCAGGTGTATGCTCAATAACAGATCAGGCATGCTATCCCTATAAAAAGTTACCCTATCAAGATTATCTACAAATTTTTCTGTTGTTCTGGTCATGATCACTTTTGCGCCCAGTGCTGTTAATGTTTTTTGCAGCTTCAAGGCAATGGCCAATGTAATATCTTTTTCGTACACACCTGTTGCACCAACAGCGCCGTTATTAGTACCACCGTGTCCGGCATCTATAGCGATGGTTAAATTTTTCAGCGCTAAGCTTTCCGGCTGGTGCTTTATTTTTATGATGAGATTAGTACCGCTATAATAAAGCTGGTAACCCCATTGTTGCGCATGGTTTAATGTAATTGTTATGCGAAAGATACCATCTGCGATCTGCTCGTAAGAAATGTTTTTAATTTCCTTAGCGCTTTGCAACTGTGTTATCCAATTCGTATTATTAGTGGCGCCAAAAATATCCACCACGATTTTTGAAGGATCTGCTAATTGAAAAGACTGATAAGGCAATCTTGTAAACAGGCCAACTTTTACATAATCAAAATGCTCATCGCCCGATACATACATTTTATCTGTAAGCGATTGTGGTGTTGGTGTTCCGGGCGGCAGTAAAGTAACAAGATTGTCGGGAATATATGCCGTGCGTGAGCTTGCTAACTGAACTTTATAATGTGAGCCAACTTTTCCTATTACTTTCAATTGTATCAAACTATCGATATAACCGATCTTGGCGCCGCCTAACCTATCATCGCCTAATCCATATTCAAGATGCGCCAGTCTTCCTTTTGTAAGGGCTACATCAGAATCGGATGCTGTTAAAATGGAGAAACTATTTTTGGTTTCTTTGGTGATCTTTTTTCCTCTCTTATCAACTATCGTAACAGGAATTTTGGTTGGAGAAAAACTATCGGATTCACTCACCACATATTCACCTTGATAAATACCCGGTATTCCTTTGGTTTGACTTACCGGCATTTCATATAATTCAAGATTATCCCATGCAATTACTTTACAGTTAGGCAATGCCTTTACACGAAAATCTATTTTATCGCCTGTCTGTAAAATAAGGTCGCCCTCAGGAAAAGTTTCTATGCTTTCTATCCCTAATACTTTTACGGTGTCGGCAGGTTTAGGCAGCGTATAATTGTAGCGTATACTTTTAGTAAATACAAATCCATGCTCATCGGCGGCAGTCATCGTAAATGTTGTATCGCCCGGTAATAAATTTACTTCGTCAACAAAGGCGCCTGTTGAATAAACTTTTATTGGTTGTTGATTAATAACAAGCATACATTTTTTGCAAGTACTGCCAATAATATTTTGCCTGGCTGATCTTGCGCTGTTGCTTTCTTTAAAAGGTTGCACCAGGCGAATGAATATCTTACTGGAATCCTGGCTGTATGCCTTGCAACAAAATAAAAAAATTAAACAAGTTATAAGTACGCGCATAAGTAATAATAAAATTCAGGTTACTATAAAAGTATCACAATTATCTCATCAATCAGAGATTATGCCAATACTAGTTCTGCTTGCTTTTTATATTTATATTTGATTTTGCATTGTAAACAAAATCAACAGTCGTAGTAATAGCGATATAGTCTGCCATGAACAACGGAAAATTTGTGATATCGCTCGATTTCGAATTGTTTTGGGGAGTGAGGGATGTTAGGTCGATCAAGAGCTATGGCGATAATATCCTTGGCGTTTATGCTGCCATTCCAAAATTGCTGGAGCTGTTTGAAGAATATGGCATCACTGCAACTTTCTCAACGGTAGGCTTTCTTTTTTTTGAAAATAAAACGGTGTTACTGCAAAATCTGCCGGCTTCAATTCCTCAATACGATGATCAGCGTTTATCGCCTTATGCAGCTATCAATTCGATCGGCGATGATCTTACGACAGACAAATATTATTTTGCGCCTGAATTAATAAAGCTGATACAAAAATACCCGGCACAAGAGATCGGCACACATACTTTCTCTCATTATTATTGTTTGGAAAAAGGACAAACCACCGATAATTTTATAGCAGATATAACCGCTGCAAAAAAAGTAGCAATGAGTTATGGTATTACGATCGAGTCGCTGGTGTTTCCAAGAAATCAATTCAACGGTGATTATTTAGAAGCGGGTAAAAATTTAGGGATACTGTGCATACGTGGTAATGAAAGATCCTGGCTATACGAAGCAAGAGGCCGCGATAAAGAAAGTTTGGTAAGAAGGGCCATACGTTTGGCAGATGCGTATATTAATATTTCAGGACATAATTGTTACACTGATGAGGAGTTGAGAATTGATGGACTGACTAATATTCCCGCCAGTCGTTTTTTGCGGCCCTTCTCCAAAAAGCTAGCCTTATTAGACTCGTTAAAATTAAAGCGGATAAAAAAAGGGATGACAATTGCCGCTAAAAATAATATGACCTATCATTTATGGTGGCATCCGCATAATTTTGGGATCGATCAAAAAGAGAATTTTATATTTTTAGAAAAGATACTGATGCATTATCAACAACTCAACAAAGCGTATGGCTTTCAAAGCTATACCATGTCCGGCTTGTCTAAATTAGTTAATCCAAAATAAGATGGGCGCTGAATTCACGATAGAAAAGATTATAAAAAAAGACCTGCCCGAGATCAGTGCCCTGGCTTTAAATAATGGCGGCAATCAAAGGCTCACAGAAACGTATATTGAAAACTGGTATTTAAATAATCCATCCAATTCTGTATCGCTTTGTAAAGTAGTTAACAATAAAGGTGCTATTGAAGGGTATGCAACAACCAATAATTTTATGTTTACTATCGAAGGCAAACCTTCGCTGGTTGCTATGCCGCAGAATGTTTTAACTTCTTTAAAAGTAAGAGGCAAAGGCTTGTTCAATAAATTATACTTCAAAACCGAATCAGATAATTTAGAAGAGAATAAGGTGGATTGTTTTTTAACCTTCACCAATAAATTAAGTACGCCGATATTTTTAAATAAATTCGCTTACGAAAAAGGTCTTTGCCCTGCTATACTATTCACTCCTTTTAATTTCTTTGATCTTCTTTCATCCTATCAATTCAAGCGATTGACAGCTATTGATCAAATGGTATTCTCTTCTATTTATTCGTTTGATAATGCCATACAAAAAGACGAAGCCTATTTTAAATGGAGGTACAAATTGTATACAGCCAAAGAACTTCATTTGGTCGAAATAAAAGAAAAGAGCATTATTATCGGATACGCTTTTTTAAAGGCCACACAAAAAAAAGGGATACCCTATTTGTTTTTGATGGATATTATTGCTGAAAAGAAAGACAATATTGCTGTTGTTATCGAAGCCTGTTTTACCTACTCAAGTAAACAGTTTTTTAGCGGTGTGGTCATGTTTGATGGTGCATTTGATATCAAAAAACGAACAGCCAGGATAAGGCTGCAAAACAGGCTTAATTTTTTGGTAAAAGGCAAAACACCCGCGCTTACGGCTCATTTAAGCCAGGTAAATTTTAACTTCTTTTTTGGCGACCTGGATATTGTTTAGCCGTAATGGTAACGGCAAATATGTGCTAACTTTGCATTGTGAATGATCAACCAATCATATTATTTGATGGTGTTTGTAATCTCTGCAGCGGAGCTGTTCAGTTTGTGATAAAACATGATCCCACAAGCAATTTTTTATTTGCTTCTTTACAAAGTCCTGCCGGCCAAAAATTATTACAGCAATTCGATATTCCTGCTGATAGTTTCAATTCATTTGTTTTACTGCAAAACAATATTGCCTATACACAATCGACAGCTGCGTTAAAAGTAGCCAAGCAATTAAATGGCGGCTGGAAATTATTATATGGCTTCATTATTGTACCGCCATTTATTCGTGATGCAGTGTATAGGCTAATCTCAAACAACCGCTATAAATGGTTCGGAAAGCTTGATGAATGTATGTTGCCAACACCTGCGTTACAAGCCAGGTTTTTATAATACTATTGATATGAAAAATAAAAAAACATTAGTGATCGGCGCTTCAGAAAATCCTGAAAGGTATAGCCATCTTGCAGTGCAGAAATTAGTAGCGCACCAGCAACCTGTAGTAGCATTAGGCAGTAAAAAAGGGAGCATTGATGCCGTGCCGATCGAAACAGAAAGAAAACAGTGGGACGATATCGATACGGTAACATTGTACCTAAATCCTGCTATTCAAAAAGATTACTATCAGTACATTCTTTCTCTTCATCCAAAACGCATCATATTTAATCCGGGAACAGAGAATGAAGAGCTTTATGAGCTGGCCAAACAAAATGGTATTGAAGCCAAAGAAGCCTGTACATTAGTTATGCTGAGTACGGGGCAGTATTAGAAATAATAATTTTGTAACATTTTCTCTTGGTAAAATTGATTGGACGCATTTGTTTTCTTCGTAACTTTAGAAAACCCCATTTATATGCTTTGGAGAAAATTCAATGGAGATCCCCTCCAGCTTCCCATTAAAGAAGCAGTAGAACAGGCTATTATTCGAGAAACAAAAGCCGGTAATCATTTAAAGGTTTGTATTGGAACCGACAGCCAGGTAAAAGGCAAAGAAACAGAGTTCGCAACTGTTATTGTTTTTTTACGTGAAGGCCGCGGCGGCTTCATGTTCATGCACAACGAAAAAACATTGTTGAAGTATGGCATTAAAGAACGTATGTTGGTAGAAGTAGCTAAAAGCATTGAAATTGCTTATGAGCTATGCAACCTGTTTACATTGTACAATGTAGATATGGAAGTACATGCCGACATTAACACCAATCCGCAATTCAAAAGCAATGAGGCTTTGCGCGAGGCAATGGGTTACATACTGGGTATGGGCTTTGCCTTTAAAGCTAAGCCGGAAGCTTTCGCCAGCAGCAGCTGTGCCAATAAGATCGTTAATTAATGAATAATTAGTTAATGGATAATGGATAAATGGGTCAAACTATTTGTCTCAGTGATCTAACCCCCTAACTATTCTCTTGCTAATTTTCAATTAGCCAATTATCCAGTATCAATTATTCCGCGTTTTTTTCTGCTATCAGGTCAAGTATCTTATCTTTTCCTAGTTTTTTAGTTGCACTGGATACAAAATGCTGTGGCAAGAACTGCCATGTTTTTTTTAGCGTATTTAAAAAAGATTTCACGTTTTTAGCAACGATAGCCTGCGTTTCTTTATCTGCTTTGGTAAACACCAATGCAAAAGGAACCTGCCATTTATCTAACTGGTTTAAAAAATCTAAGTCAAGTTTTTGAGGAGAATGACGGGAATCGATCAATACAAATACCATGGTGAGGTTGGCCCTTTTTCTTAAATAATTTTCGATCATTTGCTCCCAACGACGACGGGCTGTCTGACTCACTTTTGCAAATCCATACCCGGGTAAATCGACAAGGTACCATTCATGATTAATGATAAAATGATTGATCATTTGTGTTTTGCCCGGAGCAGCAGAAGTTTTAGCCAGTTTTTCGTTGGTACACAGCATATTGATCAACGAAGATTTACCCACATTACTTCTACCGATAAATGCGTATTCTTTTTTATCCGGATCGGGACAAAGCTCAAAATTCGGACTACTAATAATATACTTGGCTGACTTGATCTGCATTCCGCAAAGATACCAGTAGAAATCCCAAATTCCAGTATCCAAAAAACAAGGTTAGTATTGTTTAGGTTTTGTTATTTGTTTTTTTTGGATTTTGGATATTGCACATTGTTTTTTGTTTACATGTATCTTTGCCATAATGACTCAGTTTGCACACGACAATGTGGTTCCATATAAAGACTCTGAACAGGGCAAAAAGCAACAGGTTGCGGCGATGTTCGATGATATTGCAGTACGCTACGATTTTTTGAACCGTTTTTTAAGTGCCGGAATAGATATAACCTGGAGGAAAAAAGCCTTGCGTGAATTAATGGCGCTACACCCAAAAAAAATATTGGATGTAGCTACCGGTACAGCAGATGTGGCCATCATGGCATCTGATATATTGAAACCGGAGAAGATCACAGGCATAGATATCAGCGATGGCATGTTGGAGATCGGCAGAAATAAAATAGCCAAACTCCACCTGGATAATAAAATAGAATTGTTGAATGGAGATAGTGCCTCAATACCTTTTGCTGATAATAGTTTTGACGCGGTAACGGTTGCGTTCGGTGTGCGTAATTTCGAATATTTAGAGCGCGGTTTAAACGAAATAAAAAGAGTGTTAAAGCCAGGTGGAAAATTAGTGGTGTTAGAATTTAGCAAACCAAAAGTAGCAGCCGTAAAATGGCTCTACAATTTATATATGAAGATAGTTGCACCTAATATGGGTAAGTTATTTTCTAAAAATGCCGATGCTTATAAATACCTGGATGAATCAATTAAAAAATTCCCCGAAGGAAAAAATTTTATCAATATCCTTGATCAAACAGGTTACTCGAAAACTTATTATAAACCCCTGAGTTTAGGAATATGCAGCATCTATTGCGGAGAAAAATAATATACATCAGCATCATGCTGCTCATCCCCTTTGTGGGGTTTTCTCAGTTGCGGTATACACCCAACCAGGAAGACCATGATGATAAATCGATACGTTTTGGAATAAATTTTGGGTATAACCAATCACATTTTAATTTTTCACACTCACAACAATTTCTTAACCAGCTTTCGCCACCGAATGCTTCTACTGATAGTGTATTGGATATTGAAAGTGTGAACAGTGTAGGATTAAATCTTGCGTGGTTGGTTAATTTTAATATTAGTCCGCATTTTAATGTTCGTACATTTCCCATCGACCTTACTTTTTCTGAAAGGGTTTTTGAATACACGTTAACGGCAAACAGGGAAGTAGGCGAAACGCAGGTGATGGATAAAAGGATACAATCCATCGTGCTAAGTCTGCCCATTGACCTGGAATTTTGTAGCGACCGTATTGGCAACTTTAAAGTGTATACCATTGGTGGTGTGAGAGCGGATTATGACCTTACTTCTAATAGCGGAGATGTAAATAATGGCGAAACAGTAAGCTTAAAGAAATTCAATTATAGCGTTGAAGGTGGTGTCGGGTTTCATTTGTACTTTCCGTACTTCGTTTTATCACCTGAGCTAAAATTAGATTGGGGACTATCTAATTTACAACAGCTGAATTCATACACCAAATACTCCAATAACATCGATAGGATCAATTCAAGAATGATGACATTCTCTTTAACGGTGGAATAGAAATATGTGCGATTGTATTTCGTTCTATTATTATACTTTTTTACATCGTCGTCGTATATCAAACATTGCATTAATAATCATACATACGCTTGCAGATATTCCATCTAACACCCAACGTAAACATAGTTGTATTGCTGCTGTTCTCGGGTTCATTGGCAATTTTATAATCTCTTGCCTGTGCTAATCCTTCAAAAAATAAATTCTCTCTTATTTCATAAGATACCATCAGCGAGGAATTTAAGCAGGTAGCTTTTCTGCCACTGCCAACCCAGTATCCTCCATCGCCTTTACGATCATTATAATTTCGTAAAGGATCGCCGCCATATGATCTTCCATCAAGACTATCCAAGCCCTGGAAATAATAAATTGCTTTTCCGGTAATGTACCATTTAGGTGTAGGCTGGTATTTCACAATACCAATAAACTCTTGCAGGTTAGCGCCTAAAGGATGTGCCAGCGGCTGATTGTAGTTGGTATAATTAGAAACATTATTATCATGTTCGTAAGTAAATGGCCTTATCCTATTGTCTTCGAATTGAAGATCTAAGTTGCGTACGCCAAAGGCATCAATATATTTTACGCCAAGTTGGTATGCATATTTATTGCCCCACCAGCCTGTATCGGCTTTGATCTGCGACAACACAAATTCATCTAACAAAAATTGTCCGTAAAATTGAAGATGGTGTGCTGCGTTCGCTTTAAAGTCAAGTCCGATTTGCGCTTTATCCGGGCTACCCACATTCCCTTCTATCGATCTGTAAAAAATGATCGGGTTTAAATAAGCAAAATCAAAATGATCTTGCCTGCTGAAAATTATTCCTTCAAACAAACCTACGTTTAACCATTTGGTGAAATTCATACTGAGGTGATGCATCGCAGCATATTTCCTGCCGAGTAAAGTATCGCCTTGTTTATCGAATTGAGGAATGAGCTCCATAAATATATTCTGGTAATCGATCTTCCATATCTTGGTATCTAACTTCAGGAATAAATAGCTGGCGCTGTTATCGCTTAAAAATAGACTGCGGTATCCATCGCCAATAAAATTCTTATCATACCCAAATTGAACATTTATATACTTTGCTACATTAAAAGTAAAATAACCCCTTGCATCAAAATAATCATAGGCCGTAGTATCATTTTTAAAAAGTTTGGCAAAGCCTACACCCGGCACAACAATATTTCTACCGCCTCGGTATACTGATCGTGAAAAATAACCCGGTCCGCGTTCCTGATTATCAGACATGGTTGCATAAAACCCTATTTTATGATCGATCATCCCTCTAATACTAATACCCCTTGTATTTAAAAATATTGTTTTGTCGTTTGCTCCTGTGCCGGACTCTTTACCCGCACTAAAATCGATGACAGGGTTTACGGCCAGAAAAAAATCTTTGACATTTACCTCCAGCAAATTGGGCTTCGTAGTATAAAAGGTATTAAAAATAGATCGTTTGCTTTGAAACGAAGCCTTAGAACCCGTTACCCATTCGGTATTATTCATCAACAGGCTATTCATATCATACCTATCTACATTCGATAAATTCATGCGCTTGCCGCTCCGGTATTTTTTTACAGCAGCAGTTGAATCGGCAGTGCTTAAGCCTGCTCCTATAGGGAAAGATGGGTTTTTATAAGTCAGGTCGATACTGTCTAAAAATTGTGTTTCAGCCACAATGCTTTGACGGCTATAAGGTTTGTTGGAAGAAAAATTACTATCGGTATTGTTGCCATATTTAATTTCTAACCTATCCATCACATCATAGCCTTTATCACCCTCAGGTAAATAAGTTGATTGTGCCATGGCAGTTAAAGGAGAAATAAAAACCAGCAGTTTGATAAAGCTTTTTATAATTTGCATAGAAATTGGTTATAAAGACAATTCGTTAATTTTCAAGATATGCAAAAATACCTCTTTAAGAACATTCAGACAGTAAATGAAGGAAAGATCCAGGCATTGGATATATTAACAAACGAAGACCGCATTGAAAAAATTGCTCCGCAGATCACTACCAAAGAAAAAGTAATAGAAATTAATGGCGAAGGAAAAATGTTATTGCCGGGTGTGATCGATGACCAGGTACATTTTAGAGAGCCGGGCCTAACACATAAAGCAACAATATATACGGAAAGTAAAGCGGCAGTAGCAGGCGGCGTTACCAGTTTTATGGAAATGCCCAATACTATACCTAATGCATTAACTATCGACTTGCTGGAAGATAAATATACAATTGGCGCCCAAACATCTTTGGCCAATTATTCATTTTTTATGGGTGCAAGCAATACCAATACTGAAGAAGTGCTTAAAATAAATGGCAGAAAAGATATCTGCGGCGTGAAGATCTTTATGGGCTCCAGCACAGGTAATATGCTGGTGGATAATTACGGCACTTTGGAAAAAATATTTCGCGAAAGCGAGATGTTGATCGCAACACATTGCGAAGATGAAAAAATAATCAGGGATAATTACGAAAAAATAAAAAGAGAAAAAGGTGAATTGTCTGTGGCAGATCATCCTATCATAAGAGATGCAGAAGCATGTTTTGAATCTTCACTCGCTGCCATCCAGATGGCAAAAAAATTCAATAGTCGATTGCATATTTTGCATATCAGTACAGAAAAAGAAATTCAGCTTTTCGGAAATATGCTGCCGTTAAAAGAAAAAAGGATCACTGCAGAAGTCTGCGTGCACCATTTACATTTTACAGCTGATGATTACGAGCGTTTAGGTTACCAGATAAAATGCAATCCTGCTATTAAAGCGCCATTCAATAAAGAAGCATTATGGAAAGCGTTGCTGGATGATCGTTTTGATATCATTGCTACAGATCATGCGCCGCATACCTGGGAAGAAAAACAAGGCCCTTACGAACACGCGCATTCCGGTTTGCCATTGGTGCAACATTCATTACTATTGATGTTAGAATATCACCGCCAGGGAAAAATTTCTATCGAGAAGATAGTAGAGAAAATGAGTCATGCTGTTGCTGATTGCTTTAGCATAACAGATAGAGGTTATATCAGGGAAGGGTATTTTGCCGATCTGGTGGTAGTTGATCCAAAAAAACAGACAACGGTTACTAAAGAAAACATTTTATACAAATGTGGCTGGAGCCCGATGGAAGGCGTTACTTTCTCTAATTCTATTGTTAATACTTTTGTAAGCGGCAATATGGTATATGGAAATGGCGTGTGGGATGAATCTAATAAGGGACAAAGAATGGTATTTAATAGGTAATATTTTATATTGAATATTTTGATGTGCTTATAATTATTAAATATTACATCTTCAATATTAAATAGAAAATGGAAATAGATAAAATAACTATAGATGACCTTGCTGTTTTCAGCGAAGAAGACTTATCTGTTTTCAATAAACTCGATCGTACACGCACTACTAATGGGAGAGTGCAGCTACGGGCCAATTTCAACACGCCTTTACATTCGATCGAGGCAATAAAAGGTGTTCAGCAAACGATCCAATTAATTATTGCCAACCAACAATCATGGCCCTTGCAAATAAGCAATGGAACCTTGATGGTTATTGAAAAATTTTACCTCGCCACTATCGATGCTATTCCTGCCAACCCTTCTTCTATTACAACATACAATTACAAAATATTTCATGGCCCGGACTTTTCTCTGGTAAAATATTCTATGCGCCATGCATTTGATTTTATCAAAGGGATGCAATTATTTGTACAGCATTTTTTTAAGGATGGCGCACCAGAACCGGTGTATAAATTATTATCAAAAGCAAAGCAGATCATTACAAAAGAGCAATTTATTATAATTGAAAAAAATAACAAAGCAGATGATCTTACAGAGGCTCAACAATTACAATTAGCTAATTTCCTTCGTTATTATTATAAACAAAATATGCTGGACCTGCTTGCCATATATGCTCAGTTGGACGCCTGGTACGGGATGGCACAGGCGGTACAACAATACCAATTGGTTTTTCCTGAATTTGTAGCGACCGACCGGCCAATTTTTGAAGCAAAAAAATTGTACCATATTTTATTAGAAGCGCCGGTGACATATGATATGGATCTTCAACAGCAAAATAATTTTTTGTTTTTAACAGGCGCTAATATGGCAGGTAAAAGCACTTTTATAAAATCGGTGGGCATTGCGGTTTTTCTGGCGCATATCGGGATGGGCGTTCCTGCACAACAATTACAATTGAGTTTGTTTGATGGCTTATTGAGTAATATCAACGTGGCAGATAATATCTTAAAGGGAGAAAGTTATTTTTATAATGAAGTGCAACGCATCAAAGCAACCGTTACAAAAATTTCTGATGGAAGAAAATGGTTGATATTGATCGATGAATTATTTAAAGGAACGAATGTTGAAGATGCGATGAAATGTTCGTCAACAGTAATTGAAGGATTGGTAAAAATGAAAAACGCCTTATTCATATTATCTACCCATTTATATGAAATTGCGGACGAACTTAAAAAGCACCCTAATATCAATTTTTATTATTTTGAAACAACTGTCAATAATGGCCAGCTTCAGTTTAGTTACCAATTAAAAAAAGGTGTTAGCAATGACCGCCTGGGCTACCTCATTTTGCAAAGAGAAGGCGTTGTTGACCTATTGAAAAAATTATAGCCGAAAATAATCGGGCATCCTTTCTATAATTTCATTATTTTACCGTTCAGAAACCCTCAATCCTATCCTATGTTAGTTAAAACTTATGGCAGTGCCGTATACGGCGTAGAAGCTATTACCATTACAGTAGAAGTAAATGTAAATAACCAGGGCCAGAATTATTATATAGTTGGCTTGCCGGATAGTGCTGTGAAAGAAAGCTTGCAGCGTGTTGAGAGCGCCATCAAAAGCAATAATTATTATATGCCACGAACTAAGCTGGTAGTGAATCTCGCGCCTGCGGATATTAAAAAAAGCGGAACGGCATTCGATCTGCCAATTGCCATCGGGACTTTAGGTGCCACAGAACAAATAGCCAATCCTGAAAAATTAGCAGAGTATGTTATTATGGGTGAATTGAGTTTAGACGGCACCGTTAGTGCTATTCGTGGTGCATTGCCAATTGCCATACAAGCAAGAAAAGAAAAATTTAAAGGATTGATAGTGCCTTTGCAAAATGCCAAAGAAGCAGCGATGGTTAATAATTTGAATGTATATGGTGTAGAACATATCAACGATGTGATCAATTTTTTTAAGAACGAAGAATCTTTGCAACCAACTATTGTAAACACACGGGAATTATTTGCACATTCCGAACAGGATTTCGATATTGATTTCTGTGATGTGAAGGGCCAGGAAAATATAAAACGTGCCTTGGAGATATCTGCAGCCGGAAGTCATAATGCCATTTTGATCGGTCCGCCTGGTGCCGGAAAAACCATGCTGGCCAAACGTTTGCCAACTATTTTACCTCCGCTTACTTTGCAGGAAGCCTTAGAAACAACCAAGATACATAGCGTAGCCGGCAAGCTGCCTGAGAATGCAACATTGATATCCAAACGTCCTTACAGATCTCCGCACCATACTATTAGTGATGTGGCGTTGGTTGGCGGCGGCGGTAATCCGCAACCCGGAGAAATTTCGTTGGCGCATAATGGTGTTTTGTTTTTAGATGAATTACCAGAATTTAAAAGAACGGTATTGGAAGTAATGCGCCAACCGATGGAAGAAAGAAAAGTAACGATATCAAGGGCAAAAATTTCGCTGGATTTTCCTGCAAGCTTTATGTTGATCGCTTCGATGAACCCTTGTCCTTGCGGATTTTTTAATCATCCTGAAAAAGAATGCACTTGTCCGCCGGGAGGCGTACAAAAATATTTGAATAAAATATCAGGACCATTATTAGATAGAATTGATCTGCATGTAGAAGTAACGCCTGTTGCTTTCAGTGAATTATCATCATCACAACAATTTGAAAAAAGCGAACGCATCCGCGAACGCGTAATTAAAGCCAGAGAAATTCAGGCAGAAAGATACAAAGCGATCGAAGGGGTTTATGCCAACGCGCAAATGAGCAGTAAAATGCTGAAAGAGATCTGTACGATAAATGCAGCAAGCCAGCATTTATTAAAAGTAGCGATGGAAAAATTAAATCTGTCTGCACGGGCATATGATAGAATTTTAAAAGTAAGTCGCACAATTGCAGACTTAGCAGGCAGCGAAGAGATCAAAGCTGAACATTTAGCAGAGGCCATACAATACAGAAGTCTGGATAGAGAAGGATGGGCTAAATAATTTACTTTTCAGGCAGGGTATTTTGATTATTTTTGTTCCTCGATCAAAAAACTGTGTATGTTTTCTATTATCATTCCTACCTGGAATAATTTGCCTTACGTTAAGCTTTGTGTAGAAAGTATTAAAAAAAATTCAACATTGCCTTGCCAGATCATTTTGCATATTAATGACGGAAGTGATGGTACGCTAGCCTGGGCAAAAGAACAACAAATACAATACACGCATACGCCAGAAAATGCCGGAATATGTATTGCCGTAAACATGGCAGGTGAATTAGCCGTAAATGATAATATCGTTTATATGAATGATGATATGTATGCTTGTCCGGATTGGGATAAATATTTGGCGGAAGAGATCAACAGTTTATCAATAGATAATTATATGTTGTCTGCCACAATGATAGAACCGCGCGATTCAAACAATGGCGCAGTGATCGTTGCAGATTTCGGAAGAGATACTGAAAGCTTTAGAGAGCAGGATCTGCTGGCAGCTTTACCTTCTTTTCACAAAAATGATTGGAGTGGTTCAAGCTGGCCGCCGGTTGTTATTTCAAAAAAATATTGGCATATTATTGGCGGTTTTAGTTTAGAATTTAGTCCGGGTATGGCAAGTGATGATGACCTTGCAAAAAAAATGTGGGAAGCTGGAAGCCGGTATTTTAAGGGCGTTGGAAAAAGCATGGTATACCATTTTCAGACAAAATCAACACTGCGTATCAAGAAAAATAACGGGAGAAAACAATTTTTATTAAAATGGGATTGCAGCTCTTCTATCTTCAACAAATATTATATTTTAAAAGGGCAGCCATTCACAGGTTTTTTGAAAGAACCTTCAACAGATGTGATCAAAAAAGATAAATTAAAAACCTGGTTTAAAAAGAAGTTCGTGTATTAAAAGTTCAAATACTTTTTACTATCGAATTGTTTGCCATTGAATTTATCTTGTAATTTTTTGAACCAGCCTATATTTTTAAAGCTATCTTTTTCTTGCTGCATTGAGACGATATCTAATAAGCTCGATTTTTTTATCAACTCTTCAATTGGCAATCCTTTATACCGGTCAAAAAATTGTGCTAATACGATCCTGAATTCTTTCAAGTCCCAATAATGTAATATTGAGCCGGCAGAAGAATTGATCGTTCCCTTTTTCTGCATGCAATAACCAAATGCAAATTGCTCTGCAATATGTTTCGGGAATTTTTTATAGATAGTATCCGAAAGGCTTAATACATCAGTGAGTAGTTCTGTATTACCGCTGTTAAGTCCTAATACACCAGCGTTCCACATTTGCAACTGATTGGAGTATTGTAATTTTTTTCCATTGTATTCGATCGCATGCTTTGATAAAAATTTATCCCATTTTTTAAAATAGGCATTTGATTGATCTCCTAATATGCCTTCATACAAATGCATATAAAAATTGCCTTGTGCTATCGACGAAAAGATCGGTTGTAAAGAGGTAAGCGCATAAGTATCCGTATCACAATACAATAAATTCCCGGTATGGGTAGAAAAAAAATCCTGTATGATCTTTATTTTAGTTCTGAATACAAAATCATTTTCACCACGCCATTCTTTTATTTGTGCCAATGACACTTCCTTGATTGTAATGTTGCTGCTGAAAGAAATAAAGAGATCAAAAAGATCTGGCTGATCTGTATAAATAATGATAGAAGTATTTGAAAGCTCCGCAGCGTATTTATCTATATACTTCAATAAAGAATACTTGCATTCATTAATGTTATTGATACTTCCATAAGCCACATACAATATATAATTCTGCATAATAAAAGATCTAAGTAACTAATTTAATTGTGCGTAGCAGGAATAGGTTGATCTGAATACTTTTTATGTTGTTTGCCTACTAATTCTTCGATTGCAGCGATCACAGCTGTGGGAGCTACTTTATTTATATCAGGATTGTATCCTAACAATAAAAAAACAGGCGTAGTTTTTTGTTGCTCAACTAAAGCCACTACTTCCGGCGGACAAATAAATTTACCTTTTATAAACAGCTCCGGCGGATAGGGAGTAAAGCGCCCATAGCTTTCTCCCATAAATACGCAAACGGTTTCTTTATTTGCAGCAGCCGCCATATGAAGAGAAGCCGAATCATTTGTCACTAACAGCTCACTATTGCAGATCACGTTCGCAAGATCTAACAAAGATGTTTTCCCCGTAAGGTCTGTAAAACGGTTTGTATATTTTGCATCTACGCCGGTAATGATAGCGCTTGCATATTTGCTGTCTTTTTTACTTCCTGTTAAAACAATTTGATAAGGATATTGCGCTAATAAATAATTAGCAACCGTTATAAAATTCGATGTATCCCATCTTTTTAAATAAGCACTGGAACCCGGAAAAAAAACTACATATGGTTTTTCAGGAATGCTTGCGTGATCTACAATAGTAAGGTCACGCCATTGAAAACTATCAATAGAAATATCCAAAAACAATTCGAACATTTCTTTATAACGGTAAATTTCAAAAAGATACCTGTGTGTAGAACGGATAACCTCTGTAAAACAAGGATGAACTGTAGTACCTATTTCCGGTAAAGGTTGTGCGTATTTTATTTTTTCATTTGCTTTGATCTTAGCGATCAAAAATTCTTCTGTATAAATATCTCCAGAATAAACAGGATAAAAAAGGGTTTCATAACCCCTCGATAAAATGCTTTTTACCGTTTTAGCCCTGTACCCTAGATTTTTATACAATTTATCGAAGGATACCCAGATCATCTCATCATAATATTCGGCATCCAAAGTTTCTGCAATATTCTTCCAGGCGATATTGCCAATGAGTATGATCTTATGATCCTGGTATTTTTTACTTTGTTTGATATAGGGCAAAAAATTTCTGAATAAAATATAATCTCCTATCAGGTCATTTTTTATGATCAGCAATGTTTTTTTGTCGATCGAAACGTTGCGGCTTGCGCTGAAATCGGTTATACTAAAGACAGTCTGCCAGAAGGATTGTTTTATTTTTCGACGAAATTTTTTAAAAGGAGACATTTATTTTTTTTGACCAGATGAGGGTTGTAAGAGGCAAATATCCAATAAAAAAAGTGTTTAAAAGGCAAAAAATGGTAAAATATATTGTTGTGTCATTCGTCTTTAGAGGTATTGAGCCCGGAAATCATAAATTGTTAATTCATTGATACATTTCGATGTATTTTTTCTCCTAACTTTGCACCATGAAAATTTTATTGAAATATTTAAAGCCGCATAAATGGCTTGTCTTTTTTACATTATTGTTAGCAGCGGTTAATATCGGTTTTTCGTTGGTTGATCCTATTCTATTGGGTAAGATGGTAAACCTTGCCAATGAGCACCAAACAATTACCAAACCCGGCAAATTTGATTGGAACCAATTTATATGGATCTACAAACATGTACCCGTACTTAACCAGGCAACAGGAAAAATGGTATCTACTTTAGAACTGGGTGTTTTTTTCTTATTGCTTTTTTCTATCACCGTGGCGATGATAAGCCGTATTGCTAAAAATTTCCAGGATTATTTTTTAAATGTGATCATCCAGAAATTTGGTGCAAAGGTTTTTACCGATGGTTTGCAACATGCAATGAAATTGCCTTATCAACAATTTGAAGATTCACGCAGTGGAGAAACCTTATCGATCTTAACTAAAGTAAGGGCCGATGTAGAAAAGTTCATGGTAAGCTTTATCAACATATTATTTGGTGTGTTGGTAGGTGTAGTATTTGTATTTGTGTATGCAGCATTGTATATTAACTGGCGCGTACCGGTAGCTTATTTAGTCGGGATAGTAGTATTAACTGTTATCACGAATTTATTAAGTAAAAAAGTAAAAGTGATCCAGAAAAATATTGTCGGACAAACAAATGCACTGGCCGGATCTACAACAGAATCTTTGCGCAATATCGAACTGGTAAAAAGCTTGGGATTAACACACCAGGAAGTTGAGCGATTGAATAAAAATACGTACAAAATATTAGGACTGGAGTTAACCAAAGTAAAGCGCATCAGAAGTATCAGTTTTATACAAGGTACTTTGGTAAATACATTAAGACAAGTCATCTTATTTATTTTATTGTCATTGATATTTGATTTTAAAATGAATGCCGGCCAGTTAGTTACCATGCAGGTTTTCTCCTTTTTCATTTTTGGCCCATTGCAGGAAATAGGGAATATTTTATTGTCTTACAGAGAAGCAGAAGCGTCATTGATAAATTTTGACCTGTTGATGAAGAAAGACCCTGAATTGGAACCGGCATTTCCTAAAGCGCTGGGGAATATTAAAACCTTATCATTTAATAATGTTGCTTTTCAGCACGCAAGTGCCTCTCACAGAGCGATCGATGGTATCAGCTTTGACGTGGAAGTGGGTGAAACAGTAGCGTTTGTTGGCCCTTCGGGAAGTGGAAAATCTACCTTAATGAAATTATTGGTTGGTTTATATCGCCCGCAACAAGGGAATATTTTTTATAATGGGTTAGATGAAACGGTTATCCATTTTGATGACCTGCGCAAACAAATTGGTTTTGTAACGCAAGACACCAATTTATTTAGCGGCACTATCAAAGAAAATTTAATGTTCGTTAACCCCGATGCAAGTGATGCTGACCTAACAGAGGTATTAAGAAAAGCAAGCTGCACAGGATTAATAGAACGGGCAGAAAAAGGGGTTGATACTATGATCGGTGAAGGCGGTTTAAAATTATCAGGCGGAGAAAAGCAACGCCTGTCTATTGCACGTGCTTTATTGCGCAAACCGCATTTATTGATATTTGATGAAGCAACCAGTGCTTTAGATTCCTTAACCGAAGAAGAGATCACCGATACGATCAAAGACATATCTTCTGCTAAAGAGCAAATAACTATTTTAATTGCGCATCGTTTAAGTACCATCATGCATGCGGATAGAATTTATGTGTTAGAAAGAGGTGTTGTGGTTGAAACAGGCACGCATGAAAAATTATTAGAAGAAAAAGGATTATACTATGCCATGTGGCGCCAGCAAATTGGTGAACGTAAAAAGACAATGGCATAATCAATGGTAAATTATTAATGGTTAATGATTTAAAACATTAATAATTTACCATTTACCATTAACCATTGCCCTTCACTACCTTTGCAGTGATGGAAAACAATAAACCTGCGCCAAGTTATATTCTTAGCATTTTTAAGATGAAATGCCCCCGCTGCCGCCGCGGTAAAATGTTTCAAGACACCAACCCTTACAAAAGTTTAAAGCTGTCACATATTTTTAATATGCCGGATACTTGTCCTGAATGCGGACAAAAATATGACCTTGAAACAGGTTTTTGGTATGGAACTGGTTATGTGAGCTATGCATTGGCCGTTGCCATTTCTGTCGCTACATTTATTGCCTGGTGGGTTTTGATCGGAGTTTCTGTAGATGATAACAGGGTATTTTGGTGGCTAGGCTTGAACTGTCTTTTATTAGTAATAGTACAGCCCTGGATGATGCGACTGAGCCGGGTTATTTATTTATATTTTTTTGTAAGCTATGATCCTAATTATAAAACGACCAAGCCTACGCAGTTTGGTGCGTAATAAAATGTACGACGTACGATGTTGGATGTACGATGTTTTTAAAACTCACAGAACTATAATAATTCTATAACATCGTACGTCGCACATCCAACGTCGTACATAGAACTATTTTTTCAAATTCCAATCCAAAGGAATATCCAGCTTAACGCTAAAATTTCTACCCATATTATAAATACCGTGATGGCCTCTCGGATCATCAGGATAAGGTTCAAAATATTTTAACCTGCTTAAATGATCCTGGTAAGCAATATCAAAAACATTGTTCATCATCAAATACAGATTAAAAACTCTTATTCCTTTTTTATTGGTAAAGCCACTGCCTACACCTGCGTTCCATAAAGCATAGCCTGGTGTTCTTGTTTCTGTATTATCAGTTGTGTACACGCGGTTTTGTGTAGTGTAATAAGCCAACTGCACTTTTACAAAGCCATCAATGATATGAGCACTTTTTGAATTGAAATCATAGCGTAATTCTGAAATACCATGTAGTGGCGGAATATTGGCAACATATTTATTACTATCAGATCTTTCTCCCGCAGGGATAGCTTCATTTATTCCATACACTGCCGAAATACTATTTTCAAAATGCAATGGCTTTATAGGATGGAAATCTATATTGGCTTCACCGCCGTATAGATCTACTTTGCCCTGTTGAAATTTAAATGTATCGATCAGTGTACCAACGCCTGTGCCAATTTTTTGATTGAAAATATAATTTGAAATAGTATTATTAAATACACTCAGCGATATGGCAACATATTTAGATAAATACGATGCGCCCAGGTCCTGCTGAAAACTAAACTCAGGTTTAAAATCATCATTACCTATCTGGTATTGATCAGTTCCCGGATGTACGCCGTTAGCTGATATCTCAGCAATATTAGGTGCCCTGTATCCTCTGGCAATATTTGCTTTCACAGAAAATTTTTCTGAGAAATTATATGTTGCACCAACACTTCCCGAAACGCCTGAAAAAACATGATCGTATTTTGAAAAGGGTTTATAAGCGCCTACTGTATCTGCGCCATATACCGGCTTATCAAAGCCATTAACCGGACTAGGCTTAGTGTACAATTCGCTATTATCAAATGTGCGACTATCATATCGTACACCACCGGCAATATCTAATTTATTAAAAGTTTTTTTCAATAAAGCAAAGGGCCCGATATCAAATTGATGGTAGGATGGAATTATAAACTCAGTCCCGTTGATAACGACATTGGTCTGATACATACCATTTATACCGGCGGTTAAGTTCCATCCTGCCATTTCATGAAAATAATATTTCAGATCGTAAGAATAAGTGTTGAGCTGCAAAAACAAACCTGCAACATCCTGGTAAGGAACTTCTGGATGACTGAATTCACGGCGCACGCTTCTTTGGTATCCGATGTTAACGGCTAAGCGTCCACTCCCTACAGTGAAGTTATTAGCTGAGTACACCCGGTAATTTTGCACGTGTTGGTGCAAAGGTGTCATGGCGTATGATTGTAGATCTGCAGCTGAAACAATTGGCCGGGGTGCCGTATCAGCTTCTGTTACTTGTTGTGTAAATTTTCTTGAAGCAGAGTCTCTGCTTCCATCAGGGATTTCCTGCAGGTCATCAAATAAAGTAAAGCTAAGATGAGCGTAGCCCCACTTTCGGTGTATGCCAACCGTAGCGTCTGCATCTGTTTCATTGAAAGCAGTATTAAACACGCGGCCATCAATACTATTTTGGTAATTGGTTGCTTGCTTATGCGATACTCTTCCCATCCATTCAATGCCATGTTTAGTTGCGCCAATCATTGCCGATCCACCAAATTCTCCATTGTTGGTTTGATAATCGGTCGTAATATCAGCAACACCTTTTCCTTCAGAAGCAGGTTGAGTTGGAATTAAATTTACAACACCAGCCAACGCGTCTGAGCCATAACTTAGGCTGGCGGGACCTTTTATCACTTCTATTCTTTCTATTGAATATTGATCTACTTCAATGCCGTGCTCATCACCCCATTGCTGGCCTTCTTGTCTAACGCCATCATATAATGTTAGTACCCTATTAAAACCTAAACCCCTGATGATCGGTTTAGAAATATTAGCGCCGGTAGTAACGGCGTTTACACCCGGTACTTTTGCAATGGCATCAATAATATTTGAACTAAGGTTTTGTGTTAGATATGCATTGCTAATGGCAATGATCGGCACAGGATTGCGTTTTATCTGTACTGCTTTCGAAGAGCCGGTAATAACAACGGCATCCTGCTCGATATAATTATCATCCATAGCAAAATTTTGCACCACATCGCCATCGATATAAACAGTTTTGGTAATGCTTTTAAATCCTACATAGTGCACTTCTATTAAATAAGTTCCACCCGGCAGATCCTTAAAAGTATAATTGCCAGAAGAATCAGTTACTGCACCTAATTTCAGATCAGCAATATAAATGGTAACTCCAGGTAAAGTTTTGCCATTCTTTTTTTCAACAACAGTTCCTGATAATGTACCCGGTGCGGCAGTTGGCTCTACCATTGTTCCTTGTGCAATGGCTGATTGTGCGGATAACGCGATAAAAATAAATAAGCATATATTTTTAAATAAATATTTCATGTATGTTCTTTTTACTATTCTTTGGTTCACAAAAAATAGTGTTGGATGTAATAACAATAAACTGTTATCAAATAGAATTAAATTATGTACCGGAGAATTTATCTGCGCAGCAGAAAAAATTACGCAATAGCAGGAGGGCCGCGGTGTTCAAAGAAAAAATGTTGAGAAGAGTAGAAAAAATAAGCAGTAAGAATTTGGTATTGTGTAAATGGTTGAAGTGTTGAAAAATCAAATTGCGGAATACTTTCTATAAAAGGAGATTCGGCAACCAGGTTATCAGTCTTACATAAATAATCAAATGTTTTTAGGGTAGGCGAACCTGAATTTTTTGATAAGCTGGTCTCATCTTTATGGTTAGCAAACCAATCATGCAACACGTTCCGTGGCGTAACACTAAACGCAAAAAGCACCAGGAATATGGCGGCAACAAAACGTTTTATATGTGATTGATTATACAACATCAATAATGGTTCGTTGGCAAATATATGATTTTTGCAACAATGTTGAAATTATTAAAAAAAGGCATTCAAATTTTTTGAATACCTCTTTTACTTTTAGCACTTTACTTATTAGTTTATGTTCTCAATTATACCCGCAATACCTTGTCCGCCGCCAATGCAGGCAGTAACAATGCCGTATTTCTTTTTTAATCTTTTCATATCGTTGATCAGCTGAATACTTAATTTACAACCCGTGCACCCTAAAGGATGGCCCAATGCGATAGCGCCGCCATTGATATTTACAATATCCTGGTTCAATCCCAGTGCACGAATTACGGCTAATGATTGGGATGCAAAAGCCTCGTTCAATTCTATCAGGTCTATTTTATCTAAGGTCATCCCAGCTTGTTTTAAAACTTTGGGCACTGCTTCAACCGGGCCAATGCCCATAATGCGTGGATGCACGCCCATGGCAGCACAATTGACTAATCTTGCGATCGGTTTTAATCCCAATTCATTGATCATTTTTTCGCTCATCACAATTACAAAAGCAGCGCCATCACTTGTTTGGGAAGAATTGCCTGCTGTAACAGAACCACCTGCAGCAAATACCGGTTTTAATTTAGACAATCCTTCTTTGGTGGTATCAGACCGTACGCCTTCATCTGTATCGAAGACCCAGCTTTTATTTTTTTTCTTTCCGCTTTCATCTACATAGATATCTTCGATAGTAACGGGTAAAATCCCCGATTTAAAATAACCGTTCTTAATAGCATGCCCCGCTTTTACATGGCTTTTATAACTAAACGCATCCTGGTCTTCCCGGCTAACATTATATTCTTTTGCTACAGCCTCTGCCGTTAGTCCCATACTTAAATAATAATCAGGTTCGTCTTTTGCAATTTCATAAGAAGGCGATGTTTTCCATCCTGCAGTAGGTACCAGGCTCATGCTTTCTGTACCTCCGGCGATAATGCACTCTGCCATACCGGTTCTTATTTTAGCCGTTGCCATGGCAATACTTTCTAACCCACTACCGCAATAACGGTTAATAGTAATGCCTGCGGCATGAATGCCAATGGCTCTTGCCGCGATCAGTCTGGCTACCTGCAGACCTTGCTCAGCCTCGGGCACAGCGTTGCCTACAATTACATCATCGATCCTTTTTGGGTCCAATTGCGGAATAGTTGCCATTAAACCTTTGATCACTTCTACTGCGAGGTTATCCGGCCGGGTAAAACGAAGACTTCCTTTTTTGCTTTTTGCAACGGCTGTTCTGTAACCGGCTACTATGTATGCTTCTTGCATGTGGAGTGGTTTAAAATATAACAAATTACAATCGAAAAGCGAAATAGTTGTTTATGCAACCTTCTATATAAAGTTACAATTTTTTTTCAAAAACAAAAAACTGCAAACAGTAACTTAATTTCGCACTATGTATAACCTTTTACGCGCTATTTTATTTTGTTTTGACCCGGAATGGGTGCATTATTTTTCAATGAATTCCCTGCAGCTGATCGCTAAACTACCTTTTGCCAAAAAATTACTGCGCAAATCATTCGTACTGTATAACGCGCAGCTGGAAAAGAAAGTATTTGGGTTAAATTTTAAGAACCCGGTAGGCTTAGGCGCTGGCTTCGATAAAAATGCCCGTTACCTCAATGAGCTCGAATTATTGGGTTTCGGTTTTGTAGAGATAGGAACGGTTACACCAATTGCACAAGCAGGAAATGATGCACCAAGATTATTTCGTTTGCCAAAAGATAAGGCGCTGATCAACCGCATGGGTTTTAATAATGATGGCGTAGATGTAATTGTCGAAAGATTAAAAAAAATCAGAAATCAGAAATCAGAAATCAGAATTATCATCGGCGGAAATATCGGTAAAAATAAAATAACACCCAACGAAGATGCCTGGAGAGACTATGAGATATGCTTTTTAAAATTACACGACTACGTAGATTATTTTGTGGTGAATGTAAGCAGTCCGAATACACCCGGCTTGCGCGAATTGCAGGAAAAAGATTCGCTAAGAAAGATCCTGACCAATTTACAATTGGTAAATTCCAAAAAACAAATTCCAAAACCTATTTTGCTTAAAATAGCTCCCGATCTAACTGAAACACAAATTGATGATGTAATAAGCCTGGCTGTAGAAATAAAATTGGATGGATTGGTTGTAAGCAATACAACGATCGTAAGAGACAATTTACAAACCACAACTGCTGCATTAGAAAAAATTGGTGCTGGCGGATTAAGTGGCAAACCTGCCAAAGAAAGATCAACAGCGATCATACAATATATCAACCAAAAAACTGGCGGACAAATTCCTATCATCGGTAGCGGCGGCGTTTTTACTGGTGATGATGCAAAAGAGAAAATAGCCGCAGGGTCAGTATTGGTGCAGGTTTGGACAGGGTTTATTTATGAAGGTCCGGCCATTGTGAAGCGCATTTGCTCTTCTTTAATTAAATAATTTTTTAACCACTGAGCCACTGAGAGCATCGAGAAACACTGAGTTTCTAACCTCAGTGACCCTTAGTGTACTCAGTGTCTCAGTGGTTCATTCGTTATGCAACGCATAACAAAGTTGCAGCAACAATGCCAGCAGTTTCAGTACGCAGCCTGGTATTTCCCAAAGCCACAGGCATAAAATCATTCTTCAAAGCCAATGCAATTTCTTCCTTACTAAAATCACCTTCGGGCCCAATACAGATCAATTGGTTAGTTGATTGATTTATATACTGATCGATAGGTTGTTTTGTATCTTCTTCGCAATGCGCAATTAATTTTTGCTGGCCTGTTGATTTTTTTATGAATGCAAGAAACTTAGTGGCTTCTTGCAAATTCGGCAACCAGCATTGCTGGCTCTGCAGCATGGCGCTCACCAAAATGTTTTTCATTCTGTCATGCCGAAAACTTTGCTTCTCAGTTCTTTCGCAGATCAATGGAATAATTTCGCTAACGCCTATTTCAGTTGCCTTTTCTAAGAACCATTCGAAGCGGGTATTATTTTTTACTAAAGAGATCGCAATGGTAATTTGCTTTGAAGGTGTAGGCTGCTGTTGAACAGTATCTATTTTTACTTCGCATCTTTTTCTGTTATCATCGATAATAGTTGCAGTAAATAAATTTCCTTTGCCATCTGTTAATTGTAATTGCTCACCGATTGCCATACGTAATACTTGGGCTACATGTTTTGATGTTTCTTCATTCAAAACATATTGCGTTGTGCCGGTGGTTAATTCTTCTGCGTAAAAAAAAGGTAGTGCCATGTGGTAAAAATAAGGAACACAAAATAAAAAATAAGGAATAAGAAAGTTGTGTTACTTAATAATTTGAAGATTGTATAAAAATAAATAAGGAAGTTGCTTGCTGCACAACTTCCTTATTTTATGTTTCTTATTCCTTATTTCTTATTTAAAAAGGAGCATCATCATCAAATTCATTATCATTCATTTTACTGCCCTTTTGAATGTATAGTTTAGCGCCGCTATCTTCGCCACCGCCTGTTTCAGGTTTAATTGGTTTCCAGCTGCCTCCGCCTGATGGGAATCCACCACCATCGCCGAATCCGGTGCTTTCATCTTCCACAAATTTTTGGATATGCAGCAAAGCTTTTAACTTAATTGTTTCCAGACTACCATTACGATGCTTGGCAATTTTTACATGTGTTTCACCTTTATTGCTTTCGCCCATTTCGTTCTGGTTGATATCGTAATATTCCGGACGATATAAGAACATTACCATATCCGCATCTTGTTCGATGGCACCCGATTCACGTAGATCACTTAATTGCGGCATCTTGTTGCCTTCTTTTCTTGATTCAACGGCACGACTTAACTGGCTCAGCGCAATAATAGGCACTTGTAATTCTTTTGCCAATCCTTTCAGGTCCCTTGAAATACGACTGATCTCTTGTTCCCTGTTTCCGTTCTTGCCATCACCTGCTCCGCTCATTAATTGTAAGTAATCTATCAATATCAAACCTACATTGTGTTTGTTTTTTAGACGGCGGCATTTTGCCCTTAATTCAAAAATGTTTAGGGCTGCAGTATCATCAATAAAGATGGGTGCGTTGCTTAGTTTTTCAATACCTTTTTTGTAGAGCTGTTTCATCTCATGGTCCTCTAATTTACCACGGGATATTTTTTCTAACCATATCTCACTTTCCGCACTTAAAATTCTTTGTACCAGCTGGCCTGCACTCATTTCCAGACTGAAAAATGCAACTGCTGTAGGTTTAGTTGGATGTAAAGCCGCGCTGCGCGCAAGGTTCAGGGCAAAAGCTGTTTTACCAACCGAAGGACGTGCCGCTAAGATGATAAGATCCGTTGGCTGCCATCCGTAAGTAATTTTATCTAATGTAGGGAAACCACTTGTTACGCCCGAGATATCTTCATCACGGCTACGCATGTCTTCAATACGCTGAATTGTTTTTACCAATACGGTATTGATATCATCAAAGTTCTTGCGCAAGTGATTGTTGGTGATCTCAAATAATTTGCTTTCCGCATCATCTAACAGATCAAAAACATCCGTGCTGTTTTCATATGCATCGCCGATAATTTCACCGCTGATGCGGATCAATTCGCGTTGAATAAATTTTTGTAGAATGATACGGGAATGCGCATCAATATTTGCAGAAGAAACTACTGAGTTGGTTAATTTGGATACATAATAAGCACCGCCAACCAGATCAAGCTCTTCTTTGGTCTTTAATTCCTCAACAACGGTCAACAAATCGATAGGCAAACTCTTTTGTGCCAATGATTGCATAGCGCGAAAGATGCGCTGGTTCGCTTCTGTATAAAAACATTCAGGTTTTAAAATTTCTACAACCGTGTCAAATGCACTCTTTTCTAACATGATCGCACCAAGAACAGCTTCTTCTAATTCTTTTGCTTGAGGTGGTACTTTGCCGAACATCATCGATCCCAGATCTAATGATGGTTTGCGCCTCGGTTTTCTGTCTTTGTTTAGATTCGTTAGATCCATTTGTATTCGGTGTTATATGGGTTAATCTTGTCGAAATTCTACTACTATGAATTATTGTAGGACGGCTAAGATAAATGGGAAAAGTTTACCGTTTATTAACATAGCGCTGTTATCAACTTTTAATAATGATTATCCACGGGAAATCCACCCTGTAAGTTAGCTTATTCACGGCTTATTAACAGAAATATTAACAGGTAAAATTCAATCGCAGCAGCCTGCTATTCCTTTTTATTAACAACTTTATTTGCAGCCGTTTTTTTTTATTCAGGACAGCGGCTTTTTTTTCACTTGTTTTTGTCGATAGTTTGATTAATTTATCCGCTGTTTTTGGTAGTTTTTTGATTAGTATGGCGCTATTGCTTACACTTTACTGTCAATAGCTATCTTTGCAACTTATTAGAAAAAATTAATCAGTAATAAATGACCATTAGTTACAATTGGCTTAGTGAATACCTGCCTGAAAAAGTAGATCCGGAAGAATTAAGTAAGATCTTAACATCAATTGGGCTGGAAGTTGAAACACTTGAAAAATACGAGGAGTTACAAGGCGGCCTCAAAGGTTTGGTAGTGGGAGAAGTAATGGCATGCGAAAAACACCCTGACGCAGATAAATTAAGCATCACCAAAGTTGATATAGGAACAGGAGAATTATTGCAGATCGTTTGCGGTGCACCCAATGTGGCAATAGGACAAAAAGTAGTAGTGGCCACAGTTGGCGCAACCATCTATCCTTCTACTGGTGAACCGATGACGATGAAGAAGGCAAAGATCCGCGGAGCAGAAAGTTTCGGGATGATCTGCGCTGAAGATGAAATTGGATTGGGCGCGAGCCATGCGGGCATAATGATATTGCCTGCCGATACAAAAATTGGTTCGCCTGCGGCAGATCATTTTAAACCCAACGAAGATTTTATTTTTGAAATAGGCCTTACGCCTAACCGTATGGACGCCATGAGCCATTTGGGCGTTGCCAAAGATGTTTGCGCTTACTTAACCTATCATAACAAAAAAGAAACCAGCGTTAAACTCCCATTTAAAAGCGATTTCAAGGCAGATAGCAGTGCGTTGCCGATAACAGTAACTATTGAGAATAAAGAAGCTTGCCAGCGCTATAGCGGTGTTAGCATTAAAGGGGTAACCGTTGCCGATAGCCCGACCTGGTTAAAACAAAAATTAAAAAGCATCGGACTTCGCCCGATCAATAATATTGTAGATATCACCAATTTTATCTTGCACGAAACCGGTCAGCCTTTGCATGCTTTTGATGCTGACCAGATCAAAGCAAATAAAGTGATCGTAAAAAATGTAGCAGAAGGAACGCCTTTTATTACATTGGATGAAAAAGAAAGAAAATTATCTGCAGAAGATTTGATCATCTGTAACGAAAGCGAACCAATGTGTATCGCCGGTGTTTTTGGTGGCTTGACAAGCGGTGTAAAAAATAGCACAACCAATATTTTTTTAGAAAGCGCCTGGTTCAATCCGACAAGCATTCGTAAAACATCGTTCAGGTATGGTTTACGTACGGATGCTGCTACGCGTTTTGAAAAAGGTGTTGATATCAGCAACACGGTAAATGTTTTAAAAAGAGCAGCTTTATTAATTAAAGAAATCGCCGGTGGTACAATTGCTTCTGAGGTAATTGATGTTTATCCTGCGCCAAAAGCAAAAGCTGAGGTAACGATCAAATATGCTTACCTGAAAAAATTAAGCGGCAAAAATTATCCTGCAGCTAATATCAAAAGTATTTTAACAAGTCTTGGTTTTGAATTGATAAAAGAAGATACGGAGCAAATGAGTTACACTGTTCCATACAGCAAACCGGATATTACGATCGCTGCGGATATCGTGGAAGAAATAATGCGCATTGATGGATTGGACAATGTAGAAATACCATCTGTTATCACTATTTCACCTTCGGTGGAAACATTAGCGCATGATGCACAATACAGAGAAAAGATCGCTAACTATTTGGTGGGTGAAGGCTTCAACGAAATATTTACCAACTCGATAACGAACAGCGCTTATTTCTCTAACGAAGTTTTACAGACAACTGTAAAAATGATCAACAACCTTAGCGAAGAATTAAATGTAATGCGACCAAGCATGATGGAAACGGGTTTGGAAAGCATTGCACATAATTTGAATCGCAAGAATGCGGATCTTAAATTTTTTGAATTCGGTAAAACCTACGCTACAAGCGGAGTTGGCAGCTATTCTGAAAAACAACATATAACTATATATATTACCGGTAAAAAAACTATTGATAGCTGGAAGGGCAAAGGCGACAAAACAGATTTTTATTTTGCCAAAGCAGTGTTCGAAAAAATTATCGAATTAGCCGGTGTAAGACTGACTGAATACACAGTATCAACCAACGAAAAATTTGATAGTGCGATCGAAGCAAAAATAAAAAAATACGATATCGCAACGATCGGGAGCATTGATAAAAAAACGCTCAGTACTTTCGATATTAAACAGCCTGTTTTTTATATAGATATTGATTGGGAACAATTAATTGTTTTAAGCAAAAAAGCGAAGATTGAATACAAAGAGATCTCAAAATTCCCTGCAGTGCAAAGAGATCTGGCAATTGTAGTTGATAAGGGCTTGAAATACGAACAGGTAGAAAAAGCTACAAAAAATGCGAACGTTAATAAATTACAATCGATCAGCTTGTTTGATATTTTTGAAAGCGAAAAATTAGGTGCCAATAAAAAATCATTGGCCGTAAATTTTGTTTTCTTAGATGAAGAAAAAACAATGACTGATAAAGATATTGATGCGATGATGAGTAAGATCATTGCGGCTTATGAAAAGGAATTACAGGCAGAGATCAGAAAATAAAGTCAAAGCTTAAAAGTGAAAACCCAAAAGTAGAAAAGCATATTTTCACTTTTGGGTTTTCACTTTTGCCTTATTACTTAGACCGTTCCAATTAAGTTCGCTACAAGCGCCGTCCATCCTGATTGATGGCTGGCACCTAAACCACTTCCGTTATCTCCGTGAAAATATTCATGGAACAATATCAGGTCCTTATTTTCGGGCAACTTATAAAATTCGTTATAGGCAGCATTAAAATTATCGTACAACGGGCGGTCACCTTTGTCATCTTTTTCAAAAATGGAGAGTATACGCCTGGTTAATTCTGCTGCTACTTCTTCCAGGTTCATCATAACGCCGGAGTTTCTCGGACATTCAACTTTCAACGTGTCTTTATAATATTCACCATATTTTTTGATCGCTTTAATGATCAGAAAATTGATCGGCAACCAAACCGGTCCGCGCCAATTGCTATTGCCGCCAAAAAAATCTGAAGTAGAATCTCCCGGATCGTATTCGATAGAATAGTTTACTCCCTGTATGGTGATAGAGTAAGGATTTTTATCATGGTATTTGGATAAGGCCCTAATACCACCGCTTGATAAAAATTCTGTTTCATCCAACAGCTTATCTAATATCTGCACCAATCTTTCTTTTGGTACCAATGATAATAATGCATCATCGCTATCGGTCCTGCTTTCGTTTGGCAGATAATCATTATTGTAGATACGGTATTTATCGAACCAGGCAGTACGTTTAGCAAAATCGCTTAGCTTGTCCATACTGTATTTACTAATAACAGATACCGCAAATACAGGCGCTACACCTACAATTGAGCGAACCTTCAAAGCTGCAGGCAGCTTGCCTTTCAAACAAAGCACATCATAAAAGAAATTATCTTCACTGTTCCACAGATTCAATTCGTTCAACGCATCTGCTATCAATACAAAGTGTTCGTAGAATTTCGTAGCGGTATCTTCAAATGCATCATCAGTTAAAGCAATTTCTAAAGCAATGTCTAACATATTCAAAGCATACATACCCATCCAGCTGGTTCCATCTGCTTGTTCCAATGCGATCTGATCTGGTAATTGAATGCTACGGTTAAACACACCGATATTATCCAGGCCTAAGAAACCACCTTCAAAAATATTATTACCACTCGCATCTTTTCTGTTTACCCACCAGGTAAAATTGATGATCAGCTTTTGGAATATGCGTTTTAAGAATTGTACATCACCTTTACCTGTCGCATCTTTTTCTGCGCGATAAACGCCTAAAGCGGCAAAAGCATGTACCGGAGGGTTCACATCACTGAAGTTCCATTCGTACGCAGGTATTTGTCCGTAAGGGTTCATGTACCACTCGCGCATCAACAATATCAATTGCCCTTTAGCAAACGTTGGATCAATGGGTGCGATGGCAATACAATGAAAAGCTGTATCCCATGCGGCATACCAGGGGTATTCCCATTTATCAGGCATTAAAATAACATCCTGGTTCTTTAAATATTTCCATTCATGATTACGGCCCTCTAATCTTTCAGGTGATAATGGCGTTACACCATCGCTGGTGCTCATCCATTTTTCCACATCATAATGGTAGTATTGTTTACTCCACAATAAACCGGCGAAAGCCTGTCTTTGGATATTTGCCAGATCGTCACTTGTATTAGGAGGTAAAATAGAATGATAAAATTCGTCGGCTTCTTTTTTTCTTAGATCGAATATTTCTTCAAAGCCTTCTGCAAACGGTGTATCAGTTGCCTGGTTAGTTAAACGAAGATAGATCTGTTTTGAACCGCCGCCATCTACTGAAATTCTATATACAGGCGCCACTTTAGTGCCTTCTCTTTTTTTGATAAGTGCATCCGTATTTTTTCCGGATATGATAGAATCATGAAAAGCATCTTTTACATAAGGCGTAACATTTGTTCTGCCTAAAACGCGTTCAGTATTCGTTTCATTTTCCGTGATCAATATTTGCCCCGCGCCTTTAAAATATAAATGGTGTTCACCAATTGGCTCGTGCGTGGTTTTTAATTCAGTATTACTGATCCATTGAATCGATGGCTTGGGTGTAGAAGCATCGAACTGCCACCTGTTTCTAAACCATAGGGTAGGCAGCACCGTTATTGGCGCAGCATCTGCACCACGGTTTACAATGTCTATCTTGATAAAAATATCTTCGCTGCTATTTTTTGCATACTCAACATATACGTCAAAATATTTATTGTCTTTAAAAATGCCGGTATCTAATAATTCGTACTCCGGTACATTTTTAGAAAGGCTCCTGTTCTTGTTGATAATATCCTGGTAAGGAAAAGCCTGTTGTGGATATTTGTACAGGTACTTCATATAATAATGCGTCGGCACATTATCGAGATAATAATATAATTCCTTTACATCTTCACCATGATTACCCTGGCCGTTGGATAAGCCAAATAAACGCTCTTTTAAAATAGTATCTTTTCCGTTCCACAACGCAACAGAAAAGCAAAGATTTTGCATGTAGTCTGAAATGCCCGCCAGTCCATCTTCTCCCCACCTGTACACACGGCTTCTTGCCTGGTCGTGTGAAAGATAATTCCAGGCATCACCACTGGCACTATAATCTTCTCTCACTGTTCCCCATTGCCTTTCACTTAAATAGGGCCCCCATTTTTCTAACGGAATCTCCTTCTCATTATTCTCGTTTATCCGCCTTTGCTCTGCCGTTATATTTTTGTCACTCATAATTTAACCATTAGTTGAAAATCCCGGATACAAAGTCATACCACCATCACAAAAAACAGTAGTACCGGTAATATAATCAGATTCATCACTCGCCAGCCATGCCGCTAAGTTACCAATATCTTCGGGTTCTCCAATCCGATTGTACGGTATTAATGTCAGCAAACTATTTAACGCTTCGGGTGTATCCCATGCCGATTTATTAATAGGTGTTTGGATGGCACCGGGAGCGATACCATTTACCCTTATTTTTTTTGGCGCTAATTCCTGCGCCATACTTTTCATTAACATCATGATGCCACCCTTGCTGGTAGCGTAGTTCACGTGACCACCCCAGGGAATTACTTCATGCACACTGCTCATACAAATTATTTTTCCGGTAGCCCTGCTTCGTTCAGGAACCGGGCCTCTGCGTAGAAATTCTACTACAGCTTCGCGTGCGCATAAAAATTGTCCGGTGAGATTTACATTGATCACCAACTGCCATTGCGCTAAGGTCATTTTTTCAAAAGGAGAGTCTTGCTGCAATCCGGCATTGTTTACCAAAATATCAATGGTGCCAAATGCTTTATACATTTCCTGGAACATTGATTTCACCTGAGCTTCATTGCTTACATCAGCCTGCAAGGCGATCGCGTTTCCACCATTCGATTTTATTGTATCTGCAACTGCCTGCGCATCTTCGGGATGTGTAACGTAATTGACAACAACATTAGCACCATCATTGGCTAATGAGATGGCTACTGCTTTTCCGATGCCACTATTGGCGCCGGTTACCAATGCAGACTGGCCCTTTAATTTTGGATTGGGATTCATTCGTTTGATTTATTAGAGCGTATTATAAAAATTATTTCATTCTTTCCATCAGGTGATCGCCTACGCGCAAAGCGTTAGCCATGATCGTTAGTGATGGGTTTACTGCGCCGATCGATGGGAAAAAACTGCCATCAACGATGTATAAATTATCTACTTCATGCGCTTTACAATTTGTATCAACTACAGATGTTTTCGGATCTGTGCCCATTCTTGTTGTGCCTACCTGGTGCGCGATACCTGATAATGGAATTCTTTTACGGATATTAACGCCATAATGTAAAAAACTTTCGGCGGCATCTATCTTCACCAATACATCTTTCCATGTTTTTATCAGGCGGTTAAAACCTTCTGTATTATTTTCTTTATAATCTAAATGAATTTGTCCGTTGATCACTTGCACCCTGTTATTCGGATCAGCAAGATCTTCGCCCGTCATCCACCAGTCAACTGAGTGGCTTGCCATTTCTTCTAACACAAGGTTAGGCGTAAAGAATGGTGCATCGGGTTCTAACTGAAACCTATCAGACTTACCTAACATTTGTACATGCCCCATTGGGAATTGGTAATCTTTATCTCCCCAATAGTAATCATTGATCGCCATTGTTTTTTGAAACTTGGTTGGATTAGGTTTACTACTGATTGCCAACATGGCTTCATTCAGGTGTTTCATAAAATTTCTGCCCACCTGGTCGCTTCCATTGGCTAATCCGTTTGGATGTTTATCATTTGCACTGTTCAATAATAAAACGGCAGAGTTAACTGCTCCGCAGGATACTACTACTATATCAGCTTTGTATTGAACTATCTCGCCATTGTATTCTCCTTCTACATAATCGATCGTGGTGCCGTTGACGTTAGTAACCAATTTATTTACCTTAAAATTTCTAAGTAAAGTAACATTGTCGTTTAACGATGGGCGCGTGCAATTAATATCTGCATCGCTTTTAGCATGTTCCATGCAAGGAAAGCCATCGCAAGTGCTGCAACGGATACATTTGCTGTTAGGCATATCCGCTTCGTCCAGTTTGATAGCGATCGGTAAATAAAAAGGCTTGTGGCCAAATTTCAACAGGTCATCATGCAATTCCTGTATGCGTGGCTCATGGCTAACGGGAGGGAAACTATACTCACTGCTACGAAAAGGCTCTGTAGGATCATCGCCCATTTTGCCGTGTACCGTGTATAATTTTTCTGCAATAGTATAATAAGGTTCAAGCTCCGCATATTTTATTGGCCACGCTAAGGAGATGCCGCCAGCATGCTGTATCTCCTCAAAATCTTTTTCTCTTAAACGAAACAATGCTGCACCGTACACTTTTGTATTACCACCAACCCAATAGCCCGTGCCGGGATGAAGGTCTTTATCGCCATCGGTTTTCCAAACTTCTTTTGTGTGGTATCTTTCTTTTTGAAATACTTCAACACTATCCCAATTCTGTTTTTCTTTCGGAAGATAATCGCCTCGTTCTAATACCAATATCTTTTTGCCTGAATCTTTTAATGTATGCAACAAGGTCCCGCCGCCTGCTCCTGTACCAATTATAATGATGTCGTATTGTTGCATGGCGATTAATTATTTAGACTGAAATGCTTTTCAAAAAAATGAATTACATTTTATGTGTATGTGTGTATGATATTTAATTCAATATATGTTTTTATTTTGGAAATTCCATGAGACGCTGAGTAGCAAATTGCATTCCTGATCTTAGGAACCGCGCAATTCAAATGATTGTCTCGCGGCTTTGCGCGCAGGAAACCAGGAAGCTATGAAAGCAATGATGGCAACAGTTGCTGACACGAGGATAAAATCAGCAATTTTTAATGTAACGGGGAAATAGTCGATTAGAAAAGATCCGCCTTCTAATTTTATCAATTTATATTTTAATTGTAAAGCGCAGATGATCAATGCTAATGCGATCCCGATCACTGCACCGATCGCACCCAATAACAAACCCTCGGTTAAAAATATTTTTTGGATCAATGTTTTATTGGCGCCCATACTTTGTAATACGCTGATATCTTTTTGTTTTTCTAACACTAACATTGTTAAAGCACTCACCATATTAAAAGCCGCAATAATTAATATCAAAGTGAGTATAGCATAGATGGCCCATTTTTCCAAATGCATCGTATCATACAAGCTCATGTTTTGCTCATACTTGGTTTGTACAATATATTTTGATCCCATCAGATCGGCGAGGGCTTTTTGTGTAACAGCTATTGATTCTATATTATTTAGTTTGATCTCGACGGCGCTATATTCATCGGGGCCAAAGCTCATTTGCTGTTTTACAAAATCGATATTGGTGATGGCGTATTTATCATCAAATTCTTGTTGGATAGAGAACACACCATTGGCCATGATCGTTCCTTCGCTTAAAGAAGAAAGCGGATCACTGATAGAAGCCTTGCCGCGCTTGGGCAAAATAATAGTGAGTGGGGGAGATTTCATGGGCCCTTCAACATTGATGTCTGCCGCATTTTGTATGCCCGCACCAATGATAAGTAATGGGTTATCCAGCGTGCCTGTATTATATTTTCCGTCGAAAACTTTTGAAGGAACACCGCTTACATTCGCGTAATTATTATCAACGCCTTTTAAATAGACAACGGTTTGTATGTTATCATTTTTGATGAGCGCTTTATCTTCTGCAATTAACGAAATAGCGTATACGCCCGGCTGTTGTTTGATCGACCTGATCTGATCTGCGGTAAGTATAAATGTTTTTCCTTTAGAGGGGATGATCTTGATATCTGTGTAGAAAGAAGCGTACAATGATTTTACCAAACCTTCAAAACCATTAAAAACGCTGAGTACTAAAATTTGACAAGCTGTAGCAAAGGCAATAACACTAACCGTTACCCATGCAATGATATTGATCGCAGTGGCACTTTTTTTTGCTTTAAAATATCTCCAGGCGAATAAGAAATTCAAGTGATTAGTTTAGTGTGTTTAGTGTTTAGCCGTTTAGGGTTTAGTAAATGAGACTTCTAAACTATAAACCCTCAACTATAAACTTACTTCTTCTTCTCGTCTTCTTTTTTAATTTTTTCGAAAAGCTCTTCCATTTTAAATACATAATCCAATGTATCATCGATGAAGAATTTTATTTCGGGGATGCTGCGTAATTGGTGACGCACCCTTGTGCCGAGTTCTTTCCTGATCTCTTTATTTTTTTCTTCGTACATGTGGAGTACAGCTTGCGGATCTTTTACCTGGAACATACTCAGATAAACCCTTGCTTCAAAAAGATCGGGCGTTATTTTTACGGCTGCTAATGAGATCATTCCACCTTCGATCATGGTTAGGCTCATACGACGGAAGATATCGTTCAACTCTTCGTTTATTAATCCTGCTACTTGTTTTTGTCTTTTCGTTTCTGCTTTTTCTGCCATCACACTAGTTTATGCGGTAAAGTTACAGCGTTTGAGGCATTAATGGTAAAAGACAATTTTGTCCAAAACTCCGTAGGAGTTTCATCTTTGTAGAAGAAAATACCTTTACATCAATCAACTCCGTAGGAGTTACACATGTTTTGCGTTTATATGGATAGCGATCAGTTTGCTGGTGCTACTCTTACGGAGTAGAAAATAATGTACTATTTTTTTCTACAAAGGTGTTGCCCCGATGGGGCAAATGTTGACTCAGTTATATTTGAAATTGCTTAATAGATATTCAGCTGATGAAATGTGCGACGCCGATGAAGTTGCACAAAGAACTGCAGCCTGGCTAAAACAAAAAAGGAGAAAAGCTTTCGCGATTCTCCTTTTTATACTTGTGATTGTTAGTTATTTTACACCACCCATTTTAGCTTCAATGCTAAGTGTAGCGTGAGGTACAGCGCGTAAACGAGCCTTATCAATTAAGCGGCCGGTTACACGGCAGATACCGTATGTTTTATTTTCAATGCGCATGATCGCTTTTTCTAAATGATCGATGAAAGTGATCTGACGGCTTGCCATTTGGCTAAGCTGCTCTCTTTCCATGCTTAAGCTACCATCTTCCATTGTCATGTAACGGTTATCCGTTTCATCACCACCCATTTCATCTTTACGGGTAATTAAACCGTGCAGGTAAGACAATTCTTTTTTAGCCGCTTCCAATTTACGTTGGATCAACTCTTTAAACTCAGCTAATTCAGGATCGCTGTAACGTTGAGATGGAGCACCCGGATCAGGTGCAGCCTGGTCTAACACAGATTTAGTAAATTCCGGTTGGTACTTACGTACTGTTTTGGTAGAATATTTAGGTATAACTACCGGTTTTGGCGGCGATACTTTAATATCTTTTGCATTTTTTGGGAAAGGCTTTGTCGGCGTTTTCTCAATTACTTTAGCTGCTACTTTCTTTTCTTCTACTTTTTTTGTCATTGGTTTTTCTACTGGCTTCACAACTACTTTGGCAGCTACTGGTTTTTTTGCTACTGGCGCTACTACTTTTTTAGCGGGTACTGGCTTTTTAGCAGCAACTACTTTTTTAGGAGCGGATTTCACTATCTTTTTAGCAGCCACCGGTTTTTTTGCTGGTGCCGCTTTTTTTGGTGCAGGTTTTTTAGGAGCTGGTTTAGCCTTTGCTACCGGTTTTTTTGCCGGAGCAGCCTTTTTAGCGACTGGTTTTTTAGCAGGGGCAGCTTTTTTAACAGGTTTGACTGCTTTTTTTGCAGCCGGTTTTACAGCCTTCTTTTTTGTTGCCATACAACTTATCCTTTTTTAAGTACGTTCAATTTTACAATAGCTTCGTTCACTTCAATTTCTGTACCACCATCAATATGAGGTACAAAATCAAGAGAATCTGCCAAAATTTCGCGACAAATATAGTCTTTAAATTGATTGATAGATGCCATAAGTCCGGCATTTTCCGATATTGTAACAATAATTCGGTCGGTTAACTCGAAATTTTTGTCTTTTCTTACGTTCTGAATGCGGTTTACCAGCTCTCTGGCGTCACCTTCCTTTTTCAGCTCATCCGTTATAATTATATCTAATGCGACGGTTAAAGAGCCTTTATTGGCCACTTCATAACCGGGAATTTCATCCATTGTTATCTCCAGGTCTTCGGCTGTGATCGTTACTGGCTCTTCATTTTTGGCCTTATGATCGGGGTTGATCAGGTATGGCCCCGCCTGTACTTTATCAATCGTTTCATTATCAAAAGCACCAATTATCTCCGCGGCCCATTTCATCTTCGGACCTAGTTTTTTGCCCAAAGTTTTGAAATTTGCCTTGGTTTTCTTCTTGATGAAGTCATTATTTGCCGCCAAAACATCAACTTCCTTTATATTAGTTTCTGCTTTAATAATATCTTCTACCAGTGTTATCCTTTCGGCCATGGTAGCATCGAGCGCCGGGATAAATACTTTTTGCAAAGGCTGGCGAACTTTGATATTTACTTTTTTGCGTAGCGATAAGATCAAAGAAGAAGCATCCTGCGCCAGCTGCATTCTTTTTTCCAAAGCAATATCAATTGCTGTAGGATCTGCTTTTGGAAAATCGGTATGATGAACAGAAGCTACCGCGAAACGATTGGTGATATCATTCAGGTTGATGAACAACCAATCAGAGAAGAATGGTGCGATCGGCGCGATCAGCTGGCTTAGTTTTTCTAAACACTCGTACAATGTTTGATAAGCAGCAATTTTATCATGCTCGTATTCGCCCTTCCAAAAGCGGCGGCGGCATAAACGCACATACCAGTTACTTAATAAGGAATCAACAAATTCTTCGATGGCGCGGCCAGCTTGTGTTGGTTCGTAATCATCTAAATTTTGTTGTACGGTATTTACCAAAGTATTTAAAGAAGAGATGATCCATTGATCGATCTCCGGCCTTTCTTTTAAAGGGATATATTTTTCTTTGAAAGCGAAGCCATCAACATTTGCATAGAGGGCAAAAAATTGATACGTATTATAGAGTGTGCCGAAGAATTTACGTTGCACTTCTTTGATACCTTCGATATCAAATTTTAAACTATCCCAGGGAGAGGCATTGGTGATCAGGTACCAGCGTGTTGCATCGGCACCAAATTTATCAATCGTCTCAAACGGATCAACAACATTGCCGATACGCTTGCTCATTTTGTTGCCGTTCTTATCCAGCACCAAACCATTGCTCACAACGGCTTTGTAAGCTACGCCGGCTTGTGGGCCTGCGGCTTTCATACCTGATGTTTCGTATAGGCCAGCTTTTTTTAATTCTGCTTCAACGCTGTCTTTTAATAAAGCACCTAACGCATGTAAAGTGTAGAACCATCCCCTTGTTTGATCAACGCCTTCGGCTATAAAATCTGCGGGATAATTTTGTGCAAATATTTCTTTATTCTCAAAAGGGAAATGCCATTGTGCATAAGGCATGGCACCACTATCGAACCAAACATCTACTAAATCAGGAATGCGTTTCATGGCAACGCCAGTATTGCTTACCAGAACGATCTCATCTACAAATGGTTTATGCAGATCAAGAATGCCTTCGTGCAAATAATTTTTATTGGTATCGCCGCCTAATTTATCAGCCGCTTTTTTTATTTCATCATTTAATTCTTTGATAGAGCCGATGCATTTTTCTTCGCTGCCATCTTCTGTACGCCAGATAGGGATGGGTGTTCCCCAATAACGGCTACGGCTAAGGTTCCAGTCAACCATATTCTCTAGCCAGTTGCCAAAGCGGCCCGTGCCTGTTGCTGCGGGTTTCCAGTTGATGGTTTTATTCAACTCAACCATCTTATCTTTTGCTGCAGTGGTTTTAATGAACCAGGCATCCAGCGGGTAATAAATAATTGGCTTATCCGTGCGCCAGCAATGCGGATAGCTATGTTCGTATTTTTCTACTTTGAAAGCGCGGTTCTCTTTTTTTAGCTTTACGCAGATGTCGATGTTCACATCTACATAATCCTTTTCGTTTTTGTAATCCTTTACATAACGGCCGCTGAATTCGCCAACGCCATCAATAAATTTACCTTGTTTATCAACTAGGGTTAAAATGCCCAGGTTATTTTTCTTACCTACTTTATAATCGTCTGCGCCAAATGCGGGTGCAGTATGTACTATACCCGTACCATCTTCCGTTGTAACAAAATCTCCGGTGATCACACGAAAAGGTTTTGCTTCCGGTGTTTCTTCTTCAATTTTAGTAAGGCTATTGGCTTCGAATGGAAGCAATGGTTCGTAAGTACAACCGCTGATATCATTGCCGGTGAATGTGGCAACGATCTTATAAGGCAATTGTTTTTTCTTAACCAGGGAATCAAATTCCGGTCTTAATGTGGTGTTATCTTCAATGTTGTTGGTATCAATTCCTTTATCCAGCCAGTTAGAAATTGCATCGTACAGATCGGTCTTGGCGCCTTCTACCCATACATCTAAATGCTCAGGGAAATATTTATGCAACAATGCTTTTGCCAGTACAACTGCGCAAGGTTTGCCACTGTAAGGGTTAAATGTTTTTACTAAAACGTATTCGATATTTGGCCCAACCGTTAAACCTAAATTCGAGGGAAGTGTCCATGGTGTTGTGGTCCAGGCTAAAAAGAAAACTTCTTCGCTTTTTGCCGCATCGAATAATTTTTTTGATAAAGCATTGTTGACCGCTTTAAACATCGCGACAGCACTGGTGTCTTTTACATCTTTGTAAGTACCCGGCTGGTTCAATTCATGCGATGATAAACCCGTACCTGCTGCAGGTGAGTATGGCTGGATGCTTACACTTTCGTACAGGTAATCTTTTTTATACAATTCACTCAGGCACCACCATAATGTTTCGATGTAATTATTTTCGAATGTTACATAAGGATCTTTCAGATCAACCCAGTAACCCATTTTTTTTGTGATATCATCCCACTTGTCTTTATACTTCAAAACCTCTCTGCGGCAAGTAGCATTGTATTCCTCAACCGATATTTTTTTACCGATATCTTCTTTGGTAATGCCTAATAATTTTTCAACGCCTAATTCAACCGGTAAACCATGGGTATCCCAACCGCCTTTGCGTTTTACCTGGAAGCCCTGCATGGTTTTGTAGCGGCAGACAAGGTCTTTTAATGTACGACTGATAACATGGTGAATGCCGGGCATACCATTGGCGCTTGGCGGACCTTCATAAAAAACAAAAGGTTGTTTACCTTCTCTCAGTTCAACGCTTTTTTCAAAAGCCTTGCTTTGTTCCCATTTAGCCAGCAATTCTTCCCCGATGTTGGGCAAGTTTAATTGCTGGTATTCTTTGTATTTAGCCGCCATATTTGATCCTGTATCGGTTTGAAGAGTTCAAACCACGTTAAAATGTTCGCAAAGGTAAGAAATACGCGGGGTTAAATAAATGGTTATTAGTTGGATTTTTAATTCTTTAAGGTCACAAATTGTGACCTTAAAACTGAAAGATTTTAGTATTTTTAGTAAATCCACAAAATCCTATCCTATGCAAATAATACAAAGTGTACAAAACAGGATCTATGAAATCCGGGGCGAAAGGGTAATGTTAGATCACGATTTATCCCTTCTTTATGAAATAGAAACCAAACGTTTAACAGAATCTGTTAAACGAAATATTAAAAGATTTCCTGAAGATTTCATGTTTCAGTTGACAAAAGAAGAATTTGAAACTTTGAGGTTTCAAATTGAAACCTCAAATAATGATCAACATTCTTTGAGGTCGCAATTTGCGACCTCAAACAGGGGAGGCATTAGATATTTGCCCCACGCTTTCACCGAACAAGGTGTAGCCATGCTAAGCGGCATTCTAAAAGCGATAAAGCAATAGAAATGAACATTGCCATTATGCGGGCTTTTGTAGAAATAAGAAGGATAGCCTTTCGCCAGACAGACCTAAAAGAACAATTACAAGAAATTAAACAGCGATTGGGTGAACATGATTCCCAACTTAATAGTATTTACGATGCCATGGAAAATTTACTGGATGAAAAAGCCGCGCAAAGAAAATGGGATGAACGCGAACGTATTGGCTTTAAAAAATAATTAAAAATCATGAAGCCGGCAGTCAAATAATAATCAATAGAATCTTTAAGCACCGCATAACAGAGAAGCGTAAATCAATTGAGAACTAATCCTTATTTTTACTTCAATGTATTAACTTTTACTCTTTATAGATCCCTAATATGCAAGCACTATACCCCAGTATTAACTATATGAGCTTTTCCAAAAAATTGCGACGGAGCAAAAGCGTAAAATATTTATTAACGCTCATTGCTAGTTTTATATGTGTGCAAGTATGTTTGTCACAAACAGTCGTTAAAATGAAAAGGGAAGGCGGTGTTTCGATAATTCCTTGTAAAATAAACGGGCTCGACCTTGCCCTTGCTTTTGATACCGGAGCTTCCGATGTTACCATTTCTTTGGGAGAAGCGATATATATGTTAGAACAGGGATTATTAAGTAGCAGTGATATTTTAGGCGTTACCGAATATATGAATGCGGATGGTGAAGTATCAAAGGGTTATGTTATTAATATTAAAAAGATCGAATTTGCAGGACTGCAATTATATAATATCAAGGCACTCATTGTAAAAGATATTGATGCACCACTTCTGCTAGGACAATCCGCGATCAAAAAGATCGGAGTAGTACAACTCGATCTGGCAACTAATACTTTAACGATCTTAAAAGGTAACGGGCAGTTTGATTACTCATCCTTTACTCAAAATTATCAACAGATGTATAATAGTACTTCTGATGAACAGTCTGATCAGAGCGCTACAGTCAATGTTTTTGTTACCAATGAAAAACATGAACCTTTATATAATTTAATGGTTGTTTTAAAAGCAAAAAAAACCGGGAAAGAGTATCCGGGATTTACAGATGTAGAGGGTAGTTTTTCCCTGCATTTACCACCGGGGGATTTGTATGAAACTATCGTTTTAGGAAATAAAGCATTTAAATCTGCCACCGTTTTAGATATACCTTCTTTAAATACCACTTCCAAATTCGTAGATCCTTTTAGGGTTGATATAGTGTATGAAGCGCCAAAATCTTTTGGAGATTGTCTTTTTTCCTTTAATAAGCATGATGTACAGGGGGAATACTATAAAACCCTTGACTCGCTGGCTGACTATCTTAATATTGTAGACAAGAGAAGAGTTGAAATAGATGGCTATACAGATAGCAGTGAAACTGAACAAATGGAATTATCATTGAGCAGGGCGGAAGCGGTAAAAGAGTACTTGATCGGTAAAGGGATTGATTCTAACAGGATCCTGACAAGGGGGCACAATTTTGTAATAACTCAAAATGACGAAGATTCTTTTCCGGCGGCTCAATACAGACGGGTTGAAATAGCTATTTTAGATACGCTGGCTCAGCCATCATTTATTAAAGACAGTGTACTGGATAATTATACAAAAAACGGTTATGTCAATGATCATTTCAAACCCTCTGGAAGATTGGATGGAAATGGTAAGCGTCAGGGCCATTGGTATGAGTATGCAACAGGTAAAGAAGCGCTTTACCAAATGATCCATAAGCAACCGGAAAAAATTACAAGCAATTATCTTTTGTATGAAGAAGGAGACTATTCAGATGGATCGAGAACAGGGGATTGGAGTATGTATATTATTGAAGACAGTACATTTAAAAAAACACTACTAAAAAAAGTGTCTTTTCAAAATGGAAAAGAAACTGGTGCATTTCAATATTTTTATGCGAATGGTAATATCGCAGCATCCGGAACCTACGTTGATGGTAATGTGGAAGGCAGCTTAAAAGTATATTATGATGATGGGAAAACTTTTGCTTTACAATTATTTAAAAGCAACAAAAAGAACGGAGAAGAAAAATGTTTTTTTCCGGGCGGACAATTAAAATGTATTTCAAATTATGTCAATGACGTACAAGAAGGCAAAGAAGAATCATATTATGACAATGGAAAAATTGAAGAGTCTGCAAATTATACAAACGGTATGATGGATGGCGATTACCGTTTTTATTACCCAAGCGGACTTTTATGGACAGAAAGAATATATAAAAACGGATTGTTAGAGAATGTAAAAACATTGTTGGACGTAATTGGAAACAAACTTTATAAAGGAACATTCAATAATGGCAACGGGCTCCTTAATTATTATACAATAGACGGGGAAATATATAAAATACTAAAGTATAAAGACGGTCTGGAAGTAACTCAATGATAAATTTTATCAGGCTAAGTTTTGCAACAAAACATAGAATAAAATTTTTGGAATGGATTGTGCTATAAATACAATAACCATTCTAAAAAACATCCTATGTGGAATAAAATAAAAACTTCAACCGATATACAAACCGGCATCATAATAAAGAAAAATCCTTTGGAAGGAGATCCGACAGATGATATTGAGCAAAGTGATCCCCGTAATTCATCAACATATTACGTAACGGCTGTTAAACAAGTTGATGGTCCTGATGACGAAATAAGCCTCGCGATCTCATCAACAGACTCCCCGGATATTCATCCTGCATTAAGTACTAAAATGATGGCCACAGATGGCAATATTCCGTTAGTGAAAATGCGGAAGGAATTTGTAGAAGAGAATTGTTGGTGGGTTTTCACTGTTGGAGAATAAATGCATCATAAATACCTGGCCAAAAACCAAACGGTACACTTATGGCACCCTAATTGCATAGATATAATAAACCATCATTATTATATGAAAAAACTATTGTTATACACCGCATGTTTAGGCTTGGTACTTTTCTGCGGGTCTTGTAAAAAAATTGATGACCTGCTTACGTTCACTATTTCGAACCAAACATCTTTTACCATACCGAGTGGCGGGGCTATTAGTTTGCCTTTTGATGTTCCTGATCCAAATAATACCAGTAATTCATCGGAAGCATTTAGCAATAATAATACAGATGCCAACCATGTTAAAAATATCTACCTTAAAAATTTACAGTTAAAGATCACTAACCCGGGCGGACAAAATTTTAATTTTTTACAATCGATCACTATTTATATTTCTACCGATTCATCTAATGAAATTGAGCTGGCTACGCTTAGCTCTATTCCGCAGAATGTAGACTCGATCAATTTAATACCAACATCGGCGGCACTGGATGTGTATGTAAAATCATCCACGTATAATTTACGGACGCAAATAACAACCAATGAGATCTTAACGCAGGATGTAACGGTGGAGGCAGATTCTAAATTTCAGGTTACGGCTAAATTATAGTTTCGGTAGGTATGGAAAAATAGAAAGTTGACCCTTCGCCTTTTTTACTTTCAACGCCTATTTTGCCTTTGTGGCGATTAATGATCTCAGCAGAAATGTATAAACCGATGCCAAAGCCGGCAAAGTTTTTTTCAACTTCTCCTTCAACGCGATAAAATCTTTCGAAGATGCGTTGCTGGTATTCGGGATCGATGCCGATACCAAAGTCTTTTACGGTTACTGTTATTGCTGTTGGCGTGTTGGAAATATTGATCAGCACTTTATCTGCCGAAGGCGAATATTTAATGGCATTCGTTAAAAGATTTGATATCACTTGTGTGATCCTGTCTTTATCACCATAGGCGTCACAGCTTGAGGGCCCTTCGACAAGTAGTGTGTGCGCGATGGTCGGTTGCATGATCGCGACAGCTTCGGCAACCGTTGCACAGATATCGAAGGGATGCATATTGAATTCCATTCTTTTTATATCGATGCGTGTAACATCTAATAAATTATTGATCAGGTCGGTGAGCTTTATCAATTGTTTATTTACCGTGAAAATTGATTTAGACAAAAACGGATCATCAGATTCGCGGTATTTTTCCATCATCATACCCACATAACCTTTAATCGAAGTAATGGGTGTTTTTAATTCATGACTGGCAATACTGATGAATTCATCTTTTCTTTTTATCAGCTCGCGGCTCTCGGTGAGCTTGCGGTTTTGCTCGTGCAATGCTTCTATCACAAGAGCAGTAGTAGCTTCGGCTTTTTTTCGTTCGGTAATATTTTCAGAAGTGATCAAAACGCCATCATCCATTTTTACAGCTCTTACATCATACCAGTTATCGATTCCATCAATAGGATAGCAGGTTTCAAATTGTAACGGGTTACCTGTTACTGCAGTATCGATAAATTTTTCTTTGATGCCCGATGCAACAGTAAACACTTCGCTGTATCGTTTCCCCTGGCTATCGGCGCCCGATACTATCCTTGCTTTTTCATTGATGGTATTTAATTCAAAATCGATGATAGCACCTTCTTCATTGCGGATATTTTTCATGAAGCTGATGGTATTGGAAGACGCATCGAATACGGATTGTAACAGGTCCCTGTTTTTTTTCTCATCATCAATATCGGTAGAGCTGCCTACCCACATATATACTTCTCCGTGTTCGTTGCGGAGAGGAATGGCTTTGTTGAGGTGCCAGCGGTAAACACCATCATATCTTTTTAAGCGGATGGCATAACTCAGTGCAGTGCCTGTTTGTATGCCATTCATGATGATCGGCATATTAACCGCCAGGTCATCAGTGTGTGCAATGGAAGACCAGCCCCAGGCTTTCAACTCATCGTATGTAAGGCGTGTATAATTAAAAACCTGTTCGTTAAAAAAATCAACATCGCCCATGGGTGTGGTGGTCCATACCAGCTGCGGCATGGCATCGAGTATCTTTTGCAGGTTTTCTTTGCTTTGGCGAAGCGTTTCTATTTTTGTAAGACTAATAATGGCACCGGTTTCTATAGGAATAATATTGACCAGTACCCAGCTTTTTAATAGCTCAGAAATATATTCGTATTGTGCCGCTTCTTTTTTGTGTAAGGCATTATTGATGGCAGCATAACTTGGCGTATTTAAAGAATGGGGAAAAACTTCCCAGACGTTTTTGCCCAGCATATCTTCCTTGCGCATTTTAAAGATCTCTTCTGCTTTTTTATTGACGAACACAAAAATGCCTTCCCTGTCTAATTCATAACAGGGATAGTTAATGGTATTTAAGATCGTATACGCTTTATAATATGCCGGATTGTTATCGTCTTGCATAGAAGCTTTAATCGTTATGTACAAATATAAGACCGTTTGGGAAAGGATCGATCAATCAAAAAAATAAGAAAGAAGCAGGCAATTTATCCTGATCGTGGCACGCAAATTGTTTTACTATTAGTAATTATTGCCATGGTAACAAACGTATTTAGGTACAGAACCCATGATGAGAAAATAAAATAGCAACGAACGTGAAGAGAGAAGTTACTGTCATTAAATAATTGAATAGTAACAAGAAAAATACATACTATAAAATATAGATAAGGCTAATAGAAAAAGCTATTGGTTCATAGGCTACCTTAATTGGTAGCCTATTTACTATTGTTTGATTCCGTTTAAGAAACCTTTCCGTCTTGTGGCAGAAATATTTCTTGATCTATCATAACAGTTTGTAATTTTTTTAGTCTTAGTCGCTCGTAGCCGCTGGGCTGCGTTCCTTCTCCAGCGCTGCTTTGGCCACTGACTAAAATCTGCTTCGCATGATTTTGTCTGCCTCACTTCGTTTGGCACCGCAGCCAAAGAGGCGCTTCCGCAGGAACTGATAGAATTAGCGAGTGGTTAATCATATATGGGAGCTAATTTTTTTTATTCTTCGTATCCGCTTTTGATCACGGTGAGCAGTAATTTGAACCTTCCATTGGGTTTGATATGGCTTGCTTTATGAGCAGGTATAAGTATACCCTGTCCGGTTTCAAGCTTAGAAGCTACGCCGTCGATCTCGATGATCGCGCTGCCATCAATTATTTGTGCGTACGTATCAAAAGGGGAAGTTTTTTCATTGAGTCCTTCACCACTTGCAAATGAAAGGGCATTGATCGATCCAGTTGCCTTTTTCATAATTGATTTACTTACAACAGCGTTATGTTCATATTCTATTAACTCAACAATAATATGGGCTACTCCTTTTTCGATCTCGCCATCTTTACTGGGTAATTTTTCAAGTTCTTTGGTATCCATGATCTTTTATTTTTAATGCTGAATACTTCTATATCACAAAACTGGGGCCATTCTGATCAACTACTTCGCTAATTCTATCAGTTCCTGCGGAAGCGCCTCTTTGGCTGCGGTGACAAGCGAAGCGAGGCAGACAAAATCATGCGAAGCAGATTTTAGTCAACGGCCAAAGCAGCGCTGGAGAAGGAACACAGCCCAGCGGCTATGAGCGACTACAAACTAAAAAAGTTATAAACAGTTTTGGTGGATCAAAAAATATTTTTGCGGGAAAAACGGGAAGGCGTTTATAGTTCACTGTAATAGGTAAACTTTCCTATATCTGGGAGAGTCAGTTTAGCCAATTATAAATTGTCCTCTGTAATCGTAACCATTCTCTTTGAATTTTCGATCAATTTATCCTGCTGAATGGGATTCGGTCTTCCTGTTATAAAATGGAAATGGTTGAGCATTTCAACGTCTACCAGGTTATTATATTCGCTGCTCTGTATAATATCATTAATTACTTCAATAGATACAGCAGTTGATATTTGAAATAGGATATTTTCCATTAAATATTTTATTAAACAGGTCAACCTTAGTCAATTACAACTAATTCATTGTTTTCGTCTACGTCTATTCCACTTTTTATTCGCTTAATTGTAGCCTAAATGTATTGGTTCCATTTAAGCTCTTATCCAATAATTATGCTAAGAAAAAAAACATGTGAATCATGTAACATTTTTCAAAAATTGTGTAACAAATACCATGATAATTGACCCACCTTTACAATACCCACTAAGCCCTAACATGAAAGAGAAAACAAACCATAGCGAGCACGTTACTGCTGAAATTAAAAAGTCTTCAGAGTTAGAAAAATCAAAGACACATATCGTTGTTGAGGTTTTACATTATATCCCGAATTCTGTAGTAAGTAAAACTATTCTTAAATGTATCGTTTGCAATAGGCGAAGAATCTGAGTATAATTTCTCCCTTCGATATTTATATTCAGGTAATAGATGGAGCAGCAGAACTTACCATTGGCAAAAAAAAGCATTATCTGAAAATGGGGAATGGGATCATCATCCCGGCGCATAAAAAATACTGTTTTACTGCAAAACAACAATTCAAAGTTGTTTCGACTGTAATAAAAAATGCCTGATCATCTAAACACATTTTTATTGAAGCTTAACCTTAATCAAAATTTATGGCTAAAATATTGATCATTGAAGGCGATACGGCATTACTTGAATTTCTTTCGATCTTTCTGAAAAGGAACGACTTTCAAATTAGAGCAGTGTCATTAAAAAACGAGATAGAGTTTGCCGTAGAAGACTTTAAGCCCGATATAATATTATTAGATGTATTGTTGGGCGGATATGATGGAAGACAAATTTGCAGAGAAATTAAAGCAACCAACAAATTGGTATCGGTTATATTGTTGTCTACTAACCCTAAGCTTTTAGAACATTATGATGAGTGCGATGCTGATGATGCCATTGAAAAGCCTTTCGACAATGAAAATATTTTAAAAACGATCAGGCGCTTACTCAATAAAACGTCTACTATAACATACTAAATGAAATAAAAAAAGCCCACACATCGTGGGGGCCAATAAAAAAGAATGTATGTTTTTATGGTTTTATTTTAATACCACAGCCTATTGCTTTTGTTGAGGTGATGGCTATATCTTTTCCCGCCAATAAAGCATCTACGGCGAGCTCAACATATTTTTGTTTAACAGCTGTTGCATCTTCTGTATTATCATCTATGCCACCTGTATATTTTACGATCAACCCATCTTTCGTTTTTTGCAGGAGGTAGACAAGCGGTGTTTTATTTGCGCCGTATGCTTTAGCTATAGCCTGCGAAGCATCTAACAAATAGGGAAAAGTAAAACCTTTTGTTGTAGCACGAACCTGCATGTTGGTATAAGAATCTCCGGGGTTATCAACCGAGTCATCGGAGTTGATGGCAATTACAGGATAGCCTGCAGCTGCATACTTTGCGTTCAAGGCATTTATTCTATCCTCGTATTTTACTGCATACGGACAATGGTTGGTTGTAAATATTACAATAAATCCCTTGGCATTAGTGTAATCGGCTAAGGAAACATTTTTTCCATCAATATTTTTTAAACTAAAATCGATGGCCTTGTTTCCAACTTTATAACCGTTTGGGGTTTGCGCAAAAGCAGTAATGCTTATAAATGACAGCGCAAATAGAAGTAACTTTTTCATGTGTGTTTTTATTTAAGGTTTGTTTGAATGACTGAATCGAGCTCTTGCTGAGTAGAAAAATCTCCTTCGCGAAAAAAGAGCTTTTTACCATTTTTATAGATCACTGTTGCAGGAATTTCTCCGCTCCAGCTATTATCTATTTTATTGATCCATACATTAGGATCGCCGGCCTGCAGCAGGTACACATCGCTTTGGATATTATTTTTTTCTACAAATTGGTCCACTTTTTCTTGCTGCGATAAAAAATCGAGGCTCACCAATAATATCCTGACCTTTTTATCAGCAAACCCCTGGCCAGCTTTTTCAAAATAAGGAAGCTCTCCAACGCAAGGCTTGCACCAGGTAGCCCAAAAATTTACCACGTATAAAGAATCGTTATTGGGTTGAATTGTTTTTGCCTGCAATTGCGCTAAAGTAACAACTTGTACAGGTTGCTTTGTTGGCGGACCAAACAATACAGAAAATATAATTAAAAAAGAATAGATCATTTATCCCATTTAGACTCGCTAAAGTAATTTGAAATTGATAAAAAGAATGTTAAAGTAAAAGGCCTCCGTTTAGCCAGTTTTAACTTTTTGTCTTTAATTCAAAATGGGAATTTTGATAAAAATTAAAATAAATACTATGGCAAATATTCTTGTACTGGACGACTCTGCTGAATTGTTAGAAATGGTAAAAATTATTTTTCAGCTGCACAATTACGAAGTGCGGACCGCACCAACAAAGTCTTCACTGCTGGCACATTTAGAAATATTTATGCCCGACATATTATTAATAGATGTTTTATTAGATGGCAGCAATGGAAAAGATATTTGCAAAGAACTAAAACAAAACAACAGCACAAAACATATCCCTATCATTTTATTATCCGGCAGCCACGACCAGTTAAGAGGTTATGCAGCATACGGAGCCGATGATATTATTGAAAAGCCTTTTGAATTTGAAGATGTTGAAAAGAAAATCAGGAAATTGTTGGATAAGAACCGGTTTAAGAAGGAAGTGGTGGTTGGTTAGGTTTCGACAGATCGCGTTTCTATTCAACAGATCAACAAGATAAAGAAGTGTTAGTTGCAACAGAACTTTTACATAATAAAAACTCTATGGTTTTATAGGGGATAGAACTTTAACCAAATTGAATTTAATATAGGATCATCCATTGAATTGGTTGCAAGCTAATTAGTTCCTATTCAGATGCAGGGCCTCTACTTTTTGAATCTTGTTTATCTGATTTATTCAATAAGGGAGAAAGCATTTTATAATATGGCATCTCCTCACCCAAATAATTACTTTGACTGGAGTCTTTATTCGCTCTTTCTTCGATTCTTAAATCATATATTGATTTAATTTCCTCATTAGAATAGCCTGAATGTTTTAGAATTTCAATTACCGAGATCCAATCAAGTGTTTCGTAAACGGTTGGGGGTTTTGTTGTAGCAGACCAGGGAATGTAGTTTTCATTTTTTGTCGTATAATTTCTATATAGGCAACCCAAATAAATTCCTATGATTAAGGGAAAAGAAAATGCTAAAAGGATATTACCTATTTTGGGATAAATTAATCTAGGTTCTGGATCATTTCCATTTTTGAATAAACTAACTACTCCTACAACAATGCCAAAAATAGCTGTAATAAAAACTCCAATAACGGGAGTATTAGAAGAACCCACTAAGAGCCCTGTAGAGCAACTAAATATTGTAATACCAAGATAAAATCTATTCACAGAAGTAGAGATATAAATTAGAAAATTATATTAAAAAGAGGTTGATCATAAATCTTTAGTATCCAACATTAATGCTATTTCCCGCCATCATTATTATCATGTTCCCCACTATTGTTGTCATGCTCATTGCCACTATTGTTTTCAGTGTTGCCCTTGTCTTCACTAGGGTTGTCGGCAGGTTTATCAACTGGCTTATCATCCACTGGTTTGTTGGCAGGTTCAACTACAGTATGGCCCTCTGGTGTTACAACCTCTGCAGAGGTACCTGGAGCTGGGTTATCAACAACAGCAGGCTGTCTACTATTTGGATCATGTTCGTGATCAGGTTGTGCATTGACATTCCTTGGTAGGAGGACTGCAAGAAATAAAATAAAAGATAATTGAAAAAAGAAGGGTTTAGTCATAGAGTTTTTTTAATGTAGTATCAAGATAAATTAATTATTCCAAACATTATAGCGTAGGGACATATATTAATTTCAGTAATTTTTATAATGGGGAAAACACCAGGTTTAATGATATTTCACCATAATTCGCTAAGCTAACGTTACTAAACACACGATTGATTTTTAATTAATAACATTTTTTTATTCTATAATTATCCGAGGTCGAATACAAAGCCCAATGATGGATTAAAATATTCTACTAAGAAAACGTGAGGAGCAATGCCGCGGCAGCCATGTTCAATTGTCTGATAATCAATTCGTGATTGCCGAAGGTAGCCATGCGTAATAACTTATGGGACTTTCAACATGCAAAATCAAATGGTTAACCTTTTGTTATGCCGTATTTTTTTTAATAAAAAGAAATACATTCGTATTATCCGTAAGAACGTATAGTAAAAAAAGTGATCAGTTTCATTATATATCCGTGCATCATCCATCCGTAATCACCCTTTAAAAAATAATCTATGAAAAAATATCTGCCACTACTTTTATTTTTAAGCTGTAGTATTATAGTGAATGCCCAGCTACATGTTGACGCAACATTTACCAATTGTACTGCCAATGGTATGCGTAACGGCACTGCAACGGTCACGGTTACCGGCGGCACTGCACCCTATAAATATAGCTGGAATACAGTTCCTGTTCAAACTAACAGCACAGTAACCAATCTTTCTGTCGGCTCTTATAATTGTACGGTTACGGACGCGAGTGGAACGGTTTCTCTTTCTAAAAATATTCTAATTGCACAGCCTGACACCTTAAAAGCAACCGCTACTTCAACAGATAAGTCCAACTATGGTATTTCTAACGGAACTGCAACAGTTGTCCCTATGGGAGGTACACCTCCTTATACGTATAGCTGGAATACAGTTCCTATTCAAATGAATCAATATATAACTAATCTTCCTAACGGTTCTTATTACTGTACAGTTACGGATGCAAACGGCATATTGTGTACTACGCGCCCTGTCATTATTAGCCAGCCATTATATATTGATGAGGTTAATAGTTTTGGAGAAGGCCCTTCTTTTAAAAAGGGGGATGATGGCTCTATACATTTTTCGGTGTCCAATCCTTCATTCAATCCGCCGTTAAATTTCGGTACGCATTATTTAATCTGTTATACCATTAATGGTACTGAAACGGACACAGCAAAAGTAGAATTGACACAAAACAAATCCTCCGGCAATAAGGAATTAATATTACCAAAATTGACAATAGGCAATTATTCTAATATAAAGATCATTCCGGAAGATGCTAATGTCGGACCTGTTGCAGTTTCGAAAACTTTTAATTTGGTATTGGATCAATTATTATCCCGGAAGGCTATTCAAATTCCCAGCATAAGCGCTGCGATTTTTTACAATTATTCAGGTATAGCAAATGATTTCCCTACCGGTTATACACAATATTATATTTCTGGCAGTTGTGGCTTGCGGAAGAAAGACGGAATTCCAAGGGATGCTAAAGGCAATGAAAAATTAATCTTCTTCAGAAGTTTTTACGGTTCATTTTCTTATACGGATCCTTCGGCCTTTAGTTTAAAGACAGTTGACCTGGCAAATAACAGGCACGTAAACCAGCTGGATCTATATACCCATGCGAATGTTAATCTCTCTCCCAATTTAAATCTTCTGACATATATTATTTCTCATCAAGGAATCTTTGGAGATGATGCCCATCTTTACTTAGATGCAAATTTTAGTTTCCTCAATACGAATGTTACTGATTCTGTCAGCTCAACGGTTTTCAATACTTATAGTGTTAAAAGCCACATAATAGGTTTGAGCGTGGCGATAAAAAGCACCAATTTTTTAAACGCGCCATTGCAATTGTTAGCGACGGCCAATATATTTGGAATATACCAGAATTCAAATGCAGTGATCTATGATTTGGGGACTCAATATGCAAATATTTCTGATACAGCCAATGCGCAAAATTCATCAAAGAAATTATTCATCGGGAAAAGAACAACTCCTTACATTGGGCTCAGCGGTGAATTAATGTACAATATTAATGGTGTTACAAAAAACAGCGCATCGAATATTTACCTGAGGTTTTCTTTTATTTCGAATTATGCTGATGCGGCAAAAAGCCATTATTCAAATGCATTCTGGTCATTACAGATCGGATATCTTTTGAGTCTTGATAAGCTTTTTTATCCGCAAACAACAACGCCAGCAGCATCTGTTAATTCAATAAAAGGGCCATTGTAGCTACGAGGGATCTACGAATCATTCGCTAAGGTCGACAGATGCAGATCGACGTATAAGTACCAATGATTCTATTGAAAAGGTAGTTATCGCAAAGGATCGAAAAGTCTTTCCTTGCAGCTAAAAACTATTAAATACAAATATTGAAAGCCTTTTGAATTTGAAGATGTTGAAAAAAGATCAAGAAATTGTTGGATAGGAATCGGACTAAGAAGGAAGCCGTGGTTAGTTAGAACTGTTTACCAGTTGGCGTTTGTATTCAACAGATCAACAGCAGCCGGTGCTCTCCAGTTTTTTCCTTTGGCGCCCGGTGCACACAAGGAAGAACCTGGCTTCCCGGATGATCGACCGCTAATCTCCATAAGTTACCGAGGCCTAAGCTCACAGGACGTGCCGCAGAATTTGCCCGGTAATGAAGATCAAAAAAATGCTCTTTTAAAAATGAGTCAAAACCTTGGGGTGCTCCATTATATAATTTTTTGAGTTCAGCACGTATTTCAGGAACAAGCACTTTTTGTTCGGCTTGTGCATTCGATATTATTTCACTCGGCTCGCCATAGTAAGTGCATAAAAAAGTATCGGTTGGTATAGGAGACCGGTCTACATGAAAAGAATAAACATCCGTTGAAAAAAAAGGATAGGCATCATCTCTTTCGTAGCACCTGATTAGGTTAAGAACCGGCGATGCGCCATGAGCTTTTAACAGCTGTAGATCATTTAAAAGAATTGTACGGGCAAGCTCTCCCTGTTCACTCAAGGTAAGTTCACAAAGCTCTTCGTGATCAAGTACCATTACATTTTCGTTTAGCGCTACCTTTTTAACGATCTCAGAAAAATCACCTTGTAGTTTACGCGTCCAGCAAATCGCATTCGTTTCTCCATGAAAAGGCGTTGAAACAAGGTCCTGAAAATTCGTTACACAGCGAATTTGATTCTCAGCATGAGATAAATTGATCATAATGGTTTGTATAAGTATAAAATCGGCTACTTCCTTGGAGCGTGTATCTTCCAACTAAAATAAGCAATTGACGAAGGAAGCAATAAAAGAATATTTTCAAGATAGTTTAATATTCGCCAGTTAGGAAACTGGCTTTATGTTAGACACAAGTCATCCTTCGGAAGACTTGCGCCAGTTGTGAGGATGGAAAAGAACGATTTAATTTAAATTACTCATTGATTATTAATCCTATTTTGATGGAATATCGCGGTGACGTTACATAACTTTTGTTTATTAATTGAAATACTACGTAATACAATCATTATTTAAAAAATACTAAAATTGTATACTTCACTTGTACGATATATCTTTATTGTCGCCTAAACCCAATTTTAGCTGAGAATAAAAAGTTTGCCCTTAAATAGAAAATATGAGTCTTTATGAGAAATTGCAGCATGCTACTAGCGAAGAAGATGTAAAGGATGCTTATATTAAAGCTCTTGGCTTAAAAGAGTATCAAAAAAATTTGATAGATATTCAGACAAAGGAAATTTGGTTTGAAGCAAAGCATAATGCCAAGCTATCAAGTTATGCTATGTTTACTCAGTTAATGCATTATGTTCAAGCTGCATCAAACAAAAGAGAGTATATACCCCCTTTTTTAGTAGTAATGGATACACAAAAAGCGGCGATTATGAAAAGCAGTGATGTGCTCCCCTTTTTAGAAAAGAAAACCATTAAGTGGGGTAAAAGTGCCAGCAGCTATACGCCAGAAGCGTTAGATGCTATTAGTGCTTACATAGGTACTTACATCGTAAGTTTTAAAATAGAAACCCACGAAGAAGAGTTCATCAGCACTATAAAAAATGCTATTGAAAAAGGTGATATTATCCGCACACAAATAACCCCTGATAACTTGAAACAGGTATTTGATAAATGGACGGTTATGATTGGGCGAGAAATAAAAGGAGTTCCCGAAGAAGATTATGCTCTTTTGTTTTTTGCTGATATTATGAGTGACGGCACAGTAAGCACCCATGCGAATCTTCCTGCCGAACTGTTGCACAGAGGCAATGCTCCTGTGTTTAGTCTGAATGGTAATTTATATGAATTAGGCAGTCGCGAAGGTTATCGCCAGTTTTGGACTATATACCACCGGCCACCCAAAGCCGAATACCGCAACTATTTATTGGAAAGGCGCGATAGTTTAATACCATTGGATGAACGCAGTTTTAAAGGAGCATATTATACACCGCTAGCAGTCGTTGATAAAGCCTACGATAAATTGACTGAAACTTTGGGTAATAATTGGCAGAAAGATTATATAGTTTGGGATATGTGTTGCGGTGTAGGTAATCTTGAAGTAAAGCACAGTAACCCTCGCAATATTTATATGAGTACGTTAGACAGTGCTGATGTGGATGTAATGAAAGCTACTAAAACCTGTGTAGCAGCACAGCGTTTTCAATACGATTATTTGAATGATGATATTAATGATTTTGGACAAATAGATTACAATCTCACTAATAAAATACCAACAGGATTACGACAGGCAATTGCAGAAGGGAAAAAGATTTTGGTATTGATTAATCCACCATATGCAGAAGCTACTAATGCTGATAATACTGGTGTTGGGGAAGAGAATCCTGAAAACAAAACGGGTGTGGCAAAGACAAAGTTTGGAGCAACAGCTATGAAAGAATATGGGAAGGCAAGTAATGAATTATACACGCAATTTGTCGTAAGAATTGCTAAAGAAGTACCCAATGCAACATTAGCAATGTTTAGTACATTAAAGTATGTGAATGCTCCAACTCTTGAAGTTTTTAGAAGTGCGTGGTCTGCTATTTATCTTGGAGGTTTTGTTGTTCATAGTAAATCATTTGATGGATTAAAGGGAGATTTCCCAATTGGATTTTTAATATGGAAGACAAATCAAAGAGGACTAAAAAAGCAAAACTTACTTGAAGTATCAGTTGAAGTGTTTAATAAAAATGTAAATGCGATAGGTGAGAAATCTTTTTATAGCTCGCCAAGCAAAGAACTATTAACTAATTGGATTGATAGACCAAAAACAAATAAGCAAGAAGTTATACCACTTAAAAATGCAATTATTCCAGCTACAGCTACAAAAGATCTAAGAGGAACTAAATGGTCTGATAATGCTATTGGTTATATGTTAAGTGGAGGTAACGATTTACAGCATTCAGGGATACAAACAGTAATATTCTCATCCGGATACGGCAGCGCAAGAGGATATTTTATTAATCCAGAAAATCTTTGGAAAATTGCAATTGTATTTTCAGTAAGAAGATTAATAAAATCCACTTGGCTAAATGACAGAGACCAGTTTTTACAACCAAGTAAGCCTTTAACCGATGAGTTTAAAAATGATTGTTTAATATGGATGCTATTTAATGGAAGCAATTTAACTGCAAGTGCAAACGATCTTGAATGGAATGGTAAAACATGGAATATTGTAAATCATTTCATTCCCTTTACGGAAGAAGAAGTAGATGCACCCGATCATTTTGAAAGCGATTTTATGGTACAATTCATGGCTGATAAAATATTCAGTACCGAAGCACAGCAAGTATTAAATCAAGGCAAAAAATTATGGCAGGCATATTTTACACACATTGATGTACGCATTGTACGGGATGAATTAAAACTAAATCGTGCAGATGTAGGCTGGTATCAAATACGCAAAGCATTGCAGGCACGCAATGCTGGAGGAGATTTTGTCCCCGTAAGTTTCAAACCTTTTGAAGATGCGTATAAAACACTAACAGAAAAACTGCAACCCCAAGTATATGAATTAGGATTTTTGAAGATATAGTGGATATTCATCGTGTAACGTTAATAAAAATGTAAATGGACAAAGTTGGATTTATTGATGAATATGGGGATAAAAGTATTGAATATCAAAAAAGCGGTGTTAGTATTTATTTCATAGTAACGGCTATAATTGTGGATAAAGAAAATATCACTACTCTTGAAAATAAGATCAAAAAAATAACTTCAAAATTTACACAAGCACCAGAAATAAAATCAAATGCTAAAATATTTCAGGACATCGATAAACGTATAGCATTTTTAGAACAAATATCACTTCTCGATTTTAAGGTATACAGTGTAATAGTAGATAAACGAAAAGTATTTGAAGATAGCGGATTGAAATTCAGAAATACATTTTTCAAGTATGTAAATAATCTCTTAGATTCAGACTTATATCGTTATTTCCCTTTTATAGAATTAGTATCTGATGAACATGGTACAGATAAATTTATGAATGGTTTTATTGAATATGTAAACCAAAATCATTTTCAGACTGATTTATTTAGAAAACCTTTATTTAGGTTTGGAGATAGCAAAAATGAGCCACTAATTCAATTAGCCGATTTTATTTCCGGAACCTTAGCAAGATGTTATGAACCCGCCAAAATAATTGACAATCCCAACAGGATAATTGAAATTTTGAAGGACCGCATTCTTCATTTAAGAGAATGGCCTGAGACTTCTTCATTAAAATATAAATTGGTAAATGATATTGACAATTTATATGATTCAAAAATTGCTGATTTTTCATTATCACAAATAGCACAATTTGTTAATGAAAACGAACATAAAAATGATGATCAAGTAAAAAACCAGTTGATTTGTCTTCATTATTTAGTCTTTAAGTTTAGAATAAACCCATATGCTTATATTTATTCTGACGAAATAATTGAAAGAATAAATATTCGAGGAGTCGATATCAATAAGCGTCTTTTCACAAAAGATATAATTGGTAAACTAAGAGAAAAAGGATTGTTAATTGTCAGTTCTCAAAGCGGATATAAAATTCCTTGTTCGGAAGCTGATCTTATACACTTCTTCAATAATTACAATACAAAAATATTCCCGATGTTGAGAACTTTAGAACAATATGACGTTTTAATTAAATTGGCAACCGAAGGATTAATAAATCTTCTGAACCATAAAGAATTTGAGCTTAATAAAAAACTAATTGCTGTAATGAAATCGCGCAAATAAAACTTTACCTGATATATCGTATATATTTGTGTTGACGGTTATTAATATGCAAATAATAGTACCGAGAAAAACTTATAAATTGATCTACCTATGGATAACAGAGTTTATTACGGAGAATATTCTCTGAAACATTGGATTGAACTAATTCTGAAAAAGAATATTGTTCTTCCAGAGTATCAACGTTATTTTGTTTGGGACGAAGAACATGTTGAAAAATTAATTGAAGCTTTCAAGAATAAGTTGTTTGTTCCTCCGGTTACAATTGGAGCGTTTACAATTGAAAATGTAAACCAAAACTTAATTCTTGATGGACAGCAACGGCTAACAAGCATTTTATTAGCGTTTCTTGGTTTATATCCTGACAAAACAGAGTATAAAAGAACGATTGAAAAATTTGCTGATGAAAATGATGATGAGGATGAAGAAAGTGGACAACTTGATAATATTTTTGAATGGAAATTCAGCTTGCTGACAGAAAAGGGAAATAACAATATAGAAATACTTTCAAAAATTAGAGAAGGAAATTATAAAAGAATAAATTTCAATATTGACGACAACTTTCTTGAAACAACATTTTTAGGGTTCTCATACTTAGTTCCATATATTTCAAATAAAAAACAACAACAGAAATATTATTCATCTGTTTTTAGAAATATAAATATTCAGGGTAAACCCTTACTCGCACAAGAAAGTAGAGACTCCTTATACTTCTTAGATAATGACTTGAAACAGTTTTTTAAACCTGAATTTTGTAATGAGTTTACGGTTAAAAATTTAAGTACTACTACCAAAGTTGATTTTGTTAGGTCTTTGTCTCTATTATCGCAGTACAACAAAGACAAGAGCGCAAACAATATAGCACGTAGCTATAAACCTGAAATGGAAAAATACTATGAAGAATATATTTACTCAGTTATTGCTGACACTGATATAAAATATGGAAAGTTTACCGAAACATTTCCCGACAAAAAGTACGATGACCGTTTTTTAAAATTGCAACAAGCATTAATTTCAATCGAAATTCCAAAGCAATTTTCGTCAATTATTGATTTGGATATGTATTTCTTTGGACTTACTTACATGATTGTCTTTGAAAATGAAACGATTGATACTACAAGGAAAGACGAACTGAAACAAGAAATTGAAGACAAAATAAGCGAATTCAAAAGAGATACTTCACATACCAAAGCGCCCAGTAATTTAGGACATTTACGGGCAAGAATTAGTTCATCAATTGAAATATATCAACAATATGCGTCCTAACATTCACACTAAATTCATATTATTACCAATTTCAGAAACTCTGAAAGATGCTGTATCTGCAAGCGCAGGAATTGGAAGTGGTATTGAAACGTTTCCGATGTGTGATTATGTAATGCAGTCAGTATTTCTAAAAATGACAGGATTTCAAGAGCAAAAATTGAAATGCGTCTGTTGGGAATTGGCGACTATTGATTTTGAATATCGGTATGATTACAATACAAAAACAGTAGGGGAACGTTCTTCATACAATGATAAACAATCAATTTATAAAGATTTGATTGAACAGATAAAAAAACGTTCAGCAAGTTTCAAAGTGGCTAATGATATTGACAAAAGCAAAATCCTTATAGTAGTATCTCAAAAAATTAAAACTATTTTTGATAAAACGAATTTATCAATATGGTCGCAAAAAAATTTCAATGAATACGAAACTATCTGGAGTGAAATTAAAAAAAAGCATTTCGCTAATGACGAGACTAATTTATTTACAGCTACCAAAGAAGAAGAAATTTCTTTACAAAGAATATACAGAGATCATTTATACAGATACAGAAACAAGATTGCACACAATACGCAATCATATCAGCAGAACTTACCAACATTAAAAACATTAGTAAGCAAAGATTACAAATATGAAAATTACTTTATTTGGCTTTCAACACTTGTATTGATAGATGAAATTTTTATTGAGTTGTACAAAAAATATTTAATGACATTTGACGACAATTAAAGAAAATAACAACCCCAACTGGCGCAAGTCTTCCGATAGGATGACTTATAAGTATTATGCCATATTGATTATTTAGAAATAATATTCATCAACTTCTGATTTATATAATACATTTCCTTTCCGATTTTTATTGGTTGTAGAATGTTGGCTTTTGCTAATTGCTGTAAATAAGTTGATGCTGTTTGCCTTTTGGCTATATTATTATCTTCCAGCGCTTTGATTTTTACATAAGGGAAACTAAAAATTAAATCTACCAGCTCACTCTTATACGATGCTTTTAACACATCTTTTGCTTGAGATGTTACCGACTCTTTTAGTTTTTGAATATCATCAATTTTTTTTAACGTAAATGAAGAGGTTTCTGCAATTGCATTTAGCATATATAATATCCATTCTTCCCAATTTTGTTCTTCGGTAACTTCGCGCAGTAATCGGTAATAATCCGATTTGTTATTTATTATATAGGAGCTTAGGTACAATACCGGTAAGGTTAATAATTTTTGTTGTACTAGATATAATACATTTAATATTCTGCCTGTCCTTCCGTTACCATCACTAAATGGATGTATGGCTTCAAACTGATAATGCATGAGCGCCATTTTAATTAATGGGTCTAACTCATTTTTTTCGTCATGAATGAATTTCTCTAATGCAAATAACTTTCTTCGGATCAAATCTTCACCTTCTGGAGGTGTGTAAATAATTTTTTTTGTTTGCGGATTTGCTAATCTCGTTCCAGTGCCTTTACGAATACCTTCTTCAGTATTTTTTAATTGTTGCATTATACCCACCATTGTATTAGTGGTAAGCAAAGACGTATTTTCTAATTTTGCCAAACCTTTGTATATAGCTTCTCTATATAATAATACTTCTTTGGTAGATGAAGAAATTCCTTGTGAATCTTCTATTGATACAATTGCTCTATATAATTCATCTTGGGTAGTAACGATATTTTCAATGGCAGAACTATCTTTACTCTCTTGTAATATTACAGTGTTGATCAATAATCTAGGATCTGGTAAAGTTTGACAGTACCCTTTTAATTCTCCCAACAATCTATTAGCTCTAATCGTAGCCTTAAGAATCGTAGACGTTTCTAAATTTATTTTAGGCGGCAGGTCAGGTAAGTCGTTATGCGGAACATTCGAATTAAATTTCATTTTTGGTATGTTTATCAAATCGACACAAAAGTATGACGTGTCGAAAATACTGCTTTTTTTCGACACGTTGTTGAGATATGTTTATTTAGTAAACATGTTAACATATGTTGATAATCAATGTGAATGTGATTTGAGCAAATCTTACCTAGAATATACTTACGAAACTTTATAGTGGAAGCAAATTAAAAAAGGATTCCAATAAATGAAACCCTTTTTCTGCTCCCCCTTCTGGACTTGAACCAGAGACCCTCTGATTAACAGTCAGATGCTCTAACCAACTGAGCTAAGGAGGAGTATACCCTAGTTATTGGGAGGGCAAAAGTAAGGCTTTTTACATTTCCCCAAAAAAATAAACGCAATTATTTGAGCCAATTAAATAAACCACTCGCTGCTATGCCCACAAATATGCCATCAGCGCGTGTTTCAACAGGAAAAAGCTTTAAAAAATATCCTTCGCCACTCACGTTTCGGCCATTATTTAAGCTGAATTTATAGCGGTGGAGCGGACAAACAATATTACCCGCCGCATCTACATATCCATCTACCAGCGGAGCGCCGGCATGAGGGCATTTTTGGGCACAGCCATGCAGCTTATTATCCTTTAAAGCAATACAGATCGTTTTGCCGGCAACCTGCACTTCTGCGAGTCCGTTAGCGTTAAAGGGTATTTCAGTTATGGTCTCAGCGATCTTGTGCCAGGTGTACTCTTTACTCAAGTTTATAGTTGATGGTTTAGAGTTGAGTTTTGCCGGGAAGACGGGAAGTCGTTTTGTTTAGAATGGTTTAAACGTCTTTCCGACTTCCCGGCTAATATAATCCTGTTAGGCTTTTGAACATTAGTTGTTAGTCGGGCAGATCCTTCGTTCCTCAGGATGACAAAGAGGCTTTTTTAATAAAAAAACTCTGCTCTGTAAGGATACCTTATCTGGTACATTTCTCTCACTTTATTAAGAATGGTCTGTCTTAATTCATCCACATTTGTTTTTTGTAGGGCCGATACAAATACGCAGTTATCTTTTGTTTCGTTCTGCCAGCGTTGTTTCAGGTCTATTAAAATATCTTTTTTTACTTCCGGTTCCAGCCATTGGTCAAATGCTTCTTCTTCGTATTTATCCATCTTATTAAAAATGGTTACGGTTGGTTTTTCCTTTGCGTCCAATTCTGCCAGGGTTTTATTTACTACGGCCAATTGCTCTTCGTATTGCGGGTGAGAGATATCTACCACGTGTAATAAAATATCTGCTTCTCTTACTTCATCCAGCGTGCTTTTAAAGCTCTCTACCAAATGATGCGGGAGCTTGCGGATAAAACCTACCGTATCACTCAACAAAAAAGGTGTTTGTTCAAACACTACTTTACGCGTTGTAGTATCCAGCGTAGCGAATAATTTATTTTCTGCAAACACTTCGCTTTTGCTTAGCAGGTTCATGATGGTTGATTTACCCACATTGGTATAACCTACTAATGATACGCGGATGAATTCACCACGTTCCTGCCTTTGTGTGGATGCTTGTCTGTCGATATCCGCTAAGCGTTTACGCAATAGCGTTATCTTATCTTTTACGATACGCCTGTCCGTTTCAATTTCCGTTTCACCGGGGCCTCTTGTACCAACGCCACCACCTTGTCTTTCCAGATGCTTCCACATTCCTTTTAACCTTGGTAAAATGTATTGGTATTGTGCCAGCTCCACCTGCGTTCTTGCCTGTGCAGTTTTTGCGCGGCTCGCAAAAATGTCTAATATCAGATCACTACGATCGATGGTGGTTACATTGAGCTCTTTTTCGATATTCTGTATCTGCGATCCTGTTAATTCATCATCAAATATTACCAGCGTTATATTTCCTTTAGATAAAATATATTTTCTTATTTCTTCGAGCTTGCCTTTACCAACAAATATTCTTGGATCGGGATGTGGTAATTTTTGTGTAAATCTTTTTACGGCAACAGCGCCTGCTGTTTCTGCCAAAAAAGCCAGCTCATCTAAATATTCATTCAGCTGCGTTTCTGTTTGTTCAGACGTAACGAGACCTACCAGTACGGCATGATCCTCCCTGTTTATCTTTTGGTGTTTGTCTATCAATGTCTTTTTGTTTTTATTTTTTTTGCCGGGAAGGCGGGAAGTCGTTTTGCTTAAGTTTAATTCAAACGTCTTTCCGTCTTCCCGGCTAATACAGCCTTTCCGGTAACAGTGCAAAAATAAAGCGTTCCGATGCATACCGGAACGCTTTGTAAATATAATTATGTTTTATCTATTTAGTAGTGGCTGTATTACCCGGCCCGTCTGTCCATTTTCTTAGTTCCTTGCAGCCTTTGTAATCATCATCCAGGAAAATATAATTACTGCTCACATTATTGGTGAACCAATTGTCCAGCACAATGCCTTTCTTTTCTTCTAAAGCCATTTGCGCTATCTTATTGTAATCATCTTTTAAATTCTCACGGTGCGGCTGTGTCTGGCTCATCAGGTAAACGATGCGGATACCTTTTTTACCCCTTTCATCGGCGTAAGAAACAGGTTTAGAGTATTCACCTACCGAAAGATCCCTCATCACCAACACCGTCTCTTTATCCAGCTGATCGATGGTTAAGAAAGTAGTTCCATCCTGCGCTTGTTTTCTACCGCCTGTAAATTTACTGGCTTCATCATCGCTGTATTTGGCTACGGCTTCACCAAATTGTATCCTTCCTGCGATCAGCTCTGTTCTTACAGAATCTAATTTATTGGTAGCCAGGGCCATTTCTGTCGCTGTGATCGGTGGTATTTTAAGGATATGGCGCACAACAGCGTCATCACCCGTACGGCTCACCAATTGCAAAATATGGTAACCAAATTTTGTTTTGAACGGACTTGATATCTGCCCTTCTTTTAAACTAAATGCTTTTGCTAAAAAGGTAGGGTCCCATTGTTTTTCATTTCTGTTGATCTCGTATTCACCACCATTGTCTTTACTTCCCGGATCATCAGAATAAATAGCGGCCAATGTCCTGAAATCTTTTTTGCCTGATTCTAATTGTTCTTTACAATCATTCAAAAGGTCAACACAATATTCATCTGCATCACGACTTGGAGATGGATAAACAATGATCTGTCCTATCTGCACTTCTGTTTCAAAATAAGGTAAGCTATCAACCGGTATCCTTGAAAAATATTGCGCTACTTCGTTTGGCGTGATACGTACTTCTTCAACAATTTTATTTCTTTCAGCCGCCGCCATTTTCCTTTCGCGGAAACCATCTTTAAAATCTTCTTTTAACTGGTAGATCGTTTTGCCCGAGATCTTTTCCAATTCTTCTTTCGATCCGTAAGCGCTGATAAAATACCTGATCTGGTTATCGATATCGGCATCTACTTCTTCATCTGAAACGGGTAAAGAATCTCTCTCTGCCTGCAACACCAATGCCTTGATACCGATAGCCTGCTCCAATGTTAAGCAACCTGCGTTATCAGGGACTGTTTGCCCCTGGCGGGCCATATCTGCAATCGTATTGTCGATATCGCTTTTTAAAACAACCTTATCGCCAATAACGGCAATAATTTTATCTGCCAGTATTCTTTGTTGTGCAAAGGCTGTAGAGATGAATATCAAACCGGCGATAAACGCTATAAAACTTTTCTTCATTTTTTTATCTTTATTGTCTGGAACACGATTTTATTTGATTGTAGGATAGACAGGATTTTTGTTCTCATCCTGTTAATCAATTAATCCTCAAATCGTGTCAAGACATACCCATCAAAAGTAAAGAGCTATCGTTAAATAGCTCTTACCCTGTTTTTATTTAACAAAAGATTAGTTGAGTATGATCCTGAATTATAAAGTACGTTTTACTTCTACTTCTTCAAAGGCTTCTACTATATCACCAACTTCTATATTAGCATAATTCTTAATGGTCAATCCGCACTCCATGTTGTTCTGTACTTCTTTCACGTCATCTTTATAACGTTTCAAGCTGCCCAATTCACCGGTGAAAATTACGATACCATCGCGTACCAAACGGATACGGTTGTTTCTTGCAATTTTACCATCGAGTACGATACAGCCTGCAACGGTAGCTTTATCAAATTTGTACATTTCTTTGATCTCAACATTGGCCAGGATCTTTTCTTCAACACCCGGTTCCAACATACCTTCCATCGCGCTTCTGATCTCTTCGATCGCGTTGTAGATAATTGAGTACAATTTAATTTGTATTGATTCTGCTTCAGCCAAACGAGCCGCCTGTATGGAAGGACGAACGTTGAACCCGATAATGATCGCATCAGATGCGTTCGCAAGGGTTACATCACTTTCAGTAATGGCACCAACTGCTTTGTGGATCACTTTCACCACAATTTCTTCGGTACTTAATTTCTGTAATGAATCACTCAATGCTTCTACCGATCCATCCACGTCACCTTTAATAATAACATTCAGCTCTTTAAAGTTTCCTAAAGCCAAACGACGTCCAATTTCATCGAGTGTAATATGTTTCTTAGAACGGATACCTTGTTCTCTTAAAATTTGTCCGCGTTGGTATGCTTTTTCTCTTGCTTCACTTTCATCGGCATATACTTTAAAAGTTTCACCCGCTTGTGGCGCACCATTTAAACCCAGTATCAATACCGGTGTTGATGGAGGCGCTTTTTCACTGCGTTGGTTACGCTCATTGTACATTGCTTTTACCTTACCAAAGTTCTGACCTGAAACGATCATGTCACCCAGTTTCAATGTACCGTTTTGTACAAGGATAGTGGCAACATAACCACGGCCTTTATCTAACGATGCTTCAATGACTGTACCGTTGGCAGTCTTAACCGGGTTAGCTTTCAGGTCAAGGATATCAGCTTCTAACAAGATCTTTTCCATCAACAAGTCGATGTTCAATCCTTGCTTAGCGCTTATTTCCTGGCTCTGGAATTTACCACCCCAGCTTTCCACCAAAATATTCATCGAGGCTAACTGTTCCTTGATCTTTTCAGGATTAGCGCCGTCTCTATCTATTTTATTAAAGGCAAATATCATTGGCACATTCGCAGCTTGCGCATGCGAAATGGCTTCTTTTGTCTGAGGCATTACTGCATCATCTGCAGCAATTACGATCACCGCAATATCCGTAACCTTAGCACCACGTGCCCTCATCGCCGTAAAGGCTTCGTGACCCGGCGTATCTAAGAAAGTTATTGCTCTGCCATCTTTTAATGTTACTTCATACGCACCAATATGCTGCGTGATACCACCCGCTTCACCGGCAATTACATTGGTATTGCGGATATAATCCAGCAATGATGTTTTACCATGATCTACGTGGCCCATGATGGTAACTATCGGCGCTCTTGGGCGTTGATCTTCGATATGATCCTCTGCTTCATCTTCTGCTAATTCAGCAGCATCTTCCACACCGATAAATTCTACTTCATAATTAAATTCACTTGCTACCAATTCAATTACATCGGCCTCTAAACGTTGGTTGATAGAAACCATGATACCTAAGTTCATACACTTGCTGATGATGTCTGCAAAGCTTACATCCATCAAACCTGCTAATTCACTTACTGATATGTATTCTGTAACCTGTAATTTATTTCCCTCTACACCGGCTTGTCCGCGTGCTTCAGCAAGCTCTTCTCTTTTTTGTTTACGGTATTTTGCTTTCGATCCTCTACCGCGTCCGCCGCCACCTGACAATTTAGCCTGCGTTTCTTTTATTTTATCCTGAATTTCTTTTGCGTCAATTTCTTTATCGCCACGTGCTGCCGGAGCAAGTCCTTGTCCCGGAGGCCTGTTGCCAAAACGGTTGCTACCTGCAGGTCCGCCTGGTCTTTGTCCCTGGTTAGGGCCACTTTGCCCCGGAGGCCTGTTACCAAAACGGTTCATGTTGCTACCAGCAGGAGGCGCTTGTCCGCCCGGACCTTGATTTGGGCCAGATTGTCCAGGAGCTCCTGGTTTCTTTTCCATTGGTATGCGCTTGCGTTTGCGCTTATCATCATCATTTCTTTTCGGCCTTGTATCATTATCAACAGGCAATTCGATCTTACCTAAAATTTTAGGGCCTTCTAACCTGTCGGCTCTGATATTCGTGATAGCAACAGGGCCTACTACCGGTGCCTGATTGATAATTGGTGCAATAACAGGTTTTTCCAGTTTTGCTATTGGAGCTTCCGGCGCTTTCGCTTTCGGGGCTTCTTTTGCTGCTGGTTTTTCGTCTGCTTTTTTTGTTGATTTTTTTGGTCGGGTAGAAGAATCTATTGCATTCAAATCGATCTTATTGATAATTTTCAGCCCTTCGATTTCAGGCGCTACGGTATCAATAAAATTAGATGCTTCTGCAGGTGCAGTTGCTGCTGGTTCTGCAACTACTACCGGAGTTATTTCTTCTTTTGGTTTTTCAACTTCTTTGATTGCTGCTGCCGCTTCTTTCTTTTTGATAGAAAGATCTTCTTCATCTCTTTTTCTTTTTGAATCTGCGCCGGCGCCTTTTGGAAGATCTACTGCTGATGCTTTTTGCTTAGCAGCTTTATCTCCCGAAAATTCTGCCTGAAGGGTACGGTACATATCAGGCGATAATTTCGCTGTGGGTTTTAGGTCCTCTTCATTAAATCCTTTAAGCGTCAGGAATTCCACTAAGGTTTCTTTACCTATGTTGAATTCTTTGGCCGCTGCCATCAATCTTGGTGTATTACTTGCTACTTCTGCCATTCGTTTTCTTTATCAATAATTTTTTATTAGTTAGGAGTTAATAGTTCTTAGTTTGTAGTTATCAGGCATCCCTTCAAACCGTAACTAAGAACTACGAACTAAAAACTATAGTTTATTCTTTTGAAAATTCTTCTGTTAATATTCTTCTTACTTCCGTGATCGTTTCTTTTTCAAGATCCGTTCTGCGTTCTAACTCTTCTGCAGTTAAAGCCAGTACTGATCTACCTGTATCACAACCAACTCTTTTCAATTCGTCGATGATCCATGGTTCGATCTCATCTGTAAATTCATCCATGTCGATATCAAACTCTTCTGCTTCACCTTCGTTATCGCGGAACACATCAATTTCGTAGCCGGTTAATTCACAAGCTAATTTGATATTAACGCCCCTGCGGCCGATAGCCAAAGAAACCTGGTCTGGTTTTAAAAACACAGTAGCGCGTTTTGTTTCTTCGTTGATATCCATGCTGGTAATTTTAGCAGGCGTCAAAGAACGCTGTATCAATAACTGCAAATTGCTCGTCCAGTTGATCACATCTATATTTTCATTTTTCAATTCTCTTACAATACCGTGGATACGGCTACCTTTCATACCAACACAGGCACCTACCGGATCAATTCTGTCATCAAAGCTTTCAACAGCTATCTTCGCTCTTTCTCCCGGATCTCTAACGATCTTCTTCACAACAATCAAGCCGTCAAATATTTCAGGTACTTCAATTTCCAATAATTTTTCAAGGAAAGAAGGGCTTGTTCTTGATATAATGATAACAGCCTGGCTGTTCTTTAATTCTACTTTTTTAACAACACCACGAACGTTCTCACCTTTTTTGAAATAATCAGCAGGTATCTGTTCAGATTTAGGAAGGATCATTTCGTTTCCTTCTTCATCTAATAACAATACTTCTTTTTTCCAAACCTGGTAAACTTCGCCGCTAACGATATCGCCTACACGATCTTCGTATTTTTTGATCAATAGATTTTTCTTCAAGTCGTTGATACGGCTGGCCAATGTTTGTTTACCGGCTAATATCGCTCTACGGCCAAATTCTTTCTGAATATCAACTTCTTCATACAATTCTTCACCAACCTGGTAATCCGGTTCGATCTTAATTGCATCCTTATATTCAATTTCTGTTAAGGTGTTATACAGATCATCATCATCAACGATCATACGGCGACGGAAAATTTCCAGATCACCTTTTTGGTCATTCACAATTACATCAAACTGTTCGTCGCTGCCATACTTTTTACGGATCAATGTTTTAAAAACATCTTCCATAACTTTCATCAACGTAGGACGGTCGATGTTTTCAGCCTCTTTAAATTCCTGAAAGGAATCGATCAAGTTAATACGTGCCATAAACCTATCCAGCCTCACTTTATCCCTGCTGGTAAGGGAGTTTTATTTGTTTATTATTAAAATACTATTTGAACTACTGTTTGTTTGATCTGATCAAGCGGTATCACTACTGCCTGTACGATCGCTTTTTTTCCTTTGCCTGTTGTCTCTTCTATCGTAACACTTGTCTCATCCGCATCTAACAACTTGCCTTCTTTTGTTTTTGTATCCGTCAGGGTAACCTCTACCGGCCTTCCGATATTTTTTTTATACTGACGAAGCAATAATAAAGGTTCATCAATACCCGGACTAGAAACTTCTAATGAAAAATTACCATCTGGATACCAGCCGTTCTCTTCGATGATCTTATACATCGCGCGGTTGATCTTGATACATTTATCAATGCTTAAACCGCTATCCGCATCTAAAAAGACCTTAATATTATTAGTGGGCTTTATTTTGACAGACACCAGAAAAACATCTTCGTTCGTATCTAATAATCCCGTTACTAATTTCTCTATTGTTTGTATTGACGTTATCTCTTGACTCATGCTAAAAAGAAGAAGGAGACGTGATTCGTCCCCTTCTTTTATTCGTTTTCCTATGCAAATATACGTAGTTATAAGTTAATTGCCAAACAAATGCCTGCGGCGACCACGGACGACCGACCAGTGACCACCGCAGAAACCCGTTTTTCGGTGGTCACTGGTCAATTGTCGGTCGTCTTTTTACAGGAATCGCAAAAAACGTAACGATTTTATAATAATTCACCCTTTTTAACAGATTTATTTTCCCGCAAATGATACCTTTGCACCCATGGGAAGCATTTTTCATTTATTCGAAGACCTTTTTTTGATGTACCTCGTGTATAAGATAATATTTGATCTTATTATTCCGGTAGCGACCACCACCAGGCAGGTTAAAAAGCAGTTCAATGATATGGGCAACAGGATGAACGGCCAGCAAGATCAATATAATCCACAACAAAATACACAGTATACTTCAACTGAGCAGACAAAACAACCTGTTTCAAAACCTGCGAGCGAAGATTATATTGATTTTGAAGAGATAAAATAGGAAGGCAAAAGTTAAAAGTGAAAACCCAAAAGTAGAAAAGTAAGTTATGGGTTTTGACTTTTCAATTTTGACTTAATTACAATCCCAGCGCTTCAATTCTCTCTCCTGGCAATAACAAATGGGTTTTAATGCCCAGTTCTTTAGCGGCTTCTATATTGCTGGCAGTATCATCTATGAACAAAGTTTCTTCAGCTTTCATATTGCCATCTTTCAAAATAAATTCGTAGATATCTTTGTACGGCTTACGCAATTTTATTTCGTGCGAATAATAGCTTTTGATGAAATACCCGTCCAGCGAGGATTTGCCGGTTTCTTGTTGCAGTATTTTTTTGAATTCAGTTAAGTGAATAATATTGGTATTACTCAACAAAAAGAGTCTGTACTTATCTTTTATCGACACTAAAAAATCCAGGCTACTCTTTCTGAAATCAAGTAACATAGCATTCCAGGCAATAAAAATATCTTTTTGATCTACTTCTTGCGTGGCGAATTTTTGCACTTCTTTATAAAAAGCAGCTTCAGAAATTTTGCCTGTTTCCAGGTCTTCAAACAGCTCATTTGCTTTTAGCTGAGAGAACAGCTCATCAAAATTTTCAAATCCTAATTGTTGAAATGCCCTGGACGTCTTGTTGTAATCAATGTTTAAGAGCACTCCTCCCAGATCGAAAATGACATTTTTAATTTGTTGCATGATTTTTTTTAAAGTTCGGTGCAAAATATTATAATTTACTTACTTTTGCCGTCCGTTATGCAAAAACATAACAGGGCCTATAGCTCAGCTGGTTAGAGCACCTGACTCATAATCAGGGGGTCCACAGTTCAAATCTGTGTGGGCCCACATAAAAAAATTAGCCCGATTCATTTCGGGCAATTTTTTTATACCAGGTTCAAAATAAAAGAATTGAATAAATTTAATTAACGCCTTAACCTTTCTTTAACCTATCTGGCAGTTACTTTGCCACAAAAGATTTCCTATTATGAAGAAAATGGTGCTTGTTTTTATTACTATGGCTTCCGCAACATTCGCCATGGCTCAGCAAACAACAAAAAAAGATTTTAGCAAGATCGATTTCAATCGTCCCGGAGATCATATCATGCTAACATTTACCGGCGATCAATGGTCGGGAATGCCAGATAGTATTCGTAATAATAGAAAAGGCGGTTTTTCAAGAGGGGTAAACATAGCTGTTATGTTTGAGAAGCGTTTTAAAGCAAACCCTATGTGGAGCGCGGCCTTCGGTTTAGGGATCAGCAACAGCAATATCTTCTTTAAAAATATGGGACCTAATCCCGAAGGTGTTGGCGTGGCCACTGAAGGAGCCTCTACAGTAACTTTTGCCGGAACTACAGGTGAACATTTTAAAAAATACAAATTAGCTACAACTTACCTGGAAATACCACTTGAAATGAGGTACACTTTTGATCCGGCGCATGAAGATAAAAGCTGGAAAATTGCTTTTGGCGTAAAGCTGGGTGTGCTTGTAGACGCACACACTAAAGGCAAAACACTTTTAAATACTATCGGTGGTGTAGAAAATAATTATATCGAAAAAACAAGCAGTACAAGGCTTTTTAATACCGGAAGGGTAGCAGGAACGTTGCGCGTAGGCTGGGGTCATTTTTCAGTATTTGGCTCTTATTCTATTACACAACTTTTAAAATATGGTAATGCACAATTAAGGCCTTTTCAAATAGGCGTCACCATCAGCGGATTATAACGAGCAACAATTTATGTTTTACGATATTTATTCAGATCCCGGCCTTATAGTCGGGATTTTTATTTGAAACTGTTTTGCAATAACGTAGCTTTGCACTTCATAATTCCTCATGAGCGACGAAATAAAACACGAATGTGGTTTGGCATTCATTCGGCTTCGCAAACCTTTCAGTTATTACCAGCAAAAATATGGTACAGTATTATACGGCCTTAACAAGTTGTATCTACTCATGGAAAAGCAGCACAACCGCGGACAAGACGGTGCAGGCATTGCTACCGTAAAGCTGGATGTGGAGCCTGGATATCCTTTTTTACATAGAACAAGAAGCGCTGCTAATCAACCAATTGCAGATATTTTTTCCCAAATAGGCAAAGAGATCGAAGAGATCGAAAAATACCAGCCGGATATTAAAACACACCCGGGATTAATGAAGGGCCATGTCAATCATTTAGGCGAATTATTACTCGGACATTTGCGCTATGGTACCCAGGGCAAAAACAACGTAGAATTTTGCCATCCCTTTATAAAAAGACATACCATTCCTGCAAGAAATTTGGCACTCGCGGGCAATTTCAATCTTATCAATACAGAAGAATTATTTAGCCTGATCAATATCGATCCGGGCGTTTTTCAAAAACAAAGCGACCTGGCAGCAATGATGGAAGTCATCCATCATTTTTTGGTACAGGTAGACGAAGCAACACCCGGTAATTTGGATATTGCACAGGTACTAAGAAAAGCCGTACCATTATTTGATGGCGGATTTAATTTTTCAGGATTAATTGGTGATGGAACATCTTTTGTTATGCGCGATGCGCATGGTATCCGCCCATCATACTATTATATAAGCGATGATGTTATTGTAGCAGCAAGTGAAAGAGCGGCGATCAGAACGGCGTTTAACGTTGGTGAAAATGAAGTATTGGAATTGATGCCGGGCAATGCATTGATCGTTGATCCTGAAGGCAATTTTAGCGTTCAACAAATTATTGAACCTAAAGAAAGAAAGGCCTGTAGCTTTGAACGTATCTATTTTTCAAGAGGTAATGATGAAAAGATCTACCGCGAAAGAAGTGCACTGGGCTATCATTTGAGCGAGCCTGTTTTAAAACTGATCAACTACGATCTGAAAAATACCATTTTCTCTTTTATTCCTAATACTGCAGAAACGGCTTTTTATGGTTTATTAAAAGGTGCGCAGGATTACCTGAACAAGACAAAGATAGAAAAGATACTGAGCTGGGGAAGTGATTACGACGAAGAGAAATTAGCTGAATTGATAGGGCGTAATGTGCGCATGGAAAAGATCGCTATCAAAGATGTGAAGCTACGTACATTTATTACAGAAGATGCGAGCCGCAATGAAATGGTACAACACGTGTACGATATTACTTACGGTACTTTAAGAAAAAATATAGATGGCCTTGTGGTGATCGATGATTCTATCGTTCGTGGAACAACATTGAAACAAAGCATCATCAGAATGCTTTCCCGCTTGAGTCCTACAAGAATTATTGTTGTTTCCTCTTCACCACAAATTCGTTATCCTGATTGTTATGGTATCGATATGAGCAAGCTGGGAGATTTTATTGCCTTTCGCGCCGCACTGGAATTATTGAAAGAAGAAGGAAGAGAATCTTTACTGGATTCTTTACTAGAAAAATGTAAAGAGCTGCAACGCAATAATCAATTGCACACAGAAAATATTGTAAAACAAGTATACAGTTCTTTTACGCCTGAACAGATATCTGCAAAAATTGCACAGCTTATTACACCGAAAGAGATCAGCATACCGGTTGATGTGATCTATCAAACGATCGAAAGCTTACATTTGGCTTGCCCTACAAATTTGGGTGATTGGTATTTTACAGGAAATTATCCTACACCGGGCGGTAACCGCGTGGTAAATAAGGCTTTCATGAATTTTATGGAAGGCAAAAATGTAAGAGGATACTAACAAGCAGTCGCCCCCGGTCCCCTAAAGGGGTGATGTTGTGCAGTATACTCGTAGTACCTTTTAAGATTATTTATAAGTTTACGAATGGATAAAAAAGTAGACACTAAAAATAACTCCCCTTTAGGGGACGGGGGCAAAACCCTACTCATCGTCCGACATGCAAAAAGCAGCTGGGAATTTGGCATTGCTGATTTCGACCGGCCATTAAATGACCGCGGTAAAAAAAATGCGCCTGAAATGGCCCAGCGCCTGCTCGATAAAAAAATAACGATCGATGCATTTGTTTCAAGTCCGGCCAAAAGAGCTAAACAGACGGCCGAATTATTTTGTACCACTTATAACAGTAACCCGGGCGAAATTATTTTTATAGAAAGCTTGTATCATGCGCCGGCAATGGAGTTTTTTAAAGTGATCGAGAACCTCGACAATAAATTTTCTTCAGTAGCTATTTTTTCTCACAACACAGGCCTCACCAATTTTGTAAATAGATTAGTCGATACAATTGTTATTGATGACGTGCCTACCTGCGGTGTTTTTGCCGTTACAATTCCCATTGATGATTGGAAAGATTTTGGCGATACAAAAAAAGAGTTATTGTTTTTTGATTATCCTAAGAATAATTTATAATACTGACTCCTCGGATATAGGAAAATTTACCGATTACAGTGAACTATAAACGCCTTCCCATCTTCCCGGCAAAAATATTTCTTGATCCACCAAAACTGTTTGTAATTTTTTTAGTTTGTAGTCGCTCATAGCCGCTGGGCTGTGTTCCTTCTCCAGCGCTGCTTTGGCCGCTGACTAAAATCTGCTTCGCATGATTTTGTCTGCCTCGCTTCGCTTGTCACCGCAGCCAAAGAGGCGCTTCCGCAGGAACTGGTAGAATTAGCGAAGCAGTTAATCAGTAATAATTTTATCCTCGCTATCAACCTGAATTAATTACTTTTCTATATCTGGGAGTCAGTATTAAGAATTAATAATTATCTCAGCGAGCAGGATAGTGATTGCCTTTTTATATGCTTGCATATCGATAACTGGAATAGTTAGATCGGTATTTTTTGTTTGTTGCAACACATCTTCCAGTATAAATTTACCCTGCTCAATTGTATAAAATATTTTTTTCTCCGCAAGATGGGTAGCTAAATATTCTTGTTCTGTTTGTCGTGGAGTTGGTACCAGCACTGCCTTTTGTTGCAATTTTACCAGGTCCATTATTGTGGTGTAACCGCTTCTTGTAATAACGAGTGTTGATCGTTGTATGGCTTCACTTAATTCATTTGCACCGAGATGATCTTTTACGATAATATTTTTTTGAAGATCGATAAGTTCATTTGTAGGCAAACCTCTCACCAATAAAACAACACCGTTAAATGTTTGTAATTGAGCTAACAGTAATTTTTCAAAAATGCTGCGTTGAGGTTCCGGTCCGGAAATAAGGATCAGCAGATCATACTTTTTATCAAATGGCTTTTTTTCAAATCGGCTTAACGGACCGGTATATTTTATATTGCCGGGAATATTTTTTGGATGAGATAATGCTCCTGCAAGAGAATGATCGCCTTCCAGATCGGGCACCCAACATTGCGTATATTTTTTTATAAAATGATAATGTATCTTTTGAAGGATCTTTTCGGTAAAATCATTTCCTGTTTTTATTAGTAACTGGTGCGTTATATAAATAGAAGGAATAGAGCTGTGGTATAAGCCAAAACGGTTATCGGAAATGACGCAATCGATCTCATTTTTACGCACGATCTTTTTAAGCCAGCGGTGTTCATGATAAATTATGGCAATAATGGAAGGGATCTGCAAAAATAGCTTTAGCGGAAGCCAGCCTTTTTTTCGGCTATATTGGATATTATAGCCCCTTAATGGCAGGAATTCAAGCCCGGGGAACTCCTTTTTTAATAATATTTCGGTTTGGCCGGCTGCAGCAATAATTACGGTAGAATCCTGCTCTAATAGCTCATAAATGATAGGAATGCAACGAGTTGCGTGACCAAGGCCCCAATCTAAAGGAGCTACTAAAACCCGCTTTGAGCCCGTTTTTTTGTTAAATATGCCATCATTCATACCAATATTGCAATATTGGTAAAAATAGTTTAATTTAGTAATCACGAATATGAAGGGATTAATTAAAATAGGATTGTTGCTATCATTGGCTTTCACACTACTACTTGCAGGATGCAGTGCATCGAGAAGAGGTTGTGGTTGCGCAGCTAATGTGAAAATGATCGGTATGTAAGTTTGAAAACTAAAAACGAAAAATTAACCTACACAACATGAACAAACTTAATCGTGACCTAATGGTATTGTTTAATCAAGACCTGATGACACCACAATCTATCGAACAGGAGGTTGAGTGGTTACATGAGCTGTTGTACAACGTTGAAAGAATTGATAATTTAATAATAGCCTACGAAGTGATCGATATCAATAAATATAAGGTCAGCAATAAACCCCAGTTATTGCGCAAGGCATTCAGGTCAAAGGAAGCAAAACCTTTTGTATTCCTGAATAATAAGAACTAGTTCTCCGATCAAATTTTCATTGTCTTTCCACATCTTATTATTGTTACAAGAAAAGGAAAAAATACCTTTGCTGTATGGAGCTGATCTTTACATTAAGTGAAATACACAAGGCCGCACAAAAACTACTATCCAGCGTTGGTGTTCATAAAGTATTTGCTTTTGATGGCGAAATGGGCGCCGGCAAAACCACTTTCATCCACGCGCTCTGCGAAGAATTAGGAGTGACCGATACTATTTCAAGTCCTACTTTTTCTATTATCAACCAATATAAAACAAGGAGTGGCGAAACGGTCTACCACATGGATCTCTATCGTTTAAAAAACGAAGAAGAAGCGGTGAATGCAGGTGTGGAAGATTGCATGTACTCCAATAATATTTGCCTGGTAGAATGGCCCGATAAAGCACCTGGTATCTTTCCACAGGATACTTTACGTGTAAGCATCACGATATTGGATGGTAATCGCAGAAAGATGCAAATAAATTTGTAATTTGTAACCTTCTAAAACCCTGTGTATTGCAGGCGCTTAATTTTTTCTATTATGGCCACATCAAAACCTTTTGTATCACCCTCTATTACTTACGATACGCTGGAGGAAACGCTGGATATAAAACCCAAGGGCACAAAGTTGTTTATAGGAATGCCTAAGGAGACCTCCTTTAATGAAAATAGAATAGCCTTATCACCCGAATCTGTTGGCGTATTGGTAGCTAATGGCCATAGGGTGCTGATAGAAACGAAAGCGGGCCTTGGCGCCAGTTATACCGATAAAGATTACAGTGAGGCTGGTGCAGAGATATCCTACGATAAAAAGGCCGTATACAGCTGTGATGTGCTGGTAAAAAGTGCACCCGTTAGCGAAAGCGATTGTGAATTGTTGAAGCCCAATCAATATATTATTTCTCCCATACACATTACCGTTATGAAACGGGAGATACTCCAGAAAATGATGGAGAAAAAGATCACTGCTTTAAGTTTCGAAAATTTAAAAGATGATACCGGCCATAATCCTATCGTGCGCAGCATGAGTGAGATTGCGGGTAGTGCGGTAATGTTAATTGCGGGCCAATACCTAAGCAATGCCAATAATGGCAAGGGTGTTTTGGTAGGTGGTATCAGCGGTATCCCGCCGACAAAAGTAATTATCATTGGCGCAGGGATCGTTGGAGAGTATGCTGCAAGAACAGCTTTAGCAATGGGCGCCAGTGTTAAGATATTCGATAATAGCATCTACAAATTAAAACGCTTACAAAACAATATCGGCGGCAGGTTATGGACATCTGTTTTAGAACCAAAAATTTTGGCTAAACAGTTAAAGACATGCGATGTAGCAGTTGGTGCTTTGTGTAGCAGCAATGGCGGCAGAACAGCTGTTGTTGTGAGCGATGCGATGGTAAGCAATATGCGTCCAGGAACAGTGATCGTTGATGTAAGTATCGATAGAGGCGGCTGTTTTGAAACAAGCGAAGTAACTTCTCACGAAGACCCGATATTTAAAAAATACGATGTAATACATTATTGCGTACCGAATATTCCAAGCGGCTTTGCACGCACGGCTTCCCAGGCTATTAGTAATGTATTGATGCCATTGTTACTGGAAACTGCTGATCATGGCGGGATCGATAACCTGATCTTATACAAACCAAATATCCGGTCGGGTATTTATATGTTTAAAGGGGCGTTGACCAATGCATATTTAAGCGAACGTTTTACATTGAAGCACACGGATATTGATCTGTTGATGTCGAGCAAGCGTTAATTAATTAGTAATTAAGAATTAATAATTAGGAATTCCTTAAAATCAATGATGACTGATTGTTGGGGGTCAGTTTTTGAAATTAGTGATCGCAATTTTTTCATCACAAAAATCATATTCCTGTTTATCGTTGCTGCTGATAATTACCAGTTTATCTTTTGTGTAGTTTGTGATCAATTGATGATAGAGCGCTATACCATCTTCATCCAAATTTGTAGTGGGTTCATCCAAAAACAATATCGGAGTATCGCTAAAAAATGCCTGTGCTAATTTTAAGCGCTGTTTCATTCCACTACTAAAGTATCTGATCTGTTTATTGGCAGCATTGTCTAGAGAAATTATTTTGATGATCTCCGCAATGGGTAATTGCAACGATTTGAATTGTGCATGAAATTCCAACATCTCTTTGGTCGTCATTTCTTCTACCAGTTCCAAATAAGGAGCGGCAATAGCTATCTCTTTATAAATATCTTCTGCTGAGCATTGAGCATTGGGCATTGAGTATTGAACATTACCCTCATTATGTAAAATAGCGGATGCCAGTACCTGTAAAAGGGTAGATTTCCCCGATCCGTTAGGCCCGGTTATAGCATATTTTTTCCCCGAAGTAAACGCATAATTAAAGTTCCGGAATATCCAGTCCCGGTTATAGCGCTTCCCCAAATTAGTTACGTTGATGTCCATTTTAGTAGCGTAAAGATAGGCTGTACGGCTAAAAAATAATTTTTTGCGGATCAAATTAAATACTAACTTTAGGTAGTTGCATAAACAACCATATGCCAAACAACCAATTTAAACGAAGCGAGCTATATAGCTTTATTACCGGTAAAGCATCTACTGCCATTGCCCGCAGGTTGCAGAAAAATTTCAAACAAGCTAATATTGATATCACCATCGAACAATGGAGTGTTTTATACCATTTATGGAAAGAAGACGGCCAGAGTCAGCAACAATTGTGTGAGGCCACTTTTAGAGATAAGCCGAGTATTACAAGGTTGGTAGACAATTTGGAAAAGCTAAAACTCGTTAAAAGAATTGCCGCTAAAGATGACCGCAGAAAAAATTTGATCTACCTGACAAAAGAGGCGCAGGTATTAGAAGAAAAAACAGTGACCGTAGCCAATCAAACTCTAAACGAATCGCTGGAAGGTGTTACAACTGCTAATATTGAAATAGCTAAAATGGTATTGCAAAAAGTATACGATAACTTATCATAAATATTAAAAATTAAAACTTGCTTTTATGAGTACAACATCATCAACCAATACATCCCTTAAAGGCGGCGAATGGTTAATTAAAGAAAGTAATGCTTTTGAAACTTTTACACCCGAAGATTTTAATGAAGAGCAATTAATGGTAAAGGAGATGTGCCTGCAGTTTTTAAAAACAGAAGTCATTCCCGTTGTAGATAAGATAGATAAAATGGAACCGGGCCTGGTCCCATCACTGATGGTAAAAGCGGGCGAACAAGGGTTGCTGGGAGTGGCTGTGCCAGAGGATCTTGGCGGATTAGGAAAAGATTTTGTCACCTCAACTTTGGTGAATGAAGGTTTAGGCGGCGGCTACTCTTTTAGCGTAAGTATTGCTGCACATACCGGTATTGGCACCTTGCCGATCTTATATTTTGGTACTGAAGCACAAAAGAAAAAATATGTTACCAAGCTCGCAAGCGGAGAATGGAAAGGATCTTACGGACTAACGGAACCGAATAGTGGCAGTGATGCATTGGGCGCAAAAACAACCGCGGTTTTATCCGCCGACGGCAAAAATTATATTTTAAACGGACAAAAATGCTGGATCACTAATGGTGGTTTTGCAGACGTATATACTGTGTTTGCAAAAATTGACGGCGATAAATTTTCTGCCTTTATTATTGAAAGAGGGTTTGAAGGATTTACACAAGGCCCCGAAGAACATAAAATGGGCATCAAAGGTTCATCAACCGTGCAATTATATTTTCAGGATTGTAAAGTACCGGTAGAAAATTTATTGGGTGAAATTGGCAAGGGCCATATCATCGCATTTAATATTTTGAATATCGGCCGATTGAAATTATGTGCTGCCGCGATGGGTGGCGCTAAAGTAGCTTTAGAAGACACGATCCAATACGCAAAAACAAGAGAACAGTTTAAAACACCGATCGCAAATTTTGGTGCCATCAAGTATAAATTAGCAGAATCAGCTATAAAAATATGGGCTGCAGAATCAGCCTTATACAGAACAGCAAAATGGATCGACGACACTGAGATCGCGTTAGCAAAAGAAGGCAAATCTTTTAGCGAAGCTGTGTTAGGCGGTGCAGAAGAATTTGCAGTAGAGTGCGCCATTTTAAAAGTATTCGGTAGCGAAATGTTGGATTATGTGGTAGATGAAGGCGTGCAGGTGCATGGCGGTAATGGTTTTAGTGATGAATATGCGATCAGCAGGGCTTATCGCGATAGCAGGATCAACCGCATCTACGAAGGAACAAATGAGATCAACAGGTTATTGACTGTAGACATGATATTGAAAAGAGCATTGAAAGGAAAATTAGACCTGATGGGACCTGCAATGGCGGTATCAAAAGAATTAATGAGCATCCCTGAATTTGGCAATGATGATACAAGCGCTTTTGCCGCAGAAAAGAAAACCATCCTCAATATGAAAAAATCAATTTTGATGGTAGCGGGTGCTGCTGTTCAAAAATTGATGATGAAAATATCAGACGAACAGGAAATATTAATGAACATAGCAGATATGGCCATTGAAACATTTGTTGCAGAAAGTGTTTTATTAAGAACAATGAAGCTGACAGATAAACAAGGAGATGCAGCCGTGCCATTTCAAATAGATATGATGCATTGCTACCTGAATGATGCAGTAGATAAAGTAAATAAAGCAGGAAAAGAAGCGATCAATGCATTTGCCGAAGGCGATGAACAAAATATGATGTTATTGGGCCTGAAAAGGTTCACCAAAACAGCACCGTTCAATAGTAAAGAAGCGCGTAGGAGAGTGGCGGATAAGCTGATTGCTGCTGATAAATTCTTCTTATAATTAACAAACTCCTGCCAACTATATTTAGTACTTTTGCACCTCAATATTGTTTGCATGAAAAGATCTCTACTATTGCCATTGGCACTTATTGGTTGCCTATTGACGTTTTTCAGCGTTAATGCCCAACCGGTAGCAGTTACTAAAACCAATCCCGTTAAGGTATATGTGCATTATATGCCATGGTTTTCAGCACCACAAAACCCAGGCTCCGGAACAACGAGTTATGGGAATGCTGCAACAGGTACACCTAATAAATGGGGTACTCACTGGACGAATGTCAATTCTAATACAAAATTTCCTGATGATCTTATAAGCGTTACCGATTATACGGGGGCCACTGTGCAAGTACGCGATATCATCTCCCATTATCACCCTTTAATTGGCCCGTATGATGAGCAGGATCCTAACGTACTTGAATACCATTTGTTATTAATGAAATTATCCGGAATAGATGGTGTGTTAATAGACTGGTACGGACAAACAGGAAGTAATTCAGATGTTGGCCCATTACTAAATAATTCAAATGCATTGATCGCGAAGGCGCCCAGTACTGGTCTTAAGTTTGGATTAGTAATGGAAGATCATTTTTGGAGCAGCCTATCTGTCGGTCAGACAAATGGTACTTACGCCATTGATAATTATTTTAATCAGTCTTCTTATATCACGTTGGGCGATATGCGTGGCTCTGGTGCTACTAATGCCACTTCTCCTTTGGTATGTGTTTTTGGTCCGCAAACATTTAAGACTCCTGGTCAATGGAATACAATTCTTGGCGGAAATACTGGTTGTTTTTTACCATTATCAGGCCAATCTGCAGGGATAGGTGCGGATGCTGCCGGAGAATTTGCCTGGCCTTATCCTAATTCAGGAAGTCCGACCACTTACAATAGCCTTACTAATTATTATGCTACTTCAGCCGCTTCTAAAAATGTAGTGCTTGGAGTAGGCTATCCCGGGTTTAATGATTTTTATGGAACGAATGGCGCTAATCAATATGGCTTAATTCCACGAATTGTAAATGGTATCACTACGTTAAAAGGAACACTCAATCAATATACAGCTTACAGCTCTGTTATTGATGGAATTCAATTAGCTACCTGGAATGATTTTACGGAAGGAACAATTATTGAACCTACAGTAGAAGAAGGTTTTCAAAGTTTAGATACCATTCAAAAATTTACCGGTGTATCATATACTGAATTAGACCTGAAACAAGTGTATCGTTTATTTACACTGAGAAAAAAGTATATAGGTGATGCAGTAAAACAATCGCAGTTAGATCAGGTGTTCAATTACTTCGTTGCATTACAAATTCCTCAGGCAGTAGCATTGATGAATATTGTCGATGGCATAAGCGCTCCTGGAACAACTGTGTCAATTTCTTCGATAGGTGCGCCTTCCGAAAATGGCGCAACGGGGCAATTTGTAATTACTGCAACAAGTGACACTTCCAACATCACTGTATATTATACCGTAGGTGGTACGGCAACAACTGCGCATTATACTGCTAATCCGACTTTAGTAGATTCGGTATTGCTCACACCAACAAACTATTCCGACACAATTACTATTGCTGCCATTGATGATAATATTGTTAATCCAGGCGAAACAGTAAAGCTTACTTTAACTGCAGATACAGCCTATACTATAGGTACAAATTCGGCCACACTGACTATCATCGATAATGAAACGCCTAATTGCACGGGCCCAATGATAGTGAATACCAATGCGGCACCAGTTATTGATGGCGCGGCAGATTCAGTATGGACGAAAGCGCCTAAAAATTTAATTGCTCAAACGATCAGTGGAACAATACAGACAGGATCAACCTGGCAGGCAATGTATGACACAACTAATTTGTATGTATTAGTAAATGTAAAAGATTCAAATCTTAGCAGCAATGGTAATCCTACGGGATATGACCAGGATGGGGTGGAGATTATGATCTCGGGTAATAATAGTAAAGCGGGCCTTTATACTTCAAGCGATCATCAATATCGGTTTAACTGGAACGTGTTTCCTTATTCAACAGCAAATATTATAGGCGCTACTACTAATTCGAAAGTAGGTATCGTGTACGCAATTCCTGCCACAACCGGCGGGTACACTTTAGAAGTAGCAATACCATGGACAACAATTGGCGGTACAACACCGGCTCCTTTTAATGGAAAAGAGATAGGTTTTGATATCAATATAAACGATCAGCAAAATGGCGCCGGCCCTCGTGAAGCAACAGTTGGATGGTATGGTACTAATAATGATGATTATACTAATACCGCCGGTTTTGGCGTAGCTACCGTAACCATTTGTAATGGCGATACAACATTAGCAGCACCAATAATAAGAAGCGTAGCTACTGTAAAAGACACAGCAAATACACCATTTAGTTTCACTGTACTGGCAGATAATTCTCCTTCAAGTTATGGAGCGGCTAATTTACCAGCAGGACTAACCATCAATGCTGCTACAGGACTTATCAGTGGCATGGCAACAACCTACGGGGTATTTACGGCAACTGTTTCTGCAACAAATGCAGCAGGCACAGGCACTGCAACATTAACGATCAATATAGATTCCTTGCCTGCTGTAACAAGTCTTGTTACGGCAACAGGAAAAGTTGGCGTAGCGTTTACTTATGCTATATCAGCTTCGCATAACCCTACCAGTTATGCTGCTGCAAATTTACCGGGCGGTTTAACGGTTAATACGGCAACGGGAGCTATTAGCGGTAAGCCAACAACTTCAGGGGTATTCATTACAAATATTTCTGCTACAAATGATTTAGGAACAACCAGCACAACACTTACAATTACTGTTGATACATCGATCGCTGTTCGTTTTATATCGATCAGTGCAGCCAGACAAGCAGCCACCATAGCAGTACAATGGACAGTTGATAGTGAAGTATTGGTAAAACAATACGAAATACAAAGGTCAACTGATAGCATCAATTTTACAACGATCAGCGTTGTTACTTCAGTTAGCAATAATGGTGCAAATGGTATTGTGTATACTGAGGTGGATGGATCACCGGTTAATGGAAATAATTATTATCGTGTTGAAGCCATCAGCAGCGATAGCAATGCAGCACCTTATTTTAGTACCGTTGTAAAAGTAGACAAGATCGTTGCTGCTGCGATATACCCTAATCCTGTAACAGCAGGAGGTACGGTATACTTACATTTAAGCAATCAGGCTTCCAATACCTATACGATCAGGTTGTTGGATTATTTAGGACAACCAATGCCGATAGAACAAACAACAATTTCGGTAAGTGCGGGCGACCTGATCTATCCATTCCCGATGAGTGCGAAATTAACTCCGGGCTATTATTTCTTAGAATTGAATAGTGCATCAACAGGTAAAATAATGCATAAACTGATTGTAGAATAACGACTAGCCACCATACGCTTTAACAAAAAATTAGATGGCTGGTCTATATGATAAACAGCGAATTAGCGTTACTTGCTAACAAACAAAAAACAATGGAAACAATTAAACCCAAAATATTGCTTTGCGAAGATGATACGAATCTTGGCTTAGTGCTAAAAAATTATTTAGAATTAAATGATTACGATGTTGTGTTGGAAAGAGATGGTCGTTTAGGATTGGCTGGATTTCAACGCGAAAAATTCGATATCTGCCTGTTAGATGTAATGATGCCCAATATGGATGGCTTTACATTAGCAGAAGAGATACGCGATATCAACCCTGATGTCCCTTTATTTTTCTTGTCTGCCAAGACAATGAAAGATGATATTATACAAGGATATAAATTAGGTGCAGATGATTATATCACTAAACCTTTTGATAGCGAAGTATTGTTGCTAAAAATAAAAGCGATCTTAAAACGTAACGAAGAATTGCACAAAGAAGAAGTGAATGCCGAATTTGACCTTGGCAAATATCATTTTAACCCGCGTTTGCGTGAATTGGGTTTTGAAGGAAAATTACAAACGCTTTCTCCTAAAGAAAATGAGTTATTGAAAATGTTGTGCGAATACAAGAATGATCTGCTGGCAAGAGATATCGCTTTGAAAAAAATATGGGGAAGCGATACTTATTTTAATGGCCGCAGCATGGATGTGTACATTGCTAAGTTGCGTAAATATTTAAAAGAAGATAGTACGATCGAAATTGTAAATATCCATGGGAATGGATTTAGGTTAGTTTCTGCGTAAACTGTTTTGTTTCACGCAAAGGCGCTATAGTAGAAAATCCGCAAAGGAAATGTTCCTTTGCGGCTTTTGTCTTTTATCCTGGCGCCTTTGCTGAAATTATTTAAATAAAGAATTCGAATCATTGTAAGGCATTTTTCCTAAATGTTTGTAAGCTTTCTCAGTTACTTCACGGCCGCGTGGTGTACGCATAATAAATCCTTCCTGTATTAAAAACGGTTCGTACACTTCTTCCAATGTGCCAACCTCTTCACCTACTGCAGTAGCGATGGTAGTAATGCCAACAGGGCCGCCTTTAAATTTATCAATGATGGTATTGAGTATGCGGTTATCCATTTCATCCAGGCCATGTTCATCTACATTCAATGCTTTTAAAGAATGTTGTGTAATGCCCATGTCAATAGTACCGTCATTTAATACTTGTGCAAAATCTCTTACGCGTCTTAATAACCCATTGGCAATACGTGGGGTACCCCTGCTGCGCCTCGCTATTTCATCTGCAGCTTCAGTAGATATAGTGGTGTTTAAAATAGCCGCAGAACGTAAAATTATTTTTTGTAAGGTTGCAGCACTGTAATATTCTAATCTTGATTTTATACCAAAACGAGAAAGCAATGGCGCCGTTAATAAGCCGCTTCTTGTAGTGGCGCCAATTAACGTGAACGGATTTAAATTGATCTGTACGCTTCTTGCACTTGGCCCGCTATCGATCATGATATCGATGCGGTAATCTTCCATGGCTGCGTACAAATATTCTTCTACAACAGTACTTAAACGATGTATCTCATCAATAAATAAAACATCATTTGCTTCCAGGTTAGTTAATAGGCCTGCAAGATCGCCGGGTTTTTCAATTACCGGTCCGCTTGTTTCTTTTATATTAACGCCAAGTTCATTCGCAACAATTCTGCTTAAGGTAGTCTTTCCTAATCCCGGAGGGCCGTGAAATAAGATATGGTCCAATGCTTCGCCTCTTATCTTCGCCGCTTTGATAAAGATCTTCAGGTTCTCGATCGTTTGAGGCTGGCCCGAAAAATCCTCCATCTGATTGGGACGGATATTATTCTCAAATTCCTTCTCCGAATTGCTCAGCTGGTCTTTATCGCTATTTAGATTTGGATTGGCCATTGTCATTTTTTTATCAACATTGTAAAACTAACTCAATTAGGACTGATAATTGATAATTCGTATTTGATAATTTTAGGTAACCATACTCATCACTAAAATAAATTTTATGAAAATCGGAATCCTCGGATCAGGCGTAGTAGGCCAGGTATTGGCCACTGCTTTTTTAAAAGAAGGCAATGCAGTAATGCTAGCGTCCAGAAACACCACAAAAGATGCTATAGTAAAATGGCAGAAGGATAATAGTGGCGGACAGATAGGGAGCTATAATAATGCTGCGAAATTTGCCGATATAATAATTCTGGCAACCGGGGGAGCTGTTGTCGAAGAAGTAATTAAATCAGCAGGGATAGAAAATTTTTCCGGTAAAACGGTTATTGATGTAACGAATCCGATAGCCGCAGAACCTCCTGTAAATGGCGTATTAAAATATTTCACTACACCTAATGAATCATTAATGGAAAAGCTGCAGGTATTATTGCCACAGGCCCATCTTGTAAAAGCATTTAATTCGGTGGGTAATGCGTTTATGTATAAACCCGATTTTGATGGTATAAAGCCAAGCATGTTTATTTGCGGTAATGATGACGAAGCAAAAAAAACTGTAACTAATATCCTGATCAGCTTTGGCTGGGAAGTAGAAGATATGGGTAAAGTAGAAGCCGCAAGGGCGATCGAGCCATTATGTATGCTATGGTGTATCCCGGGGCTCAGAAATAATCAGTGGTCACACGCTTTTAAATTGTTGAAAAAGTAAAAACCCTCTTCTGTACTTAAGAAACCATGTTAGCTGTTAACATGGTTTCTGCTTTCCAATATCAACCCATTTTAACCTCTCAACCCCTCTTTTCACCTTTAATAAAACATTGCTTTAATTGATAGCAATACATGATAACTTTGTTATATGAGAAAAATAAGTCAAAGATATTGGTTGTGCCAGGTTTTGGGCTGGGGCGTATGGGGCCTTATCTCTATGTATTTTAACCTCGTGGTTTTTGAAGACCGCTTTAAAGAATTAGGGGGCAAAACTGAATTTTTGATCAGTCTGGCTATATCTCTTATACTTGGTATTGTAATTACCCATCTGCTAAAAATATTTATCAAAAAAAATAACTGGTTAAATTTTTCTTACAGTAAGATCGTATTCTTATTTATAGTAGGCGTTATTACATCAGGGGTCATATTATTTTATGGAGACAGGGCTATTGAACACAGCACTAATTATTCGTACGATACCTATCTGCAAAATAGAAAATTAGAAAAGGCGAAGCGGATGGAGGTTCAATACACCCTTCCCGCTAATTATTATTTAAATGAAAATAACGGCGCTGCTGTAACAAGTGTTGTTGAAGAAATTAAGCATGCTACCAACTGGTACAGAAACAGCGATGGACAGTGGGTACACGATGATAAGCGTAATATCTTTGGCATTTACCAAAACCTTTTATTGATAGCAATATGGTTGCTGATCTATATCGTATATCATTATGTAGAAAAAAACACCAATGATCAGCTGGATAGGTTGCGGCTCGAAAGTATGGTGAAAGAGCTGGAATTAAAAACCATCAAGTCACATATCAATCCGCATTTTATTTTTAATTCTTTGAATAGTATTCGTGCATTGGTAGATGAAAATCCGGCGCGTGCACGAACCGCTATCACAGAACTAAGTAATATTTTGCGAAGTAGTATGCATGCGGGAAAATCTGAAACGGTGCCATTCGAAAAAGAATTGAATATTGTAAAAGATTACCTGGCATTGGAACATATGCGTTTTGAAGAAAGATTAAAAATTGAATTTAATATTGATAAGCAAACGCTGTTACAGCCTGTACCGCCAATGATGTTGCAGACCTTGGTAGAGAACGGCATCAAACACGGCATCAGTAAAAGTATCAATGGTGGATTTGTGAAGATCAGCTCTCAATTCAAAGAAGACAATCTCGAATTGATCGTACAAAACTCCGGCCAATTGAATGGAATTATTAATACCGAAGGATTTGGTATTCAAAGTACAGAAGACCGCCTGAATTTATTGTACCATGGTAAAGCCAGTTTCGAAATAAAAAATTTGAATACGGAAATGGTGCAAAGTAAAGTGAGCATTCCGATACATGTATAAACAATAACAAATGAATACGTACAAAGCTATTATAATTGATGATGAACGTCTGGCCCGCAACGAACTAAAAAAATTGTTGCAGGAATTTGCTGAGATAGAGATCATTGCAGAAGCGGCTAATGCTACAGAAGGAATAGAAAAGATAGAAGAATTAAATCCTGATCTTGTTTTTTTGGACATACAAATGCCCGGTAAAACAGGTTTTGATATGTTGCAGGAATTAGACAGGGCGCCGCATGTTATATTTACTACTGCTTATGATGAATATGCTTTAAAAGCTTTTGATGTAAATGCACTGGATTATTTAATGAAGCCAATAGAACCTAAACGATTGGCGGATGCGTTACAAAAATTACAACAGGCAGAAGATAAGGAGATAGCTACCCAAACCTACAACAGGGGCTTATTAGGCGAGCACGATCAGGTATTTGTAAAAGACGGCGAAAGCTGTTGGTTCGTTAAATTATCTGATGTGCGTTTATTTGAAAGCGTGGGTAACTATGCGAAGGTATTTTTTGCGGGCAACAAACCTTTGATCTTAAAATCATTGAATGCTTTGGAAGAAAGGCTGGATGAAAGAGTTTTTTTTCGCGCCAACAGAAAACATATCGTCAACATGCGGATGATCGAAAAGATAGAACCATATTTTAACGGAGGATTATTATTAGAAATAAGAGGTGGTGATAAGGTAGAAGTGAGCCGCAGGCAAGCGGTCAAGTTTAAAGAAATGATGAGCTTGTAGGCTGAATGCTAAACGCTTAATGCGCAATGCAAGAAAAGATATATCAGGCGTTCAGCTTTTTGCGTTAAGCCTTAAGCACAGGTATTGAATGTATAGCAGCGGCCATCTCTTTAATAAGGGATGCATCTTTTTCAATAGCATTTCCAACAACAATTACATCTGCACCTGCTTTACAATTCAGGTAAGCTTTTTCCGGCTCAATGATGCCGCCGCCAACTATCAATGGTACGCTGATAGATTGTGCAACTTTTTCGATCATACTTTCTGCAATTGGCCTTTTAGCACCACTGCCCGCATCCATATATATCAGGCTCATGCCTAACATTTCGCCGGCCATCGCTGTACACATGGCAATTTCGTTTTTATCTGCAGGTAAAGGGTTTGCGTTTGAAATGTAGGAGACTGTTGTAGGCGCACCACCATCGACAACCATGTAGCCGGTCGACATGATTTCCAAACCGCTTTTCTTTACAAAAGGCGCCGAAACTACATGCTGGCCAATCAGCAATTCCGCATTACGGCCGCTTATTAATGACAGGTACAATAAAGCATCTGCATATTTACTTACTTGTGAAGGGCTTCCCGGAAATAAAATAGTAGGGATAGTACAATTGCGTTTGATCAGCTGTAGACACTCATCCAGATAAGTAGAAATAACCAGGCTGCCACCTACAAAAAAATAATCTACCTGCGCAGTTACAGCTAATTCAATTAGCTGTTGCATATTGCTATTGTTCACCTTATCGGGATCAATTAGTACGACAAAGGATTTTTTTCCTTGTTGCTTGCGGCTTGTTAATGAATTATATATTGCTTTTGTTCTCAACTAATTATCGTTCACACAAAAATAAGGTAATTTTGATTATGGATATTTCAACTGAAATATGGTTTAAGACTGCCCGTAGCGGAGGTAAAGGCGGCCAAAATGTAAACAAAGTGGAAACTATGGTAGAAGGCTATTGGGATATCGCCAACTCAGAGCTGGTTTCTGCACAGCAAAAAAAATTACTAACCGAAAAGCTGATCAATAAAATTAATGCGGATGGCTATTTATTAGTGAAAAGTCAGACAGAAAGATCTCAGTTAGGCAATAAGCAGGAAGTGATCAGAAAGATGAATACACTTATTGAGAAAGCGCTTATCGTACCTAAAAAAAGAAAGCCTACCAAACCGGGTAAAGCTGCCAAAGAAAAAAGGATCAATACAAAGAAGAAAGTAGGCGAGCTAAAGGAGAACCGTAAGAAAATTAAGAATTAGCCAAGGAAATTAATAATTAGTAATTAAGAATTAATAATTGTGCGGCAGGATTCTGTATACTTAATTAGCAAACCTTATAAATTGAAAAAATTATTAATTACCAATTATCAATTATTAATTAAAATTATTTCCTTTTCGCTTTCAATGTTTGCAGTATCATGTTTTGTTTATCAATTTCTGCTTTTTGAGCAAGCATGGAAGCTATATTATCCTGTATCTGCAATTGAATTTTAGCTGCTTTCTTGGCAATATCTACGCTGTCGCTCACAAGGTTATTTAGCTTGTTATTTGCTTTTCTTAGCGCATCCGTTTGCGAATTGATCTGCTGTTCCAGGTCATAAGCTTGTACAACCGGCTTTAAATTTTGTATGTATGTTTTAGCATTATTTACAATATCCATATCTGTTGCTTCGCTGATGAAGATATCATCCTTTGACATCATCATGGTAATGATGGAAGCATCTTTTTCATTCTTGCTTTTGCGATCTATCCTGAAATAAACATTATACGTATCCGGTCCGATCGCTGCTAAATGAACATCACGGTAAAGCATAAACCCACTTTTTGAAGTTCCTTTATAGCCCTGTTTTTCTAATGTATCTTCCAGTGCCTGGGTAACGATATCTTCTGTATAAGGAATTTCGTATTGTATAGCGGGTTCCTGTAATTTTTGATAATCAGTAATGGTAACTATTGCCTGAGAAAAAGAGTGTGTGTACGCAAGCAGTGCAATTGTTAAGAAGGCTAGTTTTTTCATGATCATTATTTAGATAAAGATACAAATTAGAAAATAATTTGATTGAAACGACAAACAAATTAGTAATTAAAGATTATACAAGTAAATTTGTCTCTAAACAGGTAGTATTGAGCAATATAAAAAAATTAGCAGGACAAACGATTTGGTACGGTGCCAGCTCTATTGCAGCCCGCTTTATCAACTATTTATTGACTCCTTTTTTAACCTATACCTTAGCGAATACAAGCGATTACGGTAAAATGGGCTTGATCTATTCTGCTATACCAATACTCAATATCTTATTTACTTACGGCTTCGAAACGGCCTATTTCCGCTTTGCTTCAAAAGATGAATACAGAGGAACGATCTATAGTACTGCTTCCTTATCGCTGATATTTTCGACTACTTTCTTTACGATATTGCTTTGGTTTAATCAAGGTGCTTTAGGAAGACTAACCGGCTTAAGCGATTTTCCTCAGATCATCCAACTTAGTATTTGCATCATCGCACTCGATGCATTAAGCACAATTCCTTTTGCGAAATTGAGAGAAGCAGGTCGGCCGAAAAAATTTGCTTTTGTAAGAATTGCAGGTATCATTATCAATATATTTTTCACCTGGTTCTTTATTGCATATTGTCCGCGCCATTTGAATAATAGCGTGGTGGCAATGGTCTACAACCCTGCTACCAATCCTATTGTATATGTTGTATTGGCAAATGTTATACAATCGGCAGTAACCTTATTGTTATTATTACGCGAGCTGTCAGAGATCCGGTTAAAATTCGATGCAAGATTATGGGGTGTGATGATGATCTACTCGCTGCCATTGATCATTGCAGGGATGGGTGGAATGATCAATGAAACTTTTGATCGTTTGATGCTACGCTGGTGGTTACCAGGTAGCGTTGACCTTAGAGAAAGCCAGGTAGGTATTTACAATGCCTGCTACAAATTATCTATTTTGATCACACTATTTGTGCAGGCCTTTCGAATGGGTGCCGAACCGTTTTTCTTTAAACAAGCCGAAGGTGAAAATCCGCAAAGAGTATATGCCAGGGTGATGAAGTTTTTTGTTGTAACGATCACCATTATGTTTTTAGTAGTGGTTTTATACCTGCCGATCTGGAAACATTTTATCGGTCCTAAATATTGGTCTGGTTTAGCCGTTGTGCCTATCTTATTATTGGCTAATATGTTTTTAGGTATTTATTACAATTTGTCTATCTGGTATAAATTATCACACAAAACAATGGCAGGAGCCTGGATTACATTGGCTGGCGCTGCTATCACAATTGTTATCAACTACTTCTTTATTCCGCATTATAGTTTTATGGCTTGTGCCTGGGCAACTTTTTTATGTTACGGAAGCATGATGGTCATATCATTTGTATGGGGACAAAAAGAATACCGCATCCCTTATGCCTGGAAAAAATTAAGCGCTTACTTATTGATCGTAGTGTTATTGTTTTTTATCCATGTAGGATTATTACATTTTTGGGGAAGCAGGTTATTTAGTTTTATAAGCGGTACTATTTTATTATGGATGTACTTATGGTTCATAGGAACTATAGAAAAGAAAGAATTACCACAATTGCCTTTGATCGGAAGGTTTTTTAAATAAGAATTTTTGAATGAAATATTTTTTTAGCATTGCCATCTTACTGATGTCAATTTCTGCAGAGGCTCAAACCGATCCCGTTTCTCCACTGGCAAATTATTCTTCTGAATGGAATAATCCTGATTCGAATTTTACACAATGTAATACTGCTATCGATGCCGTGTATATGAGTCCGAATGAAAAGGATGTGATCTATATTCTCAATCTTGTTCGCAGTAGTCCGGTTTTATTTGTAAATACTGTTCTTAAAAAACGCAAAGACCTGCAAGGAAAATATTGTAATTCTTTAACTGAAAAGCTGCTTACGATGCAGCCATTGAACTTATTAGTGCCAGATGAGAAATGTTACAATAGCGCCGAATGCCACGCTGAGTCAGGTATTCATGGTTATGTAGGCCATGTAAGACAAACAACTTCCTGCAAAGAGAAACAATATTTCGATGGCGAGTGCTGCGATTATGGCCACAACGTAGCGTTGGAAATCGTTTTGTCTTTATTGGTCGATGATGGTGTTCCTTCTTTGATACACCGTACTATTTTTTTAGGCGAGTATAATGGTGTCGGCGTATCTGTTCAGTCGCACAGCAAATACCGGTATGTTAGCGTGCTGGATTTTCATTACTAAAATTCAACTTCTTCTAATTTTTCAATAGGAGGCATTTCGCTATATGTTTTTCCGTTTAATTGCCTACCCGCTTTCTTTTTGTTTGTACCGCCCCATTGTTTAAAGAAGAAGGCAACTTTACTTTTTGTGCATTGATTTTGGATATCTAAAACCCAATCGGCTTCCATCGGTCTTGGCGTTCTTCCGCTTTCGCCACCAACAATAACCCAGTCAATCTTTTTCAGATTCATTTTTGGTAATGGACCAATTAAGGGTTCACAAGAAAGGAACTTTACTTTTGCATTTGTTTTTCGTAAAAAATCAATTCTATCTGTGACTCTACTATCTTCTACGGAAACTCCCATCCAAATATTGTGAGTCCATGTAAGTTGTTTGTGAACTTCGAGTAATCTATCTCCCCGTTTAGTTAATACTTGGAAAACGTGTTGTGGGTTATCATTCATTACAGCAAATACTTCCTTAATAAATTCAATCGGAACTTCAGGATGGAACAAATCGCTCATAGAATTAACAAAAACAATTTTCGGCTTTTTCCAGGTATAAGGGATATTCAAAGAGTCAACATGTGTTCTTATTTTAAAGCCATCTTTATATTTATCAATGCCCATAGCCATCAATCTGCGTGTCATTACTTCTGCATAACAATACTTGCATCCAGCAGAGATCTTATTGCAACCCGTAGTCGGGTTCCAAGTCATTTCGGTCCATTCAATACTTGATTGTGCCATTTAAAATAATTTTTGTTGTGGTAAACGATATTTTTGAATATCGGTAAAAAATTTATTTCCTAAGTTATGTTTTGAATAAAAAGCTAAATAATACAACGATAAATTGAATTCATCAGCATCTACTTTAGGTTTTAATCCTTCATTTTTAACAAGATATCCTAACGACTTCATATTTTGATCATAAGTGTCTGCTAAAAATTTTATAAAATCTTCTTTCCTTGCTTCGCCTTTTAAAAAGGGTTCTCTCCAATTTGATTTCTTTATATAAAGATCAATTGTTTTGCTTTCCTCTTCGATAAAGTTGTGCAAATTTCTATTTGCATTCATCATCAAAGCTAATAATATCAAGAAGTCAATTCTTCCGAGTTGCGATAATTTTTCAATTGTTTCAAAATGAAGATTTAATGAGAATGGGTCCACAAAGCAAAAGCTGATTGTAGACAACCCCAATTTTTTAACTTCATTTATTACAAGATCTACTGTTTTGTTTGAATCTCCGCATATAAAAATCATATCCCTGTCAGGAAATTCTTTTCGGGCTCTCTTTTCTAGCGTATCGATTTTTTCTTGATCCATCTCACAAAAAATATATTTAGTAAATGGATTTGGAATTGATAAAGCAATTAATGCTGACGTTTTTAATATTTTATTTTTCCCTTTTATTGGAGCAAAGCCTGCACCAGCAAATAAATCTATATAGACTCTATTTTTAAATTTATTTTTTATCCCATCGTTAAAAATGTCACAATAGCCGCCGACCAATTCGTATTTTTTTTCTGACCATGCTCCAACAGGATCTGGTAATTTCAAACCGTCATTATCAACGATAATTATGGGGTCAAATCGTTTTCTAGGCATCTTAAGGGGATTATATTTTCCACAATATAAAACTTCTTTCCTCAAAACAATGTTCCCTGTTCGCCCGGCCTTTTGAATTTTGTCGTATCTAATTCCCAACGCTCTGCATTTAACCCATATAGCTTTCCATATTTTTTATATTGCTGTGCTACCATTTGCGCAATATTTCCTTCGCCGCGCATACGTACGCCCCAACGGCTATCATTTACTTTTCCATCATGGCTGTTTTCTATGGAGTGCCAAACTTTATCCGCTCTATCAGGAAAATTTTTGTACAGCCAATCATGAAAGATCAATTTAATAGCGCCATTCAATCGTATAAAAGTGTACGCTGTAAAGGATGCGCCATTTTCTGCGGCTGCTTTCATGATGCGTTGCATTTCATGTTCGTTCAGACCCGGGATCATTGGTCCTAACATTACACCCATTCTTACGCCGCCATCGCTTAGCTCTTTTATTAATCGCAACCTTTGTTTGGCTGTGGTTGTCCTGGGTTCCATTGTTCTTCTCAGTTCTTCATCTAATGAAGTGATGGATACCAAAATGCTGATGAGTTTTTTTTCTGCCATCTTTATTAAGATGTCTTTATCCCGCAACATACCGGCGTTCTTTGTTATCATCCCTACGGGTTGATTAAATTCTAAACAGACCTCTAACAATTGCCGGGTTAATTTAAATTTTTGTTCTGCTGGTTGGTAACAATCCGTATTACCGCTTAAGGAGATCGGTTTGCATTCCCATTTTGGGTTCATCAAAAATTTTCTTAAGAGCTCAGGTGCATTTTTCTTTACAATTATTTTTCTTTCAAAATCTAAACCGGCACTATAACCCCAGTATTCATGGGCATTACGCGCATAACAATAGATACAGCCATGCTCACAGCCCTGGTAAGGGTTCATACTGTAGAACATTCCTACATCCGGACTATCAACTTTATTAACGATGCTTTTTGCATGATCTTCTAAGTAAACTGTTGCGGGGTTTGGCTCTGTCCAGTCGTCTATTGATTCTATTTCTGCTTTTACTTGCTGGTTTTTTAAGAAGCGGTTTTTTGGATTGAATTGTGCGCCGCGGCCTTTTAAGTAATTATCTTTTTCTTCTTGTTGATTAATATCTTCCATAGTTATTTTTTTAAAGAGTTTATTTACTTTTTTCCTTGATGAAAAAAGTAACAAAAAAATCAAGGCAGCAGATAAATAGCTAAAATTTACTGCATTGCGCTACGGCGAAATAAGCTATGTATCATCATTTGTTATTTATCAGTCGTTGGTACTATCGTCATTTTTTTTCTATCATCAATTTCGCCGCTTAACGCTCCATTCCGTAAATTTCTTAACGCTATTTATCTGAGGCCGAAAACCTAAATCCAAAAATCCAATAATCCCACGAATCTCAATTCAGACAAAAATCGCAAATCAATTCAATCAAAAAAATCAACTTCAATCAACGGTTCAGACGATCAGACAAACAACTCGCCTTGTTTAGTAACCACCGGCAAATTCATAAACTCAAAGCGTTGCACTATTTGGTATTTTGTTTCGCCTTCTCTTTTTCTTAATAGCAACATGCCATCTGCAATAAAGCTGCCGCTGAAATGCCGGTGCGAATATTCCAGCCAGCCTTGTTCAAACTGCCAGGGCAATAATTTCATGGCAATGCTGATATGTGGCTCCATTATATAATGCGGATCATTATCCGGCGATTTCATTAACCTTCTTGCGGAACGCAATTCTTTCACCAATTCCTGGATAGCATTTTTTGTTACAATGTTGATGTAAATACTATGTGTAGGAAAACTGCCATAATCTTTCAGGTCTATTTTAAATGGCGATGTGCCCATACTGATTATTTGTAAGCGTTGCCGTAAACGTTCTTCCATCATTTGCAGGCCGTTGAATTTTACCAATGTGATATGTGGTTTGGTTGCCTGCAATGCCGTTTTGTATTTTTCCCTGAAGGCTTCTTTTACGTGTAAAATTTTATTCTTTAATTCTTCGTGCGGACTTAACACCAATAAGTACTCGTTGGCGTGATAGCCCGGTAATTGCATTGTATTTGTATCCATAGCTTAAAAAATTTAAAATTTGTCAGCCAATAATTTTAGTATAAATTTACTAAATAAATTAGTAAAATAAAAAATAAATTATATGGAAGCAGAAAACTTTTTTACTGCAGGATACACGGGTACCAGGCAGTTTACGCAACACGATGTGCTTACCGCCAATGCAACAGGTTTTGGCGCTGCCGCGGATGATTATATGGAACGTGGGATAGACCTGAATGAACAACTGATCCATAACAAACCGGCTACATTTTTTATGCGGGTGAGCGGTAATAGCATGATCGGTGCAGGTATCCATGATGGCGATATTGCCATCGTTGATAGGTCGATCAAACCCAATAATGGTAAAATTGTGATCGCTGTTGTGAACGGAGATATGTTGATACGGCGTTTGGAAATAACACAAAGCAAAATAAGATTGGTACCCGAATCAAAGCTGGCAGCGATCGAAGTTTCGAGTTTTACTGAATTAAAGATTTGGGGAGTGGTAACATACATCATTCATACCCCCTCCGCCCCCTAAAGGGGGAACTTGGGATTTTATGGTTGTATAGTATTATTTTATTAAACGTATTGTTTATTCTATGAAACTAAAAATGTTTTATGGGGCTTCTCGAATAATTTTTCAGCGTGCTAAAGCCTTACGTAACAATGTGACAGCATCTGAAATGATTTTGTGGGAATATCTTAGGACTAATCCTTTCGGATATAAATTTAGACGACAACATCCTTTGGGAATTTTTATTGCAGATTTTTATTGCCATAAATTAAAATTGATAATAGAGTTAGATGGTTCAATACACAATAAAATTGATGTAAAACTGCAGGATGAAGAACGGCAAAAATGATAGAATCTGAAGGAATAAAAGTAATTCGTTTTAAAAACCGTGAAATAATGAATGATAAAGAGCAGGTAATTGAAAAAATAAAAGGATTGCTACATGGAAACTGAAATAGTAACGAAACCTACTCAGCATAAACAAATGAGTTCGCATTCAACAGTTCCCCCTTCAGGGGGCGGAGGGGGTTTTCGTGCAATAGTTGATTGTAATAGTTTTTATTGTTCCTGCGAGCGGTTGTTCAAACCTCATCTCGATGACAAGCCGGTTATTGTGCTAAGCAATAATGACGGCTGCATTATTTCCCGAAGCCATGAAGCGAAAAAATTTGGTGTGGAAATGGCTGGTCCATATTTTAAAGCCAAACCACTGATCGAAAAATTTAATATTGCCACTTTTTCTTCTAATTATAATTTATACGGCGACCTTAGCTGGCGCGTGATGGAAACATTACGGATAATGTTGGGAAAAGAAAATGTAGAAGTATATTCTGTTGACGAAGCATTTTTAGATCTGAGCGGATATCCTTTAAATGAATTACAAACCGTAGCCGAAAATATTTTGAATACGGTTGAAATGTGGACGGGTATTAAAGTATCAATAGGCGTAGCACCTACAAAAGTGTTGGCGAAAGTGGCTAACCGCTTATCTAAAAAAGATCAATCAACAAAACAATGTGTTTGTGTGTTGGATACCGAAGATAAAATTATTGAGGCTTTGCATGCAACACCTGTTGGTGATATTTGGGGTGTTGGCAGACAATATGCCGAAAAATTGCGAGATCAATATGCAGTCTTTACAGGATTAGATCTGCGCAATAAAAAAGAAGAGTGGGCAAAAAATAATCTAGGCGGCGTAACAGGTATTCGTTTACTGAAAGAATTAAAAGGTGAAACTGCTAACGAAATGGAAGATGAATTGATCAATAAAAAAATGATCATGACAACGAGGATGTTTGGTAGCCCGGTAAATAATATTGGCGATATCAAAGAAGCGATCGCTACCTATACTTCTAAAGCTGCAGAAAAATTACGCAGACAAAACAGTGCAGCCGGTACACTCGGCATATTTGTAGTGGAGAAGCAACAAGATTATATGTCTAGTTTTAAACGCGGACAAAGCAGAAGCGCCTACATTAATTTACCTATTGCCACTTCATCCACCAACGATCTTATAAAACCTGCAGTTACATTAGTAGATGAATTATATCGTAAAGGAATGAGTTATAAAAAAGCCGGTGTAATGTTAAGTGGGTTGGTTCCCGATACTTCTATACAGGCCAATTTATTTGAAGAGCAGCAACCGAATAATAAACGTTTGCTGATGAATATGATGGACAATATTAATTTTTCTATGCGTGATGATATTTTAAAATTTGCGGCATCGGGTACAACGAGAAATTGGAAAATGCGACAAGAATTAAGAAGTCCGAGATACACTACAAGATGGGAAGAATTGTGTGAAGTACGTTAAAGCGCAGCCAGGTAAGCTTCTAATTTTGGAAAAGCAATTTTGAACCACTCGGTATAATTTTTTGAATTGTCGTCAACAGAGCCTTTAAGGTCTGCCATTGATTTATAACAATAATCGCTTACTTCGTCTTGATTGGGTAGTACTTCCCCTTCATATGTTCCGATGAAAACATGATCAAATTCATATTCGGTAAGTCCGTTATCAAAAGGCACATTATAAATAAAATCAAATGCTTTGGTGATAGTTGTTTCAAAGCCCATTTCTTCCTGTAATCTTTTTGTTGCTGCTGCTAAAATATCTTCGCCGGGTTGAGGATGGCTGCAACAGGCATTTGTCCATAATCCTCCGCTATGGTATTTTTTATCAGCTCTTTTTTGCAAGAGCATCTCACCTTTCTTGTTAAAAATAAAAATGCTGAAGGCTCTGTGTAGCAAAGCTTTTTCATGGGCTTCCATTTTCTCCATTGTGCCAATGGCTTCATCCTTTTCATTTACTAAAATAACCTGCATTGCTTTTTCTTTAAGGGTTAGATAGACGCCGGAATGTATTGTTAGAAATATATTGAGGTCAAGTTACGATGTAGACCGATCATCTGTTAAGAAGACCATCGTAAAATTTTTTCGTATCGCTTACTAAACGTTGAAAAGAATACCGGGTGCTAACATTTACTTTACCTGCTTTGCCCATTGCTTTTCTTAAAGAAGCATCATTGATCAATTGCAAAAGATAGTTTGCAAAATTATCATCATCATCAACATGCGTTACAAAACCGCTGATATTTTCCTGAATGATATCTTTTACACCGCCAACATCGGTACTTACCACAGGCCTTTCGGCAGCTTGTGCTTCGATGATCGATACGGGCGTTCCTTCATTAAAAGAAGTGAGGGCAACAATATCTAATCCGGCATATACCTGGTCCATTTCTAATAACCAGGAAGTAAAAGTTACCGGCGCTACAATTGGGTGCTCGGGGTAAAAAGTATGTTGAACATTGTATTTATCTAACTGAGCCGCTAAGCCTTTGCGAATATCGCCATCGCCAATAATAAAAAAGCGAACACCTGTTGGCATTTTTGACAATACTTTTTCGATCACGCGTAAAAACATCTGGTGATTTTTTACACGTACCAATCTGCCAATTATGCCAATAGCAATTTCATTAGGTTCTATTTGATAAGCGGCCCTGAATTCTTCACGCTTTTGATCCTGGTTGATCTGGAATTTTTCAAGATTAAAACCTAATGGGATTATCGTAATTTTTTCGGTAGGGGCAATTTTATAAATAGCGCTCAATTCCTGTTCCTGTAAATTACTGATAGCAATAATGCCCGAAGATTTAGAAGCAAGGTATTTTTCCGTCTTTACAAATATTTTAGATTGAAATGGCGTAAAATAAGAATGAAAAACATGTCCGTGAAAAGTATGCACTACAACAGGAACTTTACAAGCTTGTGCAGCAAGTCGGCCAATAGCGCCACTTTTAGCAGCATGCGTATGAACGATATCCGGCTTGTAAATTTTGATGATATCCTTGATCTTTTTGTAAGCGATCCTGTCCATTACAGGGTCGATAGCGCGTTGCATTTCAGGAATGGTGTATGGCTGAATGCCTAAACCCGTGGCTAAGTGAGATGCATCTTGTTCATCTTCTCCTTTCCCTCCAACTACCAATACGGTGTCATAATCAGGCTCGAGGTATTTTGTAAGTAATACGGCGTTGTGAGAAGGACCTCCTATTATTAATCTATTTAGTATGCGTAATATTCTGGGCATCGTTAGTTTCGCTGTAATTAAAAGGTCGTTTTAATTACCAGGGAATGAATTATTATAGTAGAAAAACAATCAGTTTCGTCATTTAAAGGATACAAAATAACGAAACTTAGGCTAAAATAGGCTATAACGCCCCGATTATTATTGTAAATACACTTTTTTATACCAGATCTCAACGCTTAGCCAGCTCCATAATATCTTGGCTCTTTTCTCTTTAGAGATGTCGATCTTATCGTTCAGCAGGTCAATAATGAAAGCTTTTTGTATGAACTGCCGGCATAAAGAAGTATCACTGATCAAATAATCATGGATAATTTCTTTTAATTCATTCTCCACCCAATTTTTAAGCGGTACTTCAAAACCTCTTTTCGGCTGATCAACCAGTTCAGCAGGAAGGTGTTTTTTGGATAATTGTCTCAACAGGTATTTAGTAGTGCTTCCGTTTATTTTGTATGTATCGGCCATGCAAGGGGCATACTCCAATAATTCCTTGCATAAAAAAGGACTTCTTCCTTCTACGGAGTTAGCCATATTGGCGATGTCCATTTTCACTAACAGGTCGCTAAATAAAGTAGTATCAAAATCCATGGCCATGATCTTTTGTAAGCCGCTCATGGTAGAGGTAGAAATTTTATTGAAGTCGTTTTGCATCGGCTGCATATAGTTAGCAGGTGGGTGCAAAAAATTACTTTCATATTCTTCCAAGATATCTACTCCGGCAGATAAATAGACATCGAGCCCATCTTTCGATGCTAGTGAAGCAAGCCGGTATAAATAATTGTAAGCAGATCTTTTATCGTTAGATACAGGCAATATTTTTTTTGCAACACTTGCTAATTTTTTTACGGCTTCGCTGCTTTTAAAAAAATCGTGTTTAGCAAAAGGCACATATCGGCGGTAGCCGCCAAATAATTCATCAGCACCATCTCCGTTTAAAATAACGGTAAGGTGTTTTTTTGCTTCCGCACTTACATAATAACTTGGAATGGCAGAGCTATCAAAAAAAGGCTCGCCATAATTAGCAATAATTTTTTCGATATCGTTTTTCAGATGATCAAAAGAGATAGATATGGTAGTATGTTGTGTATGGTATTTATCAGCTACTAATTTAGCAAGTGGTGCTTCGTTGTAGGCCCCATCAAAAGCTACGGTAAAGGTTTTTAATTTGTTGTTGTATTTACCCGCAATAGCAGTAACAAGGCCGCTATCAATTCCGCCGCTTAAAAAACTGCCCACTTCCAGGTCTGAAGATTGTATCCTGTTTTTTACAGCGGTATGTAAGTAAGCATCAACTTTTTCAAGGCTTTCAGCAAAACTATCTTTGTTGGGTTGCAGGTAACGATGGGTAATATTCCACCAGCGGGTTTCTTTTATAGCAAGTGTTGTACAATCGATCGATAAAAAAGATCCTGCTTTTAATTCCGATACATTTTTATAGGGCGTGCAGCTTCCATAAAAAGAGCCAAGCCTGAAATAATGATAAAAATTAGCATGCTCCATTTGCAAAGGCAACAGGCTTTTAAGGCAATTCAATTCACTGGCAAAAACTATTTTTTCTCTATCAACATAATAATACAAAGGTTTTTTGCCAGCCCTGTCCCGGGCAATGAATAATTTTTTTTCTTGTCTGTCATAAATGGCAAAGGCAAACATGCCATCTAAATATTGTAACAGATCAGTTCCATATTTTCTGTACAACAACAATAATATTTCTGTGTCGGAAGAAGTTTTTGCAGATAAATTATGTGTATCCCTTAATTCTTTATAATTATATACCTCACCATTAAAAATGATCGTAAAGCGATCATCCAGCTGCATGGGTTGTTTACCACTGGTTATATCAATAATGGATAAACGCAGGTGATACAGGTCCAGGTTGTCTATCATAAAACCATGTTGCTCATCGGGTCCGCGATGGCCAAGGCTTTTGTTGATCTCCTGGTAAGCTAATTTAAAATTTAAAGCACCCGCAATGCCACACATAGATAATAAGTTTTATTAATTGCAGTAAAATAACTGCATAATATTGAATAGTAATACTTTTTTGTACAACCGTTGAAATATACAACTGCACTTTATGTTATTACAAGTTAGTATTTTTGGCAATGCTTCTTACTATTCCGGCATTTACAGATAACGATTTTAATTCTTCACAAAACCTGTTGCATTGGTGGGAGATAATTTTACTGCCCATTTATTTTTTCTTATTTGTCAAGATCGGGAACTGGTATTACAACAAAAAATTTCCTCAAAGAACAGACAGAAAACTCTTTATTAACGGACTGAAAATAAAGATGCTGGGAAGTATTTTTATTACACTCATCTATAATTTATATTATGGTGGCGGAGATACTACCGGCTATTTTAATGATGGGCATTTATTAGATAGGATTCTTTTCAATGATCCTATTACAGCTATCAGGATGTTTTTTGTTTCGGGAAATATTGCCTCCTGGCCCGACGACCTCTTAAATATAGCAGCAAATTTCAGAATGGCCGGCGCTACAAATACCTGGATAATAGCAAAGATAGCCGCGTTTTTTAGTTTGTTCTCTTTTCAAAGCATGTTGTGCACGAGTCTGTTCTTTGCTTTCTTTTCTTATTTATGTGTATGGAAATTTTATATTACGGTATGCCATATGTATCCGCAGCTAAGAAAAAAACTGAGTGTCGTAATTATTTATGTGCCTTCAGTTATTATTTGGGGTTCGGGCATTTTTAAAGATACGGTTACCTTATCTGCGATGCTGGTGCTTTTTTGTGCAGTCTACCAGGTGTTTTTTGAAAAGAACAGCGTTGTAAAGAATTTACTGATAATGGTTATTTCAGGCTACCTGCTTTATATTGTTAAAGACTATATCCTGTTCTCTTTCTCCGTAGCATTATTAATATGGCTATTATTTAGCTTAAGCTATTCAATTAAGACCAGGTTTTTACGGGTGTCTTTTTTGCTGTTTATTATTTTCACTGTATCGGGCTTGTCTTTTATTATGATAAGTTACATAGGAAAAGAGATAGCTGAATTAACGGTTAAAGCCTTATTAGAAAGCACCGTTTCAGTAGGGCAATACCTTCATTATATTAGTGATCAGGGAGAAGGATCAACGTATGATATTGGAACTGCAGAACCAACTATTCAGGGATTTATAGCTATTGCGCCTAAAGCGATCAATGTAACTTTGTTCAGGCCATATTTGTGGGAATCGGGTAAACTGATCATTTTTCTTTCTGCGATAGAAAGTACTTTGATCCTTTTGTATTTCATTTATGTTGTGCTGAAGAACAACATAATTTTCTTTTTTACAAAAATATGTAAAGATCCGTTTTTGATCTTTTGTATTTTTTTCACTTTGATATTCGCCGTATTTGTTGGCGTATCTTCTTTCAATTTTGGAACATTGGTCAGGTATAAGATACCTTGTATCCCCTTTTTTTTAACGGCTTTGGTTGTACTTGATGGGAAAAGAAAAAAGAAAGAGGAAACGGCTTCAACAGATATATGATTAGCAGCTATCGATTAAAATATTGATCAGATATATTTATCGCCTTTATTTCTTTTTATTTCTGCAACGTATTCTTTTATTGTTTGTTCTTTATCTTTTTTGCAGATAAGCAATACATCTTTTGTATCAACAACAATAAAATCATCGAGGCCTTGTAATAAAACTAATTTTTGATTATCGGCATGTACAATATTTCTTGTCGCATCAATGATCATTACATTGCTTCCTGCCACTGCGTTATCCAAATAATCTTTTTCAATATTATCATAGATGCTTGTCCAGGTACCCAGATCGCTCCAGCCAAAAGAAGAAGGTATCACGTATACATTATCAGCTTTTTCCATCACCCCATAGTCGATCGAAGTGTTGATACACTGCGGGTAGATCCTTTCAATAGCTTGTTGTTCCCACTCAGTATTGAAATGTATTTTTTCAGCATCGAATACTTCATACATCTCCGGTAAAAATTTTTCGAAGCTGTCAAGGATATTTTTTACCTGCCACACAAAAATGCCGGCATTCCATAAAAAATCTCCGCTTGCCATAAATGTATTGGCCAGGTCCTTATCAGGTTTTTCTGTAAAGGTTTTTACTTTGTATATGTTATCGCCTACGCCTTGCTGTTCAAATTGTATATAGCCATAACCTGTATTAGGATGCGTAGGTTTTATTCCCAATGTTACCAGTGCTTTTATATGGCCAGTAAATTGCAATGCATGTTCACAGATATTTTGAAATTCATATGTATCCAAAATAATGTGATCTGCAGGAGCGCAAATAAGATTTGCTTCGGGATTTAATTCGCGCAATTTGTAAGAAATATATGCAACACAAGCCGCTGTATTTTTTCGGGAAGGCTCAGATAAAATATTCTCTCTTCTTAATTCGGGTAATTGTTGCGCAACAATATCTTTATATTGTTCAAAAGTTACAATGTAAATATTCTCTGCAGGGATGAATTTAGCAAAGCGGTCATACGTACCCTGTATCAATGTTCTGCCGGTATTTAATATATCAAGAAACTGCTTAGGATAATCTACACGACTCATTGGCCAAAACCTGCTGCCAATTCCACCGGCCATTATCGCTACATAATTGTTTTTATTCATCTTGTATATTTTACTCTCCTGCTTTGACAATCAAGGACAAGTGCCTGTTTATAATTAATAGCAAACCTACTTTAAATCGCTGATAACACAAATAGCCTGTAAGATAAAAAAATTACAATATTTTCTGCCAAAATTAGCCTATCTTAATAGCTGTAAATCTTTATTGATTTTGCAGCAGTATTGAAGTAACTTAGCACCCCTTCTAAAAAAACTCAGGTTAAGCCTTCAGTTTTTTACTATCCGGTTACATATTAAATTATTAATAAAAGAAGGCAATAAAGCCATGGCTACAGTAAAACCAAAAACCAAATCTGCGTCTGCAAAAGCAGCAGCTCCTAAAGCAGCCGCTAAAGTTGCTGTAAAAGCGATCAGTGCAGAAAAAAATCTAAACCTCACGGCGCAGCTGCAGGATTATTTTGGTTTTGATAAGTTTAAAGATCCGCAGGAAGATATTATTAAAAATTTGTTAGCAGGCAATGATACATTTGTTATTATGCCAACGGGCGGCGGTAAAAGTTTGTGTTACCAATTGCCCGCTATCATTAGTGAAGGTTGCGCCATTATTGTTTCTCCATTGATCGCTTTAATGAAGAACCAGGTTGATCTGGTACGAAGCTATAGCAGCAAGGATGACGTAGCTCATTTTTTAAACAGTACTCTAAACAAAGGCCAGCAAAAAATAGTAAAGGATGATTTGACCAGCGGAAAAACAAAAATGTTGTATGTAGCGCCGGAAACCTTAACCAAAGAAGAGAACATAGAATTTTTTAAAGACCTCAAAATATCTTTTTTCGCAGTAGATGAAGCGCATTGTATTTCGGAATGGGGGCATGATTTCAGGCCCGAGTACAGGCGCCTTAGAGAAATGATGGAGATCATCAGTCCTGATTCACCCATGATCGCTTTAACGGCAACGGCCACACCAAAAGTACAAAGTGATATCGTTAAAAATTTAGGCTTACGCAATGCAAAAATTTTCATCTCTTCTTTCAATAGGTCAAATTTATTTTATGAGATACTGCCTAAAATAAACAAAGATCAAACCGTAAAAGGCATTGTTCGCTTTGTTGCACAGAACAAAGGCAAGAGCGGTATCATTTACACATTAAACAGAAAAACTACCGAAGAGCTGGCCGATATGTTAATGGCAAATGGCATTAAAGCTGTTGCGTACCATGCAGGTTTAGATAGTAAGTTAAGAGCAGAAAGACAGGATCTTTTTTTAAATGAAGATGTACAGGTGATCGTTGCTACGGTTGCCTTTGGTATGGGTATCGATAAACCCGATGTTCGTTTTGTGATCCATTTCAATATCCCCAAATCCATAGAAAATTATTACCAGGAAACGGGCCGCGCAGGGCGTGATGGTATGGAAGGGAAATGCATCCTATATTATTCTCATAAAGATGTTGCCAAGCTGGAGCACTTAATGCGCGACAAACCATTAAGCGAAAGAGAAGTAGGTGCGCAATTAATTAGTGAGACAGTTGCTTATAGTGAAAGCGCTGTTTGCCGTAGAAAAATTTTATTGAATTATTTTGGAGAGGAATATGAAGCGCATCATTGCACTAATATGTGCGATAACTGTAACAGTCCAAAAGAAATGCTGGAAGCTAAATTAGAGGCACAGCAGGCATTAAAGGTCATTAAGGGATTAGATGAACAGTTTACGATGGATTATTTGCTAAATATTTTTATCGGCAAAGCCAATTCGCAGGTGAAAATGTTTCGTCATGATGAAAGAGATTTCTTTGGGATCGGAAAGGCACATGATGAGCATTTCTGGAATTCATTAATGCGCCAGATGATCTTAGAAAGATTATTGAATAAAGACATTGAAGAATATGGAGTTTTAAAAATGACAGCAAAAGGTGAAAGCTTTTTGAAAAAACCAACTGCTTTCAAAATAGCCTTGAATAATAAGTTTGAAGAAGCAGATGCGGATGATGATGAAAAAGAACCTGTGATCGAAGGAAGTAGTTCTACAGACGAAAAACTGGTAGAGATGTTGAAGGACCTGCGCAAACAGGTTGCTAAAGAAAAGAACTTACCGCCTTTTGTTATTTTCTTAGAAACCAGTTTGGAAGATATGGCTACGCTATACCCTACAACAATACCTGAATTAGAAAAATGCCAGGGCGTTAGTAAAGGCAAGGCGCTTCGTTATGGAAAAAAATTCATTGACCTTATTACGCAATATGTAGAAGAGAATGATATTGTAAAACCCGATGAATTTGTAATGAAAGGTGTGGTAAACCGGAACAACAATAAGATCTTCATTATCCAAAATGTAGATAAAAAGATCCCGCTGGAAACAATTGCCAAAAGCAAGGACCTTGCTTTAAATGAGTTGTTAGAAGAGATGGAGACCATTGTTGCAAGCGGCACCAAATTAAACCTCGATTATGCCATTGACGAAATAGTAGACAGGTATGAGCAGGAAGAAATATTAGAATACTTTAAGTCTTGCGAGACAAGCAGTCTACAAGTAGCGCAGGAAGAATTGGCAGATAGCAGCTTTGAATGGGAACAATTGAAGATAATGCGTATCAAATTCCTCTGCGTTTACGGCAATTAATTTGGCTACAAACTAATAACAATGGGCAGAAGCAAATCTTCTGCCCATATTTTTTTGTAGCTTTTATAAATTGTTCAATGTTTTTGCAATATTTCAATAGAAACTCCTATTTTTGCTGCCCCGAAAGGGAACGGTGTGATAGCTCAGTTGGTAGAGCAATGGACTGAAAATCCATGTGTCGCCGGTTCAACCCCGGCTCGCACCACGATAAAAGCCTGAAATTATACATTTCAGGCTTTTTTATTGGTAAAACCCTTGCTGCTTCCAACATTGAGATTAAATAATCGTTAATAAAACAGGAAGGTGTTGCTAATCGATTAGTGTATCAAAAAAGACAAAAAAAAGTAGTTAATTTCATACTGCGTATATGTTTCGGTAAAATGTAATTCCTATATAACTAATCTTAAGAATCTACTATGCTTTCATCTATTGATTGGACCGATATTCTACAGCTTTTTGCTGCGCTGGTCGCTGGCGCATTGATCGGTGCAGAGCGTGAATACAGAAGTAAGTCTGCCGGATTAAGAACCATTGCATTGATGTGCGTAGGCTCAACTGTTTTTACGATCCTGTCTTTTAAAATGGGGGTAATTCCCAATCAGGATCGTTTTGCTGCTAATATTATTACAGGTGTTGGGTTTTTGGGTGCGGGTGTGATCTTCAAAGAAGAAAATCGTGTAACAGGTTTAACTACCGCTGCTATTATCTGGATCGCAGCTGCGATTGGCGTAGCAATTGGGGCCGGACAATATATAGTTGCCGGCACAGGACTTTTTATTACGGTTGGCGTGCAACAATTATTTTTAGTTATTCAAAACAAGATAGATAAGATCAACCAGATCCGTAATTATACCATCATGTGTAAGTTCCAGGATATAACACTGAAACATTATGAAGACATATTTGAAAAATTCGGGTTGGTGGTCCATCGGGGCAAACAATCTTTAAATGCCAATATCATTAAAGGTGAATGGCAATTGGAAGGCAGTGAAAAAGATCATGAAGCCTGCGTTTCTTTTTTATTACAAGACAAAGAGATTTTAGAATTGGAATTTTAAAAAACTATCAATGAGTTCTATCGCAGAAAAAATATTCGATTTTAACAAAGGGCGCAGCAAAATATTTTTAGATATAAAATACAAGGCTTTAAAAGAAAGCCCGTTTCGGTTTTATCGCGGCACCTGTCATTTATTTTTTGAGGACCTGGCAAAAAATGTTCCAGTAAAAGACCCTACTAAGATCTGGATCTGCGGAGACCTGCATATCGAAAACTTCGGCACGTACAAAGGCGATAACGGCTTGACATATTTCGATATGAATGATTTTGATGAGGCATTGCTGGGCCCGGCAACCTGGGAGATCTTGCGAACGATGACGAGTATTTATTTAGCAGCTTCCGAGTTAAAGCTGCCGTCAAAAATGGGGGATGAATTGGTAGAATATTTCTTTTCTTCTTATTTAAAAATCATCTTAAAAGGTAAGCCCGTAGTGTTTGAGCGCGATACTACCAAAGGGATAATCAAGAATTTTATCAATACCGTAAGCAAAAGAAAATCAAAAGAATTATTAGAAGGAAGGATCGTAGAAAACCCACCTAAAAGGGCAGAACTAAAAATTATAAAGGGGCATACCATACTTGCAAGTAATGAAGTAATAAAAGCTGTAACCCATTCTGTAGAAAAATGGTGTGCCGAAAACAACCATAAAAATTGGGAAGTATGCGATGTAATGTATCGCGTAGCGGGCACAGGAAGTTTGGGCGTTAACAGATTTGTTGTGTTGATGTACTACAGCAAAATAAAAAAATATTTTTTGCTGGATATCAAACAAGCTGTTCCATCTTCAGTAAAACCTTTTATTAAGGTCAAACAACCTGTTTGGAAAAATGAAGCAGAAAGAGTGATCACTATCCAGGGGTATTTACAAAATGTAACACCGGCTTTATTGAGCACGCTGATCCATGAAAAAGCGCCTTATACGGTTAAAAAATTACAGCCGACAGAAGACAGAATGGACCTGCAATTATGTAATGGCAAAACAAAAAAATTCAAAGAAGTAATAGGGGCTTTTGCAGAAATAACAGCTTCTGCCCAATTAAGAAGCACGGGTAGAAAAGGTTCCATCACTGCCGATGAATTGACTACCTTTTTTAAAAGATCAGATTCCTGGAAAAAAGATCTTTTGCAATACAGCAAACGCTATGCGGCCCAGGTAAAAAAAGATTATTCGGCATTTTGTAAAGAAGCAGCTAACTTATAGAAAATGTTAATGTTTCTGCCCAACCCCGGCAGTGTTTTATTTTTGCATAAATGAAAAAGATTTTTCCCATAATAACTGTGCTGATATTGCTTTCCCTTCTGGGCATTATCTTTTTTCAAATTTTATGGATCAAAGGTTCTTTGCTTACGCAGGAGCAAAAGTTTAATGAGCATGTTGACATGGCCACCTATTCCGCATCGCAGGATCTGACGGAGGATAACAGTAGCCTAATGGCATTAAAAAATAACAACCTCGCTTTTCCCGATAATAAATTACAATTAGAATTCTTAAGACAATCCGTCTCCCAAAAATATACTGTTGACCAGGTAAGAAAGATCATCAGTAAAGCTTTTGATAAACATAGCCTGCATGATATTCCTTTTGAATTTGCGATCACTTCAAATTCAATTATGGGAGATGAAATGGAATCTGAAAATTTTTATACACTCTATAGCGATTCTGTCAATAACCAAAACCACGTTGTACCCTTAGAGTCATCAAGCGAAAATGTTGCAGAGACAAATTCACCACAAGAGTTACTGATAATCATTGTACCACATGTAAAGAATTTTATCTGGAGATCAATGACATGGCTGATCGCAGGCGCTTTGTTCTTTACATTGATCATCATCAGCACATTTTTTCTTACGGTAAGGGCATTGCTAAAACAGAAAAAACTGAGTGAGATAAAATCTGATTTTATCAACAACATGACGCATGAGTTTAAAACACCTTTGGCTACTATTTCATTAGCAGTAGATGCATTGAAGAATGAAAAAGTGATCAACGATAAAGACAAGACAGCCTATTTTACCGGCATCATCAAGGAAGAAAACAAGAGGATGAACAAGCAGGTAGAAGCTATTTTGCAAGCAGCATTGTTAGACAATGAATCATTAAAACTGGATCTGAAAAAGATGCAGGTGAATGAACTTATAACAAGCGCCTTAAATAATATCGAATTACAAGTACAGGAAAAAAAGGGCAAGCTGCAATTGAAATTGGATGCTGCCAAAGATGCCGTGATGGTCGACGAAGTGCATTTTACCAACCTTGTGAGCAATTTATTAGACAATGCTGTTAAGTATTCCAAGGACCATTTGCTGATAAAATTTACCACACAAAATGTAGGCGATCAATTCAGGATCCGCATTGAAGACAATGGTATTGGGATGAGCAAAGAAACGCTTAGCAGGATATTTGAAAAATTTTACCGCGCACACACCGGCAATATACACAATGTGAAAGGTTTTGGCTTGGGCCTCAGTTACGTGAAAACCATGGTGGACGCACATCATGGAACGATCAAAGCAGAAAGTACACTCGGCAAGGGCACTACTTTTATTATCACTTTTCCGCTCGCGAAATAAGATTTTTAGCCCAACATTTTACTCCCTATTTAGCTTCATTGGCGTCGCACATTTCATCATTTTTACTACTATTGAACATTGACAATAGAGCATTGAAAATTAAATATTTTTTCTTTGCTTTTGTTGCAAAAATTCCTCGAATTTCTCCGAAATCCACACCTATCCACAGTTTTCCACACTCAATTCACCTCAAAAGCACCTAAAAACACCCTTAAAGCCATACTGGGCAGGACATACAGTTCTGTGGATAAAAATGTTGGCTTCATTTTAGCATATAAAGTGGGAAAAAGTGTTATTTTGTGTTAGTATTTCTAATAATACGACAAATTTTCATAAATGACTGGTTTTCTTGGTGAATATGAGGTTACGGTTGATGCCAAAGGGCGTTTTCTTTTACCGGCAGGCTTTAAAAAGCAACTGCTGGAAGAGAGTGCGAGCCAATTTGTGATCAATCGAGGCATCGAACCTTGCCTGAGTTTATACCCAATGCAAAGTTGGGAACCTATATTTTCTGAGATCAGTCAGCTGAATGATTTTGACCCTAAAGTTAGAGATTTCAGGCGCTATTTTTTAAACGGCGCCACACAAGTTGAATTGGATTCTGCAGGAAGGTTATTGCTACCGAAAACTCTGATGGAATATGCGGGGTTAGAAAAAGATATCGTGTTGGTTTCGGCAGTCACAAAAATTGAGATCTGGGATAAAAGTAAGTATAAAGCGCTCTTTGACAATTTTTCACCTGAAGCCTACAGCAAGCTGGCTAACGATGTGATGAATAAAAAAACGGATAGTTGAATTGTTTAATTGATGATGTAAAATATGGATAGATCGAAAAATATATCATCAGCTGAGCAACCGAACAACGAATCAACTTATCACACGCCGGTATTGCTGCAAGAGACTGTAGATGGTTTAAACATTAAAGCCGATGGTGTATATGTGGATTGCACTTTCGGCGGCGGTGGCCATAGCAGTGCTATTCTCAAAAAATTAGGTGCAACCGGCAAGCTGGTTGTATTTGATCAGGATGAGGACGCTAAAAAAAATGTACCGGATGATGCCCGTATCATTTTTGTACCGCAAAACTTTCGCCATGTGCAAAGGTTTTTACGGTTGCATAAAATTACAGGCGTTGATGGTATCATGGCAGACTTAGGCGTATCGAGCCATCAGTTTGATGAAGCAGGCAGGGGTTTCTCTATTCGTTTCGATGCCGCATTGGATATGCGCATGGATCAACGGCAGAAACTAACGGCGGCGGATGTACTAAAAATTTTTTCAGAATTGCAGCTACATAAAATGCTGGAGCAATATGGAGAAGTAACCAATGCTAAAACATTAGCCAAAGCCATTGTTGAGCAACGCAAGTTGATGCCAATCACTACGATCAATGAATTTAAGCAAGCGGTACAGGATAAGGTGAAAGGTAATCCTCAAAAATACTTTGCCCAGGTATTTCAGGCGCTGCGAATTGAAGTCAATGACGAATTAGGTTCATTGAAAGAATTGTTGCAGCAAATTCCCTCACTATTAAATCCCGGTGGCCGTGCAGCTATCATAACGTTCCACTCGCTGGAAGACCGGATCGTTAAGAATTTTTTTAAGAATGGAAGTGCTACAGAAACTGAAGTGGACGAAGTGTATGGCAATCGTCCGGAGAACCCGTTTACCATTATTACAAAAAAGCCGGTAACGGCCAGTGAAAAAGAATTAAAGCAAAATCCAAGATCAAGAAGCGCTAAGCTTAGGGTGGCGGAGAAAAATTAAAATTAATAAGTCAAAAGCAAAAAATGATAAGTGCCTTTTGTATCAAGCGTTCGGCATTAAGCATTTTAAAATGGAGAATGAAGCAACCATAGAACAAGAAGAACAGGAAGCTCCGCCGGCGCAGAAACTGGATTGGAAATTTCTTTTCACTTCCAAATGGGTAGTGAAAAATATCCCTTTCTTTTTCTTTCTCGCTGCGTTGGCAGTAGTGTACATCTATAACGGACACTATGCAGATAAAATTGCGCGAAAGATAGGGGAAAGTGAAAAACACATTAAAGAATTAGAATACCAATATAAAACAGTTAAGAGCGAAGTAATATTTAGAAGTAAAGCAAGTGAATTAGAAAAAGCAGTAGCACCCATGGGTTTGAAAGAACAGGTTAGTCCGCCGATGCGATTGGATAGTACTAACCCCCAAACCCCCTGAAGGGGGCTTAAGGCAAGCGTTTAATTGTGAGGTTATTTTAAATAGTTGAAAGAAGACATACAGATGAAATGTGCGACGCCACTGATGTTTAATAGTAGTACAAAAGTTGGCTTCAAAATAAATAGTAGAGTTATTAAAGAATAATTCAACAAAGCCCCCTTCAGGGGGTTGGGGGTTTATAATTATTATGGATGTAAAGAAGGACATATTATGGAGAGTCTATCTCTGTTTTATTGGGATGATATTACTGGGAGCAGTAGTGTTGGGCAGAGCCTTCTACATTCAACAGGTGCAGGGAAATTTTTGGAGAACGATGGGGAACAATATGCATTTGAAATATATGCCTCTGGATGCGGAACGCGGAACGATCTATAGTGAAGATGGAAGCATGCTTAGCACATCGATCCCGATTTTTGATGTGTACATCGATTTTAGTGCGGATGGATTAAGAGAGAAAGACGGCAAAAGATTTAAAGACAATGTTGATACGCTGAGCATTTGCCTGGCAAATCTTTTTAAAGATGAATCAGCTGCATCGTATAAAAAAGAATTGGAGCTGGCTTACCAGAATCAAGACAGGTATTATTTATTAAAGAGAAAAATATCTTTTACTGATTACCAGCAGTTGCGGGATTTCCCTTTGGTAAAACAAGGAAAAAATAAAAGTGGTTTCATCATTGATGCAAGAGACAAAAGAATTAATCCTTATGGATTGATGGCTAACAGAACAATTGGTTTATCGAGGGAGGACTCTACTAAAAATGTTGGATTGGAACAGAGTTATGATAGCGTGTTAAGAGGTACATCTGGTCAGCGTTTGATGCGTTACATAGCAGGGGCATACATGCCGGTTGAAGGCGCAGAATTAGATCCTGAAAATGGAAAAGATATTGTTACCACGATCGATACCTATATGCAGGATGTTGCGGAAAATGCATTGATGGGGATGATGAAAGGAAATGCTTCGATACATGGAACAGCGATCGTAATGGAAACAGCAACAGGAAAAATAAAAGCGATAGCGAATTTAGGCAAGGTACACGATAGCATTTATTTGGAGAACCTGAACTATGGTATTGCCAACAGAACAGAGCCGGGTTCCATATTTAAGCTGGCAACGCTGCTGAGTTTGATCGATGATAAATACATCACAGCGGATAGCAAAGTGAATTGCAATGGTGGTAAAAAAGATTTTTACGGGTTAACGATCACAGACTCGCATTTAGGAACAGGTGTTATATCAGTAAAAGAGGCATTTGCCATGAGCAGTAATGTGGCGTTTGCATCATTGGGAGATCAATATTATCATAACCAACCATCAAAATTTGTAAAGCATTTGCACGACCTGAAATTAGATACGTTAACGGGTGTTGATATCACTGCTTCTTCGGGTTATCCGGTAATTAAAAAACCGGGCAGCTCATCCTGGAACGCAACAACAATTCCGTTCATGTCTCATGGATATGAAGAATTGGTTACGCCGTTAAATATGTTAATGCTCTATAATGCCGTTGCCAACAATGGTAAAATGATGAAGCCGTATTTAGTGAACTCGATCAGGCAATATGGCATTGATATAAAAACATTTGAACCTACCGTTGTTGTTGATAAAATATGTAGTGATGAAACACTCGCTCAATTAAAAGAATGTATGCTGGCAGTTGTTCAATCTGATGAAGGAACAGCACATGCGTTGATGGATAGCGCTTACCAGATCGCCGGAAAAACAGGAACGGCTGTAACGGCATTGAATAACAAAGGATATAATAAAGACAATAAAATTTACCAGTCGGCCTTTATCGGATACTTCCCGGCTGCTGCTCCAAAATATACCATTGCAGTCGTTATTCAAAATGGCAGCCATTCAAAACTGATCTATGGTGCAGCGGTTGCCGGTACTGTATTTAAAGAGATCAGTGATAAGATCTACGGAAAATATTTAAGCACAACACAGTTTGCTACAACAACTGTTGATACCAGCCATTATAATTATTTCGGAATGAAGACCGATCTGAATTCCATTTTCACCAACATGAGTATTCCTTTTGCAGATTCATCGGCCAGTGGTTACTGGAGATCATCAAGCATGCGAAATGACAGAGCTGTTTTAAGTGTACCAACAAATACAACCGGAACAATTACACCAAGCGTTGTTGGTATGGGTTTAAAAGATGCCGTGTATTTATTAGAAAATATGGGGTTGAAAGTTTCAGTAACAGGCAAAGGAAAAGTATTTAATCAATCACTAACACCGGGAACGGTATTTACAAAAGATACGCCAATAGCGTTGCTGTTGAATTAAAGTATGTTGAAAGATATTCTATATAAAGTGAACATTCGTTCGGTGCTGGGTAATACCAACATTGAAATAAATGACCTGCAGATCGACTCGAGAAAAGTTACTGCAGGCTCTTGCTTTATTGCGATCGACGGCAATACAACGAATGGACATGATTATATAGAAAAAGCAATTGAGAATGGCGCAGTAGCGATCATCCACGAAAAAACTTCTGCTATTCCGCACGAAGGCGTTACGTATATCGAAGTAGAAAACAGCGCCATAGCAGCGGGGGTTATCAGTCATAATTTTTACAATGCACCATCTGCGCAAATATTATTAGTGGGCGTAACGGGCACAAATGGCAAGACAACCATCGCTACATTATTGTGGAAGCTGTTCAAAGGGTTGGGATATAAATGTGGTTTGATCAGCACAGTTCAAAACCAGATAGGAGAAAAAATAATTGCGGCAACACATACAACACCGGATGCTATTAGTCTAAATGCTTTACTAAGACAAATGGTTGATGCCAAATGCGAATATGTTTTTATGGAATGCAGCAGTCATGCTATTCACCAGCATAGAATTTCGGGGTTACAATTTGCCGGCGGATTGTTCAGCAATATCACGCATGATCATTTGGATTATCATAAAACATTTGATGAGTATATAAAAGTAAAAAAATCATTTTTCGACAGGCTTCCTTCATCGGCGTTTGCCATTAGCAATGCTGATGATAAAAGAGGCGTAGTGATGTTGCAGAATACGGCTGCAAAAAAATATTTCTACAGCCTCAAGACAATGGCTGAGTTCAAAGGGAAAATATTAGGTGATAGCTTGACGGGTTTGCACATGACGATCAATGATCTGGAAGTATATTTTAGATTGATCGGCGAATTCAATGCCTATAATTTATTAGCGGTCTATGGTGCTGCTATTTGTTTAGGCGAAGAAAAAAATAAAATATTAGAAGTGCTGAGCAGTTTAGATGGCGCCGAAGGAAGGTTCGATTATATGGTAAGCAAAAAAGACAAAGTGATCGGCATTATTGATTACGCGCATACTCCCGATGCTTTGTTGAATGTATTGGCTACTATAAAAAAATTAAAGAAAGGATACGAGCATATTATTACAGTTGTGGGATGCGGTGGCGATAGGGATAAAGCAAAGCGCCCGATAATGGCTGCAGTTGCTTGTGAGCATAGTGATAAAGTGATCTTCACTTCTGATAATCCGCGCAGCGAAGATCCATTAGAGATCCTGCGTGACATGGAATCAGGCGTAAGCGTAGTGGCAAGAAAAAAATATATAACGGTAGCCGATAGAAAGGAGGCAATAAAAACTGCCGTGAGCCTTGCATCAAAGGAAGATATTGTTTTAGTGGCAGGCAAAGGGCACGAAAAATACCAGGATATAAAAGGCGTGAAATATGATTTTGATGATAAGAAAGTGTTGAGTGAGATTTTCGATTTGCTGGAGAAGTAGTTAAGACCACCGACAACTGACGACCGACCATGGAAGTAAGTTATACTCGGAAAATAAAAATAAAAAACAAAACATAATCACGATCGTCGGTTGTTAGTCGTCGGTCGCCAAAAAAACAGTATGCTGTATAATTTATTTGATTGGATGATAAAACACGGGTATAGATTCCCTGGTATTGGACTATTGCAGTTCATCACACTAAGGGTATTGTTATCAGTAATTGTGTCTTTGTTGATCACTACTTTTTTTGGTAAAAAATTAATAGGCTTTTTACAAAGAAGACAATTGGGGGAAAGTGTACGAGATCTCGGCTTAGCAGGCGAACAACAAAAAATGGGTACGCCAACAATGGGCGGGGTTATCATTATACTGGCTATTCTGATCCCAACTTTATTATTTGCTGATCTGCATAAAGTATATATCAGGTTAATGATATTATGTTCAGTATGGTTAGGTGCAATGGGCTTTTTGGATGACTATTTAAAAATAGCGGCTAAAAGAAAAGCTAAGGCAAAAGGCATAGCATATAAAAAAAGTGATAGCGATGGATTAGCGGGCAGGTTTAAAATTTTCGGACAAATAATATTAGGCATTATCGTTGGCGCTACGCTTTATTTCAGTAACAGCGTAACCGTGAAGAGAGAAATAATTGAAACAGCCAGCTCAAATACAATGATCGGTAGAGGAGAAAAAAAATTAAATGAAGACACGGTAATGATCGATGGCAAAGCACATCGATTTGTATCGGTAAAAACGCCTATCACTACTATTCCATTTGTAAAAAACCATGAGTTCAATTATGCGAAGTTATTGCCGGCAAGTTTAGAAGGGTATACTTATATCATTTATATCATCATCGTAATATTTATTGTTACGGCAGTTTCGAATGGCGCCAATATAACGGATGGTTTGGATGGATTGGCAACAGGTGTTAGTGCGATCATCGGTGTTTGTCTGGGCATATTTGCTTACGTGAGCGGCAATATAAAACTGGCAGAATACCTGAACATCATGTACATACCCAACCTTGGCGAGCTATCCATTTTTATAGCGGCCTTTGTTGGTTCTTGTCTTGGTTTTCTTTGGTACAATGCTTATCCGGCACAGGTTTTCATGGGTGATACGGGAAGCCTGGCATTAGGTGGGATTATAGCGGCCCTAGCAATTATTGTTCGTAAAGAGTTATTGATACCGATTTTTTGTTCTGTGTTTTTGGTAGAAAATTTAAGTGTGGTAATGCAGGTGTCTTATTTCAAATACACCAAGAAAAAATATGGAGAGGGTAAGCGGATATTTTTAATGAGCCCGCTCCATCATCATTATCAAAAGAAAGGATATCATGAAAGTAAGATAGCAGTACGTTTTTGGATCTTAACAATACTAAGTGTAATACTGGCAATTGTTACGTTGAAAGTGAGATAAAAATTAGTAAGCAATGAGGATCGTCATACTAGGTGCAGGAGAAAGTGGTGTTGGCGCAGCTTTACTAGCAAAGCAGCACGGGCATGATGTATTTGTAAGTGATGGTGGAACGATCAAAGAAAATTATAAAAAAGAATTACAGGATAGCAAAATAGATTTTGAAGAAGCAGGGCATACAGAAGAGAAAATACTGAATGCAGATGAAATAGTAAAAAGCCCGGGGATACCAGACAAGAATGAATTGATAAAAAAAATTAAGGCTAAAAACATTTCGGTCATTAGCGAAATAGAATTGGCTTACAGGTATAAAGGCAATAGTAAAATTATAGCGATAACGGGGAGTAATGGAAAAAGTACAACAACGGCACTAACATATCATATATGTAAACATGCGGGCGTCGATTGTGCAATGGTTGGTAACATAGGTTATTCGTTCGCGAAACAAATAGCCGAAGATCCAAAGCCATTGTACATCGCAGAAATAAGTTCTTTTCAATTGGATGATTGTAAAACATTTCGTCCGGATGTAGCGGTACTAACAAATATTACTGAAGATCACCTGGATAGATATGATTACAAAATGCAGAATTATATAGACAGTAAGTTCAGGATAATAATGAACCAGGATAAGGAAGACATTTTTATTTACTGTTTAGATGATCAGGTCACAAAAGAAAATATAAATAAGTACACCATTAAATCAACCATATACCCCATTACTATGAGTAAAGAATTAAGCCAGGGCGCCTACCTACTGAATGGCAAAATGACCATGAAGTGGAAGCTTGAAGAAATGCAAATGAGTATTAAGGACTTTGCAATAAAGGGGAAACATAACAACTATAATAATATGGCAGCAAGTCTATCGGCTAGTGCAGTTGGCATTAAAAAGGAAAAGATCAGGGAAGCGTTACAAACCTTCCACAGTTTGGAGCATAGGATGGAACCTGTAGCAACGATCAGAAATGTTGAGTTTATCAACGATAGTAAAGCAACCAACGTGAACAGTACGTGGTTCGCATTAGAGTCAATGGAAAAGCCGACAGTATTGATATTGGGTGGTATCGATAAAGGCAATGATTATTCTTTATTAAAAGAGTTGGTGCAGGAAAAAGTAAAAGCGATCGTTTGTATGGGCGTTGATAATAGCAAGATACACGAAGCATTTGGCGATATCGTTCCGTTAATGATGGATACCGCTTCAGCGATCGATGCAGTAAAAGCCGCATTTCATTTTTCGGAAAAAGGCGATGTGGTGTTGTTAAGCCCGGCTTGTGCAAGTTTTGACCTGTTTAAAAATTATGAAGACAGGGGCAATCAATTTAAACTGGCAGTAAAAGAATTATAGTTTTAAAATAACAAAAATCAATAAAACAAATTCAATAGTAAGATTGGACGATAGCATAAATATCAAAACATTATTCAAACCATCTCTTAGCAATATGAGTGGCAATTTGGTAGAAAATACCAAAGGGGATCGTGTTATCTGGGGTATCGTTGTCATTCTTACCATGGTGAGTTTGTTGGTAGTGTATAGCAGTACGGGTTCATTGGCATATAAATATGATAAGAGCACGGAAAGCTTTTTGTTCAAACAGTTTGCTTTCATCATGCTTGGCGTGGCCATCATTTATTTTGCGCATAGAATTAATTACACCATCTATTCAAGAGTAGCATTGATACTTTTTTTAATATCGATACCGCTCTTATTATATACATTATTTTTTGGCGTACAACTGAATGCAGGGAGCAGGTGGATAAAACTGCCGATCATTAACATGACATTTCAAACATCGGATCTCGCAAAGCTTGCGCTGTTCATGTATTTAAGCCGGCAGCTAAGCAGGAAGCAGGCAGTGATAAAAGATTTTAAAAAAGGGTTTTTACCGATCATAATTCCGGTGGCCATTATTGTGATATTGGTTGCACCGGCGAATTTATCAACAGCATTATTGATTGGCGGTACAAGCTTTATGTTGATGTTCATTGGCAGGGTAAGTACCAAACATATGTTCTTATCGATTGGCATTGCGTTGATACCGATCTTATTATTGGTAACAGTTGCAGTAAAATACTACGATAAGGATCAGCATAAAATGAAAGACCTGCCGGGTATTATTTCTCACGGAAGGATACCAACATGGATCGGGCGTATACAAACATTTGTGTATAGTAATAAAGAAGATGAAAATGAAAAACTGTACCAGATCAACCAGGCAAAAATTGCGATAGCGAGTGGAGGATGGGTTGGTAAGGGGCCGGGTAATAGTAGTGCGAGAAATTTCTTGCCACATTCTTACAGTGATTTTATTTACGCGATCATTTTAGAAGAGTACGGATTGATCGGTGGTGCGTTCATTGTTTTTATTTACCTGTTGTTTTTATATAGATGTATACGCTTATATCGAAAATGCCCTTTTGCATTTGGCGCATTTTTGGCACTGGCGCTGAGTTTCACTTTAGTGATACAGGCTTTTGCGAACATGGGTGTGAACGTAAATATTTTTCCCAACACTGGCGTAACGTTGCCGCTGGTGAGTATGGGGGGAAGTAGTTTTCTTTTTACTTGCCTATCGATCGGGATCATTTTAAGTGTAGCAAGAAACGTAGAACAATCAGAAGGAGAAAAAGCATTGGCTGAATAAATAAAAATGGCGAATAAAATAATTATAGCAGGTGGTGGAACAGGCGGACATATTTTTCCGGCTATCGCCATCGCTAATGCGCTAAAGAAGTTAGATCCGCAAATAGATATCCTGTTTGTGGGTGCGGCAGGAAAAATGGAAATGGAAAAAGTTCCGCAGGCAGGATATAAAATAAAGGGGTTAGATATAGCAGGGTTTAACAGAAGTTCTTTGATAAAAAACGTTGGGTTGCCTTACAAATTGCTGAAAAGCTTTTTTCAGGTAAGAACAATATGTAAAGCTTTCAAACCAACAGCGGTGATTGGCGTGGGCGGCTATTCGAGTTTTCCAGTATTGCGTTTTGCGCAATCGCAACATATCAAAACTTTTATCCATGAGAGTAATTCTTTTGCAGGTAAAAGCAATATCCTGTTAGGAAAAAAAGCAACTAAAGTATTTGTGGCAAGCGATGGCATGGAAAAATTCTTTCCTGCAAACAAAATAATGATCACCGGAAATCCTGTGAGGGAAAGCATTTCGAAAAGTACAGTGTCGAGAGAAGAAGGGATCAAATTTTTTGGGTTAGATCCGGCAAAGAAAACGGTGTTGTCGATCGGTGGAAGTTTAGGCGCAAAAAACATCAACGAAGCGATAGATCAGCATATTGAAGAATTTGAGAAAAACAACCTGCAATTGGTTTGGCAAACGGGTAAAACATATATAACAAAGGCGAAAGCAACAGTAGAAGGTAAAACGGGGATTTGGGCAAATGATTTTATAACGCAGATGGATAACGCCTACGCAGCCGGCGATGTCGTGATAAGCAGAAGTGGAGCAATGGCGATTGCTGAATTATGTGTAGTAAAAAAACCTGTAGTGTTTGTTCCGTTTCCATTTGCAGCCGAGGATCACCAGACAGCAAATGCATTAAATCTTGTAAATAAAAATGCAGGATTGATGATAAAAGATAATGAAGCTGTACAAAAATTGGTAGCAGAAATCATTGCCTTATCGAAAGATGAACAAAAACAACAAGAATTGAAATCGAATATAAGTAAGCTGGGTGTGTTGAATGCGGATGAAATAATTGCAACAGAAATAATAAATACGTTACCCCTATCCCCTAAAGGGGCATAGCGAAAGCAAAACATAATAAATAAAATAAATGAGATTGTAACGGAATGAAGGATGCTGCAGAAATATTGAAGTCATTGTATAACTCCCCTTCAGGGGATGGGGGCATCTACTTTGTAGGCATAGGTGGAATTGGTATGAGCGCGCTGGTAAGATATTTTAATTCAAAAGGAATTAAAGTAAGTGGCTATGATAAAACAGAAACGCCATTGACCAAACAGCTAGTAGCAGAAGGAATAAAAATTCATTACGAAGATGACCTGGCTCAGATAGATAAGGAAGCGCAATTAGTAGTGTACACGCCGGCGATACCGAAGGATCATAAAGAGCTGAATTATTATCAGCAAAATAATTACACCATTTTAAAACGCAGCGATGTGTTGGGGGCAATAACAAATAGTTCTTTTAATATCTGCGTAGCAGGTACACATGGCAAAACTACCACCAGTACAATGGTAGCGCATATTTTACGCGATAGTGGTTATGGTTGCAATGCATTTTTAGGAGGCATCGCCAGTAATTACGACAGCAACTTTTGGAGCGATGAAAAAGATGTGTGTGTGGTAGAAGCGGATGAATATGATAGAAGCTTTTTGAAATTAAGTCCGGATATCGCCATCATCACTGCAATGGATGCAGATCATTTAGATATCTACGGAACAGAGGAGGTGATGCACCAGGCCTTTATTGATTTTAGCGCCAAGATAAAAGTGGGAGGCCTGTTGTTAAGTAAATATGGTTTGCCAAAAGGCAAACTGTTGAAAGCTGATAACCATAACACTTACCATTTAGCTGATAGTAACGCAGATATTTATGGCAGGCATATTGAAATGGAAAATGGCAGTTACAAGTTCGAAGTGGTAATACATGATTATGTAGTAGAGAATGTGGTATTGAATATGGGCGGCTTACATAATATCGAAAACGTAATAGCAGCGATAGCGGTAGCTTATCATTTGGGAATTGAAGAAGATAAAATAATAGCGGCGGTCGCAAATTTTAAAGGGGTAAAACGCCGCTTTGAATATATAGTGAAAGAAGAGGAGCAGGTTTTTATAGATGATTATGCGCATCATCCGGAAGAATTAAGGGCATTGATAATTGGTGCGAAGGGTTTGTTTAAGGGTAAAAAAAGTACGATCGTGTTTCAACCACATTTGTACAGCAGGACAAGAGATTTTGTTGATGGCTTTGCGGAAGTGTTGGATATGGCGGATGAAATAATACTGCTGCCCATTTATCCTGCAAGAGAATTGCCTATTGAAGGCGTGAACAGCGAGATGATATTAAGCAGGATGAAGAACAACAACAAAAGAATAGTGAGTAAAGAAGAGCTACAAGACTGGATAAAAAATAACAAAACGGAATTATTAATAACGGCTGGCGCAGGAGATATTGATATGTTGGTACAGTCAATAAAAGAAATAATAAAAAAACAATAACCCAATTGGGACTACAGAACCGGAAAATAATAAAGTGGATGATCACTACACTATGGATTGCCATAGGTGCAGGCACTATTTTTTTATTGGGCGCTGCAGCGAAAAGAAAGGAAGAAAAAAAATGTATAGGCGTATATATAAGTATACATGGCGTAAGTAATAATTTTTTTGTAGATAAGAAAGATATTATGGATTCCATCATCGCAATAGTAGGTGGCGATCCAACAGGAGAAAAGCTTAGCTCTTTTGATCTGGAAAAAATAGAGAATGGTTTAACGGCAAATGTTTGGGTTAAATCGGCACAATTGTTCTTTGATAATAATGAGCAGCTTCAGGTAAATGTTTTGGAAAGAGAACCTGTTGCAAGAATTTTCACTACGGTAGGCACTACATTTTATATTGACAGCAGTATTGAAATGTTGCCACTGAGCGAAAAATTTTCTGCAAGGTTACCGGTGTTCACAGATTTTCCGCAGGAGAAAGCGGATACAGGCTTGTTGACAGATATCAAAAATATCAGTCTGGCTGTGCAGAAAGATTCTTTTTGTATGGCGATGATCGATCAGATCGATATCACGCCGCAAAAAACTTTTGAGATGGTTCCTAAAATTGGTAACCAGCTAATTGTTTTTGGTGATGGGTCTGATATCGATGAAAAGCTGAACAACCTGAAACTGTTTTACGAAAAGGTACTAACAAAAACGGGATGGAATTATTACAGCTCGATCGATCTTGAATATAAAGACCAGGTAGTAGCAAAAAGAAAAGGTGCGGAAGATAGGGCAACAGATTCTTTGAGAACGATCCAGTTGATGCAGGCGATAGCGGCAAATGCTAAAAAGCTATCAGAAGATTCTTCTCAAACGAGTGTTGAAGATAACAACAGTATAATTGATGCCAGTTCAATTCAACAATCGGCTGAAAGGGATGATGAAGGCGAAAGCACTGATACGGCAGTAACAGAACAAGTACAACCACAAAAAATTATTCCTGTGGTAAAGCCGGTAGAGGATAGATCAAAAGAAATAAAACCGATCATAAAACAACCGGTTGAAGTAAAGCATAAAGAGAATACAGTATCACCAAAGGCAAAGAAAACTGATACGCCAATAAAAAAACAACCGGTAACAAAACCTGTTGCGAAACCAACAGTAAAGAAACCAATTGTAAAAACAGAAACAACGAAACCTGTAAAACCAAAAACAGTTTCCATGTCACCGAAAGACAAACAGAATAATGATTATTAAAACACAATTCAACATATTAATTAATCACGAAACACAAACACAAAACATACAACTATGACTCACGAACAACCAATCATTGTCGGTCTGGACATTGGCACAACAAAAATTGCTGCCATCGCCGGACGTAAAAATGAGTACGGCAAGCTGGAAATACTAGGCTTTGGCCGTGCCAACAGTAATGGTGTACAACACGGCATGGTGTTGAACATCGATCAAACGATCAAAGCCATTCAAACTGCTTTGGAAAATTGTTATGCCTCAAATCCCAACCTCGTACTGAATGAAGTATACGTTGGTATTGCCGGCCATCATATTAAAAGCTTACAAACCCGTGGCGATATTGTAAGGCAAAATACTGATGAAGAAATTAAACAAGAAGAAATTGACCGCCTGGTAGCGGATCAATACAGAACATATATTCCTGCGGGAGATCAGATCATCGATGTAATTCCACAAGAGTTCACAGTAGATAATTTCCAGAACATCCCTAATCCAATTGGGTACAGCGGTGTTAAAGTAGGCGCGAATTTTCACATCATCACCGGTGATAAAAATGCGATCCGTAATATCACGCGTAGCGTAGATAAAGCTGGTCTGCAAACTAAGGATCTTGTATTACAACCTTTAGCTTCTGCTGCTGCTGTAATGTGCGATCAGGATCTGGAAGCTGGCGTGGCAATTGTAGATATTGGTGGTGGCACAACTGATATGGCTGTTTTTTATGAAGGCATTTTAAAACATACGGCAGTTATTCCTTTTGGTGGCGAAAATATTACCAATGATATCAAAACAGGTTTAGGTGTTTTAAAAACGCAGGCAGAGCAAATGAAAGTACAGTTTGGTAGCGCATTAAGCGATGAAGCAAAAGCTAATACTTTTATTACGATCCCAGGTTTACGCGGGATGGCGCCGAAAGAAATTTCTGTAAAGAATTTAGCCAATATCATCCAGGCAAGAATGAGTGAGATCATGGATTTTGTTTCTTATCATTTGAAACAAGTTGGTCTGGATACAAGAATGTTGAATGGTGGTATCATCTTAACAGGTGGCGGTTCTCAATTAAAACATCTAATTCAGTTAACAGAATATGTTACAGGGTTGAATGCGAGAATTGGCTATCCTAATGAACATTTAGCTGGCGGCCATATTGATGAATTAGCGAAACCAATGTACAGTACCTGTATCGGTTTGATCCTGAAAGGGTACAATGATTATGAAAACAACAACAAACAATTTGAAGAAACATTCAGAAAAGTTGCTGTGCCACAATCATTACAACAACAAAATGAACCGGCAGTAGAAACAATGGAACGTGAACCGAACGAATACGATAAAGCAAGACAACGTAAAACATTGAAAGGATTTATGGATTCATTTAAAATCGGTTTGATAGACTTGTTTAAAGAAGAAGAAGACGCACATCTTTAAACTATTTTAAATTTTGAATGTTAAATGTTGAATGAGATCAACATCATTTAAAATTTAAAATTCAACATTTAGAATAAAAGAAAGACTAACCCACAAATACTATATATATGATACATTTTGATTTGCCTAAAGAACAATCGTCCATCATCAAAGTTATTGGTGTTGGCGGCGGCGGAAGCAATGCTGTTAATCACATGTTTTCGCAAAATATCGAAGGCGTAAACTTTATCATTTGTAATACCGACGCCCAGGCTATCGCGCAAAGTAAAGTACCTAATAAGATACAGCTCGGTCCGCACTTAACACAAGGTTTAGGTGCCGGAGCTAACCCTGCTATCGGCCGCCAGGCAACGGAAGAAAGCCTGGAAGAAATAAAACGCATACTGGAAGTGAATACCAAAATGGCATTCATCACTGCAGGTATGGGTGGCGGTACCGGAACAGGCGGAGCGCCGATCTTAGCAAAGATTTGTAAAGATCTGGGTATCCTTACTGTTGGAATTGTTACCACGCCTTTTGCTTACGAGGGTAAGAAAAGAATTGCGCAGGCGGAAGAAGGTATCATGTTATTGAAGAGCCATGTAGATACTTTGTTAGTGATCAGCAATGATAAATTGCGCCACCAGTTCGGCAACTTAAAAATGAAAGAAGCATTTACCAAAGCAGATAATGTTTTGGCAACGGCAGCAAAATGTATCACCGATGTAATTAACAGCACAGGACAGATCAATGTCGATTTTGCGGATGTGTGTACCGTAATGAGCAACGGTGGTGTGGCTATTTTAGGTAGCGCGACTGCAGAAGGTGAGAACCGTGCGCAACAGGCAATTGAAAATGCATTGAACTCTCCTTTATTAAATGATAGCGATATCCGTGGCGCAAGATGGATATTAATTAATATCAATTCTGCCGAAGGCGAACACGAATTCACCATGGATGAAGTAGAAGTGATCCAGAATTATTTACTGGCTCAGGCCGGAGAAAATACGGATGTGATATTAGGTTTAGGATACGATAATACGTTGAATGCAGAAATAGGCATTACATTGATCGCAACAGGCTTTGAACATAAAGACCCGTTTGCAAAATCAGAAAATGTAAAGAAACCGGTGAAGGAAGAAAAGATCGTGATCACTTTAGAGATGCCGACAAAAGAGGATAAAAAAGCACAGCCTTTACAACAGTTAAGTTTATTGCCCGAAGAACAACCGGCAGAACAAATGGCTGAAGTGAAAGCAGAAAACGTTACGCCAGTTCAGGAACCGGTTGAAGCAAAAAAAGTAGATCCTTTAATGCCAACATTGGTAGAGCAAAAAGAAAAAGAAATAATACCTGCACCTGTGGTAGAGAAAAAAGAAGACAATGTGCCGATATTCTTCGAGATATCTTCTGCAGCAGACCAGCTACCTACTTTCGAATTTGAGATACCAACACTTCCAACACCGGAAGAAAAACCAAAACCTGTAGAAGCAAAAAAAGTAGTGGCGGAAGAAATAAAACCACAACAACCAACAGCAGGTTTTTTAATCAAGCCATCACAGATTTATGTAAAGGAAGAACAGCGTTCTGTAGTTAGCTTACCGGAAGAAGAACCGGCTACTAATATTTCAAAACCTGTCGTATTGCATTTACAGGAAGAAGAGCCTTTGTTGGAAATGACATTAGTTGTGAAAGAAGAACCTGTTGCAAAAGAAGTAGAAAAGGAACAGCCTAAAACAATTGCAATGCCGAATATAGACCAGGAGCAACCGGTAGCGGAAGCTGAATCGGAAGACCCGAGCCGCCGTTCGATGGATCGCATTACTAAGTTGCGTAACCTGTCATTCAATATCAATGCAGCAGATCCTAATAATGAATTTGAAACAGTGCCGGCCTACCTGCGCCGCAATGTTGAACAACATAACCAGATTGCCAATATCGAAAGCTTTTACAGTAATTACACCGTAAAATCTGACGAAAATAACCAGGCTGAGATCAGTACTATCAATAGTTTTTTAGACAGTAAAAAACCGGATTAGTAAAAGAGTGTTTGTGTTTGATCCCTAAAAGAAGACGTGATTAATTGTTGTATGTTTGGCCCCTTTCTGAAAAGAGAGGGGCTGTGTTTTTGTGGCCGGTATTTATATTTAAAGTTACATTTGCAACTGGCATATTTTTAGCAACACGAAATGTTCGGAACACAAAATAATATTATGGCAGCACCTTTCCATTCAAGAAAATACTTTTCAATACTTCTTATTAGCAGTGTGCTTTTCGCGCAGTCTGCATTTTCGCAAAAAATAAAAGTGGAGAAGGAGCTTCATAACAGGTTAGATTCTGTTCATATCGTTACCGAAAGCGACACATTGGTTCCATCGCTTGTAAATAAAGTAGCGGATTATACACTTACAATTCGCCGCAGTAATACGATCGTACAACATTCGTTAAATGTAAAACCTATTATTACGGCTTTGCCGGATCTGGAATCCCGATTGGATAAATTCAGGGCAAGGCTTGATACGAAAGGTTTTCAAATGAATTTTCGTGGTTTGAATAGCGCGTTGATCATCATAAAGGATGCAGAGAGTAATTTATTGAAATTTCAGTCAAACTTATTTACTTATAGCGATCAGCTTACAAAAAGCAATATCGATATCAAAAAGATATTGAAGGATCCGGCCTTTACTTTAAAGATCAACGATTCAGATCTTGTTGATCAGTTAAGCCTTGTTAATACAAAAGCACAGCACCTCGATTCAGTTGAAAGAACAGCGATCGCACGCGTAAATTTATTACGCAACCAGGTATCTGTAGATGTATTGCAGGCGGATGACCTTATTTCTGATCTGAATTACCGGGTGGCATCTACAAGAATATTAATGTGGTCGCAGGAAGAGCCGCCATTATTATATGCAAAGCCCGACGATTACAAAGAAAATTTGAGTGATGTCACTATTCAGGCATTGGATCGTTCTGTAAAGATCATCGGTATTTATTTAGCAGATAAATGGAATCTGGTTACCATCAGCTTTTTATTGTTTGTTCTAATTGCAGCATGGTGCATGACAAATATGTGGCGTATCAGGCATCTGGAAAATGCTGCTGCAACGTTAGAGCCGGTACATTTTTTAAAGCGTTCTGTTTTAGTCGGCTGCTTGCTGGCATTTTTTATTTATTCGCCATTCTTTTTTGGTAATCCGCCAATGTCTTATTTGCATGCGAACGAGACATTGCGGTTGGCAGCCTTGTGTTTTTTATTATTACCTTACTTATCTAAGCATTCAAAAGTGCTATGGGTAGGCATTTGCGGCTTATGGATCTATTATGCGCTGGATGATATTTTATTAGAATCTGCTTTTGGCGAACGTTGGGGGTTGTTTATAGCGGGCATTTTATTAATAGCTATCTGTATCAAAATAATCCAATACAAAAACGAACACTTTGTAAAGATCCCTGAATCGCCTGCAACAAAAGCATTGGTAATTTTTACAATGGCACAGGTAGTATTGTCGATCATTTTTAATTTGACCGGCCGCGTATCACTGGCAAAGATATTTGGCGTTAGTGCTATTCAATGTTTGGTGCTGGGCATTACATTAAAAGTATTTTGTGCCACCGTATTGGAAGCCGTGTACATACAATCAGAAGCCTACCATGATAGCCGCTTTTCAGATTTTATAAATTTCAAAGAACTACAATCACGTTTTCAAAAAATATTGTGGATAATAGCTTCCATTGTTTGGGCGGTGTCGTTGATCAGAGACATGACATTATATGACCTGTTCACTGCATTCTTAAGCGATTTTATTACAGCGCAAAGAAATATCGGCAGTATGTCATTTACTTTTGGAAGCATCGCCGTATTTTTTGCGATCCTTTGGTTTTCTTCTGTTATCTCCGGCTTTATTAATTTTTTCTTTGGCAATCAAAAAGTAACGGGCAAGCAAAGCAAAATAGGTTCTATGATGTTGCTGATACGTTTGGCTATCTGGACAGTCGGGTTTTTAATTGCGGTTGGTGCAGCAGGTATTCCTTTAGATAAATTATCTTTTGTACTGGGCGCATTAGGCGTGGGTATTGGTTTTGGGTTACAAAATATTGTCAACAATTTAGTGTCTGGTGTTATCCTTGCTTTTGAAAGGCCGATACAGGTTGGAGATCAGATAGAAGTCGGCGGAAGAGCAGGTACAGTGCAGGAAATAGGTGTTCGCGCCAGCAAAATAAAAAATGGTCAGGGTGCAGATATCATCATTCCCAATGGAGATCTTCTGTCGCAGCCATTGATCAACTGGACGATGCATGATCTTAGTAAACAAGTTGAATTTACGATCACGGTTCCTTTAGATGTGAATGTACAAAATGTAAAATCGATCATGAGTGATACGCTCAAAAAGAGCCCGAATATTTTACAAACACCTGCACCGGTTGTTATCCTGCAAACATTTGTAGATAACGGGATCGATGTGCGTGTTTTATTCTGGATTCCGGATCTCTCCAAATCTGGCTCAACAAGAAGTAATGTGATGGTAGAGATATTAGATGCATTGACTAAAGCCGGTATCGATTTAACATTGCCTACATCTGATACAGCGCCACCAAAACCAACTGGTGGCCGGTAATAGGAAATGTTAATTTAACCCGCGATAATTTATTTTGTATTTGCACCATTGTAAATTTGACAAATTACTCAAATGAACAAGCTCCCACAAATTACTATCGCCTTCTGGATAATGAAAATATGCGCCACCACTTTAGGTGAAACGGCCGGCGATCTTTTATCGATGACATTAAAAGTTGGGTATGAATGGAGCTCAATTATCCTGTTGAGTTTTTTCTTTGTCACATTACTGATACAGCTTTTTTCAAAAACATTTCATCCTGCAATTTATTGGCTGGTTATTTTAGCAACAAGTACTGCCGGAACAACAATGTCTGATTTTATGGATCGAACACTTGGACTTGGCTATGCAGCCGGTTCAATGATACTAGTGAGCATTTTAATTATCACGCTGATCACCTGGAGATTTACGGAAGGGTCGCTTTCTGTAACTAATATCAGATCGCTGCGTGGAGAGATGTTTTACTGGACAGCCATTTTATTTTCTAATACTTTGGGAACAGCCCTGGGCGATTTTTTAGCAGACAATTCAGGCTTAGGTTTTTCCGGAGGCGCTATATTGATCGGTAGCCTGTTATTATTGATTGTGCTGGCTCATTATTTTACTAAAATATCTACCGTTATTTTATTTTGGCTGGCTTTCGTTTTAACACGCCCGTTCGGTGCGACTTTTGGAGATCTGTTAACGAAACCTATTGCAAAAGGCGGCTTAAATTTTGGAACTATCGGTTCCTCTGCTATACTTTTTAGTGTGCTGGCTATTTTGGTTGGTATATCAATTATTAAGCTCCATTCGAATAAGAAAGAAATAGCAGTTTAAAGAAAAGATAGCTTCTACCATAAAAGAAAGCACACAAAATATTAGCAGCAATTATGCGTTTTTATTATAAAAATAAACACCATGAAACCCTTTATTATTCTGATCGCGTCCTTTGTCGTTAGCCTGCTTGCTACCAAATTATTTTTAGGAAATATTGACCTCTTTTTAGCAGGAAGAGTAGCTATGTCGATCATGTTATTGTTTACGGCCATTGGCCATTTTGCCTTTGTAAACGGGATGACAATGATGATCCCCGAAAGCATTCCTTTTAGAAGAGAGATCGTTTATTTTACCGGTGTAGATGAAATTGCAGCAGCCATTGGATTGATGATACCCGATCTGCAAATAGTAACGGGCTGGTTATTGATCGCCTTCTTCATTATTATTTTGCCGGCAAATATTAATGCCGCAAAAGAAAATATTGATTTTATAAAAGCAGATACAAATGGCAAGGGCCCCGATTATCTTTGGTTACGAATCCCTTTACAGTTATTCTTTATTGCCTGGGTATATTATTTTGCTATTTATAGTATTTGAGCCAATTGCAATGCAACCCTTTCTCCATCCATAGCAGCACTAACAATACCGCCAGCATAGCCTGCGCCTTCTCCGCAAGGATACAAGTTTTTTATTTGAGGATGCGCCAGTGTTTCAGCATCTCTCGGAATACGTACAGGCGATGAAGTGCGGCTTTCTGTTGCAATTACTACGGCATCATTGGTAAAATAACCTTTCATCTTTTTACCAAATTCTACAAAGCCTTTGGCCAATGCTTTATAAATAAAACCGGGCAATACATCTTTTAAATTCACAGATTTTAATCCCGGCAGATAAGAATTATCCGGTAAAGAAGAAGACAATTTTCCGTTAGAAAAATCGATCATCCTTTGCGCAGGCGCTACAAAATTTCCACCACCAGCAGTAAATACTTTTCGTTCGACATATTGCTGAAAATACATCATGCCCAACGGGCCGTCTAAAACAGCTTTGGGCTGACCAGTAATTGTTTCAAAATCTTTTATTGTTTTCAGGTCATCATAACCAACTTCTACCACCATGCCGCTATTGGCAAATGGATTATTTCTTTTAGATGGGCTCCAGCCGTTCACTACCAATTCTCCTGCAGCAGTTGCAGCAGGTGCTACAATACCACCGGGACACATACAAAAAGAAAACACGCCTTTATTATTTACCTGTTGCACCAGGCTGTAAGAAGCCGGCGGTAAATGTTCTTCTCTAACCGTACAATGATATTGTATATTATCTATTAACGCTTGCGGGTGTTCAACGCGTACACCTAATGCAAAAGGCTTTGCTTCTATCAATATATTTTTGCTGTACAATAATTCAAAAATATCCCTGGCAGAATGCCCCGTAGCTAATATGATAGCATCCACTTTAAAAGTATCGCCGTCAGCTGTTTTTACTGTGGTGATCTTTTCATTCTCAATAATAAAGTCAACCACTTTTTTTTCAAATAAAAATTGCCCGCCGCTGTCTTCTATTTGTTTGCGCATGGCAATGATAATATGCGGCAGCTTATTAGTGCCGATATGTGGATGAGCTTCATATAAGATCTTTTCTTCGGCGCCAAATTGCACAAACAGATTTAGTATGCGGTCTATATTACCTCTTTTATTGCTGCGCGTATATAATTTTCCATCGCTATAGGTACCCGCACCTCCTTCACCAAAACAATAATTACTATCGGGGTTTACAATGCCTTCTTTATTTAATACGGCCAGATCGCGCCTTCTCGCACGCACATCTTTGCCTCTTTCTAAAATGATTGGTTGGATCCCTTGTTCTATTAATTGCATCGCTGCAAATAATCCTGCAGGGCCGGCGCCAATGACGATCACTTTTTTTGTGGCCTTACTTACATCAGGAAAAACGATTTTTGCGCTATCGCGCGGAAGAAAAGGCTCATCTATAAAAGCATTGACAGTAAGGTTTACCCAAATAGTTTTGCTTCTTGCATCAATAGATCTTTTAAGGATATAAAAGCCGGTAACGGTAGCGCCCCGAACGCCAATAGTTTTAGCGATAAGGTTTTTTATGACTGTATCATTATCGGCTTCAGCAGCCAATAGCTTGAGGGAAATTTTTTGTTGCATATATAAACGTTAGGTATTGATCCTAAAAGTTCCGCTTGTTAAGTAGCTAAGATAAGCTTTAAAAAATCAGGCTTCAGAAGTCCCCTTCGGGGATTTAGGGGCTTTTAAAATGGCAGATCATCGATCGCATCGGGCGATGTAGATGAAAAAGTATCTAAAGGTTCTAAATAATCGTTGTCTTTCGCTGCGGGTGCTGCAGATGAATTCAATACCTGTTCAATTCTCCAGGCATCCAGGTTAGTGATATAGTTCACTTTGCCGTCTTTCTCCCATTTGCTGCCTTTAATGTTGAACTGGACCTTTACCTCTTCGCCAATATTCACTTTATCAACCATGGCAGTCTTATCCTGTACACATTGAAACTTAACGTAGTTAGTGATAGTGCGACCATTAATATCTTCACTTTTTTCTACTACAAATTCCCTTGTTTTAAAAGTTTCTGTACGTTGAACCGTATCGTATTTAGCTATTAATTTGCCGTTTAATTCGTAACTCATTTTATATCAATTATGTTATCAAAAATAAAGGTATTTACCGAGAAAATAGGTGAAATTCTTTTTCCAATTAGATAAAAAAAAGAGTATCTTCAGTTTAGTGGTATTTCTTGTAATATGTAGCAAAAAAGGGAGAAAATGAGGCGAAAAAAATTGTTGATAAAAAATATTTTAGTACACCAAATCAGTAGAGAAATGGCATAATCTGCCAAGTTTAGCTTGTAATTGTATAAAAAAATAATTAAAAATTTAGCTAAACACTATACTGCATCAACAAGTAACAAAACAAGCAAATAAAAAAATTTTTTTTTCAACAAAAAGTTTTGATATTCGCTGTCTTGCGAAGAAAATCTGAACCCTAAAGAAAAACTCACATTTTTTGCCAAGCTATACGAAAAAAATACAACGAATAAATAATTGATAAATTACTTAAGGTATAATGGATAAAGTTTTCGACAAAGTATGGACCAATTGCCTTGAGATAATCAAAGACATTGTAGAATGGCAACATTTTAAAACATGGTTTGAGCCGATCAAGCCTGTTGGATTAAAAGATAAAGTTTTAACAATTCAGGTTCCAAGTCAGTTCTTCTTCGAATATCTCGAAGAACATTATGTTAGCTTATTAGCTAAAACATTAAAAAGAGAATTAGGAAAAGAAGCAAGATTGGAATACAGGATAATGGTAGATAGCGGTAACAGCAAAAACAAGCCGTTAACGATGGATGTACCGGGCAATGGTTTTAAATCATTTTCAAACAACGAAATGGATTTTCCTTTAGTCATAAATAACCCAGTTAAAAATCCGTTCGTAATACCGGGGCTAAAGAAGATGCAGATCGATCCCCAATTAAACAGTGCTTACACATTTGATAGTTTTATAGAAGGAGATTGTAACCGTGTTGCGCGCCGTGCTGGTAAAACAGTGGCAGAAAAACCGGGCGCTACTTCATTCAACCCTTTGGTTATTTACGGAGGCGTTGGTTTGGGCAAAACACATTTGGCCCAGGCAATAGGCAACGAGGTAAAACGCATTCACCAAAATAAAGTGGTGCTGTATGTAAGCTCAGAAAAATTCATCAACCAGTTTATTGATCATGGCCGTAATAATGCCATCAACGATTTTATTCATTTTTATCAATTGATAGATGTATTGATCATTGATGACGTGCAATTTTTTAACAGGGCAGAAAAATCTCAGGATGCGTTCTTCTCTATTTTTAATCACTTGCACCAAAGCGGTAAACAATTAATATTAACCAGCGATAAGCCGCCGAAAGACCTGGAAGGTGTGCAGGAAAGATTATTGAGCCGTTTCCGTTGGGGATTGAGTGCAGATTTACAAGCGCCTGATTATGATACCAAGATCGAGATCTTAGAAAAGAAGATGAAGAATGACGGCCTTGAAATGCCGAAAGAAGTAGTTAAGTATATCGCATATAATATCAATAGCAATATCCGCGAATTAGAAGGTGCCATGATCTCTTTATTGGCGCAGTCATCTTTGAACAAAAGAGAAATTGACCTTGAATTAGCAAAGAAGGTTTTACGCAACTTTGTAAAATCATCAAGCAAAGAAATTACGATCGATGCCATTCAAAAAATGGTGTGCGAATACTTCGATGTTCCTTACGATAAGCTATTGCAAAAAACGCGTAAACGCGAGATCGTTCAGGCACGGCAGATCACGATGTTCTTAGCCAAGGCGTTCACGAAAAATTCATTAAAAACCATCGGCGAACATTTCGGCGGAAGAGATCATACCACGGTAATTCATAGCTGCCAAACGGTTAAGGATATCATGGATACTGATAGCCTTTTTAAAGAAAGCGTACTGGAACTGCAGCAGAAAGTTCAATTAGCAGCGATGTAATAAAATCATTCAAAATACAGCATCCAAAATCCAAAAGGTTTTGGATTTTTTTTTGCCTGAAATTTGTCTGAATTGGGATTCGTAGGATTTTGGTATTAATAGGATTTTTACTTCGCTGATCCCAAAATCCGTTAATCTGACGAATCCCAATTCAGACAAACACTCTCCTAAAATATATTTCCATATAAATACCATTTTGTTTTGGGGATTACGTTACTGAATTGTATTTTTGCCACCCCTTAGTAAAATAAGGTCAGGTAGGAGAGGTGCCTGAGTGGCCGAAAGGAACGGTTTGCTAAATCGTCGTACGGGTTAAACTGTACCGTGGGTTCGAATCCCACCTTCTCCGCAGAAAGTTCTTATTATAATGTCTTGTTCGGGTGCTCCCAATAAACCCATACAAATAGTTTTACGTTCGGGATGTAGCGTAGCCCGGTTATCGCGCCTCGTTTGGGACGAGGAGGTCGCAAGTTCGAATCTTGCCATCCCGACTTATTTATCATTAAAGCCACTGTTTTTCAGTGGCTTTTGTGTTTTAAAGAACAGCCATCATCCTACTGACAATATTATTTTATGTAGCCTGTTCTACAATCAGTTTTTCTTAATAAATTTAATGATCTGAATACACTAATTATTTGTAAATCTTATTAAATCAACACTACCATGGAAACAGAACAAACGGGTACCGACCTTTTAGCAACGATCGAAACAGATTTTGTCAGAGCAAGTACGGGTAAAAGATTTTTGAATTACATAATAGATCTTCTTGTATTTTATTTTCTGATGTTTATTTTGGGAGTAGTAATGGTTATTGTAAGTCCTGGTTTGAAAGAAGGATTTTCAGACAATAACTTTGGCTTACTAAGCAGGGTAGTGGCGTTGGGTTTATATGCAGTATATATGTCTATAGTTGAGGCAATATTTAAAGGGAAATCTTTAGGAAAACTAATTACCAAAACGTGCGCTGTCAATTTAGATGGAAGTACTATCTCTACCCAAACAGCTTTTGCACGGGGGTTCAGCAGGGCAGTACCATTTTGTGCATTTAGCGCTTTAGGAACTCCGTGTAACCCATGGCAAGACAAATGGACCGATACAATGGTGGTCGATGAAAAAGAATCAGGGCAATATTAGTAGCGCTGTTTAAAAGATAGTTTAGAAAAAGATAATACCATGCCGCTCATATCTACAGAGAATAATTTTCTTACGTTGATCAATGTCTTTACAGTTGATCCAAAAAATCAGCAGCAACTTGTTGACCTGTTGATTTTGGCTACCGTCGATGTAAGAAAAATACCGGGCTTTATTTCAGCAAGCCTTCATAAAAGTATTGATGGCACTAAGGTTACAATGTATGCACAATGGAAAAGTATCGAAGCCTATCAACAAATGCGCGCAAATCCTACAGCATCACCTTATCTCGAAAAAGCACTGACAATCGCTAAATTTGAGCCGGGTATGTATGAAGTGGTTGAAACTTTTTTGCCTGTTATTTAGCTTTAAAGGGTTTTGGGGTTGTCGATTACTACAGCCTGCAATTCCAATCTTTTTTTAACACGCAAACATTGAATTTTGGCAATTTTAATATTACTCCATTGTTGCGAATTTTTTTTCAATGGGCTGAATTGATCCAACGATTCAATTATTTCACCGACTAGCTGATAAACCATGTTGTTATCAAGGCTGTCTTTTTTTAATAATTCAATCGCTTCTTCTACAAGTTGTTTTACATCTTCTTGATAGCTAGCTGACAAAATCTCTTCAAGTAATCTTGCCCTGTATAATAGTAATCTCATCTTAATAATTTATTTAGAAGCCTGCTATTTCATTGGCCAGTCTACATCATAGCTTACAAAAAAAGTTAACCATATTATTCTGGATAATCGCATTAAGTATGGCTGAATTAAGAGCAGTAAAATAGCATTTATGCCAAGCCACCAAAACACGCGATTGTCATCAACCGAAAAGCCAATTAAAACCCACCAGGCAACAAATGTTGATACAGAAAATGCTACAGCTAATGCATAGCTTACATAACCAGTCCCTTCATAAAATCCATCTTCTAATTCTGTTTTTTGTCCGCATACAGGACATTTATCAAGCATTTTCATGAAATTTTTCAGATCAAAATATTTTTTATCCAAAAACATATTACCTTCTCGGCAATGCGGACATTTATGATTTAAAACTGTCCATAAATAATTACGCTTTTTTACTGATTTATTATTCATTCCGATTTTTTTTATTAATTAACTGTCTTAATGTGCCTCTACCCATAATGTGCGTTACATATTTAAATCTTATACAATCATAGGGATCCTGATTAATCACGATCTCTTCATTTAAGTATTTTCTCAATTTTCTAAGATGTACTTCTATATCGGCATCACTAATTCCTTTATAATGATATTGGTTAATGTTATTCGATATTATCATTTCGCAATCCATATAACCGTTTGCCATTTTTAAACCTGAAATGATCTTTTGTGTTTCAGTATCAAAATCTATAATCATAATGTAGTTAGAGTTTTAGCCAATGTTTAAGGCGGTTATCCATTTCAGTACCAACTATGTGATAACAATCAGGCACTTCATTTTCCATACTATGAAATGTTGTTAACCTAGTTCCTGCTGGTTTTTGTAATAATTGAGTGTATAAGTATCTGTTGTAATAATCAAACAATTCACCGGAGTAATCAATGCTATCATCTATTTTATCATTACCTACTAGGTTTTCATAAAAAGAATTATAGAAGTAGAAACTATCATAATTCCTGAAATCCAGTTGTGTGAAGTTTCCATGAATAAAAGAGACGTTGTTAAACTCCAAAGTCTGTCTTGCTCTTTCTGCATGTAGAATTAAATTTTCTCTTTGTTCGATACCATAATAAAAAGCTTTCGGATAATGATGAGCAGCAGCCAGACAAAATTTTCCAACACCACTTCCTATATCTAACACCCTTACACCTGAACCCACTGCTAAAAAAGCTGCTGCTTTTTTAGCAGCAATTATCGGTGTCCAATGCCTTGCGGCCAAAAGTTTAATAGATAAAGGGTATAATCTATTAAACTGTTCATCAGAATTGAACCAATTGCCAACGGATTGTTCTTTTTGTATTAAATGCATGCTATTCTTATTTATAATTTTCTATTTTTTAGATTTTGGTCGCACATTGATTTGATATTTTTTTATTTTAGCTAGATCATTTCTTTCCTCAGGCCTTAATGGTTCAATTAGTGCGATCCATCCGCTTGTTTCTGCATACTTCTTTAATATATTTTTATTTCCGAATCTTAGTATGTAATTAATTTTAATAATAGTACCATCAACAGGCATGTGCGCTACAATTTGGTAACTATTATATTTGATCGTAGCTATTATTTGACCTTGTTTCATAAACCCAGATATCTTAGGAATAATTATCTGTTCTATTTCTTTAAATCCTATAAGCTTAAAACTAGAAACACCTATATAAGCAAAAGGGTCTTGAAAGTCGATCCAGTCATGATCTTTTGTATAGTATAAATTCTTGTTAACCAGATTCGTCATATGCATACTGCAAAATTATCCTATCTATGCTTGCTTTGTGGTGATGCTTCTCATCCCAAAAAGTAAGTTTCATCAATTTTTAAAGGAGTAATTTTACAGTATGAGTATTAAAGGCCTTTTTCCTATCGATAACTGGGATTTCAAGAGCGAATCTGTATTGAAAGACTTGCCTTTGCCTGATTTAACATTACTTACAATTAATAAGACAGAACAGGTTTATAAAAAAGGGGAGATCATTTTTAGGGAGGGCGCTTTTCCAGATGGAATTTTTTATATCAAATCTGGGAAGGTAAAAAAGTACAAGTTGGATAAAGATGGCAAAGAACAAATCATATATGTAGCTAATACAGGTGAGTTATTAGGATATCATGCTATTCTATCTGAAGATCGCTATCCCGATTCTGCCGGAGCTTTAGAGGAAAGTAAAATTGCTTTTATACCCAAGGAAGATTTTTTAGAGACTTTAAATCAGTCTGAAGTATTGAGCAGAAGGCTATTGAAAACGTTGAGTCATGAATTTGCTGTACTGGCAAATAGCATAACTATGTTTGCTCAGAAATCTGTTAAAGAAAGGTTGGCACTTCAATTGATCGTACTACGTGAAAAATATAAAGTGGACTTTCATATTGGTATGCCTGTTGAAATTAATATGAGCCGGGATGATTTGGCAAGTCTTGTTGGAACTGCCAGGGAAAATGTGGTAAGAGTATTATCAGAATTTAAGGAGACCGGTATTGTAGAGACAAAAGGTAGAAAAATTATCGTTCATGATGTAAATAGATTAATTGCTATTGCAAACTATAAATAACAGGACTTATTAAAATAGCCTTAATTAATTTGGTGATTTATTTTCAGTAAATTCGTACATACAAAACAACAATAATGGATTTCATTGATTACTATAAAGCATTAGGTGTAGCAAAAACAGCTTCGGCAGATGAAATAAAAAGCGCCTACAGAAAATTGGCCAGAAAGTTACATCCTGATCTGAATCCCAATGATAAAGAAGCGCACAAAAAATTTCAGCAGATCAATGAAGCGAATGAAGTATTGAGCGATCCTGAAAAAAGAAAAAAATACGATAAGTACGGAAAGGATTGGCAACACGGAGATCAATATGCAGAAGCAGCCCGCTCGCAACAAAGGCCGCGCAATGATGGCGGACAATTTAATAATTTTAGTGAAGATGATTTCTCCGATTTCTTTGGCTCTATGTTCGGTGGCAGCAGCCGAAGTAAAAGACAAACAAAATATCGCGGACAAGATTACAACACAGAGATACAATTAAGTTTAACGGAAGCTTTTACAACCCATCAGCAAACATTAACGGTTGATGGGAAGAATATCCGCATCACTATTCCTGCCGGTGTTGAGAACGGACAAATAATTAAATTAAAAGGACATGGCGGTGCAGGCGTAAACGGTGGACCGGCAGGTGATCTGTATATCACATTTGTAATTGCCAACCATCCTATTTTTAAACGTTCAGGAAATGATTTGAATATGACAGTAGAAATTGATCTATACACAGCAGTATTAGGCGGAGAAGTAATGGTTGAAACCCTAAACGGAAAAGTAAAACTAAAAGTAGTTCCCGAAACACAGAACGGAACCAAGATAAGATTGAAAGGAAAGGGTGCACCCGTTTATAAAAAAGAAGGCGAGTTTGGCGATCTGTATGTTACCTATCATATCAAGATACCTACTAACCTAACCGAAAAACAAAAAGCACTGTTTACCGAATTGTCTAAATTATAAAATCATGTCAGCTCATACAGATCTTATAGACATTAATGAATTTTGCATTTACCATAATGTAGAAATATCTTTTATACACTCGCTTCACCAATCAGGTTTGTTAGATATTGTTGTTGTGAAAGAGACTGTGTTTATTCAACCAGAAGAATTAGAGCATTTGGAAAAGCTTGCGCGCCTGCATTACGACCTGGATATAAACCTGGAAGGAATTGAAACGATCGCTTATTTATTAGAAAAAGTAACCAGGCTACAGGATGAGATGACAGCCATCAAAAATAAAATGCGTCTGTATGATGTGAGCGAATAATTACAGTAGCACAGAAAAAGCAATACTGCCGTACTGATCCCTTTTCACAATATTATTCTGCACTTCTTTCGAATTAAAAATAACACTGTAAGAAATATTTACTTTCTTAAACCGGAGACGAATACCGGTTTCTACATTGAGCCGGAAAGGCACCACACCAAATACAAGCGGACTGCTTTTATCAAACATACTTCCCTGGATAGTGGCATCATACAAAGTATAATTAACCTGCGGTTCTATATAAAAATAAGCTTCGGTATTTTTTGTATTATCGCTGCCTACAGAAGCGCCGTAAATGTTTGAGTTAAATATAGGTAGCAGGTCTGTAATACTTATCCTGCTTAAAAAACCAACTGAAGCAGAAGTGTGTATGGTTCCTATTTTAAGATCTGTAAATCCACTGATATCGATCTGCTCACTTGGTGCGCTGGGATATAATTTTTTAGAATAAAAAAGCTCGGCTTGTACGCCCATGGCATTTTTTATTTGCAACTCCCATCCATTGGGCTGGTAAAAGTGGAACCATCCATGATAAGCATCCTGCACTTGTTCTCCATAAGAGCCAGGCCCCAGTACACCTAACTGTCCGGATATTTTCAAAACAGCTTCATCCTGGTAAAATTTATTGATACTTGCTTGTGCAAATAAATATCCTGCAAAGGGCCGGTCTTGTAAATTTTCGGGATAAATATCGCCGTGGTAAGGATTATAAATTTGCTGGCCCGCAGTAAATTCTATTATTTTTTTGTTTACGTTTTGTTGATGATTGTTGGCCAGGTACCTGTAAAATAAAAATATCCCGTTCGTATAATATTTATCCTGGTATTCTGATAAGTAGGCGTCGTTCTCTGTAACTAATCCAAGCTCGTGCTTTGCAGATTGTGCAAAAGCAATATTGGTAATAGTACAAAGTAAATAGAAGACAACAAACTTTTTCATTGATGGATGCGCAGTTGTATAAGTACAAATATATACTGCAGAAGGTTATGGGGAAAAATTATAACCAGTGTAAACTGGTTATAATTTTAGTTTTTTATTTATTGTAAGATCGAAGGATCCAGGCGGTTTTTTCGTGTTTGCCTATTAAGCCGGTAACAAAATCGCTTGAGCCAAGATCTTTATACTCATCAGCAAATTTGGTGATCAATGCACGCAGTTCTCTAATGATCGTTTCGTGATCGTCTAATAAATTTTTTAATTGAACTTTTTGATTGGTAGTATTATCCGGTTCTAACAGAGAGGTCAATTTTAAGAAGTCAACCAGTCTGCCTTCAGCATAGTGCCCGATCGAACGGATCCTTTCTGCAACGCTATCGATCATTTCTTCTAATTCACCGTATTGCCCTTCTAATAATTTATGGACCTCCATAAAACTTGGGCTTTCAATATTCCAGTGATAGTTGCGTGTTTTGGTATACAGTACTACTTCGTTCGCTAATAATTTGTTTAGCTCTAATGCTACTGCTTTTGAGTTAGCGTCTGATATTCCGATATTAGTGTTCATGATCAAGATTATTTTAAGGATGATAAATATAGGATGTCGGAAATTACAATTTATATCCGAGTAAGCAGGTTAAGTTTATTTAATTTTTTGGAAAATCGGCACCTATTGTTGTTGCTTCCCAGGTATCGAAATCATTTTTAAGCTCGTTCAGTTTATTACGTGCTCCTTTTAAAGCTGCTTCCCCTAATAATAAACGAAGTGGCGGTTTTGCAGACTCTACTGCTTTTACAATGGCTATTGCGGCGCGCTTTGGATCGCCGGGTTGATTGCCGCTATAGCCGCGGATATTGGCTTTGTTAGCACCGGCAGTTGTTGCATAATCTTCAATTATAACCGGACTGTTATTGGCAGAACGCCCCGCCCAATCTGTACGGAAACCACTTGGCGCAACAATGGTTACTTTAATGCCCAATGGTGCCGTTTCCTTTGCCAATGATTCTGATAAACCATCAACTGCAAATTTGGTAGCATTATAAAAACCCACCGCAGGAAAACCAACCAGGCCTCCGATCGATGCAATATTAATAATATGTCCGCTTTTTTGTTTGCGCATGATCGGCAAAACTTCCTGCGTCATTTTAGCCAATCCCCAAAAATTGATCTCGAACATATTTCTAACAGCAGCATCTTCGCTTTCTTCTACTGCACCAAAATAACCAATGCCTGCATTGTTTACCAACACATCTATGCGCCCGAATTTTTCGATCGTTTTTTTAACAGCATCTTTTATTTGCTCAGGTTTTGTAACATCTAATTTTACTGATAAGGCTGTGGCATCATGCCCTGCAACAATATCTTTTATATCATCAGTATTGCGTGCGGCAACTGTTGCGCTATAGCCTTCTGCTAAAACATAGGTTGCCAATTCGCGGCCAAAGCCTGTTGAGCAACCTGTAATTAACCATACTTTTTTCATGACCTGTTTTTTATTGCGTGAGTTATTTTGTTAAAATGTTAATTGATCTTTCTACCGCTTATACTATATCTTTTCTGTATTCATTTTTTACGGAGTAGGTTGTAGCAAACACAAACGTATACCGATTGTTAATATTTAAAAAATATTTTTTTGCCTCATGTTTTGCGTTTATTTTTAATATGTTGAACTGATACAAATGAAGAAAATAATTGACTTGGATAAGTGGCTTTTTTTAAAGGTCAATAGAGACGGAACCTCCCCTTTTTTAGATAAGTTAATGCCTGTTCTGCGAGAACCCACTACCTGGATCCCTTTGTATATTTTTTTACTGGTGTTCATCATTTATAATTTCAGAAAAAAAGGCTGGTGGTTAGTAGTGTATGCCGTTATAACTGTAGCCATTACTGATACTGTTAGCAGCAGGGTATTTAAACCTTTAGTGGGTAGAATGCGTCCTTGCTGCGATCCTTCTTTTTCAGCAAACGTACGCCTGTTGGCATATTGCGGCGGTAACGGAAGCTTCACTTCTTCACATGCAGCAAACCATTTCGGATTGGCTATGTTTCTTTTCTTTACCTTACGCCCCGTTATTGGAGGCTGGGGATATTTATTTTTTATTTGGGCGGCTGCTATCAGTTACGCGCAAATATATGTGGGTGTTCACTATCCATTTGATGTACTCGGCGGAACGGTATTAGGTTGTTTGGTAGGATGGGCATCAGCAACTATTTTTAATCAAAAAAATGGCCCACTAGCGATGCGGTCTAAAGATCTTTCGTATGCTTAAAATATCAACGCGCATTTTTGTACTCATCGCGATAATTTACCTGATCGGTTTTGGAATTGATGTAATGGATGTAGATGCTGCACAATATGCATCAATGAGCAGAGAGATGTTGGCCTCGGGCCGGTTTTTACATGTCTACGATTTTGGAAAAGATTATTTAGATAAACCTCCTTTTCTATTTTGGATAAGCGCATTGAGTATGAAAATATTTGGTGTCAATAATTTTGCTTATCGTTTTCCTTCTTTTTTGTTTGCGCTATTCGCAATTTTTTCAACTTTCAAATTTGCCAGTCTTTATTACAAAAAAGAGATCGCTGTATTGGCTGCCATTATATTAGCATCCTGCCAGGCACTTTTTTTGATCAATCATGATGTACGTACCGATACTATTTTAATGAGCTGGGTAGTTTTCAGTATCTGGCAATTGGCTGAATGGTATAAAAATGATGAGCTTAAAAATTTTATATGGGCAAGCATTGGTATTGCGGGTGGCTTGCTGACAAAGGGTCCCATCGCATTATTCGTTCCCATATTTGCTTTTGGCTCACAGATCGTATTGGAAAGAAATTTTAAAATGATCTTTAAATGGCAATACATTTTGGGTATTGTTATTATCGGCATATTATTAGTGCCTATGTGCATTGGCTTGTACCAACAATTTGATTTGCATCCTGAAAAACATGTGATCGATAAAACAGGCGTATCAGGTTTGCGTTTTTATTTTTGGACACAAAGCTTTGGCCGTATCACCGGAGAATCTGAATGGAACAATGGTGCTAATATATTTTTCTTATTGCAAAATATGTTATGGTCCTTTTTACCATGGATATTGTTTTTTCTGATAGCATTTGTTGTAGAAGTGAAACAGCTAGTACAACAAAAATTTAAATTACTGGCAGGCCAGGAATGGATCGCCACAGGCGGATTTTTATTAACCTACCTGGCCTTGGGTATGAGCAAATACCAATTACCACATTACATCTTTGTAGTATTCCCATTCGCAGCGATCATTACTGCTAAGTTTTTATATGCATTATTGTACGAAGGGGAATATAGCGCCAAACTTACAAACGCATTGGTATGGACACATTTTGTAATTTTTAGTTTGCTGTGGATCGCATTGGTATTTTTGCTGAGCTATTGTTTTAGCAGTATTTCAGTATGGGTTGCCTGCATGGCATTTATTTTCTTTATTGCTTTTTTGTATTTGTTCTTCAGTAAAAAAACAGCGCTGCCACGTTTACTAACTATTTGTTTGTTTACTATAATGGGCGTTAACCTATTCTTAAATTATTCTTTGTATCCTGCACTATTAAAATACCAGATGGGAAGTGTTGTTGGCAGATGGATACATGATAGCAAGCTTCCGGTAGACCATATCTATTTATACAAGACAAATAATATTCACTCGCTTGATTTTTATGCGCAATCGATCATTGGTCATAAAGATTCTACCGATCAATTGGTATCGGGAGATTATTTAATTGCAGATAAAAATAAAATGGCAGATCTGGATACTGCAGGGATAAAATATACTGTAGCTTATTCGGGAGATGATTTTCATGTAACGGGATTAAGCCTTCAATTCATAAATCCTGCAACACGCCAGGGAGAAGTAACACCTTATGACGTTGTAAAAATTCAGTAATACTGATAACTGAAAAGTCAAAAGTTAAAATCCAAAAGCGAGATAATACTGCATACTTTTAGGTTTTGACTTTTGACTTTTTACCTTAAATAATGCTATGATCTTCATTAACCAATTGCCCGTTAAGGAAACTGCCATCGATCATTGTAGGATAAATTTCTTCGTAAGTTTTTATGACATTCGCTGATACTCTTTTATAAATATAAGAGCGGTCTAATTTGGAATGATCCGTCAATCCTGCCGCACTTAATAATTCTGCAAAGCTTTCAACCGTGCGTTTGTGAAAATTAGCAACACGGTGTTTTTTATCTTCTACTACTAATCCTTTCGTTAATGCTGGGTTCTGCGTAGCAACACCTGTAGGACAAGTATTTGTATTGCATTGCAAGGCCTGAATACAACCTAATGATATCATCATCGCACGTGCACTATTGCAGGCATCTGCACCAAGCGCCATCGCTCTTACAATATGGAAGCCATTAAATATTTTTCCTGATACAATAATCTTCATATGATGGCGTATGCCAAAGCCACGCAAAGTGTTATCTACAAATACCAATCCATCTAACATCGGCATACCAACCGAGTTGGTAAATTCAGGAGGCGCAGCGCCGGTACCGCCTTCGCCGCCATCGATCGTTATAAAATCAGGATAGCTGTTTAGTTTTATCATCGCTTTGCAGATAGAAATAAATTCTGCTTTAATGCCGATACATAATTTAAACCCAACAGGTTTGCCACCGGATAATTTGCGCATCTTACTAAGAAATTCTATCAGTTCAGTAGGAGAAGAAAAAGCGCTGTGTGATGGTGGTGAGTAAACGGTAATGCCCGGTTCCACTAAACGTATAGCAGCTACTTCAGGTGTATTTTTTATTGCGGGTAAAATACCGCCGTGTCCGGGTTTTGCTCCCTGCGATAATTTCAATTCGATCATCTTTACTTGCGGTAAAGAAGCATTTTTAGCAAAGGCTGCTTCAGAAAATTTTCCATCAGGCGTACGCGCACCGAAATAACCCGTACCTATTTGCCAGATAAGATCACCGCCTTGAACTAAATGGTAAGGGCTCAATCCGCCTTCTCCGGTATTATGTGCAAAGCCGCCAATTTTTGCACCGCCGTTTAATGCCTCTATAGCATTTTTACTTAGCGCACCGAAACTCATAGCTGATACATTCAGTATACTCATGTCGTAGGGGTATTGACATTGTTCAGCTCCTACAATAACTCTCGGGCTATGGTCCATATTTTTAAAATCGATCGGTTGAATAGAATGTGTCATCCATTCGTATCCTTCCTGGTAAACATTTTGCTGTGTACCAAATGGTGTAGTATCAATTTGTTGTTTGGCACGCTGATAAATTACCGCTCTGTCATTACGGTTAACGGGAGTGCCATCTGTATCCGACTCAATAAAGTATTGATAAATTTCCGGACGAATTTTTTCTAACAAATAACGTAGTCTGCCTATTACAGGAAAATTGCGTTTGATAGTATGGTGCTTTTGCGTGATATCGGCAATGCCCATAAAAATTAATGGCGCTACTATTATAAAAGTAAATAATGCGCCGTGCCAAAAATAACCGGCTGTAAGAATAAGTGCAGTTGCAATAAGTGAGGTCGTAATAAAGATTTTGCGGGGATTCATAATTGAAAAATTAAAATATTTCTGCAAGGCCAATATGGCTTTGGTGTTTTTAACCGGAATTATTTAATGGTAAATGGGTGATATTTTTTTATCACATAGCAAGTAGTATTCGGTGATCATTATAAAGCTAATAGTTAGTGCCGTTACCAATTTGAGTATAAAATTAGACCATTCATATTGCATAACAATAGCTATAACGTTATATTCCGGTAATATTGTATAATTTTCAGGATATTATTTTTAAGTTATGGTTATTGTTATTCAATGCAAAGATCAGGTTGGTTTAGTAGCTGCCATTTCAGGGATATTGGCAAAAGAGCAGCTTAATATTATTTCCATGCGCGAGCATGTGGATACAATGGAGAACCGTTTTTATATGCGGTTGGAAATTGAAAAACATAAAGATGAAGCGTCACTCGAAAAGAAGCTAAAAGATGTTTTACCGAAAGATGTAACGATCACGATAAATGAGCTGCCTCAAAAAAAAGTAATTATTCTTGTCACTAAGGAATACCATTGCCTTGCTGACATATTAATTAGGAATTATTTTGAAACATTGGGAGCAAAAATCCAGTGCGTGATCGGCAATCATGATACATTACAAAATATTTGCGAACGTTTTGATGTGCCCTTTCACCTGGTTTCTCATGAAGGAATAAGCAAAGAAATATTCGAACAAAAACTGGTGGAGAAAATACAACAATCAGCTCCTGATTATGTTGTTTTGGCTAAATTCATGCGGATATTATCGCCTGGATTCGTGGCTAAATTCCCGATGAAACTGATCAATATCCACCATTCCTTTTTGCCTGCTTTTGCGGGTGCAAACCCCTATAAACAGGCTTTTGAGCGCGGCGTTAAATTAATTGGCGCCACAGCCCATTTTGTAACCGATGAACTGGATGAGGGCCCGATCATCGCCCAACAGATCATCCCGGTAAACCATTCCCTAACGGCCGCAGATATGATGAAAGCGGGCAAGGAAATAGAAACAGCCGTATTGGCAAAAGCGCTTCGATTGGTATTTGAAGACAGGGTATCGGTTTACAAAAACAAAACAGTTGTTTTTGAATAAAATAGTTAACCGCAAAGATCGCTAAGCTAACCGCGAAGATTCGCAAAGGCCCTTTGCGAATCTTCGCGGTTCTTTGTGTTCTTTGCGATTAAACAACCTCTTGTTACTTGCTGGTTTATAGTTAAATTACAGTACAAATTTCTACCTAATTTAAAAAATGGCAATGAAGTATTCTCCTGTCCAAAATTATATCAACGGTAAATTCGTCAATGCCTCATCAGATAAAAAACTAGATGTAATTTCTCCTGTTGATGGGAATTTATTATCTACCGTTCCGCTATCAATTGCAAAGGATCTGGATGATGCAGTGAAAGCCGCAAAAGCAGCTTTTCCACTTTGGAGCAAAACACCGATCAAAGAACGGGTGCAGGTTTTCTTTCGCTATAAATATTTATTGGAAAAAAATTTGAAAGAGCTGGCAGAATTGTGCAGCGAAGAAAATGGGAAAGTATACAGTGAATCAGTAGCAGAAATAGAAAAATGTATCGAGCTGGCAGAATTCGCCACTTCCTTACCACAATTAGTTACGGGCGAAGTTTTAGAAGTAAGCAAAGGCGTGGAATGCAGAACAGAACACGTGGCATTAGGCGTCGTTGCATCGATCGTTCCGTTTAATTTCCCGAGCATGGTACCTAACTGGACAATACCCAATGCCATCGCACTAGGTAATTGCATGATCATCAAACCGTCAGAAAAAGTTCCATTAAGCATTGGAAAAATAGCACAGCTATTAAAAGAAGCGGGCTTACCCGATGGTGTATTTAATATCGTACATGGAGATCTTGATATTGTAAATGCAATTTGCGATCATCCGGAAATAGAAGCAGTATCATTTGTTGGCTCAACTAAAGTGGCAAAGATCGTTTACAAAAGAGCGACCTCAAATTATAAAAGATGTTTAGCATTGGGCGGCGCAAAAAATCATTTACTGGTTTTACCCGATGCAAAAGAAGATATGACCGCAGCAAATGTTGTAGCGAGCATGAGTGGTTGTGCGGGTCAACGTTGTATGGCTGCAGGCGCGATGGTAGGTGTTGGAAATATTGACCATATCATTAATAAAATTGTTGCCGAGGCAAAAAAGATAATACCCGGAAAAAACTTAGGTGCGGTGATCAATAAAGCATCGAAAGACAGGATCGAAAAATATATTACCGAAGCAGAACAACAAGGCGCCAAAATTTTAGTAGATGGAAGAAATGTTATTGTTGCAGGAAATGAAAAAGGAAGTTATGTCGGTCCGACCGTTATTGATTTTGTAACACCTGATATGTCGATCGCTAAAGAAGAAATTTTTGGTCCGGTCATTTCCATCATGCGTACTAACACCGTGGATGAAGCATTGGCTATTGAAAATGCCAATCCTTATGGCAATGCGGCCAGCGTATTTACACAGAATGGTGCCGCCGCAAGGTATATTATTGATAATGCAAGTGCTGGCATGATCGGCGTAAACGTAGGCGTGCCGGTACCAAGAGAGCCGTTTTCTTTTGGTGGATGGAACGAAAGTAAATTTGGCGTAGGAGATATAACCGGAAAAAGCTCTATCGAATTCTGGACAAAATTAAAAAAGAGTACCACCAAATGGAATCCGGAAGCAGGCGTAAATTGGATGAGTTAAAAATTATTTTAAATGTTGAATTTTAAATGTTGAATATAGAAAATACTCGCATTTAAAATTCAACATTCAACATTCAAAATAAAAAAATGTCCCAGGAAATTATAGAAAACAACCTCGAGCATACTTTGTTTAGCTGGAGCAAACAAAAAGGTATTGCACCGCTTGCTGTAAAATATGGCAAAGGTGTTTATCTATACGATTACGATGGCAAGCGGCATATAGATTTTTCATCCGGCTTAATGAATGTAAATGTTGGCCATGGTGATCAGCGCATAACCGAGGCTGTTACCAAACAGATGCAAGCCATCAGTTATGTAACACCCAGCTGCGTTACAGCAGTGCGCGGTGAGTTAGGAAAAAAACTGGCAGAAATTTGTCCGGGTGATCTCAACAAAGCATTCTTTACTTTGTGTGGCGCAACATCTATTGAAAATGGCATTAAGCTGGCACGAGTATTTACTGGCAGACATAAAATTTTAGGCCGCTATCAATCTTACCACGGTTCAACCTACGGTGTTTTATCTGCCGGCGGCGATCCAAGAAAATTACCTGCAGATGCACAACAGGCACCGAATTTCGTACACATCGATATTCCTTATTTATATCGCTGGCCACATAGTGAAGAAAGTCTGCTGACTGATTCAGTGGCTCAATTAGAAAGAATGATCGCTTACGAAGGCCCTGGAAATATTGCCGCTATTTTATTAGAAGGAGAATCAGGTTCATCGGGCTGTTTGCAATATCCAAAAGGGTATTTAAAAGCTGTAAGAGAAATTTGCAACAAGCACGGCATTCTATTGATCATGGACGAAGTAATGAGTGGCTTTGGCAGGACAGGTAAATGGTTTGGTTTCGAAAACCATGGTATCGTTCCGGATATGATCACAATGGCGAAAGGTTTGACTTGCGGTTATTTACCATTCGGTTGTTTAATGGTATCTGATAAAATTGCAGCAAAGTATGATGATACGATGTTACCATTAGGGTTAACGTATTCTGCACATCCTGTAAGTTGTGCAGCAGCCTTGGCAACATTAAAGATTTATGAAGATGATAAGCTATTCGATAATACGATAGCGATGGAAAAATACATGAACCAACAGATTGAGTTATTAAAGCAGAAACACAAATCGATCGGTGATTGGAGAAATACCGGTTTGTTAGGTTGCCTGGAATTGGTAAAGAACAGAAAGACAAAAGAGCCAATGGCACCATTCAATGCCAAGCCGGATGAAATGGTGGTGATGAATAAAGTGGCGGCAAAAATAAAAGAATTGGGTATGTACACATTTGTAAGATGGAGCTATATTTTTATTGCACCACCATTATGTGTAACAAAAGCAGAGATCGATGAAGGTTTGGCTATCATCAGCGAAGCGATAACAATAGCAGATAAAGAAGGGACTTATTGATTTTATGACTCCGAAGGAGTCAAATATTTATAGAAACATACAAATAATGCAATCCGAACTCCATAGGAGTTCAACCCTCGTAAAAACTAAAATTAAAAATATGCCTAATACATACACCCAATTGTATATTCAATTTGTGTTTGCTGTAAAAGGGAGAGAAAGTTTGATAAAAAGTGAATGGAAAGATGATCTGTATAAATACATTACAGGTATCGTGCAAAATAATAAAAGTAATCTAATAGCTATTAATGGAATGAGTGATCATGTGCATATTTTTATAGGGTACAAACCTTCCATATCAATACCCGATTTAGTGAAGGATATCAAAGTGGCAAGTTCATTGTGGATTAAAGAAAAAAGATTAGTAGCTGGAAAGTTTAACTGGCAAGAAGGATATGGAGCTTTCTCTTACAGTCTTTCACAGATTGACGCAGTGTGTAAATACATAATTAATCAAGAACAACATCACAAAACGAAAATTTTTAAAGAAGAATATATTGAATTTCTAAAACAATTTAAAGTTGAGTATGACGAAAAGTATTTGTTTGAATTTATAGAGTAGGATGGTTGAACTCCTACGGAGTTCGGTAAACTTCATCATACTTTTCTATAAATATTAATCTCCTACGGAGATTATGAACTATGGTAATAGTGGTCAACTAAGTATAATTTATTTTAACTCCGTAGGAGTTAAATATTTATAGAAAAATCACCCAGCAGTATATAGAACTCCATAGGAGTTCAACAATAAGGGCACAATAAAATGATAGAACATTCAAATATACCAAATTCATCTCTTTACAATGAAGACCTTGCACCCATACCGCAGGAAAAGCGGACATGGGGCACGTTCAACTATGCGGCACTTTGGATAAGCATGAGCTTATGCATACCAACCTATATGCTCGCGAGTTCATTGATAGAAGGTGGCATGAATTGGTGGGAATCTATTCTGACAATATTTATTGGAAATACTGTTGTATTAATTCCGATGATATTGAACGGCCATGCGGGCGCAAAATACGGGATACCTTTTCCTGTTTTTGCAAGAGCAAGCTTTGGAACCAGGGGCGCAAATATTCCCGCAGTACTTCGCGCGATCGTTGCCTGCGGATGGTTTGGCATTCAGACATGGATCGGTGGTTTTGCATTGTATCAACTATTTCGTTTGTGGATACCATCATTAGAAACATTGCCACAAATTTTTCCTGATTCCTTTGAATTACAAACCGGCCCGGCGATCATGTTCTTGTTATTTTGGTTGTTGAATATGTATGTTGTGTATTTGGGTGTTGAAAGCATAAAAAAATTACTGGTTTTTAAAGCTTTCTTTTTGCCGGCGGCGGCATTAGCTTTATTATTTTGGGCTATCAAAGCCGGTCATGGTTTAGGCCCCATTTTAGATCAGCCTTCTAAATTAGTTGGCAATAGTTTCTGGCATTATTTCTTTCCGGCACTAACGGGTATGGTTGGTTATTGGGCAACGCTGTCTTTGAATATCCCTGATTTTACACGCTATGCAAAAAGCCAGCGGTCGCAAGCGATCGGACAATTAATTGGACTGCCACCATCGATGACATTGTTTTCTTTCATTGGTGTAGTAGTAACTTCTGCTACTTTTATTATCTATGGAAAAACAATTTGGGATCCTGTGGCATTGGCAGGAAAATTTGACAGCAAATTATTAGTAAGCTTTGCGATGATCGCAGTTGCTTTGTCAACCCTGGCAACAAATATTGCGGCAAATATTGTTAGTCCGGCAAATGATTTTTCTAATCTCTCTCCGGCAAAAATAAATTTTAGAACAGGTGGTTATATTACCGGTATTATCGGTGTTTTAATTTTTCCTTGGAAATTAATTGCAGATCCTAATGGTTATATTTTCACCTGGCTGATCGCTTACTCAAGTTTGTTAGGCCCGATCGGTGGTATCATGATCGCTGATTATTATTTTATCCGCAAACAACAATTGGTAGTACGTGAAATGTATGAACCAAATGGACAATACAGTTTTGCAAACGGATTCAATAAATTCGCCATTATTGCTTTATTGCTTGGGATAGTGCCCAATGTGCCCGGATTTTTATTACAGATAAAATTGATATCAGCAGAGGCTTTCCCGGAGTGGATATCGCAATTATATAATTATGCCTGGTTCGTAGGTTTCTTCGTTTCAGGGATAACTTACCTGATTTTTATGCGAAATTATAAAGTAGTAAATTTAGAAAATAAAGAATCGGTTTAAAATGTCAATATTAATAAAGAACGGAAATATTGTTACGGCCGCGGATAATTATGTGGCAGATATTTTTATTGAAGGAGAAACGATCTCTTCGATAGGTAAAGATCTATCCGTTAAAGCGGATGAAGTAATTGACGCGACAGGCTTATTAGTTTTTCCGGGAGCTATCGATCCGCATGTGCATTTGGAAATGCCTTTTATGGGAACATTTTCCAGTGATACTTATGAGACGGGTACGCGCGCAGCTTTATACGGAGGCACTACTACTGTAATAGATTTTATCTTGCAAAAACAAGGGCATTCCTTGTACGATGCATACAAAGAGTGGAGTGGAAGAGCCAATAACAATGCGGTTGGTGATTACAGCTTTCACATGGCGGTCACAGATTTTAATGATAGTACTTGCAAAGAGATCATTGACCTGGTAGAAAAGGAAGGTATTACTTCTTTTAAAATATTCATGGCTTACAAAGGATCATTAATGATCGATGATAAGCAGATGGTAGGTTTGATGAATGAAGTGAAGCAAAGAGGGGGAATGGTTACAGTTCACGCAACGAATGGCGATGTGATCGATTTTTTAATTGCCAAAAATATAGCGGAAGGAAATACGGCACCGATCTATCATTATTTATCTCAACCGGAAGTAACAGAAACAGAAGCGTCTGAACGTTTTGCTACGATGGCAGGTTATACCGGTTGCCCCGGATATATCGTTCATATGACCTGCGAAGGTGCATTGAATGCAGTACGCGATAATAACAGGGAGAACCAAAAAGTATTTGCAGAAACCTGCATTCAATATTTATTATTAGATGCATCATTGTATGAGAAAAACTTTGAAGGCGCTAAATGGGTAATGAGTCCGCCATTACGCGAAAAGAAAGACCAGGCAGCCTTATGGGCCGGAATAAACCAGGGATTGATTCAGGTCGTAGCGACAGATCATTGTCCGTTTAAATGGGAGCAAAAATTATTGGGGAAAAATGATTTTTCTAAAATACCTAACGGGCATCCTGCTATAGAACACAGAGTAGAATTATTATTCAGCGAAGGCGTTAAAAAAGGTAAGATAACGATCAATAAATTTGTGGAACTGATCAGTACAAATCCTGCAAAAATATTTGGGATGCATCCAAAGAAAGGATGTATCGCACCAGGCTCAGATGCAGATATTGTTTTGTTTGACCCCAATCAGCAACATACTATTAGCGCAACAACACATCATATGAATACGGATTACTCAGCTTATGAAGGTTGGCAGGTGACAGGGAAATGCAAAACAGTTTTATTGAGAGGTAAGATTGTTATTGATAAAGAGAAATGTTTGGTTGAAAGAGGGAATGGACAATATATAAAGCGTAATAAAGTAAAGAGCATAATTTAAATAAGTAATAAAAAATAAGAAACAAAAAATAAGAAAGTTGAATAGCTATTATAATATTTAAAGTATACTACTTTCAAAACTTTCTTATTCCTTATTTTGTGTTTCTTATTTCTTATTAAAAAATCATGGCAATAAACAATAACAAATTAACGGAAGCACAATACGCTGAAAATTTCAGCGACATTCATCCGCCGTTTGAATCATACAGCGCAGCGTTGGTTGATGCTAACCGCTGCTTGTTTTGCTATGATGCGCCTTGCATGAAAAGTTGCCCGACCGGTATCGATGTGCCAAAGTTTATCAAACAAATAGTTTCAGAAAATATTAAGGGTTCTGCACACACTATTTTTTCGAGTAATATTTTGGGTGCGGGTTGTAGTAGGGTTTGTCCGGTTGAAAAATTATGCGAAGGCGCCTGTGTCTATAATTTAATGGAAGAAGAAGCAATATCTATTGCAAGATTACAACGCTATTCAACAGAAGCAGCCTTAGAAAATAAATGGCAGCTGTTTAAAAGAAAGGCAGCAACAGGTAAAAAAGTTGCAGTGATCGGTGCGGGCCCTGCAGGTTTAAGCTGCGCGCATACTTTAAGCAGGGAAGGTATCGATGTAACGATCTACGAAAAGGAAAGTAAAGGTGGGGGATTAATGACCTACGGTATCGCAGCGTATAAAGTAACACCACAGTTTTGTGAAGACGAAGTAAATTATATTTTATCCATTGGTGGAATAGAAATAAAATATAACCAGGAACTAGGGAAAAATATTTCGTTAGCCGATCTGCAAAAAAATTACGATGCTGTTTATATAGCAATTGGCGTTGGTTTAGCAAGGCAATTAGAAATTTCCGGAGAACATTTAGAAGGCGTACAAGATGCCATTAGTTTTATCCATGATCTGCGCAGCAATAATTTTTCTTCAATAGCTATTGGCGATAAAGTTGCCGTAATAGGAATGGGTATGACAGCCATCGATGCAGCAACACAAGCAAAACGTTTGGGTGCAAAAGAAGTAACATTAGTTTACAGAAGAACGGAAGCAGAAAAACCTTGTACTGATGTTGAATTAAATATTGCCAAACTGGATGGTTGCAAAATAATATGGCTGGCGGCACCAAAGGAGATTATTGGTAACGAGGGAAAAGTCGTACAACTAATTTGTAGTGTAATGAAATTAGGCGATGCAGACGCAAGCGGTAGAAGATCACCTATTGATACGGGCGAAACTTTTACTCTGGAAGTAGACATGGTAATTAAAGCAGCGGGACAAATGCCTTTTACTCAAATTATCAATGAAAATAATATCCAAAATACAAATGGTAAAATAGTAATTGATAAAACAGCAACAAATATCAAAGGAATTTTCGCCGGAGGCGATTGCGTAAATGGCGGTAAAGAAGTTGTTGATGCAGTGCAAGCAGGAAAAAAAGGAGCAGCAAGTATTCTTAAATTTTTAGAAAATTGAATCATGGCCGATCTATCATCAAATTTTCTTGGTATAAAATCTCCGAATCCATTTTGGCTCGCAAGCGCGCCTCCAACGGATAAGAAGATAAATGTATTGCGTGCTTTAGAAGCAGGTTGGGGAGGTGTTGTATGGAAAACGCTGGGCGAACAGGTTAAAAATGTTTCTTCAAGATACTCAGCTGTTGATTTTAATGGTACGCGTGTTATGGGTTTTAATAATATTGAATTGATCAGTGACCGGCCATTAGATATTAACTTAAAAGAGATTGCAGAAGTTATTAAGCTATTTCCTGACAGAGCGATGGTTGTTTCGTTGATGACAGAAAATAATAAAGCAGCCTGGCACGAATTAATAAAAAAAGTTGAAGATACAGGTGCACATGGCTTAGAATTAAATTTCGGGTGTCCGCATGGCATGACAGAACGTGGGATGGGCGCAACAGTAGGACAAGATCCTGAAATTGCAAGAATGATCGTTGAATGGGTAATGGAAAAAGCTACCATTCCTGTCATTACTAAATTAACGCCGAATGTACACTCAGTTGTGCCAACAGGAAAGTCTTGTGTTGAAGCAGGTACAAATGGTTTGTCGTTGATCAATACGATCCAATCTATAACAGGTATTGATCTGGATACCTTAGTTCCTAATCCTTACGTAGCAGGAAAATCTGTTTATGGTGGTTATTGCGGCCCGGCAGTAAAACCGATCGCATTAAAAATGCTAACAACTATTTCTCAGGATCCAACAACAAAAAAAGTTCCTGTCTCCGGTATCGGTGGTGTTAGCTCATGGAAAGATGCAGTAGAATTTATGTTGTTAGGCGCCACTAATGTTCAGGTATGCACAGCAGTGATGACACATGGTTTCAGAATTATCGAAGATCTATGCGAAGGACTTAATAACTGGATGGATGAAAAAGGCTATCAAACCACAACAGATTTTATTGGCAAGTCGATCGATAAAATAACGCATTGGGAAGACCTTGATATCAACTACCATCATATAGCCAATATCAATCAGGATAAATGTATCCACTGCGGTTTATGTTTTATCGCTTGTGAAGACACGGCGCACCAGGCTATTAATTTAGATTATGGCAACCCGTATAATAAATATACCATCAAAGAAGAAGAATGTGTAGGTTGTAATTTATGCCAGCTGATCTGCCCGGTTACCGATTGTATCACGATGGTAGAACATCGTAAAGGCGATGAATATTTAAACTGGAAAGAATTTCAAAAAAGAGGTTTGCCTTTAAATGACCATTAATTTATTAATTATGAAAACTCAACAGAATTATAGAATACTCTTTGCCTTTATTGATTTTGTTTTTCAATCCTTAGCATTTATTATAGTTCATGATACAATAGTATCATATTGGTCATATCATTATAATACTAGGAATGATATAAGCTTTGGGATTTCGTTAGAGATTATTCTTATGATATACATTGCCTTAATATTTATACAAAATGCTGTGATAATTTTTAAGAAAGAAAAATCAATTGTCATATCGATTATAATTTCGGCTTTTTTTATTTTTATTTTGACGTATTTTCTTAGTTTTAGATACAACCCATTAAGAACACTAAACGTTGCATTAGTAGGACTTTTCTGTATTTGGATTAAATTTGCATTTGATCACTTTTTAGGTAAACTTGTCCCAACTGATATATAGTTGTCTTAATTATTCAACAGCTTTAAAAGCTGCGCCGATCTTTTCAATCACATCGGAAGCGAGTAAACTTTCCAGGCTTTGCTCTTTCACTGCTATATCTGCAGCCAAACCATGTAAGTAAACCCCAATTTTAGCTGCGCTGAAAGAAGAGTATCCTTGGGCTAATAACGCTGTGATCATTCCACTCAAAATATCTCCCGAGCCACCCTTTGCTAAACCAGGATTACCCGTTTTACTTAAACAAGCTTGGCCATTTTCAACAATCAATGTTTCGTAGTCTTTTAAAACAATTACCCAATGATATTGTGTAGAAAGCTCGATGGCTTTATTTATCCTTGCTTCTTTGGTATCACTTTCACCAAATAACCTGTCAAACTCTTTTACATGCGGCGTAAGCACTAATCCTTTTGGCAACAGATCCCAAAGATCTCTGTGCTGTGCTAATATTGTCAACGCATCGGCATCTAACAAAACACTTTTTTTGTACTGATGCAAAATGTCCATCATCAATTCGGAAGAAATACTATCTAATCCTATGGCAGGTCCAATGCCAATGGCAGAATATTTATCAAGATCAAGCAATTTATATTCTCTGAATAATAACATCGCTTCAGGAATGGTTGTCTGTAAAATGAAACGTTCTTCTTCTGGAATATTTACCGTTAACAACCCAGTGCCGGTTCTCAAACAAGCACGGGCAGCTAAAACTGCAGCGCCCATTCTTCCCCTGTTTCCTGCTACTAATAAAGTATGACCGTACGTTCCCTTATGAGAATCGGCTACTCTTGGTTTTATTAAACCTTTTATTATTTCTTTTGTGAGATATGGTATTTTTTCTGAAGACATATTGCACGTTTTAGTTAAACGACTGCATAACAGTCAAATATTTATAGTGTAATTGTATAATCCTAATGAAGAACTCCGTTGGAGTTCAACCTGCTGTATATTGAACTCCTGACGGAGTTCCGAAATTTGAAATTTTTTGTACTATAAATATTAAAGTCCTACGGACTTAAATTCTATCGTTCATTCATCCATTCTAAATAACCCATTACTACCCTGATTTCTCCGTAAGAATAATTGTCACCTAGTTTTTGCCTAATTGGTGCCAGTTCTTCTGTGCCGGATATTTTAATAGCATTCATTATTGGCTCGATCTTTTCCTGTGACACTAACTTTGTAACTTCTAGTTCGCCCTTACTTACATAAAATGCAAGATGGCTTAATATAGTTTGTGGCGATAAATTTCTTTCAAAGGCTATTTCGCTAACGGTTTTATCATTTAAAAATAATTGCAAAGTTTGTTTCTTAGTATCAGTTGCCCTTTCTTTTGTTACAGCCTTGCGTAAATTTTTAGGCGCTTTCAAATTGATCTTGGTGGATAAATTATTTTTTCTGCAATAATCTATCACATGATCTAAAAATAAAGAACCATATTTTGCCAGTTTAACATCACCAAATCCTGAGATCTTAGAAATATCTGTCATGGTTAATGGCAAATATGTTGCCAATTCCAGAAGAGTAGCTTCAGAAAAAATCATATAAGCGGCAACCCTTTCTTTATTTGCTAAATCATGCGTTACTGATTTCAATTCTCTAAATAATTCGTCGTGTGCCGGAATGTTGTTTTGCATTTGCATTGCTGCAGGCTGCTCGGCTTTAGTAGTTACCGCTTTGACCAATTTAACCTGCTCTTCTCCTTTTAAAATTTTACGGCTTTTTTCGGTTAGCTGTAATACAGGATATTCACCTTCGCTTTGTTTTACTGCTTTCATTTGCAATAATTCACGCGCGTATTGTTTCCATTGGTCTTTGCTGATATCTTTTCCGATACCGAAAGTTTTTAATTGCTGGTGTTCAGTTCTGATAGTGCTGCTGCCGCGTAAAAAATCGACTACATAATTCATACCAAATCTTTCGTTCAACCTCGTTACTGCACTTAAGAATTTTTGCGCTTCAATAGTGGCATCTACTTTTTCTTCATCGCTTAAGCAAACATCACAACTACCGCAATAATCAGGTGCTGATTCCCCGAAATAATTTAATAAATATTGTCTTCTGCATTGCCTGCTTTCACAAAGCTGTGCCATCTGCTGCAGCTTCTTCAACATTATTTTACTTTGTTCAGCGTTGCCTTCCACCTTGGCAAAATTCCTTAACTTAATTACATCACCGCCGCTGTAAAATAAAACGGCTTCGCTTAATAGCCCATCACGGCCGGCTCTTCCTGTTTCCTGGTAATACCCTTCAATATTTTTTGGCAGATCTGCATGCACAACAAAACGGACATTGCTTTTATCAATGCCCATTCCAAACGCAACCGTTGCTATAATTATTTTGATCTCATCTTTTAAAAATTTGTCTTGCCTTTCTTCACGGATATTTCTTTCTAATCCCGCATGATACGCTGCGGCTAAATAACCTTCTTCAACAAGATCCTCTGCCAATTTTTCCGTAGAGCTTCGGCTTAAACAATAAATAATGCCACTATCATCCTTACGGGCTTCTAAATAATCTACCAGCTGAGAAAAATAATTTTTCTTTGGTTTGATATAATAGAAAATATTCGGGCGATTGAAAGAATTTTCAAAAACTGTAAAGTCAGTGATCTCCAATTTATCGATAATATCTTTTTTAGTCAACGCGTCTGCGGTAGCCGTTAATGCAATGATCGGAACTTGGGGAAACTGTTTTTTTAATTGTCCTAGAACCAAATACTCCGGTCTGAAATCGTGGCCCCATTGACTGATACAATGCGCCTCATCAATAGCAAAAAGCGAGACATTGATATCTTTTAAATAAGTAAGGAAATTGTTTTGCCCGAGTAGGCGCTCCGGCGCAACGTATAATAATTTGAGCTGTTTATTTTTTATTTGATTGATGATCGCTGTCTGTTCATAAGAAGACTGAGATGAATTTAAAAATGCCGCGGGAATACCATTTAGCTTTAAAGCGTCTACCTGATCTTTCATTAAAGCGATCAAAGGAGAAACAACAATAGTAACCCCATCAAATAATAAAGCAGGAATTTGAAAGCACACAGATTTACCGCCACCGGTTGGCATCAAAACAACAGTATCTTTTTTTGCTAAAACATTCTCAATGATCTCCTGCTGGTTATGCCTGAACTCATTGTAGCCAAAGTAATGCTGAAGGGTAGATTGTATATTATAATTTTCTGTCACTTATGTATCAATTCTGTATTGCAAGCTACAATAAACGGGTGAATTTTTCCGGGTCATTTTTTGCGTGTAAAAGCAAGCTTTGACTGTTTTAAAAATAATTAACAATTAATTAGTCCACCTTTTTGGTAGACTAATATTTACCTCCTATCTTTATCATGAAAATCATATAGCCGCGTGGCCGAGAGGTTAGGCTAAAGTCTGCAAAACTTTTTACGGTGGTTCGAGTCCATCCGTGGCGTCTGAGCTAGAAGATTCTTCGTTAAGAGAGACAATCAATCGGGCGGTATTTCTATACTGCCTTTTATTTTTTTAATACGGCTACTACCGTGCCGTACAATATTTCGGCTCCTAAAGCAAGGTCTTCATAAGAAGCATATTCGAGTGGGTTATGACTAATACCATCTTTACATCGAACAAATATCATCCCATAATCACAGGCATAAGACAAAGCCATGGCATCATGAAATGGGCCGCTCATTAATTCGGGTGTATCAGTAAGTCCGATTGTTTTACATTCATTGGCGATAATGGCTTTTATCCAATCAGCGCAGTAACGGGGTTCCAGGTTAGTATCTTCAGTTATCTCGTAGGTCAGTTGATATTTTTGGGTGATGGATTTTATTTTATCCATCAATTGTTTTTCATAATTATGTCTCCTGTCCAGGTCAATATCTCTCAGGTCGATGGTAAACGTAACTTCTTCGGGAATGATATTTCTTGAAGCAGGAAAAACATTTAAAGTGCCCACCGTGCCAACAGTAGGAGCACCGGGAATCTGATTGGCTATTTCATTTAAAGCAATGATAATTTCTGCAGCGCCTACCAGCGCGTCTTTACGCATCGCCATTGGCACAGAGCCTGCATGGCCGGCCATGCCTTTTAATTTAACCGTTAGCCATAGTGGCCCGGAGATGCCTGATACCACGCCGATGGGTTTATGGCTATTGTCTAATATCGGCCCTTGCTCAATATGTAATTCTAAAAAACAAAAGATACTGCCGGGCTTATATTCAGATTCGGAAAATTTATCAGGGTCACAACCAAAATCACGCAAAGCTTTTTCACGCGTGATGCCATCTTTATCTGTTCTTTGCAATTCGCCTTTTTCCAGTTTTCCTAAAATACCTCTTGAACCAAAAAGGCCCTTATTAAATCGCCAGCCTTCTTCATCAGCAAAAGAAATTACTTCAATACTTCTTTCGGGTGTAATATTATTTTCAGTTAAGGCTTTTACAACTTCAATGGCACATAGAACGCCTGCCACACCATCAAACCTGCCGCCATAAGGCTGAGAATCTAAATGCGAACCCATCATTAAAACGGGTAATATTTTATTTTTTCCTTCGAGCCTGCCAATTAAATTACCGAAATTATCGATATGGGTTTTCATGCCAGCGTCCTTCATCCATGAAGCGGCCAGCTCAAACCCTTTTTTTTCTAGAGGCGTCATAGTTGGGCGACAAGTACCGGTCTCACCGATCTTGCCGATCTCGCTCATTGCCTCAAAATGTTGTTGAAGACGGCTGGCATTAATTTTCATGCTACAATAAATTTATGATTGAAGGATAGCTTCAACCATAAATTTACAACCGTATTGATAATAATTAAAGATTATCTGGTAATAATCAGTTTTCCTGTGTGCAAGTAACCCGAAGCAGTTTTTACTTTATAATAATAGAGTCCTGCAGCCAGCATACTGGTATTGATATTGGTATTTGAATTAACGGTTTCGTCTATCACTTTTTTACCCGTCTCATCATATACCGTGATAGATAAAGTTTCATCAACGTTATCATTGAATACGATATGGTCGCTTGCCGGGTTTGGTATGATCCTGTATTTAACAGGCGTAGTACTTCCACCAGGAATAGTAGTAGTATCTGCAAAAATAACAGGCTCTATATTAGAATAGGTAATAGTGCTATCGGAATTATATACCAGAAGCCTATAATAATCAGTAGCTGGTATTACAGGATGTGTATCAAAGATTGTATAACTCGTATCGCCGATAGTGGTAGAAGTATCAATAGCAGTCCAGTTTGTAGCATCAGTACTTTGGTCTATTTCGTATTCCTTAACATTGCTTTCATCATCTACCGTCCAGGATATTTTTGTTTCAGGTTGTCCGGCAACTTTACTCGCACTAAAATCATTGATTATAGTAGTAATTGTTGCAGGTGTAATAAATGTAAGGGCACTGCCCGTTGATAACAATGTAGCACTGCTATTATAAATAGACGCCACATTTTTTACAAGGCAGCCATTTGCTAATTTTATATCATCCACATACCATCCTTCTACTGTTACAGAATTTCCGTTATCAGTTGCAAAACGAAAACGGATACTCACTGTTTGTCCTGTGAAAGAAGACAGGTCAACCACCGTTTGCTCAAAACCATTGCTTAAACCGGAGAATGCTTGTTGGCCGGCCAAAGTAGTAGAAGCATCCATTGTAGTAGTATAGCCTCCTTTTATAATTTTTGATCCAAGGTCTTGCCAGGAAGAACCGCCGTTTGTGGTGATCTCAATTACGCCGCCATCATAGGTATTCTCCGTATTAAAATACTGATTGAAACTAAGCAGTGATTGATTGGAAAGAAAAATAGGTGAAGAAACCAATGTTATGTTGGATGGAACAGTTGGTTCAGCTGCAAACCACGAATGCGTTGGACTTGCCGCATGAACGGTAGAAACGGCCCAGCCTCCTGCAGTACTAAATCCTCCGGTGGTTGCACCATCTCTATTATCATTAATAGGGTAGTTGATCGTGCAACCGGTTATAGTAGGTACAGTGTTTACAGTAAAACTTATCGTTTGCGATTGTTGCGTAAAATTAACGGGATTAATGATCAGCGTGTTGCTACTCAAAGTTCCTGCAGAACTATTTACATATTGTGTACCCGTAGGTATTGTATCAACGATCTTTAAATTTGTTGGAGTCGAACATCCGCAGGTAGCATTTATTGTATATGCGATCGTATCACTTGTGTTTAATGAATCTGCAGCTGTTTTAGAAAGTGTTATAGAAGTAGGTACATCAAAAGCAACTACCTGATCTGACGTGCTGCCGCTACTGCCTTGCTGAGCGCTATAGCCCATACCGCGTCTTGCAAAGGCAGACCATATTGCACATCGATGCCGGTTATTATACAGTAATGAATCTGCTTTTAAGATCGCATCTCTGGCATCTAAAAAACCCGGGCTGCAAGGCTGCAATTTCATTCCTGTAATTACGTCATTGAGCGCAATTACATTACCGCCTGTAGTTGAAGATGCATTATAAATATTAGGTTCTATACTTCCTTCCTGCTGAATAATTCTCCAGGTCATATCCCACAATGCGCTTGTCCATATTTCTCCTATATAATGAACTTCTGATCCATTCGCGCTTCCATTCATATCTGCATAAGTATGCGGATCAACAGAGAAATTTAATGTATAGGGATAGGTGCGTAAACCAATATCGGTAGTTGCTTCTCCTAAGACATATGTTCCAAGTGGGCGCAGCTCCAGGCTATCAGCTAAAGTAGTAGTTGCCCAGTTTTGTGTAACCATCAATGCCATATAATCACTCCAGCCTTCGCCTCCCTGTTCAGCATTTTCTAAGCAAGTCGTATTTGCCGGGCCACCTGTTAACCTGTTGGAGATACCATGTGTAAATTCATGCGCAATAACACCATCATCATAATCACCATCAAGCATTGGTGGTGCAGGATTTAATGTTATAGATTCTCCACTTCCAATTGCTGCAACCAGCGTTGTGCCATCAGATTCCGATACCATAAAAGCAGGAATGGTGATGGTATTATCTGTACCTCCCATTACAATGGGGGTTTCTGTAATATTATCAATCATAACTACGGCAATGGCCCCTGCTGTCTGCGCATCCTTTACTTTTTGCGTAAAATTACAGGTACCTCTGTCGATCAATGCTATTTTACCTGTCAAAACATTGGAAGGGGACACACAACCTAAATGCGTAGCGGCAGACATATCATTAAAATAAACCGCTGTTCCCGTTAGTGGCGCAGTCAAAATATTATTGGTACTAAAAGCTCCCTCTACAGCTGCATATTTACCGGCGATCGCTGCAGGCGTGTTCACCGTTAAAGAATCTGTAGCAGGAGGATCCCACAAATACATTTGCATTCGTGGCGACTGGCCATCTGGTAATGTATTCATATTGGCATTATCAATACCGCTTCCATCCTGCGCTTCTGCTTTCAACGGATCATTTCCTACACCTCCTCTGCCATCATTGTTTATCTGAAAATTTCCTGAAGGTTCATCAAATCCATATTGATAGCTGATGTCGTGCATCATATTTGTTACATAAAATAAATTCGTAACGGCAGCACGCATGTTATTAGTAAGCTGAGGCGATTTAGTAAAATCGGGTGTTTTAATAAAAGAAAGATTTGGTGCAGCGGTAGATGAGGTATCGCTGTGGCCCGGGTGGTCTTGTGCTGCAGTATCATCATAGGCAAAAACATTATTGCCCCTTGTATAATTATATACTGTAGTACCATCAAATTGCCAACCGAAAACTGTAACCGGATTACTTGCCCCGGCATTTAGCCAGGGGTCATTTACGATCGATAAAGGGCCGAATGAAGGCGCTTCAGTAGGTAATGGAACTACATTGTACGATGCATTTGGTACAACATCAGGATGATTATTTAAAAGCGGACTGGTTTTTATTGGCGTTTGATAAGCGCGGTTTTTACGTACACTATTATTTTTTTCATATAGTGTAGAGTTATCTGCATTAATGATCTGCCCGTTCAGTGCATTTACCCTTACATTCATATAATCTGAACTGTGTAGCACATCAATGGTAATATTCCAGGCCAGTTGTATTGTTTTGCCATCATTAGTTGTAACCCATAATAATTCTGCAAGGATATTTTGTTTGGCAATCCCTGCAGGTGTAAAAACAAGATAGGTAGCAGTATCTCGCTGATCAGGTAAAACCGTTAATGAAACAGGATCGTTTAATTTAAGATAAGCGGCTGCTTTTGCAACAGCAGTCATTGCACTAATAGAAGGTATTGCACTCGTTGCCTTTGTATTGATTTTATCAACAAACCGGCTACTATTACTTACAATGCCACCTTTACTATCAAAGCAGATTGAATAAATAGCATTGTGAACTTTTAAACCAAGATAATACTGCTGAATGTAGGCAAAGGTTAATTTATCTTTTGACGAAGCGCTGCTCACTTTCATTTCAACCAGGTCATTGCTTTGCAGGCGAAGTTTTTTATTATTATCTTTTACCCATTGGGTTACTTTCGGGACTAAAGTTTCCTGTGCAATAGCAGGCATGGAACTTATACAAAGCGCAAAAAGGAAAATCCTCCAAACGTAAATATTTTTCATCGATGGAATTTTGTTAGGGATCTGGAGGTAAAAAATAGTTTAAAAGTGTTACTAAAGATAAGATATTATAAACATAAGAAATGTTGCTTTTAAACCCGCTTTTCGATAGGTAATTTAATTATATTATATATATAAATCTAGTATAGCTGTTTTACCTTAAATATATAAATAAAACAACAGGCTTTTTCTGTCTAAAGGCAACCCAATTGTTGTATTTGACGATTATTGAGGGTATACGATCTTTATGGAGAAAAAAAGAACTTCTACTAACACCTTTTATGCCTACGCAGACGCTGCCGGAACGGATGTTATTCAGGGAGATAAACTTGCGGACACTCCAGGCTATAGCGATCTTTTAGAAGGGTTCATCAATATCAGGTCTATTACTACTTCTTTGTTATATCAGCCCTTAGATAATTCATTTAACAGGATCATAAAACGCGGGTTCGATATTGTATTTTCAATCATTATGATCGTGACTGTCCTTTCCTGGTTAATGCCGATTATTGCCTTTTTAATATGGCTCGATTCGAAAGGCCCTATCTTCTTTTTTCAAAAAAGAAATAAAAGGAATAGCGAATTATTTACCTGTATAAAATTCCGGTCGATGATCGTCAATGCAGATGCGGATACTTTGCCCGCGCGGAGAAATGACAATAGAATAACTTCGCTGGGCCGTTTTTTAAGAGATCACTACATAGATGAATTACCGCAATTTTTTAATGTATTGATGGGAGATATGTCTATTATTGGCCCAAGGCCGCATATGGTAAATGATAATTTAAAATACCGCAAACAAATAGACTATTATGAACGTCGTCATAAAGGCAAACCAGGTATTACAGGGCTTGCGCAAGTATTAGGGTATGTAGGCGCTACAGAAAATATCCAGGAAATACAGGATCGTATTGGGTTAGATATTTTTTATTTGAGGCACTGGTCATTTAAGTTAGACATGAAAATAATATGGAGAACAATATTAAAACCCTTTCGCTTATCGCTTAATACAAAAGAAGTATAGGGCATACTATCATTTTTAAATGCGTATTCAAATTTTGTCAACACTTTCAAACAACTTATTGTTACACGAACCAGATCAGGAAAATATTCTTTCTGTACAGCCGCTTGTTACCATTGTAATCCCTACCTATAACCGGAGTTTACTTATACAGGATACTATTGCATCAGTTTTAGCGCAAACCTATTCCAATTGGGAATTGATAATAGTAGATGATGGTTCAACAGATAGTACTGTAGATATGATACGATCTATAAAAGATGAAAGGGTACGCATAATAGGATTTCCGCATTGTGGCAATATCGCCATGCTTAGGAATATTGGTGTGAAATCGGGCTCGGGGCAATGGATAGCTTTTCTTGATTCGGATGACACCTGGGTTCCGCAAAAACTGGAGCTGCAATTGGCTGCTTTGCAAAAAGACACAAAGCAATGGTGTTATGGAGGATTTGAATTGATGAACGAAACAGGCACGGCAATTCCAAGCAAAAGCGGAACGTATCATCCTTTTTCAGGATGGATACTTCCTAAAGTCATCACTTATGAAGCGTCCGTTACTATCTGTTCTGTAATGCTTCGGCGATCACTTTTTGATGAGATCGGTGGCTTTAATTCCGATGCCGGATTGTTTTGTCACGAAGATTATGAATTTGTATTACGGTTGGCCATGCACGCGGAAGCCCTGGCCTTAGCTTCTGTATTGGTGCGCATAAGGGATCATCCTGGCAGAACTACTAACACGTTCACTAATGGGCCCGAGCGGACAGCAAATGTATACGGTTTTTTTTACCGGTGCTGCAATGATAATAATATTAAAAAACTAGTGCATCGCCAATATGCACATCATCTTGCTGATGCAGCGGAAAAAAACTTGTATAAAAAAAACTATTTACGGGCAATTAAATACTTCGCTAAGGCAATCGTTAATGGAGATAAGCCAAGGCATTTGCTTTCATCTTTTAAACATGGATTTATAAAACATAACCCTTTATAAAAATTAGTTGAAGAAAACGATAACAGATATTTTTACGATTCTTTCGCGCAGAGAAAAAATCCGGTTCACCCAGCTGGTAGTGATGGATATATTGGTCAGTATACTGGATATTTCTTTCCTGGCCATACTGTTATACCTGGTACACTTTTATACAGCACCACACCAGGTAATGATAGAAAATGTTTTTCTTTTTACTTTTCTTGATAAACATCCCGTTATCCCCATTCTGATTTTCTTTGTGCTTTTTAGTATTAAAAATATGTTTGGGTTCAGTGTTTTCCGTAACCAGTTCCGGTATGTTTACCAGGTGGCTTCGCGGCTTTCACGCAATAACATGCAGCTTTATTTTTCAGGAAGTTATAATGAGTATGTGTCGGTTGATTCGTCTGTGCATAGCCGTAAGATCGCGCAGTACCCAATTGAATTTGGCCACTATATCGTAGGCGGCTTTCAACAGATCATCAGTCAATCTATATTGATATCTATAACTATTGCAGCTGTATTAATTTATAACCCGGTATTATTTCCATTATTATTAATAATACTTGCTCCGCCGATTATTTTAAGCGGTATCTTATTAAAGAAAAAAATACATCGGCTGCGCAAAACAGCAAAGACAATTAATGAAAAAACCCAGCAAAGCCTTTATGAAGCTATCTCAGGTTTTATTGAAAGCAATATTAATAAGCGGCAGCATTTCTTTATCAATCGCTATTATTCCAACCAGGCAACATTGAATGATTTTTTTGCTGAGCAACAATCCATAAACAATATGCCGTCGCGGCTGATAGAAGTATTTGCTATATTCGGCCTTGCCGTTCTTATACTTGTTAATTCATTTACAGCAAAAGGGGGCGCCGTTCAGGTAATAACAATTGGTGCGTTTATGGCGGCAGCCTATAAAATTATACCCGGCATTGTAAAAATATTGAACAGTACAGGGCAAATGAAAACTTTTGGTTTTGCCATAGATGCGCTGCTAAAAAGTAGTACAGTCAAAACAACAGAAAGTATATCAACCAATACTCCCGTTTCTTCTGTAGCATTTAAAAAAGTTTTTTTTAGTTATAAAGATGAAACGGTATTAAGCAATTTTTCTTTCGATATTGAAAAAGGGGATATGGCGGGTATCAGCGGTGTGTCAGGCAAAGGAAAAACTACGATCATTAATTTGTTGTTAGGCTTTTTAGAACCGCAACGGGGAAGAATTTTTATAAATGATACAGAAACAACTGCGGGTGAAAGGCAACAGCATTGGAATAAAATTGCCTACGATAAACAACAACCGTTTTTTATTCACGATTCCATACGGAATAATATTTTATTGTCTGAAGATGTATATGACGCAGATAAGTTAGACAACATTATTAAAATAACCGGACTTTACAATTTGATAGAACAATATCCCGAAGGATTAGATACGGTCATAACCGAGAATGGCAAAAATATCAGTGGCGGCCAACGGCAACGGATAATGCTTGCAAGAACTTTATATAAAGATGCCGACATGATAATATTAGATGAATCCTTCAGCGAATTAGACAGGGCTTCTGAAAATAGTATGCTGAATTATTTTAGGAGCCTTGCAGCAGCAGGTAAAATCATTATATTAATAACACATAACAAAGAAAGTCTTTCGTTTTGTAATAAAGTAATTTCATTAGATGAGAGATACACGGCCCACATTCATAATAATTAGTCCGGGTTTTGCCGTGGATGAAAAAGATAGCACTTGCCTGCCTTTACAGCAAAATCTGATAAAGGCGATCAACAAAAACTTTCCTTCCATTAAAATAATTATCGTTGCACTTCAGTATCCATTCATCAAGTCTGAATATGACTGGTATGGTAACAAAGTGATCAGTTTCGGGGAAAGAACTAAAGGAAAATTGCACACTTTGCTTTTATGGATAAGAACATGGATATATCTAAAAAAAATAAATAAAGAGAATAACGTAAAAGGCATTCTTAGTTTTTGGGCAGGTGAATGTGCTTTAATTGGAAACAGGTTCGGTAAAAAATATAATATCAAACACCGTTGCTGGATACTAGGACAGGATGCGCGAAAAGAAAACAAGCATGTTAAACGGATGAAACCTCAGCCAGATGAGTTAGTCGCCTTATCGGATTTTATAGCGGAAGAATTTAATAGAAACCATCATATACTACCTGCACATATTATTACGCCCGGTATTGACCCCGCGCAATTTACAAAGAATGTGCCCGAAAGAAATATTGATGTGCTGGGTGTGGGCTCCCTTATTCCATTGAAGCAATATGAGATATTTATCCAGGTCATCGCGACGCTAAAAGAAAAATTTCCTTTTATTAGTACGGTGATAAGTGGCTGCGGACCCGAAGAAGAAAAATTAAAAATGCTAATCGCTAAATATAAAGTAGAGAAAAACATTGTGTTGATCGGCGAAATACCACATGAAGAGGTTTTGTTACTGATGAAACGATCAAAAATATTTCTTCATCCATCAAACTACGAAGGCTTTGGGGTTGTTTGTATTGAAGCGCTCTACGCCGGGGCTCATGTAATTAGTTTTAGCAAACCGATGAACGCGGCTATTGATCAATGGCATATCGTTACCAATGAAATTAGTATGCTAGGACAATCAATTGACCTTTTGCAAGATGAGCATATTGAATACAGACAGGTATTGTTTAGTTCAATGGATAATTGCGCAATGAAGATGGTTAAGCTGTTTGGAGATTTTTAATTAAAGCCACAGCTTTTTCTATAACTGTCTCAGGAGAAATTCTTGTCATACAATGATTATCGCCATACTTGCAAAAAATTTGCATACAATTCCCACATTCAAGATCTGATGAGTCAAAGAAAAAACTGTTTTTCCCTAGCGGCCTTGACCAATCGCTTCTTGTTGAGCCAAAAAGCGTAATGGTTGGAATGCCAGACACCCATGCCATATGCATTAACCCTGAATCTTCCGATATAACTGCTTTTGTTTTTTGAAGAATTGAAAAAGCCTGAGCCGGACTTGTTTTATCAGTAAGATCGATCAATCGATCGCCCAGTTTATTTTTCAGATAAGCTGCTTTTTCCCGGATAAAGTTTGTGCCCATAATTAAAAACTGCGTATCGGGAAATTGCTGTAACCAAAGGTTCGCGAAGCTTACATAATTATCTATCGGCCAGTTACGATTTTCAAACGCCCCTGCGGGATTGAGTACGATCAGCTCATTATTTTTATTCCATCCGTTATTTAGTAAAATTGCAGTTGCATCTTTAACTATAAATTTTGGATCAATATCGCAAGCACCTAAACCGACCGCTTCAATAGTTAGTCTTGTTCTTTCCCCTGCAGCTAATGGAGAAAACCGGTCAAAGGAAGACCATGCTTTTGGTAAAAGGCTTTTTCTTATCAAATTACTTAGATCATTGTTTTGTAAATCGATCACAACATCATACCTGTTCAGTAATAATTTCGGCAATAATGTTAACGTGTAAAAAAATTGTTTTTTAAAACTTCTGGCCCCGCCAATAGAATAGACATTGGTAAAAAGCGGCAGGCTTTTAGGAATGCTGTTAACTTCTTCTCTTGTAACAAGATCAATAATTGTGTCTTTGGGTAAATGATTTTTTAAATATTGCAGGTATGGTAAAGTGATCACCATATCGCCCATTGCCTGTAGGCGAATCGCCAGTATGCGTTTAGGCGGATATTTTTTCGTCCATGGTTTTGCGGTAACGATCATTTATAATGCATTTATTTTATAGAGATATAGGTTACTGCCTTTATCTATTGCGCCATCTCTCTTGTCGGCAAGCTCAACATGAAAAGAAGCAAATAATTTTTTATCTGTTTTATTTAGCAATGCGGGTGGCAATATTGAAATGACGTACACTGTTTTGATCCCGTCTTTTTTAAAAAGATAGTTTAGCCCATCGCAGTAACGGGTTGAGTCATCCAGCATTGCTTTCTCATTGCCCCATACAATAAAAGAGAGACTCTTTTCAACATCTACACAATAATAAGGTTGATCCATGCAGGCAGATATTGTATTTAATGCACAAAAATCGGTTACCATTTTTTCGTTAGGAGGCACTTCATTGATCAATTCTTTTACCCTGAAGCCATTAGAAAAAGGGAGCTCAATATCTTTTGATACTATAAAAACACCCGCTATTAGCTGGATGAACAGCAGAACAAGCACTAATATTTTTTTATTTTTTTGTAACGGAGTATCATAACAATACATCCAGAGCGCTACTACAAAACTTACAAAAATAAAACCGACATATCTTTCGGTTCCGAGGACAAAAATATTACCTACAATAAAAGTTACTACTACATTGGCTACAAAGAGGACAAGACTTTTTTTATTATCATATAAAATATAGCAGCCCGCACCCACGAATGTAAAAGCCAATAATGGGCTAATGATCTTTAATATCCTATAGGTAGGATGTAAGTTTAATAGAAACTGCGTATTCCAAAAATTGTACTCCCACCATGCGGGCATAGGTGCGAAGGCGCGTAAAGGAGCTTGCAGGTCAATGGCGAATATACTTGGGTTCCAGCGAACCACATAATAAAGGATATTTATCTTGCTTTCCGGTGGCTGTGATATAAAATGTATAGCAGGTAAAAAAATAAGTATACCCAACAAAGAATGCAATACAACAAAGCTTCTTTTTTTCTTTTGTTCAACGGATGAGAAAAGAAAATACAAATGCAAACTACCGGCCAGCAACATACCGATGAGGTGTACATTACTCATAAAAAAAAGCAATAAATAATATATGATCAACTTATACTTGAACTCTTCATTTATAACGATGCAAATAAGAAAACCGGCTAAAACGGCCAACACATAATTGCGGCTGAGGATGGCGTACTCAAAAATAAAATAGTAGCCAAAAGGAAGAAGGACCTTAGTGCCGGTTGGTAAGGGTGAATAAAAAAGCATGACAAAAATTACCAGTATGGCAAGTATCAAATGAACTATTTGAACATATACCAGGTTATGCGTAAACTTTGATATGATCCAAAGAACAATATACCAAACCGGCGGATGGCCCTCGTTTCGCCTGTTGTGGATGAGGTCTAAAAAGCTATTGCTTCCCCTGGCGATATTCCAACTATGAAATTCATCTCCCCATAATTCATGATGATACATTGTATAGCTTGCAATAATTATATACAAACCGAATACCGCCCACAGCAAAGGCTTAGAGAAAAGATTTTTACTATTAGTATTTTGAAGACCTGCTGCCATTATTTATATTATTCAATTTCTATTGGGAAAAAACTATTACCGTTGTATTTTTTTATTTCTTTGATCAGCAATGGCAGATCTCCGATAATATACTTCCCGGTCTTGTTGATGAATATTTTGCTATAATTCCCTACTGAAATGTTTTTTAATTGTGGCAGCAAGCTTTCATCAAAAAGAGCAATATAGCCTTTATGTAATACCAGCAGTATATCTTCAGGGTTCACTGCAAAAAAAGCATTAGTAGTATCAGTGTTGATCTTTTCTTTAGCAATTACAATATCCGCATAATTACCTTCTTTTATTGCTCCGGTATTATTGAGTTTCCATATAGCAGCGGGTGTTGTTGAGATGGCGTTCATCAATTCTGTATCCGTCAATAATTTTGTTTCTCTTGCTGTACGCAATTGCTGCCAGATATTCCAATTAGCAGATACTGTAGAATCTGTACCGAAAAGAATATTGGTCGCCATCTTCAATTTATTGACCGCAGCAGTTGCGCCTAATAAAAAGAAATTTGAATCCGGGCACCAAACCAATGCGCGAAACGAAGCTGCTTGCCTTTCGTCCATTGCTACCCCATGTATGCCAACGATCTTTCTTTTTAATACATTCCATTTGATCACTTCATCGATCTCATCATGCGCATCAATATCTGTTCCCTCACCTACATGCATTGAAAAAGGATATTTTTTTGCGAACGGACTATTTAATTGATATTTCCACCCCCTCTCTAATTTAACGGAATGTAATGAGTAACTGTTTTGAAATACGGTGATGATACTATTAGGGATATCCAGTTTCTCTCCATGGTTGACAACTGTTGTAACACCGTTCAGCAGGTTTTTATAAACGCCCCATTGAGTACGAAGCTCTTTAGGAATTGTAAGAATGCAATTGATAGTAGCTTTGTCTTTTTCATGAATATCATCTCCCCATTCTACATAGTTATTATAAATGCGATTGCCCAGTTGCGGAAATAAATTAAAATCGAGGTGGTCGTGAGAGTTTATTAAGCCGGGGAAGGCGATGGCATTTTCAAATTCGATAATATTTTCCTGCGAAGCTGCTAATGCTGTAGCGATAGCAGCAATCGATCCATTATTGATATGGATATTCTTTTTACCTGCTTCGCCAACAACTTGTACATTAGCTATTATCATTTGCCTTTTTTAATTGGATGCCATAAATGATTGGCGTGTTTTTCCATTTTTCAAAAACAGCGATCGCTTGGTGTTTTTCGTAATATGATCTAACGGAATCATCTATATTTCTTTCTATCACTTTTGTTACACTCAAATTGAGTGAAGTAGCAATAGTTTTTAATTTGTCGATCGAATGAACATAATTGATGATAGCTATTTTTTTGTCATTGTGTTTAAAAGTTCTGTCTGCCCCATTCGCTAAGGCAGTAGGATGATTATCTGTAATAATAATTACGCCTCCCGGTTTTAGTACCCTTGCCCATTCTGACAAAGCTTCTGCTGCATTTTTAATATGCGCGATGGCCAATGTTGAAATAACAATATCGCAGGAATTATTGGTAAGGTCGTACAGGTTATTATTGAGCAGGCGATGTGTTCTGGCTTTTGGAAATTTTTGTTTTAATTGCTCCAGCATTTTTTCAGATACATCAAAACCTATTATTTTTTGCGGTCCGCTATCGTACAAAAGTTGCCAGTGCCTGCCAGTACCACAACCAATATCTGCCAAAACCTTATCTTTTAATTCAATACCATTTAATAAACTTTGAAAAACTTCTTTATCGAGCGCCAACATTAAATTATCTGGTTGGGCATCATAGCTGCCGGCCCAAATATCATAGGCCAGTTCAGGATCGGTCTCTTTTGCCTTAAAAAACTTGTTTTTCAGGTAATTTCTGACTGTTATCATATTATCTGTAACGTATTGTTAACCAGTATGGTTGCCCTATCTAAAAATAGTGTTATTTTCCGGTAAAATAAGGCAACCAATTATCTCCTTTTTTCGTTTAAAAACGCATATGAACAAAGTTATCTTATTCAATCCAACAAGCGCTTTTGCCAAACACCGGTTTCCGAATGCAATACTGAATATTGCAGCTTCCATTGATGGTAAATATGGATGGACAATTGTTGATGGCAACCGGGAAGAATTCCCGTATGAAAAATTAAGGTCACAGCTCGCAACAGGGGAATTTAAATATATCGGGTTTACGGTTATGCCCGGTCCGCAAGCCAAACAGGCGATCCCTTTTGCTAAAAAGATAAAAGAAGAATTTCCGGAAACAATAATGATCTGGGGTGGATATTTTCCTACCAGTCATTTTAAAGTAGTATTGAATTCGGGCTATGTTGATTTTGTAGTGAACGGCCCGGGCGACCATGCATTTCCCAAATTGATCGAGGCATTGGAAAATAATACACCGTATGAACTGATCAAAAATATTATTTATAAGACCGCGGATAATAATGTAATTAAAACGGTTAAGGAAGACCTAATTGAGCAAGATACGCTTCCCTCATTGCCGTATAACCGATTGAATGAAATTTATCCCGTAGAAAAATATTTAGGCAAAACATTTTTGGGTAACCGGACAATGGCATATCATTCCAGTATTGGTTGCCCGTTCACCTGTTCGTTTTGCGCTGTTGTGCCAACCTATGAAGCAAGGTGGAAAGCTAAATCTGCCGAACATGTGTATCGCGATGTTAAATATATAAAAGATAAATGGGGTGCTGATGCTGTTGAGTTTCATGATAATAATTTTTTTGTATCGGAAAAACGTACAATAGAGTTTGCTAAATTGATACTACCCGAAAAGATGAACTGGTGGGGAATGGCACGTATTGATACGATGGATAAATTTAAAGATGAGTCGCTGGCACTTATAAGAGAAGCGGGCTGCAGGATAATCTTTTTCGGCGCTGAAAGCGGAAACGATAAAGTATTGAAACAAATGGATAAAGGCGGTACACAAAGCGGTGAACAGATATTGCGCTTTGCCGAACGATTAAAAAAATATGACCTCATTCCTGAATATTCTTTTGTATTAGGAATGCCGGCCCCAACGCCCGAACAGGTGATGGCGCAGATCGAGTTTGATATCAATTTCATTAAACAGGTAAAAGCCGTCAACCCCAAAACAGAAATTATTTTATATACCTACAGTCCTGTTGCTACCGAAGGCTCCGAGCTGTATAACGATGTTTTAAAGACAGGGTTTACTTATCCAAAAACGCTGGAAGATTGGGCGAGCCCGCAATGGGAAGGGTTTGATATGCGCCGGAACCCGCTTACTCCATGGTTAACACCGGAGATGATCGATAAGATCCGAAACTTTGAAACAGTATTGAACGGCTATTACCCAACGGTTGCGGATATACGCTTGAGTTCCCTGAAGCGAAAATTAATGCACCTTACAGCAGGCCTGCGTTATAAGACCGGCTTCTACCAATATCCTTATGAAATTAAAGCCTTGCAACAGTTATGGAGATACAGGCAACCGGAAGTACAGGGTTTTTAATTGATACTTTTTTAAACGATGGCAATGATAAACAAGACCTTCGCAGATAAATATGCCGGGCTTCGTAAAAAAGAAGGAAGGGTATATAGCGATACAGAAGTATTGAATTTGCCGTCAATCCATTCTTCACATACTTTTTATAAGGAGTGGATGATCCGAAAACGATCTTGCAAAAAATTATTACGCTATATAAGAAAAAAAGGAGGGGTACAAAATATACTCGAAGTAGGTTGTGGAAACGGTTGGTTGTCGGCACAGTTGGCAACTAATACTGGTGCTACTGTTGTTGGACTGGATATAAATGATATAGAACTGGAACAGGCGCGCAGGTTATTTAGCCCTTTTCAAAATCTTGGTTTTATCAACGGGGATATGGGTGACGAAATATTCGCAGATAAAAAATTTGATAGTATAGTATTTGCGGCCTCGATCCAATATTTCGAATCGATAAAAAAAATAGTAGCAATCGCTTTGGAACATTTAACGCCACAGGGAGAGGTGCATATTATGGATACAAATTTTTACCAGGGATCAGAAGTTATATTGGCGCAACAACGGACTAAAGAATATTATGCTTCATTAGGGTTTTCGGGAATGGAAGAATATTATTTTCATCACACATTAAATGAGTTGAACGTATTTCAATATAAAATTTTATTCAACCCGGCATCCTGGCGTAATAAATGGTTATTTAATAAACCCCCGTTTTATTGGATAGTTATAAAGAAACGGAATCATTAAATATGAGCAAAATACTTTTTTCACATTCTTACTTTTTACGCTTTGATCAAAAACAATGGTCAATAGGGCAGCCCTATGCTCCATTAGGAACTTTATATGCTGCTGCTGCTATGAGAAAGAATGAACATAGCGTTTCCGTATTTGATACGATGTTTGTTCATACACCGGAAGAAGTGATCCCTGTTCTTGAAAATACAATTCCTGATTTTTTTGTGATCTATGATGATGGATTCAACTACCTCACTAAAATGTGCCTTACCAATATGCGGGAAGCTGCATTTAAAATGATCCAGTATGCAAAAGCAAAAGGATGTACGGTAATTGTTTCCAGTTCTGATTCTACGGATCGATTTGAAATGTATTTAAATGAAGGAGCAGATTTTATTTTATTGGGCGAAGCGGAATTAACCTTACTAGAATTAGTAAAAAATATTGAACAAAAGCAACAGGATTTTTTTGGCATTCAGGGACTTGCATTTAAACACAATAATTCGGTTGTAAAAACAACAAGGCGGAGCGTGATGAGAGATCTTGACGAATTGCCTTTTCCTGCATGGGATCTTATTGATATGGAGCCATACCGCAGATCATGGTTAAAGAACGCGGGCTATTTTTCTATGAATATGGGTACAACAAGAGGTTGTCCGTTCAAATGTAACTGGTGCGCCAAGCCCATTTATGGCAACCGGTATAATTCACGTTCGCCACAAAATGTGATCGATGAATTAAAAATGCTTAAGGAAAAATACGCATTCGATCATATTTGGTTCTGCGATGATATTTTTGGTTTGAAGCCGGGATGGGTAAATGAATTCGCTACACTTACAGAAAAAGAAAATTTGCATTTTAAATTTAAGATACAATCCAGGGCAGATCTGTTAGTGCAGGAAAATTATATTGTTGACCTGACAAGAGCGGGTTGCGATAATGTTTGGATGGGTGCCGAAAGCGGTTCACAAAAAATATTAGACGCAATGGATAAGGGTACATTGGTAAGCCAGATATACGAAGCAACAAGCCTGTTAAAGAAGCACCATATCAAACCATCTTTCTTTATTCAGTTTGGTTATTTGGGTGAGGCCAAAGATGACATAGAAAAAACGATCGCAATGATCAATCAATTGTTACCTTATGAAATTGGTATTTCTGTTTCGTACCCATTACCAGGTACAGGTTTTTACGAAAAAGTAAAAAATGAATTGCACCATAAAGCTAATTGGACGGATTCAGATGAAATGGCATTGATGTTTCGTAATACATACCAGCCTGCTTTTTATAAGCAGCTGCATAGCTATGTCCACAAAAGTTATCGTAAGCATATTGCGTTTGAGAACCTGCGGCAGCTTTTTACACATCATGCCAAATTAAATTTTAGCATTGTGAAAAAGATCTTATCGGGATTATACTATGCACCTGCAACCTTTATTGAAAAAATAAAATTGCAACAATTGGAAAAAGATCCTGCATGAGTTCATCTTCTACCATAAATGAACAACAGACAAGTGATGCATTCAGTAAACAATCTGCCGTCTTTGATGCCATCTATGCCGAGAATGCTATTATTCACTACAAGCGTGAACGTGTAAGAGCGCAGTTAACTAAATATCTTTCAGCCAATAGTTTTATACTCGAATTAAACAGTGGCACGGGTGAAGATGCTATCTGGCTTGCTCAACAAGGGCATCGCGTGCATGCGACAGATATCTCAGCAGGTATGCAGGAAGTATTACAACAAAAAGTAAAAGCTGCTTCACTGGAAAATAATATTACAAATGAATTGTGTTCGTTCACCGAATTGGAAAAGCTTCAGCAAAAAGGCCCGTACGATATGATCTTCTCAAATTTTGCGGGATTGAATTGTACTGTTGAATTGGGTAAAGTGCTGCGCTCATTTTCACCTCTGTTAAAACCGGGCGGAACAGTGACATTGGTACTATTACCTAAATTTTGTTTGTGGGAGTTTTTGCTTTTGTTTAAAGGGAAATTCAAAACTGCTTTCAGAAGGTTTTCCGGGGCTAAGGGAACAAGGGCACATGTAGAAGGCACTTACTTTAACTGCTGGTATTATGATCCATCTTTTGTTGTTGAACAACTGCAGGATGAATTCGATCTTTTAGCTATTGAAGGATTATGTACGATCGTTCCGCCATCGTATATCGAAGGGTTTGCCGATAAACATCCGAAACTCTATTCATCGTTAGTATCCAAGGAAAACAGATGGAAAACGAAATGGCCATGGAAATTTATTGGCGATTATTATATTATATCCCTTCAAAAAAAGCCATAACGATCAATTTACAGCAACAGTAATCAGTTGTTGTAATTTACTTTCGTACTGTTGAACCACTCTGTTCTGAAAATTTGTAGGATCTGGTTTTGAAAAATGTTTATTTGCTTTCAGGGTCATTTTGATCCCTCTTGCATTGAGGCGATTTTTTTCTGTCTTCTTTTTCCAACGCTTATCTGTAAGATCCATTAACCAATTATCAATTGCATTCCCCCTTTTGCCATTGAATATTTTTTCGATCATTCTTGAAAAAAAGCCTTTTTCATTTTCCATGGCGTTACAATTAGCAGTTGTTTTGGAGGGAAAATATTCTTTTGTCCATTCGTTCTTATAATAAAAGATCGGGAATATTTTTTGTCCGTACATTGGTATCAATGTAACAATTTCCATTGCCGTAAAAATATTTTTTTCGGGTATTTCTATCATTGCTTCATCCACATAGTAGTTCATGCAGAACCAATTTTCTTTGCCTGCTACAAAACTTAATTTTTTGAATAAGTGCATTATCGTTCTTGCTATCCAAAGGCGGTTAGCGGCAGTAATAATAAAAAAATCTACATCGGCTTTTTCGTCTGCGAAATTTTTAGATAAGGAACCAGAAATGGCCAGGCCGCGAACATAAGGAAAATGCGATAGTATTGATGCCGCTTTTGCGGCAGTGCTCATTTGTTCTGCCGCGAACTTATTTCCTTTGCATCTTCTTTCAACTAATAAGGGATCGTTTTGTAAAGAGTAGAAAATATCCAATTTAAAAATGATCTTCTCTTCCAATAATTCATGTAATGTTTTTTCAAAAGTGAATTCATTCGGTTCCAAAAGAAATGACCTTATTTCTTCAGTGGTAAGCGGATAATTAAAGACATCAAAATATGCCAGTACTTTTAAAATATTTTGTTGCGCAGTAGTCAATTTGTTTATATGTTATAGGTCAATGATAAAACGAAACTAAAGGCTAAGGGGTTGCCTTCTCCGGCATATTTTTCGGCTTAAGTTTATCCTCATTTTGAAATAATAGTAAGAAGGAAATGAAAAAGCCATAGAAAAATATCCCTTTGTTTAAGTTAAGTATGTCTTCTGAAATAGCTGTAACAGCAATAATGATCAAAAAACTGATTAGTAAAATATCCTTGTCTTTGATCCCTTTGTTAAATCCATAGCAAAGAATGAAAATAAATAAGCCGCAGCCGATCATTCCAAGGTTCAATAGAAAACTCAGGTACTGGCTATGTGCATTGAACTCACTGAGGTAAGAGAGGTATAATTTTTTTTCAAAATATTTTTGTTTTAGGATATCTTTTTCTGCACCTGATCCGTAACCGATCACCGGAGATTTTTTTATCAGCTCCATCTCGGCCTGCCAACGCACTAAACGCGGCTCTGTCAGGTGGTTAATAGAAGAAGGTTGCGTAAGATCGTCTTTTAGCCCACTCGTAAATCTGTCTTTAAAAGAAGCGGTATTAGCAATGACAAAAAAGACCAATAGCAATGATAAAGATGAAAAGAGAATGAACTGTATGCGTTTTTTATCTCGCAATAGTACCAATGGAAATGCAATAAAAATAATAATGAACTCGGCAATAAGAACTGCCCTGGAAGATAGTTGGATCAGACCGGCTAATAATATACAAATGAAAATGCTATATAGGATCTTATTGAATAAAATATTTTCGACTAATAAAAAATAAATAAATGCCGACAAAGAAAATGCTACATACATAGAAATATAAGTAGCATGCAGATCTAAAACATGAGAAAAATTATGATTAATAAAGTCTTTATTAAACAAGGAAATTATTGGCAGATGAAAATAGCAAATGATACGTAAGGCATCTACATATAAAAAAAGGATTATTACAACAGTAGTAAGTCCAAATATTTTGATAAGCGGAAATTTATATTTGACAATATCGATCTCATTTAAAGCAAACAACACAGGGAATAATATGAAAGCCAGTTGTCTTGTAAGTAATGATATGCCTTCTTCTTTATAAGGGCTATATAAAAAGCCTATCAGCGTTACTACGTACAAAGAGGTCAACAATAAAAACTGTTTGTCAATAAGTAAGCGCAGCCGTTCTTTTTTGAAATGTAGTACGGTATGTATTGAAAAGCTTATTAAAATAACATCACCAAAAAAGGTGTCAAACGGCAAAGCGATAACGAAACACAATAAGTGATAATAACTGATCTTATTTGCCAGTGTGTCTTGTATACAAAAAAGCTTTTTCATTTTGTTTTTTGACTAAAACATTCAATAATAAAATTTTCGTACTGATCAATGATGTTCTGCCAATTGTACTTGGTTTTTATTTTATTGAAATTATTATCGATCATTTTTTTTTCTGCAAAATTTCTTGTTGTATGTTCAATAAGCTGTTGTACATCGTTTGCACTTGTGAAATAATATCCATCTTCATTTACGACAGCTTTATTAAAATCATTTTCGTGCACGGCCAACAAAGCTTTACTTGCCATCGCTTCTAATAAGGAAGGGTTGGTCCCTCCAACGCTATGACCGTGAAAATACAACATAGAAGATGCTTTTAAGGTATGTGTTATTGCAGCATCGAATATACCTTCCAGGAAAACTATTCTCTCGTCTGTTTTAAATTTGCTACGGATATATTTTCCAAATGCATTATTTGTATTGCCAATTACCAGGAATTTTTTATTTGTATTGCTGTTATGAAACCCATCCAGTATCATCTCTATATTATTTTCCGGTTCCATTCTTGCCATCAGCATATAATAATTGTGTGCAGCAATAGCATATCGATCTAATATTTCCGTAGCTGCATCTTCATAAATTGTTGCACCGTAAGGAATATAACTACTCGTAAAATGGATATATTTCTTTTCTAAATAAGCCTGGATAGCGAGCGAATCTGTAATAAAAAAATCGCTGTACTTTACGGCTAATTTTTCTGCATATTTTAAATACCAGCGAACCAGCCTGGAATATTTAGACCTTTTCCATTCGAGCCCATCCATATTGGATATAACGATAGGTTTTTTTGGATACAATCTTCCCCAAATAGAGCTACTTGTATAACCAAGAAATAATAATACATCAAGATCTCTTTTTTTTGCATCCTGTATACAATTCCAATCGTAAATGAATTGTCCGGCAGCGCCTATTTTTTTTTCAGGATCATAGCACCTGACAATTTCTACCCCATTAAATGATCTTTCTCTAAATGGATGATCATGTGAATTGTAAACAGCAACGGCATGACCCTTTTTCACCAATCCAACAGAAAGCTGCTCTGCCAGTTGCTCAAACCCTCCATAATTGTTGGGTATGCCACGGGTTCCTATGATGCCTATTTTTAATTTCATTGCCTATTGGATTGTAGAAGATTTAAAAATATGGCCGCAGTTTTATCCCATGAATATTTTTCAGTTATTGTTGCCGCTATCATTTCTAATTGACTGACAGTTGGAGTAGCGCCAAGTATTTCTTTTAGTTTATTGTTAAATTCATTGTCATTTTCGGGATCAAACATATAAGGATCAAAAAAAGTAAAATCGCTCATCGCAGTAGCATTGGAGCAAAGCACAGGAGCCTTATTTATTGCGGCTTCTAAAGGAGGAATACCAAATCCTTCTGCTTTAGAAGGATAGACAAATAATTTGCATGATTGATAGAATAGACCAAGATCAGTTTTGTTAACCTGCCCGATATGGTAAAATTTATTTTGCTGTTCATTGGTCAACGCTGCAATTTTATTGTCTAACTCCGGAACGTTCATCGATCTTTCGCCAATGAAAATCAGTGATATGTTTTGTTTATATAATTCCAGTTCAAAAAATTTATTTAATAGTAGCAAATGATTTTTCCTTGGCTCAACACGGCTCACATATAGTATAAAATTTTCTATGCCATATTTTTCTTTTATTATCAACCTGGCGGCTTCTTTATCTATATTGGTAGATGTATTAACAGCATTGGGAATTATATAAAGCTGCTCACCGGGGATTTTATAATGTAACGCTATTCTATCACGCGAATAGGAAGAGACAGTTGTTTTAATTGCCGCGTTTCGGATGCTCTTTTTAAAAATAAAATTTCGCTTGATGCGATACATCCACGAAAATTCTTCAGGAAAATCGTTGAACAAGATATCATGCAGCGTTACTATGTATTTGCAATGAGCGCTTGGAGCAGGCGAGACATATTGGAAGTGGGCAAAATCAAATGAATGTTTTTTTATTAGCTGCGGGATATCAATTAAAAAGCGGATAAATGAGAATTTTCTTTTTTTATATTGTAAAATATTAGCTGCAGCTAAAAAAGGGAAAGCTTTTTGAATACGATCGACATGGTAAGCGCCAAAATAAATATCGAGCTGGGGGTGATTTTGTAAAAGCACGTTATACAAACCTTCAATAAAAGTTTGCGTTCCCTGAAATGTTGTGTCAAAGGGATGGGCATCTACAAATATTTTTATCTTTTTTGTATTCATCATTACCTGTTTCTTCGCCAGTTATATATCATTTGTATAAATTTATCGGGCATATACGATAATAGCCAAAGCCCATAACTATTGATATCTGTGGGATGTACCTGCAGGGTTTTTTTTATATTCAACCTTGCCTTTTCAGGCTGATAGTTATTCCACAAATATTTTTTTGATAACAACGCATAGTAAGATCCTTCTTTGATCTTTTGCGTATCCTGTTCTTTTAAAATATTCATCAATTCAGTGCCATCTTTTTCATTGATATCTCCACTTAGAATGGCTTGTTTTTTTATGCTGTGAAAACGTTTGTTACGCCATCTTTCATCTATCGTAACGGAACCTGGGTTCAATCTTACTTTTAATAATTTATCCGGAAGATTACAAGCTTTCCCCTGTGATAATATTTTGGGCCATAAAAGATGATCTTCAAAAGTATGGGCATGCACATTGTAGCCGCCGGCTTTTAGCACAGCATCTTTTCTGAACAAAACACTGGAATGAATGAATGGACAAGTAACAAATTGTTGTTGTTGGATCTGTTCATTGTTATACATGGGTGAACAAAAAGAAAAAACAAAATCATTATTCATATCCAGGTAATCTACATCTGAGCCAACGATCATATATTCGGGATGTTGCGATAAAAAATCATATTGTATTTGTAACCTTAACGGCATACAAATATCATCTGCATCAAAACGGGCAATAAGATCTGCGGTAGCAGTTTGTAACCCATTGTTTAAAGCTGCTGCAACTCCCAGGTTAGGTTGATTGATCAGCGTTATTCTCGCATCGCTAAAACCTGTAATAATATTCTTGGTCTCATCTGTCGAACCATCATTTATAATAAGCAGTTCAAAATCTATGAAAGACTGTTGCAATACAGAACTGATAGCATCGCTAATATATTGCGCTGCATTATAAACGGGCATTAAAACGGTTATGGTAGGTTTTGCCGTTGTCATTTCACTGCTGTTGATGATTTAGTTTCTTTAATATTTAACAAAAGCAATAATTCAAAAAGTATCACTACGGATAATTGCTCGAACCAGTAATCAATAAAAAATACGCCCGTTAAGATCAACAATAATGGAATGCCATAAGTAAGGTGTTTACGATGCTTTGTGAAGAACCCGATATAAAAAATAAAAAAGGATAGCAGGCCCAGCAAACCATATTCTGCTAAAAGCTGATCGTATACCGAATTAGACGTGTTTGCTAATGAATGTATATTATCAGTTTTTGAAAAATAGTATAGGTAGAGATCAAAATGATTTATTTCAAAATCCTTATTTATATATGCGCAGCTTTTCGGATAGCCGCCTGCCAGATCCATTGCCGTAGAACGAAAAGCCAGTTTCGAAGAAAAATTACCAATGCCTGCACCTGTTATGACCTTTCCGGGATATTTTTTAAAATAATTTAGCGTTTGTTGAATCGCAATAATTTTTCCAGGACGTTTAAGCGAAGTATCCCGTGATGATAAAGACAATTCATCTTTATTGTTATGTATAAAATTTAGTAATGATACCTGTAGCGCCGTAGTATCCTGTTTATATTGAAATGAAGGCGAATTGATATTCGGCGTAGGGATCTGCGGCTTACCTGTTATCTGCGAAACAAAAACAGGGCTAATATTTCCGATGATCTTATTTTTTTCTTTTTTGCGGATCAGATCGTTGATGCTATCGAGGTATTCCCTGGCTATTTTTTCTTTTATTTCATCCTGAGTTAGAATTTTGTTTTTTTGCGCAAGGCTATCGACGGGTTCTTTTGCCTGATAAATTGTCGTGTTCTTTTCAAAATAATTATGGTACGTTTCAGAAAGATAATTTTTATTTTGAGGAGACACCTTCGCCATAAAGATGACGAGGAACATGGCGCAGATGACAAGAATGCTTTTTTGATCTTTGGTACTTTGAAAAATAAATGTATAGATCAACGCCAGGCAAAATATAATATTAATAATATTACTGCCAGCTAATAATAATACGACCATGGATAACAGGCAACAGAAAATATTTTTTCTATAAAGAAAATAAAAAACACCAAACAGGCTGATCACAGCATTTGTTGTGGAGGTATCAAATGTAAGGCCCTTGATATAGTCACCCGTGCTGATAAAATATTTTTCAAATCCGCCCTGGTATTGAAAAGGGTTGAGCGACTTTGTTTCCCAAACAATGGCGGCATACATTATTAGTGAAACGGCACTGTTGATCAGAAAAAAATAAAGGATCGTTCGGTGCGTAGTTGCAGGGTCATTTTTTTCGACCGATAGTTTTACCTGGTGAATGGCCAGTATTGATAATATCCAAAAAGATACGCCGGTTATAAATACCAGCTCGTAATTAAGCTTTATAAACAGCCCGCTAATAATTAAATTCAATAACCCGATAGCGATCATGATGGGATAGAATAAAGGGAGCCTTGAGTTTTTTGAGCGGAATCCAAATGAAAGATCAGGCTGCAAAATATACACTATAACAATGGCGATAACTTTAACCACCATTTTTACATCAAGAAAAAGCAATAACAGCACGAGTAGTTTCCAGTCGATACCTTTTGCCTTATCCCGTAAATAAGCAGAACAGTTTTTTATAGTTAATTTATTGGTGCCTTTCAATCTCTAAAAATGTTTTGTTACTATATAAATCGATAAAATAATAGTATGGGTTGCCGCTTATAGTCTGGCTATTCGCTTAAATACTTGCCAATGACTTTTTGGGATCTGCTTGCTGATAAGTAAGATACTTGTAAAAAGCAATAAGGAAATGGTCAATATCAATATCGTATTATGAAACGCGAAGATGGGAAGCAGTACGCTAATAATGGCAATCGCCGGGATAATAAAAAGATCTTGCCATAATTTACCAGTTATTGAGGAGCTGCTTTTTCTCCAATATAAAATAAACTGACTAAAAAGTGCCAGCAAATAGGCAAATGCCGCGCCTGCTGCTTTGAAATAAATTATCAAAACTATATCACCAACAATATTAATAATAAAGGTGATGGCGATTATTTTAAATATCTGTTTAAAATACCCTTTTGCAAAAAGCATGGTCCATAAAAAATTATTAAAATATAGCAAGGGCATACAACAGGATAAGATCAGGATGGTGTAACGATCAACTGCACCATATTTTCCGTGAGTAATAAGATCTATGATAGGCACCCAGGTAATATTTATGATCAAAGCGATCAGGCAGGCGATAATAATTTCTACTCTGATTAAAATGGACAGGTCGTTTTCTTTTGCGGGATCATTTTTGAATTCAGGATCAAAAATTTTGGTAAACCTTGGTATAAGAATTGGCGCAATAGCTAATAAGGGAATGGTGGCCATTTCAAATGCTTTATACGCAAAACTATATTCGGCAAGAATAATATTGGAGGTAAGCAATCCAAGAACGATCCAATCAAACCTTGCAATGGTAGAAGTAAAAACGGCTACACCACCGAGGTGTATTGATTCTTTGATAAGGCCGAAGTAGGCTTTTTTGTCCCATTGAAGCGTAACAGGCGTTCGGATCATGTATTTGTTTATTAACACACAAAGAAATAATTCGGTGATATCACCTGCGATAAAAATAATTACGATCAGCGTAAGATCTACAGGATAGATAATAGCAAATAATAATAACGCAATACTTCTGATAATATTAGAACAGATAGACATGTACAATAATGCCTTGAATTTTTCCAACCCATTGGCCAGCTGTTTAAAGGGCGTTGAAAAAAAAACCATTAATTTCCCCAGACCTAAAAACAATAATAAATAGTATTGATGAAGATGTGTATGTAAAAAAAAATATCCCAATAGTAAAACACCATAAAATAACCCGCCTGCTACTAATACGTGTAATACATACACAGAAAGTATTTGCGGAGCGTCTTTCCCCGAAGCAATTTTTTTGATAGCAACCTGGTCAATACCAAAAGATAAAATGCTGAATATTGTTAGTAAAACAGCCAATGCCCAATTGAGCGCTCCAAAGTTTTCTTTAGAAAGATGCACGGATAGCACATAAAAAATGATCAGTCCGCAAAACTGATTAATGATAAGCTGAAAAGAATTGATGGAAATATCGCGTACAAAGCTGTTTTTCATTCATTTATACATCGTAAAAACAGGGTAGTTGGTTGCCAGTAACAACGATTATTTTTATTAATTGCCAGGCTTAAGCGGCCTGCTAAAAATGGCATCCCATGCAGATAACGCGGGTTTGGGTTGAAAATTGACATCTACCAAACCGAGGTAAGCAAAGTAGTCTATATCAGGATTTGTGCCTGCAGGAATAGCAGATAGATCAATATCAGTAAATGTAAGAGAGAACCATCCTATTGCTTTAGCACTATCTAATATCAAAGCCTCGCGGTTAATATAATCCTGTTGTTTTTGTGGCGTACTATTTATTATTGTCCCTGCTGCATTTATGTTAGCGGATGTCCACCCGCCTTCTGAAGCAAAAACAGGTGTTGATCTTCCTATAACTAATCTTGAATAATAATCAAGCGGAACCTGGCTGGGATCAGAAAAAGAAAAATAGGGGTAAGAAGACAAGCCTAATTCCTGGATAAAAGGAAAGTCGGTAAACACCTGGTCCACACCAACAAAGCTACCGCCATTGCCATAACCCCAGGCATAATCTACCTGTACACTTACGTCAAATTTTACCTGGGCATCAACGGCTCTTACGTCAGCAGCAGCTTCATTGGCTGCTAATTTTATACCTTGATAAATAGAATCAGGCGAATCGCCTTTTATTAGGTTTGTTTCTAAGGCAAACCCTAAATGTTCGGGATGCAGCATTGTATCCAATGCGATCACGTAGTTTCTATAGAGTTGTTGTATGGGTGTTTGTGCTATACTTTTATTATCGGCTACTAATATAGGTGCATCAGAAGATCTGTCAAGGCCATTTGCAGGATCAACCAATATCCAGAGCTGGAAATTTTTGGCCCGCCAATAATTAACCACACCGGAATAATTATTGGTAATATATGCTTGCGGTGTAACACCGGCCAATAAAGAATCCCACGGTAATTGCACACTTATCATTGCAGCATCTGCACGTGTTGACCACATATTAAGCGATTGTATATATTCATCAAAAACCGGACGTGGAGCAAAATTTTGGAAGCCCATGCGGTAAGTACGTGGGACTATTGTTGTATCAGTTTGCTTTTTAGCGCAAGCAAAAAGCATTGCCGAAACAATAATGAAAAGTATACTATTTTTAGCGCGGGCAATCATATCAAATTCAAGTTAAGCTTTTTTATATAAAATGGAAAGAGAAATATAAAGCCATAAACGATGTGCGTAGTGTAAATTTGTAGTAAAGAATAACTGAGCATTTAGCATGGAAGAACAAAAAAAAGTATCACGTTTACATATTGCGATCATGGCTATTACTGCCGGAGTTTGTGTGGCAAATATTTATTATAATCAACCCATTTTAAAAGACATCGCCCTATCATTTAACGTTAGTGAAAGCAAAGCGGGGTTAATACCTGTGTTGACGCAGATAGGATATGGATTAGGTTTATTTTTTATCACGCCTTTAGGCGATAAGATCCCCAGAAAAAAATTAATATTTTTTATAGCAGTTTTGTTATGCATGACCTTCACCAATACTATTTATGGACTGTATTTAATGAGTTTATTATTAGGCATGGTTAGCATATCTGCCCAGGTATTGCTACCGATGGCAGCAGCGATCGATAAAGAGAACAGGGGCAAAAATGTTAGTCTTGTTTTTACAGGATTACTCGTTGGCATATTAGCCGCAAGAGTAGTGAGTGGTTATATCGCGCATTGGCTGGGTTGGCGTTATGTATTTGGTATTTCTGCCGGTATGGTTTTGATCGTTTCTTTATTAACCTGGTTTGTATTGCCAACAATAGCGGTTGAATTCAAAGGAAATTACGGACAGTTGTTGCGATCTACTTTTGCGCAGGTAAAACGTTTTCCCTTATTGAGGCGCACTGCTTTAATTGGTGCTTTTATATTCGGCGCATTTTGTTCATTCTGGACGACGCTTACTTTTTTTCTTTCGGGGCCGCCTTTTAATTACCATACAGATACCATCGGATTATTTGGCGTACTGGCCATCGGTGGCGCATTACTGGCACCGGTATTTGGTAAGCTGGCAGATAAAGGAAACAGCACACGTTCTCAGGTAATGGCAATATCATTGATCATTGCAGGCGTATTGTTAATGAAGATCATGCCCACAAATATCATCGCGCTAATATTTGTTGTATTGTTTTTGGATATTGGTGTACAGGCAACACAGATAACCAATATCGCTACTATTTATACATTAGACGAAACCGCACATAGCCGTATCAATACAGTTTATATGACCATTTATTTCTTAGGAGGCGCTTTAGGCACTTATGTTGGCGTTAAATGCTGGCATATTGGTGGTTGGCAAATGGTAGCCTGGCAATTATTGTTGTGGGTCTTGATAGCTATAGCATTTGCGTTTAAAAAGAAAGAGCAGGCAAACTAGTAAGCAACTTCTTCTGCTTGCCGTGCAGTAGGGAGAGTGAACCAGAAAGTACTTCCTTTGCCCAGTTCGCTATTTACACCTATCTCTCCCTGGTGCTTTTTAATGATCTCAGCGCAGATGTACAGACCAAGGCCTAAGCCGGAATATTTGCTACTGCTACTACTACCGGCCCTGTAATACCTGTCAAATAGATGCACCAGTTTATCTGAAGCAATGCCTGGCCCGTTATCAATTATTGATACTTTAGCCATGTTATTTATTTTTTCAATTTTGATCCTGATCATTTTTGATTCAGGTGCGTACTTGATAGCGTTGTTAACAAAATTGATCACTACCTGGTTTACTCTTTCAGCATCAGCATACACTTCCAATTTCATATCTCCTTCGATAGCTATTTTGTAAACACCTTCAATGCTTATCGAGTGACAACATTCTTCAAGCGCTACTGACAGGGTAAAGAATTTTTGATTTAAACGAAGCTGCCCTTCATTAACATTGCTGGCATCTAATAAATATTTGACGAGTACAATAACTTTATCCAAGCTTTTATTGGCCAGCTCAATAAGGTTGGGCAGCATAGGAGAGGGAGGCTCATTTTTTATCCTGTTCAATAATTGTAAGGAAGCTTTTAAACTTGTAATAGGCGTTTTAAGCTCATGACTGGCAATACTTATAAAATCATCTTTTTGTTGTTGCAGTAACCTAAGCTCATGGATATCTGTTGCAGTACCTGCCCATAATTGTACTTTGCCTTCTTCATTTTTGATAGGCATTAACCGGATCAAATGCCAACGGTAATTACCATCAGCACGTTTTTTTCGGTGTTGAAACTCGCCACCTTCACCAGTTTTTAAAACTGCTTTATATTGTTCTAAAGTATATGGAAGATCCTCCGGGTGAATGGCCGCTAACCATCCCCATTCCTTACTGTTCTCATAGTTCATACCTGTATAATCATACCAGCGTTGATTATAAAAAGCTATGGCGCCATCAGTGGTATTTGTCCAGGCAATTTGCGGAATGGTTTCCATCATATTGCGAAACCGTTTCTCACTTTCTGCCAAAGCTTTTGTACGATTGGTTACCCGCACTTCCAATTCCTGGTTTAGTGATAATAGGTCCTGGTTAATGATCCTTACTTTTTCTTCTTGTTTGATAAGTAATAAGGCTTTTTCGTGCAGCTCGTTGTTGGCAATTTTCAACTCTTGCTGCTGTGTCTTTAGGTCACCGGATAGAATAATAAGATCTGCAGCGCGGTTTTCTTTTTCTTCATTTTGGAAAGCCAGTTCTTTGTTGGCTATCACCAATTCTGCAGCGCGATTTTCTTTTTCTTCATTTTGAAAAGCCAGCTCTTTGTTGGCTATGATTAATTCTGTTGCGCGGTTTTCTTTTTCTTCGTTTTGAAAAGCCAGTTCTTTGTTGGCTATGATCAATTCTGCTGCACGGTTTTCTTTTTCTTCGTTTTGGAATGCGAGCTCTTTGTTGGCTATTACTAATTCCGCTGCCCTGTTTTCTTTTTCTTCATTTTGAAATGCCAATTCCTTGTTAGCGATCACTAATTCGGCTGCGCGATTTTCTTTTTCATCATTTTGAAAGATCAGTTCTTTGTTAGCGATCACTAATTCGGCTGCGCGATTTTCTTTTTCATCATTTTGGAAGATCAGTTCTTTATTAGCTATCGCTAATTCCGCTGCACGATTTTCTTTTTCATCATTTTGGAAGATCAGTTCTTTATTAGCGATCACCAATTCGGCTGCGCGATTTTCTTTCTCTTTATTTTGAAAAACGAGTTCTTTGTTAGCTATAACCAGCTCTGCTGCACGATCTTCTTTTTCTTCATTTTGGAATGCCAGTTCTTTATTAGCGATCACTAATTCTGCAGCACGGTTTTCTTTCTCTTTATTGGCGATCACCAATTCAGCCGCCCTGTTTTTTTTCTCCTGTTTTTGAAAAGCGAGTTCTCTATTAGCGTTGATTAATTCTTCCGATTTTTTATTGTCCATATTCAGCTACCACAGAAATATTTTTGTGTGCTGAAAGTTCAATGCTTTTGGCCATATAACTGTTATATAACTTTTTAAAAAAGTTACATAATTCACGCATTTCAAGCTGATTTATTTTGTAAAATTCCCGAAACCGGAAAATCAGGACATATGCAGAAATTACTTAACGAACTTTGCCCAGGAAGCATCGGCTTTTGGCTGTAAATTTTTTTCATCCGCATTCCATTTATTCAACGTATTGTTAACCCAGGAATGATAGAAGAGATATAATTTTCCATTCAATATTTTAAATGTTTCAGGATCTATGTCTACCTTTTCTCCGTTTGCTCCCATCGCATAAGCGCACCAGCCACCATATTGCGGTTCGTATTTTTTACGATCTTTTTTAAAGAGCTCCCTATCTTCGGCTGTTGCAAAATAATAAGTAATACCATCTGCATTTACTGACAGATCGCTATTCCCTTTAACGGCTTTGCTTTGCGTAAAATAGGCCACTGGGTCATAACCTTGAATGGCTAGTCCTTTTTCAGTATTGAATTGAGCAACACGGATCGCTTGTTGTGCATAGATCTTATTGCTTAAAAAAAGGAGAAAAAATGCCGCGGTTAAAATCGTAAAAAACTTTTTCATTTTCTGATGTTTTATGTTTAAAAATTAGTCGGGCGACAATTAAAAACCTTACAGAAAACGAGCTTTATTATTTGATCAGTTCTTTCATTTTGTTTTTAAAGCTTTCTGATGCTTTCACATCTTTGTTCTCAATGTCTTTAAAAAAAGCTTTTAATGATGTATCGATCTTGCCGGATTGTTTCTCAAAGTTTTTGCAGCATTTGCAGAAATAGATATGAAATCTTGTCTCAAATTTTTGTTTGAAAGAAAGCGTTTCCTCTTTGCTTTTTAAGGCAAGTAAAGAAGCTTCACTACAATTATTTAATATGCGGTTGAGATAACTCATTAATTAATTCCTTTTTTTTCAAGACAAGAACGCAACAAGGTTTTCGACCTGAATATGATCACCCAGTAATTAGACGGAGTAATCGAGTGCTCCTTACAGATATTTTCAGTTTTTTCGTCGTCAATATATTTAGAAACAAATATGGATCTAAGCTTAGTCGGCATCTTTTCAAGACAAATACTCAAAAAATGCTGAAATTCTTTACCAAGCAGGTAGTTATCAGGCGATTTTGAGAAAAAATTCTCATTGATCTCTTCTGTCCACCTGCCATAATTATCTGCGGTAAAAAAAGAATTATCAAAAGATCCTTCCGTTTGATCTAAATAGCTTGAAAAACTGTCGGTAAGCTTTGGCTTGCGGTAATAATCGATGATCTTATTTTTCAGGATAGCGGTTAACCATGTTTTTTCAGATGCCGCACCGTTAAAAGATTCCCTGTTCTTGTAAGCAGATAAAAATGTTTCCTGTACAAGATCTTCGGCCTCTTCTTTTTTACCCACTTTATAAAAAGCAAAAGAATATAAATAATCGGTGTAATTATCTACCCAGGAGTCGCAGTGTAATGTGTGGAGTTGCATGAAATAGATCCGCTAGTTATTTAAACAAATATAATAAAACTAGCATTGAGCCGGCTGATATTATTTTGTTAGCAAGGCGATCAAAAGACTTGAAAAAGAATAGCCCCCGATAATAAGATAAACTACGCCGATCAGTTTATTGATCTGAAATAAATTAAGGTGGAAGTAACGTAATAGCCTTGCGCCAAATCTCATATAAAGGCACATGGCCAAGAAAGTGCCGATAGCAACAAAAAAAACAAAACCAACGAGTGAAAAAATATGCGTGTCAAATTTTATAGCAGGAAGTATGGCGATACCAACAACGAACCAAAAAGGAATTTGTTGCGGGTGAATAAATATGCTGAATAAACCCCTATAGAAAGTGTTTTGATGCGGTAAATTATTTTTCTTTTTTTCCAACACCATTATTAGGCCCATTACGAATGTTAGAAAAAATGCGACCAATTGTATCTTATTATAAACCGGCATATTTGTTTTAATATGCTCTAATAATAATAAAGTAAGACTGCAGTAAATACATTCAAACAGCACGATCAAACTTAGTATCAATACCAGCAGTTTATACTTTTTTGAATTATAGAGGTCCATTGCCATGATGTTGATATTACCCGGGAAAAGGTAACCATAAAAACCTATGACAATTCCTATGATGATCATGATAAAGTAACTTTTTGCCTGTACGTTTTTTCTAATAGCTGCATGTCTTTAAAATCTTTATAAGACATGTACGGAATTCCTTTTTTATTATTTGCTTTTGCAGCTTTATACAGCATATTAAAATGTTTAAAGAGCACTGCCTGTCCTTTGAAAAATGGGAAGCCCGGTTCGTAAATATGTGCGGGTTCTGCGCCTGCGCCATTTAATTCAAGTATCGAAAAATTTGCTCCCATCTTTAACTCTTCGATGCTGTTACAGCGCAGATCATATCTGCCAAAATAAAAACCATCAATACTCTTACTGATCCTATCAACAGTATGAGTAAGCTGTTCGTCGATGATATGATTGTAATCTAAAAAAGTAGCGCCTAATACATGATTGCCATAAGGAACAATTGTTTCTTCTTCTCCTGCCGGTAAGATCTTATTGAGGTCGATGCTGTTTTGCCGTTTCAGTTTATCATACTGTAAAAAAGCGCGGTCGTTTTTTTTGATCAGCTGATCGACCGTTGAATGGCCATCACCAATAATGGTGAGCATTTCTTTTAATGTAACAGATGTAATTATTCCTTTCTCGTTGTTGGGATCTCTATAATAAAAAATACTTAGCTCAATTGGATAGTCAGCATACGCCTGTATCAAAAAAGGGATAAGCACTTTACTTTTATACAAAGCAAGCTCATTCAGTGAACAGATCTTTTTAACGCCCCATCCTCTGCCGCCTCTGTCAGGTTTTGCAATTAACGGAAACCCGATAGCCAGATCCTGTAATTGCTGCTCAATAAAAACCATATCATCTTTTTCTTCGATCAATATTGTTGTGGGATAATATTCTTTTGGGATCAGTTTAAAGATCTTCCATTTGCTTTCAAAAAACATCCCGCCCGTTTCGATAGTTGGGTTAGCTGCAGAGAAGAAAAAAAATGAGCCTGCTTTAATAGATAGATAAGTAAAATAAAAACCTGTCGGAAAGTACACTACCCATACCGGCCAATATTCCCAGCTAAATGTTTTGATAAAAAATCTTCTCAATGTGGAGTTCATTACTTGTTGCTGCTGTTTTATATCGGTTGCCTGCTATGCAATTTTCATTTCACCAGGTAACATGATCGATCTGGTACGATCGGTATTTGCTAAAAGATCATAGTAGCTCATTTCAGCAATATGGTGATCTATTTCGATAGTAGTATAACTGAGGGTTTTCACTTTTTCATCCCTGTTCATTATAAAGCCATTGGTTGAATGCGTAAAGGTTTTGAAAAAATCAAGCACAGCTGTTTTTGAGATCGCCGGATGCTTATTTATCCATTGTTGAAATAACGCTTTTCTCTGTGACCTTGCTTCAGCATTGTATAAAGTGGCCGAAGACCAGAGCTGTGGCAAAGTAGCATTTAGCTTTATTGTATGTTTTTCTTTTCCATCCCAAACCAATTGAACAAGCTCCTTGCCATTCCAAATGATCAATGTAAATGGCTCAATATCTTTCATGTCGATATTTTTCCAGGCAGCAACAGGCGATTCCATAGCTAATAATTCCGAGACAATAATTCCCCTGCTTTTGCGGTAATAATTTGCTCTTTGGTGGTTTTCAAAACCGCCGTTCAATAAAATAATGATATTCCCAAAGCTGTTGGCGCCGATCCATGTCCCGCCTGCCAGTGGGTCTTTTGGAGATAAAAAAGATATAGGATCAGTTATCGAAATATCGGGCGTCAGCGCTCTTGCACGCTCAGGATCCTCATCTCTCAGCGAAGCAAAAAATACTTTTTTATTATCCGGTATAAAAACTACAGTACACATAGGATTATGATGCTTTTAAGGATTCTCGGTACTTGATGGTTGAATAAGCCATTCCAAAAGTATCATCAACAAGCTCGAGCTTCATTTCGATGATGGCAACTTTAATTAATGCCAGGTGATGTATGGTATGTTCCGAATTGTATACGATCTCCCTGAAATAAGTAGTGGTAACGTTTGATAATTCAGTACAGCCTTCAATTTGTTCAACAACCAAAGCCAATTGTTTATCCGGATGTTTGATCGTATTATCTAACTGATGCAAAATGGATCGGGCAAATATCCTGTCTGTTTCCAATTGAATATCCCTTGAACGGTTTATATAATCGATCTGGCCGATCTCATAGCCTGTAATAGCACACTGTAAAAGTTCAATGATATGCCTGGTATGAGCGCCAATACTGGCATTGCCAAGATGTGCTATTTTTTTATTGTATTGCCTGTCATCTAATAAAGAAAGTAGATCACTAAGTGATCGCAATTGCTGAGAGAGTTGTATAAATATCATAACGGAGAGTTTAAAGATTATACAGCCATAATCAATTTAAGTTATTTTTTCGGTTTTTGATAGCAGTATAGAATGCCATTCCTTGTTTGCGCTCAATAATTAGCAGTACCAGGCAGCATATCAATACGGTGATCGCCAGCATAAACAATTGACCACCATCGCCTTTTGATTCAATTCCTATTACAGTCAAATGGGCAAGTATTGCGCCACACATTAACCCAACTCCTAAAAGCGCTCCTAAAAAAACACTTGAGGGTATCAGCAATAAAATACTTGCGCATAATTCCAGAATACCCGTTCCTATTCTGCCCCAGGGTTCAACACCCAATTTGGTAAACAATTCTACTGATTCAGGCTGGCCGGTGAATTTGAAATACAGTGTTTGTAAAAGAATAATGGCGGCAGTTAATCTTAAAAGCCAGGATACGATGTTTTTAAAGGTCATAACGTTTAGTTGAGTTGTAGATAAGATAAAAGTTTAGTTTTTATGCGTAACTAAGACAGTAGACGTAAGCAAAAAGAAAACCTTACAGCTAATAACTATAAAAAATACGAAGTTTAAATCTTTACGGTTTTGGCGGAAGCAAATGGGTTAAAAAGGGGATAACATAAAAGCCTTGTAATTTTAGTTACAAGGCTTTTATGTTGTGTGTTTTTTTATTTCCTGAAAATATTGGTAGCCGTTGCCTGCGCTGTTGGCGTTATAATTAATTCATTGATATTAACGTGTGCGGGTCTTGATACTGCAAACCATATCGTTTCTGCGATATCATTAGCAACCAATGGCTCAAATCCTTCATACACTTTTTTTGCACGGGCCTCGTCTCCTTTAAAACGAACTTGCGAAAATTCAGTCTCCACGGCGCCGGGATGTACCGCTGTAACTTTTATACTATGTGATACCAGGTCTATCCTCATCGCTTTACTTAAGGCATCCACCGCATGTTTGGTAGCACAATACACATTGCCATTAGGGTATACTTCTTTACCGGCAATAGATCCGATATTGATGATATGTCCTGATTTATTATTGATCATCCAATTGGCAACCACTTTACTTACATACAATAAGCCTTTTACGTTTGTATCGATCATTGTATCCCAATCATCATAACTGCCACTTTGTATAGGATCTAAACCCTGACTTAACCCTGCATTGTTAATTAAAACATCTACTCGTTTCCAATCAGCAGGCAGATTTTCCAAATGTTGCACTACTTCTTCTTTGTTGCGCACATCAAAATTCAATACCATAATTTCTATGGCATATTTATTTTTTAGATCGGCAGCTAATTTTTCTAAGCGGTCCATCCTTCGCCCTGTCAATATCAGGTTATATTTTTCTTTTGCGAAAAGATGGGCACAAGCTTCGCCGATGCCTGAGGTTGCGCCGGTTATTAATGCTTTTTTCATCTTCACTTATTTTAATTATCGTAAAAATCCGTCTGATACCATTTGTGATCTTACCGCATCACATACATCTGTGAATAAAGGAACACGTCCGCCAGGATTGGTGGTCTCAGTATTGCCTGACCATACAAGCTTATTATCATTGTTTACAAGAGAATAAATATTCACTTGTACAAACCAATTATTAAGGGTTCTAACAGCGCCCGGAGGCCCCGGATCATAATACACTCTTCCCCAACCATGGTGCCAATAGCCGCCCCATGTTCTATAATAATAGTTACCTCCCGCGCCCGGAACATATTGCTGTGTACTGTTTTTATCAGTCTGTTTCATGATAACAACACCGTCATATCCTAAACTTCTAAGCCGCCGGCTTTCTCCGTTTTCATCGGAAAGAATAGAATCTCCTCCCAGGATCAAATAAGATTGTGTAGCTACGCCAGGATATAAAGTGACCATATAATCTTCTACATTTCTTCGAACAGATTGATTGTATAATAATGCTGCTACAATAATTTTATGTACGCTTGGATTAGCAATACTCGTGTTTGGATCTTTCCAGCTATTTAAAACCTGGGTTTGAGAAAAGCTGACAAAAAAACAACCAACAGCTAAAGCAAGGATCAGTATTTTTTTCATGGTGTTTTATTTTGATACAATAATAATAATTTTTTAGTGAGTCTCGATTTTAAAATAGGTCGTAATTGGGCCATGGCTGTGGTATAGAGATTGCATTATAGACTATCTGCCCCATATCATGACCAAAAGTTGAAGTGATATTTTGTGTATTTGTCAATACAACAAAATTAAAATTACCATATTTGGTAGAGATCGTTTCCTGGGCACCACTGCCTGGAAGTCCGCCGGGATGATACCATGCCTGGTTAGGAATATCTAAAAACCAACCACAGGCATATTGAGGATTAGCTGTTGAAGGGGTCGTCATAACGTTGATCGCATTCGGCGAAATAATTGTCAGCGATGATAATCCATCTACATGCGCAAGAAACCTGGCCATATCGGTAGCTGTTGCCAGCCATCCACTATGCGAATCCATTCTGGTAATATTAAAGTCATATGGATCCGCATTGTTTTGTCCGTAATAAATTACTTCATGAGGAATTCTGTCTGCTAAAGTATTGCCTGCAATCTGCATATCTGTAATTCCGCAAGGTTGTAATGCTAAAGACTTAACAGCGTCTGCATAGCTTTGTCCGGTTATTTTTTCTATCACCCGGCCTAAAATGCAATACCCGAAATTTGAATAAACAAAATGTGAGCCTGGCGTATAAGTTAATGGACGATTATCTAATGTCCAGGTGATCAGCTGAGCCGCAGACATAGAAAGGTTAGTGAACATAGGGTCGGTAGAATCATTAGCCCATCCACCTGCGGTATGATGTAACAGATCACTGACCGTAATATCAGTAATGCCGGGGCCGTAAGGTAATGTGCCATAAGTATTTCCCAATATTGCACCGGTACCAAATACTTTGTCTGTCATATTTATCTGACCGAGGTCCATCAACTTCATAATAGCAACAGAACTGATCTGTTGAGAAAGGGCTACTGTTCTATACAGATCTGTTGTTGAAGCGGGAATACTGTTAGCAGCATCAGATACCCCATATGCTTTTGCATATACCAGTTTATCATCCAGCGTAATAGCGAGCGATAAACCAGGTACTGCGTATTGAGTCATAAATGCAGTTACGTTCTGGTCAATACTGGCAATATCGGTAGTTAAAGTAACGGTGTACGATTGCGTATAACCGGCCTGGTTAGTAACAGTATAAGTTACGGGATTTGTAAAGTTGTTAGCTGTTACACCGCTTTGTTGTGCAACGCCATTTACGCTGACTGTGCTACTATCTGAAAGTGTAAAATTAGCAACTAGCGCATTTGTGTTGGTTTTCGGCGGCAAAAAGATGTAGATATTAGTACCACTAATTGATGCTGTTGACGTTACAGGGATTGTATTAGCCGACTGGTTAAAAGAAAAACTGGTAATGGCTGCGGGCAGCGTATTATCATTGTGTGCTTTGCTGCAGGAAAAAAGCGATACCAATAATATGGGCAGCAATAATTTCCCTGATTTAAAAAAACGATTGATAGTGAACATAAAATGTAGTTTTAGTTTGATTAAGTTGGTTATGTTTTTGATAACACAAAAGTATAGGCATGGCATACCCCGGAAAATAGAGGTAACACGGTAATGATTGGACTATTTCAGGTAAATCGGATATTTCGAACTACAAAATGAGGTAAGGGAGCTTTATTTCAGGTAGATCTCACGAAAGCCGGATGGCGTGTACTTGCTTTGCTTTTTAAAAAGCCTTGAAAAATAAGTATGATCATCATACCCTAACTGGTCTGCGATTTCTTTTACATTTAACTGGCTATAGATCAATAAACGTTTGGCTTCAAAAATAACTTCGTTCATTAACCAGTGAGTTACTGTAAAACCTGTAATACCTTTTACAGCTTCATTTAGATATGTTTCAGATATATTAAGCTGACTTGCGTAAAAAGACGGGCTTTTTTCTTGTTTTACTTTTTCAGTCAGTAAGGTCTTAAATTCCTTGGTTATTTGATAAGTGCGGGAAGATCTTTTGCCTGTGGTATCGGCCTTCATATAAGCTTCGGCAAACATGCTTAAAAAAGAGCCAAGCAAAGAATGGATCCGCATACTATAAAAAGGCGCTGTTCTATCGCCACCGTATAACTCATCTAGTAAGTGTGCATTTTTTTGAAACTGTAAAAAAGAATCATTGTCCAGTTTATAAGGTTGTTGTAACAATAAGTTTCTTTCAAACACATCCCTTAAATTTTTTGGTATTAAAGCAGTATCTACAGAAATATACCAGGCATCACCCTGGTTTGTTTTTATATTAAAATGTATTTGTCCGGGTACTAAATAATAAATATGTGATGCTGGCAATGCGATATCAATAAAATCGACTGTCATTGAACCTTCTCCTGTTTCTATCAATAAAAAACTATAGCAATCATCGCGGTGAATATTTAGTCGTTCAAGTGCTTCCCTTGCACCTGGTTTTGATGTATGGCCAACTACAAGACCAAAGTCATTTCGATCTTCTAATTTATTTATGGGAATAAATTGCTTCATTGGCTAGGTATTCATCCGGCATGATCAGTTTTCGCAGACGCTGATTTTGGAAATTGAAGTTAATATAAAAACGGCCTTTTTCTATCTATTTAATAATTTAAAGTATATAATTTATGAAACTAGCAAGAGCTAAAAAACTTCTATCAGATTTTACAGACAACCATGAGGACAACCAATTGCTTAAAAAAAGAAAAGATGCCGATTTTACGGCATCTTTCGAAGAAAATCGTGGTCCCGCCAAGAATCGAACTTGGATCTAGAGTTTAGGAAACTCCTATTCTATCCATTGAACTACGGGACCAAAATGGTTCAGGGGCAGCAAAAATAACGTTTTCTATCAATTGCAAATCCAAAATTTGAAATCCAAAATCGAAGCCTATCTTTGCCATCCAATTTTCAAGTTATGAAGCTGTTGAATGTCTTTATTAAATACCGCCTTTGGCTGGGTATCGTTTTTCTTGCGTTAGCAATATTTACCAATGTAGAAGCCGGTTTCTGGCCTTCTTTAATACTATACATTGCCGCACTGGTAATGATCGTGGGTCATTTTATTTTTGGCCCAATGCGCCTGATACAAGAGTATATGGAAACGGGTGATATGGTTGGCTCTAAAAAAGTGATCGATTCTATCTGGTTCCCGGGATTGTTACTAACGCCCGTTCGCTCAGTGTATTATACATTAAAAGGTAACCTGGCAATGGTAGACCAGGATTATGACGCAGCAGAAAGACTAATGAAAAAAAGCCTTGATCTGGGTAGCCCGATGAAGGAAGCAGAGGGTGCCAATAAATTGCAATTAGGCATGCTAGCCATGCAAAAAGGCGATGTAAAACAAGGTGAAAGCTACCTTCGTGGCGCTATCCGCGCAGGTTTGCCCGATAAAGAAAATGAAGCCGCCGCTTATTTACAGCTATCTTCTATCATGATCAACAAAAGAGAGTTCAGGGCCGCAAAAGAATATTTCAGAAAAGCAAAAGGGCTAAAACCAACCACACCGCAAATTGCTGATCAGATAAAGCAAATGGAAAAGTATATTACCAGGATGCCTGGTTAATGGATAATTGTTTAATTGATAATGGATAATTATTGAGCACGTGGCTTCGATAATTATCCATTCTTTTTTGTCAAGCATCCTCAAAAGCTGATTGCCACGCTATAATCCCAACTCCATCAGTTCCTACGGAAGCGCCTCTTTGGCTACGGTGCAAGCGAAGCGAGCAGACAAAACCATGCGCAGCATATTTTGTCAGTGGCCAAAGTAGCGCTGGAGAAGGGACACAGCCCAGCGGCTTTGAGCGACAAAAACCAAAAACATATAATCTGCTATGGTGGAATAAAAAAGTAACATAACACAACAGGCGTTTTTGTAACTTTGAAACCATGCAGCATTACCGTGAAATACTACAAACAAAATTTACTGAAGAATACGAAAAACTAAATCCGCAACAACGTATTGCTGTTGATACAATTGACGGACCGGTAATGGTGATCGCCGGTCCGGGTACAGGGAAAACACAAATTTTAGCCGCAAGGATCGGAAAAATATTATTAGAGACAGATGCATTACCCGAAAATATTTTATGCCTTACTTACACAGATGCCGGCACCATCGCCATGCGCAAAAGATTATTACAATTCATCGGGTCTGATGCCTATAAAGTAAACATCCACACCTTTCATTCTTTCTGTAACGACATCATCCAGGAAAATTTATCGATGTTCGAAAAAACGTCTCTAGATGCATTGTCTGAATTAGAGAGCATACAATTATTCAAACAACTCATAGATGGCTTTCCCAAAAATCATCCGTTAAAACGATACCGCGGCGATGTTTACTTCGAGATAAATAATTTGAAGAATTTATTCTCTTCGATGAAAAGAGAAGGCTGGACGCCGGAATTGATCAATCAAAAAATTGCTGAATACATAAGTGACTTACCAACACGTGATGAATACATTGCCAAAAGAGCCGTAAAAGAATTTAAGAAAGGCGATGTACGCATAGATAAGATCGAAGAAGAAAAAGAAAGGATGGAAAAACTGCAGGCAGCAGTGAACGAGTTCAATAATTTCCAATCGATCATGCGTCAAAAAAACCGATACGATTTTGATGATATGATCAATTGGGTAATAAAGGTTTTTGAAGAGAATAAAAATATACTGGCCAGATACCAGGAAAAATTCCAATATATTTTAGTAGATGAATACCAGGATACAAGCGGTACACAAAATCGATTAGTGCAGCTATTGATAAGCTATTGGGATAAACCCAATGTGTTTGTGGTAGGCGATGATGATCAAAGCATCTATCGTTTTCAGGGTGCTAATGTTGATAATATGATCGACTTTGCCAATGAGTATAATCAACATTTACAAACGATCGTGTTAGGCAATAATTATCGAAGTGTTCAACCCATCCTTGATATTTCTAAAATATTGATCAATAATAATGAAGAGCGATTGGTAAAAAAGATCGATGGTTTAAGCAAAGACCTGATCTCTTCCAATATAAAATTAAGCGCTTTAAAAAATGAGCCGGTTATTATAGAATACAATTCTGTAAAAGAAGAAATGGCGCATATCTGCAACCATATTTTCGAACTGATCGAATTAGGTATTCCCGCAGGAAAAATAGCGGTGATCTATAAAGAGAACAGGTACGGAGCAGACCTGAATAAATATTTCCGACTGAAAGGAATTCCCGTTTATAGTAAAAGAAGCATTAATATTTTGGATCATCCTTTTGCAAAAAAGATCATTCAGTTATTACGGTATTTAGAGACAGAGCATGATATTCCTTATGGCGGAGACGAAATATTGTTTGAAATATTACACTACGATTTTTATCATATCCCTCCGATAGAAATTGCAAAGATCACTGTCGAAGTAAATAGCAAAAGATATAAAGACGAACAAACATCTATCAGGAAATTATTAAGTGATAAAGCAACAGCGCCTAAAAAAGATCTTTTTGATAATGGCATAAACGACGGCCTGAAAAACATCAGCATTGCTTTGGAAAAACTAATTGCAGATGTTTCCAATGTTACCTTGCAACAGCTGTTCGAGAACATTATCCGCGAAGCAGGCATATTAACTTATATCATGAACAGCGATGACAAGATCATGCTGATGCAGGTATTAACAGCTTTGTTTGATTTTATAAAAGAAGAGACAAGTCGTAATACCTCACTTGGGTTGTCAGGATTGATCGAGATCATTGACCTGATGGAAAAAGAAGGCTTGTCATTACCAATGATACAGGTTGCAGGTAGCGACAAAGGCGTAAACCTTTTAACAGCGCACGGTTCCAAAGGATTAGAGTTTGAGTATGTTTTTTTTGCGGGCGTAAATGCATCAGCCTGGGAAAAGAAAAGGAAACCGGGCGGAGGCTATAAATTTCCTGATACGATGTTCACTTCTCAGCCAAAATCAGGAGACGAAGAAGAATTGCGCAGATTATTTTATGTAGCCCTAACAAGAGCAGAAAAGTACCTAACCATTTCTTACGCAAAATTTAAGAACGATGGTAAAGAGATGGAACCATCGATGTTCATTGCAGAAATAGTACAGCAATATCCATTGCCAATTGAAAAGATCGCATTGAGCGATGAAGAGATGGCCACATTTGAAATGTTGCAGTTTGCAGCACAGGCTCCGGAAATTGAAAGATCGGAAGAAGATTTTATAACGCCGCTCCTGGAAAAATTTGTAATGAATGTTACGGCATTGAATAGCTATTTAAATTGTCCGCTTGGTTTTTATTATAAAAATTTGATCCGCATCCCTTCGGGAAAAAGCGAAGCCACTGAGTTCGGCAGCGCTATTCACTATTCATTAGAAAAACTGTTTAGAAAAATGCAGGATGGGAAACAGGATAAATTTCCATCCAAAGAAGAAATGCTGACCGATTTTAAATGGTACATGAATCGCCACCGCGAAAATTTCACCAAACAGGCATTTGATAGAAGAATGGAACAAGGCGGCATTATATTGCCGGCGTATTACGATAAGTATATCAATAGCTGGAACAAAGTTGTTTCGATAGAATTAAATATACGGGGCGTTGTAGTAAACAATGTGCCAATAAAAGGTAAGCTGGATAAATTAGAGTTTAATGGCAAAGAGGTAAATGTTGTTGATTATAAAAGCGGCGACATAGATAAAGCGATGCCTAAAATGAAACCGCCGCATGAAAAAGATCCGAATGGCGGTGATTATTGGAGACAGGCCGTATTCTATAAAATATTAATTGATAACTATAAACTGAAAGACTGGAAAGTGGTCAGCACAGAATTTGATTTTGTAGAACCGGATAAGAAAAAAGAATACCGCAAAGAAAAGATCGTCATCAACCCGGAAGATATCGAAACGGTAAAACAACAAATAGTGGCCGTGTGGGATAAGATACAGGCGAGGGAATTTTACACCGGTTGCGGCAAAGAAGATTGCCATTGGTGCAATTTTGTAAAGGATAATAAGCTGGCTGTAGCCTTGCACGAGCTGGATGAGGAGGAAATGGCCGAATAGATTAAGCCATATTTATGATTTTAAAATAAGCGCAAACACCCGAAACAGTTTAAGTTTGCAAATAATTCAAAACACAATGAAGTTGTCACGTATTGTCTATTTTTTTCTATTCGGTTTTGTACTAGCGGTTTGTATTGTTACAGGTTTTGGTTGTGCACAGATCGGCAACCCTACAGGCGGACCAAAAGATACGTTGGCACCAGTGCTGGTAAACACACATCCAGCAATTTATACAACTAATTTTAAAGCCAATACGATAACGATGTCTTTTGATGAATACATCGACCTAAAAGCTATACAAAACAATTTGCTGGTATCGCCTTATCCAAAAAGGAATCCTACAATTACTTCAAGGGGTAAAACAGTTACCATAAAATTAAAAGACACTTTAAAAGCAAATACTACTTATGCTATCAATTTCGGCAATGCCCTGATAGATGTACATGAAGGCAATCCTTATAAAAACCTTACCTATGTTTTTTCAACAGGCAACACTATTGATTCGCTTAATTTGGTTGGATCAGTAACGATCGCTCAAACGGGTAAAACAGATAGCGCCATCCTGGTATTATTATATCCTGGTGATGCGCCCGATTCTGCCGTACAAAAATTTAAACCTCAATATGTAACAAGGATGAAGCCCGGCGGTAAATTTATATTTACGAACCTCCCCTCAAAAAGATTTAGGATATATGCATTAGGAGATGCCGATGGCAGCAAAACTTATAATGCACCAATAGAGGAATTCGCATTTATTGACAGTACCGTGCAACCGGAAATTTCAATAAATAATCCTATTGAATTATTTGCGTATCAGTTACAAAAGCCGAAACCTGTAGCTAAGGCCGCACCTACGGGGAAAGCAAAAAAATTCAAGTACACAACGACAGTAGGAAGTGTCCCGCAGGATATTTTGTCTGATCTGGTGATCAGTTTCAACGGCCCCATAAAACATTTTGATGAAAGCAAGGTCATATTAACGGATACATTTTACAACCCGGTTCCTTTCAGGCTATTGATCGATAGTACCGGAGAAATCATAACGCTAAAACGAACATGGAAAACTGATGAAAATTATAAACTGATAATCTTCAAAGATGCATTTACTGATACACTTGGCAACTTTCTAAACAAAACCGACACCATCGCATTCCATACAAAAAAAGAAAGTGATTACGGAACATTGATATTGCGTTTTCCCAATATCGATCTGTCTAAACATCCTGTATTGCAATTTGTACAAGGCGACGCGATCATTGAATCTGTAAAGCTTACAGCAACAGAGTGGGATGCCAATTTATTTACCCCGGGAGAATATGACCTGCGTATTTTATACGATACCAATAACAATGGCGTTTGGGATCCCGGCGATTATTTAAAAAAGATACAACCCGAAAAAGTGATCTCTTTCGATAAAAAATTAAAGGTCAAAGCTGATTGGGATAATGAAAGAGAAATTAAATTATAATGGAAAATTGATAGTTAACAATTGACAATTTTTGAATGTTAAAATTTATTAAACCTGACAATAATTATCAATTATCAATTGTTAATTGTCAATTAACTTCGCGCCATGGTTTTCTCCTCCACACTTCTGGAAAATGCGGTCAATGAATTTGCGAAACTGCCGGGCATTGGAAAAAAGACTGCCTTGCGTTTGGTATTGCATCTTATTAAACAAGATGTAAATGAAGTAGAGCATTTTAGCGAGACCATTGCTAAAATGAGAGAAGAGATAAAATTCTGCAGCCGCTGCCATAATATTTCTGATCATACGCTATGCAATATTTGCAGCAATCCATCGCGCAAGCAAGAGCTATTATGTGTGGTAGAAAATATCCGCGATGTAATTGCCATCGAAAGCACCCAGCAATTCAATGGTATTTATCATGTGTTGGGAGGCATCATTTCACCATTAGATGGCATTGGTCCGGAGCAGCTGAATATCGATAGCCTGGTTCAACGGGTTGAAAAGGAGCCCATCAGCGAGATAATCTTTGCGCTAAACCCCAATATCCAGGGCGATACAACCCTGTACTATATCAGCAAAAAAATAAAGAACAGGCCCGTAAAGATCACCACCATCGCCCGGGGTATCGCTTTCGGCGGCGAGCTGGAGTATGCCGATGAGATGACATTGGCCAAAAGCATCAGCAACCGAATTTCCATCGATAATTATATTACCGGAAATAGCTAATGCAAGCTCCCCATTCATTTTGCGTTCCCATATTCTTTTAGTAATTTTGCCTTTGCCCTTCAGGCAGATTTGTTTATTGTTCAGCCTGGAGAAAAGCCAATATTTGTCACTACAAATATTTTCTTAGAACTAATAAACGAGATCAATTTGGCACTTCTTCACACAGGTTGTTTATCGTTTATTACATAAGATCATTTTTTAGTGAACATTGGTAACATTGTTCAGCATCGTTGTCGTTGTTAATCCCGATTTTATCGGGATGCAAACTTCAACATATTATTATCTTTTTTCTGAAGTGAATTAAACAGGTAGAACATGAAAGACATCAAAGAAGAATTAAAAAAACGGATCCTCATAATCGATGGTGCAATGGGCACCATGATCCAGCGCTATAAATTAGAAGAAGAAGATTACCGCGGCGAAAGATTTAAAAACTGGCACTCCGATGTAAAAGGCAATAATGACCTGTTAAGCATTACACAACCACAGATCATCGAAGCTATCCACAAAGAATATTTAGAAGCGGGTGCTGATATCATCGAGACAAATACTTTCAGTAGCACCGTTATTGCACAGGCAGATTATGATATGCAGGCGATCGCTTATGAAATGAATGTGGCTTCTGCACAGTGCGCTAGAAGGGCAGCGGATGAATACACGGCAAAAGATCCCAGCAAACCAAGATATGTAGCAGGTGCAATCGGCCCGTTAAATAAAACATTGAGCTTATCACCCGATGTAAACAACCCGGGTTTTCGCGCTGTAACTTTTGATGAAGTAGCAGCTGCCTACACAGAACAAATAAAAGGATTGATAGAAGGCGGTGTAGATATATTATTGATCGAAACAATTTTTGACACCTTGAATGCCAAGGCTGCCATCTACGCAGTAAAAAAATATTTCCGCGAAATAAAACAACAAGAATTACCGATCATGATCAGCGGTACTATTACTGATGCATCCGGCAGAACTTTAAGCGGACAAACATTAGAAGCATTCTATGTTTCAGTAGCACATGCCAACCCGTTAAGCGTTGGATTGAATTGCGCATTGGGTGCATCAGAAATGCGCCCGCACATTGAAGAGCTGAGCCATATTGCAGGCTGCTTTACATCTGCGTATCCGAATGCAGGACTACCAAATGCTTTTGGTGAATACGATGAACAGCCGCACGAAACAGCACATATCATTGAAGAATGGGCGGCAAACGGCTGGTTAAATATTGTAGGTGGTTGTTGCGGTACAACACCCGATCATATCAAACATATTGCGGATGAAGTTGCGAAATTTGCACCAAGAAGCTTACCTGTAATAGAAAAAGAACTAGCATAATTGATTTGATACCACATTGATATCAACCAGTTTATTAAATTATACCTACCCTATATGACTAAAACAAAACAAGTAATAGCAACAATTACTGAAGCAGGAATTGTTGAAAAAATATACATTATTAGAGGAGTAAAAGTAATGCTGGATAAGGATCTGGCCGAAATGTATGCAGTTGAAGTAAAACGTTTAAATGAATCGGTTAACAGAAATAGAGAGCGTTTTCCTGAAGACTTTATGTTTCAGTTAAGTCAGGATGAGTGGCAAAACTTGAAGTCGCAATTTGCGACTTCAAGTTGGGGAGGCACTAGAAAACTTCCCAATGCATTTACTGAACAAGGTGTAGCAATGTTATCAAGCGTATTACACTCTGAAACAGCAATAGCCGTAAATATTCAAATCATCAGGGTATTTACAAAAATGAAAGAGCTATTATTGGATAATAAAGAATTGTTTTTGAAAATTGAAAGAATTGAGAAAAAACTAACTGGGCATGACGAAGATTTGGGAAATGTCTTTAAAATATTAAAGAAACTATTACAACCGGATCCTGTTAAAAGGAAAGCCATTGGGTTCCCTTATCCAAATAAAAAATGATTGGCAGAAAATTATGAGCGAAGCGACACACATCAAACCTTACTTGCGGCTGAGCGGATTAGAACCTTTGATCGTTCGTCCCGAAACAAATTTTATTAACGTTGGTGAACGTACCAACGTAACAGGTTCCAAAAAATTTGCCCGTTTAATTCGTGAAGATAAATACGAAGAAGCTTTATCTGTTGCCCGTCAGCAGGTAGAAAGCGGCGCGCAGGTGATTGATATCAATATGGATGATGCCTTATTGGAAGGTATTAGCGCCATGACCACTTTTTTAAATTTGGTACAAGCCGAACCTGATATCGCCAAGATCCCGATCATGATCGATAGCAGTAAGTTCGAGATCATTGAAGCAGGATTAAAATGTGTGCAGGGAAAATGTATCGTGAATTCCATCTCCATGAAAGAAGGCGAAGCGAAATTCATTGAGCAGGCTTTCATTTGTAAAAGTTACGGTGCGGCAGTAGTGGTAATGGCTTTTGATGAAGTAGGGCAGGCAGATACCAAAGAAAGAAAAGTAGAGATCTGTCATAGAGCGTATAAAATTTTAACTGAACAAGTTGGTTACGATCCGCAGGATATTATTTTCGATCCAAACATTTTTGCAGTAGCAACAGGTATTGAAGAGCATAGTAATTATGCCGTAGATTTTATTGAAGCAACTGCGGAAATAAAAAGATTGATGCCGTTGGCAAAGATCAGCGGTGGTGTAAGTAATGTATCTTTTTCATTTAGAGGAAATGATCATGTTCGTGAAGCAATACACAGCGTGTTCTTATACTATGCTATTAAAGCAGGTATGGACATGGGTATCGTAAATGCCGGTCAGCTGGTAGTGTACGACGAAATAGAACCTAAGCTGAGAGATCTTTGCGAAGATGTTATTTTAAACAGGAACAATGCTAACAACGAAGCAACAGAAGCCCTCATCAATTTTGCTGAAACCGTAAAAGCAAAAGGCAAAGTAGAAGTTAAAGATGAAAAGTGGAGAAATGAACCGGTAGAAAAAAGAATGGCGCACGCGCTGATCAATGGTATTACCGATTACATTGATATTGATACCGAAGAAGCCAGACAAAAATATCCAAAACCATTAGATGTGATCGAAGGTCCGTTAATGGATGGAATGAATATAGTAGGTGATCTTTTCGGAGCCGGTAAAATGTTTTTACCGCAGGTAGTAAAAAGTGCGCGCGTGATGAAAAAGGCAGTAGCTGTTTTAACGCCGTACATCGAACAGGAAAAAGAGGATAGAAAACAAGCGCATCTTGCAGCAGGCACAACTAATGAAGAAGCCGCCGGCGCTGCCAAAATTTTATTGGCTACTGTAAAAGGAGATGTGCATGATATTGGTAAAAATATTGTAGGCGTAGTATTGGGCTGTAATGGCTATGATATTATTGACCTCGGCGTAATGGTACCAGCCGATAAAATATTAAGCGAAGCAATAAAACACAATGTAGATATTATTGGTTTGAGCGGATTAATAACGCCTTCCTTAGATGAAATGGTGCATATCGGCCGTGAAATGAAAAGGCGCAATATGGATATTCCATTATTGATCGGTGGCGCTACTACAAGTCGTATGCATACCGCAGTAAAAATTGCCCCCGAATATGATAACGGTGTAGTGCATGTACTGGATGCATCGCGCAGTGTAACAGTTGCAGGGAGTTTATTAAGTAAGGAACAGAAGCCTGAATTTTTAAATGGTGTAAAAGCAGAATACACAAAATTAAAGTTAGACTTCGGCAATAAAAAGACGGTAAAGAATTATTTAAAATTTCCTGAAGCACAATTGAACCCTGCAAAGATCGAATGGACAAATTTTACACCGGTTAAACCAACATTTATCGGCACGAAAGTTTTTGATAATTATTCTCTTAGTGAGATAGCAGAATATATTGACTGGCAGCCATTCTTCATCGCGTGGGAAATGCATGGGAAATTCCCTGCTATTTTAACCGATGAAATAATCGGTAAAGAAGCTACCAATTTATACAACGATGCTAAAGCATTATTGAAAAAGATCATCGACGAAAAATGGCTGAACGCAAAGGGTGTTATCGGTTTTTGGGAAGCTGATAAAACAGCGCCGGATACTGTCGTAATAAAAAGAGGCAACGATAAAATTGACCTGCAGTTTCTGCGCCAGCAAATAAAAAAAGCACCGGGGCAACCGAATTTTTCTTTGGCGGATTTTATAAAACCAAGCCCATCCCTGCAAGCCAGTAATAATATTGAGGAATCGACTAAAGTCCCTTCCCAAGGGGAAGGGATGGATAAAGCTGGCTTCGGTTATGAAATGGCGGATCCCATTACCTATCCGCTTTTAAAAGAGTATGCCTTATCACATCGTAATAAACCAACAAAGGCAGAAGAATTGCTTTGGGATTTGGTTAAATCAAAAAAATTAGAAGGATATAAATTTAGAAGGCAGCATATCATTGGTAATTATATTGCGGATTTAGTTTGCTTAGATAGAAGATTGATTATAGAAATAGATGGATTAATACACCAACTTCCCGATAATATTGAAGCTGATGAAATACGAACAAAATGGCTAACCGAAAAAGGATTCAAAGTAATAAGGGTTACAAACGAACAAGTAATAAGTAAAACAGAAGAAACAATTAACAGCATCTCCATTGAATTAAATAATCAACCAAGTATCAAAGAAACTAACAATCTAAGTTCCCCCATCGGGGGACAGGGGGCTTCAGATCACATGGGCGCTTTCTCAGTAACGATCGAAGGCATTGAACCACATATCAAACGTTTTGAAGAAAACCTGGATGATTATAATAAGATAATATTACAGGCATTGGCCGATCGTTTTGCTGAAGGCTTTGCAGAAGTATTGCATAAAAGAACAAGACAAGAATTCTGGGGCTATGTAACAGACGAACATTTAACTAATGAACAATTGATCAAGGAAGAATACATGGGTATTCGGCCGGCACCTGGCTATCCTGCTTGTCCTGATCATACAGAAAAATATAAATTGTTCGACTTGCTTGGTGGCAAAGAAGCCACGGGCATCACATTAACAGAATCACTGGCAATGTATCCGGGTTCATCTGTCTGTGGCTGGTATTTTGCTAATCCTGAAAGTAAATATTTCGGTGTAGGTAAAATTGAAAAAGACCAGGTACTGGATTATACCGAAAGAAAAAAAATGCCTTTGGAAGAAGTGGAGCGCTGGTTAAGGCCGGTACTCGAATATGATGCATAACATGCCGTTCACATAATTGGCAGTACAATTATATGTACAAGGCTACTTTCTTTTATTTACTTTTACGTCCCAAATACAAATTTGATGATAAACAAAAAGATCGCGACAGGTTCGATAGTAATATTATTGATCGCTACATTTTCTGCAAATGCGCAAACAGCTGCGAAAGAAGAAAGACAGAAAGAGTTTTATTTCTCCTGGGGATACAATACAGAATCTTACACTAATAGTAATATAAAGATCGATCAGCCATCACTCGGCAATAATTTTACCTGGGTTAACGTCAATGGGAACGATCACCAGGGCTGGAACACCGGCATCTTCAATAAACCCATCTCCATTCCTCAATACAATTATCGCTTAGGGCTTTTTCTTAACAGAAAAAAAGGATTAGCAATAGAGATCAATTTCGATCATACTAAATTTATTTTCTCTGATCAGAATGCAAGGCTAAAAGGCACCTTAAATGGCAGAGCCGTAGATACGCTGATCAATTTCAATCAGGCCAATGGCTATTATTATTACCTCAATAATGGCGCTAATTTTTTGTTGTTCAATTTGGTAAAGCGCTTTCATATCTATGCTGATAAGAGTGAGAACCTTAAATTGGATTTCTTAGCTAAAGCGGGCGTTGGTCCTGTTATACCGCATGTGCAAAATGGTTTCTTTTTAGATTCAACTGCAGGTGCACTTAAACAACAACCTAACGATCCGCATTTCCAATTTGGTGGCTGGAATGTTGGTGTTGAAGCTGCAGCAAGGGCTACTTTTCTTAAATATATTTATTTAGAATTCTCTAATAAAATTGATTACGCCCGCTACTCCAACTTAAAAATTTACGAAGGAACAGCCAAACATGCTTTTGGTACGTATGAATGGGTGTTAAGTTTAGGACTTACTTTCCCTGTTGGTAAAAAAGTAGAAGAGTAGTTTGTATATTCGACTTCTATAATTGATACAACTATGCGCATCATCTCCTATAATGTCAACGGCATACGCGCCGCTTTTAAAAAAGGATTTATTGATTGGTTACAAACCAATCCTGCAGATATTATTTGTTTGCAGGAAACAAAAGCTACAAAAGATGATGTAGACTTTAAGCAATTAGAAGCTTTAGGTTTTGAGCATCATTGGTTCAGCGCGCAAAAAAAAGGGTACAGTGGTGTAGCCATCTTCACAAAAATAAAACCGGATAAAGTACATATCGGTGTCGGACTTCCATCGAGCGATAGCGAAGGGCGGGTGATACAATTAGATTTTGGCGATATACGTTTGATCAATGCCTATTTTCCTTCAGGGACAAGCGGCGACGAAAGGCAAGCGTTTAAATATATATGGTTAGATGAGTTTCATGATTATCTGACTGCATTACAAAAAACAAATCCTAAAATTATTTTATGTGGCGATTATAATATTGCACACAATGAGATCGATATCCACGATCCAAAAGGAAATAAAAAAAGCAGCGGTTTTTTACCCGAAGAGCGTGCCTGGATGGATAAGTTTTTAGGTAGTGGCTGGATAGATACATTTCGTGAATTTAATAAAGAGCCACATCGCTATAGCTGGTGGAGCCAGCGCTTCCCTACAGTGCGGTTGAACAATAAAGGATGGCGCATTGATTATATAACAGTTACTGAGCCATTAAAAGCACAATTGATTGGCGCTGATATTTATCCTGACGTAAAACATAGCGATCATTGTCCGATCTATTTGGAATTGAAACCTTAACTTTAATACCCGGCTATACCTAACTACTTTAATCAAACCTAATTCAGCTATGGAAACTTTTTTGTCTATTGCACTTGTTGTTGTCATTATTTTATTAGCGAATATAATATCCAAGCAAAAAGAATCGACAAACGCTATTTTAAAAAATATCCTTTCTTTACAAAAAGAGTTAAAATCGTTAAAAGATAAATTAAGTAACCCTATAACAGGTAGCGACGATAAAAAGGAATCAGAAATTGTTACTCCCATTCCTGCCACTACAGTTCCTTCACCTGTTACAACTCCGGTAGCTAAACAACCGGAGCAAGAAATACAAGTTATAGTAAAAACAGTAAAGGCAGTACCAAAGTATATGCCCAAACCGCAGCAAGATAGCTGGTGGCAAAAATGGATACGCAACAACCCGGACATCGAAAAATTCATTGGAGAAAACCTTTTTAATAAGATCGGCATAGCTGTGCTCGTATTAGGGATAGCTTTTTTTGTTAAATATGCCATTGATCAAAACTGGATCACTGAAATAGGGAGAGTCTGTATTGGTATTGGATGTGGATTGATTTTAGTTGGATTGGCGCATTATCTTAGAAATACGTATCGTTCTTTTAGTTCTGTATTAGCAGGAGGAGGGATAGCCATTTTTTATTTTACGATCGCATTTGCTTTTCATCAGTATCAAATTTTTTCTCAAACTACGGCCTTTATTATAATGGTTGTTATTACTGGTTTCGCTGTAGCATTAGCCATATTGTATAATAAACTTGAATTAGCCATCATTGCTGTGATAGGAGGGTTTTTAGCGCCCTTTTTGGTGAGCCATGGGGATGGAAATTATGTTGTGCTGTTTTCGTATATCATCATACTAAATATAGGTATGCTGGGCTTATCTTATTTTAAAAAATGGCCGGCTATTAATATTATCTCTTTATTTTTCACCATTATTATTTTCGGAGCTTGGTTGATTAAATGCAGTAACAAGGATAATTGGTTGCCATACAAAGATGCCATATTGTTTGCGAGTATTTTTTACTTCATCTTTTTGGCAATGGCAATGATCAATAATATCCGCGAACAAAAAGCATTTAAAGCGTTAGACTTCTCTATATTATTGGCTATTAATTTCACCTATTTTTCAGCAGGTATCTACGCATTGCATTATTGGAACAACGGCGTTTACCAAGGCTTGTTCACAGTAGTGATAGGGGTGATAAATTTATCGCTGGCGTACTATTTATTCAAAACACAAAAAGGGGATAGGAACCTATTATTTCTGCTTATTGGTCTTACATTAACTTTCATCTCCTTAGCAGCGCCAATCCAATTACATGGGCATACCATCACCCTGTTCTGGAGCGCAGAATGCGTATTGCTATATTGGCTTTACCAGCGTAGCAAGATGGTTATCTTTAAATACTCATCTGCTATTGTCCTGTTATTAATGATTGCCAGCCTAATACTGGACTGGATAAAAGCTGATACTACAGCTAGCAAAAACATGGCGCTTATTTTTTCAACTACACAAGGTATCATCACAACAATTGTATCAGTAATTGCTTTTGGTTGTTATTGTTTTTTACTAAGTAAGGAAGACGAAAAGGCATCCTATATTTTTACTGTTACAAATGGTATTATGATAAAAGCATTGCTGATCGTAGGAGCGGCGGTAGCTTACCTCACTTGTATGTTCGTTGTTAATTTATGTTTTAACAATTATGATATGGCACCATTACCGAATGTCTATCATCAACTGGTAACATATTTATTTATAATTATATTGTTAATATTATTACGTAAATATTTTAAAGGATCAGAATGGCTACAACTATTATTAATTGGCTGCGCCGGAATAGTATACATATATAGCAGTCATTTTTTGCCTGAGATAAGTGAATCAATATTATTAAAAAAATACCCATACTACCACATGGTATCACATTGGGTAGCAAGCGCAGTGTTTATTTATTTATTATATGCTGCTATTGGATTGTACAGAAAGCAACCTCCCTTTCCCAATACTATACTTGCTTTTACCTGGGCGATCAATATTTTGTTCGTGACATTTTTAAGCATAGAATGTATGCAGGTATACATTTGGATCAACTACCATCCTAATAATATCGAAATATCTTCGGCACAATATATAAAGGCGGGACTAACAATCTTGTGGGCATTATGCTCGTTCGGATTAATATGGCTTGGCATGAAATATAAATACAAACCGCTTCGTATCATTGCATTGTCATTGTTTGCGATCGCTTTGTTGAAATTATTTTTATTCGATATTGAAAACATTTCCGAAGGGGGTAAAATTATTGCATTTATTATGCTGGGTGTTTTGTTATTGGTGGTGTCCTTTATGTACCAAAGGTTGAAAAAAATAATTATTGAAGATGAAGCAAAAACTAGTTAAACTTATACTGTTTTTTATTGGAGTACCTGTTTTGTCTTTCGCACAAACAGACGGCTATAAATATTTTTGCCCACTTGATAGTGTAAAAGCTTCTGGCTTTTATAATATTGTATTAAGTCCTGCTTTAAATGCTTATTTAAAAACGGATTACAGTGATCTACGAGTGGTAAATGATTCGGGTAAATGGGTGCCCCATATTTTAAGAGATCCTAATAGTGAATTAGGTGGAGAAGCCGTTTCGGCCGAAATGAAAATTATTCAGCTACAAAACTCTACAGTAGCAAGTACTTTAATAATCGAAAACGAGCAGGATACAGCGATCTCAGAATTTACAGTAAAATTTAAAACAACAATTGTAAAAAGATTTTGCACTTTAACAGGCAGTAACGATAACAAAAACTGGTTTATAATTAATGATAGTATATTGATTGACCCAACTCAAATCGATAGAGGCAGCAGCCAGTTCACTATTAATTTCCCGGCATGTAATTATAAATATTACAAGCTAGTAATTAATAATAAGGGTAAGGATCCGTTTAATATTATGGCTGTTTATACACCTTACCTCTTATCTGGACCCGACCCCAGATATATTGTACATCCCTTGGTTGAAAACCCTGCATGTAGGGTAGCGCAAAAGGACAGCAATAAAATATCCTATATAAAGGTCACACAAAATAAAGCCTATCATTTTGGAGAAATAAGCATGGCAGTAAGTGGTATAAAGTATTTTTACCGCACAGTTGATTTGTATATTCCTGATAGCAGCAATAGCTCATTTGCCAATCCTGGCCAATTAGTAACATCTTTCGTTATATCTAATAATAGTTCTCTTAGGTATTTCATTAAACAAACCAATGCTATCGTATTTTATTTGTTAATTCACAATGAAGATAATCCGCCTTTAAAAGTAGATCAGGTAAAAACCAGTTCTCGATACCGGGTAATTACTACTTATTTAGAAAAAGGCAATAACTACAGATTATTTTTGGGTAATACAACGGCCTCTTATCCTGATTATGATCTGAGCCAGTTAAAGTTTAACCGTGATAGCATAACTACAATAAATACGGGTAAAATATCTTCGGTGGAAATTGCTGAAAAGAAAGAAAGTGGGTTAAAAAATAATAATTGGTGGATATGGCCCTGCATTTTAGCTATAATAATTGCATTAAGTTTACTCACTTTTAAACTCAGTAGCGAACTGAAAAACTCAGAGAATTAATTAAAATTATTTTATGTTTATTTACAATGTTACCATAAAAGTTAATTGGGCAATACATGATGAGTGGATCCCGTTTATGAAAGATAAACATGTTGTTGATGTTGTAAATACGGGTTGTTTTACAAAGGCAACTGTTTTACGCTTATTAGAGATTGAAGAAGTTGAAGGCCCTACTTACGCTTTTCAATATTACGCAGAAAGTAAAGCATTATATAATCGATACATAGAAAAATTTGCACCTGCATTCAGACAAGAATTGTTTGATAAATGGGGCAATAACTTTATTGCTTTCCGTTCTTTAATGCAGGTTGTTAACTAAATGTGCAAAACAATTTAGTTGTACTTTTATCCGATATTCAAAAGAAATTACTATCGTCAAAACCCCAATGACAAAGGATTTGCTCGCTCTTATCGCTAAAACCCTTGCTGGTTAGGCATTTACAGATATACGCCCATCTTACGGATAAAAATTTAAAACAGTTAATATAGCTATATGCCTTGTTCCTTATGGATTATAGCGATTTTTAAATAAATAAAATTTACCAGAAAAAAATTTTGTTGCAATCAAAAACCCTCTATATTTGTCGCAGTAAAAAATATAAAATTCTAATTATGAACAAAGCTGAATTAATTGCAAAAATTGCTGACGACGCAGAAATTACAAAAACACAAGCTAACGCTACTTTAGATTCATTTATTGAAGCGGTTACTAAAACTTTAAAAGGTGGCGGTAAAGTTACGCTAGTAGGTTTTGGTACTTTTTCAGTATCTAAAAGAGCAGCCCGTAACGGACGTAATCCTCAAACAGGTGCTGTTATTAAGATCAAAGCTAAAAAAGTAGCAAAGTTTAAAGCTGGTAAAGAATTGTCTGGCAAATTGTAATGCTATTAAAACAAAATTAAAAAGCAAGGCATATTATTTATGTCTTGCTTTTTTAATCTTACTAATCAACAAACACAAATCAAAATAAATTATGGGACGCGGAGATATCAAAACAAAAAAAGGGAAAATTTCGAATGGTTCATTTGGTAAATCAAGACCAGCGAAAGTGAAAAAAGCAGTAGTAGTTAAAAAAGCGGCACCTGCTCCAAAAGCAGTGGCAGAAAAAGCAGCTCCTAAGAAAAAAGCTTAAAAAATAATGGATAATTTTTTAATGGATAATTGATAATGTACACACATAATTAATTATCCATTATCAATTGACCAATTATCAATTGATTAAGGCGCCAGCCTTTCTATTTTCCACTGCCCGTTTCCTTGCAGCGAATATTGCAGCCTGTCGTGCAAACGGCTTGGCCTTCCTTGCCAAAATTCTATTAATTGTGGTTTAACACGGTACCCTCCCCAAAACTCCGGACGACTGATGGTGTTATCAGCAAATTCTTTCTCGTATTTTTTTACGTTTTCTTCTAATTGCTTTTGTTCAATGACCTTGCTTTGCGGAGATGCCCAGGCACCGATGCGGCTGCCGGCTGGTCTTGATAAAAAATAGGTATTGCTCTCTTCCAGGGTCACTTTTTGTGTAATTCCATCAATTCTTACCTGCCGTTCCAGTTCTTTCCAGAAAAAAACCAGGCTGCTTTGAGGGTTAGCCGCTAACTCGATCCCTTTATGGCTTTCATAATTGGTAAAGAAACAAAATCCTTGTTCATCATAGCCTTTTAACAACACGATCCTTGCAGATGGTTTGCCTTGTAATGTAGCAGTAGCAAGCGTCATAGCGTTTACCTCGTCAATATGGCTATTGATAGCTTCATCCCACCATTTGCCAAATTGCAGGATAGGATTAGCGTCAATTTCGAGCTCGCTAAGCGTTTTAAGCTTGTAATCTTTCCTTATATCTGCTATTGAACTCATTTTGAAGGCATTGTTCAACAAAACTCGATTAAAAAGCCCACATAAAAAAGAATACAAACGAATCTAAAAAAGTCTTAACTTTCCTGTTGGTAACGGCTTGCATATGATTTCTAACTATTTAATAGTCCGTATACCACAATAAAATAGTTTCAGGCAACGTATACTTTAATCTGAGCGTCTTGTTTTTAAGGGGCTCAAACTGTAAAACACAGTAAATTGACCGAAAATCAATTAATAAAAGCTTGCATAAGGGAAGATGCCGCCAGTCAAAAGGAGGTGTTTGACCGCTACAGCGGACGTATGTTATCTGTATGTCTTCGGTATGCCCGAAGCTCAGCAGACGCTGAAGATATTTTGCAAGATGCTTTTATAAAAGTTTTCGACAAGATGCACCAGTTTAAGTTTGAAGGCTCTTTCGAAGGCTGGATCAGAAGGATCGTAGTAAATACTGCCCTGAAAAAATATTCCCTTCGCCGTTATGAAAAAGAAGTAGTAGGATATGAGATAAAAGATAAAGACGAAAGTAGCATAGAAGCTTCTGCTTATTCAGATCTTACAGCAAAAGATTTATTAGATCTGATCAACGCATTGCCAAGCGGATATAAGATAATATTCAACTTATACGTTATAGAAGGGTATCAGCACGATGAAATTGCTGAAATGTTAGGGATACAACCAGGAACGAGTAGAAGCCAGTTGGTAAAGGCAAGGAACATGCTGCAGAAGCAGATCCTGGAATTACAAAAAATTGCTGTATGAGCGATATGAAAAATTTTGACGATTTTATACATTCCGGACTCAACAAACATAGTTCTGAAGTGCCTTCGCATATTTGGGACAATATCGTTGCGGAAAGAAATAAAAGAAAACCTACAGGGTTTTGGCTGGGCTTTTTGAATTACAGAAACGTAGCGCTTTTGGCAGGTTTATTATTAGCCAGCGGTACTGGAATTGCTATATTAAGTAACCCAACTAATATGGCGAACACCAATAAATTCAGTTCCAGCCTTACTACTTTGAATAGCAATACCAGCAAAACGATCTCTTCCAATAATACTACTACCAAGGGTTTTAATAAAACAAGATCATCTGACCAGGTAGATTATACAGCTGCTGCATCATCTTACAGATCTGCATCTGAATCAAACAATAAGGAATCATTACAGCATTCAACAAGTGATAATGTAATAAAAAATTCTTCTGCTACAGCATCGCCCTCTAACACCATGAATAGCGATCTGTCAAGCAATAGCAATACTACTACTACCAATACACACAGGCAAAAAAGATACTTTATCGCAGGGATAGAAAATATCGGTGTTATACAAGCCAATACTGCTGACGTACAATCAGATAAACTTGCTACAGACAATTCAAGTAATAGCAATGATGATGTCAATACCAACAATTCATCTTCAGCAACGGATCATACAACGCGCAAACATAGAACAGCACGCGGATTAACGGATGGTTATATGAGTGAAACGGATATGGGTGCTATGGCAGATAATGATCAAACAACAAACAATTCGCAGTTCTTACCGCAAAGTTTTTTAGTGACCAGGTTACAAGACTCTGCACAAAAAATAGGCATGCCTGAAATGGCAATAAATAATTTAGCAAAACTAAACTTGCCTGAATGTCCGACTGTTGAAAAAAATACTGCAGGCAACAAACAATATGTCGAAGCTTATATCAGTCCTGACTACGGTATCAGAACTTTGTCTGATTCTTCTAAAAATAATTCAGCCTATTTGCAACAAAGAAAACAAAGCACAAGTTTTTCTTCTGCATTTAGTATTGGTGCACGGTATACTAAAGTATTAAAAAGCGGCATAAGTCTTGCAGCAGGATTGAACTATAGCCAGATAAATGAAAAATTCACGATCGTTGAGAACAATATTTCCGTAACAGAAATACGGTATGATAACAGGGGAAATATAGTTGGCACAGATACTATTAAAGAAACACAATACAAAACATCACATAATCATTACCATAGCGTTGATGTACCATTATTGTTGGGATATGAAATGGGTAATGATAAGATCCATATAAATATCAATGCCGGTCCTGTAATGAATATTTACAGCTGGCAACACGGACAGGTTCTATCACAAGATTCAATGCCGGAAAGCATTAGCTCAGGTAAAAGCGCTTCTTTAGCGTATCAATACAAAACGAATGTGGGCCTTGGTGTTACAGGAGGCGTATCAGTATTTTACAAATTAAATGATCAGCTGCATGTTTTTGCTGAACCATACTTCCGTTATAATTTCGGTTCGATGACCAATGGTAATTCTCCGATACAACAAAAGTATACAACTGTGGGAATGCATATAGGATTGCGCCTTGATCTATAATAACACTACCATCTAAAAATATCATAATAAAAAAACAGCTTCGTATTGAAGCTGTTTTTTTATTATGTAAGATGATCTGATCATTATCCTTTAACCAGCGTCCCAACCTTTTCGCCTGTTACAACCTTTAGTAAATTGCCCGGTTCATTCATGTTGAACACAATGATCGGTAATTCATTTTCCATACAAAGCGTAAAAGCTGTCATGTCCATTACTTTTAAATTTTTGCTGATGCAATCTGCAAAAGAAATGGTCTCAAATTTTGTAGCCGTTTTATCTTTCTCCGGATCTGCGGTGTAAATGCCATCAACCCTTGTGCCTTTTAAAATAACGTCTGCTTTTATTTCAATGGCCCTTAATGAACCTGCGGTATCCGTTGTAAAATAAGGGTTACCGGTACCGGCACCAAAGATCACTACTCTTCCTTTTTCTACGTGGCGTATCGCTCTTCTGCGGATATAAGGTTCTGCGATCTGTTCCATTTTAATAGCACTTTGTAAACGTGTGTAAACCCCGGCTTTCTCTAAACCACTTTGTAAGGCCATTCCATTGATCACCGTTGCCAACATGCCCATATAATCACCCTGAGCCCTTTCAATGCCTGTTTCAGCTTCGTTCATCCCACGGTAAATATTGCCTCCGCCTATCACAATTGCCACCTGAACGCCTAATTGCACTATTTGCTTAATGTCTTGCGCGTATTTAGCGATCACTTCAGAATCTAACCCAAAATTTTTATCTCCCATTAAAGATTCACCAGATAACTTAAGTAAAATTCTTTTGTACTTTGGTAGCATAGCTAGATTATGATTTGAGATGAATAGTAATTCCGTTTGCGAAGATATATTTTTATAGTTGTAAAAATTGCAGGAGTTATAAACTATCAGCCACAAAAAAAGACTGTCTTTTTGAGACAGTCTTTTTATATCAGTTTATATATTCTAGCCTAATGCTACTCTTTTGAATTCGGTAACTTTTAGGTCAGCATCAACACTTTTCAAGAAATCGCTTACAGATTTAGTAGCGTCCTTTACAAATGGCTGAGCCAATAAGGTATTGTCTTTAAAGAATTTATTGATCTTACCTACGGCGATCTTTTCAGCCATTTCAGCTGGTTTGCCTTCCGCTTTGATCTGTTCGATAGCGATATCTTTTTCTCTTGCAATTGTTTCAGCAGAGATAGAAGATTCATCAACAGCTAAAGGATTCATTGCAGCAATTTGCATGGCTACATCTTTACCTGCATCACCAGCTGCTTTAGTAAAACCTACTAAAACACCCATACGGTTTTGGCCGTGGATATAAGAAGCTACATAAGGCGCTTCTACTCTTTCAAATTTAGATACTTCGATCTTTTCACCGATAGCAGCTAATTTATCATTGATAAGGTCAGCTACTTTTTTACCGCCGATAGATACCGCGTTCAATTCTTCTGCGCTTTTTACATTGTTCTCGATCGCTGCATCAGCAATTGATTGAGCAAAAGCTACGAACTCTGCATTCTTGCTAACGAAATCAGTTTCGCAGCTAATACAAACGATCATACCTGTTTTATGATCTGCAGTTGTTTTTGCTATGATAACACCTTCTTTAGCTTCTCTGTCGCTACGTTTAGCGGCTACTTTCTGGCCGTGTTTACGTAACCAGTCGATCGCTGCTTCAAAATCACCATTGCTTTCTGTTAATGCTTTACGGCAATCTAACATACCTGCACCTGTTGCCTGGCGTAATTTGTTAATGTCTGCTGCTGTTATTGTTGCACTCATATACTTAAATTAATAATTAAAAATTAATAGAAAAGGAAAATGCAAAGTCTATTATCTCTTTGCATTTTCTTATAAAACGGTTTGAAAATTCGGAAATTATCTCGGACCTGCGCCTGGACCACCTGGTCTTCTAGCACCGCCGCTTGCACCAGGACCTGGAACACGACGTTTAGTCGGTGTGGTACCTCTTGCACGTTTGCCTCTGTCATCACCTTCACCAACTTTTTGTTCAAAGCGGGCTGCTTTTGCTTCCGGACTTTCTTCGATATCGCTGGCGCTATCGTCTTCGTCTTTTTCAGCCTGGCGTTCAGCCAAACCTTCAGCAATTGCTGCAGTGATGTAGTTTACGATGATCGCAATTGATTTAGTTGCATCATCATTTGCAGGGATCGCAAATTCAACTTTGTTAGGATCACAGTTAGTATCAACCATACCAAATGTTGTAATGCCTAAACGTTTGGCTTCTGCTAAAGCAATATGTTCGTGACCGATATCAACTAAGAATAATGCAGCAGGTACACGGCTAATTTGCGCGATACCACCTAACACTTTCTCCATTTTATCTTTATCACGGGTTAATGTTAAACGTTCTTTTTTAGTTAAGTTATCAATGCTGCCGTCGTTCAACATCTTTTCGATGCTCTGCATTTTCTTTACACTTTTACGAACAGTATTGAAGTTAGTTAACATACCACCTAACCAACGTTCAGTAACGAATGGCATGTTGATCTTTTGCGCACAATCAGAAACGATTTCTTTCGCTTGCTTTTTTGTAGCTACAAACATGATCTTTTTACCACTTTTAGCGATCGATTTCAAAGCAGCAGCAGTTTCTTGCAAACCTTCTACCGTTTTGTTTAGATCGATAATGTGAATACCTTTTTTCTCAGCAAAAATGTAAGGTAACATTTTTGGGTTCCATTTTTTTCTAAGATGTCCAAAATGTACGCCTGCTTCTAAAAGTTGCTGTTGTAAGGAAGTATTATTTTCCATTGTATTTTTTTAAAAAGTGTTTTAAATTAATTGTATCAAGTATCAAGAGGTAAGTATCATGAAAGAAGTTAATTGCCTTCCTGATACTTGCTACTAAGTACCTATTACCTTTTACTGAACTGGAAGCTTTTTCTTGCTTTCTTAAGACCTGGTTTTTTACGCTCAACAGAACGTGGGTCTCTTTTAAGTAAGCCTGCAGCTTTCAATGCCGGACGATATTCTGGATTTACTTCCAATAAAACGCGGGCAATACCTAATTTAATAGCTTCTGCCTGTCCTTTAATACCACCACCTTTTGCATTTACTACGATATCAAATTTATCAGCCATTTCAACTGTTTTGAAAGGAGCTTCTACTTGATTTTGTAAGTAAACCAATGAAAAGTAGTCTTTATAGTCTTTACCGTTAATGGTGATCTTACCATCTCCCTTGCTTAAGAAAACACGGGTTACAGCTTCTTTACGACGACCAACGGCATTTTTTTGTTTTTCCATTATTTATATAATTAGAAAGTGAATGTTTGAGGTTTTTGTGATGAATGCGGATGGTTTGGACCAGCATACACGAATAATTTTTTGTACATCTTACGACCAAGACGATTTTTAGGCAACATACCTTTAACCGCTCTTTCAACAAGAACTTCCGGTCTACGTTTTTGTAGATCTTTAGCAACTTCTTCTTTACGTCCGCCTGGATGACCAGTGTAAGTATCGTAGATCTTGTCGTCCATCTTTGTACCGGTCAATTTCATTTTTTCGCAATTAATTACGATAACGAAATCTCCGCAGTCAACGTGTGGCGTGTAATAAGCTTTGTTCTTACCGCGAAGAACAGCTGCAATTTTTGAACAAATGCGACCAACGGTTTGATTAGTACCATCAACAACGTACCAGTTGTGAGTAACGGTAGCCTCGTTCGCATGTTTAGTGGTGAAATGTAGTTTACTCATTGTATTTTGTTTTAAATGATTACACCGCTATCCCGGTGTTTTTTAAATGGACGGCGAAGGTAGCACGATATTGATCTCTTTTCCAAGAAAAACAGCAATTATTTTTTATCGTACCTTTGTAACGTATTGATTATCAATAAAAAATTTGCTATAATTTATTTAATGATAGCTGAAATGCCCTATAATCAACAAAAAAGCAGCCGATAATGGCTGCTTTTAAAAATGATCGGATGAAATTTTAATAATCGCCTAAGGTTTCCGGCAATTGGTCCAAAGCGCTTTTTAATTGTGCATCGCTTGGTGCTGTTCCGTGCCATTCGTGGTGACCTTCCATAAAATCAACACCTTGTCCCATTACTGTCTTCATCAGGATAACAATTGGTTTTCCTTTACCCACAAAGGTTTTGGCGTGTTCTAAAGTGCTTACGATCGTATCAATATCATTTCCTTTTTCCAATATGATCACTTCCCAGCCAAAAGCTAAAAATTTAGCAGGAAGATCATGTAAGCTCATTACATCATCCGTTGTACCATCGATCTGCTGGCCATTCCAATCCACCGTAGATATTATATTATCTACTTTATGATGTGCCGCAAACATGATGCCTTCCCAGTTTTGCCCCTCGTCTAATTCACCATCACCATGTAGCGAGAACACAAGATTTGTATCCTTATTGAGTTTTTTTGCCATTGCAGCACCTAAAGCCACACTAAAACCTTGTCCTAATGAACCGCTCGCTACGCGCACACCCGGTAAATGCTCATGGGTTGTAGGATGCCCCTGTAAACGGCTGTTTAATCTTCTAAAAGTGCTTAATTCTTTCAAAGGGAAATAGCCCGTACGCGCCAAAACACTATAAAATACAGGAGAAATATGCCCATTGCTTAAAAAGAACACATCTTCACCCTTGCCATCCATATCAAATCCCGGTTTACGGTTCATTACCTTAAAGTAAAGTGCCACAAAAAAATCTGTACATCCAAGTGATCCACCCGGATGCCCGCTTTGTACGGCGTGCACCATTCTTACTATATCTCTGCGTACCTGAGTCGCGGTATCTTTTAAATTAGTCATGTTTTTATTTTCTAAGTTGCAAACCTACTTTAAATCATAACAAATACCATGCAGAAGCCAATAAAAAATAAAAATTACCGTTAATGTAATAGCCCATAAACTATTGTAACTCTAACGATTATTTTATTATCTTGTGTTACGTATTTGTACGTACATATATTAACCTATTTAGTTTTTAATAGAGATTTGAGGCAACGTATTCCACGGAATAATTGTCTTAAGAGAGAGTTGGGCCGATTTTTGATTGCCTGCAATATGTTTAAACATTAGTGAGATAACTATTAAAAAACTTTGAATGGAAAATATTTTACTGAGCGGAGCTTTGGCTTTTATCATTACTTTTTTTGCTATACCTATAATTATTCAGGTTGCCAGACAAAAAAAATTATTTGATGAACCTGATGAGCGTAAAGTGCACAAAGTAGTGATACCTACTTTGGGTGGGTTGGGAATATTTGCCGGCTTTATACTGGCTATGTTATTAGGTGTTCCAAAAGGGACAACAAATAACGAATTACAATATTTTGCAGCAGCAGCGATTGTAATATTTTTCGTGGGGATCAAAGATGATATCCTTGTTTTAACTGCTTCCAAAAAATTTCTTGGTCAATTGATCGCAGCTTGCATCATCATTAAGTTTGGTGGCGTACACCTTGCCAATATGCATGGTTTTTTGGGCTTGCACGCTATTCCCCGTATTGCCAGCGGCATACTTACCCTTTTTACAGTATTAGTTATCATCAACTCGTTTAATTTGATCGATGGGATCGATGGCCTTGCGGGAAGCCTGGGCTTATTAACAACGCTTACTTTCGGGACATACTTTTTTTATGCAGGGCATATCATGTATTCGATAATAGCTTTTTCAATGGCAGGAAGCCTTATTGGTTTTCTGGTATATAATTTTTCTCCTGCAAAAATTTTTATGGGAGACACCGGGTCTTTATTGATAGGATTGGTAAATGCTATATTGGTAATAAAATTTATTAATATAGCCGGCGATTCCAGGGATACGATCTTTTTTCCATCGGCACCGGCAATAGGCTTTGCTATATTGATCATTCCGCTTTTTGATACTTTGCGGGTGTTTAGTTTGCGCCTTTTGGCTAAACGCTCACCATTTAGTGCCGACAGGTTACATATACATCATTTTTTACTTGATCTGGGTTTAACCCATCGTACCATTACACTAAGCTGTGTTGGCGCAAACATGGCATTTATTGCAATGGCATTTTTTATGCGTGATATGGGTACTACTACTGTGATCGCTGCATTAATGGGAACTGCATTCGTATCTACGCTGATCATTTATTATAGCAGGCCTAAAAATAAGTTTGTAAGTAACAACAATAAAAATATACCAACTCCTGCCGTTGTTAAAACCGCTAAAATCCTCACGCTGGTTACAGAAAGGGCAGAATCAAAATAATATCTTTTACTTTCATTTTTTAAATAATTTTTCAGACTATTTGCAGGATGGCCTTATGCATCATTCTTTTCTTTAGTTTTGCAGCCAATTAATGTTTACTATATGTCAGAAGAATTAACGTTCGTAAAGATGGAAACAGAGGCTTTAATGAAAAAAGCCATTGGCCATTTAGAAGCCGAATTAACTAAGATCCGTGCCGGAAAAGCTAATCCTACTATGTTGGATGGTATTGTAGCAGATTATTACGGCGCTCCTACGCCTATTGCGCAAATAGCGAATGTATCTGTATTAGATGCCCGCACCATATCTGTACAGCCATGGGAGAAGAATATGTTGCAGGTAATTGAAAGAGCAATTATAGCCAGTAATATTGGTATCAATCCGCAAAACGACGGCAATATCATCCGTTTATTTTTACCGCCACTAACAGAAGAAAGAAGAAAAGAATTGGTGAAAAGATGTAATGGCGAAGGAGAAAATGGCAAGATCGCTATAAGAAATATCCGCAGGGATTCTATCGAGCAAATAAAAAAAATGCAAAAGGACGGCCTAAGTGAAGACGCAGCTAAAGATGCTGAAGCAGAAATACAAGACCTTACAAACCGCTTCATTTCTTTGGTAGAAAAACACCTTGAAGCAAAAGAAAAAGAAATAATGGCGGTATAATTTTAATGGTCAATTGTTAATGATAAATTCCGTAGTCACTGATTATTTATCATCATTAACAATTTACCATTTACCATCAACAATTAATTATGTCATTCCAGCTTAATGAAGAGTCTCTAATTAAAATGGCTACGCCACTCTACATTATTGTAATTGGCGGCGAAATTTTATTGAGCCACCTGCAGCTAAAAAAATACTACACTGTTAAGGATACTTTGATGAATATTTATTTGTCTCTCTTAAATGCAGGGATAGATCTCTTATTCAGGGCGATTTATTTATTTATCATTCTTCAATGGTTTTATGTTCATCGATTGGTAGAATCATATACTCAACCCTGGGTTTATTGGCTCTTGTTATTTGTGCTCGAAGATCTTGTTTACTATTTTGAACATAGGGTAGATCATTATTGCAGGTTATTTTGGGCCGTTCATGTAACACATCATTCTTCCGATGAATTTAATTTAACAACGGGTTTCAGGTCCTCTGTATTTCAACCCTTATATCGGTTTGTTTATTTTATTCCATTGGCATTTGTAGGTTTTAAGCCGGTTGATATTGTTTTTATGTATGCCTTAACACAGATATACGGCATATTGGTGCACACAAAAATGGTACAGAAAATGCCCGCCTGGTTTGAAGTATTGTTTGTTAGCCCTAGCCATCACAGGGTTCATCACGCCAGTAATGTCAGGTACCTTGATAAGAACATGGGCATGTGTTTAATTATATGGGATAAATTGTTTGGTACTTTTCAGGAAGAATTACCTGAGGAGCCCGTTGTGTATGGATTGACAAAACCTTTGGAAAATCCGCATCACCCGGTTAAAATAATTTTTCATGAGTGGCAGAGCCTTGGTAAGGACCTGGGAAAAAAGACAACATTCTTCATCAGGTTGAAATATCTTTTTATGCCACCGGGCTGGAGCCATGATGGAAGCAGCAAAACAACAAGAGAATTACGAAAAGAGATCGGTCTTTAACCGGTAAATATTTATTCGCAGGGATGCGAAAAAGAAAATATTACATCTTATTTTTGAAAACCTAACTAACAAGGAATATTATGATACAGGAAGTAAAAGAAGGGTATGTAAAAGTTGAAACGCATAATAGCATAACAACGATCGAGTTTTTTCATCCTCAAAGCAATTCTTTACCAAGTAAAATAATTGAAGCACTGGCAAAAGAGATACATTTTGCAGGTACGCATGATGAAACAAAAGTGATCATACTAAAAAGTGCGGGAGACAGGGCTTTTTGTTCAGGCGCATCTTTAGATGAGTTGAATTCAATAAAAACAGAAGCGGAGGGAACAGAGTTTTTTAGCAGCTTCGCGCATATCATTAACGCGGTGCGTAAATGCCCGAAATTTATAATTGGCCGCATACAAGGAAAATGCGTTGGTGGCGGAGTAGGGTTAGCCGCAGCTGTCGATTATGCCATTGCAGTTGATAATGCAGAAATTAAATTGAGTGAACTAGCTATCGGTTTTGGTCCGTTTGTGATCGGTCCTGCTGTAGAAAGAAAAATAGGAAAATCTTCTTTTACTGCATTGGCAATTGATGCAAGTATGTGGCGCAACAGCGAATGGGCAAAAAGAAAAGGCCTGTTTGCAGAAGTGCACGAGAATATTGAAAATATGGATGAATCGATCAATCGCCTGGCGAATAATTTATCGCACTACAGTCCGAAAGCAATGATGGAAATGAAAAAAATGTTTTGGACAGGAACTGAGAACTGGGATGAGTTGTTGAAAGAAAGAGCGGCTATCAGTGGTAAATTAGTATTGAGCACATTTACAAAAACAGCGATAACAAAACTCAAAGCAAAATAATTTTTGCTTTTTATTCGGCCAGCCTATCTAAAATATCGAACATCTTTTTGTTATTGATCTTGATAAGAAGATCACCCTGATCTAGTATCTCAGCTTCGGACTGAATAAAATTACCCGGCGTTAATTCATTTCTTCCATGGGCTGCCATTTGTGTCAGTGTCTCTTTTGTAACTTCTAAATGAAATTGCAAACCCAATACTTTTTCTTTGTACAAGAATGCCTGGTTTTTACAAATAGTTGTTTGCAATAAATGTTCAGCATTTACCGGGAGATCAAAAGTATCGCCATGCCAGTGAAACACTTTAAAATGATCTGCAAAGCCTTCCAGTAATTTATTTTTTTTGCCTGTGGTTGTAATGGCTATATCAAACCAGCCAATTTCCTTTTCGGTGTTTTTATATACCCTCGCACGAAGTATTGCTGCTATTAATTGTGCACCTAAACAAATACCGAGAACAGTCTTACCAGCATTGATCGCTTGTTTAATAAATTCTTTTTCTTTTTTTAACCAGCTGAATCTATCCTCATCGTGAACGCCCATCGGGCCACCCATTACTATCAGCCAATCGATATCGCTGATAGTAGGCAAAGGATCATTTTTATAGAACTTTGTAAAAGTTGCTGAGTGATCGTTTTGTTGTATCCAATCAGCAATACAACCCAACCCTTCAAAAGAAACATGTTGAAAACAATGTATGCGTAACTTTTTCATTCAACTAATTTTCTTTCGTTAGCAAAATAAAACTGTGCTGGGCGCCTTTGTAATTATTGTAAATGAGTATATTTTTTATTGGCGCTTGCGGTTTCTGTGTCTTCAACATATGCGAAGGAACATCCTGAGTTTGGAAGAGCTGACAAGCCAACCACACAGCAAATGATGATACAGTGGCGTACTCGCCAGTCATATGTTTAAAGCGGGCCGTAGCAGTGTTTATTATATTTTCAACACTTGTGTAATATTTTGATAACCTGTTGTCTCCGTTTTCTCCCGACAACAACAGGTCAATTTTTTCTCCGGCAGGTAAATGCTTTTGTATAAAAAGCTGCAACTGTTTTTCAACAACAGCAATATCTGTAGTATGTAAGCCGTGTACACCCAATAATTGAGCTACTGCATTTGTTTTATTTCCATTGACTAAAAAAGTAACGGCACTTTCACCTGCAATGCATCCTTCGGAATGTATGGTGTATAGTTCTTTGCAAGAGACAGGCTCTTTTTTATAGGCTCCGGATAACAATTCAATATTATAATTGTAAGCAGATATCTCATCCACAGCGCCTACTAAATAATTATTTTCAGGATGGTCATGCAATAGCATCATTGCATCGATCACCGCATTTTCAAAAGCCAAACCACGATGGACGTGTGTAATATTGTATCCTTTATTTTTTGTAAATAAACCAAGTTGCCCCGCAATGGCGTTGGGCGTGCTTTGTACAAAACTTCCGGGCGTTAAAACGCCTTCTTCGTATTGTATGATCTGGTTTAAAAATTTAATACAATCTTCCATTCCGCCATTGGCTGTACCAATAATAAATCCATCCAGCGAAGCAGCTTCTTTAATCAATGGAAGTGCAGCACCCACGCCAATTCTCACAGCTTTGCCCATTCTTCTTAATATGCCGGGAGGAATGCCTTCGTAACCAGGTTCTATTACTTTTAATTTATTGTCTGTACAGTCATACAATGAATTGATATCAACATCCAAAAAAGTTTGTTGAGGTGATATGCAGGTTGATTGATGAATATACAGCATGGTATCAGGTTGTAGAAAATATCAATGAGGTACAATTACCGCCGAACCCAAATGAGTTAGACATTATATGTTGTAACGGTCTTTTCTGATAAATTTTTACGGGTTGCAAACCGGTAGCAGCAATTGGATTTTTACAATTAAGCCCCGGGTAAATTTCCTGGTGTGTGAGATTTAAAATACTGTACACAGCTTCAATAGCGCCGGCGGCGCCAAGCGTATGTCCGGTATTTGATTTTGTAGATGCAAAAGGAGGCACCCTATCAAATAACCGTATCATGGCTTTGCTTTCTACTGCATCATTGTTTTCTGTAGCAGTGCCGTGTGCATTAATAAAACTAATATCGCCGACTGTTATGTTTGCCGTCTCTAAGGCGCCTTTCATCGAAAGATAAGGGCCATCGCCTTCGTCAGATAAAGAAGATGGATGAAAGGAATCATTGGCATTGCAATAGCCACTTACTACAGCGTACACATTTTTAGCTATAACATCTTCTTCTCTTTCCAATACTAAAAATGCAGCACCTTCTCCTAAATTTAATCCTTTGCGTTGTTCATCAAAAGGCGTACAAATATCCGATGATAAAATATGCAAAGCATTAAAGCCGTTGATGGTAAATTTTGCCAGGCAATCAACCCCGCCGACAATAGCACGTTTTGCTCTGCCGGATTTGATCAATCTAGCGCCATACATGATCGCGTTAGCGGAAGAGGAACAAGCTGTATTGATCGTATTCACGATGCCCGACATTTTATATCGTTCCTGCAAATAAATATTCACCGATGCAAAATCATAAGAAGAAAGATAAGCAGAGCCACCCTCGTTTTTATTGGCATCATGGTATAATTCATCTGTAAGGCACATACCGCCTACAGTACTTGCGCCGATCAAGGCTGTATCAAAAGCTGTTATTTCATCATTGGTAAGCTGGCTATCTGCTATCGCTTCAGCAAAAGCGTGTAATGCCAGTAGAGAGGTTCTTGTAACGCCTCGCTCTGTTGCGTTCAATTTTTTTTGCAGCTCTTCTGTAGAGATCTTTATTTCGCCAAAGGGCATAAGGCCGGCATATTTAGAAGGGAATAAGCTCAATGCAGTAATGCCACATTTACCTTCTTGTAAAGCAGTACGATTTTCTGCTACAGTATTTCCTATAGCGCTTATCACTCCAATACCGGTAACGACGATCCTGCTCAATGGAAAGGGATTTATTTTGTTCGGTGTTTTTCTATGTAGGCAACCATGGTATTTACATCTACCAGGATCTTTCTTCCTTCTTTAGGGTCTTTTATATCGATGCCATATTCTCTTCCTAATAAAACGATCAGTTCAAGCGAATCAATAGAATCTAAACCAAGCCCTTCACCAAATAAAGGCTCATCGTCTTTTATATCTTCTGGTTTTACAGATAGTAAATTCAAAAATTCAACGATCTGTTTTTTTAACTGTTCTTTTAATGCAGCTGTTTCCATTGTTGTAACTATTTAAATGAGGTTTTTTCTTTTCAATCCCCAAAGTGTTAGTATTTGTATTAAGACTGTTATTATGAGTAAAGGTAAAATGTTCATCAGAATATCTTTTAATCTCCCACCTTCTAAAAATAAGCCATAAAATGCTTCCAAAGCCCAATGAAGCGGAGATAATTGCATGATCACCCTGAACGAACTCGGCATGGCAAAACTTGGCACCAGTATTCCGCCGATGGCTGCTAATAAAACGATGGATACAGCACCTACACCGTTTGCCTGCTCTTGTGTTTGTGAAAAAACGCCTACACAAATGGCAAAGCTTACTGCGCACCAGCCACAAATTAATAAAACAATTATTAAACCTAATACGTCTGCCGGCAAATTAAGTTTTGGCAAGCCGATCACAGGAAAAAGCCAAATGCCAATGGCGAAAATACAAGCTGCCTGAACCATTGTTACAGCCAGGTAGGTTAGCTGTTTTGAAATCAATGCCACTAAATAATTTGTAGGTAAAGTTTTTAGGCGGACAAAACTCCCATTTAATTTTTCTCTTACGATACTGCTGCCTAAAGAAATAACAATAAAGAACATGGCGAAAATTGTCCACGCCGGAATATTGTGTTGCGTAGCATTCGGGATATTCCGCGTACCATCGCGCGATACAGAAATTTCGTTGATAGGTATATTTTCATTAACCACTTCGTCTTCTAAATTTTTGGGAAGTTCTTTTTGGTTTAAAGCAAAATACAGGCTCTTTAAAATCTGCTTGTTCTGTACTAATTGTAAAGAGCTCCGTAGCGCGCCGTTCACAGAAAGGCGAAAAGATGCTTGTAATACAGGATGATAATATAAGGTGAGCGGCTCAACGCTATCTGAATTTGTTTTTGTAGTATCAGCCTGTAGCCCAAAACTATTTAATGCCTTGCTTGAAATACTTTTAGCATTCGCCGCAATTTTTGTAGAGAAATTCGGAGGGATGATAACTGCCACCAATGCATCTTTTGCATGCATCCTGTCAATGATCTGTTGGTCAGTTTGATTTTCAGTAACCTGCCTGATATCGAACATGCCCACTTTTGTAATGGCCATTATTAATTGTTTGCTCGCATCACCCGTATCTCTGTTGCACAATAAAAGCGGCACTTTGTTATTATTGACCAATTCAAAAGTGCTATTTTGAATAGCCGTAATAACGATGGCCAAAACGATGGGCATCGTAAACATCAGCGTTAGTCCTACTTTATCTCTAAGTAAAACGCTGATGTCTTTTTTTATGGTGGCCAAAAGTTTATACATTATCGTCCCTGAATGTTTTACCGGTTAAATTCAAATACAATCCTTCTAAACCTTCTTCTTTATATTCACTCAATAAATTATGTAATGTATCGTGTGCAATGATCTTTCCTGCTTCGATCAAAGCGATCTTGTTGCATAGTTCTTCTGCTTCGCTTAATTGGTGCGATGTATATACTAAAGTAGTACCGTTACTATTTAATTCTTTCAGGTAATTAATGATCGCATGGCGTGTTTGTATATCAACGCCTACTGTAGGCTCATCTAAAAATAAAATACGGGGATTGTGTAGCACACCAATAGCCAAATTAACACGGCGTTTCATTCCGCCGGAAAATTTGTGTACTTGTTTATCCTTTACGTCTGATAAGCCAAGCACTTCTAATAGTTCAGTTGTTCTTTGTCTGGTAGTTTGTTTATTGAGGCCGTACCACGCGCCAAAAAATTCCAGGTTTTGCGCAGGGCTTAATTCCTGGTAAAAAGAAAAATCTTGTGGAACAAAGCCAAATAATTTATTGGTTGCTTTTTTATGCGCGGCGATATCATTGCCAAATAAAGTTAATTTTCCTTTTTGGAAAGATAGCAAGCCCGTCATGCAGTTCATCAGTGTCGTCTTGCCGGCACCGTTAGGCCCGAAGATGCCGAACCTTTCACCTGCTTCAATTTGTAAATTGAGATTGGCGAAACAATTATTTGATTGGCCGGGATAACTAAATCCAAGACCCTCTATACTTACGGCTGCAGTAGTACTCATTACTGCCATTTGATTTTAGCCAATGATCCGAAAGCCTTTTTTTCTATTTCGGCTATTTCTAATAAATAATCGCCCATCACATCAAAATCAGCCTGACTGCCGATCCTGCCTTTATAAATTCCGGCGGCTTGTACTGCAGCAGATCGCCATAGATCGCCCGCCTGGGTCATTAGTTTTGAATTTTCTAATAAGGCATCATTTGGTAAATAAGCATGCGCTTCTTGTAAAAATGCCCCGTATATATAACGGAAGCCGCCACCGCCTGTTCCTATTTCCTCTTGCATGCGGACCAACTGTGCCAAGTATAAACCTGCAGTTTTAGGTCCTAGTTTATCGCGCCAGCCTTTTATTTTTTTTGCTGTGTATCGTATTCCTTTCACACCAATAAAGAACATCGGAATATTCAACATTTCATGTGCATTTTTTTTGATGCCGCTTTTAATTGCTTTTCTTATAACATCATCTGTAATGATCTTCTCTTCTTTAGGATAATAGATCTGTCCGCGTGGCGCTAATGCTCCTTTGGCAAAACGTACGCGTTCCAATTCATACCGGCTAAGCGTAGTCGTATTTTCCATTACAGGATCACTGATCAAATAATTATCACCTTCTGATCCGTAAACAATTAAGTTGTGTGCGTTAAAATGGAAACGGTATTCTTTTGGGAAATAAGTAAGATAATATACACCCACCTGGCAACCAACAGGCTGACCGGCATCTAAACATTGTTGTAAAAATTTTTCTGCCTCGGGTTTTGAGCTGAATTTTTTTCTTACGACAGGAATATCTAATGCTTTGCAGGTTCTTTTAAAAATTAATCCGGGTTGCGTACGGAAAGCGATAGCAGGCCCGTTGTTTATTTTTAATAAAGGAATATAAATATAGAATAAGCCCGAGCCTATTCCAAAGGCCAGTGGTTCTGTTATTTTATTTACGCCGATGCTTTGTAGTAAATTTATAGTAACGCCATTCTCGCAATGAGCTGCCTGTATGTGTTTAAAATCAGTCTTCATGTACGGTCATTGTTTTAAGATCGTCAACAGTAACATTAAATGTTTCCGCGTAGCGTTGTAATTTTTCGGTTGATAATTTTTCGAAGACAGCCGGTTTCAAATGTTGTTTAATGGTCCATTTCCAAAATCCTGAATAAGCAGCAACGATCGCCAGGTCCATTAATCTATATTCCATAAAGAACAACAGGGGACTAGCTTCTTTATTTAGTACTTTTTGTTTTGCATCGGCAATGCGATGGGCAATATCATCCCAGGCAACATCCAAGGCCGTAGTTTTTATTTCCCAGCCTGTGCTAAGGTCTGTTGAATAATTGCCGTCTTTATCCACTGCATAAACAACTTCTTTGGTTAATTTGTTTAGCGCACCATTGTCTTGAGGAATTTCTTCTTTTTTCATCTGAACATGGATTTGATTAAAGTATCAGGATATGAGTCGCAAGTATCAAGATAAGAAGTGCATTTGACCTGCTACTAACTACTTGCTACCTGCTACTTTTTCTAACAAACAGTAAGCATTGCGTACATATAAGAAAAGCGGGCACTTTCCGGAACAAGCAATAAAATTTGTTGTCCCTTTTGTAATTTGCCGCTATGGAACAATTCGTCTACCATTAAGTAAACAGAGCTTGCGCCAACGTTCCCTACTGTGCTTAAATTTACAAACCATTTTTCGTAAGGTATGCCCATACCGTTTACAATAAGCTGATCAAATATTTTGCTTTTGAAAAATTCGCTGGACATATGCGGTAAAAAATAATCAACCTTGGTAACATCTAATTTTCTTCTGTCAAAAATCTCTTTCAATTTTATTCCGCCTAATACAATAATATTTTCGCTTAATAATTTTACATCTTGTTTGATGCTTAACAAAGATTTGCCTGTTATATCTTCAGGTAAATAATCCATATAACTTGTTAGTGTACCATCGGCTAATTTTTCACTGCCCATATACATACAAGCTTCTTTTTCATTTGCGAAAGAGGCGCCCTCTACCCAATCAACACGCAAGCTCAACCCTTTTTCATTTGGTTTATCAGACATAGCAAATGCTGCGGCACCATCAGATAGCATCCAGCGTAAAAATTCTTTTTCAAATCCTATGTAAGGATTTTCTTCGAGCTGTTTTAATTTTTGCGCCTCATCTTCAAAAACATCTGATACAAGCGAACGGGAAAATCTTTCAGAGCCTGTAGCTACTGCATTGTGTACATCGCCGGTTTTGATGGCCATGTAAGCATATTTAAATGCATGCATGCCAGCACAACAAACACCTGCAGGAGAAACCACTTCTATATTTTTTGTTTCGGGCAAAACACCATGCACCATTACTGCATGCGATGGCATCATTTGATCAGGCGTAGATGTGCCACAGCTAAGCAGCTCTATCGCTTTTAATTTTGCCGCGTCATTATCAAATAAAGACCTAACTGCATTCGCCGTCATTTCTGCATTGGTATGCGTAGATTTGCCACCTTTTTTTAAAGCGTAAAACCTGTTTTTGATACCATTGTTGCGTAACACTATTCTTTTAGATTTCGATGGTTTTTCATCGATAAAACCGAGGTATGATTCCATGTCATCGTTTGACACCGGATCATTTGGAAAAAAACTTGACGTGTTAGTAATGTAAACCTGATTGAAAGACATTCCGTATAAATTAATTCACTCCTAATAAATATTGTTTCCTTGCACTTATTTTCCTTGACAAAAAGGGTTTAAATAATATTGCATCAACCGTTAAAATAATTGGCGCTGCAATAAAGAGCGCAATTAAAAGATAATATTTGAATGCAACAAGCCAGGCGGCTTTATTTTTCTTTTTCGATATGATATTAGCCCATATTTTAAAAATATGTCCTGCTTTTGATTCAATATACATTAACCTATATTTAATGACCACGGCTTTTGCCCTAACCAGTTCTTCTTGTAAGGTATCCCAATTGCCTGTGGCAAGATGTGATTCAACAATTGTTCCAAATTCTTTGGTGTTTTTTATATCAGTATCTGATACACCTGGTAAAGGGAAGATATTCAGGTAGCGCTCTTTTTTTGCCTTGAACATCCATTGAAAAATAGTAACAAAACTAACCGGGTTAGGATGTTTATCTACTAGTGCAATATTGCCTACCAATTTTGCATCGGCGCCTTGTAATACTTTTTTAATTTTTTCAAATGCGTTGATCCACATGTTCCTTGCGCCGGTGATGGTGATCACAGGTGTGTTTTTTACAACGGCCCTAAAAGCAGGGTGGTGCAATATAGTATTGGAAGGGATGCTGGCAGATAAGAACCAGGCCTGGTAACCAAATATGATCAGGTCATACGATGATTCTTTTAATTGAAAAGGGGCTAATTCACCCGGTACGGCCATTACACAATCCGGCATTACGCCAAAAAAGCTGGCGCCTTTCCATGGGAAGGGGTATGGTGTTGCCGGTTGTACACGCACTATCTCAACAGAAGCGCCGGATTGAATAAGCGGAGCGGAAAAATTATCAATGATCTCTCCTAATTGTCCTGATTGCGAGTAATAAATTGCTAAAACTTTCTTTGCCATAATTGTTTGTAAAATTAAAAATCTTTTGGGTTCAGTATTTTGGATCTTTTGCTGTAATCACGGATGTATTGCTGTATGTCAGCCGGTAATGTTTTAAAGGAGCTTTCTATGAATGTTTTATCTTCTTTCATATCTCCTCGATAATTAACTATTGGCGGAGCATTTTCTTGTATCATTAATCGTAGAAGCCGTAATTCGGCATTTTGTGCATTGGCTTTTATGCAGCTTTCGAGCTTTCGGTGGCCCGATTTAAATAAGCTTATTTTTTCACTTATATTGTTTACCAATCCAGCTTTAGTCATAAGTAATGTTCCTTCATATGCATCCTTCTCTGGCATTGAGCTGCCCTGCACTATTATTAATTCATTATTAACTGCGTCTAAATTTTGAGTGGCCATGACCGCATAATAATCTTTTTTATTAAACGCAGTAAAACATGGTTTTGCGCTTGCTGCAATGATCGATATAAATAAAAGAATACTGATTAATCGCAGTTTCATTAAATACGCTGTTAATGCGCTAAAAATAAACAATAATATCTTGCTCAACAAAACAAACAGTTGAGTGTTTTTGACAAAAATGAGTTACTCTTTATTTTTTTTCTAATATTTTATTTTGATTGAAAACGAATAAAAAAGCAATAAAAAGCGTTCTTGTTAAAGGAAAATAAAAATTGAGTTTATTTGTCATTTCGGTAGCGGTAGCTTCGGAATATGGCTTTTTATAATAAAAAAAATACATTTATTAATTTCAATGGGTCTGTATCGAAAAAAATAGTGTTTAAACATCGATAACTATGTATTATGTTAAAATATATATAATATTTTAAAAAAAATATTCATTTTTTTCGATGGATATTCGGAAATCCTAACGTAGATTTAACAAACAATAGCAAATACTAACTTTTATTTAACAAAAGTCAAGTAATTCCAATAATTCTAAAACAATTATATATGAACAAACTCTTGACGCTTCTAGGAGCATTTCTTCTGCTAAGTTCACATTCTTTATTTGCGCAGGGTACAATTAGCGGTAAGGTAACCGATCCAAAGGGGGCTCCATTAGCTGGAATTTCAGTTTACGTTCATGGAACAACAATAGGAACCAGCACAGGTAGTGATGGGTCTTTTAGCCTTGATGTTCTTCAGAATGAGGTCGTACTAGACTTTTCAGGTGTCGGTTTTATACCAAAAAGCGAAACAGTAACTGTGGGAACACCAGTTGCTGTTCAATTGGTCATACAAAATAAGGCCCTAACAGAGGTTGTAGTAACAGCCTTAGGGATTAGTAAAGCTAAATACAAACTGGGTTATTCTACTGCCACCTTCAATTCGGCGGCTATTAACAGGGATGCACCGGTAAGTATGATGGATGGGCTCGCAGGTAAAATTGCAGGGGCTACTATTTCTCAAACGGGCGGCCCGGGATCATCTACTAAAGTTATTTTACGTGGATATGGTGTTATCGGTGGTGGTAATAACCAGCCCCTATATGTTATTGACGGGGTTCCATTAAGTGATGCCCTTTTGAATGGTAGTGGCAATACGGCAGGTTCATTTACTCCTGACGTTAGTGGTAACCTCGATTTTGGTAATGGATCAACAAGTGTTAATCCTAGTGATATCGAAAGTATTACAGTCTTAAAAGGTACTGCAGCAACGGCTAAATATGGTTCTACTGCTAAAAATGGTGCCATTATTATAACAACAAAAAAGGGCAGGCCTAACGGAAAATTAAAAATTGCTTATACAGGATCGCTTGATTATGCCAGTGTTGGTAAATTACCTGAAATGCAAAGTGAATTTGGACAGGGTTGGAACGGACAGTTCATTTTATCAGAGAACGGTAGCTGGGGACCAAAGCTTGATGGCGTAGAAAGACCATGGGGTGCTACTGTTGATAATTCACAATTGATCAAACCTTTTTCAGCTGTAAAAAATAATATTCGTAATTTTTATACGCTGGGTACAGGGTCTACTAATAATATCTCGCTTTCCGGCGGTGATAAAACTACAGGGTTTTACTTTTCTTATGGTAATGTTTCCAACAATGGGATAATCCCTACCAAAGCTGATTACCTTGAAAGAAACACATTTACATTACGCACTAATAGCGTTTTTAATAACTTCAGTTTTAATTCTTCTTTTAATTATATCAATCGGAATCAGAATGCACCTTTCACCGGGCAAGGATCAACAGATGGTGCTTCCATATTTGAATCTTTATTACAAATACCGGTAGATATTCCGATCCATGATTTCAGTGCCTACAAAAACAAATTCTTTAATGTAGATAATTATTTTTCGCCTTACGGGGAAAACCCTTACTATCCATTAAATGAAAATGGTGCCAATCAAAAATCAGATAGGTTCTTTGGTAATATTGATATGCAATATAAATTCCTAAAACATTTTACAGCAGAATACAGGTTAGGTGGAGATTTTACCAATATGAGAACACATGGTTGGAAACAGCCTAATGCACCTAGTCCGGGTAGTTGGGATGCAGGGAATAATGTGGAAGGTGCACCAAGAGCCGTTGACGTAGGAACTGTGATACAATCTTCTGATTATTACGGTACACTTAACAGTGATCTAATAGTTAGCTACAATAAGGACTTGAGTAAAGATTTTACTTTAGATGCCTTGGTAGGCGGTAACTTTTATCAAAGTGCTCAAAGAAATCAGTTCGCATATATTACTAACTTAGTGATACCGGGCTTCTTTAATCTTAGTAATTCAAGCAATCCTCCTATAACATCCGATTTTATTTCTTTAAGAAGACGACTAGGTGTTTATGCAGAAGCAACCGTAGGATTTAAAGATCAGTTATTTGTAACAGGAAATATAAGAAACGATTGGTCTTCTACACTCCCTATTAATAACAATGCGATCTTTTATCCTGGTGTAAACGGTGCGTGGATAGCGTCAACAACTTTTGATCTAAGTAAAACACCTATTTCTTATTTAAAATTCAGGGCCGGTTATGGACAAACAGGATCTGACCCTGATCCATATCAAACAAATACGAAATTGCGTAGCGGAGATGTTACTTTAGGCTTTGGGTCTCTGAATACGCCGTTCAATGGAACGCCTGCCTTTGGATTATCTAATATTATTCCAAATCCCGATCTGAAACCAATTATTACAAGTGAAGTTGAAGGCGGTACAGAAATAGGTTTATTTAAAGATCGTATTAGTTTAGAGGTAACAGGTTATCAAAGAAAAACCAACGGTCAAATATTTACTGTGCCTATTGCACCTTCTACTGGGTATGCTCAACCTTCTCCCGGGCAAACAAATGCGGGAGCTGTTGAAAATATAGGTTTGGTAACTAATACAGGTATTGAAATAACTTTAGGGGCTAAGATCATCCAATCAAAAGCCCCATCCGGCTTTAATTGGAGAATTGATTATACCTATGCAAAAAATAATAACGAGGTTAATTATTTAACGAACGGATTACAAAATGTTGTGATCAATACAGATTATGACGCTGAGCTTCGTGCTACCCCGGGCCAATCTGTAAGTGAGCTGTATGCGCTTGGGCCTGAAATGGTTAATGGAAAAATTGTAGTGAACGCTGCAGGTTTACCGCAAGCAGCCTCCAATAAAGTGGATTATGGTAGCACATTAAATAAATACGCAATGGGGTTAACGAATACGTTTACTTATAAAAGCTTCTCATTGGATTGCTCACTTGATTTCAGGTATGGTGGTGTGATGTATAGTGGTACGGCCGATCTGGTATTATTTACAGGAAATGGTGTAGCTACAACATACAATGATAGAAAACCATTTGTGGTACCAAATTCAGTGATGGCTGTTACAGACGGAAGTGGTAATGTAACGTATGCTACTAACACGCAACAAATAGGAAGCACCCAAAACAATACCTACTGGTATCCTACTTCAAACCCGGGTACATCTTATCAACAGCGGATATTTGATAGGTCATTCTTAAAAATGAGAGATATTACATTGGTATATAGTTTGCCGGTAGGGATAATGTCAAAAGCAAAAATTTCTGCTGCATCTATCGGAGTGTATGCGCGTAATTTATTACTCTGGGTACCAAAAGCGAATGTGTATGTGGATCCTGAAAGTACCAACTTAGGTAATGATCTGGCAGGGGAATTGGGAGAATTCAGATCTGCTCCTGTATCTAAAAACTTTGGTGTAGTCTTAAATGTTACTTTCTAAATTTCTAAACATATAATTTATGAAAAGCAAAATATTTTTTCTTCGATCAGTAAGTTCCTTGTTTCTTCTGACAGCTCTGGTTGCAATAGCAACAAGTTGTAAAAAGGACCTGGATATAAATACCGATCCGAATGTTCCTGGGTATAATGATGCATCTGTAGCATTAGTGCTGCCTGCCGGAGAGCTGGCTACCACAGCTAAGCTGGGAGGTGATCTGGCTATTTTGGGAGGCATTTGGTCGCAGTACTATACGCAATCAGCCGTAGCCAATCAATATAAAAGTTATGATGCGTTTGATGTTAAAACTACCGATGTAGTTGATAACTCCTCATATGATATCTTGTTTTCAGATGGCTTAAAGAACTATCAATATGTTATCGATAGTTCCAAATCTCAACAGAACTGGAGCTATTATTTGATGGCTACAGTAATGAAAGCATATACTACCGGTATTTTAGTAGACTTATACGACAAGATACCATATAGCCAGGCTTTGCAAGGTACGGCCAATCTTAATCCGGCATTTGACGATGGGTATACCATTTATCAAAGCCTGATAAGTAGTATAGATACTGCATTAGGTAAAGATTTTACAGCGCCTACTAATACGCCAATCACTACACCGGGTTATGTGGCTTCAGATTTAGTATTTGGTGGTGATATTAGTAAATGGAAACAATTTGCCAACACACTGAAACTTAAATTTTACCTGCGCATGGTAAATGCACATCCTTCTGTTGCGTCTGCAGGTATTATCAGTCTATTTGCTGCTGCTGATTCAGCTACTTTTCTTAGCGTAGATGCCAGCGTAACAAATTTTACAGATGTACCGAATAAGGATAATCCTATGTATGAACAAAATATACGTTCATTGAATACACCGGATAATCTTAGAGCAAGTGTTACGCTTGCGAGCTGGTTAGCACAGTATGGAGACACAAGATGTTTAAAATATTTTGGAGATTCTACTGCAAATGCGATCAACCAGGGAGATTTTAATGGGACAACTCCAAGCTACGCTACGGCAGACGTTTTTGTAGAAAAACCAACTGACCCTGTAATATTTATTTCAGCGGCTGAGTCTGCTTTTCTTCAATCCGAAGCTGATCTGCGGTATTTAGGAGCGGGCCACGCAAAAGAACTATATGATACTGGAGTAGCCAGGGCATTTGAAGCGGCCGGACAAGCAAATGAGATTGATTCTTTTATACTGCCAGGAAAACCATACGACTCACTGTATACAGCGGCGCCGCTTGAAGCAATTATAACACAAAAATGGTTGTCTTTCCCGATAGGTTGCCATGAGATCGAAGGATTTTTTGAAAGAAACAGAACAGGTTTTCCTGTAAGTAGCCCTGTATATTCTACTGATCCTTCTTATATTCCTGGCGAATTTGTTATCGGCCCTAATTCAGTTTTATCATCGGGTTTATATCCTAAACGTCTGGTATATCCTTATGATGAAACATCAAGAAATACCAGTGCACCGGCTCTAGTACCAATAACTACTGCTGTTTGGTGGGGACTATAATTTTTTTAAAATTTAAAAAGATGACAATGAAAAAAATATTTTCTATAGCTGCAGTCTTTATGCTAATTGTTATGACCAGTTGTCAAAAGACAGTTGTACAAACTGATACCCAGGTGGGTATTTCAAAAATCACCTATTATGCAACGATAACGATGAATGGCGATGTGTATATGGCAACACCACTAGGTACACCTTTTGTTGATCCTGGAGCAACAGCGGCTACTTCTGCAGGTACTAGTGTACCGGTAGTTGTACAAGGATCAGTAGACGAAACAACTGCGGGCATTTATACGTTGAATTATGTGGCTACTAATGCTGATGGCTTTTCAGTGACAACAGCAAGACATATAGCAGTGTATGATACTGACGCAGGTGCTGCAGCCAATGACCTATCAGGCAGTTATGCAAGAAGTACTAACGGATCACTAGCCGTTTGGACAAAGATCGCGCCGGGTGTTTATGAGGTAGTAAACCCTGGGGGAGCTCCTACTGACCCAACGTTTACCGTAATGGTACTTAACCCAACAGGATTTGACATTTCAATGCCTCAGCAGCAATCAAGCAATGGAAGTACTGTAACAGCGTCAGGTGCTTTATACGATGGTATAGATGTGCCGGCAAGTTATCAATGGGAAATTGTAAATGCAGGATATGGAACATCAACAAGAGTCTTTACTAAACAATAAATTTATTAGTATGAAACAAAAGATAATATTAGTAGCTAGTGTGTTCATATTGCTGATTATAGTAGCAACTTCTTGTCAAAAAAGTTATGATGCAGGGACTACCAAGGCGTCAAAAATAAGTAATGAATGGTGGGTAACAACCTATATAGGCGGAAGCGCTATTGAAGGCCCTGGTAAGTTCAGTACCTACAATGATGCTGAAGGCGATGATTCTATTTGGTTAGATGATATTGATCCAAATGCTGCCACTCCTACACCTTCTATTTGGGGATTCAAGTGTAAGGCCGTTTACGATGCAAAGGCACTAACTTTTGAAACTGCTGATACAGGCTCATCAAACTATTATTTTTATCCTACGCCGATCAATGATGCGACAGCCCCTTGGGTCGTTATTATCGGAGGAAAAGTAATGTTGAATGCAGCGAAATCTACAACAGGCGTTACAACAGATAGTATCTACTTTAATGCAGTGTTTGGTGATGATCCCACTGATACTTTTAATGTTCAGGGAACGGCGAGAACAAACTGGGCAGCAGATGATTTTTAATTTGAGTTGAATTGATAAAACTATATATAAAAAAATAGCAGCTAATTTTAGCTGCTATTTTTTTTATTACATGATACCTTTTTGATGCTTCAGCACTTTTGCTTCCACATAAAAAATAATTTCTTCTGCTATATTTTTAGACTGATCTCCCACACGTTCTAATTTGCGTATGATCGATAAGATGAATACCGCTTCGCTGATATTTTCAGGGCTTGTTTTTATATAAACTGATATCGCATTGTCTGCATTCTTATTGATCTCATCAAGGATCTCATCTCTTGAGAAAATGGTACGGGCTAATAAAGTGTCTTCATTTTCAAAAGCTATTTTTATATCTGATAAGATATCAATCGAATCATCAAACATGCGAACCAGTTTGGTTCCTTCCAATAAGCTATTATCAAACTTCTTTTCTGATTTTATTACGTATTTAGCAATACCTTCTGCGATATCTCCAATACGCTCTAAATTATTATTGATCTTTAAAGCCGCTAACAAAAAACGCAGATCAACAGCTACAGGGCAAAATAAAGCGAATATATTTTCGCAGTCCCTATCTATCTTAAGCTCAAAAGCATTTACTCTTTTTTCTCTGGCAATTACCTCATGCGCAAGATCTTTATCAAATAATAGCATTGATTCCTTTGCTTTTATCAATTGCAAATGAACAAGCTCCGTCATGTTAATTACTTCAGTTTTAATGTGCTGTATTTCTAGCTCAAACTGTGTCATAGATTTATTTTTTGCTTTTAATAAATAGGATTAACTAAATCTTCCTGTAATATAATTTTGTGTACGTTCATCACTTGGGTTAGTAAACATTTGTTTAGTATTATCATATTCAACTAATTCTCCCATATAAAAGAAAGCTGTTTTATCGCTAACGCGGGCAGCCTGCTGCATATTGTGCGTTACGATCACCAGTGTGTAATTTTTCTTCAGGTCATGCAATAACTCTTCAACGCTTGAAGTAGAGATAGGATCCAATGCAGAAGTCGGCTCATCTAATAACAATACTTCCGGTTCCATCGCAATGGCACGGGCAATACACAAACGTTGCTGTTGTCCGCCTGAAAGGAAAGTTCCTTTTTTATGTAAAGAATCTTTTACTTCTTTCCATAAAGCTGCTTTTTGTAATGATTGCTCAACGATAGTATCCTTCTCTGTTTTAGATATTTTAAAACCGTTTAGCTTGTATCCGGCTATAACGTTCTCGTAAATACTTAAGTTCGGAAATGGATTAGGGCGTTGAAAAACCATCCCGATTTTAAGACGGGCAAAGATCGGGTGCATGCTGTAAATATCTTCTCCGCCTACAAGCATTTTGCCTTCCGCTCTTGCGCCATCTATCAATTCGTGCATACGGTTGATGCAGCGTAAAAAAGTAGTTTTGCCACAACCTGAAGGTCCCATTACTGCTACCACATTGTTCTTCGGAATTTCAATACTTACATTTTTCACTACATGATTTTCGCCGAAATAGGCATTAAAATCAGTAGCACTTACAATTGTACTTTCCATCTTCTTGTTGCTATTTTTGTAATGATGTTTAATAATAATACCCACACTAATAAAATAAGTGATGCACCCCATGCAAGGTCGTGCCAATCTTCATAAGGGCTTGTTGCATAGTTGTAGATCAACAACGGCAAGCTTTGCATCGGCTTCATAATATTTGTTGTTAAATAGGAGTTACCAAACGCCGTAAATAATAATGGTGCAGTTTCTCCTGCTATTCTTGCAACAGATAATATCACGCCCGATAAAACGCCGCTAATACCACAAGGCAATACGATCTTTAAAATAACTTTATGATAAGGCAAGCCTAAGGCAAGTCCTGCTTCTTTTAAAGTAGGCGGTAATAATTTTAATGTTTCTTCAGTAGAACGAACAACGATCGGTAACATCATCATTGCTAACGCAACACTACCAGACAATGCCGTGAATGTATAGTTGCCATTTGTTAAGTCGCCCATTGGCTTTACTACCCAGAAATAAATAACGATACCAATTACAATAGATGGTGTGCCCTGCATAACGTCTACCGAGAAACGAGCCCAGCTTGCCAGTTTACTGTTTTTATTTTCGCTTAAATAAATACCACCCAATATGCCAATGGGTATAGCTATTACAGCGGCTACCGCTACTATAATTAAACTACCTATCAGGGCATTGGAAATACCACCACCTGCTTCACCAACCGGTGCGGGCACATTCACAAAGAATGCCCAGTTTATTTTTGTGATACCTTCTTTTGCTATGTAAATTAAAATAGCAAATAAAGGAACCGCACAAAGGAAAGAGAAGAAAATAATAGCTCCTTTGAAGAAACCACTTTTTCCGATCCGGTATTTTACACCCGCGCTTATATTACTATTCATTTGTAAATCTTTTAATGATCGATTTCCCAATAAGATTGATGATAACTGTTACTACAAACAATAACAAGCCAAGCTCGATTAATGATGATAAGTAAACAGTGCTGGCTGCTTCTGTAAATTCATTCGCTATTACACTTGCCATGGTATTGCCGGGGGCAAAAATACTTGTTGGTATAGCGCTGCTGTTACCGATAACCATAGTTACGGCCATCGTTTCAGCCAATGCTCTTCCCAATGATAATAGCACGCCTGCAAATAAACCCGATTTAGTGTAAGGAAGAATTACCGTTTTAATAACTTCAAACCTTGTAGCGCCTAATGAATAAGCACCTTCTTTTAGTGATGAAGGCACCATCCGTATCATCTCTCTGCCTAAAGAAGCGGCGTAAGGGATGATCATTATAGCTAAGATCAAGGAAGAAGTAAATATGCCAATACCGTAAGGTAATACACCAATGCTTGTTTCAAAAGAACGCACAATTGGCACTAGTACAAACAACCCCCAAAAGCCATAAATAACTGAGGGAACAGCTGCGATCAACTCTACAATATTTTTTAATATTTCTGATAGCCATCCTTTAGGCGCATACTCTCCTAAAAAGATCGCGATCGAAAAAGAAAATGGAATAGAGATAGCCAGTGCTAAAAAAGAAGTTAATAAGGTACCTAATAAAAACGGGTAAGCGCCGTAAATATCGCTAACAGGATCCCATATCTTCCCATATAAAAAACTAAACCCTAATGCTTTGATAGAAGGCATTGATTGTTGCACAAGCGTTATAAAAAAACCTACAGTTAATACGATCAGGAATATCGCTATACCGATCAAAGTTCTTTTAAAAACTTTTTCCATCCTTATCTGCCCGTGTAATGACTTGTCGTTAGAACTCTTCACTATTGTAGTTTTTAAAACTACTTATGCGACTAAGATATAGTCGCATAAGTAGGAGATAAATTAATTTGTTATCTGTAATTCCTATGAGGGAAAATTACTGTATCAAATAGTTATTACAAAATTGCTTTACCGTTAAAAGTAGCAGACTTTAAAATTGCTTCAGCAACTTTTAAAGCAGCAGGCGATAAAGGAGCGTAATTTAAAGCAGCGCAATATTGTTGTCCTTCGTGGATATTCCACCATAACAATTTAACTACTTTTTCAGCTTTTGCAGCAGAACGGCCATTGTAACTTTGTTCTTTATAGATCAAAGCCCATGTGAAACCCGCAATTGGGTAACCATCCGGAGCAACAGTATTAACGATGAATATTTTAGAATCAGCAGGTAATGTTACATTTCCGGCAGCAACTGTTGAAGCTACTGTAGGTGTAATGAAATTACCTTTTTTGTTTTGTATTTTAGAGATAGGCATTTTGTTTTGTGTAGCGTAATCCAGCTCAACATAACCAAGTGCACCCGGTGTTTGTTGGATCAAACCAGCAACACCAGCATTACCTTTTCCACCTAAACCTACAGGCCAGTTAACCGAACCACCTTTACCTACTTTTGTGCTCCACTCAGGACTAACATCAGATAAATAGTTAGTGAAGATATTTGTTGTACCGCTTCCGTCAGATCTGTGAGCGATAATGATCGGGAAAGCCGGGATGCTAACACCTTTATTGATCGCTGCAATTCTTGGATCGCTCCAGGTTGTTATCTTACCTAAGAAGATATCAGCCAATACATCCGGTGTAAAGTTTAAGTTAGCGCTACAACCAGGTAGGTTATAAGTTATAACAACAGCACCAGAACACATTGGGATGTGTAGAACATCAGCACTCATTTTTGCCGCTTGATCAGCAGATAAAGGAGCATCAGAATCACCAAAATCAACAGTTTTGTTTGTCAGCTGTAAGATACCGCCACCGCTACCGATAGACTGATAGTTAACCTGGATACCGGTTTTAGCATTGTAAACAGAAAATATCTTGGAGAACAATGGATTAACAAATGAACTACCAGCGCCCAAGATCGAATTATCATCTTGTGCAAATGCAGTAGCACTTGTTAGGGCAGCAGCCGCCATCATGATGGCCGGTGCTACGCTTTTAATTTTATTGAATAGTTTCATGTTTTTAATTTTTAATTTTTATCAATTAATTATTTACCAAAAGTATAAGCAAATGTTATGCGATAAACTGTAGTGTTATCTTTTTTAGCATCGCCTGCAGCATTTTTTGCCTGACTAGCGAAAGAATTATACCAAATATTAGGTATGATGTGAACATTTTTGTTAGGCGTAAAATCTAAACCTGCACTGATAAAGCTTTCTTTTGCAAAACCTGCAACTGTGTAACCACCACCTGCAGAGTTAGCAAATCCACCTGAATTGTAAGCAGAGTATTTACCGTTATTGATACTGTTGTTAGGATTGAATCCGTCCCAACGGGCAAAAATATTTAACCAGCTAGTAATGCTGCCACGGGCAAATATTGAAAGGCCTGTTGCAATAGGGCTTAATGTATCAACTTTTGCAGTTCCAGTAGCATTCATTTGGTTGCTTAGGTTAGTAATAAAACCTTCAACACCAACTGCAAATCTTTTATCAGTATATCCAACCATCAATTTAACCATGTTGCGAGACTGTTCAAAAGAAGAAGTTGTTGGTGTACCTGGTCTGCGGAAAGTAAGTGTGTAATCAGAATATAGATCAACAATTAATTTTTTGTTTAAGAATTTAGCATAAACATCTGCATAGATTGTTTTAAATGTACCAGGGTTCGTAGATTTAACTGTATCAGCAGGAGCTGCTTTAGTACCATTACCAAACATAACGTTATACCCGTAATTACCTTTTTTAGGATCGAATTTACCTTGTAAGCTGATACCCAGATCGTAAGAGTTTGTACCACGGAAATCAGCAATAGTTTTTTCTACTGAACGGTAACCCCAAACTGGTTCGCTTGATGTTGCAAAAGCAGGAGTTGCCATTTGACCAACTACCACATCAGACCCAGGGAATATTCCTTTCCAACGGATATTAGCATATTTAATGAATTGTGTAAGGCTACCAATTCCTGCTCCACCTGCACCTGTACCAGATACATCTCCACCCGGAACATCTTTTTCAGATGATAATAACAATTCAGCACTGAATTTAGGTGCGATATCATAGTTGTATCCTATGTAGATACGACGATATTGAAGTTCGTTTCTGTTTTTCGCATATTCACCTGTGATAGGTGTTTTTCCACCGTTAGAATATTGTCCTGTACCACGTCCAAGTGAATCCTGGTGAGCTACATAATAATAATCCATAAATACCTGTCCCCATAATTTACCGCCTGGAACAAAAACGTCTTTTTTAGGTTCCGGAGTTGGTGTAACAACAGTAACAGGTGTAGGAACTGTTGTTGAAGTTGGAGAAGTTAATGATGAATCCTTTACCTGTGCATTTGCTACCCCTACAGATAGCACCAGCGCCACACTTAACATTTTTAAAGAAATCGAAACGTTTTTCATAATATTTGTTTTTTGTTAATTTTGACGCAAAGGAAATCTTCGCACATAAAGGGAATGTTACCTCCGCGTTAACTTAATGTTACCAACCACCCTGTTTTTCAATGAAATTCAATACAGTAAATGGTTACAGCTCATTAACATATATTTTACATATAATTATTTCTTTTTATTTCTACAAAGAGGGCCTTTTTGCGGTATACACGATAATAGATGGGATGGGGCAGGCAGGGATATATCCAAAAACAGCAAATCAATTTGTAATAATCCTGTTTTTTCCCCGAAATTTGCAACACTAACAATAACAACGCAATGTCAATAGAAATTAAAGTTCCTACAGTTGGAGAAAGCATTACTGAAGTAACCCTGGTTAAGTGGATAAAAAAAGATGGGGATTGGGTAGAAAGGGATGAAGTAATTGCCGAATTGGAAAGTGAAAAAGCCACTTTTGAAATAAATGCTGAACAAGCAGGCGTTCTTAAAACGATCGCTAAGGAAGATGATACATTGAAGATAGGAGATATAGCTGGCAACATTGATACAGCTGCGCCACGCCCTGCAGGTGTTGTTGCAAAAGCAGAAGCGCCAAAAGAAACAGCGGCACCAGCTGCAGCAACTAAATCAACCGCTGTAGCGGCTGATGTAAAAGCTACGCCTGTAGCTGCAGCGATCATTGCAGATAAAAAAGTTGACACTAAAACGGTTACGCCAAGTGGTAGCAACGGTAAAATTGTAAAACAAGATGTATTAGAAGCTTTAAATAACCCGGGTAGAAAGCCAGGCGTAGAATTATTCAGCCGCAATAACAGGCCTGAAAAAATGAGCAACCTGCGTAAAACCGTAAGTCGCCGTTTAGTAGAAGCTAAAAATACTACCGCCATGCTAACCACTTTTAATGAAGTGGATATGAGCGCTATCATGGAAATACGGGCTAAGAACAAAGATAAATTCAAAGAAAAACACGGCGTTAATCTTGGCTTCATGAGCTTTTTTACTAAAGCATGTTGTTTTGCATTACAAGAGTGGCCTGCAGTTAATGCTTCTATCGAAGGAGATAATATTGTTTACCATGATTATTGCGATGTATCAATAGCTGTATCTGCCCCAAAAGGCCTGGTGGTGCCGGTTATACGCAATGCTGAAAGTCTTAGTATGGCAGGCATTGAGCAGGAAGTAGTAAAGCTTGCCACTAAAGCAAAAGAAAATAAGCTAACCATTGAAGAAATGAGCGGTGGCACATTTACCATTACCAATGGTGGTATTTTTGGTTCTTTAATGAGCACGCCGATCATCAACATACCGCAATCTGCTATTTTGGGGATGCACAAAATTCAGGAGAGGCCGATGGCTATCAACGGACAAGTAGTTATCAAACCAATGATGTACCTGGCACTTAGCTACGATCACCGCTTAATTGATGGTAGAGAATCGGTTAGTTTTTTAGTTAGAGTGAAAGAGCTATTAGAAAACCCGGCTTTATTATTATTCGGCAAAGAGCCTGTTAAGAGTTTACTGGAATTATAATTTTATTTTTCAACATACTAGTGGCGCAATTGCTCAATACATTCAGTTGAGTAATTGCGCCACTTAATTTTCATATTAATATATATAATGAGCCGCCATCAGTCGCATATCAACACAGCAGTAAAAGTTATAGAATTGTACAAAGGCGATAACCCTTTTGCGATCTTTATTAAAGCATTTTTTAGTGAACATAAAAAATACGGGTCAAAAGACAGAAAGGCGATCGCCTCACTTTGCTACAATTATTTTCGTGTTGGCTTTGCTGCTACTGGCTATTCTATAGAAGATAAAATATTACTGGGTTGTTTTTTATGCGGACAGGAACCAACAGAATTATTGGCGTATAAAAAACCAGAGTGGAACGCGGGTATGCAGCTATCCTTAACGGAAAAGATCAAACTTATCGGGAAAGATTTTTCTACCAATGATATATTCCCTTTTACTGATCTGCTAAGTACAGGTATCGACGGTAAAAAACTTGCTACTTCATTTTTAATTCAACCCGACCTTTTTGTTAGGATAAGGCCAACCGAAAAAAAAGTAGTATTCCAGAAATTACAAAATGTAAAAGGCTATACATTGTTGAATGATGACAATTGTATTGAATTTGAAACGCTACCAAAATTAGATGAGTTATTTATGGCCGATAAGGAAGTAGTGATACAAGATTATAACTCTCAACAGGTATTCAACGCTTTACCCGGTTTTTTAACAGCAAACAAGGTTTCATCACCGGCTGTTTGGGATTGTTGTGCTGCAAGCGGCGGCAAATCAATTTTATTAAATGATCTTTTGGAAGAAAAATTAAAGCTCACTGTTTCAGATATACGCGAAAGTATTTTAATAAACCTTCGACAAAGATTTGCTACTGCAGGTATTCGATCATACAAACATTTTGTAGCAGATATTGGCAAAGCGGGCTTTAAACATCCGCCAACAGAACAAGATATAATTGTTTGTGATGTACCCTGCACCGGAAGCGGTACCTGGAGCAGAACACCGGAACAGCTATGTTTTTTTAAATCAAAGGAGATAGATAAATTCAATGCTATACAACAACAAATAGTAACGAATGTAATTCCTTATCTCAAAAAAGAAGGGCTGCTTGTTTATATAACCTGTTCCGTTTTTGAAAAGGAAAATGAAGCGGTTGTAAATTTCATAAAAGAAAAATTTCAGCTAACAGTATTGCATCAGGAGACATTAAAGGGCTATGAAAATAAAGCAGATACGATGTTCGTAGCGGTTTTGAAAAAGTAGGTATTAATCAGCCAGTGCTTTTCGTATCTCAGCCTTTGTATATTCAAGCAATAATTCCGAAACAATAAGAAGTGCAGCTAATAAAGCACCCAGGATAAAACCAACAATAGCCATTGTTATTGGTGTTGATCGCTTGCTTTCAAACGGAGGTTGTGGTTTATCTAATACCTCAACGATCGGCGTCATTTTTTGTAAGCGCCACATGGCTTCTTCTTTATTATTCAATAAAATATCTTTTCGGCGCGTAGCAATATCCTTTGCATCTGCCACATAATTTTTTGGTATTTGGTAGGCAAGTAATTTATCGGAAGTAAACATGGTAGTGTTTTGCATACCGATCGCTTTGCTATCTAATTTATCCAAAACTAACTGCACAGAGTCGAGCTGCGCAACAGTAAAATTATAATCAGCTAATGCTTTTTCTATTTTAAGGTTAATATAAAATTTTGTAATTTCTGTAATGATCGTATCAGTAACTGGTTCTAACAGTAAAGGATCGGTGTTGCTGTAATAGAGTTCCAGCACATTGTTCTTATTTATCCTGGCAGAAAAATTTCCGCTAAGAAGCGACCCGCCTAAAATTACCTGAGCAACACTATCAGACGGGTATACGATCTTTTTATCGAAGAGAGAAGTGCTGTTATTTCTTTCATTTACCAATAATTCAGCGATCATTTTGTTATCAAATGCAGGTAAACTTTTCGATGCAACTTCTTGTACTAATGTGCGGCTAACAGTCAGCTCAAGGATATTAACGGCATTATCGTTGCCAAAACTTCTCGTTGCATCGCTTAAACCTAATAACCCACTGAGCGAATTATTAGCGTTTTCGTTATCGCTATTTAATGGAAATAATGTTGCCTTAGCCGTATAAACCGTTTTTTTTGTTAGTTCAGGTATATAAAATATGATCGCGCAAATGATAGCTACTACAAGAATATGTATCTTATATTTTTTAACTCTTGCAGCTATATTTTTAAGCAGGTCTATCGTACTCACTGGTATTGTTTAATTTATATTTTTTATAATTATCGCGGCTACAATAATTGGTACTGCAGTAGCAATTGCCTGTAGCAAAATAGGTTCGGCCAGATTTTTTCCTACAGGTCTTTCAGGCACAGTAATGATAGATCCCCCTTTCACTTTTGGGTAAGAATGGATAAAAAGAAAATTTCTGGTACGCCTGCTTTGCCCGTCAGCATAAGTAACATATATCCTGCTTCTCCATGGCCTTGCACCGTAACCTCCTGCACGATCAATATAATAGCCCATATGTGAATGGTCATGATCATGTGCAATTCTAAGCGGTGATTGTACGCTTCCTTTTACTACAACAAATGGATTGGCTTCGGGAATGTATACGATATCATTTTCCTGCAGTACGATATCATAGCTTGAATTAGGGTTTTTAATTGCCTTTGCCAGGTCCAGGCTAATGGGTGCATCCAAATAAAGAGAAGCGCTATCCGTAGAATCCAACCGGTTTTTATTTATTAATCTTTCTCTGAATTGATCTGTCTTGTTTCTGTATAAGATCGCTCCATCAATATTTGCATTGTCTTTTAATCCGCCTGCCCTGCTTACGAAAGAGCTTAATCTTTCATTGGGGTCTGTTTTAGAATAGGAGCCAGGGTATTTAAACAATCCCGCCAGCTCTACATTTTGTTGTAATTGGAAAGTAGGATTTTTGCGGACAAATACCTGATCGAATGGTTTCAGTAGAACTTTTGCTGCCGCAGAATCCAATTGCAGGTCAGGAGATATCGAATAAGATCTGATAATTGTTTTTGTTGGCTTTAGTCCTTCTTCTGCTGAATCAACATCGCCAATACTTGCGATCTCTAAACGGCCATATTCAGCCGAAGGCTTTAATCCTCCTGCCATATACAAAAGGTCTTCCAGCGTCATGCCGGTATATATTCTTGTTTTGCCGATCGGCTTGCGAACCTCTCCGTATATCTGTACATATTGTTCTTCGCCAAAATCGTTATTCCCGAATAATTGTACCACATCATTTACTTGTAGCAAAATATTATCAGGACTGCTTACATCATTTTTATCAAAATCATTTAAGCTTACTTCTATTCTTTGTACTTTAAGATTGGTAGAATCACCCGCACCCCTGAAAACATAGGCCCTGTGCAAAAAAGTATTAGCAGTGATACCACCGGAACGGTTGATCAGGTCAAATAAACGGTCGCCACTTTTTAATTCATATAATCCGGGGTAACGTACTTCGCCTTTTAATTCAACCTTATTGCTGATGCCCGGGTTTATCAAACCAGCTTTTACAATATCTCCATCTGCTAATGAAAAATCAGCATCGGCATTATTGAGCAAGTCTACTACATCGACATTGCGGATCACTTGTTTTTCTTTTTCCGTGCTGATAACTTTTAAGCTGGAAGAAAGTGCGCTGGAAGTAAGTCCGCCGGAATATTTAAGCAATGCTTTAATGCCTTCATTTTTCTTTAACTGGTAATACATCGGCCTTTTGAATTGTCCGGTTGCCAATACTTTTTTATCGACAAATGTTACCAATACAAAATCATTATTTTGTAAGTAAATGCTTTTGCCTATATCTCCTGAGTTTAAGTATTCATACACATCCAGTGTTTCAATTATTTTGCCGCCTCTCTTCACCTGGATATTTCTAAGGTTACCGAATGCAGTGATACCGCCGGCCAACCCAATAACATTAAAGGCATTAGCGAACGCGGAAACTGTTACAGGACCGGGATTAATAACTTCTCCCGCAACATTGATATTGATCGATCTTGGTTGTCCTAATGTTACTTGTATATGTGTTGATGCAGGAACTGATGCTTTGAATTTTGAATAGATGATCGCTCTTGCATTTTCAAAGGTTAAACCCTGCACTGTTATTTTGCCAATGCCGGCAGGGAATATCGAACCATCTCTTGCTACTACATAATCTTCCTGATATTCACCGCCTCCCCATAAAGCAACGATGATATGGTCGCCAACACCGATCGGATAATCTAATGGAGGAGTTGATAATTCACTTACATCGTATGAAGCGGCAGCTGTAAAAATATCAGCGCCATAGGTATCTTCAGGTGAGTATTTGTTTTCGCGTGTGCTATCTTTTTTTGTGGTGTCTTTGCTATTTTTTTGATCTGGCGTACTCAGTTTATTTCTGTCGGCGCCAGCTTCTACTTGTTGTTGATTTTGATCCTGAAAACTATTTTTATTTTTTTGAATTTGCGTTGGGTCAATTCCAGGTGCGCCCAATGATTGTTGAGAAGGCATTATTTGCTGGGCATACGCGGGTAGAAAAAATAAGGCTGACAAAAAAAATAACATAGTTATGTTCTTCTTCACCAAAAACTTTACAATGCAATACATCTGTTATAAGTTGATTTACAAATAATTAACTGAGATAAATATACTATTATCCGAGGTCGATCTCCGTGTCATCGCCAATATTCAGCGACCTTGTTTCTCCTTTGATCTGGGTATCACTTCCTATCAATGAATCGTCCAGCACAACATCATATAATTTTGAATAGGAGCCGATGATAGAATCTTTTACAATAGTATAATTTAAGATAGTGTTTTCGCCGATAGCAACATTAGGGCCGATCACAGAGTTTTTTATATCACATCCTTCAGCAATACTAACGGGAGGGATGATGATCGTGTTTTCATATTTATCTTTATCGGGAATGGTACTGCCTAATTTTTTTAATAGTGTAGCATTCGATTCAAGCAAGCTTTCTTTTTTGCCACAATCAAACCAGCTCTGTATTTTAAAGGCCTTTATTTTTGCGCCGCTTTGTATCATGCATTCAATAGCGTCGGTCAAGCTTAATTCTTCATGGCTTTGTATCGCCTTATTAATTATTTTCTGCAGGCAGGAAAACATCACGGCAGTTTCCTTGATCTTATAGATCCCTACAAGCGCCATATTGCTTTTTGGTATAGATGGTTTTTCTACAACGCGGCTAATAAACCCATCATCTTCTATTTCTGCAACACCAAAATTGCGGGGATCATCAACTTTTTTAACGCCCAACATTGAAAATGGCGAGTCGATCATTTCTTTCACATTGTATTCTGCAATGGTATCGCCCAGCACAATAAAAACTTCATCCGTGCCTACAATTTCACTGGCAAGGTCTATGGCATGCCCGGTACCATATCTTTCATTCTGGTAAACAAAATGGCTGTTCAGGTCCGGGTATTTTGCTTTAACGTAATTCTGAATTTTTTCGCCCAGGTAACCTACTATAAACACAAATTCATTGATACCTGCTTCGTGCAACTGATCAATAATGATGCTTAGGATAGTTTTTCCTGCCAGCGGCATTAACGCCTTTGGCTGTGTGTATGTATGGGGCCTCAGCTTAGTGCCTGCGCCTGCGACGGGAATGATTGCCTTCATGCCAATACCCCAAAAGGGGTTTTTAGTGTAAAGTGAATAGATTTAGCTATTGGTAACAAGTTGTGAAAATAAGGAATTTTGGGTAAACGGCAGCTAATGTGGGATGTTTGATGTACGATGTACGATGTTGACCAGTTTAATAGTTTAAGTGCACTTACATTTTACGGATCGATTTTACAAAAAATGCCTGAATATATTAGCTGTATTACATCGTACATTTTACAGATTTCCCAATCGGGTTTAATACTTTAAAGAAGCGTTTGTATATTTGCCACCTAATTTAAAAAATATGCAAAGAGATCAATTGGTTTTCGACTTAATCAGGCAGGAATTAGAACGTCAACGTCATGGATTAGAGTTGATCGCTTCTGAAAATTTTACCTCACTTCAGGTGATGGAAGCAATGGGTGGCGTTATGACAAATAAATATGCCGAAGGGTATCCGGGCAGAAGGTATTATGCAGGCTGCGAAATTGTTGATCAGACAGAACAATTGGCTATTGACAGGTTAAAAGAGATCTTTGATATTAATTATGCTAACGTACAGCCACATAGCGGTGCACAGGCAAATGGCGCTTTGATGTTAGCCATTTTACAACCGGGTGATAATATATTAGGCTTAGACCTTAGCATGGGCGGACATTTAACCCATGGATCTGCAGTAAATTTTAGTGGTAAAATATACAAACCTCATTTTTACGGAGTAGTAAAAGAGACAGGCCTGATAGATTATGATATGTTGGAAAAACAGGCCCGTACTGTTAAACCAAAATTGATCATCTGCGGAGCAAGTGCGTATAGCCGTGATATTGATTACGCAAGAATAAGAAAAGTAGCGGATGAAGTAGGCGCTTTTGTAATGGCTGATATCGCACATCCTGCAGGCTTGATCGCTAAAGGATTGTTATCTTATCCATTTGATCATTGCCATTTTGTTACTTCAACAACACATAAAACTTTACGCGGTCCACGCGGTGGTGTTATCATGATGAAGAAAGATTTTGAAAATCCTTTTGGATTGAAAGATGTAAAAGGCAATACCCGTATGATGAGTAACCTTATCGATATGGCTGTTTTCCCCGGCACACAAGGCGGACCATTACAACATGTAATAGCGGCTAAAGCTGTAGCGTTCGGAGAAATATTGACGGATGAATACACTGCTTACGCCAAACAAGTTCAGTTAAATGCACAGGCAATGGCTAAAGCATTTGTAGCAAAAGATTACAAGATCATTAGCGGCGGTACAGACAATCATTTAATGCTGATCGACCTGCGCAATAAAAACATCAGTGGTAAAAAAGCAGAACAGGCATTGGTAATGGCTGATATCACTTTAAATAAAAACATGGTTCCTTTTGATGATAAAAGTGCTTTTGTAACTTCTGGTATCCGTGTAGGTACGCCAGCTATAACAACCCGCGGATTAAAGGAAGAGCACATGTCATTCATCGTAGATATTATTGATACCGCTTTATTGAATGCGGATGATGAAAAAGCATTGCGCACGATCAAAGGACAGGTAAAAGAATTTATGAAACAATTTCCTTTGTATCCTGAATTAGGTTAATAAAGTTAAAAGTCAAAAGTTAAAACCAAAAAGTATACTGTAACGTATATATTCTACAGTGTTTATCGAGAATAACATGTTTATTCCTTATTCTTAATTTTTAATTCTTAATTCTTAATTAAAATGATCCAGAGAATACAATCTATTTGGTTATTGTTAGCATCTATTTGCGCATTTCTAACTTTTAAGCTGCCTTATTATAGCGGCACAATGAGTACGGATACGTCTTTGGCTTACCAGGAGCTTAAAGGAACAACTGGCGGGATGGTGATCTTAGTTATAACGGCCCTGGTATCAATGCTGGCTTTAGTGATCTTATTTTTATACAAACAAAGGGTATTGCAATTGCGTTTGTGCATAGTAGGTATCTTGTTAGAAGTGGTATTGATCTTTCTTTATTACCAGAAAGTAAAAACGTTTACGCAAGGTTCTTATGCTTTAACGTCCATGCTTCATTCAGCGATCATCTTGTTTTTTGTTTTAGCCGGACAAGCCATTAACAAAGACCATAATTTAGTTAAGAATAGTGATAGACTTAGATAGCCATTGAATAAGTAAGATTGAATATGTAATATTTTTTTCAATCTTCAATCTTACTTATTACTTATTCAATTAGAGAAATTCCCCCGTATAACTTTCTTTGCATTTTTTCAGATCTGCAGGTTTGCCTGCGAAAACCAAATTGCCTCCCATATCACCGGCTTCAGGGCCAAGATCAATTACCCAGTCTGCACTTTTAATTACATCGGTATTGTGTTCAATCACCAATATTGTATGGCCTTGTTCTATCAATGCATTAAAAGAAGTGAGTAATTTTTTTATGTCGTGGAAATGAAGTCCGGTTGTTGGCTCATCAAAAATAAATAAAATACTTCCCTGCGATTTTCCTTTGCCTAAAAATGAGGCAAGCTTAACTCTTTGTGCTTCGCCGCCCGATAAAGTGTTACTTGATTGTCCGAGTTTTATATAGCCCAATCCTACATCTGTTAATGGCTGTATCTTTTTTGCTACATCTTTTTCATCTTTAAAAAATGTGATGGCTTCATCAACACTTAACTCTAATATTTCGTAAATATTTTTGCCATTATAAGTAACTTCTAAAACTTCTTCTTTGAATTTTTTACCGCCGCAAACTTCGCAGGTTAAATGAACATCTGCCAGGAACTGCATTTCTACAATTTGTTCGCCTTCGCCTTTGCAGGCATCGCATCTTCCACCATCCACATTAAAAGAAAAATGTTTAGGTAAAAAACCGCGCAGCTTACTCAAAGGCTGGCTGCTAAACAATTCCCTTATTTCATCATATGCTTTGATGTAAGTAACGGGGTTACTTCTGGAAGATTTACCGATCGGATTCTGATCTACCATTTCAACTTGCGAAATGGATTCTATATCGCCGGTTATTGCTTTAAATATACCTGCCTTCTCAACGATCTCTCCTTTTATTTTCTGCAGGGCAGGATATAAAATTTGTTTTACTAAAGTTGTCTTTCCGCTTCCGCTAACACCACTGACCACACAGAAAACATTTAAAGGAAATTCAACCGTAATATTTTTTAAATTATTTTGCCGGGCGCCTTCAACAACAATACTTTTGTTCCACTTGCGTAATTTTTCAGGCGCTTCAATTTTTAATTCGCCACTGAGGTATTTGCCTGTCAGGCTTTTTTTATTGGCGATCAACTCATCATAATTTCCTTCTGCTACTAACTCACCGCCTAAATGACTGGCTAATGGCCCCATATCAATAATGTAATCTGCTTCACGCATCATCATTTCATCATGCTCTACAACAACTACTGTATTGTTTAAGTCTCTTAATTCTTTCAATACGTTTATTAAGCGTTCGGTATCACGACTATGTAAACCGATACTCGGCTCATCCAGTATATATAATGAATTGGTAAGGTTACTGCCCAAGCTTCTTGTTAATTGTATGCGCTGACTTTCGCCACCGCTTAATGAGTTGGCTAACCTGTTTAAAGTAAGATAGCCAAGGCCAACATCTAATAAAGTTTTTAAGCGATGGTGAATTTCGATTAGTATCCTTTTAGTTAACTGTTCATCGTAAGCACTAAGTTTTAATTTATCGAACCATACTTGCAGGTCCTTAACCGGCAGCTCGCATAATTCGCCGATATGTTTTCCGCCAACCTGTACGTATAATGCTTCTTTCCGCAGGCGATAGCCTTTACAATCCGGACAAAGGGTTCTACCCCTGTAACGGCTCAATAAAACGCGGTATTGCACCTTATAAAGGTTCTGGTTGACTTCCTTAAAGAAGTCATCAATTCCATAAGCATGCTTGTTTCCTTCCCATAAAACGGCATATTGCTCTTTAGTTAGGTCGATAATTGGCTTATGGATGGGAAAATCGAAGTTTTTGGCTGCTTTTATGAAGCGTTCCTTCCATAAACCCAGTTTTTCACCCTTCCAGGGGGCAATTGCGCCCTCATAAATGCTTAATTGCTTGTTTGGGATGACCAAGTCGGCATCGATGCCTAAAACCTGGCTAAAACCCTCGCAAGTGGGGCAGGCGCCATAAGGGTTATTAAAAGAGAATAAATTAGGGACTGGTTCTTCGAACTGAATCCCGTCCAGTTCAAATTTATTGCTGAAATGAAGGATCGTTTTGCCGTTTATTTCCAGCATCATTTCTCCTTCGCCTTCATAAAAAGCTGTGTTCACAGAATCACTGATCCTATGCTTATCATCTTCATCAAAATCTTTTACTACTAATCTATCAACCAGTAAAAATGTTTTTATCTTGGCATTTTTTGTCTCGATCTTTTTTAGGAGCTCTTTTGTTTCGAGCGCATCTTCAATTCTTACAATTTCGCCACCTTCGATATATATTCTCGAAAACCCTTTTTGTAATAAAATATTCAGCTCTTCTTTTGCGTCTCTGTTGGCATGTTGTTTAAAAGGCACCAATAGCAAAACCTTATCGCCTTCTTTTAATTCGTCGATCGCTTTTACCACATCGGTCACATCGTCTTTTTTAACCTCGCGTCCGCTGACAGGGGAAATTGTTTTACCGGCACGTGCATATAATAAGCGTAGGTAATCGTAGACCTCCGTCATACTGCCAACTGTACTTCTTGGTGTGCGTGTAATTACTTTTTGTTCGATGGCAATGGCAGGACAAAGCCCTTTTATATAATCTACATCAGGCTTATTCATGCGCTGCATAAATTGGCGGGCGTAGGCGCTAAGGCTTTCGGCATAGCGGCGTTGTCCTTCTGCAAATAAGGTATCTATTGTTAAAGAAGACTTTCCCGAACCCGAAACGCCGGTTACAACAACCAGCTTGTTTCGGGGTATAGTAACCGTTACATTCTTTAAGTTATGAACCCGGGCGCCTTTAATTAGTATTCCTTCTACAGGTTTTGGTGCTGGTGCGGGTTTTGATTTGGCAGCTGTTTTTTCCTTCATTGTATTGATTACTACAAATTTAACCGAACGGCGCGAGTATTTGGCCTATAAAAACGCTGCTTTTGGTGGATAAATAAAAATATTGTTCAAACATCGAAAAAAGCAGAAATAAATTTTTTTTGTTAAAATTTTTAACTAACTTTCATTTAGAAGATTAACCTAAACCAAAAAGCTAACGCCTATATCTAACATTAGACCTCTACACGTTACGTTTTTTCTTTTAGATTCTGTAACAACAGTCCTAAACTAAAAAATTTAAGCTCATGAAATGCCTAACAAATTACACAGACCAACAATTGGTTCACCTCTACATGGAGGGGGATTTTGACGCAATTTCTACACTTGTAAACAGGTACAAAGACCGAATTTACACGTCTATTTATTTACTGGTTAAAGACAAATATCTTGCCGAAGATCTCTTCCAGGATGTATTTATCAGGGTTAACGATACGCTTAGGGCGGGCCGTTATACGAATGAAGGTAAATTCCTTCCCTGGACACTACGAATCGCACATAATCTATGTGTAGATCATTTCAGAAAGGTAAAGCGCATCCCAACTATCAAAACCAGCGATGAGTATGACATTTTTGAAGTTTTGAACTTCTCAGACCCAAATGCTGAAGGCAGAATGATGCAGGATCAGACAAATGATAAGATCAGACAAATGATCGATATGCTTCCCGAAGATCAGAGAGAAGTGATCATTTTACGTCATTATGCAGATCTTAGCTTTAAAGAGATCGCTGAACTGACAAAATGCAATATAAACACTGCCTTAGGCCGTATGCGTTATGGCTTAATCAATTTACGCAGAATGATGAACGAAAAACAAATAGCCTTATAAGATAAACTCTACTTTAAACGATTTACTGCAAACATATTTCACCCATTGGGATCCTGACCTTGTCGGATAACAATGGGTGATTACTTTTTAAAAGCATCCAACCCACATTTCAACCAGGCTGCATACTCAGCTGCATCAGGCGTATAACCAACGGGCGGATTTAATAATTTGCCGTCAGGCGATAGCAACACATATAAAGGTTGTGAAACCGCATTAAAATTTTCAGATTCAAAAGTGGCCCATTTATCACCTACGGTTATTATTTGTTTTTGTGTGCCGTCCTTTGTCTTGTATAAAAATTCGTCTTTTATTGGCAAGGCTCTTTTATCATCAACGTATAAAGAGACAAGGATATAATTATCCATCAGCTCTTTTACTTTTGGATCGGGCCATACATTTTCTTCCATCTTTCTGCAATTCACGCAGGCATAGCCCGTGAAATCTATCATGATCGGTTTGTTTGCTGCTTTCGCTTCTTTTACTGCTTCAAAATAATCTTTTAATGGCTCGTTGCAATTGACAGGGTTATCATAAATACTGTAACAGGTTGAAGGAGGGAAACCGCTTACCAAACTTAACCTGGCATATTTTGTATTCGTTAAACCCGGTAATAAATAAATGGCAAAAGCTAAAAATGCAAAAGCAATTATTTTTCTTGCTGTACTAATTACGGGTTTGCTGTATTGCTTTTTAAAGTTGAACCAATCTATTAAATAGGCAAATGTCATTACACCGATAATGATCCATATTGCAAAAAATATTTCTCTTTTTAAAATGCCCCAATGTGCTACCAGGTCTGCATTTGAGAAGAATTTAATAGCCAATGCCAATTCAACAAAACCAAGGGTAACTTTTACTGTATCCAACCATCCGCCGGATTTTGGTAAAGATGAAAGCCATTGCGGAAACATAGCAAATAAAGCAAAGGGCAAACCCAATGCAAAGCCAAAACCGGCAAGTCCAGCTGTTAAAGGCCATGCGCCACCCGATGCTGTGCTTGCTAATAAAGAACCCAATATCGGCCCGGTGCAGGAGAAAGAAACAATGGCCAATGTAAGGGCCATAAAAAATATACCAATAAAGCTTTTACTGCTTTTTGAATCTGCTTTATTGACCATACTTGCCGGCAATACAATTTCGAAATAACCAAAGAAGGAAATCGCGAACACTACAAAAATGATGAAGAAAATAAGGTTAAGGTAAATATTGGTAGAGATATTATTATAGATCTCTTTATTTACGCCACCCGCAATATGGAAAGGAAGGCTAAGTGAAACATAAATTAAGAAAATGAACAAGCCATATAGAATAGCATTACGGATACCTTTGGCTTTATCGTCTGATTTTTTTGTAAAGAAGGAGACCGTTAGCGGTATCATAGGGAAAACGCAGGGCGTTACCAATGCTAAAAGGCCACCCAAAAAGCCCAGAATAAAAATGGTCAGTAAACTACTATCCGCCTCTGTAGTTTTTCCGATGCCACAATTATTTATCGGGTTGTTTAGGTCTACTGTTGGTAATAATAATTCGTTCCCCTTTGCTTGTGTAAGCTGAAACTCTCCGCCAGCGTATGTCCCATCAGGTTGTTTAGTTAAATAAAACTCTTCCGGTTCCGGCCCGATAAATTCTTTGCCATCAAAAGCCATATAATTTACATGGCCCTTAATGTAGGGAAGGTCACCTTTTATTTGTAGTGTAAGATCGATCCCCAATGTTTTTTCGAAATAATTTACTTCGGCACTTAGCTGTGCATCTTTCTTTTTTAATTGACCTTTTTCGTTTGTTGAAACGATGGTTATTTTATGAGCAATGCTACTGTCAAAATCGAAAGTAGTTAGCGGCAGATCGTTGCTATTAGTGTTAGAATAAATGATAGTACCACCAGGTATTGTGGCCTGTATAGCCAGCACAATATTTCCTGTGGTATTTTTTGAAGAAGAAAATTTCCATACAGGCTTAGCTGTTTGCGCAATAATATGTTGTGTTGTTGCTACAAGAAGGAATGCTATAAATGAGTAGAGATATTTCATTATCTGTATAAAAGTTTGGGTAATAAAAAAGCCCTGCTTGACAGGACCCTTTACTGATTTTAGTTGCTGCCTACCTTGATATCAAAATTAACATCGCGTGGCGGCAAACATCTTTTATCGTTGCAGGTCATAAAATTGACCGTTCCTTTTCCATCAACCGGTGCGGTAACTTTTGACCTCACTATTTGTACAAAATCTACTTTGTTCTCGAAATAATTTACTTTGAAACCCCATACTGGCTCAAGTTTCGAGACAAGCGTTCCTACTTCTTTTACCTTACCGGAATATTCCAGTAAAGGGTTTTTTACAAATATAAAAGTTGTAGGTACCGGGCCTTCTGCATTGTTGACCTGGGCATATAAATGATAACCGCTGATGATAGTAGCGGTCATGTGCAATTCAAATGTTTTTTCTGCTATTTTTTTAGCCGTGAAAGACCATGTCACGACCTGATTTGTAGTAGGTACAGCCGTGCCCGGTATAGTGAATTGAGCTTTTACCCCACCAAATATTGTCGCAAATATTACTGCAAGTATTATTTTCTTCATGCGTTGTTTTGATAAAGTTACGGATGTGTATGCTGCCTGGTTTTCGACAAGCGGCATATTTGATCGTTTTAACAAATTTGAAACAAGTGCTCGAATACTTTTAATCCGTCTTTATTGCCTAATGCTTCGTTGCTGGCTCTTTCCGGATGTGGCATCATGCCATATACATTTCTTTCTTTGTTGCAGATGCCCGCGATATTATGGATGGCGCCATTGGGATTGCCTGCGGCTGTTACATTGCCTTCTTCATCGCAATAACGGTAAATGATCTGGCGGTGCATTTCTAATTGTTCCAATGTTTTATCATCTGCATGGTACCTTCCTTCGCCATGGGCAATAGGTATCTTTAATGCAGCGCCGCCTTCTGAAGCAGCTTCTTTTATATATACATTTTTGCAGGCAAATTGTTGGTGCGCGTTGCGCAATAAAGCACCGGGCAATAAACCAGCTTCGCATAAAATCTGGAAGCCATTACAAACACCCAATACTTTACCGCCTTTGTTAGCGAACGTTACTACGCTTTGCATCATCGGACTAAATTTAGCGATGGCACCACAGCGTAAATAATCGCCATAGCTAAAGCCGCCGGGGATCACGATGCAATCATCGGTACTGAACATACTTAGGTCCTTGTCTTTATGCCAAAGCTCGATCACTTCTTGTTTAAGGTCAACTTTTAGAGCTTCTATCATGTCCCTGTCGCAATTTGAGCCGGGGAAAACTACAACGCCAAACTTCATGGTATGTGTGTGATTTTAGGTGTAATGTATTGATTTGTTCGGTTTTGTACTGCTGCTGAAGTGAGTGTCCTGTAAAAAACGGGATTATCAACAACAACGATGTTGATAGTAAACACTAAAGCCGGTAACAAAATAACCAGGGCAAAGGTACAAATACCTGTTCAATTTATCGAACGAAGTAACTGAAAGCAATTACAAAAGCTACCATCAGCCAGTGTAATATTGAGGGAAACCAGTTTCGGTTAGGGTAAAGAAATGCAGCACCAATGAAGGCTGATAGGGGCACGGCGCATAAGATCCAGTATTCGAAGGTATGGGTAGCGTTGATGAATGGGATACAAACGGCTACGGCACAATAAATAAATACCAGGTTCCAGCTTTTGCGAGCCTGGATCAGTTGGCGCAGGAAGTTTTTGCGTATAAAAAAAATGCCGGTTGCGGCTGCAAATAAAACAATAACCATTGCTGCAACTTCCCAGCTGGATTGGTTAAAATGAGGTAAGCTCATACTAATGCCTGGGAATTTATACTTCTTGAGCCTGTCGGTTAAATATGCCCAGGATAATAGAAAATAGTAGGGAGTTAAAATGCCCATAAATGCGATCAGCCAATCTGCTGCTTTGAACCTGCCCGTCACTAATAATCCAAAAATAACCAGCGCTGTAAAAGTGATGGAAGGGAAATAAAAAAAAGTAGAAAGCCCGATAGCGATCCCAATATTAAACAAGGATGTTTTTGGATTGGGTGTATTATATAAGCCGCTCATGCGCGCCCAAACCCATATCAGCAGTGTGTTGATGATCAATGGCGCCGATAATATATTCCATTCTTTAAAAAGCGAAGTAATGAGCAGGTAACTCATTGCGGTTAAATAATTAGGTTTGGGCATTAACCGGTGATCATTTACCAGCTTATTAAAACCAATGGCCTGCGTAAATAATAAGCTGAAAGTAATGGCAGGATAAATAAAAGGAATGGCCCGGCCAATTGGCGCCAGCTGCGCCAATAATATTTTAAATAGAAAACCGTCTGTCTGTTGGGTTTGCGGAATAACAGGGTACAAAAACATGGTGAGTTTCAGCAATATCCCATATACTAAAAGTAAAAAAGGATTATAAGGATTATTTGCTTTGAATGTACCTGTCACAGCTATTGAATAAGTATTTTATAATTGCAAAAATGCCCAATTATTATCGCTTTAAAAAATTGTTCTTTAGTAATCGATCTTTGCAAAACAAATAGCATTATTGCGAACACAAGGCAGAATGAATTGTTTAGCGCCAACCTGCTTGCCGAATTTGGGTAAAAACCCGTAACCTTTTGTAGGCATTATCTCCGCATTTTTATTGATATCGCCATTTGCCTTTACACTTATATCAGATAAATACTCGGTTCTTTTTATTGTTTCGTTGAAAAATAAATGTATCTCACCGCCCGTATTAAAAGTAAAGAAAGATAAGGGGTTGTCGTCATTATCGTGGTATTGATCTTTTGCTATAACATTATTCCATTCGGGCATACCATTTTTATCAATGCTTACGATAAAGATATTTTGACAATAATAGGTGGTGACAGATGGTGTATTAAAACCGTATGGATTAAAGAAAGGGTTAAAATAATATGGATTATTATTAATGGTGCCGCCCGATTGCTGGGCAGTATAATCTTCTGCCATTAAAATATAACCGCCATCTTTTTTAACGGTAACATTTTTTATCTGAAAATTATTTAGGGCTTCTTTCATGCGGCCTTCTCTTTTTAGCGCCTGGCGTACCGAATCTCCGAAAGAAATAAATACATTCGATTGCGGACTATTGGTTTGTTTATCCCACACGTTTGCATAAATGCCCTGCACATTACCTCTTTTCTCTGTATAAAAAAAAGCGTTGAGTATAGCATGTTTGTTGATATTATCAACCTTTACATAAATATCAGTTATGTATTTTTCTTTCAGATCAATATTATTTATTGAAAAAGAATCTGCCAGCGCAGGTTTGGTAACAATATCCAACTTGTAATAATAATCTTTCCCATAATTTTTTGTGGCTATGTTGAAAAACAGGTCGCCATCGTTATCAACAAATAAATTATTAAAAATGGTTCTGTCATCGTTATAAGAAAAATCCTGGTGTGCTTTTTTGATCAATTGCAGTGTATTGTCGAACAACATTGTAGTGATCGACAACGCATCATTTTGTTGCAGCGTTTTAGCGATCATTATTTTTTGTTTGTCTTCACTGTTAACAACAGCATATATTTTATTGACATGGTTCCCAATATCTGTAGTATCAATATTAATTGGCTGGCCTATAACTTTGGCATCTTCATCTACTTTTACTGCTGAGCAATAGACGATCCTTTTCTTTTGGTATTGATAGATAAGGTAGAAGAAATTTTGGTAAGCGATATAATTTACATTGAATGTTTTGTCTGGGAGGAAATCAAGCGGCACTGTTTCTTTTAGCTTCATTTCATTGTCATACACAGTGATATTGTAATCATCTTTGACATTTTTGAATATGATGATGTTGCCACCTACTTTGCCGATTATTTGGAAATCAGTTCTTGGATCGCCTTTTATCGGATCAGAGTAAGAGATGATCTGCGGAAAAGAAAATACGGGAAAAATAAACAGTAAAAAGATGGCAAGAAAACGGCGGCTCATACATGGGTATTTTAACAATTAAAAGTACACTTTTAATTGCAACCATTTTTATAACTTGTAGTTAATAATAACATTATGCAGACAGTATTAATTACCGGCGGAACGGGCCTCATCGGAAAAGAATTAACAAAAAAATTGCTGGAGAAAGGCTACAAAGTGATCATCTTAACAAGAAAGTTGCCTCAAAACAGTGCCGTATTGGAGAGCAACGTAAGCTATGCAATTTGGGATATAAAAAAACAAACCATTGACGTGGCCGCAATGCAAAAAGCTGATCACATTATTCATTTAGCCGGCGCAGGTGTTGTAGATAAAAAATGGACAGCAGCATACAAAAAAGAAATACAGGATAGTAGAACTAAAAGCAGCGAGCTACTTATTACTACATTAAAAAATAACGCTAATAAAATAAAAACAATAGTGAGCGCTTCAGCCATTGGCTGGTATGGACCTGATGCAGTTCCTGTAAAAGCATTTATTGAAACGGATAAAGCAGATACCAGTTTTTTAGGAGAAACCTGCAGGCTCTGGGAAGAGCGTATAACACCTGTGGAGCAACTGGGCAAACGATTGGTTATACTAAGAACAGGAATTGTGTTGAGTGGGGAAGGCGGTGCCTTGGCAGAATTTAAGAAACCATTACAATATGGCGTTGCCAGTATTTTAGGAAATGGCAAACAGGTAGTAAGCTGGCTCCATATTGATGATCTCTGCCGGTTGTATATTGAGGCGATCGAAAATGAACAGGTGCGTGGTATATATAATGCTGTTTCGCCAACACCTGTTACTAACGCAACATTAACGCTAACGTTAGCAAGAGAAATGCGCGGAAAATTTTATATCGCTGCGCATGTGCCAAAATTTGTTTTACAAATTATGTTAGGAGAAAGAAGTATTGAAGTATTAAAAAGCGCTACCGTAAGCTCTAAAAAAATACAGCAGGCAGGATTTAGTTTTTTATATCCTACTATCGAATCGGCCTTGCGAGAGCTTGTAAAAAAATAAAATTTTATTTTGCAGGAGCATCCGCAGCTACCCAATGCCCGGGAACCCAAACATAATTATTGTGTTGTAATTCCCTGTGGCCTTTTACGAATACCCTTCCATCGGCGCTTGCAGCCGAATCTTTGGCAGGAACTTTTGTTACTGTTGAAGAATCTTTTGTTGTTGAATCTTTAACGGGTACGCTGGTAACCACTGTAGCAGGATGAGATTTCTTCTTGTTTTTTGCAGCTTCCCAATGTGCTGGGATCCAATGATAAGTGCCATGCGTCCAGCCATAGCCGCTGCCGATCCAAACGCTATCAAGTTGTGCTGGCGCAGGTGTAGAATCTGTTATGGTTTCGGGCTGGTGCACTGTGCTATTTCTGTGCATTATAAACGAAGAGAACGAAATAAAAAGGATCAGTAACAGAAAGAAAAAATATTGTTTCATTGATTCTATGATTTAATTTCTTACAGTTTTTCCGGTTTTTAAAACGCTTTGTATTCTTTCCAAGGTTTTCTTTTCACCGCAAAGACTTAAGAATGCTTGTCTTTCCAAATCTAATAAATATTGTTCGCTTACTAAAGAAGGTTCTGTTAAATCGCCGCCACACATTACATAAGCCAGTTTTTTAGCGATCACCACATCATGATCTGTTGCATAATTGCCGCGCCATATACCATTGATGCCTGCGTACATAACACCCAATGCCGATCTGCCTAAAGCGCGTATATCTTTACGTTGCACCGGCATCACATAACCATCATCATACAAATTAATAACGGCATCTTTTGCTTCAGCAATTCTTCTGCCCTGGTTAATGCTTATAATATCTCTTCCTTTTCTGTAAACGCCCATATCGTATGCGTCAAAAGCGGAGGTAGCTACTTTTGCTGTCGCGATGGTTAAGAAACGATTTTGTAAAGTGAGTGTATCCACTTCGCCGGGATGCATTTCATCTGTTGCCCTCAATACAAATTCTTTTGTTCCGCCACCGCCGGGAATTACGCCGATACCAACTTCTACCAAACCGGTATATGTTTCTGCGGCGGGAATAACTTTATCAGCATGCAAACTCATTTCACAAGCGCCACCTAATGCCAAACCATGAGGTGCAACAACAACAGGAATACCTGAGTAACGAACACGCATCATCGTATTTTGAAACTGCCTGATGGCCATATCTATCTCATCATAATCCTGCTCAATGGCCATCATAAATATCATGGCGATATTTGCACCGGCGCTAAAATTTGATCCTTCGTTGGCGATCACCAAACCTTTGTATTTTTCTTCTGCTAATGCAATGGATTTTTGAATACCTTCTAATACTTCGCCACCGATGCTGTTCATTTTTGTGTACCATTCTAATCCTAGAACATCATCGCCTAAATAGTAAGCACGGCAGGCGGCATTTTTCCAAACAGTTTGTGATTCAAAATTTTTCATCACGATAAATGCCTCACCGCCCGGTATTGCTTTGTATTCTTTTGATGGAATATCATAATACAGGCGTTTACCATTTTCTACTTTATAGAAAGAGGTAGCGCCACTTTTTATCATGTCTTTTACCCAAGTGGCAACTTTAAAACCTGCAGCCTTCATCGCATCTACAGTTTTGGCAACGCCTAACGCATCCCAGCTTTCGAAAGCGCCGATCTCCCAGCCAAAGCCCGCCATCATTCCGTCATCTATTCTATATAATTCATCACTTATTTCCGGAATGCGGAAAGAGATATAAGAAAACAAACCATAATGAAACTGGCGATAAAATTCACCGGCTTTGTCTTGTCCCGCTGCTAATATTTTTAGCCTGGATTTCAGATCGTCAATTGGTTTCGCCGCTTCTATTGTGGCGAATTTTGGTTTTTGTCTTGCCCCATATTCCAATGTTTGCAAATTCAGCGTGAGAATTTCTTTTTCACCTTTTGCATTTTTTGTTTTTTTGAAGAAGCCTTGTCCGGTTTTATCGCCCAGCCAATTATTAGCGATCATTTTATCCAGCCATGCCGGGATAACGAATTGTTCTTTCGCCTCATCCTTCGGACAATTATCATAAACGCCTTTTGCCACTTTTACTAAAGTATCAATACCCACCACATCGGCTGTTCTGAAAGTAGCAGATTTTGGTCTGCCTATAATTGGCCCGGTCAAGGCTTCAATATCATCAATGGTCAATTGTAATTTTTCCATAACATTCATAATAGCCATGATGCCGAATACGCCGATACGGTTAGCGATAAATGCTGGCGTGTCTTTACATAACACAGTTGTTTTGCCTAAATACAGATCTCCGTAATGCAATAAAAAATCCACCACTTCAGGATCCGTGAATGGCGTTGGGATAATTTCTAATAAGCGTAAATATCTTGGCGGGTTAAAAAAGTGTGTGCCGCAGAAATGCTTTTTAAAATCTTCACTTCGGCCTTCGGCCATTAAATGGATAGGAATGCCTGATGTATTAGAAGTGATCAATGTGCCTGGCTTGCGGTATTTTTCTACTTCTGTAAAAACAGATTGTTTAACATCTAATCTTTCTACTACAACCTCGATGATCCAATCATAGTTGGCAATGTCTTTCATGTTATCGGTAAAATTGCCTGTCGAGATCCTTTTGATAACATCAGTTGTATAAACAGGGGAGGGATTGCTTTTAAGCGTTGACGTTAGTGCATCATTCACAATCCTGTTCTTTACTGCCGGATTATCCAGTGCCGTGTTCTTTGCTTTCTCCGCATCATTCAATTCTTTTGGGGCTATGTCTAATAATAAAACCTGTAAACCAATACCTGCAAAGTGGCAAGCAATACGACTTCCCATTACACCGCTACCGAGTATAGCGACCTTTTTGATGATTCTTTTTGACATATAGCAAATTTAGTTAGTTAAACAACTATTCGTACTCTAAGTTAGTTTATTCCAATATAATTGCGAACAAATTTTTCCAGTAAATAGTTGATTGTTTTTTATTGGATGGAAACGAAAAAGCCGCATCATTTATGCGGCTTTTATAATTTAAATATTTGTATGCTTAGCTAACACCTGACCCAGACTGAATAACATTCTCCGGACTTACAAAATGCAATTTTCCATCTGCATCTTCGGCGAGCAATATCATTCCGTTGCTTTCAATGCCCCTCATTTTGCGTGGTGCCAGGTTGGCAACTACTACCACTTGTTTGCCGATCAGTTCTTCCGGTTTAAAATGCATGGCTATTCCGCTAACGATGGTTCTTTTTTCGAAGCCAAGGTCCACTTCCAGCTTTAATAGCTTATCAGCCTTTTCTACTTTTTCAGCAGCAAGGATGGTGGCGATCTTTAGATCGATCTTTGCAAAATCATCAAACTGGATCTCGCTTTTAATCATCTTTGCTTCTTCTTTTTTCAGCTCTTCTTTTGCTTCCATTTTTAATTTTTTGCTTTTTTCTTTTAATTTTTCAACCTGCTCTGCTACTTCAGTATCCTCGATCTTTCTAAACAATAATTGCGGTTCTCTTAATGAATAGCCAACACTTAATAATTTAGGTTTGCCGCCATTTTCCCATTCCAGCATTTTATCTACCGTCTTCATCATGTAACTCATTTTCTTAGCTGCAAATGGTAGAAATGGATTGATGAATACAGCCAGGTTGGCTGTTAACTGCAGACAAACATGCAAACAATTATCAATTGATTTTTGCGCTTCGGTGGTCGGTTGTCCATCGTCGGTCGTCGACTTAGCAACGATCCACGGTTGTTTATCTTGTAAATATTTATTCCCTTTTCTTGCCAGATCAATTACTTCATTCTGTGCATCTCTGAATTTATAGCCTTCAATCAGCGATTGAATTTTTGCTTTGGCAGTAATAATATCTTCAAATAATTTTTTGTCCGCATCGTCTACAATATCTGCATGTAAAGGAGGTACTTTGCCATTGCATAATTTATGCATCATAACAAAAGCGCGATTAACAAAATTTCCGAAGATCGCTACCAGCTCCCCATTCACGGCATCCTGAAACCCCTTCCAGGTAAATTCACTGTCTTTTGTTTCGGGAGCGATCGCAGTTAAATAATAACGCAATGCATCTACCATCATGTCGCCACCATTTTCTTTCTTCACAAAATCATTGATATAATCTTCCATCTCAATGCTCCAGCCGCGGCTCGTGCTCATTTTATCTCCTTCCAAATTCATGAACTCGTTGCTGGGTACATTTTCCGGTAAAATATCGCCATACATTTTCAACATTACAGGGAAAATGATACAATGGAAAACAATATTATCCTTACCAATAAAATGCACAAGCTTAGTGTCTTTATCCTGCCAGTAAGGTTTCCAGTCTTTTTTATTATCAAGTGCCCATTGTTTTGTTGCGCTGATATAACCGATCGGGGCATCGAACCAAACGTATAAAACTTTTCCTTTGCCGCCTTCTACATTTGCGGGTAAGGAAACACCCCAATTGAGGTCGCGCGTTACGGCTCTTGGCTGTAAACCTGCATCCAGCCAACTTTTACACTGGCCTAAAACATTTGCCTTCCAATCTTCTTTATGCTCTTCCAATATCCACTTGCGTAAAAAATCTTCGTACTTATCTAATGGTAAGTACCAGTGTTTGGTTGCTTTTTTTATTGGGGCATTGCCGCTTAATGTACTTCTTGGATTGATCAATTGCTCAGGGCTCAACGAAGTACCGCAATTTTCACACTGATCACCATACGCATTTGGGTTAGCACAAACCGGGCAAGTACCTACTATATATCTATCTGCCAAGAAAGTATTGGCTTCCACATCAAAATATTGTTCGGAATCTTTTATTTCAAGATCACCTTTATCATTTAGTGCAGTAAAAAATTCCTGCGCTGTTTCATGATGGATCGGTGAAGTAGTTCTGTGATAGATATCGAAAGAGATGCCTAGATCGGCCATATTGCTTTTAAGTATCTCGTGGTATTTATCAACGATGGCTCTTGGAGTAGTTTTTTCCTTCATGGCCTGTATGGTGATCGCAGCTCCATGTTCATCACTTCCGCAAACCCATACCACATCTCTTTTCTGCGCACGCAAATAACGTACATAGATATCCGCAGGCAGGTAAGCTCCGGCCAGATGGCCAATATGCTTTAAGCCGTTAGCGTAAGGCAATGCAGAAGTAATTAAATATCTTTTTGGATCGTTCATTGTTTTGTTGTCTTTAAATCCTGTCTGAACCGTTGATTGAAGTTGATTATTGTGATTTAACTGATTTTAATGTTCCTTTCAACGGAATCAGTTAAATCAATTTCAATCAACGGTTCAGACAATCAAGGCCCGCAAAAATACCTAATCAATTGTCAATACCGAAATTTCTGTAAATTGAGCCTATGAAACGCAAAGATTTCCTTTCTGCTATTGTTCCGTTGGGCGCTACATTATCTGCAATGGCTACAGGAAGGGATTTTATAGACCCTGATTTTACTGCCATTATTCCACCTTATTTACAAAAAGGAGATACAATTGGTATTTGTTGCATGGCCGGTTTTATTTCGCTGGCGGATATTCAGCCTGCTGTTAGCAAAATGAAGGAATGGGGCTTTCAAATAAAATTGGGCAATACCATCGGCGAAAAGGATTTTAGTTTTGGCGGAACGGATGCACAAAGAATACAAGACCTGCAACAAATGATGGACGATCCATCGATCAAAGCGATCATGAGTGCACGCGGCGGATACGGAACAGTAAGGATTATTGATGGACTTGATTTTAAAAAATTTGCATTGAACCCTAAATGGATCGTTGGATTTAGCGATGTAACTGTTTTGCATGCGCACCTTAACCGTAATTATGGCATTGCTTCTTTACATTCAAAAATGTGCAATAGTTTTCCGGACGACTGGAATAGGGCAGAAACTATCCAAAAAGAAACGATCGAATCGATCAATAAATGTTTGACTGGAGAAAAAATGCAATACAGTGCAATACCTAACTTAAATAACAGAACAGGATCGGGAGAAGGAGCATTGGTTGGCGGAAATTTAAATACGATCGAAACTCTTGCGGGCACAAAAAGTGATCTTATCACCAAAGGGAAAATATTATTTGTAGAAGATAAAGATGAATATTTATATAGTGTTGACAGGATGTTCTGGAATTTAAAACGTACCGGAAAACTATCGCAGCTAAAGGGCTTGATAATCGGCGGTTTTAAATTAAAACCTGATGATCCCGGTGAAGAGTTCGGAAGAACGATCGAACAAATTGTTTTAGAAAAAGTGAAAGAATATAATTATCCTGTTTGTTTTGATTTTCCTGTAGGCCACCAAAAGGATAATTTTGCATTGAAATACACGGTGCAGCATCAATTAACAGTTACCAATAATTCTGTAAGTTTAACAGAGATACGATAGACAATCATGATAAAAATTCCACCATATTTAAAAAAGGGAGATACCATTGGCCTTACTTGCCCTGCCGGATATTTAGTAAAAGGTAAAGCAGACAACTGCATTAAAACCCTCCAACAATGGGGCTTTGATGTAATGGTGGGTAAAACATTGGATGGCAATTCCGATAATTATTTTAGCGGAACAGATGAACAAAGATTGAATGAATTGCAGGCAATGCTGGATGATGAAAGCATCAATGCTATTTTATGCGGCCGCGGTGGTTATGGCGTTGGAAGAATTATCGACCAGCTTGATTTTACAAAATTCAAACGCAAGCCAAAATGGATCATCGGCTTTAGCGATATTACTGTCTTGCATGCACATTTAAATAGTAAAATAAAAGTGGCTTCATTGCATGCGCCAATGGCGGGTGCTTTTAATAAAGAGAATGAATTTGTTGAATCTTTACATAAAGCATTGACCGGCAAAAAAGCAAAATACACTTGCGCTGTTGATCTTTTTAATACAATTGGATCGGCTACCGGAGAATTGATCGGTGGTAATTTATCATTATTGGTAAATGCTATTGGCACGCCATCTGATATCAATACAAAAAATAAAATATTATTCATTGAAGATATTGCCGAGTATGTATATGGTGTGGATAGAATGATGTATCAATTAAAACGCAGCGGCAAGCTGGATCAGCTTAAAGGTTTGATCATTGGTGGTTTTTCTGAAATGAAAGATACGGAGCGCCCGTTTGGTAAAACCGTTTATGAAGTTATCCATGATATTGTAAAAGACTATGATTATCCTGTCTGTTTTAATTTTCCTGTCGGTCACGAAACAGAGAATTATGCTTTGAAAGAAGGTTGTGTTTATACTTTAAAAGTTACTAAGAAGATCGTTACGCTTTCGGAATAAGTGTTAATCAAATCCCGTTAATCCCTAAATCGGACGAATCCCAATTCAGACAAAAAACTTTTCAATCCACCATTACCGTCTTTTGGATTTTATTCTTTTGTTGCTCATAGCCCCCGAGCTGCGTTCCTTCTCCAGCGCTCCTTTGGCTATTGACAAAATCTGCTGCGCATAGTTTTGTCTGCTTGCTTCGCTTGCACCATAGCCAAAGAGGCGCTTCCGTAGGAACTGGTGAGTTTTGATATCCGTTTATTTATAACAGTTTGTTATCTTTATAGATAAAATCTATATCATGACTTTTGTTCAGTTGGAATATATAATTGCTGTTGACACCTATCGGCATTTTGCTAATGCTGCAGATAAGTGTTTTGTAACGCAGCCGACGTTGAGCATGCAAATTCAGAAATTGGAAGATGAGCTTGGGTTGAAAATATTTGATCGCAGCAAACAACCTGTAGTGCCTACAGAAGCCGGGGCAGCAATCATTGAACAAGCGCGAAAAATAATTGGTGAAAAGGGAATGATCGACGAGATAGTGCAACAGAAAAAAGGGGTTGTTACCGGAGTGCTTACAGTCGGGATCATTCCAACATTAGCGCCTTATTTATTGCCATTGCTGATACAGAAGTTTATTAAAAAATACCCTTTGGTGAAATTGGTTGTAAGCGAATTAACTACCGAAGTAATTATTGAACGCCTGCGTGAAGGGAGAATTGATACAGGGATCTTAGTAACGCCGCTTGATGAGCCTGGTATTAAAGAACATCCATTGTTTTACGAAGAGATGATGGCCTATGTTTCTAAAAAAGACAAAGCATATCAAAAAACATATATGCTGCCACAGGATATTGACCCGAGTAAATTATGGATGCTGGAAGAAGGCCACTGTTTTCGCTCGCAAATAATTAACCTTTGTGAATTGAAAAGAGCCAGCGTAGAAGGCGCGCATTTTGATTACGAAGCGGGAAGTTTGGAAACCTTACGCAGAATGGTGGAACAGAATGATGGTATTACTATTCTGCCTGAATTAGCTACACTTGATCTTACCAGCAAACAAATGCAATTGATCCGGCATTTTAAAAAACCGGTACCGATGCGGGAGGTTAGCATGGTCATTCATCGTGATTTTGTAAAGAAGCGTTTAGTGGAGCTTTTAAAGGAAGCCATTTTAGATTCGATTCCTGAAAAGATCAAATTGAACAAGTCTCAGAATACTATTCCGATCTAATTAGTTAAAAAATCACGGCACAATTTTTCGTATCTTTATAGCAGAGGAAAAACTAATGGCGAAAGTAAAAAAAGCTCCTGCTGAGGAGACAAATTCAAACGATTTTATTGAGGTATTTGGTGCAAGGGAGCACAACCTGAAAAACATTGATATTAAAGTTCCCAAGAATAAATTGGTAGTATTTACAGGTGTTAGCGGAAGTGGAAAATCTTCGCTGGCATTTGATACTATTTATAACGAAGGACAGCGCCGTTACATGGAAAGCTTTTCAGCGTATGCACGCCAGTTTGTTGGTGATATGGAAAGGCCGGACGTTGATAAGATCACCGGACTCTCTCCTGTAATTTCCATCGAACAAAAAACTACCAATAAAAATCCACGAAGCACAGTTGGCACCATCACAGAAATTTATGATTTTCTGCGTTTATTGTACGCAAGAGTAGGCGAAGCGTATAGTTATAACACCGGCAAAAAAATGGTAAAGTTCAGCGAAGAGGAGATCGTTGATAATATTTTCAAAAAATTTGCAAATAAAAAGATCAGTCTGCTGGCGCCATTGGTACGCGGACGTAAAGGTCATTACCGCGAACTATTCGAAGATATCCGCAAGAAAGGATATTTAAAAGTTAGAATAGACGGAGAAGTAAAAGACCTCACTGCAAAAATGCAGGTTGATCGTTATAAGATACACGACATAGAAGTAGTGGTAGATAGATTAGCGGTAACAGATGATATGAAACTGAGGCTGAGCCAGAGTGTACAAAAAACTTTACAAGTTGGTAAAGACCTGATGTTCTTATTAATTAATGACGACGATAAAGTAGTACAATACAGCAAGCTGTTGATGTGCGAAGATACCGGTATCAGTTATGAAGAGCCTTCACCGAATGCTTTCTCTTTTAACTCGCCTTATGGCGCTTGTCCGGTGTGTAAAGGATTGGGTGACGTGTATACGATCAGTATAGATGCTATATTACCAAACAAAACATTAAGTGTAAAAGAGGGTGGTATCGCGCCGTTAGGCGAAGAACGCAATGCAAGCGTTTATCAACAAGTAGTGCAGTTTGCGAAAAAGAATAAGATCGATCTCGGCAAACCGATCATGAACCTTACACCAACACAGCTTAATTTATTGTTATACGGAAATGAAAATGCCGAAGGAAGTTTTGATGTGGATATGGAAGATGAAAATATTCCTGATAGTTATACCGGGAGTTACGAGGGGATCATTCCGATGTTGAAGCGCTGGTTCACATCTACACAAAGTAATGAGTCGCTAAAAGAATGGGTACAGGATTATATGGAATTAAAAAAATGTACTTCTTGTAAGGGAGCGAGATTAAGAAAAGAAAGTCTATGGTTTAAAATTGATGAGGCTAATATTTCTGAATTGAGCGAATTGAATTTGGATAAATTAATGGTTCGCTTTGCAGGGATAGAAAAACGTTTGAGCAATAAGCAAAATATCATTGCCAAAGATGTTCTAAAAGAAATTCGCGAGCGCTTACAATTTTTATTGGACGTAGGATTAACCTATCTAAGTTTAAACAGGGGCTCTAAAACGCTTAGCGGCGGTGAGTCTCAGCGTATAAGACTGGCAACACAAATAGGTTCGCAATTACAAGGTATTACTTATGTGTTGGATGAGCCGAGTATTGGTTTGCATCAAAGAGATAACCAACGCTTGATCGGCGCACTGCAAAATTTACGTGATATTGGCAATAGCGTATTGGTAGTGGAGCACGATAAAGATATCATGATGGCGGCCGATTATTTAGTAGATATCGGTCCGAAGGCTGGTAAACACGGCGGAGAAATAGTTGCCCAGGGAACGCCGGAAGAAGTATTGGCATCAGGTTCTGATACGGCACAATATTTAAATGGCAAAAAAGGCATCGCCGTTCCGGCAGAAAGAAGAAAGGGGAATGGGCATATATTAGAATTAAATGGCGCGAAGGGAAATAATTTAAAAAATGTAAGCGTACAATTTCCATTAGGAAAATTGATATTGATAACGGGTGTTAGTGGTAGCGGTAAATCTACCCTGATCAACGAAACATTATATCCTTTGTTGAGTGCCCACGCTTATAATTCTAAAATGATGCCGCTTGAATATAGTGGCATTAAAGGATTAGAATTTATTGATAAAGTAATTGAAATTGATCAAAGCCCGATAGGCCGGACGCCGAGGAGTAATCCTGCAACTTATTGTGGGTTCTTTACGGATATCAGGACATTGTTTGCGATGGTGCCAGAAGCAAAGATCCGTGGGTATACTGCGGGGCGTTTTTCTTTCAATGTAAAAAGCGGCCGCTGCGAAGTTTGCGAAGGCGGCGGTATGCGTGTGATTGAAATGAATTTTTTGCCGGATGTACATGTGCATTGCGAAAAATGCAATGGCAAAAGATATAACAGAGAAACATTAGAAATTCGTTACAAAGGAAAATCGATCAGCGATGTATTGGATATGACGGTTGATGAAGCGGTAGAATTTTTCTCAGCAGTGCCTTTTATTTTCAGAAAGATAAAAGTATTACAGGATGTAGGCTTAGGATATATCACACTCGGACAAAGCGCCGTAACATTAAGTGGTGGCGAAGCTCAACGTGTTAAACTATCAACAGAATTAGGAAAAAAAGCTACAGGAAAAACATTCTATATTTTAGATGAACCAACAACTGGTTTGCATTTTCAGGATATACAACACTTGTTGGATGTGCTGAATAAATTAGTTGATCAAGGCAATACTGTTTTGGTGATCGAGCATAACATGGATGTGATAAAAGTGGCGGATCATATTATCGATATCGGTCCGGAAGGTGGTGATGGTGGCGGATTGGTTTTGTACGAAGGTGTTCCTGAAGGTCTGCCAAAAGTAAAAGAAAGCTTTACGGGCAAATATTTGAAAGCTGAATTAAAATAATTGTCTGACGGGCTCCGTCTGACAATTAATGTTACAAAATAATATATATGCGTTACCTATTACTACTACTTATTGTTATTGTTTCATGTAATATGAAAAAGACATATCCTCAAAATACTGATGAACGATCTCGAATAATTTCGTACCTAAAATCCGAATATAAAATTGATCCGCAAGTCAATAGGTTCGATACTTTATTTAAACAAAGCCTTATTGACGGCCATAAGAGTTTAGATCCTGACTCATTGATCAGTTCAAATCTTACTGTAGTAGAGTACAAGCCCCTGCACCTGAATTTCATTAAATACATGAATTGGTATACATATAAGGATGATAGGGCTGAAGAATGTTTTAACATTAATTTGATCGAAGATGAAAGTACCGATAAGTTTTATTTAAACTCGATTGATGCCAATGCTTGTTCGTATGACGATTTGTTTATTTACAGAACATCTTCAGTGTCAAATAAAATTGATACTGGCGAACAAAAAAAATTGACAAAGGAAGAGATATCGGCTTATGAAAGCATTAAATCTTTCAGAGGATATGAAGACAATGAACTTAAACCGATATTTAATAGAGAAGGAATAGCTAATTATTTCAATGATGCATTTCGGTATAAACTTCCTACGGCAGAGACTATAAATAATTTGTTTTCATTTTATGACACGAGTGTTTGCCACAATACCGAACCTAAAATTATTTATCCTGAGGGCCTTTTCAAATATTTTGCTTCTCAGTTAAGCAAAATTAAAAATGATCCATATGAACTTTCTAACCCGAAGGTCTATTTAAAAGAACAGGTTAATTTATTGTTGCTGAAAGGGATGGAATATGACTCTACGAATAATCATTTGTGGATTTATGAAGAAGCACATGGCTTACGCGCGCGAACTTTTAATATTCGGGGAGATAGTGCTTCAGGGTTTACCTATTTTACTGATGAGTATAGAGTTTATTTTAACTAAGTTGTAGCAGACACTTTCATTATTTTGCTTTGGCCTGTAGAACTTTCTGTTTCAAGGTTGATATATTCGTTTCAATATCATGTCGACTGCAATAATCTTCTACCATACCGATAACGTCATCTCCGTATTTATCGATCTTGGCTTTGCCAAAACCGGTTATGTATAAAAGATCTTTTTTATTTAGTGGGAGATAAGTGCTGATCTCTTTTAATGTTGCCTGGTTGGCGATCATATATATCGGACTTTTTGTTTCTTCCACCACCATATCGCGCCAGCGTTTTAATGTTTCATATAATTCAACATTGGGTGTATCAATACTTGTTTGTTTTTTAGTACTGGCATAACAATTTATACTCAATCTGGGTGTACCGAATTTAAGTTTATGTTGTAAGTAAGTCGTAACGGAAAAAGGCTCTTTACAATATTGCAGGTAATAATTTGTTGAATTGATGGCAGTTAATAATTGTAGTAAGTGCTCATTAACAATAGCCGCCGCTTCTTTATGTTCTGTTACCAGCGTATTGTTTTGAACCAGCAGTTGATGTGCTGCATATTTAGGACCAAAATAATTAGCTGCATCATTGATCCTTTTTTGTAAGGCTGGATTTTTTTCAATGATCGGCTCGTCTCTCATTAAGGAATATATCTGGCCAATAAATTTAACGCCGGCAGTTTTTTCTAAAGCTAATTGTTGTCTAAAAATTTCTGCCCACTCAAGAGCTTCTTTATTAAACTTATCCTGGTGTTCTTTAATATGATGAGCTACCAGCTTTGCTGCCAATTCTATTTCATTAAAAGAAAATATCTCTTCCAGTAATTGTTGGGTAAATAATTGGCGGGCTCCGGCAAATCTTTCTATCAATGAACCTTTGTGTGTTAAAGTCTGTTGTCCGCGAATAACTTTATCATTGCTATGGATAGCTGCTGCAGAAATTTTAGATATCAATACAATGCCTTCCAGACTTGTGCACCTGCTCAGCGCTACATATACCTGGCCACTGCTAAAAGCGCTGCCGGCATCGATCATTACTTTTTCAAAAGTTAATCCCTGGCTTTTATGAATGGTGATCGCCCAGGCTAATCTTAATGGGTATTGTGTAAATGTCCCTAATGTTTCCTGTTCAAGCTTGCCATCCTCTTTGTTTAAAACATAGCGCGAGTTTTCCCAGGTTTCTTTTGATACGCTGATCTCTAATCCATCACATTCAACTATTACTTCATCATCTTCCAATCTTTTTACAACGCCGATCTTACCATTAAAATAGCGCTTCATGATATTATCGTTCTTTAAGAACATAACCTGCGCGCCTTCTTTTAAAATAAGGGCTGCTTCTGCAGGATACATATTTTCTGCGAACTCATTTTCAACAATGGCTTTATAAGTAAAAGCAGTTGTATATAATTTTTCTAATTTATTTTGATTGATAAGGTCTGCCTGTTTATTATGCGATGAAAGCGTAATATATTTTTCATCTGCTAATGGAATAAAATTCGGATTGAAACGCAGGTGCAGGTCTTCGTAATCATCATCCGTCATATTATTATTGCGCACCTTGTTAAGCAACGCAACAAATGAATCTTCTTTCTGCCGATAAATTTTATCGAGCTCTATTAACAATGGCTGTTGTTCTTTTACAGCGATGCTATCAAAAAAGAAGGGTGATTCGTAATACTCCTGTAAAATACTCCACTCAGGGTTGCCTGCTACCGGGGGTAATTGATGCAGATCGCCAATGCATAATAATTGTACGCCGCCAAAAGGCGTATCATGATTTCTGCGCACACTTCTTAGCAGCGTATCGATCGCATCCATCACATCACAACGAACCATGCTTATTTCATCGATCACTAATAACTCCATTCGGCGAAGTAATTGTTGTCGCTGTCCGTTAAACCTGGTTTTTGAGATCAGTTCATTTTTTTGAACCTGTGTTGGTAAAAAAGGATGGAAGGGCAATTGGAACAAGCTGTGCAAGGTTACACCGCCGGCATTAATAGCTGCCACACCGGTTGGAGCAGCTACTACAATATTCTTATTACAGTTATCCTTTAAGTATTTTAGAAAAGTAGTTTTACCTGTACCTGCTTTACCGGTCAAAAAGATATTTTCATTCGTTTCTGTAACGAAGCGATAAGCCAGATCAAAAATCTCGTTGCGTTCGATAGGAACCATAATGATAATTTAGGTTTTAATAGGGAGATGCGGATCCAACTAAGGTAGAAAATATTTTCTAGTTTTTAATATATGGAAGTATTTCATCCATACTAACCGGTTTTTGCTGGTCGTCGATTTCTATTACGACATAGTACCCATTTTCATTTCCGGTAGCTTTTAATGCATCAACCAGAATTTGCTGATCACTGATCATTCTTTTACCATCATCTTCGCTCCAGATCTCCTTTGTACATAAGCAGCCTTCTGTTGGTGTATAGGGATAATAAATTTTGGTTTTATAGTATTCAGGATCCATGGCTGTACCATGTGCTATAATTTCTGTACGGCCAATTTTGCTAGCGTAATATGTTTGGAAGATAGGCGCGTACTCTTGCCAGCTAATAGGTAATAATTTTTTGTATTGATCCTCTGTCCAGGTAGAATCTTTAACGTATGCAACATTGATAAAGCTTCTCACGGTTGTTTCAAAAGGCATTGTCAGTTGGATATTTGGCGTAGGGCCGATAAAGCTGCTTACAGAAACATCTGTGCCACGCATTTTAAAAATACCTTGCGGAGTATTGCCGTCGCTTAAATAAAAAGGCAAATTATTAAGGCTCCTGGCAAATTGCGGTATGGCTATAATATTTCTATTATTATCAACTATAAAATTTCCTTTCCCATCTCTTATTATAGCAATGCCTGTATAATCCCGGTTCTTTCTTTGGATGCTATAAATAACTGTATTGCCACGCAGAAATTTTTTATTAAAAATATCCTGCAACATTTTCTTTGTCAGGTGATCATTCTCTTTGCTTACGATAAGCATTTTTAAAATATAATTATTTTTATAATCGAAATTTAATTTTATTGCGGCAGCTGCTATTTCATTGGGACAAATAGAATTTTCTCTATATAAATATTCTGAAGCGATGGCGAAGACCTTATCATCTGTTGCATGTTTTAGCTCTTCTCTCATCTTTTTTATAAATTCTGTCGGATAAAGAGAATAGAGTGTTTCTAAAAGAGTTACCTGAAAGTCAACGCTTTGCTTATCCATCAACTTAACCGCGTAGTGTATACGTTTGTCTATAAATACAGACCGGTACTGTAATAGCTGCATTGATTTTAAACCTATATCCCATTTATCTTCCGTAGAATCTGTTAAAGGCAGGGCCAAATTTTTATTGATGGGATGGCTAACAATATTTGTATAAAATTTATCCCTGTTTTGTTTTGTCCCCCATTGAAAATAAACGGCATCACCCGTCTGCGCCAACAAATCTGTTGCCGGCATCAGTAAAAACAAACTGAGGATTATATTGATCGTTATTTTATTAATACCCATACTTTTCTTTCCACAATTGTTTTAAAAATTTCCGTAATTCTTCTTCTCTTGCATTTTTTCCGGGGTTGTAAAAAGCTTTGCCACTCAATTCTTTTGGCAAATATTCCTGCGCCTGAAAATTATTTTCATAATTATGTGAGTAGGCGTAATCTTTTCCATAATTCAAATTCTTCATTAGCTTGGTTGGCGCGTTGCGGATATGCAAGGGCACTGGCAAGTCGCCCAATGTTTGTACTGCTGCCATGGCGTCGTTAATAGCAACATATGAAGCGTTACTTTTTGCAGATGTTGCCAGGTAGGTAACGCACTGGGATAAAATGATCCTTGATTCAGGATAGCCGATCTTATTGACTGCATCAAAAGTTGCATTGGCTAATAACAATGCATTCGGATTGGCGTTGCCGATATCTTCACTGGCTAATATCAATAAGCGCCTGGCTATAAATTTTACATCTTCACCACCTTCCACCATTCTTGCCAGCCAGTACACGGCGCCGTTAGGATCGCTGCCGCGGATCGATTTGATGAATGCTGATATGATATCGTAATGTTGCTCTCCTTTTTTATCATAGATGGCAATTCTTTGTTGCGCAATTTCCATTACAGCTTTATCTGTGATGGTCATATTGTCACCCAATGTATCTGTTACCAGCTCTAACAAGTTCAATAATTTTCTGGCATCTCCTCCCGAAATTGTTATGAGTGCAGCTGTTTCTTTTAGTTCTATCTTTTTTGTTTTAAGGATATCATCCTGTTCGATCGCATGGTGTAATAGTGCGATGAGGTCAGTCTCATCCAACGGTTTCAAAACATATACCTGGCACCTGCTTAGCAAGGCACTGTTAACTTCGAAGGATGGGTTTTCTGTTGTGGCGCCGATCAATGTAATGATGCCTTTTTCTACCGCGCCTAATAAAGCATCCTGCTGGCCTTTATTGAAACGATGAATTTCATCAATAAATAAAATTACATTCTGTTGAGTCTTTGCTGTCTCGATAACTTCACGCACTTCTTTTACGCCACTGCTGATGGCGCTCAATGTATAGAACGGAACTTGTAATGTTTGTGCAATAATATTTGCAATGGTTGTTTTACCAACACCCGGCGGTCCCCATAATATCATGCTGGGTACTTTGCCATGTTCTATGGCAGTACGTAAAATGCTTCCTTTGCCGGTAAGGTGTTGCTGACCGACAAGGTTATTCAATAAAGATGGACGTAAGCGTTCTGCTAACGGAATTTGACTTGATGGCATGTATCCAGGTTAATAAATTACTTATCTGTTGTAGGATCTCAGGGATCAAAGGGTTAGTGGATCGGATCGTAAAGTTACCAACTAAAACTGCAAAATAAAAGTTGAATAAAGGCATATTAACATAACAACGTTGCGCAACAAAACGAATGCCGAAAAAAAATTCTTTTTTGCTTTGTAGGATAAAAAAGCCCCGAAATAAATCAGGGCCTTATAAAATTAAACTCAAAAAAATGCAATTAATGTAATAACAATTCACAAGGCTTAATACCTGTATGTTTTTTAAATGCTGTAGAAAAATGAGAGATAGAAGAATAGCCTAACATTAATGAAACTTCGGTTACGCTTAATCCTTTTTCGTACAATAAATATTTAGCATGTTCCATTCTCTGACTTTGATAAAAATCAAAAATAGTAGTGCCGAATAATTCTTTAAAACCTTTCTTTAAATAACACTCGTTGATAGCAACTTTTTTACTTAAAGCCTTAATGGTTAAGGGTTCACCAATATGTTGCAATAAAACTTCTCTTGCCTTGATGATCTTTTCCCTGTCTTGTTCATTGGCTAAGAACTTGCAGGTAAATACTTCTTCTTTTTCAACACCCAACATACAATCCATGCTGTATAATAACAAGATCTGCGTTTGCGCGTTGATAAAAATATTTTCTAAAGTATCTGTGTAAGTATGATTTAATAATGCTTCAATGGCCATCCTTGTTTTACCGCACAATGGCAACATTTTAGAGAAAGAAGTTTGGTGTGTAAATGCCAGAACCTCATCCGTTACATTGGTATTTTTCTTTCCTTTTACAAACTGTGTCAGGTAAGAAGGTTTAAAACTAAAGCTCAATACATCTACGCTTTCTACTTTTTCAACACATGATTTAGAAGAGTTGAATTTGCAATAATCGCATTCGGTTTGCTTTTGTCTGCAGTAAACATTTCCTGTCACACAAAAACGTAGCTCTAAAAAGTGTTCTGCAGGGTCGTTTTTCTCGTAATGGTATACCAACATGCCTGTATCTTCAATATTCCATTGCGGCTCTTTTTTGTAGCGTTTAATAGAATAATGTACAGAGCCGGGAACCATACGGTCGGTATCCAACAAGATCTCCATTTGCTCCTGCATAATGGGTTGCTTGTAGGCAATGCTTAATATGTCTTGCGGTTGTTGATACATTGATAAAATTCGATGCAAATATACACCATTGACTACAAATTTAGCCACCGAAAGAGGTAGTTTTGTCATCAAAGCGTAGTAATTTAAACACGATCTTAAGGGATTAATTGAATACAGGATTGGCTTATAAAAAAGAGCAAAATCTTGGCAATCCAACAATCAATTTAAATCCTGTTCAGGACATAAAAAAAGCCCCGATTTATTATGTGGAAATCTTATGAATAACTACTCATAAAAGATCGGATTTTTTCACCGAAAACCCTTGATTTTACTTATATTTGCTTGATTGCAAAAATTGATAATCCTAAAGAGAATTTCCCACATTTATGAGTATAGAAATCGAAGAAGTAATAACCCCAGTAGCTAAGGAATATGGGGCGGATAGTATCCAGGTTTTAGAAGGCTTAGAAGCCGTACGTAAACGCCCTGCAATGTACATTGGGGATATTGGTGTAAAGGGTTTACATCATCTCGTTTATGAAGTAGTCGATAACTCTATTGATGAGGCGCTTGCCGGCTATTGTAAAAACATTGATGTAACTATCCATGAAGATAATTCTATCAGTGTGCAGGATGATGGCCGTGGTATCCCAACGGGTATCAATACCAAAGAAAAAAAATCAGCCTTAGAGATCGTAATGACGGTTTTGCACGCCGGTGGTAAATTTGATAAGGATACTTACAAAGTGTCAGGTGGTTTGCATGGTGTGGGTGTAAGCTGCGTAAATGCCTTAAGCTCTAAACTGATCGTAACGGTTGACCGTGAGGATAAGAAATTTGAACAGGAATATAAAATCGGTGTACCACAGTATCCGGTGCGCGAAATTGGCACCAGTACTAAAACCGGTACTCATACTCATTTTTGGCCTGATCTTACCATTTTTACGGCTTCTGTATTCAATAAAGATATTTTAGAAGGACGTTTAAGAGAATTATCTTTTTTAAATAGAAAGATAACGATTGTGTTAAACGACCTGAGAGAAAAGGATGATGATGGAGCAACCTATACTAAAACTTTTTACAGCGAAGGTGGTATCGTTGAGTTTGTAGAAATGCTGGATAAGAATGCGAACAGGCAATCATTATTACCAACCGTAATTTATTGCGATGGTAAAGATGAAGCTAGTAATGTCATGGTTGAAGTAGCTATGATCTACAATACTGGTTACCAGGAACATCTTTTCAGCTACGTAAACAATATCAATACAATTGAAGGTGGTACCCACGTTGCGGGCTTCAGGCGCTCTATTACAAGAGTGTTCAAAAGCTATGGCGAAAAAGAAGGCATGTTCGAAAAAGCAAAGGTTGAAATTGAAGGGGATGATTTTAGAGAAGGCCTTAGTGCCGTTATCTCTGTAAAAGTTCCTGAGCCGCAGTTTGAAGGGCAGACCAAAACCAAGCTGGGTAACAGTGAAGTGATGGGTGTGGTGGATCAGACTTTAAGTCGTGTATTGATCGCTTATTTAGAAGAAAATCCGAAAGATGCCAAAACCATCATTCAAAAAGTAATATTAGCTGCACAGGCAAGAGCGGCGGCTAAAAAGGCCCGCGAAATGATACAACGTAAAAGTGTATTGACTGGCGGCGGATTACCCGGTAAATTGGCTGATTGCAGCGATAAAGACCCTGAAAGATGCGAGTTATATCTTGTGGAAGGGGATTCGGCTGGCGGTACTGCCAAACAAGGGCGTGACAGAAGCTACCAGGCTATTCTTCCTTTGCGTGGCAAGATACTGAACGTTGAAAAAGCAATGGAGCATAAGATCTACGACAACGAGGAAATCAGGAACATGTTCACGGCGCTAGGCGTTAAGGTTGGTACACCGGAAGATCCTAAAGCTTTAAATTTGACAAAGCTTCGGTATCATAAATTAATTATCATGACGGATGCCGATGTGGATGGTAGTCATATTGCTACTTTGATACTGACTTTTATTTTCCGTTACATGAAGGAGATGGTTGAACAAGGATATGTGTATATCGCTCAGCCGCCTTTGTATTTAGTAAAAAAAGGGAAGGATCAGGATTATGCGTGGACAGATGAAGAACGTAAAGCATTGATCGTAAAATTCGGACAAGGAAAAGACGAATCAGTAAATACACAACGGTATAAAGGTTTGGGAGAAATGAACGCAGAACAATTATGGGAAACCACGATGAATCCTGCTACCAGAACTTTGAAGCAAGTAACGATCGAGAGCGCCGCAGAGGCAGATCGCGTGTTTAGCATGCTAATGGGTGATGAAGTTCCACCACGCAGAGAATTCATTGAAACCCACGCCAAGTACGCAAAGATCGATGTTTAAGGGTATTTAAATAAAGGAAATTAACTATATATTTTTGGGAAATTCGAAATTAGTAGTAGCATTGTACTACTAAACAGACAAATTTTCTCTTTTACTAACAATAAAAATTCCACAAAATGTCAAAAATGTTAACAGCTTATTGCATGAAAACGAAGGAAAAAAACGTTCCATTGCAGGACGCAGTAATAACCAAAACAGCTCGCGGCGGTTATATGGCTCAAGGTAATGATGGAAAAGGAAATAAAATGACAACGATGCTTTCTGAAGCAACAGCTACAAAAGCTATTGCTGATGGTGTAGCTAAAAAAGGTTGGTAGTTATATCATTTTAAAATTATTAAAGCCATCTGTTTTTACAGATGGCTTTTTTATTGTGCTTAGTTCTAGCAGATTACTTTATTCAGGCTATTGTAATTTTTGCCTCAAAATATTTATCCTGAACCATAAGAGGTAAATAGGGTCTAAAAAATAAACATTGCCCGAAGTTTCATCGATCAATTCTTTTCTGATGAGTGCTTTTTTTATTTTCAACACATTCGCTGAAGTGCCCATGTCATACTCCTGCATAATGGATGCGGAAGACAGATTGGTATGAACGCCTGATGCCACCGCTTTTAAAAAATTTAATTGCAGACTGGATAGATCCTCCGTATCCCGCTGGTATAAAAGGGCGTTCTGTTCTGTGATCTCTATCGTGGCTTTTAAAATATTGTCTGCCGCAACTCTTCTGTCGGTATGCAGCCAAACCAAATGTGATAGCTGCTGAACGTAGTAAGAATGATCTTGTGCGCGTTCTGCTATATCATTCGCCAGCTCGGCGCTTATATTTTTATTGGTGGAGGCAAATTGGGTTTCAATGAATTTTATCCAATCGGCACGTTTTATCTTTGGCAGGTACATAACATCACCAAATTTATAGAAAGGCATACTTTGGTTTTCAAAAATATCCGTCATCATATGTTGCTTGCTTCCGTAAAGACAATAGGTTACATGCTGATGATGTTGCCATTCTGCACGTAATCTTTTTTGAAAGAGTAGCGGATCTTTAAAGCTTTCTAAATTTTGAAATTCATCGATGCAGATCACAATGCTGATCTTTTTTTCGATGGCAATTTTTTCCGGCAGATTCAATAACTCCCTATAATTTTTATCAAGGTCCTTCCATTCGAATGTGATCGAGAAATCTTCCGCAGGATCGGTGCCCAGTGATATCTTAGGCGTAATGTGTTTTAAAAATTGCTTACTCAGGCCTATCCATTCTTCTAATTTATTGCTGGTAGCTTTTATCGTTTCTGTGGTAAGGATACTGTAAAATTCTTCTTCATTGCGTACGCTCATCATATCCAGCATTACGACTTTAGTAGTACGGCTTTTCACATCTTCCGCCACTTTTTTTACCAGGGAGGATTTACCCCAACGGCGTGGAGAGATAAGGATGGTATTTATCTTATTGATAAAATTATCCCTGAGTCTTTTTTTTTCGTCTGTGCGGTTGGTAAATAGGTCGGTGCTAACTGTCTTACCAAATAAAAATGGCGTATTCATTTTTCGAAGGTAGCCATTATTTTAAAACTTACCAAAAGGTAACTTACTAAAAGGTAACTTACTGAATGGCCACCTGTTTGCTTTGTACTACGCTTTGCTGCATGCGGTGCAGGAAGGTATAGAGGTCGGTCATAGTTTTTACGTTGTCAACGATCAATATGCCGTTCTTACCTACTTGTTTTAACCTGGCTTTATTGGTGCCGGATTGTAAAAACAGCAATAGTCCGTTAAACACATCACTTTGAAAATAAGGAGAATCAGGATTACTGACAAAAAAGCCTTTCATCGTTTCATCTTTCAGCAACATTTTTTCGAAGCCCATTTCAACGGTTATCTTTCTGCAACGCACAGTTGTAAAGAGGTCTTCCACCTGCGGTGGGATAGGGCCAAAGCGATCGGTCATTTCTGTATGAAATTCTTCCAGCTCTTTTTCATTGTCGCAATTATCCAGCCTGCTGTATAAACTCAAACGCTCTGTGATACTTTCTACATAACTATCCGGGATCAATATTTCAAGGTCCGTATCGATAGAGCAATCTTTTACAAAATCATCCTGTTGCTGGATCTCTTCCTTAAACAGGTCTTTAAATTCAGAACGTTTTAATTCTCTTATCGCTTCGTCTAATATTTTCTGGTACATTTCAAAACCTATCTCTGCAATAAAGCCGCTTTGTTCTCCACCTAACATATTGCCCGCACCACGGATATCCAGATCGCGCATCGCAATTTGAAAACCGCTTCCAAGATCACTGTATTGTTCTAATGTTTGTAAACGTTTGCGGCTATCAGCAGGCAATGTACTCATCGGCGGAGCCAATAAATAGCAAAATGCTTTTTTATTGCTGCGGCCAACCCTGCCTCTTAACTGGTGCAGGTCACTTAAACCAAACTGGTGCGCATTGTTTACGATGATGGTATTTACATTCGGTATATCAACGCCACTCTCCACAATATTGGTACAAACCAATACATCATATTTTTTATCCATGAAATCAAGGATCGTATCTTCTAACTGATCGCCATCCATTTGTCCGTGTGCGTAAGCAATACTGAGGTCAGGACAAAGCCCTTGCAACAATCCTTTCATTTCAGCCAAACCGTTTACCCTGTTGTGTATAAAGAAAACCTGTCCGCCTCTTTCTGTTTCATAATAGATGATATCACGGATAGCATCTTCATTGAACATTTGTACTTCAGTTTGTATCGGTTGCCTGTTGGGTGGCGGTGTATTGATGATGCTTAGATCTCTTGCGCCCATCAAACTAAACTGCAATGTTCTTGGTATAGGCGTTGCCGTTAGTGTTAAGGAGTCTACCGTTGTTCTTAATTGTTTTAATTTTTCTTTTGCGGCTACACCAAACTTCTGCTCCTCATCAATGATCATGATGCCTAAATCTTTGAACTTAATATCTTTTCCGATGATCGAGTGTGTACCGATAATGATATCGATCTTCCCGTCTGCTACTTTTTGCAGTGTTTCTTTTTTCTCTTTAGCTGTTTTAAATCGATTGATAAAATCAACCGTAACAGGAAAATCTTTTAAGCGGTCACCAAAAGTTTTATAATGCTGGTAAGCCAAGATAGTTGTAGGAACCAGTATGGCGGCCTGTTTGCCATCGCAACAAGCTTTAAAAGCTGCACGTATGGCTATCTCTGTTTTGCCAAAACCTACATCGCCACAAACCAGCCTATCCATCGGCGATGGTTTTTCCATATCCTTTTTTACGTCTTCTGTTGCCTTGGCCTGATCAGGTGTATCCTCATAAATGAAAGAGGCTTCCAATTCGGTCTGCATATAATTATCCGGACTAAAAGCATAGCCTTCCTGGCTCTTTCTTTGCGCGTATAATTTTATCAGGTCCGTTGCAATATCCTTGACCTGTTTTTTTGTTTTATCCTTTAATTTATTCCATACATCGCTGCCTAATTTATTCATTTTAGGTACGCTGCCTTCTTTGCCACTGTACTTTCCTATTTTATGAAGAGAAGAAATATTTACATACAACAGATCGCCATCTTTATACTGAATACGCACGGCTTCCTGGATCTTTCCATTGGCCTCTATCTTCTGTAATCCACTGTACACGCCCACTCCATGATCAATATGTGTTACATAATCTCCCGGTTGTAATTCGCGTAGCATTTTTAAAGTAAGCGCTTTGTTCTTGCTGAAAGCCTGCTTTACTTTGTATTTATGGTAGCGTTGAAATATCTGGTGATCGGTGTAACAAACAACTTTCAGATCCTCATCAATAAACCCTTCGAAGATAGATGTTGGTACAGGCGTTATTGGCAGATCAGCCTTCAGGTCTGTAAAAATAATATGTAAACGCTCTAACTGTTTTGGATTATCTGCAAACAAAAAGAGGTTGTATTTTTTGTCTTCAAACTCTTTCAGGTTTTTTATTAACAGATCGAACTGGCGATTAAAAGATGGCTGTGGTTTTATGGAGTAATGGATATCAAGCTGATCATTTTTGAAATAAGTTTTTCTTCCGATCTCAATAATATGGCGCAATTGCAATTGCTCTTCGATAATAATTGCTTTTACAAAATCGGCTTCGTTACTGTCTGTTTTTTCATTTATCTCGCTATCATCAGTATTGCTATTTTTTTGTTGCGGATTATCTGCAACGACTTGCAAATAAATGGCAAGGTCTTCTTCCTGCTGTTCAATTTTTTCTTTTATAAAATCCCAATCTTCCGTCCACACAACCGTGTTCTCCGGTAAAAATTCCAATAAAGAAACTTTTTCTCCTGTTTCAAACTGTGTTTCTACATTAGGGATGATGCTTACCTGTAACAATTTTCTTTCACTCAATTGATTTTCGGGATCAAATATGCGGATACTATCTACCTCATTTCCAAATAATTCAATACGGTAAGGCTTTTCATTGCCAAACGAGTAAATATCCAATATGCCACCTCTTACCGCAAACTGGCCGGGTTCGTATACAAAATCAGTTCTTTCAAAACCCTGGGAAACGAATTTTTCCAATATGCCGTTTACATCGATAATATCTCCTTGTTTGATAGAGAGGATATTGGCTGCTAATGTTTTAGATAAGACCACTTTTTCAAAAAGTGCTTCAGGATGAGTGACAATAATTTTTTTATTGCCTCCGGCAGATATTTTAGTCAGTGCTTCCGTACGAAGCATAACATGGCTACTATTTAAGAGACGGTAATTCTTTTTATTTTTAAAAGAAGACGGGAAGTAGAAAATATCCAGCGCCTTGGTTAGGTTTTCTAAGGTATTGTGGTAATAAGCAGCTTCTTCAGCATCCCTCACAATGATAAGGTGGTTAAGCCGGGCCGTTTTTTCCTGGTTAAAAATAGCCGCGATAATAAACAGGGAAGCGCTGCCAGTGAGGCCCGATAAGTGAATTCTTTGTGGAGATGGCAATAGTATCCTATCCGCAATTGTAGAACAGCGGGGGTCGTTTATATAACCATTCATCAACACTTCCAAATTCATCCGGCTGCAAAGATACAAATTAACTATAAAATGCTCGTAATCACAATATAGGAGGCTGCTTTATCGTTAGTTTAGTAATCTTTTTAATGTACTTTTATAACTCTAACGATTCCGGGCTTCAGGGTATTTTTTTTAATTGTAACCAATGATAAAAAACTACTTTTCAATTCTTATTATTTTTTTTCTTCTTCCTATCTGTGCGGTTGCACAAATAGGTGAAAAACCGGTGCAATTTTTACAAGGCAATTTTACTACCAGCTCAAATATTACTACACAAAAATTTAAAAAAGAGGATATTCAATCTTCCTTGTTCAAGGATAAATATTTTGTGCTGATACAGTTTGCTGAGCTTCCTTCTGCAGCCATAAAAAAACAATTGAAAGATCTGGGCGTTGAAGTAGAAACTTATCTTTCTGGCGATGCCTATTTAGCTACCATAAAAAATAAATTTGATTTTTCTTTGGCAGGGCATTTTGATATTATTTCTATCAATGCTATTCCGGCTAACTATAAAATTGATCCTTTGGTAAAAAATACTACGCCAAGTTTTGATAAAGAAGATGCAGGTGCTATCGGCGTTTCTTTTTATGCAAGTTTTGATAAGGCGACAGTAATAAAAGAGTTACAAGCATTAGGTGCATCTATTGCAACAACAAAAATCAATATCCCAAATGTTATTTTTATCCATGCTAACCGGGCGCTGATCGATTCAATTGCAGGATTGCCTTTTGTGCAATACATCAGCTCACAGTCTGTAAATCCCAAACCACTTAATTACGAAGATGTTGCAATGCATGGTGCAAGTGGTTTTAATGAAGCAACAGGAAAAGACCTCGAAGGGCAAGGTGTTACAATTGGCATTGGCGATCAGGGAAATATCACAACACATATAGATTTTGCCAACAGGATCATATTGCGTACATCAGATCAACCCGGATCGCATTCTACGCATGTAGCGGGCACGGCAGTAGGTGCAGGAATAATTGATGTGACCAATCATGGAATGGCACCGAAGGCTACCATTATCGATCAGTATTTTACCGACGTTATAACGAACGCACCTGCATATGTTTCCGATTATGATATGATAGCCAGTAACAATTCTTATACCGATGCAACTGCAGGTTGTGCCGGCGAAGGCACATACGATTACCTAAGCAATTATGCGGATGCACAAATAAATGCGTACGATAAATTGATACACGTATTTGCGGCGGGTAATGATGGAGGCTATACATGCGGTGCCTTCCCACTAGGTTTCGGAACAATAAAATCGGGATGGCAAACGGCTAAAAATGTTTTGACAGTAGGAAATATTAATAGTGTTGATTACACACTCTATCCATATGATAGTCATGGCCCTGTTGCAGATGGACGTATCAAACCGGATATTGTAACAAGCGGTATGTCGATATTGTCTACATTCCCATTCAATACGTATCAGTACGACCAGGGAACCAGTATGTCTGCACCAGTAGTAACAGGATCATTAGCATTGATGTGCCAACGTTACAGGCAGCTCCATGCAGGCAGCGATCCAAAAAGTGCATTGCTGAAAGCGATCATGTGTAATACTGCAGAAGACTTTGGTAATCCCGGCCCCGATTATTCTTTTGGTTTTGGTATGTTGAATGTAAGAAGAGCAGTAGCCGCAATTGACAGTAACTGGTATTCTACCAACACTATTGTAAATGGAGGAAACGCTACTTCTGCTATTCACGTTCCAGCAAACGTAAAAAGATTGAAAGTAATGTTGTACTGGGGAGATGTTGCAGGTACTGTTGGCGCCGCTACTGCCTTAGTGAACGACCTTGATCTTACTGTAACAACGCCATCATCTGTTGTTCATCATCCTTTGATCTTAAATCCAGCACCTGCCAGCGTAAATAATAATGCAGTTGAAGGAGTAGATCATACCAATAATATTGAACAGGTAACTATCAATGATCCTGCACCCGGAACTTACAGTGTTGCCGTTAAAGGTTATTCAGTTCCTTATGGCCCGCAGCCGTATGCGCTTACTTACGAAATAATAGATTCGTCTGTAACAGTAGAATATCCTTTTGGTGGTGAAACGCTGGTACCAGGAGATATAGAAAATTTGCGCTGGAGCGGATACGGAAATGATAGCAATTCTTACACGATACAATATTCATCTAATAACGGGAGCTCATGGACAACCATAGCTACCAATGTTCCCGCAGCAAGTCGTACTTATCCATGGACAGTGCCTGCCACAGCTACCAATCAGGCGCTTATTAAAGTAAGCAGAAATAGTTCTTCGCTAAGCGGACAAAGCAGTTTTGATTTTACGATCTTAGGAAGGCCGGTACTTGTTGATACGGTTGTGTGTGAAGGTTACGTACAATTAAATTGGAGTTCAATTGTCAGCGCAACTTCATATGATGTGATGCAATTAGTAGGAGACAGCATGCAGGTGATCGCTAACACAACAGATACATTTTTTCAGGTAAAGGCATTGGATAAAAATCAAACATACTGGTTTGGGGTAAGGGCAAAAAATGGCATGGTGGCAGGAAGGCGTTCTATATCTGTAAGTGCTACACCAACTGTTGGGCCATGCACATTGCCTGAATTTATTGGGGACCTCAAAATCGATTCCATCCTATCACCAAATACTGCAAGAAAATTTTTTACCGCTGCACCAAATGCTACGGCTCCTGTTACAGTAAGAATAAGAAATCTGGGAGCTGTTGATGTGACAGGCCCATTTACAGTTTCATATAATTGTGCGGGAGGTACTGCAACAGAAACGGTAAGCGCTACAGTGCCCGCAGATAGTACATATGATTATACTTTTGCAACACCTTTTACATTTAATCCGAACGGGTTTCATTATAATTTTCAAACCTGGGTAACCAATACGGCGGATTCTAATCACGAAAATGATACGGCTTATAAAGTAGTTAAACTATTAGCTAACCCGGTGATAACGGCATTGCCTGTTTCTGAAAGCTTTGAAACAGTTACCACCGAAGATTATATGGGAGATGTTTTAGGATTAGATGGCGATGATGCGCTGGACCTATCTTCCAATACACCAAGAGGCCGTGCGCGTCCTTTTGTTAATACGGGGTTTTCTTTTAGTGGTAAAAAAGCCATGACACTTGATCAAACACCTTATGCCGTTACATTAAATACTGATAGCCTTACTGTCACTTATAATTTATCCTCTTTTGTAAATACACCACTGCGGTACGATTTCTTTTATGCTAACCAGGGCGTAGTGTACGATAGTGCAGATGCTGTTTGGATAAGAGGAAGTGAAAATTCTCCATGGATAAGAGCCTATGATTTATTTGCTAATCAAACTTCTCTGGGGGATTATAAACATGCACAATTTAGTATTGATAATACTTTAAAAAGCGCCGTTCCTGCGCAAACGGTATCGGCAACTTTTCAAATACGTTTCGGAGAAGTGGGACAGGGTTCTGTCAATTCTCCGCAACCGGATAATAGTACTGATAACGGGTACACTTTTGATAGCTTAACCATAAACCTGGCTGCCAATGATATAGCGCTAACAAAAATTATTTCTCCCGATAGTACAGGTTGCGGAACAACAGCCACAACACCTATCACAGTGCAAATAAGAAATTACAACAATACAACGTTAACAAATGTGTCTGTAAATTATCAGGTCAATGGAGGTAGTGTGGTGAGTGAAATAACTTCCATACCACCCGACACCGCGATCAATTATACTTTTTCGCAAACGGCCAACCTTTCGTCTTATGCCAATTATAATATTAATGCCTGGGTATATTATGCACCGGATACTTACCATGATAATGATAGTGTTTTAAATTATACTATTCACAATAGTCCGATCATTACAACATATCCATACCTCGAAAGCTTCGAAAATAACGATGGCTATTTTTATTCGGATGGCGCAAGTTCGGATTGGCAATGGGGCACACCGAATAAACCGGTTATTAGTAAAGCAGCTAACGGCAATTATTGTTGGGTAACTAATTTAAATGGGAATTACCAGGACGACCACATATCATATTTATATTCTCCTTGCTTTGACCTAAGCAGTTTAGCGCATCCAATGCTTTCTTTCAGTCATATTTTTCAAACGGAAAATGGCTATGATTATGCCTGGATTGATTATTCAACCGATGGAAAGACATGGTATAAATTAGGCGCAGCAGGCAATGGTGTAAATTGGTATAATGATGGAACAACACAAGGATGGACAGGCACCGATACCATTTGGCATGTGGCAAGTATTGGTATTCCTACAAATGCCAGCACGGTAAAATTCCGTTTTGTTTTAAGTAGCGACCTTGCAGTTAACTATGCCGGCGTAGGTATAGATGATATACATGTATTTGATAGCGCTACTATTTATACAGGAACAAGTATAACCAATAACGCACAAAATGTAAGTGGAAATAACTGGATCGATTTCACCTCCGGTGGAAAACTGATCGCATCGATAAATCCTAACGGGATGAATTTAGGGTCTACCAATGTAGCGGTATACCCATATAGTGGTTCATCAAGAAGTATCAATAACCACTATTATTTGAATAGAAATATTGTTATTCTACCTTCTACTCAGCCAACAGGAAAAGTAGGCGTTCGTTTTTATTATACAGATGTAGAAGCTGATAGCCTGATCGGTGCAAGCATTGGTTGTGCAACATGTGTACCGCCGCCAAAGAGCGCGTATGAATTTGGCGTTACAAAATTCAACGGAACTGTTACTAATGAGAATGGAACATTAGGTGATAATGCTGGTGGATATTATATGTACACTCCTCGCTCAGCAACAAGTATAGTGCCTTATAACAATGGCTACTATAGCGAATTCAGTGTGAACGGTTTTGGAGAATTCTGGGTGGACAGTCTAGGTTTTACTGATACGTTGCAAGCTGTTGTATTCACAGCTGTAGAAAAATTAAATAAAGCGCAATTACAATGGAGCACAGCAGATGATGCCGGCACCTACAAATATATTATTGAAAGAAGCAGTGATAATATAACCTATGATTCGATCGGTTATGTATTGTCAAATAATTCAAGCAATGCAAGTAATTATGGTTCTATAGACGAAGAGCCGTTACCCGATAGTAATTATTACCGGCTGGAGATCGTAGCGCTTGACGGGTCGATCACTTATTCACCCACACGTTTATTAGTGTTTACGAGCTATGGCATTTGGGCATATCCTAATCCGGTAAAAGACGGTATCATTTATATCTCTTCTATCAGCGAAGCAAGCAGCGCTGTGTTGATGGATGAATCGGGTAAGCAAGTACATACGTATAAATTGCAAGGGAAAAATAATAGTATAAATGTTAGCGATGTCCACAAAGGAATGTATATGCTAAAAATAGTTACAGAAAATTCTGTACAGACTAAAAAGATATTTGTAGAGTAAAGTATTCTTACCTTTAAAAAAAATACGCATGCCACTAGAACCCTGGCGCACCGGCAAGGTGATAAAAATTGAGCAGCAAACTTATAATACCAGGCGTTTCTGGATACAAGTTCCTGAATTAACCTCGTTCGATTTTAAACCCGGACAATTTGTAACCCTCGATCTGCCTATTCACGAAAAACCTAATAAACGCTGGCGCAGTTATTCTATTGCCAGCTGGCCCGATGGTACCAATGTTTTTGAATTGTGCATTGTGCAATTGGAAGGTGGCGCAGGAACAACTTATTTATTTAACGAAATTGTTGAAGGAAGCGAGATAACATTACGCGGACCAGTGGGCGTGTTTACATTGACCGAAGAAAATTTAGAGGCGGACGTTTTTTTAATTGCAACAGGTACAGGTATTGCGCCTTTTCGAAGTATGGTAAATTATGTGAAGCTGCATAACCTGCCGCATAAAAATATTCACTTGATCTTCGGGTGCCGTACAAAAAACGACCTGCTGTATTATGATGAGTGTAAGCAGTTAGAAAAGGATATGCCCGGCTTTCATTACCACCCTGTCTTATCAAGAGAAGAGTGGGATGGCTATAAAGGATATGTACATGCTATTTATCATGAATTGTGCCAGCCAAAGCAAGCAGCTTATTTCTTTTTATGTGGCTGGAAAGCCATGGTGGATGAAGCTAAGCAAAGAATATTGGAATTGGGGTATGATAAAAAAGTGATCCATTTAGAATTATACGGATAATCAAAGCTTCGCAAGATGATTACCAACCAACAAATATTTTTGTTGATCGAAAGGGCAAACAGCTTCATTATTTTTATTGAATTGTAAAGTATTTCCAGCTTCACTGACCCAGCCTTTTTGTGTGGCAGGATTTCCGATCATTAAGGCATGCGGCAAAACATCTTTTGTTACAACTGCGCCCGCACCGATCATAGCATACTCACCAATAATTATTCCACAAATGATGGTGGCATTAGCACCAATGGTAGCACCTTTTTTTACGAGCGTTGGCTTTAATTCATTTTTGCGTTCAATAAAACTGCGTGGGTTAATTACGTTAGTAAAAATTGCTGACGGGCCAACAAAAACATCATCTTGTAATTGCACGTTATTATAAACGGAAACATTGTTTTGAATTTTTACATGATTGCCCACAATGGCGTGGTTATCGACAAAAACATTTTGTCCGATGTTGCAATGATTGCCAATGATCGCTTTTGGCATGATATGGCAAAAGTGCCAGATATTAGTGCCTTCACCAATGGTGGCGCCGTTGTCTACTACTGCTGTGGGATGTATGTTTTTATTAGGCATGATAAATAAGTTTAACCGCAAAGAACGCAAAGAAATTTCGCAAAGATTCGCAAAGGATCCTCTGCGAATCTTTGCGGCTACTTAGCGCTCTTTGTGGTTTAAAAAGCTTAATTAATTGATACTGATGAAATGTGCGATCCCGAAATTGTTCGGGAGGGCCTGCCACTGAAGCTCAATATAGCATCCAATGCCGGGCTACACAAAAATAAGATTTATTGGGGCATCGTTCATTCAAAATTCATAAATCATCTTACAGCCGTTACCTTTGCCGAATATGCATTACGCTTCAGTAGAAAATATCAGTAAATCGTTCGGGATAAGAACACTTTTTAAAGACATTACTTTCCATATCGAGGAAGGAGATAAAATTGCTTTGGTTGCCCGCAATGGCAGTGGCAAAAGCACTTTGCTTAAAATTATTACAGGCCTGGATACGCCGGATAGCGGCACCACCTGGATACATAAAGACATCAAAGTAGTGATGTTGCAGCAGGATAATGATTTTGATGGCAATAAAAGTATTTGGGATAATATCCTGCGCCTGGATAACCCCGTAGTAAAAGTGGTAAAAGAATACGAACAGTTCTTAGAAAAAGGGCTGGAAGATGATGTTGATAAATTAGGTGAATTAATGGCGCGCCTGGATGACTTGAACGCCTGGAGTTTTGAAAGCGACCTGAAACAAATTTTAGGAAAACTAAACCTGCACCATTTAAGCGAACCGGTTAAAAATTTAAGCGGCGGACAAAAGAAAAGGGTTGCATTGGCACAAGCGTTGATAGAAGCTGATCTTCATGCTGGCCGTTGTTTATTGATATTGGATGAACCTACCAACCATTTGGATGTTGAAATGATCGAGTGGTTAGAAGATTATTTGGCTGCCGCGAAAGCAACGCTATTATTAGTAACGCATGATCGTTATTTTTTAGATGCTGTTTGTAATGAGATCATTGAAATTGATGAAGAAAAAGTATTTGTGTACAAAGGCAATTATGATAATTTCTTAGAGCAAAAAAGCATGCGCCTGGATGTTCAGCAAAGTGAACTGCAGAAAGATAAAAATATTTTTAGAAAAGAATTAGAATGGATGCGCAAGCAGCCAAAAGCAAGAACAACAAAAAGCAAAAGCAGGCAGGATGCTTTTGTGGAAGTGGAAGACAGGGTGAAATTGCAAAAAGAGGTGGCTGAAGTTAGTCTGCAGGTTAAAATGACAAGGCTCGGCGGTAAAATTTTAGAGCTAATAAAAGTGCACAAAAGTTACGGCGACCTTAAAATTATGAAAGGGTTCGATTATACTTTTAAACGCGGCGAACGTATTGGTGTTGTAGGAAAGAACGGTGTTGGTAAATCTACTTTCTTAAAAATTGCCTTACAGCAAGAGCAGCCTGATAGCGGAAAGATCAATCATGGCGATACGGTGGTGTTCGGAAATTTTAGTCAGGATGGTTTGGTGTATAAAGAAGATAAGCGTGCCATAGAGTACGTAAAAGATATGGCAGAATATTTTCCTTTGGCTGATGGCACTAAACTAAGCGCCAGCATGTTCATGGAAAAATTTGGATTTTCTGCAGAGCAACAATTTACGCCATTGAGTAAATTAAGCGGTGGTGAAAAACGCCGCTTGCATTTAATGAGTGTATTGTTTTTGAATCCTAACTTTTTAGTACTGGATGAACCTACGAATGATCTTGATCTGCAAACATTGCGTACGCTGGAAGAATTTTTAATGGAATACCCCGGCTGTATATTGATCGTAAGCCATGACCGTTATTTTATGGATAGAATGGTTGATCATTTATTTGCGTTCGAAGGAAATGGCGTTATCAGGGATTACCCGGGCAACTACACACAATACCGCGAAGCAGTTGCCAACGGTAGCTTGACTGACGAAAGGCAGATAATGAAACAGGAAGAAGCCATTGTAGAAAAACCAACTGTAACAACACAAGCGACTTCAACTGCTACAACAACAGGACAGAAGCTTTCCTTCAAAGAAAAAAGAGAGTTGGAACTATTAGATAAAGAAATGCCCGAGCTACAAAAAGAAAAAGCATTGCTGGAAGAAGAAATGAGTACGGGCGCTTTGGATTTTACAGCATTGCAAAAAGCAGCAGACCCACGAGTGTTATTATTAAATTACTCGATGAAAAAGAAACAAGGTGGTTGGAGTTGAGTGAAAGACCACAATAAATAAAGATCCAAAAGACAATAAATCAAAAAACAAAAAAAGAGCCGCTGAATTCAGCGGCTCTTTTTTTGTACTCCAGTTTTGAAATTTGATTTATTGTCTTTTGGATTTTATCTCCAGCTATGCGTTTACTGTGTGCCCTACCCTTGCTCTTAATTCCCTTGCTGCATCAACCATTGCTTGTAAGGCAGTTTTAGTTTCCGGCCAGCCTCTGGTCTTTAAGCCACAATCTGGGTTTACCCATAATTGTTTTGCAGGGATCACTTCCAGCGCTTTGTACATCAAACTGATTATTTCTTGTTTTGATGGAACGCGTGGCGAGTGAATATCATATACACCCGGACCGATATCATTTGGGTATTTAAACGCGGCAAACACATCTAATAGTTCCATTTGTGAGCGCGATGTTTCGATAGTGATCACATCTGCATCCATGGCAGCAATGCTTTCAATAATATCGTTGAACTCTGAATAACACATATGCGTATGAATTTGTGTTTCATCTGCCACACCTGTTGAGGATACTTTAAATGCTTTTACTGCCCAGTCAAGGTATTCTTTCCAGTTCTCTTTTCTTAAAGGCAGGCCTTCTCTTATAGCGGGCTCATCTATTTGAATTATTTTGATGCCGGCATTTTCAAGATCCGTTACTTCATCGCGGATCGCAAAGGCAATTTGCATACAGGTTTCGCTGCGTGGCTGATCGTTCCTTACAAAGCTCCATTGTAGAATAGTAACCGGTCCGGTCAGCATTCCTTTTACCGGTGTTGTTGTTAATGATTGCGCATATTTTGTGTAGTAAACTGTCATCGCTTCTTTGCGTTCAACATCACCGACAATTACCGGCGGCTTAACACAGCGGCTACCATAGCTTTGTACCCAGCCGTTTTGTGTAAAAGCAAATCCTTCTAATTGTTCGCCAAAATATTCTACCATATCGTTTCTTTCAAACTCACCATGTACCAATACATCAATGCCTATTTCATCCTGCCAGATAATTGATTCGGCAGTTTCTTGTTTGATCAGTGCGTCGTATTCTTCATTGGTTAATTCGCCTTTTTTCCATTTAGCTCTCCATGACCTCACTTCTGTTGTTTGAGGAAATGAACCGATCGTAGTTGTTGGAAATAAGGGTAAGCCCAATGCCTTTTGCTGTTTTTCCTTTCTTACAGCAAAAATATTTTTGCGGGCGGCGTCTGCTGCTGTTACAGCTTTTACCCTGTCTTTTATTTTTTGTTTGTGGATGATAGGAGAGACGGTCCTGTTATGATTGGCTTCTTTATTTTTCCATAATTTTTCCAATACTTCTTCTGATGGGTTTTCTTTTGATAACTCTGCTAAGGTTACGATCTCATCAATTTTTTGTTTGGCAAAAGACATCCAGTTCTTGATCTCTGCAGAAAGATTTTTTTCATTTGTTTCCAGGTCCAGGTCATAAGGCACATGTAATAAAGAACAAGATGGCGCGATCATTATTCTTTCCGTACTACCCAATGCTTTTACTGCTTTATTTATAAATTGCAATGAATGTGTAAAATCATTTTTCCAGATATTTCTTCCATCGACTATCCCTAATGATAAATTAGTTTTTCTTTTTACAAAATCGGCAGTTAAAATATCATCTAACTGTAAGGGGCAACGAACCAGGTCAAGATGGATCGTCTGCACCGGAAGGCTCAATGCTGTTTGTAAATTTTGACCGTAACATTCGAAATAACTCGCCAAAATAATGTGCAGGTTTGGAAATGCTTTTTGAATAGTCTTATACGTATCTACAAATACCTGTTGTTCTGCCGCTGTTAAATTCAACGCCAAACAAGGCTCATCGAACTGAATATAATGCGCATTGCTATCATCTAATTTTTTAAGTACTTCCAAATAGACAGGCAATAGGTTTTTGATCAGCTCTAATCTGTGAAAGCCTTTTTCTTTTTCTTTTCCTAATAATAAAAAAGATACAGGGCCTAATAGAACAGGCTTTACATTGTATCCTTCGCGCTTTGCTTCGTTAAATTGGTTAATGACTTTATTTGAAAAAAAACTGAATTTTTGATTCGTTGTAAATTCGGGAACGATATAATGATAATTGGTATCAAACCATTTTGTCATTTCCATGGCGGTAACATCATAACCATCTTTTTGATAGCCACGTGCCATGGCAAATAGCAGGTCGATCTCCGGGAGCTGTTTGTCTTGCGCTAATGAATGATATCTTTCAGGAATAGCGCCCACCATTAATGAGGTATCTAATACATGGTCGTAAAAAGAAAAATCATTGCAGGGGATCAGGTCGATTCCCAGATCCTTTTGCAGTTTCCAGTTTTTTAAACGGATATTCTGTGCTACTAACTGTAGTTCGTTGGCAGAAATTTTTCCTGCCCAATATTGTTCATTGGCTTTTTTAAGTTCACGCTCACTACCGATCCTTGGGTAGCCTAAATTGTGGGTTATCATGGTATTTATGTTTTATTTTCTACACAATATTAGATTGTAAGATTATTATTCTGGTAGATTGGTAAATATTTGGTATTTTATGCTGTTTTACTGTATTTTTGCCGAATAATCGGCTATTTTAATACTAATAATCAGCCCATTGTAGAAAAATAATCTTCCATGATCGACGCGATAGATATCGACATATTGAAAATATTACAGGAAAATGCGAACGCGACCACCAAAGAGATATCGCTACGGCTTCATCTTACCACTACACCTATACACGAGCGTATCAAGCGGTTAGAGAAGGACGGCTATATAAAAAAGTATGTGGCCATATTGGATAAAGAAAAACTGAACAAGGGCCTCACGGTATTCTGTAATATTTCGCTAAAGCAGCATACAAGCAAGATCGGCAACGAATTTGTTGCTGAAATCGGATTGCTGGAAGAAGTGGTAGAGTGCTATAATATATCGGGTGATTATGATTTTTTATTGAAGGTTTTAGTGGCCGATATGCCGGGCTATCAAAAATTTGTGATGAACAGGCTGGGCTCTTTAAAAAGTATAGGAAGTGTTAAAAGTATATTCGTAATGGGTGAAATTAAGAACACTTTAGCACTGCCGATATAGAGTTATTAGACCACGTGAATAACATTTAAGTAAATTTTATAATTTGAGAGACTACCTTTATACCTGCGACAGCATTGACTTGTAGTCAATTTTTAAATTAACACGATTTTTTATGCAAAGAATAGAAACGCTTGTAGAAAAACTACAGCAACAATTACAAGAACAGGCAGATGTAAACCAGTTATTATTAACGGTGCACATGCTACAACATGAATTGGTTCACGCAAAAAATGCTTCAGTTGAAAATGAATCGACTGCTGTGAAAGTTTCTATGCCTTTTTCTTTAACTGTGCCAACTAATATATATGCAGCAACACAGGCAGCGCCTGAAAAAGTGGAAGAACAAAAACCTGTGGTGGAAGAAAAAATAATTGAAATACTACAAATAGACGAAGCAGAAATAGAAGCAGAATTAGAAGAAATAAAAAGAAATGCAGATGTAAGACAAAAAGTTGCGAGTCAAAACAAACAACATATTATGTTTGATGTAGATCATGAAGAAGAGATACCAACTTTGCGGCATCAGGCGACTGCAACTAAAATGATCGCAAGAGAAATTAATGAAACCGCAGTGGCAGAAAAACCATCGGTGAACGACCGCTTAAAGGAATCTAAAACCGAAGTAGCAGAAATGCTGATAGATACGCCTGTTAAGGATATGAAGAAAGCGATCGGTGTAAATGACCGCTTTGTATTTATCAATGAATTGTTTCGCGGGGATGAGGTAGCGTATGATCGCAGCATTAAAACGATCAACAGTTTTGATATCTGGCCAGAGGCCGAATACTGGATACGCAGAGAATTAAAATTAAAATTAAGCTGGCAGGATAATAATGAAATTGTAAAACAATTTGATCAGATCGTTAAGAGACGGTTCTCGTAAATAAACCGACTGATCTTTTCTGTCGCCCCCTTTTTAGCATACACATAATCTTTCGCTTCTTTACTTGCAGCTGCTAATTCATCGGCGTTTGTCAGCAGGTAAATGAATTCTTCTTCCAATTCAAGTGCATTGTTAATACTGATAGCAGCGCAACGATCTATCAAGTCAACAGCTTCTGCATATTTATCATAATCCGGTCCGAATAGTATTGGTTTTCCATACACAGCAGCTTCTAAAATATTGTGCAGCCCTTCTCCAAAAGCGCCGCCAACGTAAGTTATATCAGCATACTTATATAATCTTGATAACATCCCTATATTATCAATGATCAGGCAGTTTGAACTGATGCCTTTTTCTTGAAGCTCCAACAATTCAGAATAGAATATAGCATTTGGAAAAGCCGCTTTAACTACTTTTAAATTATCTGCACCAATTTCATGTGGCGCAATGATGAATTTTATGTTGGCATTTGCTTTTACATAGTGTACCAATTCCGCCTCATCATCTTCCCAGGTGCTTCCGGCAACGATCACCTGGCTATCGCCACAAAATTCTTCAATGCCTGCAACCGGTTCAAATTTTTCTGCGATCGCAATTACCCTATCGAACCTGGTATCACCGCTAATAGAAACATTCGCGATAACGCCAACGCCTGATAGCAGTTTTACCGATGCTTCATTCTGTACAAAAAAATGAGTGAAAGCACCCAGTACCTTTTTCCACATCGATCCATACCATTTAAAAAACGGCTGCCCCTCCCTGAAAATGCCGGAGATCAATAAAGTTGGGATATTCCTTTTTTGTAATTCTGCCAGGTAATAGAACCAGTATTCATATTTAACCCATAATACCAATGTGGGTTGTATGGCATCTATAAACTTCTTAGCGTTAGCGGCAGAATCCATCGGCAGATAAAAAACATGATCGGCACCCTTGTAATTTTTTTGAACTTCGTACCCGCTTGGCGAAAAAAAGGTCAGGATTATTATGGCAGTAGGATATTGATCTTTTACAGATTCCAATACAGGCCTGCCTTGTTCAAATTCACCAAGGCTGGCACAATGCATCCAAACTACGGATGAGCCCGGCTTTACAGTAATAGCAGGAAATTTTTTTCGGCCACTGAGCCATAATTTAGCCTTCGGATTCCAGAAGGATAATAGCCTAACCCCAATAAGGTAAAGGCCCAGAAAAATATTATAAAAAAATATAGACAATGAGTTTGATTTTAGGCAAATCTAATTCCTAATTGCTGATTTATAATTACTCTTGGAACGTTATCTTTGCCACACTTAAAAAAAAGTTGTTATGAGGCCTTTACAAATGGTTGATACTAAGACGCAGTACCTTAAAATTAAGCCTGAGGTGGACGCTGCGGTCTTATCGGTGATGGAGAGTTCTATGTTTATCGGAGGCAAAGTGGTAAATGATTTTGCGGCTAACCTGGCCGTTTATCATGGCGTAAAACATGCTATTCCATGTGCCAATGGAACAGATGCGTTACAAATTGCTATGATGGCGCTTGATCTTCAGCCTGGAGATGAAGTAATTACACCATCATTTACTTATATTGCTACTGTTGAAGCAGCGGCCATATTAAAATTAAAGCCTGTTTTTGTTGAAGTAGATAAAAAAACCTTTTGTATGGATGCTGATGCGGTTGAAAAAGCCATCACGCCAAAAACAAAAGCCATTGTGCCGGTTCATTTATATGGCCATGCTGCAGATATGGAAAGGATAATGGCTATTGCAAAAAAGCATAATCTTTTTGTGATTGAAGATAACGCACAGGCGATCGGTTGCAATTTTACATTCACCGATGGAAGGGTTGAAAAAACAGGCAGCATCGGGCATATTGGTTGTACGTCTTTCTATCCTTCAAAAAACTTAGGCGCTTTCGGTGACGGCGGCGCGATGTTTACGAATGATGATAAGCTGGCGGACAGAATGAAAATGATCGCGGCACACGGACAAAGCAAAAGATATTATCATGATATCGTTGGCTGTAATTCAAGATTAGATGCGGTACAGGCTGCGGTATTGGATATCAAGTTGAAACATTTGGATGAATATATTGTTGCCAGAAGAAAAGCGGCAGATTTTTATGATAGAGCTTTCAGCAGCAATCCTATAATAAAAGTTCCTTACAGAGCGGCTAACAATACACATGTTTTTCACCAGTATACGTTGGTGTTAGAAGGTGTTGACAGAGATGGATTGAATCAATATTTGGCAGATAACGGTGTTCCATCAATGATATATTACCCTGTGCCTTGCCACAAACAAAAAATGTTTGATGCATTTGGCGGAAGCGGTTATAATTTACCGATCACGGATTGGTTAACAGAAAGAGTGATCTCTTTGCCTATCCACACGGAGTTAGATGAAGAACAACAAAAATTTATCGTATCAAAAGTTTTTGAATTTATAAATAAATAACAAATGAAAATAGCAGTTGTAGGAACCGGCTACGTAGGCTTAGTAACAGGAACTTGTTTCGCAGAAACAGGGAATGATGTTACCTGTATCGATATCGACAAAGTTAAAGTTGATAAATTAGCATCAGGACAAATAACCATTTACGAACCCGGACTTGAAAAGATATTTTTAAGAAACCAGAAAGAAGGCCGTCTTCATTTTACTACTTCTTTGGACGATGGCATCAAAGGTGCAACAATCATTTTTCTGGCATTACCAACGCCTCCGGGTGAAGATGGCAGTGCCGATCTAAAATATATTTTGGGTGTTGCCAACGATCTTGGCAAGATCATCACTGAATATAAAGTTATCATCGATAAGAGTACAGTACCGGTTGGCACTGCAGATAAAGTAACCGCTGCGATTGCAAAAAATGCAACAGTTGCATTTGATGTAGTAAGTAACCCGGAATTTTTACGTGAGGGTGTAGCAGTGGATGATTTTATGAAACCAGACAGGGTGGTGATCGGTACAACATCTGAAAAAGCAATAAAAATATTGAACGAATTATATGCGCCGTTTGTTCGCCAGGGTAACCCGATAATTTTTATGGATGAAAAATCTGCGGAGCTTACAAAGTATGCGGCTAATTCATTCCTGGCTACTAAAATAACTTTCATGAACGAGATCGCGCAGCTTTGCGAAAAACTGGGAGCCGATGTTGATATGGTGCGCAAAGGAATTGGCAGCGATGAACGTATTGGCAGAAGATTTTTATTTCCTGGTATTGGTTACGGTGGAAGCTGTTTTCCTAAAGATGTACAGGCTTTGGCCAGGTCATCTTCAGAAGTAAACTACGAGTTTAAAATATTAGAAGCGGTAATGGATGTAAATGAAAAACAAAAATTACACCTGCTTCCTAAAATAGAAGCTTACTTTAAAAATAATTTGAAAGGCAAAAAAATTGCTTTGTGGGGATTGGCGTTCAAACCAAACACAGATGATATCCGCGAAGCCCCGGCTTTATATATTATTGATGCATTGGTTGCAGCAGGTGCAACTGTTACAGCTTTTGACCCGGAAGCAATGCCGAACGTAAAAAGCGTTATCGGCAATAAGATCGCTTATGTCGACAACCAGTATGATGCGCTGAAAGATGCAGATGCATTAGTGATCGCAACAGAATGGAGTGAATTCAGAACACCTGATTTTGCTAAAATTGTTTCTACGCTAAAGAACAAAGTGATCTTTGACGGAAGAAATTTATTCGATCTTTCTCAAATGGAAACATTAGGGTTTCATTACGAAAGTATCGGAAGAAGAAAGATCACAACAGCTTAATTAGATAACTACTAATAATATATAAACGTGAGTAATAATTTAAAAGGCAAAAGAGTTTTAATAACAGGCGCAGCAGGATTTTTGGGATCTCATTTGTGCGATCGTTTTATCAAAGAAGAATGCACTGTATTGGCAATGGATAACCTGATCACAGGCGATCTTAAAAATATTGAGCATCTTTTTAAATTGAAAGAATTTGAATTCTACAATCATGATATCTCTAAATTTATTCATGTAAGCGGTGAGCTTGATTATATTTTACATTTTGCTTCACCCGCAAGTCCGATCGATTATCTAAAGATCCCCATTCAAACATTAAAAGTCGGTTCTTTAGGAACACATAATTGTTTAGGGTTAGCATTAGCAAAAAAAGCGCGCATACTTGTAGCAAGCACAAGCGAAGTATACGGAGATCCGTTAGTGCATCCACAAACAGAAGAGTACTGGGGTAATGTAAATCCTGTTGGTCCGCGCGGTGTATATGATGAAGCAAAAAGATTTCAGGAAGCTATAACAATGGCCTACCATACATTTCATGATGTTGAAACAAGGATCATAAGAATATTTAATACCTATGGTCCAAGAATGAGGCTGAATGACGGACGTGCATTACCGGCATTTATTGGACAAGCTTTGCGTGGCGAAGACCTTACTGTTTTTGGTGATGGTAGCCAAACAAGAAGTTTTTGTTATGTAGATGACTTAGTTGAAGGTATCTATCGCTTATTATTAAGCGACTATGAACAACCGGTTAACATCGGTAATCCGGATGAGATTTCATTAAAAGATTTTGCAGAAGAAATTATAAAGCTGACAGGCACTAAACAAAAGATCGTTTACAAACCTTTGCCAAAAGATGATCCTAAGCAAAGAAAGCCGGATATTACCAAGGCAAAAGAGATTTTACACTGGCAGCCAAAAGTTGCAAGAGCAGAAGGTTTGAAAATAACGTACGATTATTTCAAAACATTATCTGCGGATGAATTGAATAAGCTGCCTAAAGAATTTGAAAGCAGAAAATAGTATAAACCTAAAAGTTAAAAGTCAAAACCAAAAAGTAAAAGAGTCAGAATAACTTATGGGTTTTGACTTTTAACTTTTGACTTGAGAAGACGGTGCTTTATAAAATATTACTACATGTATCAGGAATTGCTCGATAAAAAAAATAAACTAGCCGTGATCGGTTTAGGGTACGTGGGCTTACCTATTGCGTTGGCTTTTGCAAAAAAAATAAAAGTGATAGGGTTTGATATTAGCGCGAAAAGAATTGCGATGATGCAGGAAGGCATTGATCCTAGCAAAGAAATTTCCAAAGAAGCATTTGAAGGTTGCGATATTGAATTTACACACGATATCGAAGTATTAAAACAAGCTAATTTTTTTATAGTAGCTGTACCAACACCTGTTGATCAGCAAAATGTACCCAATTTAATTCCTGTTCAAAAAGCAAGTGAAACCGTTGGTAAAGTGATCAAGAAAGGAGATTATGTGGTGTTTGAAAGCACCGTCTATCCTGGTTGTACAGAAGAAGATTGTTTACCGATCATTGAAAATTTGTCAGGCTTAAAAAATATCATAGATTATAAATCGGGTTATTCTCCTGAAAGAATTAATCCGGGAGATAAAGAACATACACTGGCAAAAATTGTAAAAGTGGTTAGCGGTTGCGATGCTGAATCTTTAGAAGAGATCGCTAAAGTATATGAGTTAGTTGTTACAGCAGGTGTGCACAAGGCTTCATCCATTAAAGTAGCTGAAGCAGCAAAAATTATTGAGAATACACAACGCGATCTGAATATTGCATTGATGAATGAGCTCTCTATCATCTTTGATAAAATGAATATCAATACTTTCGAGGTATTGGAAGCTGCAGGGACCAAATGGAATTTTTTAAAATTTCAACCGGGTTTGGTCGGCGGCCATTGCATTGGCGTTGATCCGTATTACCTTACTTACAAATCAAAAAAATTAGGCTATAATAGCCAGGTTATTTTAGCGGGCCGCGCTATCAATGATGGGATGGCAGGGTATGTTGCTAAAAAAATATTACAACATATCATCCAGAAAAATGGCAACGTAAAAGATGCAAAAATTTTGGTGATGGGCGCTACATTTAAAGAAAATGTAAGCGATATTAGAAATTCTAAAGTGGCTGATGTTGTTAGGGAACTAAAATCTTTTTCACTACAGGTGCATGTAACAGATCCTTATGCCGATAGCGACGAATTGAAACATGAGTATGGATTTGAATTGATCCCGGAATTAAGTAAGGATTACGAAGCTATCATAATTACAGTGCCGCATAACGCATATAAAAATTTGGATGATGCTTATTTTGCCGGCATCACTAAACCAATTGCGATGATCGCTGATATTAAAGGCATCTTTCGTGGAAAGATCAACAGCAGGGCTTACTGGAGCTTGTAAGGTGTTGAAATTCGATTATTTATAATGACGCAACTTTTTCATAAAAAAAACCTGGATCAATTATCTTTCCTCATTACAGGAGGTGCAGGTTTTATTGGAAGCCATATTGCGGAATACCTTTTACAAAACGGCGCAAAAAAAGTAAGGGTGCTGGATAATTTTTCAAACGGCTTTCAAAGCAATATTGATATCCTGCAACAATACAAGGCATTTGAATTTATTGAAGGCGATATAAGAAATGCCGACACTTGCCAGAAGGCATGCGTAGGAATAGATTATGTTAGTCACCAGGCGGCCTTAGGCAGTGTGCCCCGCAGCATAGTAGAACCTGTTTATTTTAACGACGTAAATGTTGGCGGTTTTGTAAATATGCTAAAAGCTGCCATCGATAATAAAGTAAAACAATTTGTTTACGCTTCTTCTTCTTCTGTTTATGGAGATGAAGCAACATTACCGAAAATAGAAAGCAGGGTAGGCAATTGTTTATCGCCGTATGCCGCTACTAAAAAAACGAATGAATTGTATGCACAGGTATTTGCTGATGTGTATGGAATAAAATTAATGGGGTTCAGGTATTTCAATATTTTTGGCCCAAGGCAAGACCCTGATGGGGCTTATGCCGCAGTGATACCTTTATTTATAAAAGGGATAATAACAAGAACGCCGGTCTATATTAATGGAGATGGCGAACAGACAAGAGATTTTACTTTTATAGATAATGCCGTGCAGATCAATATAAAAGGCATGTTAACAGATAATGAAGAAGCATTGAATAAAGTATATAATGTAGCCGTTGGCGAGAGTTTTTCGGTAAATTACTTATACGATGCCTGTCAGGAAGATTTGGCAAGCGATTTTTTGGCAACATATAGAAAAGACAGGCCGGGAGATATTAGAAATTCTTTAGCAGATATTTCTTTGGCAAAAAAAATGTTGGACTATCACCCAACAAAGCGTTTCAAAGATGGATTGGCCGATACAGTTGAATTCTTTAGAAAAAAATATTCAGTATAATACAACTTACTTACTATGCCTTTTATTAAAACAGATATCCCCGGATTAATGGTCTATGAACCTGTAGTGCATAAAGATGACCGTGGTTATTTTTTCGAAAGTTATAACGAAAAAACTTTTGGGGCTAATGGCGTAGAAATAAAATTTGTGCAGGATAATCAGGCCAAATCATCTTACGGTGTTATTCGCGGATTGCATTACCAGCTTGATCCTAACTCACAAACAAAACTGATCAGGGCTTTAAGCGGAACTATTTTGGATGTGGCAGTTGATATCAGAAAAGGCTCACCGGCTTATGGCAAAGTTTTTACGATAGAATTATCGGCAGAAAATAAAAAGCAATTATTAGTGCCACAAGGGTTTGCGCATGGCTATTCTGTATTAACTGAAACGGCAGAAGTAATGTACAAATGCGATGCCTTTTATAGTAAACAAAGCGAAGGCGGTTTGGTATACAACGACCCTGCCTTAGCGATCGATTGGAAGATACCGGCAGATAAAGCAATTGTTGCGGAAAGAGACGCCAATCATCCCACCCTTATCAATTGTGTAAATAATTTTATTTTCAAAGGATAGCAATATGTCATCAGCAAAAACGATATTAATTACGGGAGCTAATGGCCAGGTTGGTAGCGAGTTCAGGGTTTTATCAAAAAAATTTCCGCAATACAATTTTTTATTGGTTGCCAAAGACGAATTGCCTATCGATGACATTGATGCCGTTAAAAAATATTTTGATCAACACAGCATTCAGTATTGTGTGAACTGCGCTGCTTACACAGCCGTTGATAAAGCAGAAACTGAAACAGCGAAAGCTTTTTTGATCAACGGAGATGCAGTGGGAAACCTTGCTGCTGTATGTAAAACAAAAGGAGCTCAGTTCATTCATATTTCAACCGATTATGTTTTTGATGGCACTAACACAACACCTTACCTGGAATCAGATCCGGTAAAACCAATTGGTGTATACGGCGCATCTAAATTAAAGGGCGAGGAGCTAGCATTACAAAATGATCCTGGCACTATTATCATTCGTACCTCATGGGTGTATTCTTCTTTCGGCAATAATTTTGTAAAAACGATGTTGCGTTTAATGAAAGAAAGAGAAAGCATCAGCGTTGTAAATGATCAGGAGGGTTGTCCAACTTATGCTGCGGATCTGGCGAATGCGATCATGCAAATAATTCAATCGCCTGGAACTATCCATTCCGTAAACAGGATATTTAATTATAGCAATTCAGGCATTATCAACTGGCACCAGTTCGCTGTTGCCATAAAAGAGTTGACCGACAGTAAATGTATTGTTAATTCTATTCCAAGTTCACAATATCCCACGCCTGCAAAACGCCCTTCCTATTCAGTGCTGAACACGGCGAAGATCGGGGAAACCTTTGCTATTGCTATTCCTGCATGGAAAGATAGTTTGATCACCTGCGTTGCTTTATTGAAATAGGTAGCGCCAATTTGCTACACAAACTTGTGTATTAGCCCATCTTTGCCAGTATATTTGCTACTCAAATAATAAACTATGTATAACTATTTCCAACGCAAACAGTATGTATTATTTATTGTGCTGCTGAGCTTTTGCTCAACCGTTTCTTTTGCACAGATCAGTCCTGCAGCTAAATTAATAGCAGATCCGAAAGTGATCATTGGGAAATTACCTAACGGACTTACTTATTATATCCGCCAAAATAAAAAGCCTGAACAAAAAGTTGAATTGCGTTTGGTGGTGAATGCCGGCTCTATTTGCGAAGATGATGATCAGCAAGGATTGGCACATATGTGCGAGCACCAGGCTTTTAATGGTACCACACATTTCAAAAGAAATGATATCGTTTCTTTTTTGCAATCTATCGGCGTAAGCTTTGGTAACGACCTGAATGCCTATACTTCGTTTGATGAAACAGTCTACATCTTACCTATACCAACGGATAAACCAAAAAATATTGAAACAGGTTTTCAGATATTGGAAGACTGGGCGCATAATGTAACTTATTTAGATTCGGATATCGATGGTGAACGCCCTGTAATATTAGAAGAAAGCCGTTTAGGCAAAGGAGCTGATGAGCGTATGGGAAGAAAAATATATCCTGATTATTATGCCGGCTCAAGGTATGCTGATCGTTTACCGATCGGGAAAGACAGCATCATTAAAAATTTCAAGTATGATGTATTGCGCCGTTTTTATCACGATTGGTATCGCCCCGATCTGATGGTTGTTATTGTTGTAGGAGATATTGATCCTGCGCAGGCAGAAACAATGATCAAAGAACATTTTGCGAAACTGACCAATCCTGTAAATGAAAGGTCACGCATTTACGCCAATGTCCCGGCTTATGCAAAAAGCAAAGCACTGGTTGTAACAGATAAAGAAGCAACTGATTATTATGGTTTGATAAATTATTCGGCAGAAAGAAAATATCCGGACACTACGGTGGCCGATTTTAAAAACTATATCATAAAAGACATTTACAGTACTTTATTGAACCAGCGTTTAAAAGAGCTTACTCAAAAAGACGAACCACCGTTCACCAATGCTTCAGCAGGATTTGAATCTGATGCCAGAGGGTATGAAGCTTTTAGCGGAGATGTTAATACGGGTAGCAATGATCCGGTAAAAGGCATTGATGCTTTTGTGCAGGAAGTAGAAAGAGTAAAAAAATACGGATTTACACAAGCTGAGTTAGACAGGGCTAAACTGAATCTTCTAAATAGTATAGAACAAGCCCATAACGAAAAAGAAAAAACTGAATCTTCAAATTATGTAGATGAGTATATCAGCAATTTTTTAGAACATGAACCAATGCCCGGTATTGAAAAAGAACAAGCATATTTTCAATATTTATTGCCTCAGGTAAAATTGCAGGATATAAATAGTTTATCGGATGGCCTGAAAGAATACCCTAATAAATTCATTGCGATACTGGGTCCTGAAACAAGCAATAAATTTGTATTACCTGCAAACGATGCTTTATTAGCGAATGTTACCGCAACAGAGAAATTGCCGGTTACACCTTATGAAGAGAAAGTAATGGCGACCTCTTTATTAAAGCACGAACCTACGCCGGGAGCAATTGCCGGCATGGTACAATTTCGTACAGATAGTGACATGGTTCGATATCCTGGCGATAGTGATCAGCTCGGTACAACTGAACTGCAATTGAGCAATGGGATCCGGGTAACATTAGCGCCAACAAATTATAAGGATGATGAAGTGTTAATGAGTGCAATACGCCCTGGAGGAAAAAATAATTATGGTTTGGCAGATAAATACAACGCCAATTATCTTACACAAGCAATTACTACGATGGGCGTTGGTGATTTTTCTCCGGTAGATCTGAGGAAAATATTAGCTGGTAAGACGGCAGCAGTAAGTCCAACCTTTACTGATATAGCTGATGGATTCAGCGGCAATAGTAGTGTTAAAGATGTAGAAACAATGTTGCAGCTGCTTTACTTATATGTAACAGCGCCACGTAAAGACACTACTTTATTCCGGTCTTTTGTAGAAAGAAATAAATCGCAAAGCGATTTAATTACTGCAAATCCGCAATCAGCTTTTATAGATACCATGTACACAAGATTGTATAATAATGATCCGCTCACGCCGATTATTATCCCTAAGCCTTACTATTTTGATCAAATAAATGTAGATAGGGTTTTACAGATGTATAAAGAGCATTTTGGGGATATGAGCGGTATGCATTTTACTTTCGTAGGAAATTTCACCGAAGGGCAAATGGAACCGTTGATCGAAAAATATATTGCGAGTCTGCCTACCACTAAAAAGAAGTTCGAATCTGTAGATAATAAAGTTCGTCCGCAAAAAGGGAAGCTTGATATCAATGTAAATAAAGGCACGGAAGCTAAAAGTTTAATACTGACTTTTTATACTGGCGAAACTCCTTACTCACAAGACCTTGACCTTAAAGCCCAAGCCGTAAGCGAAGTGCTTAATATTAAGATCATTGAAGACCTGCGCGAAAAAATTCAGGGTATATATACGGGTGGCATTTATGCAAAGCTTACCAAGATTCCTTACCCTCATTATTCGTTTATTTTGGAACTGCCTTGCGGGCCGGCAAAGATTGACACCTTGATATTTGCTGCTAACCAGGAGATAGAAAATTTAAAAAAGAATGGCCCATCAATAGAAGACCTGAATAAAGTAAAACAACAATGGCTGGAAAAAAATAAAACGGCTATGACGGAAAATAACACCTGGTTACAAGCGTTACAGGATATGTCGTTCAAAGGAAATGACCCCGATAGATTTTTGCACGCAGAAAAATATATAAATGCGTTAACGCAAAAAGATGTGCAGGATGCCGCAAAGCTTTTATTGAACGGTGATAACGTAACAACAGCGATATTGCGACCGGCGATTACAAATTAATATACGAGATATGGATCCTGCTAAGCAAAAATTTATCGACTTTGTTCATCGGCCCGCATTCAGGTGGTTTCTATTATCGAAAATACCTAGCGCTTTCTTTTCAGGTATTCGTGTACGATCGATCGGTGAAAACAAAAGCGAAGTAACGGTACCCTTTAAATGGTTTTCTCAAAATCCGTTTAAGTCTACCTATTTTGCTTGTCTGGCTATGGCGGCAGAATTAAGCACCGGATTATTAGCCATGATGAATGTACACGAAAAAGATCCTGCTATATCCATGTTGGTTATCGGGCTTGAAGCAAGCTATTTTAAAAAAGCTACAGGCATTACTAATTTTATTTGTGAAGATGGAATAGCGATAAATGATATAGTAGCATTGGCGATCAGTAGTGGTGAATCAAAAACAATAAAGTGCCAATCAATTGGAAAGAATAATGATGGCGAAATTGTGGCAGAATTTTATATTACCTGGTCGTTTAAGGCCAGAAAAAATAACAATAAGACTAAATTAATATAAAGCCATACTCCATATAAAAGGCTTAATTTAGATAGACAAACGAAAGGTAAACTTATAGCTATATGAAGATCGCGTTTCACGGGGCAGCCAGAACTGTTACAGGCTCAAAACACCTACTTACTTTAAAGAATGGTAAAAAAATATTGTTAGACTGTGGCATGTTTCAGGGAATGGGATTGGAGACAGCCGAACTAAATAATCATTTTGGTTTTAAAGCAGAAGATATCGATTACCTTATTTTATCGCATGCACATATTGATCATAGCGGTTTAATTCCTAAAATGGTAGCCGAAGGGTTTACTGGAAAAGTATTTGCCACGCCCGCCACTGTTGATCTTGCTGGTGTATTGTTGGAAGATTCGGCAGGCATACAAGAGAACGATATAAAATTTGCTAACAAACAACGCGCCTTACAAGATCTTCCTAACTTAATGCCCTTGTATTCAATGCAAGATGCACTTAGGGTAAAAGATCTTTTTGTGCCGGTTGAATACGATACCTGGTTTAAAATTGCTGATGGCATAGAATTTTGTTTTACGGATGTGGGCCATATAATTGGCAGCGCGGCTGTTCATTTAAGAATTACAGAAAATAGCAAGCTTACAAGAATAACATTTAGCGGCGATGTTGGCCGTTACCGTGATGTGATATTAAAATCACCCAAAGAATTTCCTCAGGCAGATTATATCATTATTGAATCTACTTATGGTAATAGTTTACACGAAGATCAAACGCAATCTCCCGATGCCTTGTTGCATTGGATAAAACATACTTGCCAGGAGAAAAAAGGCAAGCTGATCATTCCGGCATTCAGCGTGGGCCGCACACAAGAGATCTTGTACGCGTTGAATCAATTAGAGATCAGTCATCGTTTGCCAGCATTGCAATATTTTGTAGATAGTCCGCTAAGCACAAAAGCAACCGAGATCATTAAAAGTTATCCGCAATATTTTAATGCAAGGATCCAGAAAGTATTACAAAGTGATGATGACCCTTTTGAGTTTAAAGGATTAAAATTTGTGCAATCAGTAGATGAGTCTAAAATGCTGAATTATTTTAAAGGGCCCTGTGTTATTATTTCAGCCAGCGGCATGGCAGAGGCCGGCAGGGTAAAGCACCATATCAGCAATACTATTGAGAATAGTAAAAATTCTATTTTACTAACGGGTTATTGCGAACCTACATCTTTAGGCGGCAGGTTGAAATTACATCCAAAAGAAGTAGGGATCTTTGGCCAGCCGCACGAAGTAAATGCGGAGATAGGAGAGCTGCGCAGTATGAGCGCACATGGAGATTATGATGACCTGTGCCAGTTCCTGGCTTGCCAGGATGCAAGACAGGTGAAGAAATTATTTTTAGTACATGGGGAATATCATGTACAACAAGATTTCAAACGCCGTTTAGTAAGTAAAGGATTTACAGATGTGGAAATTCCTGAAATGCATTTTGAAATTGGATTAACATAATTTATTATTTTACAGTACATATAAAATACCTCTAATGAAAAAGTTTTTAAAAATTGTAGGAATAATCATTTTGCTTTTATTGGCATTTGCATTTGCAGCGCCATTTATTTTTAAAGGAAAGATCATCTCTTTTGTAAAGACGGAGATCAATGATCATATAAATGCGAAGGTAAATTTTAGTGATGTTGATATTTCGCTATTTACACATTTCCCCAAATTATCTGTCGGCATTGATAGCTTACAGGTAATAGGTGTTGGTGCATTTGAAAGCGATACGTTGATGTCGGCCAATAGCATTAATACAACGGTTAATATTATGAGCCTCATCACAGGCCCTACCAAGATATATTCTATTGACATTGAATCACCAAGGATCCATGCTATTGTAAATAAAGATGGATCTGCTAACTGGAATATCACAAAAGATACTACTACTTCACCAGCAGATACGGCAGCAGCTAAGCCATTTAAATTACAGCTGAATCATTATGCTATTCACAATGCCTATATTAGTTATGTAGATAAGCAAGGTAATATGAGCAGTGAGTTGGTGAATCTAAACCATGAAGGAAGCGGAGATTTCTCGAGCGATTCATTTACTTTACAAACAGCTACAACAGCGGATGAATTTACATTTGTATATGGCGGCATACCATTTTTGTTAAAAGTAAAATCTGTTGCGAACCTGAACATCCAGATAAACAATAAAGAGGGCATTTATAGTTTTTCTACAGATCAGATATCAGTGAATGATCTTAAAGTTAGCGGTAATGGAACAATAACAAATTTGAATGGAAAAGGATATGATATGGATATCAAATTCAATTCACCCTCAACAGATTTTAAAAGCTTTTTATCTTTAGTGCCGGCCATTTATAAACATGATTTTGCAACTATAAAAACAAGTGGTACTGCGGCTTTTGATGGTTACGTAAAAGGTATTTACAGCGACAGATCAATACCGGGTTATCATCTGAATATGGCCATCAACAATGGCTTCTTCCAATATCCTGATCTGCCGAAGGCAGTTAAAAATATCAACGTAAAAGCAAAGATCGATGATATTGACGGCCAGCCGGATAATAATATCATCGATGTATCTCAGGCGCATGTAGAAATGGATACCGATCCTTTTGATTTCAGGATACTGATAAAAAAACCAATGAGCGATATGTACATCGATGCAGCAGCAAAAGGCAAGCTTGATTTTTCTCAGGTTGCAGAGTTTGTAAAACTGGCACAGGGCACAAGCATCAGTGGTGTCATGAATGCAGATGTATATGCAAAAGGCAATGTGAGTGATTTAGAGAAAAAACAATATGATAGGTTTACAGCAGGTGGTACTATTTCTGTAACCGGCTTTGATTATGTGACACCCGATTATCCAACGGGCATAAAAATAAATAACCTGGTGACCAGTTTCACGCCAAGTAAGATTGATATTACTACTGTTAACGGACAATACATTTCTACAAATTTTAGTGGGAACGGACAGATCAATAATATGCTGAATTATGTTTTGCAAAACAAACCGTTAAATGCTACCATCAATGTGAGTGCCGATAATGTGAACCTGAATGAATTAATGGGAACCACTACCGATACCACAACTAAACCGGTAGCAGCTACAACACCAGCATCTGCGCCATTTGTAGTACCTGCTAATTTGGATATTACATTAAATGCGAAAGTAGGAAAGCTGCATTATGACAATCTGGATATCTCTAATTTAACCGGAAGCACTACGATCAGCGATGAAACGGCGTCTATCAAAAACATAAAAGGCAATGCATTAGATGGAGCTATAACGATCAATGGTTCTTATTCAACTAAGGATAGTAAAACAAATCCTGCTATCGCTTTTGATTATGATGTGCAGGCAGTTGACATACAGAAAACATTTGCAACTTTTAATACGGTCAAAAAAATAATGCCGATCGCACAATTCATCACTGGTAAGGTTACATCACAGATATCTATGCATGGTTTTATCGGTCAGAATATGATGCCTGATGTAAATACTTTATCAGGAAAAGGCAATTTATTATTACAGCAAGCGTCATTGAGTAATTTTGGTCCGTTAGATAAAATTGCAACAACACTAAACATAAATTCACTGCACCAGATACCATTGCAAAACGTGAAAGTATTTTTTGAATTCACCAATGGAAAATTAACCGTAGATCCTTTTGCGGTTAAGATGGATGGCATCGATACAAAGGTTGCGGGTACACAAGGTTTTGATCAATCTATGGATTATGGTATCAATATGGAAGTGCCACGTGCCATGATGGGATCAGGAGCAAACGAATTGGTAAATAGTTTGATCAACGAAGTAAATGCGAGTGGCGTATCTGTACAAGCACCCGATAGTATTAATGTTAAGCTTAGGTTGGGAGGCACTTTTGCCAGTCCAACTATTAAAACAGATTACGGTCCGGGTTCAAGTGCGACAGGCGGATTGGAAGACCAGGCAAAAGCAATGGCCAAAGCGCAAATTGATAGTGTAAAAAAACAATCAGAAGCCACTATAAAGGATACTATTGAAGTGGTAAAGAAAGAAGCGGTTACAGAAGCAAAAAAAGAATTGATCAATCAATTGTCTGGAACCAAGGATACAACCAAGCCGGCAAATAATGTAGAGAAATCTGCTAAGGGATTGATGAATAGTTTATTTAAGTAATTAATACTAACCCATTATAAATAAAAATGCCTTCCGATCGGAAGGCATTTTTATTTGGTAGAGGATGTACTTATTGATAAAATTTTTCGAAAGAAAAATTGGGATGAAGCATTGCTATCTCGTTCTTGCTGGTTTCAAGCTGGGCTTCTTTTGCATAGACAAACATTTTTTGTTCATAATCGTCAATGGCAGCTTCTATCGTTTCAAATTTTTTGTTAGTTAGGTTGTCAGATAAAATTGAAGCATCCATCAGCCCCGTATTTACACCCTGACCTGCAAAGGGCGGCATTATATGTGCGGCATCTCCAATAAGCGTTATAGGCAAAGGGCGATTGTTTTTCCAGGGTATATCTAATGGTATTTTTCTCGTTCGCCATATAACGAAAGAGGCTGTTGAACGGAGTAATTGTTTGTAACATTCATCCCAATCAGCTAATCGACTTAAAAGGAATGTAATAATGCTGTCTGTATCCTGAAGGTTCAATTCATTTTCCTGGCTCCATTCTTCAGGCTTCTTAAAAATTACATTGTAGCTCAATACGTTGCCATTTTTGGGATTTGCAACTAATAAATTGCCTTTACTTGCGGCCATTAATATGTTATCGTTGCATAATTGATAGAATGCTGCACATGCCCTTTCCGGTTGAAGTACTTCGCCCTGTAACATCAGCGTTCCGGTGTATTCGATTGCTGCATCTGTAACATATTTTCTAGCTATAGACATTCCTCCGTTAGCTCCGATAACAAGGTCTGCGATCGCAGTCGTTTTATTTTCAAAATGCAGCAGCCATCGTCCGTTCTGTTCTTCAAGCGCTGTAAATTTACTGTCCCACACAACTGTATCGCTTGTTAAACTACCAAGGAGTATTTTTCTTAGATCGTTTCTGTTTATTTCAGGATTATCATATTGTTCTCCGGGTGTAGTTTTTTTAGAGACTAATATGTTGCCTTGTTCGTCAGTCACTGTTCTTCCCATGGGGGTAGCCATTCCATAATAACGTTCCAACAATCCTGCTTTTTCCAGTGCATCCTGTCCAGAACCTTTATGTAGATCAAGGGTACCACCTGAAATTCTTGTAAATGCATCTTTGTCTCTTTCGTAAACGGTTACAGCTATTCCTCTTTGCTGCAGTAATCTGGCCATTGTCAAACCAACCGGTCCGCCACCAATGATGGCTACCTTTTTATTTTTCAGTATCATAAGTTTCCATTTTTAATTACAACACACAAAATCATTGCTTATTCAACAGGCTCCCATAGTTGGATCTTGTTGCCTTCTGCGTCCATAATATGTAAAAATTTCCCAAACTCATACGTTACAAGGCTGTCAAGTATGGTTACGCCGTTTTCTTTAAATTTTTTTATGAGACCTTCAATATTCTGAACCCGGTAATTGATCATAAAATCTTTTTTTGATGGAGAAAAAGATTCGTCTCCTTTTTTGAAAGGTTGCCATTGAAGAGAATTTATCTCATCAGGTCTGTCAATGTTTCTCGATTCAAAACTTGATGAACCCCATTCACTGATCGTAAGTCCTAAATTTTTGACATACCATTCTTTCGTTTCCTGCGGATTATCTGAAAAGAAGAAAATGCCGCCAATTCCTGTCACCTTTGGTATTGTATCAACAGGTGAAGTTGAGTTGTCCGTTTGATTTTTTTTGTCTTCCATATGTTTGTTTTTTAATTGTCAAATTACGGCTCCTGTAACAGGCTTGTAAAAACGTCACAAAAAATGAAAAATAATTTAGGCATAACCATCAGGTTGGATCTCCAAACTCAGGAGTGCTTCAGGAGATTCAAATTTTTGGTGATGAATTGTAGAAAGATAGCAATATTTGGGATAAAGAAAAAGCCTCTCGATCAATATCGAAAGGCTTTTTTTACTTCGTAGCACGTACGGGAATCGAACCCGTGACTCCTCCGTGAAAGGGAGGCGTCTTAACCCCTTGACCAACGCGCCGTTTTTCGGACGGCAAAGATAACCTCAGGGAGGTAATCGGCAAAATTTTTTACAAAGTATATGCTATATTTTTCTGTAATGCCCGTCAGTCAAGCAGATCGGGCCTTTTTTCTTTGGTGCGAAGCAGTGATTGTTCGTATCTCCACTCCTCAATTTTGGCATGATTACCACTCATTAAAATTTCAGGCACTTTCCACCCCCTGAAATCTTCCGGCCTGGTATATACCGGTGGTGACAATAAATTATCCTGAAAAGAATCAGTTAAGGCAGAAGTTTCATCATTTAAAACACCCGGAATTAATCTGCCGATCGCATCTACCAAAACCGCGGCAGCCAATTCGCCCCCACTCAAAACATAATCACCTATCGATATTTCTTTGGTAATAAAATGGTCCCGCACTCGTTGGTCGATGCCTTTATAATGCCCGCAGATCAATAATAAATTATTTTTCAACGAAAAATTATTCGCCATCTTCTGATCAAAAGTTGCTCCATCCGGCGTTAAAAAAATGACCTCATCATAAGTTGTTCCTTTTTGTAAACTTTCAATTGCATTTACTAAAGGTTCTGCCATCATTACCATACCTGCTCCGCCACCAAACTGGTAATCATCAACCTGCGCTCTTGCGTAAGTGGTGTAGTCGCGCAAATTGATACAGTTCACTTCCAGCAAACCCTTGTCCTTCGCACGTTTCATAATGGAATGCGCAAAGGGGCTTTCCAGCAGATCAGGTAAAACTGTAATGATATCTATCTTCATACCCCAACCCCTAAAGGGGCTTTTTTGTTTAAAATTATTTAAGATGATGTTAGCTAAACTAAAAGTAAGTTTTTATTAACCATCACTTCCTTATTTCTTATTTTGTGTTTCTTATTCCTTATTTATTTACGAATCCATAAATCCATCAAGGTCTCGCTTATCTTTTTTTGTTGGTCGCCCAACTTTACTCATTCTTTTCCCCGTACTAAAAACAGCGGCTTGAAATTTTATTCTATCCAATTCTTCCGGAGGCGTAATGTCTGTATAAAATGTGATCGCCTCACTATATTGAACACGATGATCTAATAATCCGGTAACCTTTATCACCCATCGTTTTACTTCTGTTTTTACCTCATATTCATCACCCACATTTACGTTTCTGGAAGCTTTTGCGTTATCACCCGAAAATTTTACTTTACCCCTGTCGCATGCATCTGCAGCCTGACTGCGTGTTTTAAACATACGGATAGACCATAAATATTTATCCAAACGGAGTTTTTCCTTTTCCATCCAACAAAAATAAACGCTTTTCCATAAACACTGGGTTAGCTTACGGTATTTGCGTAAATTAGTTGTCTAAATGATCAAATATGAAGTTGATGCATCCCAGGTATTTAGTGTTGTTAGTTATTTGCTTTTATTGGCAAACGATCAGCGCGCAAGTGCTGAATGCCGGTAAACCTTACTGGACAAAAACAGGTGACAGTTATTTAATAATAAATAATGGAGAGATCGATAAAATAGACCTGACCACTGTTGCCAAAACAACCTTCATTAGCAGCGAACAATTAACGCCGAAAGACAGCACAGCTCCATTAGCGGTCGAATCTTTTCAGTTAAGCGGAGATAATAACAAAGTGCTCATTTTTACAAACACGACTAAAGTATGGCGCTATCATACAAGAGGCGATTATTGGGTGCTCGATATCAAACAAAAAAAATTAACACAAATAGGAAAAAACAGGCCTGCCCAATCATTGATGTTTGCAAAATTTTCTCCCAACGGAGAAAAAGTGGCGTATGTAAGCGAGCATAATTTATTTTCAGAAGAGCTGGCTACAGGGAAAATAACACAACTAACGTTCGATGGCACACGACAATTCGTTAACGGTACTTTTGATTGGGTGTACGAAGAAGAGCTTGGCTGCAGGGACGGTTTTCGCTGGAGCCCTGATGGAACCAGGATCGCATTCTGGCAGGTCGACGGTACTAAAACGAGAGACTATTACATGTTGAACACAACAGATTCTGTTTATTCAGAAGTGATACCGGTGGAATATCCGAAAGTAGGAGAGTCCCCATCGCCCGTTCGTATTGGCGTTATCAGTATTGAAAATGCAGCTATTAAATGGATGAATATTGAAGGCGATCCGCAACAACATTATTTGCCATGTATGGAATGGGGCGGTAATGATACATTGGTTGTACAACAATTAAATCGTAAACAACAAGAAAGTAAATTGATCTATTGCAATGCAACAACAGGCAATAGCAGCGTTTTTTACACAGAACAAGACAGCGCCTGGATCGATACTAAAAATGCCTGGAATGACGGAGACCCAGTGGGATGGGATTGGATCAACGATCAAAAAGCATTTATCTGGGTAAGTGAAAAAGATGGTTGGAGGCACATATACAAAGTAAGTCGGGATGGTAAAACGGAAAAACTGATCACCAACGGTAAATACGATATCGCTTCAATAAAATGTATCGACGAAGCAGATAATACTATTTATTTTATGGCTTCGCCTGATAATGCAACGCAGCTTTATTTATATAAGATCAATATTGATGGCGATAGTAAAGCTGTTAAAGTTTCTTCAGAAGAGCTGAAGGGTATGCACGAGTACACTATTTCACCTAACGGGAAATATGCTTTTCACACATTTAGCAATTACAATACAAAACAGGTAGGAGAACTGATCTCTTTGCCGGATAGCAAACCGCTTAATCCCGCCAATACGATCGCCAAAAAAATAAAGGTTGATAAAAATATAAATGTTGAGTACACGCAGGTAACAACCGACGATGGCATCACCGTAGACGCATGGATAAACAAACCGGCTAATTTCGATAGCACAAAAAAATATCCCGTGGTGTTTTATGTATACGGCGAACCATGGGCATCTACAGTAGAAGACAGCTATGGCAGCCAACAAAATTTTCTATACAAAGGCGATATGAGTGCGGATGGATATATACAGGTTGCCGTTGATAATCGGGGTACGCCATCATTAAAAGGTACAGCATGGCGCAAAGCTATTTACCGTAAGATTGGTGTAGTGAACATCAGGGATATGGCGATGGCTGCAAAAAAAATATTGGAACGCCCGTATATGGATAAAGATCGTGTAGCGGTGTGGGGTTGGAGTGGCGGAGGATCATCAACATTAAATTTGATGTTTCAATATCCTCAAATATTTAAAACAGGTATTGCCATTGCAGCGATCACGAATGAATTGTACTACGATAATATTTATACAGAAAGATACATGGGGTTGCCGCAAGAAAACATGCAGGACTTTATCAATGCATCTGCAGTTACCTATGCAAAAAACCTGCAAGGGAATTTGTTATATGTGCATGGTACAGGTGATGATAACGTACAATACGATAATGCCGAGGCTTTATTAAATGAATTGATAAAGTATAATAAGCAATTTCAATTTATGTCTTATCCGAATCGCACACACCGTATCTCAGAAGGAGAAGGAACAAGGGAGCATTTATCAACGCTGTATACAAATTATTTAAAGAAGAATTGTCCGCCGGGTGCAAGATCAATCAAATAGATTAGATGATAAATACCTGTCACCTCTATCGCAAATAATGCAAACGATAATGCCGCTTTCAAGATCCTTTGCCACTTCAAGGGCCGCATGAACAGCGCCACCGCTACTCATACCGCAAAAGATCGCTTCTTCACGGGCTAAACGCTTGGTCATGATGCGCGCTTCTTTTTCATCCAGTTCGATCACGCGGTCGATGCGGCTGCGGTCAAATATTTTTGGCAGATAAGCCGGTGCCCATTTACGAATACCAGGTATGCGAGATCCGTCAGTAGGCTGACAGCCTACAATTTGAATATGGTTATTTTGTTCTTTCAAATATTTTGAAACACCCATGATAGTTCCGGTAGTGCCCATGCTGGAAACAAAATGTGTGATAGTGCTATTGGTATCTTTCCATATTTCAGGTCCCGTTGTTTTATAATGCATGAGGGCATTATCAGGATTTGCAAATTGATTCAACATCAGGTAACCGCCTTTCGTTACCTGTTCATTTGCATAATCAATAGCGCCTTCCATTGATCTTTCTTTTGGTGTAAGAATTACTTTGGCGCCAAAAGCCTGCATGGTCAGTACACGTTCACGCGTTGAATCTTCCGGCATTACTAATTCTATCGGTACATGAAATAAACTGGCGATCATTGCTAATGCAATACCCGTATTGCCACTGGTAGCTTCTATTAGTGTTGTGCCTTCTTTTATTTCGCCACGATCGATAGCGCCTTTTATCATACCATAAGCGGCACGGTCCTTTACGCTGCCACCCGGATTATTTCCTTCGAGCTTGGCATAAATAGTTACATTTTTATTGGTAGGAATATGTTTCAATTCTACCATCGGTGTATTCCCTACCAGATCCAATATCCCGGCCATAAGTATATTTTAGGTGTTGAAAATTTCCAGCTGTAATTTCCTGCTTTTTGCAGAAACAACCATGCAAATGATTTGCTATAATGGGAAATTATTTAGTAGGATCGTAGAAAAGAATAGCACTAGCGGTTAAGCATGACCGCAGTTATTCAAAATATACCCTCACCGTTTGGTAAAAGAGCCTGTTGTTGAGGTATTGATTTTGGCCTTGTTGTTTTTCTGAAAAACCTTGCAAGCCAAACAAGCCGGCTGCATTGCCTTTATTAATAGCGATCTCTAAATAACCAGCAGAATTGAAGATAGCTAATTTTTCGCCTTCGCTCACATCGGCATAGGTCTCACTTATCTTATCAATTATTTCATCGCGTTTAAAAACAATTTTAAAGCTGCGGCCCTTGCGTTGTTCTTCAAACTCTTCTTTGGTGATATTTACAATTACGTTCTCAAAATTATCGATGAAGATGATCTGCCCTTCTACCCAATTGTTTCCGAGCAATGGGCGCAATGGATTTTTTACTTGTATAGATATCGAAGCATCTCCAATTTCTTCCATTTTTTTTCCTTGCGCAATAGCATCAAAGGCTTTGGCAAAAATGGTAGTACAGTACAATGTATTTTTTTGCGCTGTTTTTTCAAGCGGAATGGCTACTACTTTTTGTGGTAGCTCTTCTAATATCATTGTCAGCAATCCATTATCGGCGCAGCCAATATAGTGTCCATTGTGTTGTGCTAATAATAAGTGCTCGGGTTTTTCGTCAAACAAATTAACCAGTACCATGTGAAAAGTTCCTGCAGAAAAATTTTTAATAGCATTCCTGCATACATAAGCAGCCTGCGGATAATTGAATGGAGAAAGATAATGTGTGATATCAACAATGGTAAAAGCCTCGTTCACTTGTAACAGTCTTCCCTTCATGGCTCCGGCAAGGAAATCGTGCTGGCCAATATCGGATGTAAGTGTGACTACAGGCATTTTTTTTGTAATTAAGAATTAGTAATTAAGAATTAATAATTCTGTAAAATTTAAAAAGCTATCTTTTGTTTTACCAAGTATAATGTATTGAAGATAAGTACATAATTTTTGTATTGGCAAAAACTGCAATGAAAACTTAAGACGCAACTGACTAAAAAAAATTATTAATTACTAATTCTTAATTATTAATTAAAGCAACTCTCCGTCTTTTATAAAAAATTTCTTCACTAATTTATCTGCTAAAGAAGGGAACAGTTTATTGAGCCAAACCGTTTCTTTTCCCTGGAAAGTAAGAACGATCGTTCTTTTTCTTTTTTCGATAGCCGTTAAAATATGTTTAGCACACTCTTCAGCACTCATCATTTTTGTTTCATCCATCGGACTTTCACTTTGTGTTTGCCCTTTGCTATTAAGTGCTGCATTGCGGATATTGCTGCTGGTAAAACCCGGACAGGCCCACATTACATTAACACCACTATCCATTAATTCGGTACGGATCGCTTCCAGGAAACCGTTTACAGCAAATTTAGAAGCCGAATAACCGCTTCTGCCAGGAAGTCCGCGATAGCCCGCGATAGACGACATACCAACAATAGTTCCTTTTCTTTTAATAATAGAATCAAGCGCCAGCTTGGTACAATTTACTGTGCCGTAAAAATTGATATCCATCACTTTTTTTATTACATCAACTTCTGCATCCTTCAACAACGCCCTCATAGAAATGCCTGCATTGTTAATTAATATATCTATGCCTCCAAAACTGGCAATAGTTGAATCAATAAAATTTTTGCAGTCAGTATAGTTGCTTACATCTGCCACTACGGTTAATAATGAATTGCCTGGATGTTGAGATGTAAGCAATTGCAATTTATCCTGGTTACGGCCACAGGTGGCGATCTTTGCGCCTAAAGGTAACAGGGCATCTATTAAAGCCTTGCCAATACCATCGCTCCCGCCGGTTATGGCAACCACCTTATTGTTAAAGAAACTGTTCATGAAATATATTTCGGTAAAAATAAGAAAGGAAAGGGCATAAAAAAAGGAGTTCTAATAAAGAACTCCTTTGTGAACTGGCTGGGACTCGAACCCAAGACCCTCCCGATAAAAATCGGGATGCTCAACCAAAAGAGCTACTTCTCTCTTTTTAGCTAAAGGAAGTGAATCAAATTTTTCCTCGTATTTCAATATCCAAGGAACACCAGTCGAAGTGAATTTTGAATGGCCGATATTATGTTCATATAGCCTGCGGTTAAGGTCTGTACAAGCGCCAACATAGAACTTGTCTAATTTTTCTGAGTACAGGATATAAACGTACGGCATATAAAAAAGCCTCTTGAAATTATCAAGAGGCTTTGTGAACTGGCTGGGACTCGAACCCAGGACCCTCCCGATAAAAATCGGGATGCTCAACCAAAAGAGCTACCAATAAGCTTTTCAATGTAAATCCTTGATTTCTTTTTCTTGATTTCTACTTCTCTCTTTTTGGCTAAAGGAAGTGAATCAAATTTTTCCTCGTATTTCAATATCCAAGGAACACCAGTCGAAGTGAATTTTGAATGGCCGATATTATGTTCATATAGCCTGCGG